>OLHJ01000009.1_pt1 | contig 149750 bp, 138 predicted proteins | sample 1609491 | NCBI WGS metagenome assembly OLHJ01 (sample SAMN05416861, study PRJEB24817) | seawater metagenome | isolation source: Sea water | place: Canada:Atlantic | collected 2013-11
AGTTTGGCGACTCTTGGTGGCGGCACCACTTTCCCCTCTCAGTAAGAAACCAACCCCAGTAGCATCTTTTCCAGCTGAATCAGCAGGTCCACTCTCTTGAGTTTGGCGACTCTTGGTGGCGGCACCACTTTCCCCTCTCAGTAAGAAACCAACCTTAGTAGCATCTTTTCCAGTTGAATCACCGGCTAGACTCTCTTGTATTGCCACTTTTCCTGTCACCACCCTTTCTGCACACGGCTATACGCCTAGCAATCTTGTAGTCCCCTACCGATTCACTTATTCTTCATTGCTTAATCCATATCCACAGGGTGTAGCGAAGAATCCCATGTTAGATGAGAAACAAATCCGAGAATTGGTTGCCGAGCATGGCAACACCGTAAATGAAGGTCGGCCCATTCAGCAGCTTATTGATGATGGAGATCTTCCCCGTCTCAGTGGCGCGACTGTACTCGAGGGTAAGGTGTCCGACTCTGTATTTGGAGATGCGCTAGTTAGTGCGGCTGGTATTCCGCTGCGACTGATGTTTCGCAACAATCGAATTTCAACACATGACGTTAATCGTGGCGCCATTCCCTTTAAAGATCAGGTGCTAGCCTTTAATCACGACCATATGCTGCGTTTAGTGGTGGATGTGTTGGGCTCTTCGCAATTCGAAGTAGATGGCTTGCTGCCAAGTTCGACTGTTATCCCTGCTGAGAATCTTGAGCTGGTGAGTCTTGAGAACGTGCTGCGACTCTTTATGGCGGAGAGTTCGACTTCCACGTCGCTTTATCAGCATTGGATGCAGGCGAAGGATGCAGGCGAGACGGTATTGCACTATGCGGGACATGAGATGAGCATAGCGGACCTGAAACCTAACGGTATCCTGCCCTATGTCATGGACACGCCGAGCACGAAAGACAAGGTAGACAAGACGACTGATGCGCAATCGTTGATCGCCGCTGGAGTTTGTACTCAAGGGCAATATAATCAAATCCGTAATTCATCCTTGATGGCCTTTGGCATGATTACGCAGTACCTGGCTGAACGTGGCATGGTGTTGGTGGATACCAAGACCGAACATGGCATCAACAGTGAGGGCATGATTGTGGCGGCTGATGAGCTCTACACCATGGACTCTTCACGTTTCTGGCGCTTGGATGAGAATGGCGATGTGCTGCACAGAGATGGCAAGCCGGTTTCATTTTCGAAAGAGTTTGCGCGCGGCATGGTAAAGGAGAAGGATCAGCAGTTCTCCGATGAACAGGCTGGTGAGATCGCCGTACGTTATATCGACGGCTTGCAGCATTTAACTGGCGTTGAGTTTGCGCCGGATTTGCGGCCTCGAGACCAGCGCATAATCGAATCGGTTGACCTAATACTGGACGCGCTGCTGTAGCGTCCATTTTCCCATTTGTAAATCAGAGGCCTGCATTGATGAATTACACGAGTAAACGCAGCGGGATAGTACTCTTTTCCCTCGCCATTATTCAGGCCTGCTCACCGGAGCCTAGTAACGAGGCCACTGCCCCTGTAGCGCTTATTCCTCAGAGCATAACTGCCGCGGACTACGAGCGAGCAGAAAGTTTTCTTGCGGTTAATACCTCGGAGCTAATGCGTAATAATATCCTCGCCCAATATTGGCAGGCTGATGACCGACTGATTTATCGACGTTCAACGCAGAGTGGCTCCGACTATATTCTGGTGAATGTGCAGACTGAGCAGAAATCGCCGTTGTTTGATTCAGTTCGTCTGGCAGCGGAACTGGCAGCCTACACAGATGAGGAAATTGACGAGAATGACTTGAGTCTGTCACGGATACATCTTGCAGAGACGGGAGAGCAGCTCGAATTTGATTATGCAGGTGACAGTTATTTGTTGGACTTGGGCAGCTACGTGCTTAGTCAGCTAGCTGAGACCCCATCTAGTGAATACTTCTCTCCTGATGGCGGAAAGGCGGCCTTCATTGATGAGCATAATCTTTGGGTGCGCGATACGGCTAGCAATGAGCTGACCCAACTTACTTTTGATGGTGAGCAAGACTATGGCTACGCTACGAATAATGCGGGGTGGTTGCGTGATGACGGACCGGTCTTATTGTGGTCTCCAGATTCCTCCAAGATAGCCACCTTCCGTCACGACGGCAGAAATGTGGGTGAGATGTATCTGTGGTCTACGCAGGTGGGTCATGGAGAGTTAGATGCATGGAAATACCCGCTGCCAGGTGATGATTACATATTCATGATAGAGCGAATCGTGATTCATCTAGAAGATGAGCCGCGTGTCACTGTCTTGGATATGTCGCCCGATCCACATAGATCGACTACCAGCGACCATATTGCTGGCCGCGGTGGTGTATTTCTAGATGTCGAATGGAGTGAAGACAGCGAAACTCTCTCTTTTGTTTCTTCGTCACGGGATCACAAGATTGCACAGTTGCAGATTGCCGATCCGGAATCTGGCGAAGTGAGGCCTGTCTACCGAGAAGAAGTCGATACCTATTACGAATCCGGATACAACGCTGCCAATTGGCGTGTTTTTCCCGAGCGAAATGAATTTGTCTGGTTCTCTGAGCAAGATAACTGGGGACATCTTTACCTGCACGATCTGCAGTCGGGTGACTTGAAACGGCAGATTACCGAGGGCGATTGGGCGGTGTTGCAGATCCAGCAAATCGATCTTGAAAATGAGCAGATCTATTTTCTTGGCTCGAATCGAGAGCCTGATGATCCTTACTATCAGTATCTGTATCGAATCAATTTCGATGGTACTGCCCTGACAAACTTAACCCCGGAGACGGCAAATCATCAGATTAGCTGGTCCGAGTCAGCGAATTATTTTAGTGACACCTATTCGACACCGAATACAGCTCCTGTCTCCGTGGTTCGCAACATGGCAGGCGAGACACAGTTACTTCTCGAAGAAGCGGACATCGACCCGCTAATTAATAGCGGCTGGGTGGCTCCAATTCCATTTAGTGTAAAGGCTAGAGATCAGCTCACCGATCTTTATGGTTTGCTCTATAAGCCCTCTAATTTTGATGAGACAAAGCGTTATCCGGTATTGAACTATCTTTACCCGGGCCCTCAGAGTGGCAGTGTAGGTACGCGTTCGTTTCGTGCCTCGCGGAATGACAAGCAGTCTCTCGCCGAGCTTGGATTCATAGTAGTCGAGTTAGATGCGATGGGGACTCCGGGGCGCTCGAAGTCTTTTCATGATGCCTATTACGGAGATATGGGGGACAACGGACTGCCAGATCAGATCGCAGGGATCCGACAGCTAGGGGCAGAAAATCCTTGGATGGATCTTGAGCGAGTAGGCATCTGGGGGCATTCCGGTGGTGGCTTTGCATCGACTGCCGGAATACTGCGTTACCCGGACTTCTTTAAGGTTGCCGTATCCGGTGCGGGTAATCATGATAATCGTAATTATGAAGATGATTGGGGTGAGAAGTGGCAGGGGCTGCTGGAGACATTTCCTGAGAGCAATCCGGGAGAAGGCGAGCCGGTAGTCACTACGAACTACGACAATCAAGCGAATCAACTGTTGGCGGCTAACCTAGAAGGCAAGTTGTTACTTGCCCACGGTATGCTCGATACCAATGTGCATCCGTCTAGCACGCTGTTAGTGGTGGATGCCTTAATCGAAGCAGACAAGGACTTCGATCTAGTGGTTCTGCCCAATGCCAGTCATGGTTTCGGAAACAGACGCTACTTCATGAAGCGACGTTGGGACTATTTCGTCGAGAACCTTCGTGGCTTGGAGCCTCCATCAGAGTTTATCTTTGCCGATAACGTTCGGTAGGTCCATGAAACGCGAGCTTAGTTGCGGCGAGCGCTTGTGACTGTTCTTGCAAGCGCGTTGCAGGCTACATTAAGCTTAAAAGCAGGTTTCAAAAAGTAGATTTACATTAGCGGAGCCATTGCGCTCTCAATGAATTTGTTTAAGGATGTCTCCATGAGAATTCAATTTCGAATGACCGCGTTGGCGAGTTTGATGCTTGCAGCGTTCGCAGGACCTGTCGTTTTCGGCGCCGAAGACTATTCGCCTCCTAAGACAGACTTTGGCGTGCCAGACGTGCAGGGGGTTTGGAATTATAAGACTCGGACCGGCCTCGAGCGTGCTGACGTCTATGAGGGCGAGTTAGAAGTAGACGAGGAAACCATGTTGGCGAAGATGGTTTCTACGCCAGACTTCATTGCTTTTTTGGAGGCAACCGGTGCCGAAGCGCCCGGTCCGGAAAATGTGGGAGGCTACAACGGCTTTTGGATTACACCGGGGGATGCTCTTGCAGAGATGAATGGAAAGTATCGAACTTCTCTCATCATAGATCCGCCCGATGGCAAGATTCCCTGGAGAGAAGAGGGGCAAGCGGTTCGTCGGTCTCAGCAGGATGAGTTACCGATGGGTATGGCAGAGAGCGATGGCCCTGAAGGAAGGACCCTCTCCGATCGATGTCTAATCAGCTTTGCTTCAACGGCGCCATTCATGAGCAGCCTCTACAACAACCACATGCAGATCGTGCAAGGGCCAACTCATGTAGTGCTGCTAGCAGAGATGGTGCATAACGCACGGATCGTCCGAATCGATCAGGAGTTTAAAGATCTGCCCTACGAGAAATGGCTGGGTGATTCGGTAGGTTACTACGAGGGAGATACCCTGATAGTGCAGACCAAAGATTTTAATGGCTGGCAGGTCGCGAAGGAACGATTGATTTCTAGCAATATCCTACTGACAGAACGATTCACTCGAGTTGCTGACGATAAACTCCACTACTCTTTTACCATCGACGACCCGGATTTGTATACGCAGCCATGGACCGCAGAGATGCCGATGTACACGGGTGAAGACTTGTATGAGTATGCCTGCCACGAAGGAAATTATGCGATGCGTGCGATACTCGCGGGAGAGCGTCGTCAGGAAATGGACGCCGCGAACGGGCTATAATTTGTCGCCCGGTGCCGCGATACTGGCGCCGGGTGCATTTCCAATAACAGCAAACAGGGCAAACTTATCTCCGTCTTAGCTAGAATCGAATTATTCAAATCACAGGGCAGTAAACTGTGATGGACTCAATCGAAGCAGCGATCGCTGCCTATACCAATTTCATGTGGGGCTTGCCGCTAGTAATCTTGCTCGTGGGCGGCGGCTTCTTCTTCATGGTGCATTCCAGACTGCGCCATTTTCGCTATTTTTCCCATAGTCTAGCTCTGTTGAGGGGCAAGTTTGATGACCCTTCTGAGGATGCGTCTGGAGATATCAGTCACTATCGTGCGCTTGCTACTGCCTTAGCGGGAACGATGGGCTTAGGCAACATCACCGGTGTAGCAGTCGCGATCACTGTCGGTGGGCCGGGTGCTATTTTCTGGATGTGGATTACCGCAATAGTTGGAATATCAACTAAATTTTATACCGCCTCTCTAGCGATCATGTACCGCGGCAGAGACGATGAGGGCAAGCTACAAGGCGGCCCGATGTATGTGATTCGCGAAGGCTTAGGCCGCAAGTGGCTGCCTCTTGCTTGGATGTTTGCCATAGCGGGTATGGTAGGAACACTGCCGATTTTTCAGGTGAATCAGCTGGTGCAAATCCTGCGTGATGTCATCGCGATTCCTGCAGGAATGGCGACTAGTGAAGAGCATTTTAGTTTCGACTTTGGCGCCGGTATTGTTCTTGCCATCATTATGTTTGGCGTTGCCATAGGCAAGGTGAAGAGAGTCTCAACGATAGCAGGCCGAATGGTGCCTTCTATGGTGATCTTCTATTTTCTGATCACCGGTGTACTGCTGGCGAGTCACCTTGGCGAAATTCCTAGCATGTTTCTACTGATCTTTACCGATGCCTTTACCGGGCAAGCGGTCTCGGGAGGCGTGCTAGGGGCGGTGATTCTAATTGGTGTACAGCGCGGTGCGTTCTCGAATGAGGCGGGAATAGGTACAGAGTCTCTCGCCCATGGGGCGGCAAAGACAAACGAACCAACCCGCGAGGGTCTGGTCGCGATGATAGGTCCTATCGCCGATACTTTGATTGTTTGTACCTGCACGGCTATGGCTCTGCTGGTAACCGGCGTATGGGAAGGCGATGCGGTTGGTGTTACGATGACCACGCAGGCGTACGAGCAGGTTTTTCCAGGTTTCGGCGCCTATCTATTGCTGATTATGGTTATCGTGTTGAGTACAACAACGATACTCACTTACTGGTACTACGGCAGCAAGTGTATGGGCTTTCTCTTCGGTACGTCAAAAGAGAAGCTCTATATGTATGCTTATATGGCGCTGATAGTTGCCGGTGCTGTGGTCTCGTTAGATGTAGTGATTAATCTTCTCGATGGAATGTACGCGACGATGGCGATACCAACCATGATCTCAACTCTGCTGTTGGCGCCGAAAGTTAAGAAGGTGGCCACTGCGTATTTTGCGCGGATCGATGCTGGAGAATTCGATGAGAAGGATTCATCAGGCAATGCTGAGCCGGTTAGCGCTAAGGAAAATTAGCGTCTTATGAAGAATGCTTTTCTGTTAACTATTTTTTCTATTACCTTGCTAAGCTGTGTCCAAATTAGCCAACCACAGCAAGCAGACATCGTAGCCATAAATCGTGTGTTAGATGGCTATCATCAAGCCGCAGCGAATGGTGAGTGGGATGTTTATTTCGATCTGATGAGCGAGGATGGGGTGTTTATAGGAACCGATGCTCGCGAACGTTGGACGAAGCCTGAGTTTCGCCAATACTCCAGCGGCAGCAATGGCTGGGTTTATACTCCAGGGCAGCGCAATATCAATATCACTTCAGATGGTCAAAGCGCATGGTTTGATGAGGCTTTGCTGAGTCAGAGTTACGGCAGTAGCCGCGGCACAGGAGTGTTGATACGCACTGCTCAGGGTTGGAAAATCTCGCAGTACCATCTGACCCTGCCGATTCCCAATGGCATGGTGCGATCAATAACAGATCAGATTAAAGAGTATGAAGCGCAGTAATAATTGGCTTGGTGGCGTAGCGTTTCTACGTTGCCGATTCTCGAGCCATTTTCTGAAAGCCGCGACTCATCAGCCAGGCACTGAGAGTTGAGATGACAGCAAACACTGATAACACCAAGAATACCTGCGGCCAGCCTAAATAGTCAGAGAGTATACCCGCAGCAAAAGCCGCAATAGCCCCGCCGATATAGCCCATCCCATCGATAATGCCTGTGCAGGAACCTGCTCCTTTCGCTCCAGCGATATCCAGTGTGAGACAGCCGCTGCTCATCGAGTAGGGGCCTAGCAAGAAGAATCCGCTAGCGCCGAGAAAGAACAAGATCAAATTGAAATTCGGTTCGCTGGCACCGCTCAGTATCGAAATAGCGATCATGCAAAAAACCAGCACTGAGAGCATCATCCACATCATGCGTGCTCGGTCACCGTTACGCGCATGATGGTCAGTATACCAACCTATAAATACTGTGCCGGCGACACCTAACAATGGAAATATGGCTGAGCGTAGAATCGCAGAGCTAGCCCCCAGGCCGATATCGAACAAGAATTTTGGCGTCCAGAATAGGAACACTGAGCGCAGTAGCGTAGTGAGAAAACTGAATACGAGTAACTCTCTGTATATGGGCAGACGCAATAAGGTCTTCATAATAACTGAGACAGGCGGCTGCTCTTCATCGCCATAGTCGGCGATTTGTTCCTTTGATGTTTCGCCTTCTATTGGTTTGGCGCCAGGTACCACGTCGCTTGGGGCGGCACGTGAAGCAAAGTAGGACCAGAGCAGGATCAGAGTGAGTACCATGGCGGGGTAGATGAATACTCCCTGCCAGGGAACGCCCATCGCTACTAAAAACCCTGCAAATAAAGTTGCCGCAACTCCACCAAACTGGAAGTTGACACTAATTAAACCCATTACAGTGCCGTTGCGCTCTCGAGGATACCAGTTGCCGATTGTCTTCGTCAGGCCGCCCCAGCCCATGGAAAGGAAGTAGCGGCAGCAGCACCATACGATGATAAAGGCACTCAGGCTTGCTGATATCGAGAAGATAATATTAAAGAATATGGCGCCAGCCATCCCAACGAGGAAAATTTTGCGACCGCCGATCTTGTCCGCCAGAGGGCCATTAATAAACTTGCCGGCGGCATAGGCCATCTCAGACAGAGAAGCTATTAGACCGAGTTGTGTGTTGGAGTAGCCGAATTCTTGTTCAAGCAGGGGGAAGGCGGCGGAGAGATTGCCGCGGCAGATGTAGTAGCCCACATAACCTAGGAGCATGACCCAGAAGGTGGAAGTTCTCCAACGCAGCAGTCGGGTGTTTTCTTCCGATGAAACGGGAGTCTTCTGATCACCTTGCAGCGTATAGAACATTTACGAATCCCTGTAGTTCAATAGCTAGCTCAATAGCTAATTTACTAACTAGTGCGCTAACTTCGCGGTCGTTAGGGCGAATTTTAGCGTGGGGCAACAGCAGACTTAGTGGATCGTCTGCTCTGGCTTTGCCAAGTCTTCACTGTTCGCCGAAGTCACCCTGGGCTCATCCTGCGAAGCGTAGCTTCGTGTGATGACTTCAGTCTCTAGATAGTTACCAAGCTTGCCTAAAAAGTCTTCCATGTGAGCGGTCTGATAGTGGGCTTGCAGGCAGTCGGCATTTTCCCACTCCTGTAATAGAACTAGTTGATTGGTGTCGGTCAAACCTGCGAAGTACTCATAGCTCAGACAGCCGTGTTCCTGGCGACAGAGACGAACCATGTCCTTCATTAGTTCGAGCGCTTCAGATTTGGATTCTGCAACTAGATGGAAAGTTGATTGAACCATTATCATGATGTGTCTGATCCTATTTAAAAGTTAGTTTACACAGTGCTGTATCGAAGATTTTGTTGTTCGGGCGATAATCTTCAAGTTAGCTGACGTTATTTAGCTACTTACACTAAGATGGTGTCGCATGCGCCGTATTCAAGGTCACTTTCGCAGGCGCACAGGTAGCTGTCAAGAATCGAGGTCGTCGCTCACCGTTGCCGCCGATAAGCTGCTGATATTACTTCGATTTAGCTAGCTTGCTATCGAGGCTCCAGCCACCTGCACCAAGCCCGGCGGCTACTAGCAGGCCAGCCATGATGCCCATATTTTTAACGAAGTTCTGTGTCTCTGCGGGAATATTCCAGAAGTCATGCATCACGAGGCTGATTACCAGAGTAAGCCCAGCCAAGACGAAAGCAACCGGCTTCACCTGATAGCCCACGATCATGGCGAGGCCGCCGAACAGTTGAATGATGATGGTCAGAATTAGAAAGAAGGAGACCATCACCATTCCATGTTCCTCCATAGAGGCGGCTGTGCCCTCCATATTAGTAATCTTCAAGATGGCGCCAGGGAGCAGGAAGTAGATTCCCAATATGACGCGGCCGCTAGTGGAGCAGAGGAGTTCGAAGTTTTTAAGCATGTTAGTTCCTAGTAAATTTTTTAGTTAGTCTTTCCACCAAGGATAGAAGGGCGGCATGTCACTGGAAGCCTTTTCAACATACTCTGGCTTTCTCTTTTCCAAGAATGCTTTCACACCTTCTTTTCCACTCTCCTGGCTCGCATAGAATATTGCCAAGGAGTCTATCTGGTGGGCCGCCAACGGATGATCTTGAGCTGCGTTACGATACATCATCTGACGGGTCAGAGCGATAGACACGGGGCTGTGTTGTGCTATCCGCTTAGCGAGTTCGTAGGCTTTGTCTAGAAGTGATTCCTTAGGCTCTATTGAATTGGCGAAGCCTCGTGATTTCAGTTCTTCTGCTGCGATTAGGTCGCCGCTATAAACCCATTCCAATGCTGTGCCCATATTGACGATCCTAGGGAGGAACCAGCTGGAACATGCTTCGGGTGTAATGCCGATCTTATTAAACACGAAACCGACCCGTGCATTTTCGGAAACGAGCCGAATGTCCATAGCGCAGGTCATGGTTGCGCCGATACCTACGGCTGCGCCATGGATGGCGGCAATGACTGGTTTCTTGCAGTCGTAGATAGCTAGGGTAAGCCGGCCGCCTGTATCGCGAACGCCGGCGATGATTTCCGGCTCATTCAGCTTGGTCTGCATGTCGTTAAGGCTTGGTTGCAAGCTCTCGTTTAGACCAAATACATTGCCCTCGCTGCTAAGATCCATGCCAGCGCAGAAAGCCTTGCCAGCTCCTGTGACCACGATGGCGCGAACTTCATCGTCCTCACTGGCACGATTAACCGCATCGATTAGCTCGTTAGCCATTTCAACGGTGAAGGCGTTCATATGCTCGGGACGATTGAGCGTAATGGTTAGAATATTGTTTTCGATCTGATAGAGAATTGCATTATAGGCCATTGCGGGGTTCCAACAGGCAGCGATTGGGTGGTGGTCTATATTACATTGAAGTTATGGCTTATGCAGGAGTCAGTTGCTCTTGTTTGATTCTAAGGAGATCAACCTCTCCTTCTTGAAGCATTTGTTGCAGGTGCAGATCTTCCTCTCGTCTGGTGACCGTGGTGATCAAAATATCTGCTTTTATTGAGTTGCCGCGATAGACGTATTCTTCGCCAACTACAGCGTCCTGTATCTTCTTGATGACTACTTTGGAGCCTGCCTCATCAACGCCGGGCAGAAGCATTCTGAATTGTTTGTAGCTGGATCGAGCTAACACGTCTTCATTGCGCCTTCTATCGGTGGCCATCTGTGCGAAATGGCGCAGCATCGCATTGCCCACCTTGGTGCCGTGTTGTTTAACGATGTCATCGAGATTAGTCAGTTCAATGGTTAGCATAGATACCGGCTTCGTATAACGCAGTGCCACGCCGAGTACCCGGTTGCTGACCTCTATAAAGGTGCGCGCATTTAGTATCGTAGTTATTGGGTCGAAGATAGTATCTTCTTGAAACTCAACCTTGAGCTCTTCCATTGTCATGATGATGACTCCGAATGCAAATATCACTACATTGACAATTGCACCAAGAAGCAAAATCGTTGTTGCCTCTTCGGGTGAGTTTACCGGTTGCTCGCCACGAAAAATCATTAGGACAAACTCGCTGATCGCTGTGAAGACGGAGAGCGTGAGAAGCAAATAGGCGCCGAAGTTGGCGTTTAGAGTCATGACTGGTCTTAGCGTCCTCTCTATCTTGACCCCGTTTGCCAAGACGTAAACGATGCTGACTGAAAAGATGATCATCATTATCGAAAACAGGCGAATGCGCCAAAGTGTCGATTCATCAATGAAGGTGTAGTAGTAAATTCCTGCAAGCGTGACTAGAAGCCAGACTGAACAGAGCAGTGGCAGTCTTGTAGTTTCCTGATTCCAAAAATGCGCTAGACCTGAAAGAACCAGAACTTGGCCGCCCAGCACCAGCGTGTTGGCAAGTGCTATGGATAGTATTGGTGGAAGCGTGTTCTGCAGAGAGACTAGTAAAATGCCGACACAGGTTGCTGTGAAGCCCATTGTTATCCTGAGCAAGCCGGGAATCTGCTTGTTACTAGCCCAGTTGGCGAGTAGGGCCAAGGCTGTAACCAGTGAAACTATCGCCATTGCAATTGCTAGGTTTTGATTGTCCATTTACATATTCTTTCTAGATGGCCTTCGCTGTTCGTAGTTGCTCAATTTCTTTGTCGCTGTATCCCCAGTCTGCCAAGATTTCCTCGGTATGTTCACCGACCATGGCAGCGGACGATTTGATCTCAGACTGCGTACGGCTGAATCGTGGTGCAGGTGCGGGTTGAGTTACGCCTTCGAATTCAACATAGGTATCTCTGGCAACATTGTGTGGGTGACTTGGCGCCTCGCCTAGATCAAGAATTGGAGCGAAGCAGATGTCTGTCCCTTCCATCAAGTCGGTCCATTCGGATCGTGTCTTTGTAATGAATAGCTTCTCGAGCTTTTCTCTAAGTAGCGGCCATGCGCTCTGATCCTGCTGCGCTAAAAATTCTTCGTCGTTGATCTCACACTTCTCTAGAAGAAGTGCATAGAATTGCGGTTCGATGGAGCCTATGGATATATATTTTCCGTCGCTGCATTCATAACTACCGTAATAGTGGGCTCCGCCATCCAATTTGTTGGCCTGCCTATCGGTCGTCCACATATTCATTTCCATCAGACCAAAGAAAGGGCTTAACAGGCTCGCAGTGCCATCGGTCATGGCGGCATCAATGACCTGCCCGTGTCCTGAGTTGGTTCTCTCATGGAGTGCGGCAAGTATGCCTGTCAGTAAGTACATGGCGCCGCCGCCGAAGTCACCTACTAGGTTAAGTGGCGGTGAGGGGGGTCTATCAGAATAACCCATTGCCCCTAGTGCTCCTGCTATGGATATATAGTTTATATCGTGTCCGGCAGCTTGAGCTAAAGGTCCGGTCTGTCCCCAACCTGTCATGCGGCCGAAAATGAGTTTTGGATTGCGTTCGAGGCAGACATCCGGTCCTAGGCCTAGGCGTTCCATTACGCCGGGCCTGAATCCTTCGATGAGCGCATCCGCCTCTTCTATTAATCGAAGAACAGCCTCAACAGCGGCTGGATTCTTAAGGTCGAGTGCAATTGAGCGGCGCCCTCGATTTAGTACGTTAGCTCTGTGACCCGCGCCTTTCTGATTCAGTCTGTCTATGCGAATTACTTCAGCACCCATGTCAGCCAACATCATGGCGCAGAAGGGTCCTGGACCAATTCCAGCCATCTCTAGCACCTTCAATCCTTGTAGCGGGCCCATTTTGATTCCTGTTGTTAAATGCGAGTCCTACGAATCATAGGGGATTGCGCAGAGAAAATAAAACTAATGAAGGAAAACTCTCGTAAATTCAAGCTGTAAATGCAGTTTTATTAGCTGTTTCACTTTTGCAATGGATACATTATCCTTTTGCGTCCCTCATTAATGAAAGCTAAGAGCTCAGGGCGCCAGCAATTATGGAATTAGAGAATAAGACAGCATTTATAACCGGTGGAGCGTCAGGGCTAGGACTGGCAACCGCACAAAAATTCATAGCTTCTGGCGTGAAGGTCATGTTGTTCGATCTTAACGAGGAAATGCTGCAGAAGGCAGCTGCCGAGCTGGGTGAGAACGCCACTTATTACGCAGGCGATGTTGCGGACGAGGTGGCGGTGGCGGCAGCGCTCGAAAAGACCAAAGAGAAATTCGGGACAGTGCATATCAATGTAAACTCTGCAGGAATCGGTGGAGCTGCACGCACGGTAGGAAAAAATGGACCGATGCCATTGCAGAAATTCGAACATATCGTGCGAGTCAATTTGATAGGCACCTTCAATGTGCTGCGTCTGTGCGCTGAGGTTATGCAAGTTAATGACCCGGTAACAGAAGATAATGAGCGTGGAGTTATTATTAATGTGGCTTCCATCGCGGCATTTGATGGCCAGACTGGTCAGGCGGGTTATGCTGCTTCTAAAGGTGGCATTGTGGCAATGACATTGCCGATAGCTCGAGACCTAGCGAAGCGAGGCATTCGAGTCATGACAATTGCGCCAGGTGTATTCGAGACACCCTTGCTGGCATCGGCTCCGGACGAGGTGCGAGATCCGCTTATCGCTATCACGCAATTCCCGAAGCGTCTCGGCAATCCGGATGAGTTTGCGGACCAGGTGGCGCACATTGTGACTTGTGGCTATCTCAATGGGGAGACGATAAGGCTCGACTCAGGCATTCGGATGCCCGCTCTTTAATAGAGATTCAATTAAGCGAAATTAAAATTTACCTAACTAATTCAATAATTGCCGGGGGGCATGAAGCATGGCTGATGCATATATAGTCGGAGCAGTACGAACTGCAACAGGAAAGAAAAAAGGCAGATTGAGTGCTATTCATCCAGTGGATTTGGGCGCAATCGTAGTCGATGAGCTGGTTGATAGAACGGGTATTCCCGTTGATGCTGTGGACGACGTGATATTCGGTGTCGTGATGCAGATCGGTTCACAGGCGAGCAATCTCGGGCGTAATGTTTCTATGTCTTCCAAGCTCGACCTCGCCGTGCCGGGAACAACGGTAGATCGTCAGTGTGGCTCGTCGCTGCAGGCAATCCAGTTTGGCGCGCAGGCGGTCATGTCGGGCACTCAGGACGTTATCATCGCTGGCGGTGTAGAGGCGATGAGCACGGTTGAGATTGGCTCGAACATACGTGATGGTCTGGCGAATGGTCGAGGCGTGCCTAAGGGTGAGCGATTGGAGCTTCAGTATCCCGGCATTCAGTTTAGCCAGTTCGATGGTGCAGAAATGTTGGCCGAAAAATACGAGATTACTCGTGCCGATCTCGATGCCTTCGGCTTGTTGAGTCATCAACGCGCGCAAGCGGCAACTGAACAGGGGCGCTTCAAGCAAGAGATCGTGCCGCTGAACATCAAATTGGAAGATGGCTCTGCGGACGTGCATTCAGTAGACGAGGGCATTCGTGGTGCAGCGACTTTAGAGGGCATGCAATCTTTAAATACACTTCGAGAAGGTGGAGTTATAACCGCGGGTACTGCGAGTCAGATTAGCGATGGTTCGGCAGCGGTCATGATCGCGAACGAGGGTGCAGTAGCAAAATACAATTTGCCAGTGCGGGCTAAGATTCACTCGCTAGCGGTAGTCGGTTCAGATCCGGTGATCATGCTGGAAGGCCCTATCCCTGCGACCCAGAAGGTATTGGAGAAAGCAGGGCTTAGCATAGATGATATCGATCTCTATGAAGTCAACGAGGCCTTTGGGTCTGTACCTCTTGCCTGGGCTAAGGCGGTGGGCGCCGATATAAATAAGCTAAATGTAAATGGTGGCGCACAGGCGCTGGGGCATCCGCTAGGTGGTACCGGCGCGAAACTCATGACCACGTTAGTGCATGAGCTAGAGCGACAGGATAAGCGCTATGGCTTGATCGCTATTTGTGAGGGTGGTGGTACTGCAAACGCCATGATCATCGAACGTATGAATTCGGTTACAGCTTAAGAGAAAACATCATGAATGATTCTTACGATTCTCCTTGGATGGATGAAGAGTTGCATATTATGCGCGACGCGGTCGCGAAATTTTTGCAGAAAGAATTTGTCCCGAAAATGGATAAGTGGGAGAAGCAGGGGTTTGTCGATCGAGATGCATGGCGAGTTGCCGGGCAGGCTGGTCTGCTCTGCGCCTCGATACCGGAAGAGTATGGTGGTGGAGGTGGTAACTTTAAACATGAGATGGTGTTGGTCGAGGAGCTTAGTTACGCCAACATTACCGGATTCGGTAATGGCGTGCATTCTGGCATTGTTGCTCATTATATAAACTCTTACGGTAGTGAAGAGCAAAAGAAGAAATGGTTGCCACTCATGGCGAGCGGAGAAATCGTCTCAGCTATTGCCATGACCGAACCGGGTACTGGTTCCGATCTTCAATCGATTGCGACTACGGCCATCCTGCAGGGTGACGAATACGTCCTGAACGGTCAGAAGACCTTCCTAACCAATGGTATAACCGCAAACCTTATCTGTGTAGTTGCGAAGACCGACCCCTCAGAGGGGGGCAAGGGTATTTCGCTGATCATGGTAGAAACAGATTTGGTTGAAGGCGAGGGTGGTTTTAGCCGCGGAAGAAACCTAGAGAAGCTCGGCATGAAGGCGCAGGATACCGCTGAGATATTCTTCGATGATGTGAGAGTCTCCAAGGAAAATTTGTTAGGCTCGTCGGAGGGGCAGGGTTTCGTGCAGTTGATGCAGCAGCTGCCGCAAGAAAGACTGATTATTGCAGCCGGCGCCTGTGCGTCGATTGAGAAAGCGCTGAAGATAACGAGCGAATACGTGAAAGAGCGTAAAGCATTCGGAAAACGTATCCTCGATTTTCAGAACACACAATTCAAATTGGCTGAGCGCTACACCGAGGCTCGGTTAGCTCGAGTGTTTGTCGATGACTGCGCAATGAAACTTGCCGATGGAAAGCTTGATGAGTCGACAGCTGCCATGGCGAAGTGGTGGACGACGCAGAAGCAGTGCGAAATAGTAGATGAGTGTCTGCAGTTCTTCGGCGGCTATGGATTCATGATGGAGTACCCAATAGCCAAGATGTATGCGGATAGTCGAATACAGAAGATTTACGGTGGCAGCAACGAAATCATGAAGTTGCTTATAGCGAGAGAGATTTAGGCTGCTTGTAGGGGTTCTTAATTGTTTTTCACGCAGCGAAATTCATACAGGCCGGAGACATTGTTGTCTTGGTCCTTAGCAATGATGTATTCAGATTGAACTGTTGTAGGTAAATCTTTGTCTAGCCAATTGCAATAGGCTAGAGCGTCTCTAAAGCTCACCTTTAGATTGTCTTGGCCTGCGAAGGTGTGGTTTATGGCTAGGCTATCTGTTGGCTTATGCCAGTTTGTATTGTCATCTTGAACTTGCCACTTTCCGCTGCTAACGCTCACGGCTAATTCTTCATGTTGGTTTGTAAGAACTGCCTGACGACGTGGAATAATTTCTTGTGACTCGTAACTGCTAGAGTCCAAAAATTTAGCGAAGTCGGCGTTGTTGACTTTGTGTTTATCGATCCAGAAATCGTTTGCTTCATTCAGCAACTCGGGCTGCTCATCCGCTTGTGTAATTTCAGCATTGCTTGGAGAGCCGTAGGGTTCGATAAGTACCATGCTTTCGAATCCGGGTTCCAATTCAACAAAGATGAAATTATCGAGTACTGTGATTGAGGCTAGAAGTGCGACTGCGCTCATTAGTTGTTTTGTGTTCGTCATTGCTACTGCTTCAATCCTTCACTGCTACTTCTGCTGCACCAATTTGGTGCAGAAATGCACGTTTTGATACGAATATTCCCTTTTATAACAGATTTATACTCGAGTTACACCGAACCTAGTTCACTATTTTAGAATCATTTGCAGTTAATTTCCCTGTAGCTGGCGATTTGAGGATAGGTGCATCTATTGGAGCAATTCCGGTAATTTGCGGTGGGTTGTAGGATGTTGCTTGCTAGGACGTTAGAAACAGTGGGTGGATAGATGGCATAATCTCTAGGCGTGCTAGAGTCTATGTAATCATAGGGTCTTAGAGCCACCTACCTAGGAGCATTTCAGTGAAAGTTAAAAATTATTCTCTTCTTCAGTCCTTAGGACTAACTCGGGCGAGCATCTTTGTCGGTGCCGTATTCGTTGCCATTTCTAGCAGTAGTTTCGCTGCAGAAGCAGGCTATATTAAGCCGCTCACAGAATTTGGTGTGCCGGACTTTCAGGGGACTTGGTCTCTCGCAACTCAGACCAATTTGGAAAGAGCAGAACGATTCGAAGGCAAGCTGGCAATCTCCGAGGAAGAGGCTATCTTGATCGAAACGAGAGTGCGGGAACGCATGGAGGCGAGCAATCAGCCTAGCGATCCGAATCGTGAAGCACCTTCGTCGGGGCGAAATGTTGGTGGCTACAATACCTTCTGGATGGATCCAGGAGAGCGTCTGGCGGTCGTTAATGGAGAGGTTCGTACCTCAGTCATAGTAGAGCCGGAAGACGGTCAGCTTCCCTATAGCGAACAGGGCCGAAGTAATTTTGCGCAGGCGATGCAGCAGAGGCAATCCTACGATGGTCCCGAAGTCAGACCTTTAGGAGAGCGCTGCATGGTAGGTTTCGGATCGTCCGGTGGTCCGCCAAAACTACCGGTTCTCTATAATAACCTAACACAGATAATTCAAACTGAATCTCACGTCGTCCTGTTAGCGGAGATGAATCATGATGCGCGAATCGTACGCATGAATTCCGAACATCAGGATCCGCCACTCTATCCTTGGCTAGGTGATTCGATTGGTTACTACGAGGAAGATTCTCTCGTTGTCGAGACAACGAATTTTCATGCCCAGCAGGGTATGCGTTCTTCGCTGGAACATCGCTTCTACGGTTCTCAGCAGATGAAGGTTACCGAGCGTTTCACACGCACATCAGATGACACGATTTTGTATCAGTTTACCGTTGAGGATCCAGCGAACTACAGCCAGCCATGGAGCGGTGAGCTACCAATGAATGCGAATGGCGAGCGCCTTTTTGAATACGCCTGTCATGAAGGAAATTATGCGCTGCCTGGAATTCTGGCGGGGGCCAGGAGAGCAGATACCGAAGGTATCGACTACGCTCCTACCGACCCGGGCCAGTAATTTTTTAGAGATTCTCTAGCTAGCGTAAGCTAGGCAGCTGATAGCCATCGGCGTCTAGCTTTGCGCGAATAACTTTCTTGTCGATCTTTCCTGTAGAGGTAAGCGGGATTGTATCTGTGACGAGCACATCATCTGGTAACTGCCACTTGGCGAAGATCTTGCTACAGTGTTCTAGCACAGCCTCCTTATCCAAGGTCTTGCCTTCCGCCATGATGACCAAAGCAACTGGTCGTTCATCCCATTTAGGGTGAGGCTGAGCGACAACCGCGGCCTGTGCAATATCGGCCATGCCTACGATGTGATTCTCCAAATCTACTGACGAAATCCATTCGCCGCCGGACTTGATCAAATCCTTAGAGCGATCGGCGATGAGTATATATTGCTCAGAATCAATCTTTGCGACGTCACCTGTTACTAGCCAGCCATCATGAAACTTATCTGGTTGTGGGTCGTTGAAGTATTCCGCTGCAATCCATGGACCTTTTATGCAGAGTTCGCCTACCGCTTCGCCATCGTGTGGTAGCCGGTTCCAGTCCTCATCGAAGATCTCGATCTCTAGCCCCGGCATGGCGAGGCCGGCCTTGGCAATATTTTCAAACTGCTGGTCTTCCGACATGCCTATCTGAGAGCGTTTTGCCACTTTTCTGGACAGAGTGCCAAGAGGGTTAGTCTCGGTCATTCCCCAGCCTTGAATCATTTCTACGTTATAGCTGTCCCAGTACCAGCGCATCATAGAAACCGGTGGTGCAGATCCGCCACAGGTCATGCTCTTCAATTTGCTGAGGTCGTATTTGTCAGGTTCTGCCTCGAGCACAGCCTTAACTCCTTGCCATATAGTTGGAACGCCAGCAGAGATAGTAACTTCTTCTTCATCCATCAACTGAAGAAAAGTGTCCGGCACCATGAAGCGATGTGGAAATACCTGCTTGCAGCCCAGCATGGAGGCGGCAAATGGAAGTCCCCATCCCATGGCATGAAACATGGGTACTATGCCAAGCAGAGAATCGAGCGAAGATAACCCCATAGAATCTGTTAGGCTTTCGGTAAGTGTGTGTAAGTAAGTCGAACGATTTGTGTACATTACCCCCTTCGGCTTGCCGGTTGTGCCTGACGTGTAACACAAACCCATGGGAGAATTTTCATCTATTTCCGGCCACTCGTAAGTAGTGTCCTGGCCCGCAATAAAGTCTTCATAGTCAATCTGGTTTTCGAATGAGCTTTCGCCACCTTCACCATGACGACAGATGACGAGTAGTTCTACGCTAGGAAGCTTGCCCCAGAGTGGCTCCAGAAGAGGTAGTAAATCTTCATCCGCGAAGATCACTCTATCGTTTGCGTGATTGATGATGTATTCAAGGTCGGTCGGAGAAAGCCGGATGTTTAGTGTGTGCAGTACAGCGCCCATTGAAGGAACCGATTGATATAGCTCGAGGTGGCGATAATTGCTCCACATGAAGCTGCCTATTCGGTCGCCTACCTCGATGCCATGCCTTTGTAATGCATGGGCAAGCTGATTCGCTCTATCCCAGGTTTGTTTCAGCGTCTGCCGGTGCTTTCCGTCGGCCTGCATGGTGACGACTTCCACATCTGGATCCAGAATTGCACCCCTACCTAGAATTCTGGACATTAATAGAGGTGTTTTCTGCATTGTCATTCGGATTCTCTCCTGTTTACGATAGTGTTATTGGCGCCGTGGAGTGGGAGGATAGCCGATAACTAGGCGCTTGTTCAAATGCGGCTAGAAGTCGCAAACTCGTGCTAGTGAGCCGCCCTAATTGAATTGCCGAGCGGGTGGGTTTATTCTGTTGAGACTTCGCTTCGGGCGGAGGCACTGTGAGAAAGTACAGAGACCATGGAGAATGTAATGATAAGTGCCACGGAACACGCCAAGAAGAAAATCACAGTTAAGGGGAAAACGATGGCCTACGTGGAGATGGGCGAGGGAGACCCAATCGTCTTTCAGCATGGTAATCCTACTTCTTCCTATCTCTGGCGAAATGTCATGCCACATCTGCGGGATCAGGGCCGTTGTATCGCAATCGATCTCATTGGGATGGGCGATTCCGACAAGCTCGATAACTCCGATGCCAGCTCATACACTTTCTCTGAGCATAGAGACTATTTAGATGCAGCCTTAGAAGCGCTAGGGGTCGAGCGCGATGTGACTCTGGTGATTCATGATTGGGGTTCAGCATTGGGCTTCGATTGGGCCAACCGGCATCGTGATGCCGTGAAAGGTATTGCCTATATGGAGGGCATCGTTAGACCGGTATCTTGGGAGGAGTGGCCTGAGGCGGCTCGGGGAGTGTTCCAGGGCTTTCGCTCGGAGGCCGGTGAAGAAATGGTTCTTGAAAAGAACACCTTCATCGAAAGAGTGTTGCCAGGCTCGATTCTGAGAGACCTGAGTGAGGAGGAGATGACAGTCTACCGACGCCCCTTTCAAAATGAGGGAGAGGATCGGCGACCGACTCTTACCTGGCCGCGACAAATACCGATCGATGGAGAGCCAGCAGAAGTCGTAGAGATAGTGCAGGCCTATGCTGATTGGCTTAGCGTAGCAGATCTGCCTAAGCTATTTATCAATGCTGAGCCAGGGGCTATATTAATAGGGCCACAGCGAGAATTTTGTAGGTCTTGGCCGAATCAAACCGAGGTGACGGTTTCAGGAAATCATTTCCTGCAGGAAGACTCACCTCACGAGATTGGACAGGCGATCGCCGAATGGCGAAAGACGATCTAATGTTAATGATCTGTACTCTTAGGTAACTGGATGAACAAAGTGAGCGATCAATTGGATTTTTTCGGGAAGACAGCAAAGAGCCTTCTCGTACTGCTGATACTGTGCACGGTGTTCTTAGCTGGCGCGCAACAATCAGAGACTCAGGGTGCGAGCACTGGAGATACCCAGCTTCTGGAGGGAGACTGGCTTATCAACGATGAGCTATCTGACAATAGCGATGATCAGGTGGAGCAGGCAATTAAGGAGGGTGGGGGAAAGGTTCCTCGGCGCTTTTTCAAGAAGCGGCCTGAAGATTTTTATCGAGGCGGTCCGCCAGAACAGGAACTTTATGATCGCATCTCCTATGACGATGTATTGAGTATTAGATACGCAGAGCCAGAAATTACATTCGTCTACGCTGACAATTATCAGCGCATCTTCCACACCGATGGTCGTCGTCGCAGGACTACCGCAAACAGCTTCTATGCAGAAGGTGATGAAGACTTTTCGTTCGGGAATTGGGATGCCGGTGCACTAGTCGTAGAGGCTAGACCTCGCGATGGAGGCTTTACGCTGGAAACTTATACTCTCGAGCAAGGCGGCAATCGATTGCGCGTCGAGATGACGATTGAGCCGGCATCATTTCGCGGGGCTATTAGCCTTACGCGAGTCTACGATCGCGCCAATTGAGCAACGATTTCTTCTTCAACATCCCTTAGGCGGTCTTTACCGAAAAACATTTCATCGCCAACAAAAAACGTAGGCGCGCCGAAGGTGCCTCGATTCACCGAGGCCTCAGTATTTTCTATTAGTCTCTGCTTTACATTCGCCTCGACACTACCAGCAAGCAGTTCATCAGCAGGTAAATTAGCAGCTAGCAAAGCGCTTCTAATTACCTCGGGATCAGCCATGTTGAGCTCCTGCTCCCACATGCATTGATAGACAGCCTCGATGTATTCCTTTGCTATGCCTTTGTCACTTGCGCAGATCGCGCCGCGCATAATATGCAGTGTGTTTACAGGAAAGTTGGGATTGAATGTGAACTTCGATAAGGCATGTTTCTTGATGAAGCGTTGAGTCTCTAGTGCGTTGTACTCAGATTTGTTCTTGATACCAGCGAAGGCTTCCATCGGTGATTTATTATTTGTTGCTCTAAATACGCCGCCCAATAAAATAGGCACATAGTCGAAGGTGACGCCGGTGCGTTGTTCGATGGCTGGTATAAGTCGATGGCAATAGTAAGTGTTAGGGCTGCCAAAATCGAAATGAAATTCTACTTTACTAGTCATGATGTGTTTCTTACCTTTGGTTGGTGCTTCTTGTGAATTAGGCAGTCTCTAGAATTTTTCAGCGAAAGGCCTTATGTCCATCTCATGAGTCCAGGCGTCGCGACTTTGATGATGCAGCATCCAATAGCTGTCTGCTACAGATTTTGGGTCCATGAGAGTGTCGGCGGGCAGGGTGTCGGGATCTTCGCCCCGATTTTTTATTCTCTCCCGCACAAAGGCGGTATCAACGCCCGAATCGATGACCAGGTGCGCCACATGGATGTTCTCCGGGCCGAGTTCGCGCGCCATACTTTGGGCTAATGCGCGTAGGCCAAACTTGGCGCTGGAAAATGCAGCGAAACCACTGCTGCCGCGAAGACTCGCTGTTGCGCCGGTAAAAAATATAGACCCTCTGTTTCGTGGCAGCATATATTTTGCTGCTTCTCGACCGCTTAGAAATCCGCTTAAGCAGGCCATCTTCCAGACTTTGTAGAAGACTCTCTCTGTAGTTTCGAGAATCGGAAAATTTACGTTTCCCCCAGTATTCGAAATTACAATTTCTATCGGGCCGAGATCTATCTCTATAGATGCGAAGCGCTCGATTATCTGATCTTCCTCCCGCGCGTCTAGGGAGTAGCTATAGGCTTGGCCACCGGAGGCTTCGATTTCACTAACCAGAGCAGTGTTTTTCTCACCATTGCGCCTTGCAAGGCAAACGATGAAACCTCCAGCTGCGAAGCGTCGTGCTATAGCGGCACCGATATAGTCACCGGCGCCTACGATGACGCACACAGGAGAATTTTTTTTCATCGACTTAGAAGGTCTCGGCCGACTCGCTCAATGCGAATCGGCATTCAGTCAGTTTCAGTAGAGTTGTATTATTATTTACAGTGGCTTGGTAAATTTCAGCGTCATGCGATCGCTTTCGCCGATTTCCTCATACTTGTCTCTATCCACATCGCCCATTCTGTAATTAGGAGCAAGAGTCCAAACACCTTCTGGATGAACAGTGGGATCTTTCGCGTTGGCATTTAATTCACTGCTCGCTACAAATTCAAACCCTGCAGCTGCCGCTACTTCCTTTACATAGGCCTCGGTTACATAGCCAGAGGTGCGCATAACGTCCATACCAGCATCGGGTTTGGCTCTATGCTCCACTACACCTAGAACTCCACCGGGCTTCAATGCTTTATAGAATGCGGCGAAGAATTCGTGTTCCTGTCCAGCCATGATCCAGTTGTGTACGTTGCGGAATGTAAGTGCCATGTCCGCCGACTCCTCTGGCGCAATGGCAACCTCGTGAGGAGGGTTCAAGTGGCGCACGGTAATCTTGCCGTAGAGGTCTGGTTCTGCGGTGATCTTCTCTTCGAAACCACGGAGAATGGTCGGCATGTAAGAGGCAGATGCATTCGGTGAAAAATGCGCTGCATAATATTTGCCGTGATCACGTAGATAGGGAGCCATAATCTCTGTGTACCATCCGGTGGATGGAAGAATTTCGATCACAGTCATATCTGGCGCAAGGCCAAAAAAGTCGAGTGTCTGAATGGGGTTGCGAAATTCGTTGCGTGCGCGATTGGTATCGCTACGATGCTCGCCTTCAACCCACTCAGCTAGCGTTTTCGCGGTTGCGCCGCCATGATGGTCGGCGAGGGAGATCTGGGTGAAATTCAGTGCTATAACACTGAGCACTGCAGTGGAAAGGAATTTGGTAAATTTCATCGTCGGCCTCATTCTGAATCGTTTTTCTATTTGGTAAGCGAGCGAAAGGCTCATATGCTGGCCCTGATTCTTGCATGAAATATTCTGCTAGGCCAACGATATCGACCGATTCTATGCGCTGCAGGTGGTAGAATTCAGAGTGATTGTGACTAGAAGCGTCGATCCAATTGAAGGGTGTTAATAGCAAAACAAGGTGTCGCTAAAGGAATCTAGAATGGGGAAAACGCCGTTTACTGCAGACTTACAAGTACGGGATTATGAATGTGATCTGCAGGGCATCGTAAACAATGCCGTGTATCAACACTACCTCGAGCACGCTAGGCATGAGTATTTGAATAGTCGAGGTCTGGATTTTGCGGAACTGACAGCTCTTGGTGTAATCATCGTCGTGATTCGAGCGGAGCTGGACTACAAGCAAGCGCTCAGGCCTGGTGATCGATTTAGCGTGTCCGTCTGCGTAAAGAAACTGGGTCGACTGAAAGTGGTGTTCGAACAGGAGATTCGACGTCTTTCAGACAATGAATTGATGCTAGAGGCCAGTATTACGGCTGTTTCATTGAAAGAGGGTAAGCGCCCTTATTTTCCAGAGGAACTGGAGAAATTACTCTAGTGGTTGTTAGCTGTTCTTTACATACAATTGGCATCTAGTTCAAAAAAAAGCCCCCGTTGGACGAGGGCTTGAAGGGTAAGAAAATTGCATGTGCAGAAACATGGCAATTCACTATAGAAGAACCGTGGCGGAGCATTTTTATTTCATTCGCTGAAAAATTCCGCGCACAACCGCACCTAGTTGCCTTTTCTCTTCCTAGAAAAGTTGTGTCGGAGTCGCCAGACTTGTGAAGCTAGCCTGTGGAAGTTCAGAGGGTAGCGAACTGTTCAATTCATCGTAGGCATCATCCTGCCGTCTAGGGTCTTCATCGAATACATATTCTAAGAAGGCGAGTACAGCTGCGCTGGTTATCATCTGCTGCGTACCGGGGTGAAGTGCCTTTTCGGTGGGCGGGGTTTCACAAACATTTGGAATATTAGGGTCGAGGACAATGCCATCGGATTCGTCGCCTAGCGGTATGAAGGCGGCATTTGGGTCGGAACCGAGGTTTGATAAGACTGCCGTGCAACCCAAACCGTCAGGATGATTCATCAGCCGCAACCAAGGTTCGGATATTCCTCCGAATCCCAAGTGAGTTCCTCCTTCAATTCCAATCAGTATACTGTTCTGAACGCGCTCAGGAATTACCGCCGCGTTGTATTCAAAATCGATGAGTGCATCTAAGGTGCCGGCTATCATCATAAAGGGCACGTCGGTGGTTTCGTAGAATTTACTCACCAATCCTGCAGAAGGTCCTGCAATTGAAATCGCCGCCTTGACCCGCTCGTCTCTCAGTCTTGGATGATAGGTGGCTAGCGTAGCGGTAATGCCACCAAGGGAATAGCCCATCAAGGCGATTCGCGAGGGATCGAGTTCGCCGGCGAAGGGCTTGTTGTTGTCGGAGAGTTGCAGAAGGGAATCGATCAAGAAACTGACATCGGTGGGTTGATTGACTAAGTCGTCGGCGTTGGGGCCGCCGGGAGTGCCACCCGCGGTCAAAGGGTAGTTTGCCGCAGCAACCACATACCCATGGCTCGCCAGTAGTTCGGCAACGTAGGCTAGATCGCTGCGCTCCGATACGAAGCCGTGGCTATGGATCACCAGTGGATAATTGCCTTCCCCATTTTCGGGGTACCAAACACTAGTTGGGAAAGTCCTATTACTTAGGCTGGGGGCATCTCCGTTAGCCATGGTTTCGCGGGATTCGTCTACGAGTACAAAATCGTAGATTCCTACACTAAAAGGCCCAGGTTGCAGCCATTCCAAAGTATCAGCATCTTCTGACAAGCTCTCGGGCATAGTCATCCAATAGGTGACGACTGCTAACACCAGTAAAAAGCCAAGTAGTCCGGCTATACCAAGAGTAATTTTGCGAATCATAAATACCTCTTATCAATGTTCATGAAGCGGCAGCGCAGAGTTTCTTCTTCAACAAGCGTTTAATAATTTTTCAAAATATGTCGGCACTATATCGGAAGCACTGCCAATTATACATTCATCGAAGCCCGATCCTGTTCTCTCAAGATTGAGCTCTGTTGTATGGGCGCGACGGATTTTTGCCGTCTGGTAGAAGCCGGAGGCTGGATATACATTGCCAGAAGTGCCGATGGCTACGAACACATCGCAATTCTCTAGAGCTTGATTAATCTTGTTCATCTGGAAAGGCATTTCACCAAACCAGACGATATGCGGCCGTAGATTCCCCGGTGAGCGGCAACAGCGGCAATGTGTATCGAAGTCGAAGTCTTTGGCGATGTCGAATACTAGTTGGGAGTTAAGGCAGCGCATCTTCAATAGCTCGCCGTGCATATGTACTAAATTTTGTGAGCCGGCACGTTCGTGAAGATTGTCCACGTTCTGTGTTACCAACAAAAACTGTCCAGGAAACTCGTGCTCAAACTTTGCTAGATGGCTATGTGCTGCGTTGGGTTTGACTTGGTCTGAAAGTAATTGCCGTCGCCGTTGATTATAGAATTCATAGACCAGTGACGGATTGCGTTCGAAGCCTTCGGGAGTAGCCACGTCGTCGATTGGGTGGTTCTCCCAGAGGCCATCGGCCGCGCGAAAAGTCTTAATGCCCGATTCGGCAGAGATGCCGGCTCCGGTAAGTACCACGATGGATTTTGGGCTTGGGATCATTTGCGCAGTGTATCATGGAGAAAACTCAAGCAAGCAAGGGGGAGATAATCGAAATGATATCTACAGCGAAACTAAAGCAATGTCGGATGTCGTTGTGATGTAGAAGCTAGTGAATAGAATCCGGGCGGGTATAATAGGCGCTCATTCAACCAGTCGATTAAATTCCTTATCGAATCTTAGAGAGTAGACAATGACCGCTTTGAAATTAGGCAATTTGGCGCCGACATTTACCCTGTTGAATCAAGCAGGGGAGAAGGTAAGTTTGAAAGATTTTAGAGGCAGTGCGAACGTAGTGCTGTATTTCTATCCCAAAGCGATGACGCCTGGCTGTACAGTTCAGGCTTGTGGTCTGCGGGATTCTAAAAAGGAGTTGGCCAAGCTGGATGCGGTAGCGCTGGGTCTGAGTCCAGATCCTGTGAAGAGACTGGCGAAGTTTGAAGAAAAGGAGAGTCTAAATTTCGACCTTTTAGCAGATGAGGACCATGCCATCGCAGATAAATACGGCGTTTGGGATCTAAAGAAGTTCATGGGTCGCGAATACATGGGCATAGTGCGTTCAACCTTTATTATCGATAAGAACGGGCGCCTGGCCCATATTATGGCGAAGGTAAAGACCAAGACTCATCATGATGATGTGTTGGAACTGCTTAAGGATCTGCCCTAGGTCAATATGGAATTAAACTACAAACAGTATTCGACCGCGGGCACTCCCGTAATCGTGCTCCATGGTTTGTTTGGCAGCCTGAGTAATTGGGGTTGGCATTGTAAACAGCTGGCGGAGCATTTCGCTGTTTATGGGGTCGACCTGCGCAATCATGGTGATTCTCCACATTCGGACCAGCTCGACTACCAAGTAATGGCGGATGATGTTCGGCAGCTAATCGCTCGATTAGGCTTGGAGTCCTGCTGTATCGTTGGTCATTCTATGGGTGGCAAAGTAGCGATGCAGCTGGCTTTGAGTTTTCCCGATCTGGTTCAGAGGCTGGTTGTTGTTGATATAGCTCCGGTTAGCTATCCTGAGAATGCGGACGGCCATATGAATGTGCTCGCGGCCATGGATGCGGTTAGACTCGATAAGATCAAAAGTAGGACGCAGGCGGAGGTAACTCTAGAGGATTTTATTCCCGAGGAGGCGACGCGAAAATTTGTGCTAACTAATTTAGTGCGCAACAAGGAAGGCACGTTCGAATGGAGGCTTAATAAGGATTCGATACGCTGTAACTATGCGAATCTTAGGGCGGAGCTTATAGCTACAACGAGTTTTCCCAAACCTGTTTTGTTTGTAAAGGGGAGTTTGTCGCCTTATATAAAACCCGAGCATGAAGCGCAGATCAAAGAATTGTTTCCTGACGCGTCGGTAAAAATAATCATGGACGCGGGACATTGGTTACATGCGGAACAGCCTCAGGCCTTGCAACAGATGCTGTTAAAATATTTACAGAGTTGAATTCATCGACTCGCTCCCTCTCGATAGCTGCTTTAAGGAATTGTTGTGACAGTACTCAGTGTTAACGTAAATAAGATTGCCCTACTTAGAAATTCTCGCGGTAGAGACTTTCCTTCCGTGGTTGGATTCAGCGAGCAGCTGATTGAGTTGGGCGTTAAGGGCATAACCGTGCATCCACGGCCCGATGAGCGGCATATTACTCGCCGTGATGTCTATGCGCTTAGCGAGATGCTAAAAGACAAGCCGCAAGTCGAGTTCAACATAGAGGGGTATCCCTCGGAAGACTTCATGAAGATGGTGCGTGAAGTGCGTCCGGATCAGTGTACGCTCGTGCCGGATGCTCCTGGGCAGTTGACCTCCGACCATGGTTGGGATGTCCTGCAGAATCAATCTCTGTTGCAACAGGTATTGAGCGAGCTGCGTGAGAGTGGCGTTCGTAGCAGTATATTTTTAGACCCAGACTCTGAGATGGTTGCTCAGGTGCCTAGCGTTGCTGCAGATCGCATCGAGCTTTATACGGAAGAATTCGCGAGCCGCTTCGGCAGTCCCGAGCAGGAGGCAGTGTTTGAGCGCTATCGCGGCGCAGCAGCAAGAGCTGATCAGCTTGGCATAGGTCTCAATGCAGGACACGACCTAGACATGCGGAACTTGGCGACGTTTCTGAGGATTCCCAATATTCTCGAAGTTTCTATCGGTCATGCACTTGTTGTCGAATCCCTGCAACTGGGTGTCAGCACTGTTATTGAGCGCTACCTAGCGATCGTAGAAGGCGCTTAACTCCGTACGCGGCATATAGCCTATAGCCAGAGGAAACCCAGAAATACGAACCTAGGGGCGCTCTATTAAGTTAGTGTTCAGCCCCCGCACCTATACTGCTAGTTCAAGATCGAGTTCATTCGATAAGGAGTGGCAATCATGACAAGCAGACGATTTAGTTTGGCAAGCATACCGCGCTGGGTAAGCATTACCGCTGTGCTAGTGATTCTGGCTCCCAATACGGTCTTCGCTACTCACTTCGAGCTCTCGCGCCTCGCAAACCAGATCGAATTGATTAGCGGTCAGTTTGCAGATGATCTTCGCTATACTCGTCACTACGGTTCAGTTCGTCAGCGGGCAGTAACCCTGAGAAGGGAGGCTGCGCAGCTTGCTGATTCACTAAGACGTAATCGCAGTAACTCTCGTATTCGCTCGCGATTTAAAGATGTACGGCGTGGCTATGAACGCCTCGAGCAAGCATTCTTTAGCGCTGATCGACGCGACCATGTTCCGCGCCTGTATCGAGAGCTGAACCTAATAAGCAATGTATTCTCGAGCCTAAGCGATGAGTTTTATTATGCGGGTTTAGGTCGGCAGAACTACGGTCCAGTTTATAACGCCCCTAGCAGCGGCATATCGATCATTGGTTCACGCAACTATGGTTCACGCAACTATGGTTCAAGAAACTATGGTTCAAGAAACTATGGCTCACGGAACTATAACTCACGCAACTATAATTCCCGCAACTCCGGCTCACGTGACATAGGTTCACGTCGCGGCAGTTCGCGCGACCATGATCGCCGCGATCGCAGCTCTAGGTCGACTGGTCTCATAGTGCCTAGCCGAGAACGTGCAATACCTCCGGTATTTAGGGGCAATCAGAGTGGCGGGTTTTCTAATCGTCAAGGGGAGAGAGAGGGTAGATCTGAAAGGGGCGGCAGTAGTGCGAGCGATAGAAACCGCACCGATCGCGGCAGCAGAGTATTGGAGAGACAGGGTCGACAGGATGCCACAAGGCGTGAGTTGGAGGGGCAGGGGCGCCGTAACCGGCCGTCCGCATCGGTTCGTCAGTCGCCTGGGGTGAGTGGCGAGCGACGCGGAAGTCGCGGCCGAGGAGCTGTGTCTGAGAGTCGGCGCAGAAATCACTAAGAAGAGTGAGTTCTATCAGTAGCAAAACGAGATTATTCTAGCTGGCTCTAGATCTTGATGTTCTTTAAGGGTCAGGTGTATTTATAAGGGCTTGCAGTCATGGCGCATGCTCTTTATGTACTCTAAGCCTTTCTTCGATTAGACTGCGCGCTCTGTGGGTTTCTCTGCGCTAAGACGCACTTAATGCGGCCCACCTAAATACTGCTGGAAGAAAGCTTGAGCGATAACCTCCCATCCGATCGCCTCTACTACGGTTACTGGATCGTCGTTGCAGGTTTTGTCACGCAATTCGTTGCCGTTGGCATGTCGAACTATATCGTAGGCTCTTTTCTCATTCCGATGACGGAGGAATTTGGCTGGACTCGCGCCGAATTCAGTATGTCTCGTTCTATAGGCCAGGTTGTTCTTGCCTGCACCGGCTTTGTCATCGGCTCCTATATAGATCGCTATGGAGGACGTCGCTTTATTATCGCGGGGGCGTTCATCTTGTCTGCTGCGACTTATAGTCTAGGGAACATCACTACGCTTGGTCAGTGGTTGCTGCTGAACGGATTGATGTTAACTGCGGGGGCTGCACTGATCGGCAATTTGGTGGTCAACGTCACTCTAGGGAAGTGGTTCGTCGAGCGTCGCGGCAGAGCGGTCGCAATGGCGGGAATGGGGATCTCTCTGTCGGGCATCATACTGCCAATGTTGTCGACATGGATGGTGGACGAATTTGGCTGGAGGACCTCCTGGAAATTGCTAGGTATGGCGGCGGGGATGCTTACCCTGCCCATGGCGTTCATCATGCGTCGCAGTCCAGAAGATCACGGTTGGCACCCCGATGGAAAATCAGAAGAAGAGATGTCGCAGGGCCACGGCGCGGCAGCAAAAGCTGATTTCGAGAATTCCATGACCCGCGCTCAGGCGATGCGTACTTCCAGCTTCTATTTTCTGGTATTGGCGTTTGGCTTATTTCAGATTTCGATTACGGTAATGTTGATTCAGACGATTCCGCTAATGACGGATGCGGGCTATTCGAGGCTTGTTGCCTCGACTATGATTTCCTTGGCGTCGGTGCCGTCTTTTCTTAGTAAACCCCTCTGGGGCATCCTCATCGATCGTTACAGCCCACGTAAGTTGGCTGCTCTTGGGGCGGCTGTCACCGGTAGTGCAGTGATGCTTATTGTTTTTAGCGTTGCCAATAAATTAGATCTGCTGATCTATGTTGGGTTTCTCTCAATGGGTATTGGCTGGGGTGGCTTACTACCCTTACAAGAAGTGATATGGGCAACGTTCTTCGGGCGGCGTTATCTTGGTTCGGTGAGATCTACTGCTATGCCATTTACTTTTGGCATGTCGGCGTTAGGTCCGGTACTAGTTGCCTATTACTACGACTTGGTTGGTAACTATGATCTAGCCCTGATGGCAATTGCCCTGTGTAATATCTTCTCCGCAATCATGCTCTATCGCATGAAAACTAAGCCGCTCATACAAAAAGCATAAATTTATGCTTGTGGCACTGCAGCTTAGCTAACACGGCGCTAAAGCCCGTAAATAGTGTGTTTAGTTGGCGTTTTTTGTGTGATGGCCTTCACACTTTATAACATCCTGCAGGTATTCATCTCCCTTCTGAACCAGAATGGGAATGTCTAATAAAAGAGTCAATCGGATCATTTACGATGTATAAGAAGCTGCAGTGTGGCATACCAGACTTGAGAGTGACTAAGCCCAGCGGCTTGTCTTCGAGCCTGTTTTTCCATGTCTACAGTGGCAGCAATGCTATTGGGTTCGCACAGCTGAGCTCTCGTTCCGAGAACAATCACAGGCGATCGGTTTCTCGGCGCGCGGCGAATGCTGATTCGGCACCTGGCGTCAGCTATTGTCTAAAGATAATTGAGATTAGCCAGAATTACCGTAATAAGGGTATCGGTTCTGCTCTGTTAGACGAGGTTATTGGTTTCTGCAAAGACGAACAGGTAGTGTCCATCTTTGGTGAGGCTAAAGGCGATTCTGTAGAGCTGCGCCGGTGGTATCAGGGCAAGGGCTTTGATCTGGACAGCGTAGACAACATCCAGCTTTCCTTCTAAAGCAAAAACTTCAATATCCGTAGCTCATACTCCTAGCTGTATTTTCTACTCTTTACTTAATCAGCAAGCTTTCTAGTTGTGGCTTGAGAATGGGCCACACATTGTCGAGAATCATAGACTGAGCCTCAGCCCGTGGATGAATGCCATCGTTCTGCATTAGCTCAGGCTGTTCTGGTATGCCTTCAATCAGAAACGGTATCAGAGGCAGTGATTTTTGCTCGGCGAGAGCCGCGTAACTATCGAAGAAGGGGACCGTATAGCGTGGGCCATAATTTGGTGGGATCTGAATCCCGGTAAGAATAACTTCGGCGCCGCTAATTTTTGCTAGATCGATCATCGCTGCTAAGTTCTCGCGCATGAGGTTCAGCGGCAAGCCGCGCAGACCATCGTTGCCGCCCAACTCCAATATTACTAACTCTGGTTGATAGCTATCTAGCATCGCAGGTAATCGTGCTAAGCCACCAGTGGTAGTTTCGCCGCTTACGCTGCCATTGATAACAGCTACCGGCAATTTCTCCGAGAGTAATTTAATCTGCAGCAGGTTGACCCATCCTTGTTCCTCTTCGATGCCATAGGAAGCGCTCAGGCTGTCACCATAGACGAGTAAGGTCAGATCTTCCTCTGCGGCCAAGCTACTGAAATAGATCGAGTAGCTGAGGCAGAAAATGCACAGTTGAATTAAACGCATGGTCGAATTAAAAGGGGTCTCATCGCATCAAAAGCATATGTGGTGGAATATTATGGTAAACCAGTACTGTCTCGCTAACGTAGAGAACGTTATTGATCCGGTTCAGACTGTATTCTATAGAGACGATTGCCTATTGCAATCCATACTGACCCACCAAATTGGACTATAATCGCTGCATGACAAGCATCTGTGAGAGACCCTGAGTAAATGATTCGAATCGAAAACCTATGTAAGAGTGTAGATACCAGTGAGGGTCTGCTGACCATCCTGAAATCAGTCAGCCTAGATATTGATACAGGAGAAGCCGTAGCAATCATAGGCGCCTCGGGCTCCGGCAAGTCGACGCTGCTTGGTTTGATGGCGGGCCTAGACACAGCGACTACCGGAGATGTGGTATTGGACGGACAGAGTCTCAATGCCATGGATGAGGAGCAGCGTGCCATATTGCGTGGCAAACTCGTCGGATTCGTCTTTCAATCCTTTCAGCTTTTGCCAAGCCTTACAGCATTAGAGAACGTGATGTTACCCATAGAGTTAAAGGGCGATGCACAGGCTAATGAGAAGGCTAAGCGTCTATTGGCTAGGGTAGGATTGGATGAGCGCGGGCACCACTATCCGAATCAACTCTCTGGGGGTGAGCAGCAGCGCGTCGCTATCGCCCGTGCCTTTGCTACCGAGGCGCGAATATTATTCGCCGATGAGCCCACGGGGAATCTCGATACGGCCACCGGTGCGAAGATCGTAGAACTGTTGTTCGATCTCAATCGAGAATTTTCCACTACCCTGGTTCTGGTAACCCATGATGAACGGCTCGCACAGAAGTGTGATCGCATTGTTAGGCTGGTTGCAGGAGAAGTGGTGAGTGATGAGAAAACCAGTGCCCGGAATGAGAAAGACGAGGAAGTAGCGAGTGACTGAAGTGGTGACTGCAGAAAGCGGTGGTAATAAAACCTTCTCGACCCTCTTCGGGTTGGCCTTGCGATTGTTGTGGCGCGATTGGCGCGGGGGTGAGATTCGTCTGCTATTTATCGCCTTGGTTATGGCGGTAACGTCAGTAACAGGCATAGCATTATTCACAGACCGATTGGAAAAAGCCTTGCTGCTAGAATCTGCGAATATGCTCGCTGCAGACAGGGTGTTGGGGAGTGGTAGGCAGCCGCCAGAAGAAATTCTGGCTGAAGCTGAATCTCTTGGGTTACGGACGGCGCAAACTCTCTCGTTCACCTCGATGGCATTCTCTGAATCCGGCAATATGCTGGTCTCAGCAAAGGCTGTGAGTGAGGCTTATCCGCTGCGGGGAGAAGTGATCATAGCCGATCAGCCTTTCATTCGCGGATTTCCAATTCAAAGTGGTCCGCCGGCTGGCGAAGTGTGGCTGGAATCAAGAGCGCTACCAGCTCTAGGCATAGATATCGGTGATTCGGTGTTCGTCGGTGAGGCAGAATTAACGGTTAGCAAGATTATCATCGCGGAACCGGATCGACAGCAGGGTGGCATGATGGACAGCGCAGGGCCGCGACTCATGCTGAACATGCTTGATGTTGCCCAAACTAACGTCGTGCAGCTTGGTAGTCGCGTTAGTTACCGCTATTTATTTGCCGGTGAAGAGCTGGAAACATTAGATTCTTTTAGTGAATGGATCGGAGAAGAATACGACGGCGAATTTCGAATGCGGGATGTTCGCGACGAGAGCGAAGAGATTAGCGATGCGCTAAACAAGGCTGAGAGCTTCCTATTATTAGGGTCGTTGTTTGCTGTGCTTCTTGCCGGCGTGGCAATCGCATTAACCGCCAAGCGCTATAGCGAACGCCACTATGATTACGTGGCGATCCTAAAGACATTCGGCTGCACCTCAAATGAGATTGGTGTTATCTATCTGGCAATTCAGTCGGTGCTGGTTTCTATTTCAATCGTGGTGGGCTGCATACTCGGTTGGTTGGTGCATCATGTGATTCTGCGTCTTCTGCAGGCGGTCATAACAGTGGATCTTCCCGCGGCTGGCTTCGAGCCCTTCGTTATTGGTTCGCTAACAGCTGTCATATGCTTGCTCTCGTTTGCATTGCCGCCACTGTTGGCGCTGCGCGCTACTCCGCCGCTACGGGTGTTGCGTAAAGATCTCGGTCAGCAGAAATTCGGTGCCAACGTTCCTTATGGCTTTGGCATTCTTGGCACTATTTTTCTGGTGTATTGGTATAGCCAGGATCTGGTGCTTACTACGGTGTTGGTCACCGCCGTTGCGGCTATTGCGTTGTTTCTCTCTGGTCTTTCTTACTTGCTGCTACGCTCAAGTGGATCGGTTGGAATGAAGGCCGGTAGTGCCTGGAAGTTAGCCATGACAGCTGCGCGACGACGACGGAAACAGAATGTGCTGCAGGTGATGGTTTTTTCCGTGACGATCATGTCACTCCTGGTGCTGACCTTGTTGCGTACGGACCTGATCGATGATTGGCAGGGGCAGCTTCCAGAGAACACGCCAAACCATTTTATGATGAATATTACCGAATCCCAGATAGATGGGATCGAAAGCTTCTTCGCCGAGAATGGTGTGGATAGCAATGCATTCTATCCGCTAATTAGCGCTAGGGTTATATCGGTGAATGGTGAGATGCCTGATCCAGAAACCGAGCTCAATTCGGATGAAGAGCGCAGCAGCATAACTGAAGGTGCCCAGCCTGAAGAAGGCGAAAGCAGCCGCTACGATCAGGCGCGCAGTGAGCTCGATGCCGCCACTGGGAATAGCGAAGCAGCAGAGGAAGAAGAGCCGGGCGAGGGACAGATTCGAGGTCGATTGGGCCGCCGTCAGGTTACCTGGGCCAATGACCTTCCGCCTGACAATTTAATTACAGATGGTAGCTGGTGGGGCGAAGCTGTCGATGCGGGCTATGTATCTATTGAAGACGATTATGCTGGCTGGCTGGATATTGAGATCGGCGATCGAGTTGAGTTCGAAATCAATCAGCAGACCATCTTTGCCGAAGTGAGTAGCTTTCGCAGCGTGCGTTGGGACAATATGCAGCCCAATTTCTTTATCATATTTTCTCCAGGCACCATTAATCATCTAGGCGCTACGTTCCTTTCGACGGCTTTGATGGAGCGAGATCAGAAAATATTGCTCAATGATTTGGTTCGACTTTTCCCTACGATGGTTGTTATAGAGATAGATGCGCTAATTGAGCAGGTGCAGAATATTATCGCTCAGGTGACATCGGCGATCGAGCTGATTTCGGTGTTAGTGCTGGTGTGCGGCGCGCTGGTATTATTGGCTTGCGTGAATGCAACTCTCGATGAGCGTTTCCATGAGAACGCGATACTGCGTACGCTAGGTGCTGGGAAGAGGCTTATCCTTAGTAGTCTCTTGATAGAGTTTGCGAGTATCGGTGCATTGGCTGGCATTATTGCAACCATCGGCGCTGAGGCAAGCCTTTACTATCTTCAAGAGGAAGTGTTTGAACAGGAGTTCAATATGCACTACTGGGTATGGATAGCCGGGCCATTAATTGGCATGGTGCTTATTGCTGGTTTGGGTATGAACTCGACTCGGCAGGTTGTTAGTACTAGCCCTCTCAGTGTGTTGCGCAGGGTTATATAGTCGAAGAACCTCGCTACGAAACTATTAGTTGAATGCTTGAGCACGGCTAACTAAGGGTTATAATTGCAGGCAGAGCATGTTCTTGCGAATGAGAACATAAGTTGGATCGTAACAAGTGGTTATTCCTATGAATATTAAGCGATGCGTGTTTTTCCAATTGGCGGCGGGCCTAGCGTTTTCGCTGTCCTGGGTGTCAATTTCTGCCCAAGATCTCTCTGAGGTGACTGCCGAAGAATGTGTTCTTGGCGATTGCACAGAGGGAAGAGGTAGGCTGGAGCTCAGCACCCAGTGGGGTAAGGGTGAGTATTTTGGTAATTTTCGAGACGGCGAGTTTCACGGTAGGGGTCGTCTCGAGATACCTATCTCTTTTACAGCTAAGTCTATCTACGATGGCAATTTCGATAGGGGTATTCGTTCCGGTCGCGGCACGCATTGGAACGGGAAAGGGAATCTGTACATGGGGCAGTGGCGAGACAATAAGCGCAATGGTCAGGGTTCTTATTTTATCGGCTTAGCCCGGTGGCGTGAGAACGAGCATAGCGAGTTTTGGATGAAAGAGAATGTCGAAAACTACAGTGGTACTTTTCTCGACGATTTCTATCATGGCGAGGGTACTTATCGCTGGCCGGAAGGACAAAAGTACGTAGGTAGATTCTTTGCTAATGAAAAGCACGGCCACGGCACCTATTACTACGTTACAGGCTCGCCCCGCCAGCAACTTTGGGATTACGGCAATTTTGTTAGATAGCCTCTCTGGCAATGTAGCTCTTAATAATTATTCAGCCTTCGGGCTGGAAGCAACCTCTGGACTTCACTATGGATCTTGAATCACTCCGTCGCGAGTACCTGCGTGGCGGCCTCAGTCGCGATGAGCTCGCTGAAGATCCGTTTGAGCAATTTTCTGCATGGATGCAACAGGCTATCGAGCTAGAGATTGCAGACCCAACTGCAATGACAGTTGCTACCGTCTCGAAAGACGGCCAACCCAGTCAGCGTATCGTATTGCTCAAACACTTCGATGAAAGGGGTTTTGTTTTTTATACGAACTACGGTAGCCGAAAGGCAGATGAGCTTAATGCAAACTCGAAGATAAGCCTGCACTTTCCTTGGCACACTGCCGATCGTCAGGTGAAGGTTTGTGGGGAGGCTGTGAAAGTGAGTGCTGCGGAATCGTTCAAATATTTTACGAGTCGACCTACGGGAAGTCAGATTGCAGCAATAGCCTCGCAGCAAAGTCGAGTCCTAACATCGCGAACATTGCTGCTAAATCAATTCGAATCGTTGAAGCAAAAGTTTCATAACGGTGAGATTCCGTTTCCAGACTTTTGGGGAGGCTATCGAGTCGAGCCGAAGGAGGTTGAATTCTGGCAGGGTGGAGAGGATCGCTTACACGATCGCTTTCGCTATCTCCGCTCGGGTGATGCGAGCTGGTCCATCGACAGGCTCGCTCCTTAAGGTTTGTTACCCGCTAGCTAGGCTTCCACTTCCGTAGTTTCTTCTTCTCCAGTTGTTTCTTCAGCCTCGCATACTGCGGGATGCCGTTCTTGTAACTTGGATAGTCCTCGCCTTGAATCAATGGCGAGAGATACTCGCGTGCGGCATCAGTAATATGAAAGCCATCACGACTTATATAGTTTCTCGGCATCATCTTTTCGACGTTAGCAACATCGGAAAGCTTTGCCTCACCGATGCGCCAGCTGTACTTCTTGCCTTTGCCGCGAACGATTGCTGGCATTACGGCGTTCTTACCGGCTAGCGCGAATTCTACGGCAGCCTCGCCAACGGCATAGGCTTGATTTACATCGGTAGCAGAGGCGATGTGTCTCGCTGCGCGCTGCAGATAATCGGCCACTGCCCAATGGTATTTGTAGCCAAGCTCATCCTTAATCATCTTTGCAACAAAGGGTGCGACGCCGCCGAGTTGTACGTGTCCGAATGCGTCCTTGCCACCAGCATCTGCTAGAAACGATCCATCTTTGTTCTGTGCGCCTTCTGATACCACGATGGCGCAGTAGCCATATTTTTTCACGCAAGATTTTACTTTGCGGATGAACTTCTCTTTGTTGAAGGCGATCTCTGGGAAAAGAATAATATGTGGCGCGTCGCCCTCTTGCTCTGTCGCTAAGCCGGCGGCACCTGCGATCCAGCCTGCATGGCGACCCATTACTTCCATGACGAAAACCTTCGTCGATGAATCACACATGGATGCTACATCCAGTCCTGCCTCGCGGATTGACACCGCGACATACTTCGCCACAGACCCGAACCCTGGACAATTGTCTGTTATGGGTAAATCGTTATCGACGGTTTTCGGCACGCCGATGCAGGTAATAGGGTAGCCTTTCTCGAGACTGAGCTGAGAGATTTTGTTGGCAGTGTCCTGAGAATCGCCGCCACCGTTGTAGAGGAAATAGCGAATATTGTGCGCGACAAACACCTCCATAAGGCGTTCGTATTCCCGTTTATTCTCGGCATAAGATTTTAGCTTATAACGACAAGAGCCAAATGCGCCGGCCGGTGTTGTGCGCAGAGCGGCTATCGCCTGCTTAGATTCTTTACTGGTGTCGATGAGTTCTTCATTCAAGGCGCCAACAATACCATTGAGTCCTGCATATACCTTTCCAATCTTATCTTTGTTCTTTCGTGCAGTCTCGATGACCCCGCAGGCGCTAGCGTTGATGACGGAGGTGACTCCGCCCGACTGGGCGTAGAAAAGATTAGCTTTACTCATAGGTTGTGTTCGCTTGTTAGTTCCGGTGGAGACGTCAGAATTTGCTGATGCCCGAGGAAGGGGAGTTTACAAGCTGTGAGATAGTACTTCAATTACTTGCCAGCTCTCATAGATTGATGCAACATTCGAAGCCCTATTCGGAACAGGTGAAGCTCGTGCAATTGATAATTGGAATGTCTGGAGCTAGTGGCGTTATCTATGGGATACGACTACTGCAAGTCCTGCAGCAGGACTCGAGCATAGAGACGCACTTGGTCATGTCGGATTCTGCCAAGCTGAATATTGCAGTGGAAACCGAGTTTTCCTCCAAGGATGTGCAGGCCATGGCCGATCACGTGCATTCGAACAAAGATATAGGTGCCACGATTGCGAGCGGGTCCTTTAGATCTGATGGGATGATCATCGCTCCCTGCTCCATAAAGACGCTGTCAGCGGTCGCGAATTGCTATGCGGACTCTCTTATAGTGAGGGCCGCGGATGTCATGTTGAAAGAGCGCAGGCGATTGGTCTTGGTGCCAAGAGAGACGCCATTACACACCGGGCACTGTGAACTCCTCCTGCGAGCCAGTCAGAATGGCGCGATTCTGGCGCCACCTATGCCAGCACACTATATAAAGCCACAGTCGGTAGAAGAGCTCGTGGATCATCACGTTGGTAGAGTGCTAGACCTTTTTGATATAGACCCTGGTCTAGTTAAGCGCTGGCAGGGAACACGGGAAAACGCAAACAATGAGTAAGAATCTATTCGATCTAACTGGCAAGGTTGCGCTAATCACCGGCGGTAATAGCGGAATTGGTTTAGGTTTTGCGGAAGGTGTTGCAAAGCAGGGGGCGGATGTTTGTGTCTGGGGTCGCAACCTTGAAAAGAATGCCGCGGTCGTAGAGAAGTTGGGAGAGTTCGGTAGCAAAGTACATGCCGTATGTTGTGATGTTTCGGATGAGGCGGCGGTGGAGAAATCCTTCGCCGAGACGCTAGAGGTTTTTGGCCGAGTAGATGGCTGTTTTGCAAATTCTGGTGTCGCTAAATCGGGTCGCTTCGAAGAATTCTCTACCGAAGATTGGCGGCATGTAATGGATGTGAATTTGGATGGTCTGTTCTATACACTGAGATGTGCAGCGAAACACATGAAGCAGCGTGCCGAAGCTGGAGACCCTGGCGGTCGCCTCATCGGGACTTCGTCTCTGGGTGCGTTAATGGGTATGGCGAGAGTGGAAGCTTACGGCGCAAGCAAGGGAGCCGTGATCTCGATGATGCAAGCGTTGGCTGTCGAATATGCACGCTGGGGAGTAACTGCCAATTCCATCCTGCCAGGTCACATTGAAACGGCGATGACCAAAGATAACTATGCCAATGAAAAATTTGCCAACGCAATTCTGCCGCGAATTCCAGCGCGCCGTTGGGGCGATAGGTCAGACTTTGAGGGCATAGCGGCCTATTTGATGAGCGATGCTAGCCGCTATCACACGGGTGATAGTTTGCTGATCGATGGCGGGTTTTTTCTCTATTAGGTCTTGTGACGAGGATGCGAGCAGTGGCTTCGTGAGAGTCTGTATCCCTCTGAATTAACAATAAAAAACGATACTTTTCCTGTTTTTGTGCTAAAGTGCCGCCACGTTCAGACAGGGCTATTCAAAGCTAACGCTTGTTTCAGCAATATCTAGACGGTGCATCATACTTAGATAAGGTCACGTTACTGCGTCAAACCGCAGTCTGCAGGCTTCTATTCAGCGAATCGATTTTAGATCCGACTCGAATTCCAAGCCGCCACCTCAATTCTGGCTACTCGCAACACACCGCGAGTAACTACGAACTAGCTATCGAATGCACATCCGTGCAATAGAACTATTTTTAAAAGTTTAAAGTTCGGAAAACCATAACGAGAAACCATCGAGCTTCCTCCTATTGAGGAGTAGGCAATGCGTTTGCGTTTCGAACAAATACAATGCTTCGGCATACTTACTAACTAAGAGAATTTGAATGACATTTAACACACTCGGACTATCCGACACACTGTTGCAAGCCGTGCAACAAACTGGCTACACATCGCCAACACCCATCCAGCAGAAAGCTATCCCAGAAATTCTAGCAGGCCGCGATGTAATGGCTGCGGCACAGACTGGCACGGGAAAGACCGCGGGATTCACATTGCCATTACTGCAATTGATCAGCGGACGCCCGAATCGAAATAGAAATAGCTTTCGTGCTTTGATACTAACGCCGACTCGAGAATTAGCGGCGCAAATTGAAGACAGCATCCAGACCTATGGCACCCATGAGAATCTTAGGTATGGCGTAGTTTTCGGTGGCGTAAATATTAACCCGCAGAAGAAGACTTTGAACCGTGGCCTCGACATTTTAGTGGCTACACCGGGCAGATTATTGGATCTGTATCAGCAGAAGTGCATCGACTTTAGAGATATCGAGGTGTTGATTCTCGATGAAGCCGATCGAATGCTGGATATGGGTTTTATTCGCGATATTAAAAAGATTATGGCGCTGCTTCCAAAGAAGCGGCAGAACTTGATGTTCTCGGCGACATTCTCCGATGATATTCGAGTTTTAGCGAAGACCATCTGCAACAACCCTGTGGAGATCGATGTCGCCCCGAGAAATTCTACGGTGGAAGCGATTTCACAGAAGATGTATTACGTAGACAAAGCCAGCAAGCCTAGCCTGCTAATTGAGATGATGTTGGCGAGCAACGATCAGACACTGGTATTCAGTCGCACTAAGCATGGTGCTAACAACTTAGCTAAGAAGCTGAATAAAGAGAACATAAAAGCCGCGGCCATCCATGGCAACAAGTCTCAGGCACAGAGAACAAAAGCCCTTTATGACTTCAAGCAGGGTGGGGTGCAGGTCTTGGTAGCTACAGACATAGCGGCTCGGGGTATCGATATCGATCAACTCGCAAGGGTCATCAACTTCGATCTTCCTCATGTGCCTGAAGATTATGTGCATCGGATCGGACGAACTGGTCGAGCCGGCGCTACTGGACTGGCTATTTCACTGGTTAGCGGTGAAGAGAGTAAGCAGCTACGTGACATAGAGCGCTTGATAAAGTTTGCGGTTCCCAGGGGTGATAGTGAGGAATTCACATTTGCCTTAGCGAATCCGGCGCCCGCTAGTAAGAGCAGCGAGCCCAGCAGAAGACCCTCCAACAATCAACGACCTCGTCGTAGACAGGGCGCTGCTGGAAAGCCTGCCAATAAAGGCTCGTCTAGTGGGAAATGGAAATCATCACGATCGAAGGCTGCTGCCTAGTAGTCATTACCCTGAGGGTGGAGTATTCGAGATAGGAGTACTCCATCTGTCAGCCCGGCAAAATCCGGGTAAATATGGGTATATTTTGAGGTGCGGCTGCCTATTTGGCTGCTGCAGGCTTGACTGACAGGGCCGTCAATGACAGTGTTAACACTACTTAATTACAATAATTTTCCTATGTGAGGATGACATGCTTACACAAGGTACCGGCTTCGCCAGATACTCTAAATCACTCTGCTGGATTGTTGCATTAATCTGGTTGGCACTTTCTTTCTTAGCGTTCACCGGCGACAGTGAAAGTTCCACAATCAACGGTTTCTTATGGCTCGCGGGTGCAGTAGCTTTTGCATTCTCCGCTAGCTTTATTTCGAAGTCTTCGGGTTCGGCTGAATCCAGTGCGGCGGAAGAGTAAACACTCTTTGATCGTCAATGTAGCTATTCGCAATGACGAATAGCTACTGTTCTAGGTTTTGCCATCTAAATCTCTGCAGTATTTATTCCCCATATCTATTCCTCGCAGCTATTTACCGCACTATTTCCTGCGCCTAGGCTGCAAGGGCGTTGTGTAAAATCTCCAATCGAGTAGTAATCTTCTCGTCTCTTTCTGTTCCTAATGCATGCAACAGCTTATCGATATTTTTTACGGCGTCATCGTTGTGGATCAGGTATTTCCGGCCGTTATTAAATTCGAATGCCAGGCTGGCTAGTTTTTCTTGCTGATACTTCTCAGCCATCAATTCGTTTGCCTTGATGCTCTCTCGTAAGTTACTGAATTGCTCGTCTGGATTGAGATTGAGTTTCATCCAAGTGCGGGCGCTTCGAAGCGGCTGGACAACATGGGCGCGCCATTCGCTCGAGAGTTCGATGGCATCGTGTAATAAGGCCTGTTCTAACTCCCCGTAGACACTGCCGTGCCAAAAACAGAATAAAATCAAGTTCACGTCCAGGCCATAGGCATCCTGCAGCTCCAGACAGGTTGAGGCCACACCCTCTCGGTTATAGAGCTGTAAGGAGAAGTTCCAGAATTTTTGCGGTTCGTTTTGCATTATTCGATTCAGTAGTGGCTTAGTACTCCTATGCTACCGAAGTTTTGTGCTATAAACAGCACTCCGATAACCAAGCCCAGTACCGCGAGATTCTCCATGCACGTACATATTTTAGGCATCTGCGGCACCTTCATGGGTAGCCTGGCCATTATTGCTAAACAGCTCGGCTATCGCGTGAGCGGAAGCGATGCCAATGTCTATCCGCCAATGAGCACGCAATTGGAAGAGATGGGCATCGATTTGATGGAGGGATTCCGGCCGGAACACCTCTACCCAGAGCCAGACTTGGTGATTATTGGGAATGCGCTCTCCCGCGGGAATCCGGCTGTCGAACATGTTTTGAACGAAGGTTTGAATTACACGTCGGGTCCACAGTGGCTGTCACAATACGTGCTTCATGACAGGTGGGTGCTGGCAGTCGCGGGTACCCATGGAAAAACCAGCACCAGCGCCATGCTCACTTGGATACTCGAGAATGCAGGTATGAAGCCTGGCTATCTTATCGGTGGTGTAACGAATAATCTGCCACGTTCGGCGGACATTGGTGATTCGGCATTCTTCGTCGTAGAGGCAGATGAGTACGATAGCGCCTTCTTCGATAAGCGTTCTAAGTTCGTCCACTACGCACCAAGAACCGCCATCTTGAATAACCTCGAATTCGACCACGCAGATATCTTCGATGATCTAGAGGCTATCCAGAAGCAGTTTCATCATTTGCTTAGAACGGTGCCCGGCAATGGGTTGCTTATCATTCCCCACGGCGAAGCCACCATCGAGGCGGTGCTACGGATGGGTAATTGGACTCCGAAGCAACAATTTGGTATCGCTGTTCCGGAGGAAGTCTGTAAGAAATTGGCATCTAATGGCGGCGTATTCTGGAATGCGAAGCTGATCAATGGGCAGGGTTCGGAATTCGAACTCACAAAATACGGTCAGGGAACCACTGGAGAGGTAATTAGCCGTACGCTAGTGGAATGGGATATGACCGGCGTGCACAATGTGAAGAATGGTATGGCAGCAATAGCCGCAGCGCACCACGTAGGTATCGATGTTGCTACCGCCGTAGAAGGTTTGCAGAAATATAAGGGCGTGAAACGACGCATGGAACTGCGCGGCGAAGTGGAAGGCGTAAAAGTCTATGACGATTTCGCGCACCACCCTACGGCTATCATGACTACGCTGCAGGGCATCCACATGAAGCTGAAATCCGAGGCTGCAGAGTCGCGCCTGATTGCCATAATCGAACCGCGCTCGAATACCATGAAGCTTGGTATTCATCAGCAGCAATTGGTTGATGCCTGCCAAAAAGCAGACATGGTTATCTGGCAGAAGCCAGAGAAGTCGGGGCTTGATTTCAATGCACTCGTCGCCGATAGCAAGGTGCCAGGATATGCGTTTTCTACTACGGATGAGATAGTCTCGTTCGTTGAAGAAAATTCTCGCAAGGGTGATCACATAGTGGTGATGAGTAATGGCAGCTTCGATGGCATCCATGAGAAATTACTTCGTGCCTTAGATCATAGTCCGACTGGCGCCTTGGGTTTCTGAGTGTTTAGATGAGTGATTCTCAAGAGATAGCGTTGTTTCCCCTGCAACTGGTTATGTTCCCAGGGGGCAGATTGGATCTGCAGATATTCGAGCGGCGCTACATCGATCTGGTTACGCAGTGTATGCGGACAGAGACGGGCTTCGGAATCTGCCTGCTGAAGAAGGGAATGGAAACTGTCCAGCCGGGAACTCAGCAAACGATTCATCGCACTGGAACCTTTGCGAATATCATCGATTGGGATCAGTTGTCGAACGGCTTGCTTGGAATAACAGTTGAGGGTAGTGCCAAATTCACTATCGAGGATTGCTGGCAGTCCGAGGGTGGTGTGTTGATGGCCAATGTCACATTCAGTGAGATCGATAGCGTTGGCAAGCAAGCGATACCTATTGATGATGATTTCACAGCACTGTCGGAACTATTGCAGAACTTGGAGAGCCACCCCTTGGTGGAGCAGAAGAACCTGATAATCGACTACGATAATCTCTGGGACCTTGGTTGGCGCCTTGCGGAATTGATTCCTGTAGAGAATGGGAAGAAGCAGGACTTACTTGAGATGGACGATCCTTGGGAGCGCATTGAGAATATTGAGCAACTGGTATCCGAGCTTGCTGATGAGTTCTAGTTGTCGGGCTTAACTTTTAATAAACCTATGATGCCTCCTTAGAAAGGCGCTGAGTATGCTGTCCAAACTAATTGATACCTCTGGCTGGACACACGAGCAGTGGTTGGCCGCTTGCATTCTCGTGTTTGCCATCGTGTCCGTCGCCGTCGTTTTACGACAGATGTTGAAGCTGTTTCGAATGACCAAAAAGCCTAGTTATCAACCCAATCTGCGTCCCCTCAGAAGACGACGAAGCCACGGCAAAGAAGAATCTGTAGATCAAGATGAATAAGCCCTCCATTCTCATTATTCGCCGACTCGTGTTTCTATCTCTGTGTTTTGGGGTAGTCTCGAATAGCTCCGCTATCATCATTCGTCATGATGCTGGCCCTGCGCGTTATGAGGTGAGGGAGAGTAGTTATCCCTCAGTTTTTTTCCTAGAGCGGCAGGGCAATCGGAAAGTCTGCGCTGCAACTGTCATTCATCAACAATGGGCACTCACCGCGGCACATTGTGTAGAGCAAACTCTGCTTGGTAATACGCTGAGCAATGGTCGCGATTTCGCTGTCCTTGTCGGTGGTCAGGATCGGGAGATAGATGCTGTCATCATTCATCCCGATTTTGATTTAGAAGCTGCGGGTGATGTAGACCTCGCTCTGCTGCGATTCAAACAGGCTTCGGCGACACCGCGGGCAATGCCAATACATTTGCAGGAACTGCAATCTGACGCGATCGTTACTCTACTCGGCTGGGGTTACTTTGGTTTGGGAACAACCGGCAGGCAATACAATGATGGCAGTCTTCGCCTTGCTATGAATCGGATCACAGACGTTGGTCGCCGATTCAAGATACGCTTCGATGATCCGCGGGATTCTGCTAGCCAAGCCTTGCCCCTAGAAGGAATGCCGAGCCTGGGTGATAGCGGTGGCCCTGCGCTGCTGGAAAGTAACAACGGCGTTTTTCTAGTCGGCATCACAGTCGGCGAGCTTGAGGCTGACGGTTTTTCGGAGGAAACTCAGGGAAAATACGGGGCTGTTGCGGTATACGAAAGCGTGAACATGCAGTTAGACTGGATCGAAACAGTCATCGGTAGTTCGGTGCCATTTGATAGTTAATCAGCTGTGGCTCGAATAGCCATTATATGAGAGGCAACAATGATCAAGAAAATTCTAATCTCCGTGGTTTTCCTCCTACTGCTTGTGGGAGGCGGGCTCTATTTCTATCTTGATTCCATCGTGAAGAGCGGGATAGAGGTAGTAGGCTCAAACGTATTAGGCACGGCAGTGACTGTGGATAGTGTTTCTATTTCGCCGTTAAGCGGTGAGGGACGCATCTCTGGCTTGCGCGTTGCGAACCCCGAGGGCTTCGATTCTCAATATGCTTTTGAGTTGGAATCGGTCTTAGTAAACATCAATGTGAATTCAATACTCACGGATGCTGCGGAGGTCGAGTCGATAGTTATCATGCAGCCGATAATCACTTACGAGACTAAAATAACCAGTGACAATATACGTACGCTTTTGGATAACATGTCTGAAGGAGAAGCTGCATCAAGCGATCCTGGGTCGGCTGATGAGTCGGGTCAACAGCTCATCATTCGCGAGTTTCGTATGATGGATTCGCAGCTGAATTTCGTGTCTTCACTAGTAAGTGCGCCAGTGACGCTAGCAGACATCGAGATTCAAAATATTGGAGCGGAAGGAGGTTCGTCCAGTGCGGCAAATGCCGTTCGAGTAGTCCTGCAGGAGCTGGTTGCCACAATTTTAAGCTCCGACCTTCCCGGTGTAGATGACATAAGAGAGTCCGTCGAGGGGCGCATACAGGATGGTGCGCAGCGCGTCGAAGAGGCTGTTGAAGATTTAGGTGGTAGGCTTCGCGGTCTTCTGAACTAGGCTTTAGCTCAGTTACGGCGCCGAAGGAAGGTTATTCGACGTCCGTAGCTGCGCAGTTATTATTAATTCCCGGCAGCAATCGATCTGTTCGACCGCTAATTCTATATGCAACGAGTCCGACCCACTCCCTGATTGCTGTTCCTAGCACGGAAAGATTCTCTCCAAACGAGAAGTTTACCCGCAACAAGTTTCCTTTCTGTGAGTAATGATCTACAGGATAGGGCTGCACACTCCACTGCTCCTGGCAGAACACGCCTACCGATCGCGGCATATGAAATGCTGAGGTGACTAATAGCCAATTCTCGCCATTTTCAGGTGTAACTAGCTGCTTGCTGTTTCTGGCATTTTCGGAGGTATTGCGAGACTCGCTTTCAAAGATAATAGCTCGTTCTGCTAGGCCCAGTTGATCGAATAAAATTTGCGCCATCTCAGCCTCTTTGAATTCCTGTTCGGTGACAGCACCACTGCCGCCGGTGAACACAAGCTGAGCATTGGGATAGAGTCGTGCAAGATAGAGGAAATTCGTGAGTCGGTCTGCTGAACCGCGAACTTCTGGTTGCTGCCAGATATTCGACATTCGTGGCGAGATGGCACCGCCTAGAACGACTATGCCATCCACCTCGCTTGGTAGTGCGGCATTGGTGGTGAATCGGTTCTCCAAAGGCGCGATCAACCACTCTCCCACTGGAAAGAAGCCGATAAGTACTAGCAGCAGAGCGCAGCTCGCGAGTAAGGAGCGAGAGATTCTCTGCCATTTCAGGAGGGCGGCGATCCAGGCGGACACCCCGAGAATGACGATTAGGCTGTCCGGTGAAATCAACGCCCAAATAATTTTGGAGGCCAGAAAGAAAGCTGTGTCCATGAAGGCCCTGGTCAATCGCTTAGTGATGATTAGGGCTTAGAATGCTAACCCAAAAAAGGCGGAAGCACATGGCTATTTTAGGTCTTAGCTTGTGGCAGCGAATTTGCTACTATCCGCACACTGAATCAAATATAACCATTAGGAGTTAGCAATGACGATCCAAGTCGGAGACAAGGTGCCATCGGTAAGTTTTAAGCATATGACTGCAGAAGGACCGGCAGAGATAAGCAGTGAAGAAGTATTCGCAGGTAAGAAGGTTGTGTTCTTCGCCGTTCCTGGCGCTTTCACTCCGGGTTGTTCAATGACCCACCTCCCTGGCTTCGTAGTGAATGCCGATGCCCTTAAGGCAAAAGGTGCAGATACTATCGCCTGTATGGCGGTGAACGATGCCTTCGTAATGGGTGCATGGGGCGAGAATCAAAATGCCGAAGAGATACTGATGCTTGCGGATGGTAATGGCGATTTTACCAGCGCTATTGGCCTTGAACTCGATGCCAGCGGTTTTGGTATGGGCAAGCGTGCTCAGCGCTTCGGTATGATCGTTGAAGACGGCACAGTTACTTATTTAGGTGTTGAGGCTCCTGGCGAGATTAAGGCGAGCTCAGCGGAAACAATGCTCGAGCAGCTCTAGGGTACTGCGACTCTTTTTATTCGGGTATTTGTGGCGGGTCTTGCAGTATTGACTGTGTTGCTGGCCGCAAATACCTGATTGGGTGCATATCTGAGCATCCAATTTTTCGGTTTTACCTAGAAAACATTTCGATTACAAAACTTAATGAAAGTACTGCAGCAAGAACGGACTGAATTAACGGAAGACTAACAACACCTATAAGGACGCCTCATGACAGCTGCCATTCAACAAGTCGAAAGCACGCCTATGCGAAGTAAAATAGGTTTGTGGCTAGGGCCGTTGGCGTTCGTTCTAATGTTATTGTTCGTCGATCTTGATCCCAGTAATCCGCTGGTGACGCGCATGGCTGCAGTTATATTGCTAATGGCAATATGGTGGATTACTGAGGCAATACCACTCTCCGCAACGGCACTCCTACCCATCGTTCTATTTCCGCTTATGGGTATCATGCGCGGGCGCCTTGTTCCGGCAGCAAATCAGATCGATTTCGAGGCGACTAGTCTGCGCAATGGCCTCAGCCCCTCGGATCTAGATATCGTTTTTCCAAATGTGGCCGGCCAGTATATGGACTGGATTATTCTGCTGTTTCTTGGTGGCTTTATTATTGCTACGGCTGTAGAAAAGTGGAACTTGCACAAGCGTATTGCCTTGAATATCTTGCGCGTCATCGGTGGTCAGCCACATCGGCTCGTTTTAGGTTTTATGATTGCCACTGGCTTTCTTTCGATGTGGCTATCGAACACCTCGACAGCATTGATGATGATGCCGATGGGAATGTCGCTTATTCTTTTGTATGAGGAGCTGAACCGCGAAGCTGCAGCTAAGGGTGCCGTCATAGACGAGCGAGCTGAAAATTTTCCTCTCACACTATTGTTGGGTATTGCCTATTCCGCTTCCATCGGTGGGTTCGCGACATTGATCGGTACGCCCCCGAATGGCGTGCTGGTGACGCAGATGCCACAACTTTTTCCTCTGGCGCCCGAAATCACTTTCGCATCTTGGATGGTATTTGCCTTGCCCATGAGTGCGACCTATATGCTGATAGCTTGGTTTGTTCTCACGCGCTTCATTTTCCCTCTGCCTGCTTCTACGCCTTTTAGTGGACGTGATTTTATCCGTGATGAAATGGAAAAACTCGGAGTCATGTCCCCCGAGGAAAAAAGAGTAACGTTCGTTTTTGTCAGCGCAGCTTTGTTGTGGATGACGAGGAAGGAGCGTTTGTTTGGCGCGGATGTGGATATCTTTGGGTGGAGTCACTACCTGGATTCGTTCCTCGCTTATCTAGGTTCCGATCCAGTTGGCTATATGATCGATGATGGAACCGTTTCTATCGCGATGGCATTGCTGCTGTTCATCATCCCTGCCAGCAAGCAGGTAGGCGGTCGTCTCATGGATTGGGAGGATGCGAAAAAGGTGCCATGGGGCATTTTGTTACTATTTGGTGGCGGCTTGGCGCTTGCGAAGGGTTTCACAACTTCGGGCCTCGGTGTTTATATCGCAGGACAATTGCAGTCACTGCTCGGCGAAGCCAGTCCTCTGGTTATTGTTATGAGCACAGTAGGGTTCATAACCGGGCTCACAGAGGTTACGTCTAACACGGCAACAATTTCCCTCTCTCTACCTATCATGGCCAGCCTGTCCCAAGCTATCGGGGTACATCCGTTGCTGCTGCTGATTCCCACAACTTTGGCTGCTTCTTGTGCATTTATGTTGCCCGTGTCCACGCCACCTAACGCTATTATCTACGGCTCCGGCAGGGTGCCAATAATGAAGATGGTAGTGGCAGGCATTTGGCTGGACATCCTTTCAGTACTTCTACTCACCGTCTTTGTCTACACGCTAGGCCATTTAACCTTTGATGTGTTGGGCCCTTTTCCTGACTGGGCGCTGCCATAGGCTATTGATAATTAATAATTAATTTGAAAAAAAGCAGGAAAAAAAGCGGGAAGTGGTGTTGGCAACTTCCCCTTTGTGCTATGTTTTAATCTATCTGCAGAATCAAGTTAAGCATATTGCAGCGAATCGGGGGCAGGTCGCCGAGGAAGTACCGGGGGGAACCGCAGGGATGCGACCTAAAAGAGGCAAAACTATTGCTGCCCGGGCGAGAATAACAATAAGTATTTGAACCTCTATGAACTATAAGCAGACTGAAGACAGAGTAGCCGCAGATTCCTGTCCCGCCGGCGATGACAAGTGCACGAATCTTTCAGAGGTTAAGCGCCTCCAGGAAGAGATTAAGCAATTGGCGGCGCTGGTGCGTACGGATGAACTAACCCGCCTTTTTAACTTCCGTTATTTCAATCAGGCACTTAGTCTGGAGATGGAGCGTACTCGTCGTTCTGGTCAGCCAACCTGTCTCATAATGTTGGACTTGGATCATTTTAAGGAAGTCAACGATGCCTACGGCCATGAGGCTGGCAACGCTGTGCTTCGTCATATATCCAGTCTGGTTAAGAAAACCGTTCGAAGGCTGGATATTCCTTGTCGTTATGGTGGGGAGGAATTCACAATTATTCTTCCAGATACGACTCTTCGACAGGGCGTTCGCTTCGCAAATCGCCTTCGCTTGATTATCGAAAATTCACCGGCTAAAACCAGTGATGCTTTGTTGGGAATCGAGGCTAGTTTTGGCGTCGATGTCTACACGAAGGGTGATGAATTGATAGAAAAAGAATTCGTAGAGAAGGTTGATTCTTTTCTCTACCTAGCCAAGCAAGAAGGTCGCAACAGAGTCTGCCACTCATCTTTTACTGACGAAGATAGCGCTCGTTCAGATTCGAAGTAGCTCAATCCAGGAAGTGCTAGTCCCGCTGCTAGCTAATAAGTTCTTAGCCTATAAGCCGTATTAATTTATTTTTTCTCTTCTTCGATCATCTGTGCAAGATGATAGAGAATTGCCGCCGTAGCTCCCCAAATCCTAAACCGCTCAAACTGCAGCTCGAGAACTTTTCTCGACTGGTTGTCATAGGTCATGGATGTGGAATTGTAGGAGCCTGGGTTCATGAGTAGGGAAAGAGGTGCATGGAAAATTTCTGCGACCTCGATAGGGCAGGGCACAAATTCTAAACCCGGCTCAATAAGCCCGACGATTGGAGTAATTTGAAAGCCGGAAGGGAGCGCCATGTCGCCCAAGCGACCTATGACCTCAACGTTACTTTGGGCGAGGCCTATTTCTTCTTCGCTCTCTCTCAGTGCAGTAGCAACCACATCCGAATCTGCCGAATCTTCTGAGCCTCCAGGTAGACTGATCTGCCCCGGATGACTCTTCAGGTTCGCTGAGCGCACGGTGAGCACTATCTCGCTGGCCCTGCCTGGTTTGTGTCGAGTGATAGGGATTAGCACTGAGGCTTTACGCAAGGCGGTAGGGCGCTGATCCATCATCTTGTTAACTGAGTTATCAGGATGGAAAATAGGATCTGGGCTGTCGTTCTTGTTCCGAGAGAAATAGGCAAGCAGGTCATCGAATGCCTGCTCTGAATTACTGTCTTCTCGGTTACCCATTGTGTCGTCCCTACCCTTACTAAAATGCTATCGGCGGAAATAAAAATGCCGACATAGTGTCGGCATTTTTATAGACGTTGCGGAAATTACTTATATTTCCAAGTAACTCCAAAAAATGCTCTTACTGGTTCGCCAGGGAAGTAGCGATCCCCTGTGAAGGTAGTCCAGTCTGCACGTTCTGCATACTCTTCATCCGTTGCGTTCAGCACGTTCAGATAGAAAGTCAGGTCATCATTAAACTGATACTGTGTTCGCCAGTTTATGATGTCGTGTCCTTCGTAGCTCTGTGTGTTCTCAGGATTCGTGTAGTAGTCACCCATGTTAACCAGTTCAAGCTCGGTCATGATTGAGCTAGTTGGCTTCCATTGCAGGCGCAAATTACCAAACGTATTCGGAGCGGTATCTACATCGTTCCCGTTGATATCGATGCCACCGGATATCTGAGAATTTTCGTAGGTATGCTTGGCTAGGTTGAAGACACCCTGAATTGAAAGTGTGTCGGTGATATCCATACCCATGGCTAGCTCGATGCCGCGATGTGATGTATGGCTGTCATTGAGATTCTCTCTAGAGCTATTGGTGAAAATCTCGTTCTGCTTATCCATGAAATACCAGGAAACAGCATAGTTCCAATTATCACCAGCGCCTTTCACGGCCACTTCATAGCTGTCCAATTCAACAGCATCTAGGCTCGCCACCGTCTGTGCGTTCTGCAGACGATATAACTCGGTAGCCTGTGGTGCGCGAAAGCCTCGTTGTACTCTGAATTGTAGGTCGTGATCGTCATTAAGTGCGTAATTCAGACCTAGCTTTGGAGAGACGTTAGTGAAGCCATCGTCTCTGTCAGCAGGACGGTTGTAACGACAGCCAAAGCGGCAAGCCACACCGTTTTGATCGGTACGTCCGTCGATCATCTTGTTGTCATAGACGTACTTCATGTTTTCTAGACGAAGACCCAATGATATATCCCAGCCGCTTCCCAGGTCTTGTTCATAGTTAATGAACCCCGCAAATTGGCGAATAGATACGTCGAAGTCGTAGTGCTTGCCCTGCGGAATTGAGTTGCGCAGGAAGAATGACCCTGCTGTTGGGTTTGGTTGAGTTTGCTTGAGGGAGCCGTCTGTATCTTCTATATCGAAGCCCATCGCAAGATTGGCGCCGCTATCGAGCTCCTTATATGCAGCAAATTGAAAGCCGATACTGCGATGCTCGGTATCCTCAATTGGCTGCCCGGGCAAGAAATGCTGCATGAAAGTCATGTTCACTTCACGGAAGTAAGGCGTCATTACGACTTCCCAGTCATCCACTTGTTGGGTGATCGTGGTCCAGACGCGTCCATTCATACTATCGCGGAAAGCCTCAGGATTGGGATTGGTATCTCTAAGCGCGCTATCTGAGAAAGCGTCTGTGCCTGCAACAAATCCTGCAGTTTCTTGATTCAAGTTGATCATCGTAAAGCCGCCGTCCAGATTGGCGCCATTTTTCGTGGTGTAGTTGTAAAGCCATGAGACTTTCTGCTGATCCACGCCACTGTCATCGCGATAGCCTTCTTCGCTAGTTCCGTTAACCATTAAAAGCTGCTTGAAATTGCCATAGTCATGGCCAAAAGAGCCGCGGAGACGCTGTGAACCACGAGGTCCTTGTTCGAGCATAACTTCGCCGGCATCGCCTGCTTTTGGTAGTACCACATTGATCAATCCGTGCACGGCATTAGAGCCCCAGAATGCGCTACCCGGCCCGCGGATGACTTCAACTCTGGAGGCATTCTCAGAATGGGTATCGAACATCTCGTTTACGTTACAGAATCCGCTAGCGCGAACCGGTATGCTATTTTCTGCTATCAAGAAGGAGCCACAGGCGCCTGCTCCGGTAAGCACCGCTGAGCGAATCGCAACGAGGCTCTCTTGACCGTTGTTACGATGGATGCTCACACCGGGCAATCGGTTCAATGCTTCCTGTAGATGCGTGTGATTGATTAAATCTAATTCCTGCTCGCCGATCACAGAAACCGCTGCATTAACGTCAGCGAGGCCCACAGAATTTCTGAGGGTGGAAGTAACCTGGATTTCTTCGATGGCTCGTTGGCCATTTTGGGCAAGCGCGGGGGCTGCTGCTAGAGCAGTCGCAGCGGCAATGCTGGAAAAGAGTATCTTGCGAATCATTCTAAATCTCCGAATATGTAAAGCCCTCGAATTCGACTTGTACGCTCTTTGGCGTTTCTATCAAGTGAAAAGGAGTAGATTTACTGTCCCTTGTTATAAATTATGACCAATTAGAGGATTAAGCCCTCAACGGCTAGTTAGCTAGCTTCAATATCGGTCTTTCTAGCGGCGGTTAATCTAAAAGCCCGACAATATAGCATAGGTTATCGAGCTATTCCTCCGTCTTTACACTCCTTGGGTTAACCACGTACACTGGCCCTCGGATTTCGAGACAAGCCGCGTGGTATATGCGGTAGAGAGAGATGTCAGGCTTGTTCTGACTGGGGGAATTGCAGTAATGAAGACAAGAATTACAGAATTATTGGCTATCGAACATCCAGTGGTGCAGGGAGGCATGCAGTGGGTTGGATTAGCTGAGTTAGCCTCGGCTGTTTCCAACGCTGGGGGGCTCGGCATCGTTACTGGGCTCACACAGCCAACACCAGAGGATCTCCTCAAGGAGATTGCGCGTTGCCAGTCGATGACCGATAAGCCATTCGGGGTGAATTTGACGATCTTGCCCACCATTAAGCCGGTTCCCTATGATGAATACGCTCAGGCAATTGTTGATTCTGGGGTAAAGATTGTGGAGACAGCGGGTCGTAATCCCGAGCCGTACCTACCTATGTTTAAAGAAGCGGGTATCAAGGTTATTCACAAATGCACTTCGATTCGCCATGCATTGAAGGCTGAGAAGATAGGCTGCGATGCAGTGAGCGTAGATGGCTTTGAGTGTGCCGGCCATCCCGGTGAAGATGACGTCACCAATTTGATTCTTCTCCCGCTCGCTGCTAGAAGATTGAAGATACCTTTTCTCGCCTCGGGCGGTTTAGGTGATGGCAGAGGCTTAGCTGCGGCGCTAGCGATGGGCGCCGATGGTATCAATATGGGAACTCGCTTCATGGTCACGAAAGAAGCGCCTATTCATGACAATGTAAAGCAGAGGATGATTGAGGCTACTGAGTTGGATACGGCGCTCATTTATCGTTCTTTTAGAAACACGGCGCGAGTATTCAAAAACAGCGTAGCAGAAAAAGTTGTAGAGATTGAGTCGCGGCCTGAGGAAACGAAATTTGAAGACATACAGCCTCTCGTACAAGGCGTGAAGGGTAGGGAATTATTTGATGGTGGTGATTTGGATAAAGGGATTTGGTCTGCAGGAATGATAGTGGGACTGATAGACGACAATCCAAGTTGCGAGGAATTGATAACAAGAATAGTTGCCGAAGCTGAAGACATTATTTCTAAACGTCTTAGGGAAATGGTTTCTAAGTAGTTTTTGTGGGCAAATATTTACAAGTTACACATGTTAGGAAAAAGAACAATCAGAAGGAAATGGAAATAGTATGCAAATTAAAGACAAGGTTATCGTAGTAACTGGTGGGGCTAGTGGCATAGGAAAATCACTGTGTGAAAGATTTGCTAGGGAAGGTGCTAAGGCAGTCGTTGTATCAGATATTGATCAAGAGGGTATCGATGCCACGGTTGCGGATATTTCTGTGAGCACGCAAGCACTTGGGGTTAAGACAGACGTGGGTGATGAGAATGACGTCAACGACTTGGTGAGTAAGGCGCTTGAACAGTTCGGCCAGATCGATCTATTTTGCTCCAATGCAGGAATATTTACAGCTGGGGGAGAGAATGTCAGTACAGATGCCTGGCAATCGATCTGGGATATCAATGTGATGTCCCATGTGTTTGCGGCTCGTGCAGTTCTTCCAGCTATGCTTGAGCGTGGCGAAGGTTATTTTTTAAATACTTCCTCTGCTGCAGGGCTATTGAGTCAAGTAGGGTCGGCTCCTTATTCCGTGACGAAGCATGCTGCTATAGGCTTTGCTGAATGGCTCTCGATCACCTATGGCAATCGTGGCATTAAGGTATCGGTACTCTGTCCGCAAGCCGTACGTACTGCAATGACAGCAGGTGGCGACGGTGGAGTTGCTGGACTCGATGGAATGTTGGAGCCAGACAAGTTGGCGGATACGGTGGTGGAGACGCTGCAAGAAGAGCGCTTTCTCTGTCTTCCACACCCTGAAGTGTTAACTTATATGCGCAGGAAGACAGACGATTACGATCGTTGGTTAGGTGGCATGCGTCGCCTGCAGGGTCAATTCGAGGAAGTCTATAAGAAGAGGGAAGATTCTCAGGACGATTAGTCTGTAGGGTCGGAGGCGAGAGATGAGAAGGTTTACAACACTATTTATTTTCTGCTGCAGTTTGCTCCCGATGATGGCGCAAGCTCAAGAGCGAATAACATTGCAAGACGGCTCAGTGCTGAATGTCTTTCTCGTTGCTTCAGGAGACCAAAGCAAACAACGGCACCCGTTAGTCATTCTTATGGGTGGCGGGCCTGGCAATGCATCAATATCACAAGACACCTCACGATGGCTTGGCAGCGGATTTGCGCAGAGAGGGTGGATGGTTGCTGTGCCTATCTCGCGGAACAACCGTTCCTTTCGAGGCGGTGCAAACAATGCGCTAATCGCAGAATTGATTGCTGAATTGCAAAAGCGAGACGATGTTGTGCAAGGCAAAGTGTTGTTGGCGGGAGTGTCTAATGGAGGAATGTCGGCATTGGAAATTGCGCGCCGAAATCCGGAAAAATATTTCGGAGTAGCAGCAGTTCCAGCTATATCTAGTACAGAAACAGACAATGATGCCCTAGAGGGTTTTCCTGTGTATCTGCGAATCGGTGGCGCCGATCAGCTAGATTGGGCGGATCGCTTCGATGAGACTGTTGCTAGCCTAGCGGACGCAGGCGTTGAATTGAATGCGGAGGTGCTCGAGGGCGCGCCCCATATGTTTAGAATGGAGTGGGAATCTCTGGGAAGCTGGTTAGAAGAAATACAACGCTAGACATATCTTTTCAATGAATAGATTTGTCAGAGAGCCGCAGAGAATATTAGAGAAATTTAGCTATTACTTATTAATGACCTACCAATTTATTCATGGAGAATAATATGAATTTTAGAAAAATGACCACAACCTTAACCTTACTTGGCCTCGCTGTATTTTCAGGTTCTAGTTTTGCTGGTCCTCCAGCGACAGTAGCAGACGTAGCCTGGATGACTGGCAATTGGGCCGGCAATTTGGGTCCGAATCAGCTAGAAGAGAACTGGATCATGGGAGAGGCGGGTTCAATTGCTGCCATGGTAAGAATGACCGGTGAGGGTTCGACCAGCATGTTTGAGATGATCACCATTGAAGAGGTAGATGGCTCTCTGGTACTGCACATTCAGCAGTGGGATCCGGGCATGGTCGCGCGTACTGATGGTCCGCAGGAAATGGAATTGGTTGAGATTACTGAGAACAGCGTGAAGTTTAAGGCGACATCAGAAGGTGGCATGTCAGGCTTGGGCTATAGTCATCCGGATGCAGATACTTTTATCATTCATGTCGAGAACCCTGGCCGTCCAGTGTTCGACATTCCCCTGAAGTCTCGTAGTATTTGGAAGTAGTATCTGAAAGTAGTTTTACAAGAGAGTGTATTGATTCACACACAAAGAAGGGGCTCTAGAGCCCCTTCTTTGTGTGTGCTGTTTAAGATTGTTAGACGACCAAGCCGAGCTGCTCTAATCCTTCTGCGATTTCCTGCATTATCTCTCGATCTCGGTTCGCGTCGAACTGAGGAGCAGCGTCCCAATCGTATAGCCAGGCTGGTTTCAATCTAAGCTCTTCGGGCTCATCCTCGAAACGGGGGAAGATGTGTGCGTGGAGCGCAGGTTCCACGTTGCCGAGCATCTCGTAGTTGATTCTAGCGGCGCCGGTAATTTCTAAAATAACATCACCAACGACGGACATCTCGTAGAGAAAGACCTTTCGCGTTTCAGCGTCCATCTCATTGAGGTGTGGTACAACAGGGTCAGGCAGCAGCAGGCTATAACCGGGCAGAAACTGCACATCACCCAGTACTACCCAGCCGGAACTTATTCGGCAGATTGCCTTCGGATATTCGCTGCTTTGACACTGTCTTACGCGTTCGTGAATTAGTGTAGGCATTTGGGGTTCGCCAGACTAAGACAGCTCTAGCAGTTCCACCCAATTGCCATCGGGATCGGCAATGATTGCTATCGTAATACCCTCACGAACGACTTTGGCAGGTACTACTATCTTGGCTCCAGCAGCGGCAGCTTTGTCGACGCTCGCCGCTAGATTGCCTACAGTAATGGTCCAGTAACGATAGCCGTGTGCTCCACGAATTCCGCCTGGCGCTGCATCTGCCGGAGCTGCTGGCTCAAGTTCTATAACCTTGATCACGCTGTCGCCCACCTTAAAGCGGTTCATGGTGCCACCGCCCGGCATTGGAATAGAGCCTTCAAGCTCCAGTCCCAGAGTCTCTCCATAGAACGTCATCATCGCTTCAATGTCTTTCGCAATGATGCCAATATCGATAGCTGCTTTTTTCACCTCAACTGACATAGTAAATTCCTCTTAGGCTGCGCCGAGCATTGCTTTGGTTTCTAAAAATTCTTCGAAGCCTTCCAAGCCCCATTCGCGTCCGTTGCCAGATTTCTTGTAGCCTCCAAAAGGAGATGAAAAGTCTGGTCCAGCGCCGTTGATATGAACCATGCCGGTTCTAATCTGTCTCGCTATCTTCTCTGCATGGGCAGGCTCTCCCGATACATAACCGGAGAGGCCGTACTCTGTGTCGTTTGCAATGCGAACGGCATCTTCGTCATCTTCATAGCCTATGATGGTCAATACCGGGCCAAAAATTTCTTCTGTGGCGATAGTCATGTCATTGCTTACATTTGCAAACACAGTGGGCTGGATGAAATAGCCCTTGTCTATGCCTTCGGGACGACCCGGGCCACCAACGATTAGCTCGGCTCCTTCCTCGATGCCTTTCTCTATCAGGGCGGTAATCTTATTGAATTGCAGTTCGCTCACAACGGGACCAAGTCGTGTTTTCTCGTCGGATGGATCGCCAACACTTGCTTTCGCCGCTGCTGCTTTGGCAATTTCGATGGCCTCAGCCATGCGAGCCTTAGGTACTAACATGCGAGTAGGTGCGTTACAGGATTGACCGCTGTTACCAAAACAACCGATCACTCCGCCGCCTACCGCCTTCGCTAGATCGGCATCGTCGAGAATGATATTCGCTGACTTGCCACCCAGTTCCTGCATTACGCGTTTGATGCCATCAGCTGCTGCCTTGGCGACCTCCTGACCTGCTCGAGTTGAGCCGGTAAATGAGACAACATCGATCTCAGGGTGAGCAGAGATGGCGGCGCCTACACTCGGTCCGTCACCGTTTACAAGATTGAATGCGCCAGCAGGTAAGCCGGATTCCGCAATAATTTCGGCTAGAATATAGGCGCTCAGTGGCGCGATCTCGCTGGGCTTTAATACTATTGTGCAGCCCGCTGCAATTGCTGGTGCTACCTTGCAAGCGATCTGGTTCAGTGGCCAGTTCCAGGGTGTAATAAACCCACACACACCAGCAGGCTCCTTGACGATTTTGGTGCTACCGCGTACTTCTTCGAATTCGTAGCTGTCTAGAATGCCTAGAATGTTCGCAAAGTGGCCGATGCCACTGCCTAGCTGGGCAGTCTTGGCTAGGCCCATTGGCGCACCCATTTCATTTGAAATGGCTGTGGCAATCTCGTCACCACGAGCCTTCATGCCTGCGATGATGTTGCCAATGACGGCTTTGCGTTCTTCGATAGTAGATTGCGACCAAGCCCCAAAGGCTGCTCGCGCAGCCTTGGCTGCAGCGTCAACGTCATCTGCAGTGCCCATGCTGATGGTTGCAAATGCCTCTTCTGTAGCCGGATTGATAACATCAAGAGTTGAGCGGCCTGAGGGCTCTACCCATTCGCCGTTGATGAAGAATTTATTATATGCCTTGGTCATTTTCCTACTCCTGTCGATTCGATTACACTTGCAGTTATTCAGTTGTTTAATCCGGTCGTATAGTTCGGCGTATCGCCGATACGGGCTGGGTAGTATACCTGATTTCCTAGGCTCCAAAAGGGCCAATCAAGCTACAACATTGTGCATAAGAAGGTAGTGATGTTTAACTCTCTAAAGCGTGCCGTCGGTGAACGATTAGCCGCCTTTCTCAGCAAAGATCTGCCGGGATACCAAAGGCTGGATACAGTCGCCATAGATGTTGTCGCCGAAACTCTGGAGAAGGGCGACATCGTGCTGGTGGATGGCAATACCCGTATCAGCACGGCCATCAAATATCTCACTCAATCGACTTGGTCTCATGCCTGTCTCTACGTGGGTGAGAAGGGGGCAAACAGCTCCGAGCTCAATCTTTTGGAAGCCGATCTGAAGAACGGTGTGCACCTAATAGACTTAGACCACTATGCAAATTTTAATTTGCGAATCTGTAGGCCGGTCAACTTAAGCGATGCAGAGGCGGAAGAGTTGGTAGAGTTTGCTCAACAGCGAATTGGTCATCAGTATGATTTAAAGAATGTGATAGATCTGATTCGCTATGTTATTCAGAAACCAGCGGTGCCCAACCGATACCGTCGTTCACTACTAAGCCTGGGTAGTGGCGAGCCGACTAAAGCGATTTGTTCGACGCTGATTGCGGAGTCTTTCCAATCGATAAGTTATCCGATTTTGCCCCGACGAAATGGGCAGAGTGGTGAAGCCGGTGAAGTTCCTCTCTTATACAAGAAGCATTTCACTCACTTCACGCCTAGGGATTTTGATCTTTCCCCGTACTTCAGGATCGTTAAGCCGACGATAGAGAACGGCTTTGATCATCACAGTTTGTCTTGGGAAGTTAGCGGTTCTGGGGAAAAATCTTTGGATCAGACTTCAGTTGACTTAAATCCTACCTAGCAGAATATCTACGGTAGTTTCGAATTGCGGATCACTGCGACGGCTTTGGGCGAAAGGGAAGGGAATAAGGTCGTCCGGTATGACCCCTGTTGATTCGAAGCGCTGTCCATCGATTAAGGTTTGATCTGCAGGAGAATACTTAAGAGTGTTTCCGTCGAGTGAATAGCTTCCAATCTTTCCAGGGGTGCTCTCGCCAAGGGTTGTTATCCTGCCTGGCTTTGCCAAGCCAAGGGCAAACAATTCAGCCCCGCCTCGAGTCTCTGAATTCACTAAAACGACGATAGGTCGGGTAAATGTGCGCGTCGAACTGGGAGGAAAGTTCTGTGCAATCTCTACATGGTGGTTTGATGCACCTGACACTTCAAAATTGCCACGTCCATTTCGAACGAACATGTCTAAATGCCTAGAGCTTAAAAATCCGTATGAATTTCTAAGGTCGATTATCATACCGTCACTGTCTCTGAATTTTCGCATAGTGCGTTCTAGGGTGAACAGATCTGATGTGCTGCGCGATAGCCCCCAGAATCGTATATAACCGATTGTCTTGTTGCCCACGGAAAATTCTTGAACACTAGTCAGGGTGGCGGAGCGATAACTGTCGTAGAGATTCTCGAAAACGGGATTGATCTCGACTGATGACACTTCGCCTTGTCTATCGAATTCCAGTAGGTACGTTGATGTGGCAGGAATGAACTCTCTGGACGCACTGTCTTCTGTATTAAAGGAAAAGATAGGGTGAAAGCGATCTCCATTGACCCGTACAATCCTGTCTCCGCGTTCTATTCCAGCCTGATGTGCTGGATAACCCTCCAGTGACGCGGTAACTAAGAATCCTTCTTCGGCGGCTTGTACCTCGATGCCGATGTGATTCAAGGCAATTCGATCTTTAGCTGTCGCTGCTTGGAATGCCTGTACTAGATAGTATTCGAGCGTATCAGCGGAGAGGCTAGTGTTCTCGCCTTCCTGCGCGGTAGCGAGCGTGGTAAGTAGCGTTGCCGCTGCGCACAGGATTGCACAGAGGGTTCTAATGAGGTGTGGGCGATCAATTGAAAGCATTTTTTATTCGACTACTGCCATCGCTCGTTGCGCGGCGGGTCTTTGATAGTGTCGATCTCGCAACGCAATATATTTTTCGGGCACATCAAACTCGAAACGGATTGCCCAATTAAATGTATGTGCGAGCAGAAGGTCGGCGATGCAGAAGCTATTACCGATTGCATACTCGCTGTCTGTCTCTCCTAGCAAATGGTCTAGCGCTCTCACCGCCTTGTCGAATTCAAATTTGGCAGTATCAAACATCGCTGGGATTCTGTACTCCTGAGGTAGCGCAAACATATGCTTGCCCTTGGACCAGAGCGGTTGCTCGAGTTCGGCTAGTATGAAATAGGATAGCTCATCGAGTTTTGCATAGGCGGGTGTGCTTACCTTAGGTAGCAGGCCGGAATCTGGTGCATTTCGTGCGATGTAATTCACTATCGCGAAACTTTCGGTCAGCACCAGATCACCATCTACCAGCGTAGGTACCTTGCCCTGAACGTTCAGTTCTAGATAGCTGGGGTGCTTGGCGCTATCAGCCTCGCTGCTGTCTGTTCGCAGAGTGGTATTTATATATTCGTAATCGAGCCCGCTCTCTTCCAGTGCCCATAGAGCGCGAAAAGATCGTGATTGGCCCATGCCATAAAGTTTCATTGGGTATTCTTCCTGTCTTTAAAAAACAAATGGTGTTGTCTTTACGACAACACCATTTGGGGGTGTCACTAAGTTGCTAAAGACTAGTCATTAGCAAAACAGTAGAAATAGCCAGCACCACCTGTTGCTACTAGATCTTCTTGACCGCAGCCTCTAGAGCCGTGTGCGCTGTTCCAAGACGTTGGATTTGCGCCGCCACCAGTTCTATCGAAGTGACCAACCTGTGCAGAACCCTCGTCATTGCTCGTCCAGTTGTTGCAGGTGTGGTTAGAGCCATCGTCGATGAGGCGTCCGCTTAGGGATGAGCCGGTTAGGATGTCATGCTGATTGGGGGTATCGCCACGACCATTTACCATGTCGCCATTCTCGGTAAGAGAGTTCTCTTTACCTAGCTGCATGAAATCGCTATGCAGGTTATTTAGAGTGCTAGCCACTTCAACGTTATTCGCGTTGTACCAGGGACCGAATCCAATTCTCTCTCGAGCATTCACGCGGGGAGAGCGTGCAGTCTCATGGGCGCTTAAATAGGCGACCCAGTTCTTGCCGCGCGATCCTGCTGCTCTGGCAAGGCTTGCGCAATGTCTATCGGCTCCGCGTAAGCCGCCTAGATTTGCACCATCGCCTGACCCTACGCTGGTAATGAAGAAGCTCATTGCGTCTTCTGCTGGAACGTATGTTGTGCAACCCGTGGCAGCTGCCGATATTGCGAAAGCGGAAGCTAACATTAGTTTCTTGTTCATTGTCCTACTCCTTGATTGTGAATTTTCTTATTTAATAGGGTTAACTAATTAATGTGCGCCAGAACTGTCTACCGCTGCGCCGGGCATTGCCATGGCGGTTAGAGTGCTTCCTGTCTGCAGGATCACGTACTGGTGTCCCTCGTGTGTCCAGGAGCTCATACCATAGCGGCTTGCCGCGGGCACTTCCACTCGTCCTACCTCTTCGCCCGTAGCCTTGTCGATAGCAAACAGATGGGGAGTTCCAGCACCGTCAACATCGGAATACATCAGCAGATTGGCTGTGGCTACCATAGGCACGGCATTGCCGGTTCCCGTGTTACCGATATCGATACCTTGCAGCGCTGGGAGATTGGCGATTCGCGCGGGGGTCTCACCCGTTGGAATCATCCAAAGGTGCTCTCCAGTATTCATATCTATCGCTGTGATTCGGCTATAGGGCGGTTTCCAAAGTGGAATACCTAACGGGTGTCTTGGTGTTGCTCCACCGCGGCCCGCTGCATATTGCGACAATGTCGTGCCAGTCGGCGCATCGTAGTAAGTGTCGGCTTCTTCGCCCGATACCAGCGGCCTAGCAGAACAACTTGATCTAGATGTGACATACAAAATGCCCGTTGTAGGATCGGCTACAGAGGGGTGCGTAATATTCACTGCGCCTGATGGGCAGATCATCGCTGAAATTTTGCCCAGCGGATTGTCTCTATGCAGAGGCGGATTAAACAGTGGTCCTAATTGGTACTCTGCTACAGCAGCGACAGCCTGAGCGCGAATCTCGGGAGTGAAGTCCACCAGTGTATCGAGACTAAGGCCCTGCATATCGAATGGAGCAGGCTTCGTTGGAATCGGCTGGGTCGCAGCGAGTTTCTCCCCCGGGACTATCGAGGCAGGAAAGGCTACTTCTTCAATAGGCCAGATTGGCTCGCCTGTCTCTCTATTGAAGGTGTACACCAAACCTTGTTTCGTCGGCTGCGCCACAATCTTAGTCGGCCCTTGCTCAGTGTTCACGTCCAGCAGAATGGGCGCTGTCGGTAGATCGAAGTTCCAGATGTCGTGATGCACGATTTGAAAGTGCCATGCTCGCTCGCCAGTCCTTACATCCAGTGCGATCAAGCTGGTACCGTAGAGGTTGTCACCGGGGTGATGGCCACCGTAGTAGTCGATAGTCACTCCATTCGTTGGGATATAGACCAGACCCAGTTCAGGGTCAGCAGAAATAGGTGCCCACGATGAGATGTCGCCTGTGTACTGCCAAGCATCGTTTTCCCAAGTCTCATGTCCGTATTCGCCCGGCTGTGGAATCACATTGAACTTCCAAAGGAACTCGCCAGTACGCGCATCGTAGCCCAACATGTCGCCGGGCACGTTTTCTATCCTAGATTGGTTGTATCCCTGCTCAGCTGAATTGCCGACGATAACTACATCGTTCACAACCAATGGTGGCGAAGAGGAGGTGATGTAACCTCGCTCCAAGGGGATGCCCTTATAAGGATCATAAGGGTGACCCAGATCTGCCAGCAGATCGACTACACCGGTGTCAGGAAAGCCATCAATAGGTACCGGGCTGCCGAATCCATCCAGTGGGGCACCGGTTTCTGCATCGAGTGCTGTCAGGAAGAATCCCGGAGAGATGATATAAATGATGTCTTTGCCATCGACCTGACCGAAGCCTACGCCCTTGCCGTAGTCAGCCCGCATCGAGTATTGATAACGCTCGGTGTCCGGTTCGCGGTAGGACCAGATTGTTTCGCCGGTCTTAGGATCAATTGCAACGACGTGGCGACGCGCGCCTGCAACTGTGTACATGCGGCCATTGATATAACTTGGTGTCGAACGGCCACTCTGGGCTTGAAAGCTGGAGCCGTCCCATTGCCAGGCCACTTCTAATTCGCTGAAATTTTCAGCGGTAATTTCTTCAGAGGGTGAGAAGCGCGTGTGAGCAAAGTCATTGCCGAGTGTTGTCCATTCGACGGTATCTTGTTGGGCGCTGGCCACTGTCGCTAGAGACGCTAGAAGCAGGCTCGCCGAAGTACTCAATAGTTGGCGTATTCTTATCATTATTAGTTCCTCTTATTGGGGAAGCGATACTTGATAAACTATTTCGCTAAGTTGTCATGCTAGAGCCTTCTCTTTGGTATAAAGGCCAGCAAATACTGCTCCTGAGAGTAACTCAGCTCCTGCATTTTGTCATGTAACATTGCCCTGTTGACGGGCAGTGGAGGAGATTTTGCAGCCTCTAGCGGGAAAGTGTAGGAAGGTACCCGGAGAGAGTCGAATTGTGACGCTGCAACTGCAGCAATTCCTTACTCTAATCCAGAGTAGTCTACTTCGATGTCGGATACATAGACGGTGGACTGACTGATCGCCTTCTGCCTGAGAGTGGATAGCGCAAGCAGCCTGTCGTCGCTTCGGTAGCGATCAAACGTATCGTGATCCGGAAATTTTAAGAGGTGAACTTCATCCACATTCGGCGTCTGCTTGGATGAAGTCTTGGGTCGAAAGGCTACGTCTATTCCGCCGCCATAAGAATTCATGATGGCTGCTGCCTGCCGCTCAAACTGATCAAACGCCTCGGGGTCGCGAATTGTGAGTAGGGCTATTATGGTGATCATGAATTTTTCGTCTAAGGAAATGAAAGGAGCTGCTGTCCAACTCTTTTAGGAAGAATTGTGAGCAGAGGCTCTCTAGTCAGTGTTCTGTACTCGCTATTGATACTAAAGAGTGTCGATAGAAGTTACCACTGGCGCTTCGTTATTGATGACCCGATTAAACCTAGTTAGGTGGTCAATGACGATTGGGATTTAGAGATATAGGGTCTTAAGCGGCATGTATCAAAATTTCACACTCGATGTCGCGTTGAATGCTGAAATAGATAATAATATTAAAAACAAAGGCTTATATAAAAACTGAGTGAATTGAATTAGTCTGTTGCCCAATGGGCGAGCTGATTCAGTGTCGATTCAGGTCAATCGAGTTATAAACACTGCAAATTAGTAGAATTAAAAGACTATGAAAACAGCAGATAGCAGATGGGCAATTTTCATCGCCAACAAGTCGTGGCGGATTTGGCTGCCCGTGGCATTCGCTGTTTTTGTCATTTCTCTTAGTCCCACCTTTGCGCAAACTCAGAACCAGGTTGGGGATGAGGAGTTCGACCCTACTGTGGCTATAGAGGCTGCTGAGGATGACTTACGTAGCGAGCAAGAAAAAGCTCGCGAGGTGGATATAGCGCGAGAGTTAAACCTGCGCCGACAGGCAATCGATCAAATGCAGGGCAACCAGGGAATTTATGCTCCACAGTTGCAAGAGGCTTACGGTGACCTGGCAGCACTCTACGTGGAGATAGAAGACTTTGACTCGGCGATCACGGTCTATACCGATGCGCTGCAGATTAGTCGAATCAATACCGGGCTCTATAGCGACCAGCAATTACCCATTATTTCCTCTCTGATTGAAAGCAATAGTGCGCTGCGCAATTGGCAAGAAACCGATGATCTACATGAACTGCGCTACCATATTAGCAGTCGCTTGTATGAGCTAGGTGATAGGGCTTATCTAGAGGAGGCGGAGAATTATGGTGCCTGGAAATTACGTCTGTTGCGACAGAATCTTCTCGATCTAAGTTACCGAGCCTACTCAAGTAATGCCGAAGACCTCAGCCGTTTTTATGAGCGACTCTTAGAGAATCTTGAGCTGCAAACAGGCACTAGACAGGAGGATTTGATTGGTGTGCTCAGTGGTAAGTCTGAAACAGATTTGGTTTTGGCAAGAGCAATAGCCAGCACACCCTATACCGCGTTCGAGGGAACCGTAAGTCGATACATCAATCAGCAGCGTTGCCGCAATGTGCGAAATAGCTCGGGACAGATTGTTAGGGAATGCGTCAATGTTCAGGTGGAGAATCCACGCTACCGTCAATCGCAGGTGGAGGCGAAGCGGTTCGCCATGAATCGTCGTACCAGAGCGGTACAGGAATCCATCGACAGGCTGAAACAAATTTACCAGCACAGCTCTGACCTTGGCCGGGTGGAGCGGGCTGATTTAGAGGCTCAGATCGCTGAGCTAGAGACAGCGAATTCGCAACTACTTATGCAGTCTCGGTCGCGTCGACTATTCTAGAATCCGCTGTATCTCAGGCCTGACTGTAGCTTTCAAAAACCCTTTTAGATCCAGACACCACCAGTTGTCGTATTTAGAGGGGGTTTGGTTCCAGTTTTACTGGATAATACTCGACACAAAGTGTTCAATGGAGCTGTCCCGTGGCGCTTCCGCGCTCAGGGCTGTATTAAACAACCGGAGGAGATTATGTCTCAATTTGTTAATCGACTAACTCGGCTTACGCTGGCTGCGCTTTTAGCGGCCGTCGCGCTGGGAAGTCAATTTGCTGCCGCATTGGAAGTGGGCGATAAAGCGCCTGATTTCTCACTGCAGGCATCGGATGGCCAGACCTACAGCATGTCCCAGTTCTTGGGCGAGAAGCCTGTAGTAATAGCCTTTTTTCCTAAAGCCTTTACCGGCGGATGAACTATGCAATGCAAAGCGCTGCGTGACAGTGCTAGAGAAATTGAAAGTTTTGACGTTGCTTACTTCATGGCTAGTGTTGACACCCTAGAAGACAATACCGCCTTCGCTGAAGAGCATGCGGCTGGTTTTCCAATCCTTGCAGATCCTGAGAAGGAGATGACAAGTGATTACGGTGTGTTAATGGGAGCTGGTTTCGCTAATCGTTGGACCTATTACATTGGTGCCGACGGAACTATCTTAAAGATAGACAAAGAGACCAAGCCAGCAACGGCAGGCAAGGACTTAACCCGCACGATGGAAGAGTTGGGTTTTCCTAAAGTATAAGTTCACGCTCGAAGTATTCGTGAATGAGAAAACGAAACCCGAATGTCTTACGGCATTCGGGTTTTTTTGTGCGTAGGCAGAGCAGCTGGCCATCCGCAGGTCTAGAAACCGTGTTCGAATTAAGGCAATTCGTGGCAATAGACTGACGTAGGTATGCGCCGTGTTGTAGCCAGTCGGGTGCTGTGACAAAATGCGCCAGAGTATATCCCTCACTTGCAGTAAAACACACATACGGAGTGTTTCCATGTCAAAACTTGGCCTTTGGGTAGTCGCGGCCATCGCCGTGTTTACGCTATTGTATTTAGTCTACCTGGCAGCCACTTTTGAGGCGCCTACCGGCACTACGACCGTAATTGTGCCAGCGAATAATGCGCAGCCAGTTGCTGAACCTGCACCGATTATCACGCCGACTTTGCCCCAGACGCGGTTGCCGCCTCGGCAAGAGCCGCCAGCCGTTGCTGCTGCGCCCGTAATCATCGATGCTCCAGTGGCGGTGGAAATCGTAGAACCGCTTATCGAAGAACTACCGACTGATCTCGTTGAATTACCTAGCCTTAATAATAGTGATGAATTTGTATTTGAAGGTTTGCGTGCGCTACAAAATGGTGCCGCGCTAATTCGAGTGTTGGCTGATGAGCAGCTCATACGCAGTATCGTCGTGTTCGTCGATAATATTAGCCGAGGTGAATTTCCACAGAATGGCTTGCCCTACAAGCGCATAGGACAGGAAATGTCTGTGCGCAATATCGACGAGAACCTGTTCGTGATGGAAGCGAATTCCCATGATCGTTTTAACCAAATCATAGATACCTTTGTGGCTGTTGATGCTGATCAGGCATTGGTTCTCTATCGAACCCTACAGCCTTTATTTCAGCAAGCCTACGCTGAGATCGGGTCTAGGAATGTCAACTTTGATGACACGCTGCGCTCGGCGATAAACGCTGTGCTGCGATCATCAAATGTCGAGGGTCCTTATCAGTTAGTTAAGCCTTCAGTTATGTTTCTTTATGCAGACGCTAACATCGAAAACATGGATGAAATGCAGAAGCAGTTAATTCGCATTGGTCCGGAAAACACAGAAAAGCTAAAAGCCAAGCTGCGACAATTTTCGGCTCAATTGTAGTTGCTTGATTTGTACTAAATAATTTTACAGGCTAACTAATGCTACAACTTCCATCTCCACTCGTTGACGTCAATTGGTTATACGACAACCTGCAAGCTGCAGAGTTGATAGTTTTAGATGCATCGGTTCCTCCAGTGGTGCCGGGCTACGAATCTCTTAATAGCGAAGATGGTTTTCAGGCCATTTCTGGTGCGCGGCGCTTCGACTACGACACAAAGATCTGCAAACAAGATTCTTCCCTGCCGCATATGATGCCTGGAGCAGAGTTGTTTCAGGAAGAAGTGCGCAAGCTCGGTATAAATAGTAATAGCGTCATCGTGATCTATGACGACGTCGGACTGTATTCGAGTCCCCGTGCTTGGTGGATGCTTCGCGCTATGGGTCATGTTCAAGTTGCTGTTCTGGATGGCGGTTTACGCGCATGGATTGCTGCCGGTCTTGCTACAGTCGATAGTCTGCAGTTGGGCTCGGCGGTGGGGGATTTTGAAGCTAGCTATGATGAAGAGACATTCTGTGACTTCAGTGTTGTTCTGTCGGCTTTGGATGATTCAAACTGTGCGATTCTTGATGCGCGTTCCAAGGGCAGATTCTATGGAACGGCTCCGGAACCGCGAGCGGGCATTCGCGGCGGTCATATGCCTAATGCGCAGAATTTGCCCTTCCCCGAGCTATTGAACGAAGGCAAGATGAAGCCAGTTGCAGAATTGCGTGAAATTTTCAATGCATTCCTCACAGACGATACGCGGCTAATCACTAGCTGTGGTTCGGGTCTTACCGCTTGCATTCTCACCTTTGCGGCTTATCTTGCTGGTTATCGTAATTTGTCTGTCTATGATGGTTCCTGGATAGAGTGGGGAGCCCCTTCAAAACTCCCCGTAGTTACTGGCTAGCAGCCGCCAGTTGCGGTATAAAAACGCATGTCGTCGCCCTTGCTTGGGTTGTGTAACTACCCCCCTTGGGATTGCATGGCAGCAATGTGATTCAAGCGATTAGAATAAGAAGCGCGGAGTAGCTAGTTTGAAGTGTGGAAATCACCCCGGTGCAAATGCAATTGCGGAATGTGCGAAGTGCGCAGAGCCTCTTTGTGGCATCTGTGCCGATTTCAGTAAGGACGATGTGTTCTGTGAAAAATGTGCCAAGGATAATGAAAACTCTGTCTTCGTTGAATCGCAAGCCAAGCCTAAAGGCGCCTTCGAGGAAATTCTAAGCGAGCCTGATACTGAATTTCAAGCACCGAAGAAGCAGCGTCTTGAAGCGAGTATAGAAAAGCGCGAAAAGATGCACATGGCCATTGTTATATTTGGCTGCGTGTTTGTTGCCTTTCGGTTATTCACGGATATTGGTTCTCGGCAGATATTGAGCGTGCAACAAATTGAGCAAGAAGAAATTGGTATTGAGCGGCGTACGCTATGCATGCAAGTATTCTGGGAGATAGCCGCGGTTTTGCAAAATGGCGAAGAGCCAGAAGCATCGCTGCGTTGCGAAGAGACTCCTGATATCAATATCGTAACGCGCACAAACGATGACATTGTCGTCAGGCACCCGAATCCTAAAATACTTGGTTTCAGTGAGCTCTATGTTAGTCGCAGTAATCCCGTTCCTACGGCATTGGTGCTCTGATGATTAAGCGAATGCACAATAGAGGGCGCTCCAAGGCTTTGGGATTTACCCTCATCGAACTAATGTCGGTCACGGCGCTTATAGGTATTCTTTCGAGCGTAGCCTTGCCGGCATTTGTTGACTATAGAACGAAGGCAAAAGTTACCGAGGGTGTGTTACTGCTAACTGAGCTGCGTCGGCGTGTCGAAATTGGCTTCAATAGAACGCGAACACTCGATACCGTTATCCCCTCATCGCCAGCGGCGGATGGTGAAAGATTTGGCGGTCCCTATTACAGCTATGAGACGTTGTTTGGTGCCACGAGTGATATGTGGGAAAGAGTTGAGTATCAGCCTAAAGGGCCCCATAGAGTGCTTGTGTTGCGAGCATATAGGAAGCCTGAATGGGGTAATTCAGATATCGGTTTGCACTTGCAGGTTAGGCTGCGTGACGATGGAGCTCTAGATTTTCGATGTACGATTAATGCATTAGCCAGTCGTGAGCCCTACGTACCATCTACCTGTATGGCAGGTAGTGTGGACGATTGGGATTCTTGGTAGTTTCAAGAACCGGGCTTAGTCTTCGCGTTTAGCGCTTGTGGTGTTCTTTCTTAGTTTTACAAATGGTCTTTGAATTAACAGGTTGTTTGGGTAGTTGATGGTGTTTCCTTCGCCATCTTCCAGAAGCACCTGAAACATGCTGATATCTACAATCGTACCTTCGACCGTGTTTTCGCCATCTATGATACGAATGTTGTCCCCTATGCGAGCCGGATAGTTAAAGAATATAACTACGCTCGCTGTAAGGTTGCTCAATATCGACCACTGGGCAAACAAGGCGACACCAGTAATGGCGAGAAGTGAAGAGCCGAATAGAAGAATGCCGTTGTAGTCTATTCCCCAGATGAAAAACAGAGCAAATATACTCAGGCCGGCTATCGCGATATTGAAAATCTTAGATATATAGACGGCACGCTCAGGTGCGGCCTTCTTCGTAATACCTAATTCTCGAATAAGGCGCGATGTCCCATTCGATGAAACGATGTACACCACCAGCACTAGAGCACTGAATAACCAGTTGTAGTAATTCATAAAAAACCTTCCTGTCGAGGATTTGGATTATCTAGCATTTCTTCGCGTCTAGTGAGTGTTTTTTACAAACGAGCCAAATTTCATTAGAATCCCTGCTTATCAATTGCGCTGGATTTACGTTCCAGTCAGCTATAAGGATGATTATGAATACCACTACTACCGGCGTAGTTGTCGCCGCACTCTATCGCTTTGCAAAATTCCCAGACTATGAGTCCTTTCGAGAACCCCTTCTTGAGATAATGCTCGCCCATGAGGTGCGTGGCACGTTGTTGCTGGCGGCCGAAGGGATAAATGGCACTATCGCTGGAAGCAGGAGCGGTGTTGATGCTGTGCTTGCTTGGCTGGCAAAGGATCATAGGCTTGCTGGGATACATGCAAAGGAATCTTATGTTGATGAAAATCCTTTCTATCGCACCAAGGTGAAGTTGAAGAAAGAGATAGTAACGATGGGTGTTGAGGATATAGACCCGACACATATCGTGGGCACCTATGTGGAGCCTAAGGATTGGAATGCTTTGATAGCAGATCCAGAGGTCCTCCTGCTCGATACCCGTAATCAGTACGAAGTTGAGATAGGTACTTTCGAGAATGCCATAAACCCTGAGACGGATTCCTTCAGAGAATTTCCCGAATACGTGAAGAGGAACCTCGACCCCAAAGTGCATAAGAAAGTCGCGATGTTCTGTACTGGCGGAATACGTTGCGAGAAATCGACGGCTTATCTCAAACAACAAGGTTTCGAAGATGTGTTTCACCTCAAGGGCGGGATACTTAAATATCTGGAGGAACAGCCGGAAGATGAAACCAGGTGGCAGGGCGAGTGTTTCGTATTCGACAATCGAGTGACGGTAAATCATCAGTTGGAGCAGGGAGAGTACGATCAATGCCATGCCTGTCGTCGCCCGATCACAGAGGAAGACAAGGATAGCGAGTATTACCAAGCGGGTGTGAGCTGCCATCACTGCTATGACCAGCACAGCAAGGAACAGGTAAAGCGATTCGCGGAGCGTGAACGGCAAATGCAGCTCGCTAAGCAGCGTGGAGAGGCTCACATAGGTGCGCCGATGCAATCAGCGATAGAGCGAGGCAAGCAAGAAAAGCTGCGCTTCAAGGAAGAGCAGCGGATGCGTGAGAAGGGAAAGTTAGAAAACCAATAATCCTTTCACGGTGGCCCGGGCTGCCGTCGACACTACCTTTCAGAGTTAGTGAAGAGCTCGAATTTAGTCGCTATTCGTCCAACATAGCTCCGCTCCAGCTTTTTGGGTATAGTCTTTTGTTAATGCTATGACGGATTAGTTAGGCCGCAGTAGCTGGAAAATAATAAAAGGCGACTACTATGAATGCCGATTCAGTCAGTAAAGCTCCGCGTATTTTTCCTGTTCTACTCTTGCTCTTCGCTGTTCCCATGATACTGGGTGGTCTGCAGCTGATTATTCTGGGCGGCTCATTCTATTATTTAATTGCAGGATTCTTGCTAGCTGCCTGCGCTGGAAGGTTGTGGAAACAAGATCCTGTGGCGTCCCTGATCTATGGCGCTCTAATGATTCTTACGGTGCTTTGGTCGCTTTCTGAATCAGGCAGCAATCACTGGGCGCTGCTGCCTAGAATCCTGCCTTTCGCCGTGCTTGGCTTGTGGTTTTTAACTCCCTGGTTACGACGCTCCCTGCATCAAGGTAATCCACCACCGCTACTCGCGACTAAATATCCACTCTATGCTGCTGCGGCCGGGTTAGCGTTATCGGCTTATGTAGCTATAGATGGGGCAGGCTATGAAGTTAATCCGCTGACTGAGCGCTCTGGAATTAATACCGTGAACACGGCAACTGATTGGCCGAGCTACGGCAACACCGTGGGTGGTAGTCGTTATTCTCCGATTGATCAGATAAATAGAGATAACGTAGATAGCTTGGAGGTTGCGTGGACCTATCGGACCAATGCCGGTGGTTCTTTTAAGGCGACGCCTTTGCAGGTGGGCGAATTGCTCTATGTTTGTACCGGTGGAAACAGGATCATCGCGTTGGATGCAGATAGCGGAGAGTTGCGTTGGCAATTTGATCCGCTGATCGACCCCGAGCATCTGGAATTTGCGCGCTATTTCACAACGGGTTGTCGTGGTGTTTCCTACTTCGAGGCGCCGGAGGATTATCGGGGTGAATGTGAGCAGAGAATATTAACGGCAACTACAGACGCTCGACTGATCGCGGTCGATGCGCTTAGCGGTGCTCGTTGTTCTCAGTTCGGTGAGCAGGGCGAGATAGACCTAACAATTGGTATGGGTAACGACCCACGAATATTCAATTTCCAAACTTCTCCCCCAGGGATCGTGCGTGGTAATGCAGTGGTTGGAGGGTGGGTTTTCGATAACCGTAGCGTGGGCGAGCCCTCGGGTGTCGTTCGTGCTTTCGATGCTCTCTCAGGGGAATTCGCTTGGGCATGGGATATGGGTAGGCCTGGTGTAAATACCGAGCCGTTGAGGGGTGAGGTCTACACGCGAGGCACACCTAATGTGTGGAGTTTATTCAGCGTCGATGAGGAGCTGGGTTTGATCTATGCCCCTACAGGAAATGAGACTCCGGATTATTTCGGCGGTCAGCGCATGGAGGCCAGCGAACAGTATGCAAGTTCCATAGTGGCGATCGATGGTGAGACCGGATCGGTGCGCTGGTCGTTTCAGACTGCCCATCATGACTTATGGGACTACGATGTTCCCTCACAACCTGTTTTGATAGATCTGCCCGGTGAGGATGGTGAGAAAGTCCCAGCAGTTCTGGTTCCAACCAAGCGTTCTGAGGTTTTCGTATTGAATAGAGTGACGGGCGAACCGTTATTCGATATTCAAGAATTGCCTGTGCCGCAGGAGGGAGGAGTTCCTGAAGATTATGTGGCGGCAACTCAGCCCTTCGCTGTAGATCTTCCGAACTTTCGCCCGGACTTTACTGAGGCAAAGATGTGGGGAGTAACCCCGCTCGATCAACTCTGGTGTCGCATCGAATTTAAAAAGATGCGCTATGAGGGGCATTTTACGGTGCCTGGTGCCGATACGATATTTCAATTCCCCGGTAATGCGGGAGGCCACAACTGGGGCTCGGTTAGTATTGATCAGCTGAATAACATCATGGTCGTCAATCCTTTGGTTCTAGGCAATCAGCTAACGCTAATTCCCAGAGATGAATTGCCAGAGGGAGAGACGGGCAACCAAGTCGGTACACCATACTCGATGACTACCGTTCGTTTCATGTCGCCGTTAGGAATTCCCTGCAATCAACCACCCTATGGTGTTCTCGCTGCCATCGATCTTGAGACGAAGCAATTGCTCTGGGAGAGGCCCATAGGCACGGCGAAGGAGAGCGGACCCTTCGGAATAAAGACACGACTGCCAATCACCGTAGGTACTCCACAGAGTGCGGGCACGGTTACGACTGCGGGCGGTTTGATTTTTAGCGCAGGTACTTTCGATAATACAATTCGTGCGACGAACATAAGTGACGGAAAAGAATTGTGGAGTGCTGATCTGCCATTCACAGCCCATGCGACTCCGATGAGCTATCTGTCTCCGGCTGGAGATCAGACTGTAGTAATCACGGTGCCGGTTTTTAATTCGACCAGCGGGTCGGGTTTTAGAGCGCTTCCCGCGGACCAAGAAGATCCAGAGGGCGGATACATCATTGCCTATCGATTGCCACAATAAGGAATAGAAATGAAGTGGAATAGAAGTGTTGCAGCAGTCTCAACGTCAATATTGGTGTTGTTATCTGGCACGGCCGGGCTTGCTCAGGAGTCTGATCTCTCAGCGCTGGCAAGCTGGATAGCGATCGATGCGCCTACTGGTCATGAGCACTTGGCAATCGAGCAGATTCAGAATGAATATGCCGGTTGGAGTCGCGACTCTTATGGTAATTTAAGTAAGCTGATAGGTCGCGGTGAACCACAGCGCGTAGTCGCTTGCGCACTAGATTCTTATAGCTACGCGGTGAGTCAGATTACCGAAGATGGTTATCTGCGTCTCCATAGAATCGGCGTAGGGTCACGTCACCCACTTTGGGATCAGTCGCATCAGGGGCAGCAGCTACGTATTCTAACTCGAAGTGGCCCAGTAGTAGGCGTTACTGCGGTGGCGAATGGACATTTCGCTGCCCAACACCGTAGTGAGACTGCAATCATTAGCCAGAACGACCTTTGGCTAGACGTGGGGGCAGAGTCTGCCTTAGAAGTAGCCGACATGGGAATCGCTCTGTTAGATCCGGTGCTGCGTCATATCCCTGGATGGTCTTACGCCAATGAGGTGGCTGGCCCCCGCGTCGGCGCAAGAGTGGGTTGTGCGGCTCTACTTGCCGCCGCCGAGGCGGGTATAAATGGCTCAGCAGGTAGCACAAAATACCTAATTAGTGTGCAACAGGTATTCGGTTGGATCGGGCTAGGAGCAGGAATCAGCAACGATGCCAGCCCCGCTGAGCTTATTGTGCTAGGTGCTGGAGCGGCGGAATTTTCCAATCGAAACGTCGATGGCCTTGGAGTACTAGCCGATGTCATATTGACCCGGAATGACAGGGCAGAGATACAACTTATCAATCCCGCTGTAAACGATGTCGATGCGCTTATGGAAAGAATGAGTCTCGATAGCGCCAATCAAGTGTTGGATGCAATGGTGGGGGCAATCAACCCAGATGCGGTTAGGCCTGCTTGGCTTGCTGTTCCCGAACAGGCTGCTGTGGTGAATAACCAAGCTTCTCGTTGGGGCAGTGCAGAGAACATCGATCGCCTGATAGAGATCGAGGGGTTGCTCGATGAGGTGACGGAAAAATCAGCGGTCCCCGGTCACGAGGGACCTATCCGCTACACTATCTATAACGCAATGCCGGAATGGGCCAAGGAAATAGCGCAGATAGATGAGATGGGCAATATGTGGGTTGAGCTTGGCCCAGCCGGTCAAGCAACTGTGTTTTTAGCGCATATGGATGAGGTAGGTTACGAGATAGAAAGTATTCGTAGCAATGGAGTGGTTAACCTGACCCGTTTGGGCGGGGTGGTCGAAACAGCTTGGGAGGGTCAGCCCGCGCTGTTGCAGCTAGATCCCTTTATCAATAGAGAATCACAGCCCGAGGCGCCGTCCCTGCGTGGCGTATTCAACATCCGTAGCGCGCCAGAACAGAAACAGCCCAATGCCGTGACAGCCTGGTTCGGTATGAATAAAGGGCAATTGGAAGCGTCTGGTGTTCGCGTGGGAATGGGTGTTACCGGTTACAAAGAAGGGCATAGGATGGGGGCCTTTCGTTACTCGTCACGATCGTTAGACGATCGTGTAGGCACAACGTCATTGCTCTTTGCTCTGCATCAGATAGACCCAGAGGAGCTCCAAAGCAGAGTTGTGTTTACATGGACAGTTCGTGAGGAAGGCGGGTTGCGCGGTGCTGCGGCAATGGCTGCTCGTTTGGGTGACAGAACTCGCCGAGCTTATAGCATAGATACTTTCGTCTCCTCCGATACGCCTTTGGAATCATCTCACTTCGCCTACGTACCACTTGGCACCGGGCCAGTACTGCGCTCGATTGAGAATACGAGTATGGCAACTCCCTATGAGCTTGATCGCAACCGAGGCATCGCAGCGGCAGCAGGTATCGATGCGCAGATTGGAGTCACACAGGGTGGCACTGACGGTACGACCTTCACTATCTATGGTGCGCCAAATGCGGGATTATCGTGGCCTGGTCGATACAGCCATTCTCCTGCTGAAATTGCAGACCTCAGAGATGTGGCCGAATTGATTGATCTAATACAAGCCATGGCTGAGGCACCCCAGGGTCCTTAGTTTCTAATGGTAATAACAGCTTTTCAAACAGGATGTAAAGATGAGTGAAGTAGAGCTGCCTTCTAGCCCCTATGGGGATTTTCTGGGCATACAGATCGTAGAAGCCGCGGCTGGGAAGAGTGTTTGCCGTCTAGCGTTACAAGAGCATCACATGAATACCGGCGGCCGCGTACACGGCGGCGTGTTGACTTCGCTGACCGACACGGCAGCGGGAGTCGCTGTTCGATCGGTTCGTCCCGAAGGTAAGTCTTCGGCGACGACCGATCTGAGTATCTCCTTCATTCGTCCCCCACTAGGAAAGACTATCGAGGCACATGCCGAGGTGATTCACGCAGGAAAGCGTCTGTTTCGCACAGAGATATCTGTATTCAGCGATGAGAAATTAGTAGCGAAGACGACTGCGACGTTTATGATTGTTGATGCTGCTAAGAATTAAAGAGCCACTACTCTTCGAATTTGCTGAAGGGCGGTGGCTCCATTTTTGTTGCTTAGAAGTTGAGTCGAAGTCCTGCTGTTACTGTGCGGTCCTTATTTGGGCGAGCGCCATAGGGCTGTCGACCTAAGATATTTTCCTCGCTCGTTAAGTTCTCAACACGACCATAGAAAGTCAGTGCATTGCTAAATTGATAGTTCGCAGAGATATCCACGGTGAAGGTATCGTCGGTTTTTTCGAAGACATTGCATGATGCGCGAACACAGACTTCATCCACATAATTCCCCGTGAGATAAGTTGCCCAGTTATCTTTTTCAAAGCCTATCGAGGCGAGGAATTGATTTTCAGGCAAATACGGCAAAGGGTCTCCCTTGCTCACAGAGCCGAAGAAGGCAGTGTCGGCGATGTCGGTATCGAACTCACCGTTAATATGGGTGTAGCTCAGCGATACCGGAATTCGATAGTTGCTGCCAATAGCCAGATTCGCGCTTACCAATAGCTCAAGACCAGCGACGGTGGCGGCGTCGCCGTTGAATGCATCGCCTATCACACAGTCTGAACCAGACGAAGACGTGCATTGGCCAAGTATATTGTCGTAGTCGCTTAGAAAACCGATGAGTTCTGTAGACAAGGAGCCGCTGTTATAGCGAAAGCCTAGCTCATAGTTGACAGCAGTTTCTTCATCGACATTTGGCGAGTTACTAGGCGCAGTAAAGCCCTTGTGTACACCACCCAGCAAAGATAGAGAGTCGCTAAGCTGATACAGAATTCCTAGGCCAGGAAGAAAAACCTGGGTAGCGTTACTGCGTGAGTCGCGGAATGTTCGCAATTCTCCATCGCTGTAGCGGGTGCGCTGCTGATCTATGTCTTCATAGCGTAAACCCGGTGATAGCGTCCAATTGCCGATCTGGATGTTGTCATGAATATGAACTGAAACTGCCTGGGCCTCCTGAACACGATTGCCTGCGTTGCCCAGAATTCCAAGGTCGTCCAAGACGAGCGCACCATCAATCTGACTGTAGTTACTATTACGCTGCAGGCGATCTTCTTCGTCTTCGTGAAAACGGATGCCGAATTCGAGGTCATGTACAGTGTTGCCGACTATGGCATTCCAATTTAGACCTAGCTGTAAACCTCTTGAAAAATACTCACGATCATTGGCGCGCAGTTGAATGCTGCCTGTGGCCGTGTCGCTGGTTCCGTCCAAGATAGATTGCAGTTGATCGGGGTTGAAACCACTCAGGCTCGTGCCGCTATTAATAGCCTGAATCACGTTGAACCAACTGGTGCGGCTGAAGTCCTCGGCACTCGAACTACCGTCGAAGTCGATGCCTTCCGTCTTGAACCAGTTGCGTTGATGCTCATTGTTGTAAGCGGTAACCGACACATCTAGAGAGTCGCTAAGGTCATAGCTATAACGCAGAATTTGTTGTTCGTGTTCGGTTTCGATGTTATCGAGTTCCGACATGCCGTAGCGGCGAAAGGCACTGTCGCCGAAATCGTTATCGCTTAGCCCGAGATAACTCTGGTTAGAGTTTTGATCTGTAGTCTGCAATTTTAGTTCGATAGCATGGGGTGAATTCATCGGTGCATAGCTTAGCTTCACCGTGTAGTCCTCAACATCTAAGCCGGTATTGTTGCTGCCACGGTCGATAGACTGAAATCCATCCGACTGCCATTGGTGAGTCTCAAGTAGAAAGCCGAATCCTGAATCTGTGCGACCGCCATAGGTTGCATGCACGCGATAAGTTGCATTTTGACCTGCTTCGGTAACTACGTTGCCAGACATCTGGGTTGGAATAGGGGTAGATACCATATTTAACGCGCCACCTATTGTGTAAGGCCCCTGCGTTATAGCGGCGGGCCCTTTAACCACCTCAATAGCGTTTAATCTGCCAACGGTAGGAAAATAATAAGCTGAAGGAGCGGAGTAGGGGGCGGGTGCAATAAGTACGTTGTCTTCCAGCAAGGTGATTCGACCACTGCGTTCTGTGGCTACTCCACGAATGCCGATATTCGGTCGCAAGCCATAGCCGTCTTCTATCTGAATAGCCACACCGGGCACTTCCCGCGCGATGCGTTGAATATCGCTATAAGAGAACTGCGCCAGTTTCTCGGCACCTATAAAGTGCGCTGAGCCAGCGATTCTTTGTGCCTGCTGTTGGCTGCCTATAATGGTGACTTCTTCGATAGTGCTGTCTTGTTCCTGAGCGAAAACAAGAGGGGTGCTTATGGCAGAGATGGCTAAAGAAAGTAGTAAATTAGAGTGATGCATGGATCTTTCCAGAATGCTGTAAGTACATAGTGGAGCGATATTAATCTAAATGAGAACGATTATCAACTGAGTATAGTTATCATTTAGATTTGTTTTGGGCTGGGCTATCCCGAGGGCAAATAACGACTATAGAACTGCTCTTCACTTTGGTGAGATACTTAAGTGACTCACAAAAGAGCCGGCATGCAGGCCCAGCGAACTAGGGCCCAGTATCAAATTTCCAAAGTAACTAAATGGAGGTGTTTATGAATCAATACGAATTCAAAAAGCTACGCCTAACAGGACAATTGCTTGGAGGAATCCTACTCGTGTTAAGTGTTGTGCTCATGATTAGTCAGGGCAATGGACTATATCTGCTAGGAGGGTACTTAATATTTTGGGTAATCAATTACGGGATTATTCATGGTTATATCGGACCGCGCTATGTGCGCGATGAATAATTTGGTATCGAAGGAGTAGGGCGATCGTCCTAGATCACTCTAAGCTAGACTCTAAGCAAGTGTTAAAACGCTGCATCGGCCTTGGGCTTCAGTATATTAAGTTGAAGCATTTTCCGCTACTCGGTGCATGGGCTGTTTGGTAGGTGGAAGCAGCTTGCCTCCTAATCTATTTCCACGCTCCTTCAAGTATCGCTCTGTGGTTCGACCGCAATTTCCATTCCCAGTAAACCGTTTTCATTGTGCCGCGTTATATATACCATGAGCGCCAGAGTTCGTTCAGAAGCGGGCTGCAGATGGGCACAAGGTCTATGTATTACAGGCAGCTAGTCTCAAGTCTCTCGGCTGTGGCACTGAGTCAGAACTGTGGCCTACTTGGCAGTTAGATTAGTTGAATATGATTAAATAAGCTGTGTTTTCTGGGATAGAGTAATTATGAATATGAAAAATCAAAGAACGAACTTAGCCCACCTTCGGAGGAAAATACTGGCATGTTGCCTGTTGTTTTCCTGCTTCGGGCTGTTTTCCTCGATTGCTTCTGCACAACTGCCTGAATTGGGGAGTCCGTCAACGGCAACGGGAGCGTCGACCACGGCTAAATTTTTCGGTGGAGCTACTGCAGATAATAGCGCCTCGTTTGGGTCTAGCTTCGGCGCAGATCAAGCGCTGGATCTATTCACCGAGATTCAGGTCGAGGGGGCTCATGTGAATACGGTGGGCAATATCTACCTGTTGATTCAATTGGGTGCGGATATTTTTATGCGCCTCGAGTCGGGTGAGTATGCTATCTGGGATCAAACCCTGCCGAATCTGCAGGCGACCCTACCTGGTAGGACTCTGCAGGCGAGCGAGCCCATCACGATCCTGGAGAATGTGGCATTCGGGCCCGCAGGCCTGGCTGGCGCAACACTAAGTATCTTCCTTGCCTATGACACTACCGCCGCAACCGGTGAGTTGTACTACAGCGGCGTGCCGTTAACGGTTGCGATTGATGCGGAAGTTACAGAGGCGGCAAGTCTAACTTTTTTCAGATCCAATATCTCCTCGCCGATAATACAGAGCAATTGCATTGGCTGTCATGTTAGCGGGGGCCCTGCTGGGGGTACTCCGCTAGTCTATGTTTCGAGCGGTGTTGAGGGCTTTCAGGATACAAACTACAACACGCTTCTCGAATATATAAAGAATGTGCCAAATGGCAGCTCCAAGATTTTATCAAGACCACAGGGTATTGGTCATGGTGGAGGCGCAGTCCTTGCAACTGAGAGTGCAGGTTTCGCTGATTGGTCGCAATTCGTGTCGAGTGTGCAAAATGAAGTCGCAGGCAATGGCAGCAATGTGCAGAGCATCTTCGCCGCCGTCGCGAAGATGGACAACGAGCAAACCCTGCGCAAGGCGGCTCTGCTCTACGCGGGTCGACTGCCGACAGAGCAGGAGAGCGCCAGCGTCAGCGGCGGTAGCGAGGAAGACCTGGCGCTAGCAGTTCGTGCGCTGATGTCTGGCGAGGGCTTCGAGAGTTTCTTGATGGAGACGGCAAACGATCGCCTGCTGACTGAGGCATTCTCCACAAGCCTCTTCAGTATTGTCCATCGTGCCTACTACCCGAATTCCTATCAGTATTATCAGGTGCCTAGCCCCATCGGCTCCGACAAGCGTCTCACCTCCGAGGCGCTTGCTCAAGAGCCGCTGCGTCTGGTCTCCCATGTGGTAACAAACGAAAGACCCTATACCGAAGTATTAACTGCGGATTACATCATGGTGAATCCCTACTCGGCGGAGGTCTACGGGGGAAATGTTACCTTCGACGATCTAGGTGATCCTGATGAGTGGCGTGAAGGCAGGATCACCGAATATTACCGTTGCACCGTATGTGGACAGAACAATCCGAACGCCAGTTATAACATCGCTACAGATTACCCCCATGCAGGTTTACTAAACTCTCCAGCATTTCTAAGCCGCTTTCCATCGACAGACACTAACCGCAATCGCGCCCGTGCACGCTGGGCTTACTATTTCTTTCTCGGAGTCGACATCGAAGGACTCTCGGAACGCACTACCGATCAATCTGCCCTAGCAGATGAGAACAACCCTACACTGAATAATGAAAACTGCACCGTGTGTCATAACATCATGGACCCCGTTGCAGGTGCCTTCCAGAACTACGGTGATGAAGGATTCTACAAAGACCAACCGGGTGGTCAGCATTCCTTGCCCGGCTCCTATCGACTCGATTCTGGCAGCGACTACCAGTTTGGCGACACTTGGTACTCCGACATGCTTGCACCTGGTTTTTCTGGTGAGCTAGCCCCGAATAGTGACAACTCCATTCAATGGCTTGCTGACAAATTTGTGAATGACCCGCGTTTCGGTTACGGCACAGTTTATTTCTGGTATCCGGCAGTAATGGGTCGCGATGCTTATGCTCTTCCTGAGAACCCGGAAGACCTTGACTACGAATCCAAGCTTGCTGCGTACAGTACGGAGCAACAGATGATACAAGATGCAGCGGCTAGATTTGTCGCAGGCAGCGCTGGTAATGGCGCTCACAACCTTAAAGATTTATTGGTAGACCTGACCCTTAGCGATCACTTCAGGGCAAACTCTGTGGACGCGATTACTGCCAGTCAGGATGTGGAGCTCGACAGAGTAGGAACAGGAAAATTACTTACTCCTGAGCAACTGAACAGAAAGCTCGAAAGCACTACAGGCTTTAGTTGGGACTATGGCAGCTTCAGTGCTCTGGATGAGGTGTACTTATTGATTTACGGCGGCATCGATTCATTTGGCATCACTGACCGTGCTACCGACCTGACGACGCTAATGAGTACGGTAGTAACTACCATGGCAAACGAAGTGTCCTGCCCGATCACCTCGCAGGAATTTGGTTTGAGTCAAAATCAGCGAAAGTTGTTTCCATTCGTTGAGCTAAATGATCTGCCAACAAACTCAGAGAATGCCATACGCACTAATATTCAGCACCTACACAGCACCCTGCTCGGTGAAGAGCTTGCAATCAATGATCCTGAAATCGACGCTAGCTATGACTTATTTGCAGCTGTCTGGAATGCGCGCATCGCAGCAAACAAGGGTTCTAGTGTGGTGAGTGCGTCTGAGATCTGCATTACCGGCAATGTCGTCAACCCAGTGTTAACAGATTCGAACCAGACACTGCGCAGCTGGGCTGCAATCCTTAACTACATGATCCGTGACTACAAATTCATTCACGAATAGCAGTTCGTACTAAACAACATACAGAGAGTCGAGTCATTATGAACAGACGCGAATTTACAAAATTTTTGGGTATGGCGGGTTTGAGCGCGACTGCTGCTTTGCCACTGGGTATTGCGCAGGCTGCCGAATCTTACAGCGGGCCCTTCTACATAAACCTTGCGGCGATCGGTGGTTGGGATGTGACTAGCTTCTGTGACCCGAAAGCGAATATTGCTGGCGAGCGCACGATCAACAACTGGGCAGACTCCGCTAGCATAGGGCAGATCGGTAATATTGCCTACGCGCCAGTCGCTAACAATCAGACATTCTTTGAGCGCTTTTATCAAGACATGATGGTGATCAATGGTATCGATACTCAAACCAATTCTCACGATGACGGAAGGCGGCACACCTGGAGTGGTCGTCTAGGTTTTGGCTATCCCAGTTTCGGTGCCATTGCCTCAAACGCAATCGGACCCGAGTTGCCGTTGTCCTTGGTGCACGCGGCTGGCTACAACGAGACCGCAGGTATTGCGCGCTTCAGTCGTCTGCAAGACCCTGATGTAATTCGCAATCTTGTTAACGATTCTGTGGTGCAGGATGGTGACACAAGCTACGGGCTTTTCGAAGACAATGAGTTAAATCTGATTAGCCAGTATCAAAATTCTCGCTTGTCCCGACTGCAGAGCAGCAACCAGCTCTTGCCGCGACAGATCGATGGCATGAATTCTTTGCAGCTAGCAAACGCAACGCGAGACGACCTGAAACTGTTCGCCGATCTATTGCCTACTTCCTTCGAAGGAGGGCGTACTAACAGAGCCGCTCAACTCGCTCTGATTGCCTATCAGTCAGGGCTTTGTGTTTCCTGTCAATTAGGTCTCAGCGGATTCGACACTCATCAGGATCACGATGATGATCACTTCAGTTCTATGGCCGAGCTAACCGACCTGGTTACCTACATATTCGACTATGCGGAGGCGGCCGGCTTTGCTGATAAAATCGTGATTACTCTAGGCTCAGATTTTGGTCGCAAGCCCTACTACAATTCAGGCGGAGGAAAGGATCACTGGCCCATCGGCAGTGCCATGTTTATTCAGCAGGGCGCGGCGTGGGGCAACAGAGTGGTTGGTGCAACGGATGATCTGCACAATGCCTTGAAGATTAATCCGAGCACGCTACAGGTCGATAGTTCGAGTGCTGGTGTTGGCCTCGAGCCGAAGCACTTGCAGCAGGCGATACGTGAACTTGCGGGTGTTGATCAGAGTGCAGCCGCTCTGCAGTTTCCTCTTGATGCCGAAGACATAGATTTCTTCAGTCCGTCGAAGCAAACTGCATAGACGCGTCTGGGTTATTGCTCAAGCCCTAGACTGTGTTAAGTTAGAGTTTGATTAAGCGACAGGCAAGTACTCCATGAACAAATTAAATCCTGGCGATATTTTTCCGGACATGCGGCTGCAACTCGTGGGCGGTGGCTCGCTGTCTCTTCCCGGCGATATAACTTCTCCTATGACGGTGGTGTTGTTTTTCCGTGGACATTGGTGACCTTACTGCCGCCGGCTCTTAGCTGGCTTTGAAGAGCGCCGTGCAGCGTTCGAAGAGCAAGGGGTTTCCATCATTGCGGGTAGCGTCGATCCTGAAGAGAAGCTGATTGATATAGCCGCTGGACTGGGCTATCCACTTGCTTACGGAATGACTCGAGACGACGGCGATTCTATCGGTGCTTGGTGGGAGGAGCGAAGGGATCACATTCAGCCCTCAGAGTTTGTCCTCACAAATAGCGGCAAAGTGATGTTTGATACCTACAGTAATTCCCCTGTTGGAAGAATGGATCCGGAAGAGACGCTGACGCTTATCAAGTACCTAAATCAACTGCGCGCCAAGGCCAATGCAGCTAGCTAGGCTGTGCTAGACTGTGCGGCATCTATTTGGTCCATGGCATCGACTCCGGAGCGGGTTTTTGCCAGGTTAGCTCGGCCAAAACTGTAGGCATATTTTGGGGGGAACAGCAGTGACTAATACACAACTTACTAGGCGTGCATTCTTGAGCTCAGCCAGTAGTGCGGCTAAAAGTTCAATCATCGTACTCAGCCTTCCGGCAATTCTCGTTTCCTGCGAGAGGTCGAAACAAGCGATTCTAAACAATGAAGAATTTTCTTTGCTTACTGAAGAAGAGGCGCAGGAATTCAATGCGATAGCCGCGCGGATAATTCCTACCGATGAGACGCCAGGTGCAACCGAGGCCGGCGTCATTTATTTTATCGACAATGTGCTCAGTGACAACAGAGAGGAAGAGCATGAAACGCTTCGTCTGGGCCTTAGGGAATTGCAGATTGCGGCGGCTCTAAATTTTAATGCTTCCTATTTTCATGAACTGGAACCCGAGCAACAAGATCAGTTATTAACAGAGGCCGAAGACACGCCATTTTTCGGCACTATTCGTTTTTTAACAATTGCAGGCATGTTCTCGCTACCCGAGTACGGTGGAAATCGCGACAAGATTGGCTATGAACTTATCGGATTCGAAGATCGTCATGCCTGGCAGCCTCCCTATGGCTCCTATGATGCTGACTATGCCGAGAGGGGGGAATAGACATGGCTGAAGAAAATACTCAACCAAGCTACCCGACTCGCGAAGAAGTAGACTTTGTCATTGTTGGCTCCGGTGCTGCCGGAGGTGTCATGGCCAAGGAGCTCTCAACTGCTGGATTTTCAGTCGTTGTTTTGGAGCAGGGGCCGCATCTGCAAGCCGCCGATTTCAAGCACGACGAATGGGGCTACGATGTAAATAAGGATCTCACTTGGGGAGCGCGACAAGGTTATCCTCAGACATTTAGGAAGTCGGTAAATGATGAGGTCGAGCTGCGGGAGAGTGTGCTCGACTATGCACATAACGTTGGTGGAAGTAGCGTGCATTTCTCCGGTAACTTCTGGCGTTTTAGGCCTATCGATTTTATAGAGGCGAGTGTTCGCGGTCCTATAGCCGGAACGAACTTTGCGGATTGGCCCATCACTTATGATGACCTTGAGCCCTATTACACAAAAGTAGATTGGGAAGTAGGTGTGTCGGGACTGGCAGGTCCATGGGATCCGCCTCGGTCTCGGGAATACCCTTGTCCGCCTATGCCGGTGAAGTCCTCCGATGTCTTATTAGAGCGTGCCGCGAAACAAATGGGCCTTACGCCGTATCCGGCTCCGGTAGCAATTCTTTCGCAGCCGCATAACGGTCGTCCTGGTTGCATCCATTGTGGTTTCTGTAACGGCTACGGCTGTGAGGTCAATGCGAAGTCTTCATCTATGGCCTCGATGATTCCGCTGGCTCTTGCTTCAGGCAATTGTGAGTTGCGTACTGGCTGCACTGTATCGCGAGTGAATACTGATGAGGGTGGTCGCGCCAACGAAGTAGTCTATTGGAAAGAAGATGGCACCGAGCAGGCACAGTTGGCGAAGGCCGTTGTGCTGTGCGCAAATGGAGCGGAGACGCCACGTCTGCTGTTGGCATCTGAGTCCGAACAGCATCCAAATGGCTTGGCAAATTCAAGTGGCGTCGTAGGCACAAACTTGATGTTCAATGGTTACTCTACAGCTGTCGGTCTATTCGACGAGCCGGTTAATGCCCATAAGAGTGTGCCGGCAACACGAGTCTTGCATGACTTCTATGAGCTCGACCCCAGCCTCGGTTTCTATGGCGGCGGTGGTATCGATGCGCGGCACTTCAGTGCTGGCCGACCTATGAATATGGCCCTAGCGGGGGGTCTTATAGGAGACGGTCCCACTTGGGGTAGCGAGTACAAGAAAAACCTTCAGAAAGAGTTTACCCATACAGCTGCATTCGACGGACATACCACGTCATTGCCATTGGCTACTAACACGGTAACTCTGGATCCGGATGTGTTGGACAAGTGGGGTCGTAAGGCGATGCGCACTACCTACACGGATCATCCGGATGACATCTCTACGATGAAATTTTTCTACGACAAGACCATGGAATTATTGGATGTCGCAGGCGCTACAAAGTCTGTTGGTTTCTACGCCGAGGATGGTCAGGATGGAAACGTACATCTTTTAGGCACCTGTCGCATGGGTAACGATCCAACTACTTCTGTCGTCGACAAGTTCAATAGATCCCACGATGTGGAGAATCTTTTTATGGTCGATGGTAGCTCGCTGGTGACGTCCGGTCGCGGACAACCTACCATGACTATTATGGCCTTGGCTTTTCGCGCAGCGGACAACATTATTCAGTTTGCACGAAGGGGTGAGATCTAAAAGGCGAGATATAACGCAAGTCTATCAGGTGGCGACGCCGCACCCTGATAGACTTGCGGCTTAGTATTGCTCTGCTTGCGTCTTCACTGTGGCGAACACTTCAGAAGTGCCGTCTTTCTTCATTAGAATCACATCATAGCTATTGAAGCTATCACCGATTTCCATTCCCGGGCTGCCCATAGGCATGCCTGGTGCTGTTAAGCCGAGCGCGTTCGCCGGAGGTGACGCGAGAAATTGGCTGATGTATTTCGCAGGAACATGTCCCTCAAAAACGTAGCCGTCTTTGGATACAGCCGTATGGCAGGATTGCCATTTAGGCAGTACGCCTAGCTCTTCTTTAATGGAATAGATATCGGTGGGGTGGAATACAGTGGAGTCGAATCCACGTTCGTCCATATGCGTGATCCAGCCGACGCAGCAGCCGCAGGTTTCTTCTTTGTACACGTTTAGTGTTATGTCATCTAGCGACTGCGCATGAGCGCGTTCGGCACCAGAGAGTCCTAAGGTGGCCACTAGGGCGAATACGGATAGTGACGAGAAAAGTAGTGATTTCATTGCTAGCTCCTGTTTGCTTCGAGCCCATAATAAATGATGAGTCTTTTCGTTTATTATTCTGGCTCAACTAATTCTGTCTCAATATGGCAGTAAAGATAACATAAGCCTGTATATGGCTGCCATTCTCGCTCCTGCATCCCTCGACTTTCCTAGTATTCCTTACTATGCTGATCGCATGATCCAGAACATGCCCGCCACTGCCGTTACACCCGTAACAGGCAAGAGCAGAATTCAGTCTATCGATGTCCTTCGTGGCTTCGCGTTGCTGGGTATACTGTTGATGAACATTCTGGTGTTCGCCTTTCCCTTTGCCGCCTATTCTGATCCGAGAGTCGATGGTGCCACCGAGGGAATTAATCTAGCCGTCTTTGCCTCGATGGATATTCTTGTCGAAGGAAGTATGCGTGCAATCTTCTCTATGTTGTTTGGTGCAGGCATGCTTATTTTTCTCGCTAAGCGTGATACCGATGAAGATACCCTGCGTGGCCTATTTTATCGCCGCACAGTCTTGTTGATTATCTTCGGCTTGGTGAATGCATATATCTTCGTCTGGCCTGGCGATATTCTCTACAGTTATGGAATGGCGGGGTTGCTGCTGTATTTCTTTCGTGATTTTTCCGCGGTGCAATTGACAAAATACAGTCTGGCAATTTTCTCACTTCTGGCGCTAATTCATCTCTCTTTGCATATGGATGCTAGAACCTTACGTAACGATGTTAAGGCTGTTGAAGGATTGCCGCCGGGAGTGAGTTTAAGTATCGAGCAAGAACAGACGCTAACGGACTGGGATGCATTCCTCGAAGAGCAGTTAGTCTCGCCAGAGTTAATTGCGCAAGAATTTGAGGCGAGGAAATCTGGCTACATCGATAACGTCATCGCCTATGCGCCATTCAATATTTTTCTGCAAACGGCGGTCTTTCTATTTAGTACTCTCTGGGATGTGCTGGCGATGATGTTGCTGGGCATGGCATTCTTCAAATGGGGTCTGCTCGATGCCTCGCGAGATTCGCGAGACTACTGGCTTCTTGCTATCGCTGGTATTGGACTGGGTTTGCCACTTAACTATCTAGAGACCGCGACCTATATCAGCAGTGGTTTCGAGATCTATTGGGCTGGTGGGTTTCGGCCTAGCTACGATGTGAGTCGGCTCTCTCTAGCCGTAGGCTATATCGGGCTAGTCATGCTTATCTGTAAGCATGCCTTAATGCCCTGGGTTCGCAAGGCTCTGGCTGCCGTGGGGCAACTCGCCCTAACTAATTATTTGTCTCAATCTGTCATCTGCAACTTCATTTTCATGGGCTTTGGTCTTGGCCTGTTCGGTGAGTTGCAGCGCTATCAGGCCTATCTGGTGGTAGTCGCGGTGTGGATATTTCAGATTATTTTCAGTTTAGTCTGGCTGCGCTTCTATCGGTTTGGGCCTGCTGAGTGGCTGTGGCGAAGTTTGACTTACAAGCAGTCACAACCGTTGCGCTTGGCAGCGTCCCGCCGTTAATCTACGACTTCGTCGCTAGCTCCGTGGTTGTCTTCAAATTTTCAATCACGTACCATGCTTGCCGTCTCCGCTGTTGATAATGTAGCAGCGGCAAGCAGTTCTTCCTGTTCCCCATCTGACAGTCATATCCAGATAACTAGTGAATGCCATGTTGTTGCAGCGCCTACATTTCAATAGAGAAACGATGCTAGAACTCATGCGGATTGCCATTCCCATGATCGTTTCTCAAGGCACCTTTGCGGTAATGATTTTCACCGATCGTTATTTCATGTCACAGATAGATCCAATTCATATGGCCGCTGCGCTGGGTGGTGGTGTCGCTGCATTTTTCTCGTTCTGTTTCTTCTCCGGTTTGTTTTCCTACTCGAATGCTCTTTCGGCTCAGTATATGGGCGCGGGTGAATTAGCAAAATGTCCGAAGGTTGTGACGCAGGGATTCATCATGGTTGCCATGAGCGTTCCCGTTCTGCTGATTATTAGTCTGTTCGTCGCTGGGATTTTCGAAGGCATGGATCATGATCCGGTGCAGGTGGAGTTGGAGCGCAGTTATTATCAGATCCTCATGTTAGGTACAGTTGTGACCCTAGCGAAGATTTGTATCTCTTCCTACTTTGCCGGCATCGGAAGAACTAACTTGGTAATGATCTGTGATCTGTGTGGCTTGGTTCTGAATGTGCCGCTCTGTTACGCCATGGTGTTTGGGGAATTTGGTTTTCCAGAATTAGGTATCGTCGGTGCAGGCGTGTCGACAATCATCGCAACGGCATTCGCCTTGATACTGTTTCTTTTTTGCTACTACCGTAAAGAGCATCGCGAAAAATTCAAGGTCATGGATTCTTTTAAGCTAGATCGCGGCATACTGAAACGTTTTATCCGGCTCGGTTTTCCTTCTGGTCTTGAGTTGTTTCTAAATGTTGCCGCCTTCAATCTGTTTCTGCTCATGTTTCAAGGCTACGGCATTGTGGAGGGAGCGTCGGCGGCTATCGTTTTTAACTGGGATATCCTTTCATTTGTGCCGATGGTGGGATTGAATATAGGCCTGATAAGCATGATAGGCCGATTTGTAGGTGCGCAGAATATGCTAAGGGCGAACGAAGCTATCACCGCCGGCTTCGTGTTGGGGCTCACTTATTCGGCGATACTCGCCTTCATCTACATCACCTTTCGCTTTGCTCTGGTGGAGATTTTCGCTCCACCGCAGGGGGACTTTAGTGAGATTCTGGAGTTGGCCGGATTTATGATGGTGGGCTTATCCAGCTACGCGATGGCCGATGCGATTATTCAGGTCTGTGGCGGGGTATTGCGCGGCGCAGGGGATACACGCTGGATCATGTATACCTCAGTCACCCTCCACTGGATCATGCTTGTAGCGCAGTACCTTATTATCAGGGTGTTCGAATGGGGCCCGAAGGCATCCTGGCTGGCTTTCGTCGTTATGATTCTAGCGATCGCAGTGGTGTTCGCCGGTAGGCTGTATGGCGGCCGTTGGCGCGATGAGGAAGCCCTGCGGCGAGTCATGGCTGAATAGCGCAAACCCCCGCCATTCTCGGCTTGCAGCATCTTCTGCGAGCAGGTAGCCTGCAAGTATCCAATAATTTAAGGCTCCGCTAGAGAGTGACTTATGAAGAAGATTATCGCCAGTGCCAGCTTGCTCATCGTTGCAGCAGTTGCATCATTAACCCAGGTCTATTCTCAGTCGGATGATGGCTATACCGACGGCCTCCTCAATACCAAGCGTGTGTTCTCTCGTGGGCTAGCCCAGGCGATCGGGCAGCCCTTTCGCGGCGTCGCGACATCCGATGGCATCGTTAGCAATCTGTTTCCGTTGAAGTCTACTGGTGCGTCTACAGCATCGATCGTGTCGGCGGCTTCTAGCTTTCTCGGCACGCTTAGTAATGCCGAGTTGAGTAGAACGCAGTACGCGGTCGATGACCCTGAATGGCGGAATTGGTCAAACGTAGATGTGGGGATTTTTTCTCGGCATGGCGTCAGTCTCGAAGAAATGTCCGAGCAACAGAAGACGGCAGCATGGAATCTGTTGCGCGCGTCGTTGAGCGCCGAAGGAGTGGCCCAAACTCAAGACATCATGAAGACCGAGCAATCGCTGTTTGAGTTAAATGGCGAGCCGATTCGGTACGGCGAAGAAAAATACTATTTCACAGTAATGGGTATCCCATCTACTACCGAGCCCTGGGGTTGGCAATTAGATGGCCATCACCTCGTCATCAATTTCTTCGTGGTAGGTGATCAGGTGGTCATGACTCCTGCATTCTGGGGTGGGGAGCCTGTATTCACCGAGCGAGGTAAGTACGCGGGCAATCGAATAATGCAGGACGAGCAGGATCAGGGGCTTGCTTTTATGCAGTCACTGGGAAGGAGTCAGCAGGCGGTTGCGACTATCGACCCTAACAAGACGCGCAACAATCAGCTGGCAGCTGCCAACGAAGATAATCTTACTCTCGATTTTGAAGGACTGCGTGGCAGCGAATTAAGTACTGCGCATAAGTCGCAACTTCTTAACCTTATACGTGTTTATATCGCGAACCTTCGCGAGCCTCATGCCAATATCACCATGGATGAGATAGGGCAGCATATCGATGAGACTTATTTCTCATGGATAGGAAATGCTGAAGATGATGCGGTCTTCTACTATCGAATACACAGTCCAGTGATTTTGATTGAATTCGATCATCAGAACCCAGTTGGCACGACGATGATAAATACTCCTGGAACACCTACTCGCGATCATATCCATACGATAGTTAGAACGCCGAATGGAAACGACTACGGGAAAGACTTGTTGGGGCAGCATCTTGCTGCACATCCACATTAAAAATTTAAGTATTAACGAAGTAAGGGGAGAAGTGAAATATGACATTATTTAGGATTAATTTGCAGGGAATCCTGCTTCGTAGCGTTGCAGTTATTTCATTCGCTGCCCTGCCTCTGGCGTCATCTATAGCGCAATCTCCAAATGCTTTTGGCATCCCAACAGAAAAAGTTAATAATCCTGCTGCAAATGTTGTGGCTGCGCCAGGTTCGCGCGGGCAGGGTTGGCTAGGTCAGGGTCGTTCAGAAGTAATTGCCCGTCATGGCATGGTCGCAACTAGCGACCCGATCGCCGCACAGGCAGGTTTGGAAATTCTACGAAATGGAGGCAACGCAATCGATGCTGCTGTTGCCGCTGCGGCAGTTCTAGATGTCACTTCACAAAACGATACCGGCATTGCGGGAGACTTATTTGCCTTAGTCTGGAGTGCGCAAGATAAAAAGCTGTATGCGCTTAACTCTGCAGGTTGGGCTCCGGCAGGATGGACGCCCGAGTATTTTAAAGAGAACCTCGGCGTTGAACGTATACCTGGTAATGGCGTCAATGCGGCAACCGTGCCCGGCGCGATCAGCGGTTACGATGCCCTATTGAATCGCTTCGGGACACTGGGATTTAAAGAGACATTTGCCAGGGCGGTGCAGGTAGCTGATGAGGGTTGGGGCCAAGCGGAACGCAGGCACCAGGATCTCAATTCTGTGCGAGAGAAATTACGCGGCGACGCTGATTCCGCAGCGACTTTCCTCAATGACGGTGACGTGCCGCCCTTGTATAGCATCATCCGTAATCCTCAGTTGGCGGATGCGCTGCGCCTGATTCAGGAGCAAGGTAGAGATGCTTTCTATAAGGGGCCTATCGCCGATGCAATCGTAGCGAAGATGCAGGCCGATGGCGGCGTGATGACTCATGCGGATCTAGCCGAATTCGAATCGGAATGGGTAGAGCCAATTAGCACAAACTATCATGGCTACGATGTGTTTCAGTTGCCGCCTCCTGGGCAGGGCTTTGCAGCGTTAGAGATGCTGAATATTCTAGAGGTATGTGCGCCGGTTCATGACGTTAATCTTTCTGCTCTGGGACCATCGAATCCTGATTATTGGCACTTTTTAGTCGAAGCGAAGAAGCTCGCCTACTCGGATCTGCAGGCCTATAACGGCGACCCTTTGTTCTCCGATATTCCTGTCGACAGATTGTTATCGAAGAGCTATGCGGCAACTCTCTGCGACCGGATCGATATGGATGTGGCGACCGACCCGTCTATCAAGGGCGGCTTGAATGGCGGCACGATCTATCTCACCACGGCTGATCGCTGGGGTAACATGGTTTCATTCATACACAGTATTTTTTCTGTCTACGGGAGTGGGGCGACGATACCTCCCTACGGAATGATGTTGCATAACCGCGGTGTAGCCTTCTCGCTGGAAGAGGGGCATCCGAATGAGGTTGCGCCACGCAAACGGCCTTTTCATTCCATCATAGCCGGATTTGTTATGCAGAATGACGAGCCATTGATGACATTCGGCAATATGGGAGGCTCCGTGCAGCCCGAGACACATGTTCAGCATATGGTGAATGTTATAGATAACGGCATGAATATTCAGATGACCACCGATGCGGCGCGTTTTACCCACAGTCAAAACAGCAATGCACTATCTCTAGAAGACAATCTCTATAGTCTGGTAGGACGAGCACTGCAGGCCAAGGGTCACGATGTCCGTTCTGTAAATGGAGGTAGAGTAGGTGGGTATCAGGGAATTTTATTTACTAAAGACTCTTCATTGCCTGAACCGGTTTTCGGTCAGCAAAGTATTGATCAGGACCACCCAGTGAATGGTGTCTACCGGGCTGGATCGGATCATCGCAAAGATGGTCAGGCAGTAGGATGGTAGAATAGCTTGGTAAAATAGATTGGTGCACACAGTAGAGGACTTGGTTGATTTCATGACAGCAGTAGTTTGGCGATTACAGAAGACAGGTAGTAACAGTAGAAAGTCATTATTCATTGTGGCGGCTTGTCTATTTTTGGCTTCTTGCATTGGGCCCAATCTGGAAGATTGGCCAAATTCGATTCCGCAAACTGAAGTATTTAGAGTTGCCTACAATGCGGACGAACAGAATCAGCTACGCCAATCGGAGACAGAGTACCTAGAGTGGGTGCTGAGTTTTTATCAAGGCAACCTCGCGTATCAGTCCGGATGGCAGGACATTCAAGGCTACGTCTATGAGGCGCCAGCTCCAGAGGATGAGCGGGAGCTTCTCGATCAGCTTAGTCGCTTAGGCATAGCAATTGGTAGTGAATGGTCTAAGCACAATGATATTCGCCAGATTGATACCCGCATGCTGTCGCTTTGGGGGTCAACCATTCAGCTTGCTCCAGATTTTGAAACCCAAAAACAGACGGTAGAGGTCATCGCGTCAGACATCGATCTCTTGCTCGATGGAAGTCTCAGAAAACAAGATATTTTGGAAGAGCGCTACGCGGACATTTTAGGGTTAGAGATGTTTGGGGATTTTTGACAGCGCCACGTTATTCATTGAATTATTAATCTAGGGGTACTCGATATGAAGCGCCGAGAATTTTTGAACGCATCGCTGCAAGGCTCTCTTGCGGTTTCGGCCTCGATGTTTCTGCCAGCCCGGCTGCTAGCAAGCGAACTGCCCGCTGACATCACCGAGCTTTCTGCATCAAAGCTCTCCGCTGCAATTCGCGCACGGCAAGTTAGTTGTCTCGAAGTCATGCAGGCCTATCTACAACGCATCGACCGTTATAATCCCGTTTACAATGCGATTGTTAACCTTGCTGAACACGATGCTCTGTTTGATCAGGCACGTCGCGCGGATATCGCTTTGGATAAAGGCGAGTACTGGGGATGGATGCACGGTATGCCGCATGCTGTTAAAGATCTCGCTAATGTCGAGGGCATGATTACTACCAGCGGTTCGCGAGTTTTTAGGAACCGTGTTGCAACAAGCGACAGTGCACTGGCTGCAAATATTAGAGGGGAGGGTGCGATCTTTATTGGCAAGACCAATACGCCTGAATTTGGTGTTGGATCACAGACCTACAATGAAGTATTTGGGGCTACCGCTAGCGCTTGGAATCCCATGCTAACGGCTGGTGGTAGCAGCGGTGGAGCCGCCTCTGGTCTTGGCACACATATGTTGCCGGTAGCAGATGGCAGCGACCTGATGGGCTCTCTTCGAAATCCGGGAGCCTATAACAATGTCATAGGTTTTAGGCCTTCTGTGGGTAGGCTAGGCGGCGGAGATCCGACGAATCGGAGTCTAGCGACCGCGGGTCCTATGGGCCGGAATACCGAAGATACGATTCGACTTCTTCTGAGCATCTCGGGGCCGGTAAACGGTCAGCCAAATGCGATATCAGATAGGCTGCCCGAAGCCGGTCAGTTTACGCCACTCAATCTACAGGACATTAAGATCGGTTGGATGGGAGACTTCGAGGGTTATCTCGCAATGGAAGAAGGTGTGCTCGACGTCTGTGAATCGAGCCTCAACATATTGGAGACGGCTGGAGCGAAGGTTGAGCCCTGCATGCCAGATTTTGATATGGCAGTGCTTTGGCGCACTTGGGTCGATCTTCGTAACTTGGGCCGCAGTGGGGCTCTTTCAATGTACAACGATCCTGCACAGCGAAAGTTACTTAAGCCGGAATATATTTGGGAGATCGAGCGCTCCTTGGAGTTAACGGCAGAGCGGATTTACGATGCTCAAAGAGCCCGAAGCAGATGGAATCAAGAAGTAGTTCGTCTTCTAGGCCAGTTTGATTTTCTGGTGCTGCCTACGGCTCAGGTCTTTCCTTTCTCAAAAGAGGTTCACTGGCCTAGCGAAGTAGCTGGAAGAGAGATGGATACCTACCACCGTTGGATGGAGGTAGTAATAGGCGGTAGCCTCGCAGGAAATCCTATCGTAAATGTTCCGGCAGGTTTCGATGAACTGGGAAGGCCTATGGGGATGCAAGTCATGGGTCGCTTCGGAGAAGATAAGAAAGTAATGGAATTTGCACTGGCCTATGAACAAGTAACCGACTTCTTACAGCAACGGCCCAACCTAGTCGCAGCTGACTAGGTTGCAAGCACGCTGATTCAGACGATGTTTACGGTAGCCTGAATGCTCGTAAGGTATCTGTGGCGCTAATCACCACATATTGATTTCCATCCGCGCCTCGGTAGGTCATGGGGTTCGCATTTCCGCGTTTAGCTAAACTCGTTTCCCAGAGTTGCCGCCCAGTCATCGTGTCCAACGCACGCAGACGATTGTCGTCTGTAGCGGCTATGAATAATAGATTGCCTGCGGTAACCAGAGCAGAAGCGCGCCCCGGTCGACCGGTGTTCTGATTTCCTTCTGGAAGTACGCCGCTTACTCCGATCGCTTGCTGCCAAGCAATATCACCGCTTGTGGTGTCTACGGCTGAGAGAGTTCCCCAGGGTGGTTTCTGACACGGCAGTGACATGCCGTCGATGTTTACCTGAAAGTTGCCAGGTCTAGGGCCGCGACGCTGCATCGGATATTGAGCACCGTCTTCAGATTCTTCAACCCAGCCAAAACTACCTATATCGCCTGCAAAGACGAAGGCGTATTTGCTTGCAGGATCGAATGCAACACCACCCCAGTTCGGCCCGCCAGTCAGTCCGGGGAAGAGCAGTGTGGTGTTATCTCCAGCACCATTAGGTCTATACGCCCAAGGTGTAAAAGGGCCTTGGTTAGTAACGTTGCCTGCGTTCGCGTATAGCTCAGAACAGGCTGCAGCGTGCTCCGCGGATGTGTCGGCCGCCGTTACTAGATCGGATGCATCAAAGCTCACTCTCGCTAATGCGGGTGGGTTGGTAGGGATCGGTTGTGTGGGAGAAGCATCCTCTCCTGGGACATCGCTGGCAGGAACTGCGCGCTCCTCAATGTCGAAGATAGCTTCGCCGGTTTCGCGATTTAGTAGATACAGATAGCCAGACTTGGTGGTAACGCCTAATGCAGGAATCAATACACCCTCTCTCTCGATGTCGAACAACGCAGGAGGTGCGGGCGGATCATGATCCCATAGGTCATGATGAATGGTTTGGAAATGCCAGCGGTATTCTCCGCTGCGAATATCGACGGCCACTAGTGAATTTGAAAAGAGATTGTTGCCGGCGCGGTCGCCACCGTAACCAAAGGGAATTGGTGAGGCGAGGGGGAGATAGATTAATCCGCGCTGCTCGTCTACGGTGAAGTAGAATGGCCAGGCATTGGCGCCTAGTCTTCCGCGCCAACTGTCGCCTTCCCATGTTTCGTGTCCTAGACTTCCCGGTCCGGGTACCGATTCGAACTCCCACACCTTCTCGCCGCTGCGTGCATCGAAGGCTCGAGCATTTCCGAGTCCACCCGCAGCACCTCTGGGGGTGTTTGCCCCTACTACTACCGTGTTCTCAAACACCATAGCCACTGAGTTATAAGGGATTTGCATATCGATCTCGCCGGAGTCACCAAATTCAGTGGCGAGCTCTCCCGTGGCAGCATCGAGAGCAACCAGCCGCCGGCCGGCTGTATAGAGGATGCGTGGCCTAGTGCCATTATCGCCGGGCCAGTAGGAGACCCCGCGTCTAGATGCGGCGCTTTCTGTGACGCGGTGGGTCCATAGCTCTTCGCCGCTTATCGGGTCGAGCGCAATCACGCGATCTGCAGCTGGCAGATACATGACGCCATCGACAACGATTGGCGTCACTTGGGAATTTGGTGCTCTAGGGTTGTCGTCAGCGTTAAGAGCATTGGCGAGCAGCGAATAAGACCAGGCGCTCTCTAAGCTAGCCACATTCTCTTGATTAATCTGCGTTAATGGCGAGAAGCCTGTGCCCGATAGGTTGCCGCGATACTGAGTCCACTCGCTTCCCGAGGATATGGCATCGGGGCTTTGAGCGAAGATTGCGGGAATAATTGCGGCGCTAATTAGGCTGCCTAGTACAGCTGTGATTTGCGAGGCTCGCATGTTGTCTCCTTTTTCTGGATAGCTGCCAAGAGTTAGTCTATTGAGTCTACGTGAATCTGCTCAGTGTATCCAAGTAGGGCAAGCAGTGGTTTCGTATATCTGCTTAAACGTGTAATCTTTCGCCTGCTTTTCGCGGCAAATCAATTCAATTGATCGAGCTGCCAAATTATTATAGCTATCTACAGAATAGGAACAGCCACCAAAATGAGTCAACTTTTGCAACCACTTACCTTTAGCCGTGGGCCAACCATGAACAACCGTTTCATGTTAGCGCCTCTTACTAACACGCAGAGTCATGAAGATGGCGTGCTTTCGGACGAGGAGTTTAGATGGCTCACTATGCGCGCCGAAGGCGGGTTCGGCTTGACCATGACTTGTGCTGCACACGTACAGGCGGTTGGTCAGGGATTTCCGGGACAACTTGGCGTGTTCTCGGATAAACATATTGAAGGCTTGAGTCATCTTGCGGCAACGATCAAGGCGTACAATAGCGTGGCGGTTTGTCAGCTCCACCATGCGGGCATGCGCTCGCCGAGTGAGCTAATCGGCACAGAGCCCGTCAGTCCTTCTGGAGATGAGAAGACAGGCGCCCGAGCGCTTAGCTTGGTCGAGGTTGAGCAGTTAGTCGCTGACTTTATCGCGGCAGCTGTGCGTTCAGAGAAGGCTGGGTTCGATGGTGTCGAAATTCACGGTGCCCATAGCTATATCCTCTGCCAGTTTCTGAGTAGTGAGAACAACCAACGCGACGACCGTTATGGTGGTTCTCTAGAGAACAGGAGCCGCATCTTCTTCGAAATACTCGATGGTATTCGCGAGCAATGTTCAGATGATTTTATGGTTGGTGTGCGTTTGTCTCCCGAACGTTTCGGCTTAGTGCTCAGCGAAATTCAAACCGTGGCACAGCAGCTGATGAGTACAGGGCAAATCGATTTTCTAGATATGTCGCTCTGGGATGTCTTTAAGGAGCCGAATGAAGAAGCTATGCAGGGTAGGACTCTCATGTCCTATTTCACCGAACTGGACCGAGGCGAGGTTCGGCTAGGTGTTGCGGGTAAGATTCGCACGCCCGAAGAGGCTGAGAAGGCATTGGCAGCGGGTGCCGACTGGATCATGTTGGGGCGTGCGGCAATCTTGCACCATGACTTCCCTAATCGTTACCAGGCAGACCCTGATTTTAAGCCGGTCGAGAACCCCGTAGCACGGGCTCATTTGGTAGAAGAGGGGCTTTCGGATAAGTTCATCACCTACATGGAAAGTTGGGAAGGCTTCGTCGCTAAGGAGTAGCCGTCAGGGGCTGCAAGGTCTGTAGATTGGTATTCAAATTGCTGAGTAAGTGCTAGAGTCTGGGGACTAAAATGAAGGTGAATAGTCTATGTCCTCGATCATTTATCCAGTTACCAATCTAGCTGCTGTCGAACAAATAAACATTGTCAGCGGTAAAGGCGTCTACGTCTACGATGACGCGGGCAATCAGTATCTAGAAGGCTTGTCAGGGCTCTGGTGTTCAGCCCTGGGCTATGGCAATGAAGAGCTCATTGCTGCTATCAACTCTCAGCTAGAAACTCTCTCCTATAGCCATCTCTTCGGCGGTCGTACTCACCCTGTTGTTATTGAATTGGCGGACAAGCTTGCTGCGATGGTACCGATCCCCGATGCTAAGTTTTTCTTCAGTAATTCAGGCAGCGAGGCGAATGATTCCCATGTAAAAATGCTGCGCTACTACAGCAATGCCATTGGCAAGCCCCAGAAGAAAAAAATCATCGCATTGGATCGGGGCTATCATGGCGTGACTGTCGCCGCCGCTTCGCTTACAGGCTTGCCTGTGATGCATAGTCACTTCGATCTGCCGGTAGACGCTCTCGGAATTCTGCGAGCGGATTGTCCCCACTACTTCCGCGGTAAAGTGGGGGATGAATCGGAAGATGAATTTGTTTCCCGCCTATTACGAAATCTAGAGCAGATGATTTTTGATGAGGGCGCAGACACCATCGCCGCCTTCGTAGCCGAACCATTGATGGGCGCTGGCGGTGTGATAGTGCCCGCTGAAGGCTATCTCCCCAAGGTGCAAGCTTTGTTAAACAAGCACGATATTTTCCTTTGGGCTGATGAGGTGATCTGCGGATTCGGCAGAACGGGGAATGATTTTGGTTCCACGACCATGGGTATCAAGCCGGACCTTATGAGTTTAGCGAAACAACTATCGTCTGCCTATGTGCCGATTAGCGCGGCTGTTATTCCTGGGGCGATGTACGAGGCTATGGCTGAACAGAGTGCCGATGTGGGCATGTTCGGGCATGGCTATACCTACACGGGACATCCTGTAGCCTGCGCCGCAGCTTTAAAGGCGCTGGAGATTTATGAGCGCGACGATCTTTACGCACGAGCGGCGACTATGGGTGCTCATTTGCAATCCCGGCTGCAGGAGTACGCAGACCATGATCTAGTTGGCGAAGTGCGGGGTAAGGGTCTCATTGGAGCGATCGAATTGGTGGCGAATAAAGAAACTGGTCAGGCCTTTGCTGATGGTCGAGTTGGCGCGTTTGCACAGCGTGCCTGTCAGAATGAAGGCTTACTGCTGCGCGCGGTAGCGGGAAGTTCAGTTGCCTTCTGCCCGCCACTCATCATAGAAGAGAGCCAGATCGATGAGATGATTGAAAAATTCGGTAGGGCGCTTGTCGCAACACTTGAGTATGCAAAGAAAGAGAACTTAATAGAATAAGTTGGTTTTGTTTAAACAGTATTAATCACCCAAATAAAATAATAGAACAGGTCTACAATATGAAGAACCTCAGTAGCGTATTCCTCATCTCAGTTTTAGTAGCTTCGCTTGCGGCGTGTCAGCCTGAAGATGACTCAGTAGATAAAATCAGTGCTGATTTAATATTAAGCAATGGCAAGATTGTTTCCGTCGATGAGGCATTTAGAATCTTTGATACAATCGTGGTTACCGACGGTAAAGTCGTCGAGCTAGGAGATGCTTCGCTGTTAGAGAAATACGATGCCGCTACTGTTCGAGATCTCGATGGTAAGACGCTCATGCCTGGTTTTATCGATTCCCATACGCATATAAGCGGAGATCCGAAGCGTTATATCGATTTGAGTGAAGTCACTTCAATTACAGAGATACAAGATCTAATCCGAGCCAAGGCTCTCGAGCTAGGGCAGGGCGAATGGATTACGGGCTACGGCTGGTCGGAGGATGAGCTAGCAGAAGGTCGTAAACCGCTTCGTGGTGATCTTGATGTTGCCGCCCCATTCAATCCCGTTACCCTTACGCGAGCAGGAGGCCATAGTGCAGTTGTTAGTACGTCGGCGCTTGGTTTGGCGGAGATCAACAACAATACGCCCGATCCCGAAGGTGGGGTAATCGAACGTGACGAAAACGGTGTGGCGAATGGGATAATTCGCGAGCGACAGAACATTGTAGGCCGCCTAGTGCCAGAGTCCACCTATGACGAGTTACTTGCTAGCCTCGAGATTAATTTAGGTGATTTGCTCGCTAAGGGGATCACGAGTATTACCGACGCCTCAACAGCCCCTGATGAATATGCGATGTGGGAAGAGCTCTACGCCAAGCCGGGAGTAAATCTTCCGCGCTCAGCTGTACAGTTTCAGTGGTTCGACCTTGAAGGAATTGAAGAGGCGAAAGCGAGGTCTGGCGAGGGCAGCGAGTTCCTTAAGATTGGCCCTATTAAGGTATTTGCCGATGGAGGTTTCACAGGCCCAGCCGCCTTCACGAAGGAACCCTATCTCAATCAGGGTGACTACCGCGGCTATTTGAATATGCCTGCCCAAGACCTAGTCGATCACATTACAGAGATTCACGATGCAGGCTGGCAGATGGGTATCCATGCGATAGGTGACGCGGCTATTGAATTGGTTGTCGATACGCTGGTAGAGGCGCTTTTGAGGAACCCACGGGAGGATCACCGAACCTATCTGAATCATTTCTCTATGCGACCCTCAGACGAGACCATGGAGAAGATGGCAGAACATGGTATTCATATAACGCAGCAGCCGAACTTTACCTACACCTTAGAGGGGCGCTATGTAGCGAATCTCGACGGTTGGCGGCTTGAGCACAATAATCCGCTGCGTTCGCCGATGGATCACGGGATCCATGTCGCTATCTCCAGCGATATCTTGCCTATAGGCCCGCTGGTGGGTATCTATGCCGCTGTTACCCGAAAGGGCATGAGTGGAAGAGTATTTGGAGCGGACGAGGCGATTACTATCGAAGAAGCGATTCAGGGCTATACGATCAAGGGTGCCTATCTAGGATTTGAAGAAGACATCAAAGGTTCATTGGAGCCCGGCAAGTTGGCGGACATGATCGTTCTTTCCGATGATATCTTGACGGTTGATTCAGAAGAGATCATGAATATCGAGATCGAACAGACCTACGTGGGTGGGGAGCTGGTCTATCAAAACTAAAGCAGTGCAATAACTCATAACAATTACTATAAGGAGTATCGCATGAAAGCCAGAACTCTATGTGGAACTACTCTAGCCTTGGCTTCTGTATTCATAGCGCCAATGCTCGCGGCGCAGTCAGGGGATATCCCACGCACCGAAAACGGTGTGCCAGATTTTCAAGGCACCTATACCTTCCGAACACTCACCCCGTTGAATAGGCCCCCTGAGCTTGCCGACAAGGCGACGCTGACTGAAGAGGAGGCTGAGGAATGGGCAGCATTCGAAAATCGACGGCAGAATCGTGACTTGATTATCGATTCGGTAGGTGGCGCCGGCTACCCACCAGGGGTGATCTCCTATAACGAATTTTGGTATGAGCGTGGTGTCGAAACAATCGCCGACCGCAGAACCTCATTAGTTTACGACCCTCCGAATGGTCGCGTACCTGCTCTCAATGATATCGGAAAAGAGCGCGCCGCCGAAAGATCCGAGAAGCTCAGGTTGAGTGAAGGCCCAGAGTCGAGGACGTTGAATGATCGCTGCCTACTTAATGCGCGCACAGGCCCGCCGATGATATCTGGCTCCTATAACAATAATATGCAGCTCGTGCAGACCAAGGATCATGTCATGATTCTTAGTGAGATGATCCATCACGCGCGCATCATCCGTTTCGACGATGAGCACCATACTAAACAGCTGAAATGGGAAGGGGATTCGATCGCTCACTGGGATGGCGATACGCTGGTTATCAATACGCAAAACTACTACTATTCAAATGGCTGGAGGAATACATCGAAGGCTATGAAGGTCGAGGAGCGCTTTACCTGGCTCGATGAGAATACGCTGGACTATGACTTCACCGTCGAAGATCCAAATACCTGGGACGTATCTTGGTCGGCTCGATTGCCGATGCGCCGCATCGAAGATCCGATCTATGAATATGCCTGTCATGAAGGCAATCACGGCTTGGCAGGAATTTTAGCGGGTTGGAGACGTTACGAGTCGATGGGTATGAATGGGGATGGTACGCCGAAGGAAGATTAACAGAGGAACTGCCTGGTCTAGGTAGTAGTATTAGACGAAGAATGATTGAATGAATTATATTCGCGGTAATCAACGAAACAAGGAAGCAGGGCATGCAGCATAAGATGGTCAGAATTTTCACCGCAGCGAGTTTTCTCTTTCTCGCTCCTGTAATGGCATCATCTCAGGATGTCCAACACGAAGCAGAGATTGCGGACGGAGCAACGCAATATGGATTGTTCTGCGCAGAATGCCACGAAGGCGCATTGTTGGAAGCTCCGCGGCGAGCCGCGTTTGAACTTTACACTCCAAGACGAATAATAGAAGCGCTCGAATCTGGCTCTATGGCCACTTCAGGCATGGCTATACCGCGAGAACAAAAACGCAATATTGCCTACTTTCTTACCGGTGAACGTTTCGATGAAACACGAACAGAAAATGTGAGTTTCAGCTGCGAGGCGAATCTTTCCGCAACAGCATCTCTAAGCCAGTCTGTTAGTTGGAATGGATGGGGGGGAGTGAGTGGAAATACACGCCATCAGGCGAATGAAACACTTCTCAACAAGAGCAACGTTGAACAATTAAAACTCAAGTGGGCATTTGCATTTCCCGATGCAACCCGATCACGATCGCAGCCGGTAGTTACTCCCGAAGTGACTTTCATCGGCAGCCAGGAAGGAACTATCTATGCGCTAGATAATTCTAATGGCTGTCCTTGGTGGACCTTTAGCGCCGATGCAGAAGTGCGTGGAGCAATCTATGTCGATACCGATGATCAGGGCGTGCCTGAAACGCTGCTGTTTGGAGATTTTGCTGGCAGTGCTTACTCGGTAAATGCGCAGACTGGCAAATTAAATTGGAAGAAGGAAGTGCATGATCACCCACAGGCGACAATCACCGGTTCAGTGATTGCGCATGAGGATACGCTCATTGTTCCTGTGTCTTCCCTAGAGGTCCTGCTAGCCGCTAGAGTGAATTATTCCTGCTGTTCGTTCCGTGGTGCGCTGGTGGCGTTAAGCATCAGTACTGGCGAGGAATTGTGGCGTACCTATACAACCGATGAGCCACGCCCAACTATCTTGAGCACCGCTGGCATTCAGCAGTACGGCCCGTCAGGCGCACCTATCTGGTCTAGCCCTACAATCGATGCGAAGAGAAATTTGGTTTATGCCGGTACCGGTGAGAACTATTCTTCCCCTGCAAATGGCTATAGCGATGCCGTGTTGGCTATGGATTTAGCGAGCGGTGAAATTGTTTGGGCCGCTCAACTTACCAAGGACGATGCTTGGAATGGTGCCTGCTCAAGAGGAACGCCGAACTGTCCTGAAGAGGATGGTCCCGATTATGATATCGGGGCCTCACCGATATTGGCGGAGGATGAAAATGGCCGCGAGTTAATTTGGGTCGGTCAAAAGTCAGGCATGGTATATGCCCTCGATCCTGCAAACGGCGGTGAATTGGTCTGGGAGCAACGCGCTGGAAGTGGCGGCACTATGGGTGGCATTCACTATGGCATGAGCACGAATGGCGAGAAGCTATTTGTTGGTGTTTCAGATTTACCGACAAACAATCCTTACAATGTCGGTGAGGCGCATCCGGGAATCCATGCCTTGCAGCCTAGCACTGGCGAAGTACTCTGGCGTAACGACCTGCCGGACAAGTGCGAACAGAGTCGATTTCTCTGCTGGCCAGGAATCTCAGCCGCTGTTACAAGTACCAGCGATCTAGTATTCGCTGGGGGGCTTGATGGCATCTTACGTGCCTTCGACGTCGACGACGGCAGCATACTTTGGGAAACAAATACGCGGCAAAGTTTCGGTACTCGTAATGGTATCGAAGCTACGGGAGGTTCCATCGAATCAGATGGACCGGTAATTATGAATGGTCAGGTTTTCATCACCTCTGGTTATGAAAAATGGGCCGAAGCGCCGGGCAACGTCTTATTGGTTTATTCGCTTGGTGGAAACTAAGTTAACGAGTTAAACCTGACTCGTAACTAGTAGATCAACCCCTAATTTATAATTTTTTGAGTAGCCTTATATGAACAAGATTTTTCCAAACCGAAACAATGTTAACGGCAGATCTATCTTATCGAGCGTGCTTTTTTCAACAGCGATCAGTCTTTTCGTTTCGACACAGGCCTTTTCCTACGAGATAGATGTAGATGCGACAATCTCTGATTCCACTGCCAGCTTAATGGGCGTCAATCACATCGGCTTATCGGTGCGAGATTTGGATGCGTCTCTAGCATTCTATCAGGAGGCCTCGGGCTTCAAGTTGATTAGCAGAGAAGTGGTGCGTAGCAATAGTGCCGCTGACAAGTTGTTCGGACGTGAGGGCATAGAGTATGAGGTAGCAGTGCTCGAAGCGCCTAACATGCTCTTCGAGCTCACAGAATTTAGTCATAACCGCGACATTCCCATCAGCAAGATGCCTGTAGAAGGTCCGGGTATGACCCATACCTGTTTTCAGTCGCCATCACACCTATCGGGATACGACAAATTCAAGCGTGCAGGCGCCGAGATGCTCAGTCGTGGAGATGGCCCTGTCGATTTGCTGGGGCAGGGCGTGACCTATGCCTATGCCTACGATCCGGAAGGCAACATGATTGAGCTTGAGCAACTGGATTTCGATCGTTTAGGGGGAGACCGACGTAGTCCTGAATGGATAGAACAGGGGCTAGATCTGTGGATGACACAAGTTGCGCTGGTAACCCATGACATCGAGCGATTGACCGACTTCTACTCAAAAATAATGGGCTTCAATCCATATCGAACTGCTGATATCGCGGGTCGCCCGACTTTCGATGACGCCACCGATATCGATGATGTCGAGCTAAAAGTCATGTTCTTCAGAATGGCTGAGCGCTCGAAGAGTATGGAATTCTGGCAATATGATAACCCGCAAACGGGCCAGTTTAATGGCAATCGAGAGTCTTCTGCGCTTGGTTATACCTACTCAATTGAAGTGGGTGACATTCAGGCAGAGTATGCGCGCATGTCGGATCTTGGCGTGGAATTTGTAAGTGAGCCGGTTTTATTAGGCAACTTTTGGCAGGTATATGCGAATGATATCGATGGAAATGCATTCGCACTCCGTCAGGCCGTAGATCCAAATTCTCCCTACTCGGTGCCCCAACTGGAACTGTAGCTAAAGATGAGCGGTGCTTTAAATATCGAGCACCGCTTCCATGTCTGCAGCGAGTTCTGGTTTCTTCGTCACTAGCGACACACCGATAAACAATGTCAGCGAAACTATAAAGGCGATGAGTCCGCCGAGTATGCCGTAAGGCAATACAATGCCGGCCAGCTGTATGATGAAGTTTATCAACAAGGCGGAAACAATTGCTGCAACGGCGCCCATCGCTGTCGCCCCCTTCCAGTTTAATCCGATAGCCAGCACTGGGAATATCGATGCGGCAAATGTCGCCCATCCGAATGCTCCGAGTATCGCTACTAATGTGGCGTCCTGAAAGTGTGAATACAGAGCGAAGCTTGCAGCCACGATCGCCAAGATTACGGTAACCACGCGGGCCCAGAACAGCTCATTTTCTATGGCGCGTCCTCGAATAGCTTTGGGTATGTCGTGAATGATTGCGGCGGTACCTATGTTAAGGAAGGCATCAGACGTCGACATGATTGCAGCAAACAAGCCGGCGAAGACAATGCCTGCGAGAAGTGGGTTGGTAAATATCGAGAGAAAGAGAGATGCAGCATCATCGGGAAGAGCCAGCGGTTCTATAACGCCATCGATAACTGCTGCACGCATGATCACGCCAATGGAAACCCAGAGTAGGGCCGCCATGACGTAACCGAACAACGACATCGGGAGGATGGTTCTGTTGTCGGCTATGCTTCTGTTCATCATCATCTTCGTTACGAGATGGGGTTGTCCTGCTAGCCCTAATCCGAAGACGAAGAACCAGCCCAGTGAGGCCATGATACCGGCGGCGCCGAAGGGCATCATTGCCTCGCCGTCGTCTGCAAGAATTATTGAGGTCGCTTCCTGCATGCCGCCATCGAAGACAGACATCGCGGTCAGTAGAATTAGAACTCCGGCAACCATCATGATTCCGCCTTGCACTACATCCGTGTAGACCGAGGCAATGATTCCTCCGGTGACGCAGTAGAAGATTAAGACGGCAGATGAAATAACAACGCAGGTGACGAGTCCTATGTCAGCGAACATGGCAGTGCCAGAGAGAATCGCCTGCATTACTACAGCCATGGCTAGAATCTGTGTTGCTAGATAGCCCATTACCCCGAGAACGATTGTAACGGCAATTAGAAATCGAACCGCTTCACTGTTGTATCTTGCGGCAAGGACATCGGGAAGAGATATGCAATTGCGAACGTCGGCGATCATGCGGATTCGTTTTGCGACAAGGAAAAACCCTAGCGCATAGCCAGTGGATGAGATTACGATCATCCAGAAGGAACTCACACCAATCGAATAGACTAGCCCTGGGCCACCTACAAATCCAAAGCCGCTCAGTGTGGAAGAAAATAGTGCGAGTGAGACGACGATCGGTCCGAGGCCACGTCCGGCGATAAAGAAGTCGCTGGAGTTCTTTGTGAGCCGCATGGCCCAAAGGCCAGTCACGACGCAAAAAACCATATAGATGATTACTGCGCCGATGATTATTTCCTGTCTATAAGCTTCCATTCGACTACTGCTCCGTTTCTTTCGCGATTTTTTCTAGCAGCGCTTCGTATTTCATTTCGTCTTCATCGGTGAAGATGAACTTCCGAAAGCCTACGCTATACAAGATAATCAACGGAATCGCTCCCAGCCAGGTGCCGTATACCTGCCAGGCAGTCGCCACAGGAAACCCCATGAAATAGCTAGTGACTCCGGTTTCCAGAAAGGCCTGATGACCAGAGTACATCTGCCACCAGACGAAGAGGCTGAAGAGGAGTGTGCCGCCCATATAGGCCCACAATTGTGGGCTGCGTCGCTCTTCTGCTACGCCCAGTGCTGAGAGGCACACAATGAGTAAAAGCAGCAATGCCTGAAAGGCGAAGGCCAAGCCACCTATGTGTTCTAGTCGCGCGGCACCATCGCCGCCCACCCGCATGCCATTGAACTGAGCATGGGCAAGACCTGCGCCATTTGGGACTGATTCAGCAAGGCAGATAGCAATTAGAATGCCTGCCATCAATAGTACGGTAGCGAAAATCACGTATATCAATTTACTGTGCATGGAAGCCTCTCTTTTTGTTGTGAGCACGAGCATAAACAGCGAATAGACGGGAGTCTAGGGATTCCGACCTGTATTGCTAACGCTAGGCCGTAGCTCACGATAAGCCGTCTTGACAACGTCCTCGTGAGAGTCCATGTTCTCAGGTTCGCCGGATTTATAATTACTATAAAATGGAGTGTTTAGCCGGTCGCCGCTCTGTATTCAGTTCTGAGGCTGTCCTCAGGAACATCAGGGCTCGCCTGCAAGCGGAACGATAAGAAAGACTTCGTACGAAGTAAATTCGAGTGTTAATCAAGAGAGTTAATTAAGTAGTACTAAGAGGTGAATAATGAACAAGACTAATAAAACTGCAAGTGGAGGAGCGCGTCTGCTTCTTACCGCTGGTGTTGCCAGTATCGCGTTGTCATTGCTTTCGACTGCAGCTGTAGCACAGCCAGCACGTCCGGGCGCTATCCAACCGGCTGCGCATGCTGATCAGGAGCCAATCAACCATCTACCTAATCCTTACGAAACGCAGCGCAATTTTGGCACACTGCCCGATGGCCGTAGCTGGGGTTCAGTGAGTGCGGTAAACATTGATATCGATGGTATCCACGTTTGGGCTGGCGATCGTTGCGGTTCAAATTCTTGCGCAACATCTAATGTTGATCCAATCGTAAAATTGGATCCAGATGGCAATGTAGTGCAGAGTTTCGGTGCTGGACAAATAATCTGGCCACACGGCATGGACGTCGATAGCGAAGGCAATGTTTGGGTCGTTGATGCACGCGCAGCAAACGCTAACGAATTGGCTGAAAATCCAGCGGCGGCAGGCAAGGGCCATACGGTCATGAAGTTTAGCCCAACTGGTGAATTGCTAATGACTTTAGGTACAGGGGGTGAGGCTGGTGATCCGCCGACTCATTTCGATGCGCCAAACGATGTTCTTGTTGCGCCCAATGGCAACATTTACGTAGGCGATACCCACGGTGCACAGTTTCAGAATGAGGCAGGCCCAACGGCGAAGAGCCGCATGTCTATCTTTGCTCCAGACGGTTCTTTCATTAAGAGCTTCGGTGAATTTGGCTTTGAGGACGGACAGTTTCGTTCACCTCACTCGCTAGGTATGGATTCGCAAGGCAGATTGTTTGTAGCTGACCGTGGTAACAGTCGTATTCAGATTTTCACTCAAGATGGTGATCACCTAGATACTTGGTATCAGTTTAGCCGCATCAGTGGTCTGTTCATCGATCCGAATACTGACATGTTGTACGCAATTGATTCCGAGTCAGATGAAAACTACAACCCAGGTTGGCAGAAAGGTCTGCGTGTAGGCAGCGCTCGCACAGGTGAAGTTCTGTACTACATCAAGGCACACGATTCCGAGCGCGGCTCTGGCATGGGTGGTTTAGGTTCTATGGGAGAGGGTGTTACGGTTGACCGCAATGGCGTTGTCTACGCTGGCGAAGTTGGACCGATCCAAGGTATGACTAAGTTCATCCCACGCTTGATTCCATAGTATGAATCGATGGTATGAATCGATAGTATGAATTGACAGGACTGTAACGGTCTAATCAAAAAACGGGTGCAAATGAAAATTTGCACCCGTTTTTTTTGTAGCTCAATAATGTTTTTCTAAACAGTCGATCTACTGCTGTGGTTTTACTTTCCAGTTCCTACACGATTCCTGTGACGAGATTTCTTCTTCGCAGCAGCCTTCTTCTTCGGATCGTCTTTGTCTTTGGCCTTCGCGTTAGACTTACCCTTTGACGCGGGTTTGCGCTTAGGCTTCTTGTCTTTCTTAGGTCCTTTGTCTGGCCCTTTGCTGGGCTTTTCAAATGTAGGACGTGCGGATCGAGACGGTTTTCCGTCCGTAGCTAAGCGCGAAATTTTTAGAGTCTGCCCAGAGACCCATACATTTTTGAGCTCTTTGAATATCTCATCTGGCATGTCGTCCGGCAGATCTACGGTGCTGTGATCATCGTGTATATTGATGCGGCCGATATGCTGAGCATCTAGTCCGGCTTCGTTGGCGATAGCGCCGACGATGTTGCCGGGCATAACATCATGGTTGTGACCGACTTCTAAGCGAAATCGTTCCATGCCTTTTTCCGGTGGGCTATCCGCTCTTGCAGGGCGTGAGCGCGATTCACCTCTGGGGCTTCTGTTCTCATTTTGGGGCCGAGAGCGTGACTCGCCTCTGGAACTTCTATCCCCTGTGGGAGGTAGTGAGCGTGACCGGCCTCGTGGGGAACCTTCCTCTGCGCGCGTGAATTTTTCTGCTTTCCGCATCGGCTTGTTTTGTAGCAGCAAAGGCGTACTACCTTGAGATAGCTTGGCGAGCGCTGCGGCGATGCCTAGCATTGGGAATTCGTTCTCTTCTTCAAATTTTTCGAGGAGTTTGGTGTATTGAGATAGGTCCTCGTTAGCGATGGTCTCTGTTATCGACTGCTTGAATTGCTCAATGCGCTTATCGTTGATCAGTTGCGTGGAAGGCAACTCCATCATCTCGATCTTCTTGTTTGTTGCCCTCTCGATGGCGGCCAACATTCGTTTCTCGCGGGGAGCAACAAATAGGATCGCATCTCCTTCACGACCGGCTCTGCCGGTGCGGCCGATTCGGTGTATATAGGATTCTGTGTCGTGGGGTATGTCGTAGTTCACTACGTGACTGATTCGATCTACGTCTAATCCTCTGGCGGCGACATCGGTTGCGACCAAAATATCCAGCTGCCCCTTCTTAAGCCTCTCAATCGTTCGCTCGCGTGTTTTCTGCGCTATATCACCGTTCAGTGCTGTAGCCGAGAATCCTCTAGCAGATAATTTTTCGGCTAGGTCGACGGTAAGAATGCGCGTGCGCACAAAGATCAGCATGGCGTCGAAAGTTTCAGCTTCTAAGATTCGAGTGAGCGCGTCGAGTTTATGCATGCCGCTAACCGGCCAGAAGCGCTGGCGGATTGCCTCGGCGGTGGCGGTCGTCATCTTGACGGTAACTTGAACCGGATCGTTCAAGTACTTCGTAGCGATGCGTCGAATTTGCGTGGGCATCGTTGCGGAGAAAAGGGCGATCTGCCTCTGGCTAGGTGTCTGCTCGAGAATCCACTCGACATCATCGATGAAACCCATGCGCAACATCTCATCGGCTTCGTCCAAAACAAGGGTGCTTAGTTGATCTAGTTTCAATGTGCCGCGACGCATATGGTCCATGACGCGGCCGGGTGTTCCGACTACCACATGTACACCACGCTTCAATGCACGAATCTGACCGCTGTAGTCCTGGCCGCCATAAACGGGAAGGACGTGAAAGCCTTTTATGTGAGTAGCATATTTCTGAAAGGCTTCGGCTACCTGAATCGCGAGCTCGCGCGTCGGAGCCAGAACCAGAACCTGAGGATCTTTCTGCTTCAAATCCAATCTTGACAGGATGGGCAGGGCGAACGCAGCAGTCTTGCCCGTTCCAGTTTGTGCCTGACCCAGCACATCTCTGCCTTCTAGCAGCAAGGGAATGGTTTGTGCCTGAATAGGAGACGGTGTTTCGTAGCCCACATCTTTGAGCGACTTTAATAGAGGCTTGCTCAGCTCCATTTGCTCGAAGGAGGTAATTTCTTCGATTTCTTCGCTGCTCATAGTATTGCCTTGCTATGCCCGTGGGGCGGTAATCTGCGGATAGTTAGACGGCTAATTAGGTGGACAATTATACCGATAGTTAAGAGGATGCGAAGGATAGAGACTATCCCCTGCTAAGTCCATCTCCTAAACCCTGTAATTTACGCTATTTTTGACAATTTTAAGCGGTATTCCTCTACAATCGGGTAAATAATAAGAGCTGTGGACGGCCGCCTTGACCTCAACTGTCACCCTACCTAGCTGGATATTCCTATCGCTGCTGTTGGCCGCCAGCTACGCTTTAATAATGAGTGTGCTCTTTCCCAGTGTTCGTTGGTACCTGCGCCGCCGCCTAAACCGGACTGTCGACAAGCTAAACAGTAGTCTGCAGATCAAGATTCGCCCGCTACAGCGTAGTAAGCGACAGATATTGATCGACCAGTTGATGTTCGATCGCGAGATCCTGGCAATTATCGAGGAGCAGGCACAGCGCGACAATATTCCTCGAGATGTATTGCAGCAGAAGGTTAAGAGTTATGCTCGCGAGATTGTTCCCTCCTTTAACGCCTATATCTACTACCAAGTCTTCTACTGGCTAGCGAAGAAGGTCTCTCGCTTCATCTATCGTGTGCGGGTTGCTGCGGCGCAGCCAAGCAAGCTGCAGGCAGTAGATCCAGACGCGACTGTAGTCTTCGTGATGAATCATCGCAGCAACATGGACTATGTGTTGATCAGTTATCTTGCCGCGGAGCGCGTTACGCTCTCTTATGCTGTTGGCGAGTGGGCGCGGATATTTCCCTTAGAGATGTTGATACGTGCGATGGGTGCGTTCTTTGTGCGTCGTGGATCGCAGAATCCCCTATATCGCAAAGTTCTTGAACGCTATGTGTATATGGCCACTCAAAGCGGCGTCTGTCAGGCGGTGTTTCTTGAGGGAGGTTTGAGTCGTGATGGAATGTTGGGTGAGCCCAAGCTCGGTTTTTTAGATTACATACTGCGCCACTATGATTGGAAGACGGATCGAGATGTCGTATTCGTGCCAGTCGGAATTAATTACGACCGAGTCTTGGAGGATGAGAACCTCCTAGCCTGGGATAAAAAAGAGGCGCGTCTATCGACGATGCAGCACCTCGCTAAGCTTTGGAAATTCCTTCGGATCAATTTGTTTGCCGGTTCTCGTAAACGCTGGAAACGCTACGGCTACGCGAGCGTGAATTTCGGGGTGCCTATTTCTATGCGTGAGTACAGTGAAGAGCAAGGCCTCGAATTTAATCATCTTGAAAAAGAGCAGCGTATTCCGCAAGTAGCCAAACTTGCAGAGTCATTAATGGAATCGCTGCGCTATGTTATGCCTATTATCCCAGTGCCTATTATCTGTGCTGCTTTAATTCGAGGGGGTGACAAGCCAAGTACTTCTTTGGAGATTCTTGGTGATTGCGATACCTTGATTGATGAGATGATAGAGAAAGGGGCGGCAATGAAGGCCGAAGAGAAGCCTAGGCAGCGAACGCTGTCTAGAAGTTTAGATCTACTCAAATCTAGAAATTTCCTCATCGAAGATCACGATTACTATCAGATTAATCCCGAACACAGGCGCCTTATTCAATACTACGCGAATTCCATAGAGCACTGGTGGAATGAATAAGTCCAATAATTTTGATAATATCGCTTGAAGACGAATTGCTGCTGCCAAAGCATTGATTCAGTGCTCTTTCATAACAGTAGCAATAGGTTTGTAGACTAAAGATGTTTGCCACGCTAGAAACAACTGAATTAGCAACATGGGTTGCAGTCTCGCTTTGGGGCTATCCCATTATGCTGAGCCTGCACGTCGTGGGGCTTGCTGTGGTTGTTGGCATATTCTCGATGCGTGACTTGTGCCTGCTGGGATTATTCCCCGGCATTAAGCCATCTGCTTTTCTGGGCTTGGGTAAGTTGGGCTGGGTGGGATTCATTGTTAACGCTCTGTCAGGTTTTGCTTTATTTGCGTCTCAAGCGACGGTATTTGTGGATAGCATCCCATTTCTTGTGAAGATAGCCTGCATAGCGGCCGGCATGGTGCTCGCTGGCGTCATACAGTCGCGATTACGCGCTGAGGTCGGTCTAGGCGATTCGTCAGCGACAATCAGTAAGTCGACAAAAACAATCGCCGTAATTTCACTTCTGCTCTGGCTAGCGGCGATTATTGCCGGTCGCCTGATCGCGTATATTTTTTAGAGGCCTGATCGTGGAAGCATTTGCAGAATCAATTGTCGGTGGCTCGCTCAACTTGTTGATTCAGGAGACCTACTGGCTGTGGCCAATTCTGGAGATTAGCCATTTTGTCGGGCTATCGCTTTTGCTGGGCGGCTTACTCGTTATCGATCTGCGCATGGCTGGGCATTTCCGTAGCTTTGATCCAGCAGCTACCCATCGTTTGTTACCCTTGGTTCTGATTGGTTTCGGCATCAACTTGCTCACCGGGATACTGTTTTTTTATGGCGACCCGATGCGCTATTCGATAAATGTAGGTTTTCAGATCAAGATGGGCTTGGTGGTATTGGCTGGACTAAACGCTCTACTGTACTACTGGAAAGTAAGCCCAATAATGCATGGCTGGGATGCTACAACTCAGTCGCCACCTATCGCTAAATTCGTCGCTTATACTTCGCTGGCAGTTTGGACTGGTGTTTTGCTGTGTGGGCGCCTAATTCCCTACGTCGGAACTGGCTAGAGCAATACTAGTCTTCGTCTTGCGCATTCTCGATGCGCGGCACAAAAATCCTAGCTACAGTCTCATCTTCGTGAAACATAAGGTGTTTCAGTGCCGCCAGTATGTGCAGTACTACCAATACCGCAAGTGCCTTGGCTGCATTGGAATGAAAGGTGAAAGCGAATTCCGATAGGCTGCCTCGATCTGGCATCGCCCAGGCCATTAGGGGGCCCGATATCAACATGATTATCAGCACCAACAACATGGCATAGTGTGCCGCCTTAGCCAGGCGATGTGTCAGCTGGGTCTGCCCGTTGACACGAGGATGGCCTGACTTAAAGCGCCACGCTATTCTAGCTACAAGTGGCAACCACGCGATGAGTCCAAGTGTGACGTGCAGTGATCTGCGAGTATCGATTAGCTCGATTGATTGTGAGGCAATGCTCTGACCTATGAACCAGAGAAGAATAATTGCGAGCGTAGCGAACCAGTGCAGACCTATCGAGAGCCAACCAAAGGAATTACTTTTGTCGAAAAGAGCGCGGGTCTTGCTCATGGTGAGTGGCTGGGGTTCGTGCTAATTGAGCGAATCTTCGCCATCATTCGATGATGAAGATTCGTGTCGCTCAATTAGGATATTACGGATTAGTACTTCGAGGGAAAGAAACGCACAGATGCGCGTGACGATTCAGCATCGCAATCGTATGCTTGTAGCTTGTAGCCCTCAGATGCCGGAAGCCATCGAGTGGTGTAAGAAGTCGGCTCGAGTAAGAACATTGGGTCTTCGACTTCTAAAGTTACCTTCAAGTCTTCTCCGTCCATCCAGTAGCGTTCGCGGACTATCTTCTGCGAAGAAGAGGGGATGCCGTTGTAATCATCAAAGCCAGCAACATCGAACACGAAGTGCGTAGTGGTAATGATTAGAGCGTCATCTTCATAGTGACCCACAGAAAACCCTTGAACGCCGAAGTCCGTTGCCTTGGGCTCGCGGCCGTCTAGCCATATCGTGCGTAGCTGATCATCTTTCTCATAACGAAACAGGACACGGTCGGGCCATTGCACGACTTCCATGTGGTAAGGGTCGTATTGAATTGCCGGTGAAGAGGCGGGCTGGCAGTCGTACTTTGGCGCTATGATCTCTTCCCAGACTTCTTGATAGGCTAAGGCGCGCGCATTCAGCTTTGGAAAATTTTCCTCGCCCCATGGAACTGTTTCTCCATTCACGGGTCTAGCGCTAAAGCCACCGTTCCAAGTCCCTGCAATATCTGGAATCTGATTATCGTTTTGTGCGTTTAATTGACCTGCGGCAGCGCCAATTGCTAGAGAAAGCAAGGCTGCTAAAACAGGCTTCCCTCTCATAAATTTAGATGCTCTCATAGTGTTCCCACCTTAGTGCTGGTTGTGTGCTGATTTATTATTTTGCGAGGCCGCTTTAGAAAATTGCAATGGGGCCTCGTTCAGGTTTACTTGGACAATTCGCTAGCTAGCTATCGTGGTGGCTGTGTGCGTTCTTCAACACGGCCGCCTTCTAGAACAGGAGTGCCATCAGCGCGAGTCATGCGCACACAACACAGGCCTGTAGAGCCTTCTGCGCGGGAGCGGCTACCGGTTGCTTTTACGATCATGCCTACTGGTAGTGAATCTGGAGTCCAGCCGGCGCGGCGGATACTTACGGGGGCGCCTAGCTCGATCTGCCATTCGACAGTCGCGCCGCTTTCGTCAACTACATCTAAGTAAAGGAAGGCGTGTGGGTTTCTAAACACGAAGCGCGTAACGGCGCCTTCGATCTCGACGCGTTGGTCAGGGTCGTAGAAAGGCGTGCTCGAATGATGAGCGAGAACGGGTATAACTACGAATGCAGCTCCCAAGGTGACCGCTGAGACGGCTGCTGTTATCCATCGTTTAATGCTCATTACTCTCTCCTGTGCTCCGGAATCGCCGGACTCTTATGATTTACAGGGAGAATAATGACTATGACAGCCGTAGTCAACGGCGCGCTGGTAGCAGAAATCTAGCCGCCCCAGTGTAGGGGTTAGCTAGATTTGTTCGAACGACTCCAGCGTAAACAAGAGCTGCTCTGCATCACTTAGAATAAACACTAGATTGCGAAACGCAGCGGTTCCCGATACGACAAGTTCTGGCAAGACCAATCGACCGGTTGTTGCGTCGAAAGTGGCTATTTTGTCTACAGTCTCGGTGAGGACAACAACGCTGCTAAGATCAAGTTGTACAATTACATTAGGCTCGGTTGCTGTAATCGAGAACGTCAGCGAAGCTAGACCGGATGTTCCCGCATCGACAGTGACGTGCAATAGGCCGCCGGATTCATCGAAGTAATTGGGAGCCGGTGCCGCTTCTTCTTCAACGACTACCGCAATACTAATGAAGTTATTTTCTACCACTGCGCCGCCGACGTAGTTTATTAATGGGAAATCAGTAATGCCGGCAAGTGTGTACGTTTGCTGGGCTGCGATATTGTCTACCACAGTCATGCCATCGCCGATGACTCGGCCGAATGCGGTGAAGCCGCCATTCTGACCATCGAGATTGCTGCTGTTATCCGCCAGATTCACAAACCATTGGCTAGTGGCACTATTCGGATCACCTTCTAGTTTTGCCATGGAAACCGTTCCTCGAGTATTAGAGACGATGGGCTCATTTTGTACAGGTGGATCCAGGGTAACTTGGTTCAAGCTATTGCTTGCAGCGTCGAAGGATAGCCAGCCTCCTTGAATAACAAAACCAGGCACTGAGCGATGAATTTCCGTGCCGTTGAAGCGTCCAGAATTCACATAGTTTAGAAAATTGGCTACAGTTGCAGGTGTAATATCATCGAACAATTCGATGGAGAAGTTTCCAAGTGAGGTGATTACGCGAACGGTCGTCGCTGATGCCGTCTGCGCGGATAGTAGGAAGACTATTGCTATAGCCAGGCACTGTTTAACAAAAGTTTGGCTTAGAAGATTACTGCGATTCATGTAGAGGCCTTTTACTGATAATCAAATGTAGTGTGTATCAATTAGAGTAGTACGGGATTTGGACAAAAAACTGTCACAAATGTACTAATCTTTCTCCTACAGGGTGTTGATTCAATATGGCAAATTATAGTCTAAACCCTGTTGTAGTGGTGCATTTTTTTAGGCGTTTACGTCGCTAGCCCTTTGTAACGCTTTTGGATAGCCGGCAGTTGGCTCAGCAGCTGCTCGATTGATTCATCAAATCCTTCAATATCTCGCAGGCTGTCGAAGCTATGCAAGAAAACTCTAATCCCGAAGACGATTACACCGCTAATAGGAAGTCGGGTGAATGTCTGACGCTCGATACGCCAATACACATTGGGACTATCGCTCTTTAATACGCCGGGTGTGGGATGTAGATCGTCACGCCAGAATAGTTCGTTGCCCGATTGTATTGACCAGTTGTATCGCAGCAAGACTCGTCCACTTCTCATTCCCCCTAGGAAGCGATTTACTCGTTCACTAAGAACTCTGTCGTAATCCGGGACAGGACCGTGAATGGCGTCTACGGTTTGGCCAATTTTCTTTTGTAGATTCCAGTTGCTAGGTGAACAGACGCTGGCAGCTGTCATTACATAGCCGTCTGCTTTTTTCTCCAGCAGACAGAAATCTTCGGGCACCCAGAGCGATGCCTGCCAGAGTTTTTTATCATCTATTTCCCAGGCGAGCTTCTCCTGACGATGGAGGAGTTGTTTGTCGACCCGACTATAACCCAGTCTTGGATTTACGCAGAGATGATGCAAGAGAACATCATGAAATTCCTGTTGTGCTGCAACAGACTGTTGGGTGAAGGCATAGCATTCGTCTATTTTCGACTGGCTAAGTTCAAGCTTGTGTTTGTAGAAAACGGGGAGGTCAATTGCGGGGGATATCCATTCATTTTCTGAACAGTTTTCGAAACCAAGTTGCAGCACAGATGTCTGCTCTTTATTCGGTAAATATATAGGTGGGTTAGAGCTGTCGAGTTTCATTGTCGTTGTCGCAGGTTTTAAATAAGGTATGCGAAATATTCTTTTCTCGCAATAAATACCGCTATGCATTTCGAGAGCTCATGGCAAAAATGCTGTGATAGACTCAATGCATGCGTTTATTCAAGTATTTATTGCTCAGCCTCCTCATCTTACAAGGCTGCAGTGCGCAACTTCATTCATCCTCGGAGGAGTTCGAGGGGCGAGCGGGTGTTCGTGAATTGACTGTGCTCTACAGCAATGATGAGCACGGCTGGATGGAGGGTACAGAGCCCGGTCGCGGGGCAGCAAATCTTTTGGGTTTGTGGCATGAAAAAGAAGGATACAGCGAAGACGGATCCTTTCTCTTGCTGAGCGGAGGTGATCATTGGACCGGTCCAGCGATCTCAACCTGGTTCGAGGGAGAGGGCATGGTGGAAGTAATGAATACCATGGGTTATGACGCTACTGCCATTGGGAATCATGAATTTGACTTTGGATTGGATAACTTAGAACAGCGTATTGATCAGGCTAACTTTCCTTATTTGGCGGCAAATATCCAGTGGGCTGCGAGTGAGGCCCTGCCTTCAGAGCTAGGTATTCTTGCTCATACCACAATGCAGGTTAACGATCTGATTGTCGGAATTATCGGGCTATCGACTACCGATACACCTAACACTACAAACCCAATTAATATTGTTGATCTGTCCTTTCTAGAGTATGAGCCTGTGCTTCGTGAAACCGTGGCTCAGTTAGAAGCGTCGGACCCAGACCTAATTTTTGTGGTTGCCCATGTTTGCATGGCAGCGCTGCGCCCCCTGGCCGCAGCAGTTGCAGACTTAAATATCGATCTGATGGGGGGCGGGCACTGCAACGAGCTGGTGGCCGAAAGAGTGGGTGATACTATTCTTTTGGAAAGTGGCGGGCACTTCCGCAGCTATGCGCGTGCACACTTCGAATACGACCTTGCTAGCAACAGTGTAATTGCTGCCAGTTTCTCGGCGGAACAGAATGAGGGGGGAGATAGCGATGAATCTGTGGCGCAAGTCGTCGCGAACTGGCGTGCTGAGACCGAGACGGAATTGAGTGCGGTGGTGGGTTTTATGTCTAGGGAGTACTTGGAGAGCGATGATCGATTGCAGCGAGCGGTGGTAGAGAGTTGGTTGCAGATCGATAGTGCCGCAGACATTGCCATCAACAATCGAAGAGCCTTGCGCGCTCCCTTGTCCCGTGGAGAGCTAACGCTTGCCGACGTAGTGGGCTTGCTGCCCTTTGAGAACACGGTGTATGCGGTTGAATTAACTGGTGCTGAAATATTTCAGGTTTTGGGAGAAGGGCAGAGCCCCTTCTTTGCAGGCCTAGTGCGTACTGAAAACGATTGGCTGCTTGCCAAGACGGGCAGGCTTATCGAAGCGAGTCAGACCTACCGTGTGCTGATAAACAGTTTTATGTATGAGGGAGGAGCGGGCTATGATGCAATTGCAGAATTCGATACGGCTGGATTTGATACCGAGATTCACTATAGGCAGCCCTTGGTCGATTGGTTGATAGAACAAGATAGTTCTTCGAGCCAAGCAATTACACTTCCTTAGAATAGCTACGTAAAGAGCCCGATTGCCCATGGATTTGTTATTCGTTATACAGGCCTTATTTGGCATTGCAGTCTTCGTTGCAATCGCTATCGTTCTAAGTGAGAAGCGTACGCTGCCAAGTTGGCGACTGTTAGTAGCAGGTTTGGGTCTGCAATTCCTGTTTGCCTTCGCTGTATTTAATTTCAGTTTCCTGCAACAAGTTCTAAGCTTGATAAACAACGGTGTGAACGCCGTGGTCAAAGCGACCGAGAGCGGCACTCTGTTTATTTTTGGCTATCTCGGTGGCGACCCACTCAACGTAGACTATCCGTTTGCTATCGATGAGCCCGGCGCCACACTGATATTGGCGTTTCGAATTCTTCCCCTGATACTTATGTTCACTGTTCTCTCGGCGATCCTCTGGCATTACCGTATTTTGCCTTTTATCATCAAGGGCTTCTCATTGATTCTGCGTAAGAGTTTGAAGGTGAGTGGCGCGGTCGGGCTGAGTAGTGCTGCCAATATCTTTATCGGCATGGTCGAATCCCCTGCGCTGATCCGTCCTTACATTGCAGTGCTCACGCGCAGCGAGCTTTTTGTTGTCATGTCTTGCGGGATGGCGACCATTGCCGGTTCGGTCATGGTGTTCTATTCGATAATTCTGCAAGGTACTTTGGACGACCCTCTAGGACATATCATAACGGCTTCGGTCATTAGTGCACCGGCGGCGATAATGATCGCGCTGATCATGGTGCCGGAAAGTGGCGTAGCGGCTAGCGAGGAAGTGGAGCTGGGGGTTGAGTATCAGAGTCTGATGGATGCGATAACCAAAGGGACCTACGATGGTGTGCGCCTAATGGTGAGTGTGGGAGCGATGCTATTGGTGTTGGTTGCACTGGTAGCCTTGCTCAATAGTTTGTTCTCACTAATTCCATTCCCTGGTGATGACCCGCTTACCCTGCAAAGATTGTTCGGCTATGTGTTCGCGCCTCTAACCTGGTTAATGGGCATTCCGTGGTCCGAGGCGCAGCTTGCAGGTGCGCTTATGGGGACGAAGACGGCCTTGAATGAGTTGTTAGCATTTCTGGCTCTCGCGGAATTACCGCCCGGTAGTCTGTCGGAAAAATCGACAGTCATTCTCACTTATGCGCTGTGTGGCTTTGCTAACTTCGGCAGCTTGGGCATCATGATTGCTGGATTAACCGGTATGTGTCCTGAGCGAGCTACTGAAATAGTCGAGCTCGCGCCTAGATCGCTGATCTCTGGAACACTCGCTACCTGTATGACCGGAGCCATCGCTGGGCTTTTAAGTTAACCATTATTTCCACTGCTGGGTGTAAGCATCCGTCGAAAATCTAAGAAAGGACTATTAATCATGACAATCAATCGTCGTCAGTTTTTGAAGAGAAGTGTCATCGCTGGAATGGCCGCCAGTAGCTATCCTCTATCTTCGCTCGGTGCTGAGAATGCAGCCGTCAGGCCTGCGCCAATGATGCCTGCGCCACACTATGTTGCGTCTAACGGCATCAACATGGCTGTGTATGAGAAGGGCGAGGGACCAGCGGTGTTGTTCTGTCATGGCTGGCCTGAACTGGCTTTCAGTTGGCGTGATCAGATCGATGCGGTTGCCGCTGCAGGTTATCGTGCTATCGCACCAGATCAGCGCGGTTTCGGATTGACTGGCGGGCCCGACGATCCATTGCAATACGATATGCAGATCTTCTGTGATGATCTGGTTGGGCTGCTGGATGCCAAGGATATCGACAAGGCAGTGTTCTGTGGTCACGATTGGGGTGGTGCGGTAGTTTGGTCAATGGCTAGACTGTACCCAGATCGCTGTAATGGAATTATTGGTCTAAATACTGGGGCGGGGAGACCTGCAGGATTGCCGCCGGTCGAGAATAGCGTTCCTTCAACTATAGTCATGACGCCAAACTACTATTTCGCAACTTTTCAGCAGCCAGGGCGCGCCGAGCCTATATTGGAGAATGATGTTCGACATACCTTTGATTTTATTCTCAGTCGCGGCGGCATCTGGAATCAGGAAGCCTTCGCACAAATGCCCGAAGATTCTGCAGAACGACAGATGGATTTTCTCAAGTTGATTCAGCGTGAAGACCCGCCGGGCGAACCATTCATGTCGGAACAGGTCATGCAGTACTTCACCGAAACCTACGAGGCGACTGGGTTTACCAAGGGACTGAATTGGTATCGCGCGGCTGGAAGGATGGGGCCAATAATGGCTAATGCGGCGCCAAGAATCGAAGTGCCGAGTCTTTATATAGGCGCCGAGAATGATGTGATCTTGCCTCCGTCATCCGCAGATGGCATGGAAGACTTCATCACCGACCTTGAGAAGCACACTGTCATGGATAGCGGTCACTGGACACAGCAAGAGAAGCCTGAAGAAGTAAATCGAGTGATCGTCGACTGGCTAAATCGTAAGATTGCCTAATTCGTCTTAGTTGGCTTCTCTAGCTAGGAATCGCTACTGCCTCGCACTCTGGGAGGCATCGCGAATTCCTTTGAATTCGTTGCCATCAAGCCAGTTGGGAAAGCCAGTCTCACGGCTGAGTTTATTGGCAACATCGAAATACAGCAGTATGTCTTGTGCGGCGCCTTCTAAGTTCCAGTTCGGATCGTATTCGTCTGAAGGTGCGTGGTAGCGATTCTCGTTGTAGTCCTGCGCCTGCTGCGCTCCCCACTCCTTGCCAAACTCAACGCTATCTTCACCGGACTCAGCATAGAGTGCAGGTACGCCAGCCTTGGCAAAATTAAAATGGTCTGAACGATAGTAATAGCCACGCTCGGGATTGGGTTCTTCTACTAGATGACGACCCTGAGCAGTCGCCGCCAGTTCGAGATAGCCTTCCAGTTCGCTGCTGCCATTTCCCACCACCACGATGTCATGCATCGGGCCGTAAGTATTGAGCACGTCGATGTTGATATTTGCGACGGTAGTCTCAAGTGGAAATACTGGATGCTCGGCGTACCAGCGCGAACCTAATAGACCAGATTCTTCGGCTGTGACTACTAGGAAGACGATGCTGCGAGGGGCTGGTCCTGCATCCGCATGCATTTTCGCCATGGCGAGTAATGCGGCTGTGCCGGTAGCATTGTCAGCAGCGCCATTATAGATATTGTCGCCTGGCAGTTCTGGATTGACACCAAGATGATCCCAGTGAGCCGTGTAGATAATTGTCTCCATCGGTCTCTCGGTGCCAGGGATCATAGCGATCACGTTCTGCGATTGGGATGTGCGTACAGAATTTTGAATAGTCACCGAAGCGGTAACATCCCCAAGAGGAACGGCAGTGAAGTCAGGTTGCGCGGCCCTGTCCTTGAGTGCTTGATAGTCTAGACCGGCGCCTGCAAATAGCGCCTCGGCAGACTCTAAAGTTAGCCAGCCTTCGATATCGTTCTTGTCACTGTTGAGGTTGTCTGCCTGCAATCCAATCTGCGGTCCTGACCAGCTGCCGCTCACGACCTCCCAGCCGTATCCCGCCGGGCCAGTTTCATGCACGATCAGGGCTCCAGCGGCGCCTTGTCTGGCGGCCTCTTCATATTTGTAGGTCCAGCGGCCGTAGTAGGTCATCGCATTGCCATTGAAGACTTCTGGATCTTGAGTAGCGTAGCCCGGATCGTTCACGAGAATGACTACGGTCTTGCCCGTAACGTCGATACCCGCGTAGTCGTTCCAATTTCTTTCCGGCGCTACTACGCCGTAGCCTACGAAAACGAGCTCGCTGTCGGCAATAGAAGTAGTTGGGATTTGTTGTTGGCTGCCCACGATCATTTGGGTAGCGTATTCCAGTTCAGCGTTATAGTTGCTGCCGCTGAAGGTGAGCACTGCATCGCTGGCTGTAGTAATTTCAGTTACAGAAACACTCTGGAAATAGGATTCGCCATTGCCGGGGCCAATGCCTAGCGCCTCGAATTCAGCTTGTAGGTAATTAATGGTTTTCTCTTCACCTGGTGTAGCGGGTGCGCGTCCTTCGAATTCGTCTGAAGCTAACACTGCGATGTGTTCGTGCAGCATAGCTTCGATCTCTGCCGTTGCAGATGCTATCTCGGCTAATGGCTGGGCCTGCTCTTCGACTATTTGGGTCGGCTCTGGGCTGCAGCTAATGAGTAATGCGCTGCTGAATAGGAACAAGCTAAGTAGTTTAAGTGGCTTCATTATCGTCTCGACTAGATTGGCAGAAATGAGGAGCGCAGAATAACGGGATTGACCCCGCTGCGTCTATAGTACTCGCTCGGACATAGGCTGTTCTGACTTCTTCGCCGCCAGCAGGTCTAGAAGAACCGAAGGTCATAGATTCTTAACTAGTATTCGAATTCCGAGAACCCAAGGCGTCGACCTTTGCGGTTTGAGGCTGGCTTAATTGCTGGCAATAAATTCGAAACGTTGCAGTACCTTGCCGTCACGCTCTATAGATTCGAAGAACATGTCTAAGGGTCTAACCCAGAGTCCGCGTTCTCCATAAAGGGCACGGTACAGGACCATTGGTTCCTGGGTTTCGCTGTGATGAACCAGTTCAACCACCTCATATTCATTGCCTTTGAAGTGGCGATACCTGCCTTTTTTAAATGTAGTTTCGTTCATTGGTTTGCATCTGTTGGTTGGGGTGAAGGAGGAGGTCGTTGACCATCTGGGCCACGGTCCCTCCTGAATCCTGATCCGCCGTCTCTGCCTCTGAAGCCGTCGCGGCCGTCTCTTGGTCCTCGGCGTTTTATAAATTCTAGCGCAGACACTCTTTCCTCTTCCGTAAGTAGTTGGAGGATCTCACTGGTCTGTTCATGAGACAGCGCCTGATAGCGGATATTGGCTTCCCGTAATGAAGCAAATGCGGTATTAAGGACATTGCTATCAAATGGTTGAGCCGACATCAGTTCGTTCACTTGTCGTTGCGCGCTCATCATCTCCCGTCGTATCGGATCAATTTCCGCGAAGCTTTCGCGCAGCTTCGGCTCTAGTTCGCTTCTGCGCGACTCCTCGAGGTCGCGCACGACCCAGCCCACATTGGGTGGGAGTGGTCTGCCCGAGCGTTCGCCTTGAAAGTTTGCGACACGAAAGGCTATGCCTCCGACGAAAAACAAATTAATCGATATGGAAACTAATAGGCCTACAAGTAGAATTTTATTTTTAGTCATGACTAGAAACGGGTCTCTGTGTAGTCAGTTAAAGATAACATCGCGAGTTCATCATCCCAGTATTGAAAACCGTCGTCATCGATGCCAATACCAAAACTAAAGTAATTGCCAAGTACGATTCCAAAGACTAGAGGGATGCAGGCAGCTATGGCTGGCCGCCAAACTTGTTTGCCAAAATCTTCATTCGGTAGCAGCCAGTTCATGGCTTTTTCAAACAAGCTACGGTTGCGTTCCGGCAGCGGCTGATTTAGTACGCGAGTTTCCAAGCCCGGAAAAATTGGTGTTTCTATCTGCGCCAGTAGCTTATCGACTTGCGATTGCTGATTCAGTAATGCCTTCGCTTCAATACTATTAGCGACGTAGGTCTCGCACTCGGCGCGCAAGCTCTCAGGCCAGCGTGCAGGCTCAGAGCCATAGAGGTCAACGATTCGCGTAAATTCTTCTAGATTCATCGCAGTTCCTGTTTCGTCCATTCTTTGTATATTCCAGCTAACTGCTGCTGGTTAATTTTTTGCGTAAGCTGCGTTTGGCTCTAGCGATGGCTGATTCCAATGCCTTAACAGAGATATTCATAATAGCAGCAGCCTCTTTATTCGAGAAACCCTGGTAGTGACACAGACTCAACGCACTGCGTTGATTCTCTGGTAGAGCGCTTATAGCTTCGCTCAATAATTTTACAGCATCGCTCGATTCACTAAATGACCCTTTCTGTTCCAATAGTGAGTCGCCCGCTTCGTCATCGAAGGTGTCTTGTGTTTGCATTCTTCCATGCTTGCGCAAGTAATCTATGCAGAGGTTGTGTGTTATGCGATGCAGCCAAGTAGTTAGTTTTGACTTTTCTGAACTGAATTTCTCCGCATTAGTCCATAACCTTAGAAATACTTCCTGCGTAATATCTTCCGTATCTTTCTGGTTTCCCAGAAGTCTATACGCGTAATGACTAATCGATTTTAGATGCTGTTTGACGAGGATCTGATAAGAAGATCTGTCGCCCATACAAACTGCTTGCATCAACTCTTCGTCAGTTGTTTCGCTGTTGCTTGGTTCGCTAGAAGTAGACAATGTTTCGTTTATACTCTGTGGCTCAGTCTCTGCAGGGATGTTTGATCCTGCATCGTCATACACTCTATCGTACGATTTGTTGATTCGAGCAGTGCCTATTGCTGCCTTGCTCGAATCGACTTGTCTAGCTATTGAGCGTATTCCTCCTGATATGCTATTTACGAACCGCCTTCCTTGGCTACCCTTCTCTTTGGAGTTAGGCTCGGGGCGGTCTATCGCCTCGAGGTCCATCGGGGCCTCTTCGACCTCCGCGTTGGCGGCGTAGCTCCTTTGCGTTTAACAAGCCATTGTTGTCTTTATCAAGCTGCAGGAAATTCGCTTCCTGAAACTCTTCGAGACTAACGATGTCGTTGCCGTCTGTATCCATCTCTTGGAAGCGCGCTGCTGCCCGCTCAGTCATCTCCGCCCTGCGCTCTTCCATGCGAGCTACTTGTTCCTCGCTGGGTTCCCGTTCCGGGCGATCGGCGTTGTCACGTCCACGTCCTCTTCCTTGGGGTCCGCCTTGGGGGCGAGCGTTCAATAATTCATCGAGAGTCAGCACGCCATTCTCATCGCTATCTAGACGAGCTAGGCCCTCGCTACTGCGTGCTTGAAATTCAGCGAAATTAACGGATCCATCTCCATCGGTATCCAGATTGGCTAGTGCTCGATTGCGGCCGGATTCGTCTTCTGCCGCAAAGGCTGAGCTAGAAAGCCCAAATATGCTCATTGCAATTACTCGTGATAATTTGTTCATGATTTCTACTCCCTGCGTGGCTCTTGCAAAAGCCGGTTAAAAGGTTAATTGCTGCAGTCAATAATCTATACGTGGCACTGAGGGAAACCCTTCGCTGTCCTGATCAAATGCTTGGGAAGTACCATTGAAGGGTAGGAAGCTGATTATTTGATTCACTAGCTATACCGTGTAAGCTAAGGAAACCGGCACAGAATCGGTACATTGCCTCGCAACTAGCCAACAATAAATAGGTAGCAACTATGAAAGGTAGCCGCACAAGTAGTAAGAATTTATTCCTAGCCACGTCATTGTTGACTGGCTGGTTTCTGTCAAGCTCGGCTCTAGCGCAGGAGTATGTGCTAGACCCAAACTGGCCGCAGCCCTTGCCTGAAGGAATTGAATGGGGCCAGGTTCCGAATGTGACGATAGATCAGGAAGGGTTTATTTATGCCTTTCATCGTGCAGAGCCGCCGGTTCTGAAATTTTCTCCCGATGGTGAGTTGGTTGATACATTTGGAGAAGGTTTAATCGCGACATCTCATGGTTTTCGTGCTGCTCCAGACGGCACTCTCTGGGCCACGGATTTTAATCGACAGAATGGTCAGCTAGTCACGCAATTCGATACCGAGGGTAAGGTATTGCTTCGCCTCGGTGCGAGAGGGTTTGGCGGTACGTTGCCGAACACCTTCGATGGTCCGGCAGATTCGGCCGTAGCTGCCAATGGGGATATCTTCGTTGCCGACGGTCACTGGAACAACCGTATCGTCAAGTTCAGTAAAGAAGGCAGATACCTAATGGAATGGGGCACCAAAGGCACAGGTCCAGGCGAGCTCGATATGCCCCATACGATAGTTATCGATAGAAGAGGTCGGGTGTTGGTAGGCGATCGATCGAATCATCGCATTCAGATCTTCGATCAAGCAGGCACTTACATCACCGAGTGGGATCAGTTCGGCTGGCCTAGTGGCATGTTTATCGATCAGAACGACATACTCTATGTGGCCGACTATCAGAGCAAGCGCGGTGTAACCTATGGCAGCGCCGAGGACGGCACCGTTATGGGCTTCATCGAGGGCTCTGAGCCGGAAGGTGTAGTGGTAGATGCTGATGGCAATGTCTACACGGGTGAAGTCACCGGTGGAGAGGGTGGCGAAGGCAGTATCATGCGTAAATTCATCAAACAGTAAGTTCCTCGAGCGGGTCTTCAAATCGCAATTTGTAAGACCCGCCTCTAGATTTCTGCTAGAATCCAGCCTCGTTTTTAACAAGTCATAGTGGGTATTCGGCAGCTCTGCTGGCGCCTCAGATCAATGAAATTATTAGTAGGTTACAAGCCTCTAGCAGTCTTAAGGGTTATGCATCGCGTATGGAATTAGCTGAAGAAAACTTGAATGAACACCATCTCGACGAGAAGGAAGTGGTCGATGTAGTCGTACGCTTCGCCGGAGATTCTGGCGATGGCATGCAGCTGACAGGAAATAATTTCACCGAAGCCACCGCGCTCTATGGGAACGATCTGTCGACTTTTCCAGACTTTCCTGCGGAAATTCGTGCGCCTGTTGGTGCAACCTTCGGCGTCTCCGCGTTTCAAATTTATTTCGGAGCCAACGATGTGACTACAGCGGGTGATGCTCTCGACGTGCTCGTTGCTATGAACCCCGCTGCTTTAATCACTAACATAGATAATTTGGTCGATGGTGGATTGCTTATCGTCGATAGTGGCGCGTTCACCGCGAAGAATTTGGCTAAGGCCAAGTATCAAGAAAATCCTTTAGAAGATGGGTCTCTAGATAGGTTTCGCGTCCTTGAGATCGATATTACGAAGCAAGTTCTGGCCGCTGTCGAAGAGTTCAATCTCGGCCACAAGACTGGAGTACGCAGTAAAAATATGTGGACTCTGGGGCTAGTGCTCTGGTTGTTCGATCGCGATCGTGCCGGAACCATTGAGAGTCTGAAGACAAAGTTTGCCAGCAAGCCGGAAATAGCGAGTGCAAATATTGCTGCATTGAACGCTGGCCACGCATACGGCGAGACGGCTGAGCTTCCTGCGGGAATACATGTCTATAAAGTGCCGAAGGCAAAAGTTTCACCCGGCACCTACCGCAATATAACGGGCACAAATGCACTGGCCTGGGGTCTTATTGCCGGATCCGAACTTGCCAATATAGATATGCTATTTGCCTCTTACCCAATTACCCCGGCATCGAATCTATTACATGAATTAGTGCGCCATCGTGACTTCGATATCAATACGTTTCAGGCAGAAGATGAAATCGCTGCCGTGTGTGCCGCAATAGGCGCATCATTTGCGGGCTCACTAGGTGTAACTTCGAGTGCTGGACCGGGCATCGCTCTAAAGGCTGAGGGGATAGCGCTAGCGTGCGCAACTGAGCTGCCGCTGATAGTCGTTAACACTCAGCGCGGCGGTCCATCCACAGGTCTGCCGACTAAGACGGAGCAGTCCGACTTGAATATGGCGCTGCATGGTAGGCATGGCGATACACCGATGCCGGTTATAGCTTCTTCCACGCCTACAGATTGTTTCGACGCGGCTATTGAAGCTGTGCGTCTAGCAACGAAATACATGACGCCGGTAATGTTGCTTTCCGATGGCTATCTTGCGAACGCAGCTGAGCCCTGGAAGATTCCGGATTTTTCTGAGTTCGAACCATTCCCGGTGGAGCACTACACCAAGGCAGAGGGCTTTAAGCCTTCGATTCGTAACGAAGAAACTCATGCAAGGGTATGGGCCAAGCCTGGAACAGCAGGACTTGAGCATCGCATCGGTGGTATCGAGCGTAGTTTTGACACCGGCGACATATCCTATGACCCTGCTAATCATCAGAAGATGACAGATCTACGCCAAGCAAAGATCGCAGGAATCGCAAATGATATTCCACTGCAAGAAGTCTGTCTCGGAAACGAAACCGGCAAGCTGGCGGTAGTTGGCTGGGGCTCTACATTCGGGGCAATACATCAGGCTGTTAAGCGAGCTCGTTCAGAGGGCTTGGATGCTTCACATATCCACGTTCGCTATATGTCTCCGCTACCGCGAAACCTTGGAGATCTGCTTAGAGGTTTTGATGCGATTCTGGTGCCGGAGATGAACACTGGTCAATTCGTGCAGCTAATTCGTTCCGAATATTTAATCGATGCAGAAGCCCTCAACAAAGTGGCTGGCCAACCGTTTAAAATTGGTGAAATTCTAGCGGCGATCCACGAGAAGATAGCCGCTACTGGGAGTAAGTCATGAATCAAGCGCTACCCAAACTAACCGTTAAGGACTACGCCTCCGATCAGGAAGTACGTTGGTGTCCAGGTTGTGGTGACTACGCAATCCTGAAGACTATTCAGAAGCTAATGCCAACATTCGAGCAGCCAAAAGAGAATCAAGTGTTTATCTCCGGCATCGGTTGTTCTTCGCGTTTTCCTTATTACATGAATACTTTCGGCTTCCATACCATTCACGGCCGCGCACCGGCTGTAGCAACTGGCGTTAAGCTCGCTAATCCAGAACTGGATGTATGGGTAATTACTGGCGATGGTGATGGTTTTAGCATTGGCGGTAATCACATGTTGCATGTGTTGCGACGCAATGTGGATCTACAAATTCTGCTTTTTAATAATGAGATTTACGGGCTTACCAAAGGCCAGTATTCCCCGACGTCGCAGACCGGTACTCGGTCTCCATCGTCGCCGACTGGATCTATCGATCTTCCACTGGCTCCCTGTGAAGTTGCGATAGGCTCGGGGGGAACATTTATAGCGCGCACTATTGATACGCAGGCGAAGCATCTCGCTGAGGTGGTGACCCGAGGTCATGATCACAGAGGCGCGTCTTTTATTGAGATATTGCAGAACTGTCCGATCTACAACGACGGTATATTCGATCAGCTTAAGGACAAGAAGGTGGCCGCTGACTTTAAGGTCGAGCTCGTTCATGGTGAGCCCATAGTTTTTGGCAAGGAGCAAGAGCAGGGCATTCGTCTTAATCACGACAGCCTCAAGCTGGAATTAGTCGATGCGACTAGCGACGATATACTGATTCATGACGAAACCAATAAAGTGTTGGCCACTATGCTTGCGACTATGAAGGGTCCAGATTTTCCCGTTGCTGTAGGTGTGATCTACCGTGAAGAAAAAAATTCTTATGTGGATGACTCGCAACAGCAATTGATTTCGGTGCGAGCAGCTAAGGGATCCATGGCGGAGCTTTTAACTAGTGGGCATACTTGGGAAGTTGAATAGTCGCTGTGCGGGGTTTAATCTTTAGGATTCAACTACTGTAAAAAAACTGCAATAGAAACTAGGGTAAACTGGGTTTATGAGTCAGCAGCGCAACAATCGAAGGCACTTTTTGCAGATGGGTTTGCAGGGTGTCGCTATGTTCGCCGCAGGTGGTCTGCTGCGTTTTCAGCAGGCCCAAGCAGCCGGTCTTGATGTCGGAGCATTCTATTCTCTCAGCAATTTAGGCCCCCTACTTGAACCCGATGCCAACGGACTAATGTTGCCCGAAGGGTTTAAGTCACGGGTCGTTGCACGATCTGGTGAGGCCCCGGCTGGATTGCCCGGATATACCTGGCACTCGGCACCGGATGGTGGGGCTACATTCCCTGCAGACGACGGTGGCTGGGTCTACGTTTCCAATAGTGAAATGCGCAGCTTTACCGGTGGTGTCGGGGCAATCCGATTTGACGCTCAAGGCGAAGTCATGGATGCCTACCAAATTCTGAAAAACACCTCTATCAATTGTGCGGGCGGCCCCACTCCCTGGGGAACTTGGTTGTCCTGCGAAGAGTTTGCAAGCGGGCAGGTTTACGAATGTGATCCAATGGGTGTCGAGCCATCGGTGTTGAGGCCTGCCCTTGGAACTTTTCGTCACGAAGCCGTTGCCGTGGACAGTGAAAACCAATGTCTGTACCTGACAGAAGACCTTCGCGATGGTGCCTTCTATAGATTTAGGCCTGCCAATCCTTTGCCGGACTTAAGCAGCGGTCAGTTAGAAATAGCTTCGGTGGTGGACAGGGATGGTAAATCGTTTATCGATTGGCTAGCCGTACCAGATCCTTTAGCGAAAACTGAGGCAACGCGCCTGCAGGTTCCTTCCTATACCGTTTTTAGAGGCGGAGAGGGCATCGGAATCTATGAGGGAAGAGTTTATTTCACTACGAAACACGACAATCGCGTCTGGATCTATCACACCAGCACTCAACAGCTTGAAGTGCTATACGATGTTGAGACCAGTGATAATCCGATCTTGAGCGGCGTAGACAACGTGGTTATTACCGCAACCGGTGACATTCTCATTGCCGAGGATGGTGGTGATATGCAGATCGTGGTGTTAACCGATGAAGGCAGTGTCGCACCGTTATTGCAGGTTATTGGTCATGATAAATCGGAAATCACCGGGCCTGCATTCGACCCTAGTTATCAGCGTTTGTATTTCAGTTCTCAGCGCGGATCATCAGGGAAAAGTAGCGGCGGTATTACCTACGAGGTTAGCCGTAGCGACGTAGTTTAGGTCTCTTTTCGACCCATAAAAAATCCGCCGTGTATTCACTAATAAGAGTGAACAGCTGCGGCGGATTGTTCCAAACTAACTGCAATCAGATTGCAGTCTACAACTAGTCTTGTGGGACCGATGTCGTTACCACGGGGCCCATGCCAAAGATTTGAACCACAACTTCCTCGTCCTTCGCCATGTCATAGTGATGACCATTCGGTGGCTCATAGATGAAAGTGCCAGGTCCAACTGCAGTCATGGCATCTGGGTTGTACTCATCAGACTCGGGGCCAGTGTGTACATACCAGGTGCCACTAAGGACGTTAATATAGCGCGCCTGATTGTGGTAGTGAGGTCGGCTGCCGCGACCTGGAGGCCAGGTAATCTGAATAACATAGATTCCAGATTTGCTCGGGTCGCCGTAGAGGACTGTAGTAATGCTGCCGTCCTCGGGATGCAGCTGATCAGGTGTGGCAATCATAAAGTCATGTTCATCAGGCTCGACTACCTGAGCTGACAGAGTCTGGATGGAGATGATTAACCCAGCAAACAGCATGCTAGCTAGGGTCAGTATTCTTTTAAAAGTCATTTTTATTTTCCTCGTAACTAAATAGTGGGATGCTTAGCTATGTCCCTTCGAGTGTCGGTGCTTAGACCTAAGCAATTGCTTAGTCTGAAGCCCGAGCTGAAAAGATAACAGGTTTTGACCGTCAGGCCACATTTATTCAGGTCCAATTGCAATCGGTGGTTACTCATCGAGGCTAAGAATGAGGCCCAGAATTGGGGCCGTATACACTAAAATGGATATTTGCTACGCTCGTTCCAAGTTAGACCTGCAGCCCTGCGTGCTGTCCAGCATGATCGAGCGGAGCAACAATGAATAAGAAGAACAATCGAAACGGTAGTCGAGACGGCAATAACAGCGGTCTGCTCGAAGAGACCCCTGTTAATCCTTCGCGTCGCAAGCTATTAAAGGGAGTTGGTCTCGCTGGTGCGGCTGCAGTAAGTACAATAGCAACGTCCCATGTGATCGCTGCAGATTCGACAAGTACGAATGGCAATTCAAAAGCGATCGCTCCACGGGAGGCGCTCGAGGCATTGACGGCAGAGGAGGCAGAAACTCTTGCGGCGATATGCGACTGTTTGATTCCCTCCGATAAAAATGGCCCGGGTGCGAGAGAGGCGCGGGCGGTTCACTACATCGATAAGTCCTTGGCGAGCCACAACAGTGGGGCGCGGCAGAATTACAGTGTTGGCTTGAACGCTATCAACGAGTTCGCACGCAAGACGCGGGGCAAAAGCTTTCCTGAGTTGTTGCTAGACCAACAGAATTCGATTTTACTCGCTGTGCAGTCAAACAAGATTTCTGGTTTTATTCCTAACGGCAGCGGCTTCTTTAATATGCTGCGCAGTCATACGATCGACGGTACTTTTTGTGATCCCTATTACGGTGGAAATCAAGATTTCGTTGGCTGGGACATGTTGCATTATCCCGGTATTCGTCTCGGTGTGAGTGAAGCTGATGTGGCTGCAGGGGCAAGCCTTCCGCCGAATCATCAGTCAGCCTATGACCACAGCACCTACACAAAACTAGCCGACAATTCCTCCTTGGATACTGAGGGAGGCGATGGTTATGCCTAAGCGACTAGCTAAGACCGATGTTGTAATCGTTGGCATGGGCGCCGCCGGTGGCGTTGCAGCTCTGCCCCTGACCAATGCCGGGCTAAAAGTGATTGGTCTTGAGGCAGGAGGTTGGTTAAGCCCGAGGGATTTCGCGCCGGATGAGCTGCGTAACGGTTCGCGTAACTGGCCACAGTCAGTGCAGAAAGCCGCCAGTGAGGCGCCTACTGTTCGTGCAACATCGAATGATACTGCTGTCCAAGGTGGTCACCCAATGATGAATGCGGTCGGTGGCACCACGATGCATTACTGGGCGCAGAGTTGGCGTTTAAATCCTTGGGATTTCAAGGTGGTCAGTGAGACAAAGAAACGCTATGGGGAAAGCCGTATTCCGGCAGGCTCTACTATCGAAGACTGGCCCTTCGGCTACCAAGAGCTAGAGCCTTATTACGATAAGATAGAATATACCGTCGGTATTTCTGGCCAAGCCGGCAATGTTCAAGGTAAGAAGAATGCTGCGGGTAATATTTTCGAGGGAGAACGTGCTCGCGAGTACCCAATGAAGCCGCTGCGTAGTTCGCCTTTTACTGATCTGATGGGTAACGCTGCGCAAAGCTTGGGTTGGAACCCGTTTCAGGGGCCAGCAGCTATCGCAACGGAACTGTTCGACGGTCGGCCGCCTTGTCAGTACCACGGTTTCTGCAACAAGGGTGGCTGTCATATAAAAGCAAAGAGCTCCACCGCATTCAACGTAATTCCAAAGGCGGTGGACACTGGAAATCTTGAAGTAGTGACTTTTGCCCGTGTAACCAAAATTGTGACAAACGACAACGGTCGAGTCAGCGGTGTTGAATACATCAAGGGAAGCGAGACTTTTTTTCAGCCGGCGGATGTCGTGTTACTCGCCAGCTATGCTTACGAAAATGTGCGCTTGTTGCAGCTTTCCAAATCTAGAGAATTTCCAAACGGTCTTGCCAACAATGCAGGGCAGGTGGGGCGACATTATATGACTCATCATCAGGGCGCACCGGTCACCGCGCTCTTCGATAGAGATCTGCACAATTGGTATGGTCTGCCGGCGCAGGGTGTCGCGATCGATGAGTGGGCCGATGATAATTTCGATCACAGCAATTTGGATTTTATCGGCGGTGCGAACCTCTGGGTGCACACCGACCGCAAGCCAATGAGTGCGGCGAAGATGCCTACCTTTGGTGAGACCAGAAACTGGGGGTCAGACTGGAAGGCATTTATCATGAAGAATGCTGACAGGACGAATACTTCCTATATACAAAAGACCACGCTTCCCTATGAAGACAATTATCTAGATCTCGATCCAGTCGTGAAGGATCCGTTGGGCTTTCCAGTGACGCGGATCACTGCTCGCTATCGAGATAATGAAAAACGTATAGCGGCCTTCTCTCAAGAGAAAATGGAACAGTGGTATTTGGAGGCAGGTGCTATCAAGACCATGAAGTATGGCTTGGGGAATATTATGGGTGCGACCACGCACGCCTACGGCGGGACACGCATGGGGCTGAATAGCGAAACTAATGTAGTCAACGAGTGGGGTTTTGCCCATGAGGTGCCCAACCTCGGTGTCCTTGGCGCATCGGTTATGGGTAGTAGCGGTTCGCGCAACCCGACTCTGACAGTGCAGGCGCTTTCCTGGAGAACTGCAGAATATTTGGCTAGTAACTGGCGTTCTATAGTTGATTAAGTAGAGCCCCAGTTTAGATGCGCACAACTCTTCGCAAACGAATTAGATAATCTATGGTTGATAATAGTCGAAAAATACCGGTGATCGACGTGTTCAGGTTCGTCGGTGCGGTAATTGTAGTTCTTGTACATTACGAATTAATCTTTGGGCAGTTTATCGTGTGGGGTGCCCTAGGTACTACGGCGCTGTCCTGGTTTTTCATGGTTAGTGGCTTTGTGTTGTCTTATGTTTATCCATCACTGCAAGGTTGGTCCGCCACTAAACAGTTTTACAAATTTAGAATCATTCGCATCTATCCAGCTTATGCCTTGGCGATTCTTGTTTCTTCGACGTTCGTCTGGTTGAGTTATTTATCCGTAGGTGAGGCCTTCTTTGTTGAGGCGCATAGGCCTTTTCAGATCACCTATGACCTGCCGGAGGTTAAAGACACCAGTTTCTTTCTGATCGCCACCATCCGTCACTACTTATTTACCCAGTCTATAAGCAGCATTGAGACGCTGAAGTTGTTATTCAACGGACCACTGTGGTCATTAGTGCTGGAGGCATACTTCTATCTTTGCTTCCCCCTATTCTTGATTCTTCTCAGAAAGGTAAATACCTATAAGCGAGTGTTTGCGGTTTTTATTGCTGGCTATGCTATGCAGTTTGGATTGATAGCTTATTTTTTGCCGGAAGCGGAATACTATGACCTGGCCACCCTTAACGTTCCGGTTTATACCAATCCAATTATACGATTCGTAGAATTCGTTTTTGGCATGTTGATCTACAGAATATTTGCGCTGTCTGGTATCGACAAGGACAAGGGCAAAGTTAATCTGTTGCCATTAGTCCTGTCGATTCTCGTGTATTTAGCTGTGATCTGGTTCGGAGAAAATTATGTTCCTTATCAATACAGCTCCTTCTTCGTAGCGATTCCCGCGGTAGCGTTGTTGGTTTACTGTATGTTGAATCTACAGTGGTATCCAACCGGTGCTACATTAAAATTTTGCGAGTTACTAGGCGGTCTTAGCTATATTATTTACTGCCTACACTGGCCTTATATGGAAATGATTCAGTATTTTAATTTGCTGCCAGAATCATGGCCCTATCAACTCCATCTTCCGGTGCTGACCGGCATACTTATTGTGCTTTCCTATTTCGTCTATCATTTCTTAGAGTTCCCCCTCAGACGTAAAATGTACAAGTTGTTAATCAAGAAAAAATCGTAAGAGCGCAATCCTGCGACAATAAAACCTAGATGCAGCTTTTCGTCTTTAGAGATTTGCAGGAAATAATGTGTCGGCAAAAAAACATGATTACTCGTAAACAGCACCGTCTCCTCGGTGGCATCCTACTTCTACCCTTCATTGCTTGGTCTCTAACCGGTATGTTCTTTCTCCTGCGCCCGGCCTACGAACAGGCATATTCCCCGCTGTCAGCAAAAACCTATGGAGTGGATGAGGTCAATATTTCGACACCACCGCCGCAATGGCAGGAGATGCGTTTACTTAAGACTGTGTTGGGCCAACATCTGCTGGTAAGGGAAGAGGGTAGATGGCGACAGCTCCACCCGGAAACCTTAGAAACTCGACCAATGCCTAGTGACTCAGATCTGGTAGGTTTAGTGGAAGATGCAATTAGCCAAGATTCTCAGCGCTACGGTGATTTGCTTCAAGGTGAAACCGACCCTTTTCGCACATCTACTGGCGTAACGATTACAGTAAATTGGGATTCCTTGTCATTCTATCAGCAGGGTGTAGATACGCGCTGGATAGATAGGATCTACAGCATTCACTATTTGCAGTGGACTGGAGTTGCACTGCTAGACACAGTGCTAGGAGTAACTGGGCTTTTTCTGCTGTTATTGATGACTATCACCGGCTCAGCGATGCTATTACGGCGCGTGGATTAAGTAATGGGTTTCTTGCTGGAGGCATTCTCGATATCAGCAGCTATAAAGTGCGGTTTTACCTATATCTGAGCATGTATCTAAGGTGCTTTTAGTTGCTCTCTTTAAGAAACTCGATTATGGCCCCAGCCTAGACGATTCGGCGCGTATGGCTTGACACACCCTAACCCAAGTGGTTATATCGTGGCTCCTTGGGGAGAGAAATTCTAATTAAAGCAAAAAGGTAGAATTATGAAGATTCAATGGCTGCTCCTAGCAATCGCAGTGCTCGTAGTAGGTTGTTCACCTGCTGATACAAGCAATACACAAACAACTCAAGTCGTTCAGGCCGCAGCAGCGCCCATGAGCGATATTCCACGTACTCCGAACGGCAAGCCTGATTTCAATGGAATCTGGCAGGTACTAATGAATGCCAACGACAATCTTGAGCCAGCACCGCCAAGAGCTGCTTACCAGCTTGTTCCAGGCGATTTCGTGCCGGTTCCAGCGCCTAGCATCGTTGCAATGGGTGCGGTTGCCGCTGTTCCAGCTAGCTTCGGCGTAGTTGAGGGCGGCAGAATCCCTTACAAGCCTGAAGCATTAGCACGACGCGACGAGAATGCAGCAAACTGGCAGTCGATGGATCCTGAGGTTAAGTGCTATATGCCGGGTGTGCCGAGAGCCACTTATCTTCCTCATCCATTCCAGATCTTTCAGAGCGAGAGCGCTTTCTTCATAGCCTACTCATTTGCTGGCGCGGTACGTAACGTATTCCTTGAAGATCCGGGTCCTGCACCACTGGATTCCTGGATGGGTCAGTCCTATGGCTACTGGGATGGCGATACTTGGGTAGTTGAAGTTACTGGTCAAGATGACCGCACATGGTTCGACAGGGCCGGTAACTACCACACCTATCAGCTGAAGGTTACCGAGCGCTACACGATGGTTAGCGAGAACGTTATCGAGTACTCAGCGACTATGGAAGACCCTGATCTCTTCGAAGAGGCCTGGACTATCAATATGCCTATCTACCGTCGTCTAGAAGAAGGCTACGAACTGCCACAGTTTAAGTGCGTAGAATTTGTAGAAGAGATGATGTACGGCAAGTATCGTAAGGGTAGAGAGTCGGAATTAGGCTTCTAGCAACGATTTAAAGCAAAAAAGGGCTCGTTTTGGCGCATTCCGCTTGGAAATACCCAGAGCCCTTGGTTAGAATGTGGTTACTGACCGCTTAATTGAAATTTTGATGTATTGAGCGCGGAATGAACCAGTTTTAGAAGGGTTCAGTTCAACAAGCTCAGACATTTCCAGTTATAAATGGGGTAAATTGTATGAAGATTAAATTACTAGCATTAGCAGCTGTTACAGCGATCGGTGTTGTTGCAATCAATCAACCTGCAGCGATTGCTCACCATGCTTTCTCAGCCGAATTCGATGCGAACCTTCCAGTTCGTCTTGGTGGTCCAATTACTCGTGTTGAGTGGATTAACCCTCACACTTGGATCCATATCGAGAATAACGATCCTGAAGCTACTCGTGATCCGGGTCCTTGGATGGTTGAAGGTGGTACGCCAAATACGCTATTGCGTCGTGGCATCAACCGTAACTCTCTAACACTAGGTGAAGATATTGTTGTTACAGGCTACCAGTCTAAAGACAGACTGTGTGAGCCAACTTGTCGTGCAAACGGCCGTGACATCACTTTTCCTGATGGCCGTAAATTGTTCATGGGTTCATCCGGTACTGGTGCACCACGTGACGGATCTGATGGTTCAGAGCCAGGTCAATAGTCAGTCCAAAGTTCTGAAAAGAGCTTCTGGAAACAGAATAAAAAAAGCCCGCTTCTAGCGGGCTTTTTTTTGCCTTAATTTTTCGACTCGTCTTACAAGTTCTTTAGCCTAGTCGGTGACAGATACTAATTCCCGCTCGTAGCTACCGCCGTCACGGAACACCGTAGAGTTCACGTAGAAGCCGGAGGAGTAGAGTTGCAAGGTGATGGTGCTGAGGCCGCGATTTTCCCAGAACCAGCCGTGGATGCCTGTGAAAGGCGCATGAAAAGAGCCCATGCGGCTTTCGCTGTTGCCTTGTTCAAAGCTCTCTGCATATTCCTCGCCTAGGCCAGCAGGTTCTGCGTGCATGTCATAGTAGAGCTCGCCATCGGCGACCCAGCTGAACAGCATCGATGCGTCCATATCCAGCAAATACTTGTATTCAACGGATTCGAAGGGGCCGAGGATAAACTCAACATAGTCCGTTTTATGTTCTACGAGCTGCTCTTCAAAGGGGTTCTCTTCGAGTCCAAGTACATTTAGGCCGAAGAACTCACCGGTGCCGAGTGGATCTGAACCAAATTCGGCAGGCAAAATGAAACTGAATAGAACTACTAGCGCAACCACAAGGGATATGGCGGATGCTATAAGAATATTCTTCGAAGAAGGCGGCGAATTGCTATCTGTCTCGGCCACTATGGGTCTCCATTATTTATTGGAATGATTTGCGTGGTTAAAGGAACTTGTAAAAGAAATTAGAACGGAGGCTGAAACAGATAAGCGCTTATCTGAAATCCTGCGAGCAGGAAGCCACCGGTCATCAGTGCTGTGTTTGTGACAAACGAATGTCGTAGGTAGCTGGAACTTGTTCTCCAGACGCTAAGAATTAGAAACACCGCTGACAGGGCTAAGATCTGGCCGATCTCCACGCCGATGTTAAAGCTAATAATATTGGTTACTAGGCCATTCTCGGAAAGGTCAAATTCCTGCAGCTTGGTAGCGAGTCCCAGCCCATGAAAAAGACCAAATACAAATACCGCTATTTTGGTATTGGGTTCGAAGCCAAAGACGCGTTTAAAACCGTCGATGTTCTCGAAGGCCTTGTATACGATAGAGAGTCCGATAATCGCATCGATGAAATAGGCGTTTACCTGCAGATTGGCCAGCACGCCAAGTAGCAATGTGATGCTGTGGCCGATGGCGAACAGAGTGACATATTGCACAACATGTTTGGGACGATACAGAAAAAAGATGACACCTAGTAGAAACAGCAGATGGTCATAGCCGGTAACCATGTGTTTGGCGCCCAGATAGATGAAGGGGCCAATAGCTGGGCCATCGATCGCCTCAACAAAACTCGCGTCGCCACCCTCGATAGTGTGACCGAAGGCATTTAATGAAAAAAGAGAGATAGCTAGCAATAGAAACTTTGCGCCGATTGCTGTGACTTTTTGCCTTGTTGAAGTGCTCATCTAGTTCTAGTCTTCGTCGTCGAATCTATCGAGGATATCCGGGTTGTAAGCTTGATGACAGGCTGTGCAAACGCTATACAGTTGCGCCCCTGCTTGGAAGAAGTCTTCCTCATTGTGCGATGCAGCCGCTTCCATTGCTAAGACTCCCGCTTCACTCAGACCTTCGGCATAGATCATCCAAGCGTCGTTGTCTTCTGCTCTTCCCGGTAGCGCCAGCATATTACCGGACTCTACTACGACAGCGGCCTGGGCGCGCACGTAGTCCCAGCCTTCATCGGTGGTAGGGTAAAGTTCTTCATAACCTGAAGCATCGAGCACCCAGCCGCCGGAATCCCAGAGGATATCTGAAGCGGGTTCTAAGACCAGATTCATGATTGCAGTCACGTCCAGGCTGGTGTTGAAAGCAGGCGCATCAGTAGAAATGGCCGTCTCAGTTTCATCCGGTGCAGAGCAGGCCGCTAGAGCGCCGCCTACTAGTAGAATTAGTATGGTCTTGCTTAGTTTGCTCGCCAAAATGTGCATGTTTCAATCCCGCGCCGAAGCGCCTTAGTTTACGGCTGTCCCGACTCGCATATAGAGGATGTCGGGATTCAATATCGCCGGAATTAGCTGTTATGATGCTTATTACAACAACGGTGATTACGGTGCGCAAAGTTTGCACTAATTTGGGCTTTTATTCTACTTCACCCGAGACGAAATTAACGGCTAACCCCTTGGATTACTGAGCTATGAATAGATTCACTGCAGCTATCAACGTGAGATCATCCGTGGCGTTACAGCTGCTCTGCCTGTTGTTTGCGCTGCTTATCGGTAGTGCTGCTGTTGCGGAAATTCAGATCCAGAAAACGCCGGATGGCGGTGTGCAGCCTCGTCTAACGGTTGATGCTAGCGGCAATATTCATCTGCTTTATTTTAAGAAGCGTCTCTCTGCCCCCAGCGCGCGTGAGGGGAACCTCTACTACAGGCAGTACCTTCCGGATCAGAACCGCTTCGGACTACCCATAAAAGTGTCTAGCACTGCCTATGATATTCGTACCTTTGCAATAGCGAGGGCTTCGATAGCGGTCGGTGGGGATGGCCGTGTCCATGTGGTTTGGTATCTGCCGCGGGATAATCAATATTTCTATACTCGCTCGAACACAGAGCGCTCGAAGTTTGAAACCCAGCAGCCCGTCGTCAATGAATTTGGTGAGGGGCTGGATGCTGGCGCTGATGTTGCTGCGCTAGGTTCGCAGGTTGCGATCGTTTGGGGTGCAGGTAATCTGAGTCGTGAATACGAGCGGACTGTCTATGGGCGAATCTCGAACGATTCTGGTGAGACCTTCAGTAATGAAATGCAGATGGGAAACAAGGACCTCGGAGCCTGTGCCTGCTGCTCCCTCGCTACAAATTTCGGTGCCGAGAATGAGCTTGCCGTGGCCTACCGTTCAGCAATCGAAGGTGTGGGTAGGCATATGCAGGCGCTGACTTTGCAATTTGCAGATCAGGATATTCAATCGGGTAACTACGCCGAGTTATCTCCCTTGCAGGAATGGGAGCTTTCAGCTTGTCCGCTAAGTACCAATGACATCACGGTGGATGCCGAGGCTACTCAATGGTTGGTTTTCGAGACCGAGGGTCGAATCAATCAACTGCAGTTAGGCACCGGTGCGCAGGCTATGCCTGTGGCTGAGCCCTTCATCAAAACCAGGCAGAAGAATCCCGCTGTGGCTATCAATACCCAGGGTGACCGTTTGATCGTCTGGGGCGAGGCCATTAGTCATACCCGAGGTGGCAGGCTCAATATGCATTTGTTCGCCAAGGATGGCTCGGATAAGGTCACGGGTTTTTCAGAAGAGGTGTCCATTCCCAAGTTCAGCTTTCCCGCAGCGGCGGTCCTGCCGGGCGGAGACTTTCTGGTTCTCTACTGAGTTGCGTTCGATCAACTTTACTTGGAGGTTTAGTTTACTGCGTTCGCACTTTGAATCTGTTGGCGGATTAGCTCGTTTTCTAGATCGTTAAATTGCCGCTCGCTTTCCCTTTGGCTTCTGTCCTGTTGATTCTGCAGCGCATTCTGTAGGCGCTGTCGTTCACTATTCTCTAACGCGTTGAACCGATCATTCGAAAGCTGTCGATTGATCAATGCCGGGTTCGCTCCAGTAGTGTTGGCCCCGCGCCGTAGCCGATTGAAGGCGCTAAACACAAATTGTGTTCTGCTGCGTAAGGTGTTTTCACCGCAGGTGAATTCGATAGAGACTAACCGTCTCAACATTTCTGCGTTGTTCTCGCTGTCGGAATCCAGATCTGATGCTGCCGCCTGATTTACGTACTCATCTCTCCAGTCCTTCAGAGTGCGGCACTGTTCTAGGTAGTTTGCCATTAACTCACCGTCTACGGCGTTAATAAAATCATCGCAGATGGCCTGAGAGTTCTGCTTGGTATCTAAAGCAGCTAGGCAATCACTCGCTTTTACGTCTAGCGTGATCAAAGCCTCGCTAGTGGAGTCGATACTTTTTTGGAAGTCTATTTCTTGTGCCGAGGAGTATGGGGTTAGTGCAGGATAAAGCAGTGCCAACGCGAGCAGAGCTGTTCGCGTTGGCTTTAAGTAGCTTGTTAGCTTAGCTTTCATAGATCGTGAAGCGTTTTTCCCATTTCTTAAATCGTTTGCGACAGTATTTCTCTAGCTTCTTGTGTGTGGAGAAGAAAAGTTCACTAGCTTCCTTGATGGATTCATCAAACTCACAAAAATCGTTGTCGTATTCGCGACATACCCAAGGGCGGGTTTCATAGATGCCGCAAACCCCATGTGGCAGTAGGTGGCTACAGTTTGTTTCTATGTGCAGGAACCATCCATCGGCATCTTTGAAGATGTTGATGCCCTCGTGAGATACCTGCCACAGCAGGTGGTCAAAATCTTCCTTGGTTTTTGGAGTAGGGATCTTCTGATTTATTGAGTTACAACAAATAGATTTTTTACACTTTGAGCATTTCTTATCGAGGGCAACTTCTATCATTTTGCCGTCTTTTTCTACTTCAACCATCTTGATCGAATTCTTAGCGTCCATATTCCCTACCTGTAAAATTTACCACTCTTACTCGACCGATGACTTGGTTCGTCGAGGGCCAATTCTAACACTGCTTTTGGTTGAATTAGTATGCTTCATTACGCGGCCTGCTTTGCTTTACATTGTCCGCAATGCTCGCCAGAATAACGACTCACTCACTCGGAATGTGCTCATGTCTCTCTCCGCTCTTCTGACTAATCTACTTGCCAGTCTTTCGTTTCAGTCGCCCTTTCAATCGTGGTCAATTACTAAGGGGTTTAGAGCGCTATCCTGTTTGATGCTCACCCTTGTATTACTGTCTTGTTCGACTGAAGAACCTATTGCTACTTCAGCAAGTAGCGCTGCAGGAAGCGCCGAACAAAGCGGCGACATGGCAATTCAATTGCGTGCTGTGTCGACCATGCCCTGGCTAGTCACTGGGGGGGATGTGTTGGTGGAGGTCGCTATTGGTGCAACCATCAATGCCAGAGAGTTATCGATGAGTCTCAATGGCAGCGATATTAGCGACCGCTTCAGAGAAACAGCTACAACAACGTTGCAAGCCTTGTTGACTGACCTACCCCTAGGAGACAGCATTTTGTTGGTTCAGCAGAGGGGCTCGAACGTGAGTGAATCGCTGCAGTTGACTAACTACCCACAGAGCGGGCCAATCATTTCTGGGCCTCACGAGCAGCCCTATGTTTGTCAGACTGATGAGTTCCAGACAGTTGCAGGAGAATTGCTGGGCAGCGCTCTAGATTTAAACTGTACGATTGCTACTCGTGTTGACTATGTTTATTGGTCAACATCGGATGAGCTGTTCAAGCCCTTGCCCCTTGAGGCGGAAGCCGAGCCGCCTGCGGACATGGGTCTAATTACCGTAATGGGGAGGGTCGACCAGCCTTATATTGTGCGCGTCGAAACTGGGTCTGTGAATCGAGCAGTTTACGAAATAGCTATGTTACACAATCCGCTGAATGGCTCCCGCGTCTTGGATCCATGGAACCGTAGTCCTAATTGGAATGATAAGTTGGTGTATACCCATGGCGGTGGTTGCCGTGGGGGTTGGTATCAGCAGGGGGACAGAACCGGAGGTGTAATGCGCAGAGGCTTATTCGAGCAGGGCTATGCACTGACATCGGCGACACTGAACGTATTCGGTCAGAACTGCAATGACTTGTTAGCCTCCGAAACGCATATCATGGTGAAGGAGCGTTTTATTGAACACTACGGTGAGCCGGAGTACACGATTGCCACCGGCGCCTCGGGTGGCTCCTATCAATCGCATCAAACTGCCGATAACTACCCTGGCGTATTCGATGGCATCATTGTCTCTTCTAGTTTTCCTGATGTTACAACTGCCACCATCTTTACGCTTGCCGATGCACGACTGCTGCATAATTATTTTAGTGCGCTCGATGTGGAGACGTTTAGCCAGGAGCAGCAGCGCGCTGTATCGGGCTTTGGTGTCTGGGAATCTATTGCTAATCTGAGTCGTGGTGCGGCACGCTTAGACCCACTTTACGCTATCGAAACTCCTCTAGAGGAACAGGGTGGCGAAGTCAGTATTGCCGCCTTACGGGATGATCTGTACTCCGAGGCTAACCCTGGTGGAATCCGCGCGACTGTCTATGACCATACCGTCAATGTGTATGGAATCATGGCGAACCCTTTCGATCCCACGCAGGTAATGGCGCAGCGACCACTGGATAATGTCGGCGTACAATACGGTTTTGCAGCATTGAACCAAAGCATTATCACTGCGCAGCAATTCCTCGACCTAAATCAAGGCATAGGTGGTTTTGATCATGATATGAATCATGTCCCTGAGCGACATCGAACCGATGCGCAGGCTAGCAAGCGTGCCATCGAATCTGGGCGTGTCCTCTTCGGTGGTGCAGGCTTGGCCGCGACACCGGTTATCGACTACCGAACCTATAACGATCATCGCGAGGGCGGTGATATCCACATGATCGTGCATCAGTTCTCGACACGGCAACGATTGGTGAATGCGAACGGCCATGCGGACAACCATGTGATGCAGGTGGGAGGTCAATGGGACTTCATCGAAGGGCAAGAAGATCTTGGTAATCTATTTCGGCAGATGGACTATTGGATCCGAAATATCCAGGCAGACAGTCTCGAGTCCGACCCGGACTTCCGAGTCGTACGCAACAAGCCCGCAAGTCTAACCGATAGCTGCTGGGATACTACTGGGGAGACTATTGAATTAATCGAAGAGCCGCAGCAGTTTGGTTCTGACTCGCGCTGCGGTCAGCTGTATCCAAGTTATCAGTCGCCGAGGCAGGTTGCCGGTGCACCGCTGGCGAACGATATAGTGAGCTGTCAGTTAAAGCCCATCGATCTTGCTGACTATGTTATTGCGTTTACGACCGAAGAGTATCAACAATTATTGAATGTATTTCCTGAAGGGGTTTGTGATTGGTCGCAAGGTGATAGCAGTGGGTCGAGACATCAGGGTACGTGGAAGTCATTCGGCCCTTCGCCAATCAATAAGCTCTACTAGCAGCTAGAACCGTCAGTAACTCTAGTGTCTGCTAACGACCCAAAGCGGACATTTAGTCGGATAGCCAATACATGCTAGACTCTTCATCCAAGTAGAGAAGCAAATGCCGAATAACTAGGAGCAAGGTCCCAAATATGGGCAATCTGTTTCAAGAGTTAGATAGCCCCAGAATTCTCAAAATTGCTACAGTTTATCTAGCGATGGGCTGGTTAGCACTCGTTCACAATACCCCCCTTCAAGCGCAGGATGCCAGCCTGAATGGCGCGGTACTTACTATCCCTGTTGTAGTTGTGGGAGAAGCCTATTATTCAATCGAACTCACAATAGTAGCAGGAACAAATCCCGTAGAGTTTAACCTCACTGGCGCATCGGAAATCTTTGGCGCCAGCTCTGAAGGAGCCTCGACATTAATAGGGACCACTCTCTCCATTCCTTCTATAACTGCAGAAGAAATTGCCTACTGGGTTGATCTTGTTTTAATCAGTGACGATCCAGTTAAATTGCGCCTGAGTGGTGCGGGAGTGGTAAGTACGCCTGAGGAACAACGAGAAGAGGCTTTGCATCTCTTCGAAACCTCCATCTCGGAGCAGATCATTCAGACACGTTGTATTGCATGTCATGTCCAGGGCGGCCTGGCACGAGAATCAGCAATAAATTTCCAGCGCAGTAATATCGCGTCCGCACTGAATAATTTTGAAACGCTCGAAGCCCTGGCTGTTGATGAAACCGCTGGTGCAGATTACATCCTGACAAAGATCAGTGGCGGCCTCAGCCATGGAGGCGGCGCTCAGTTACCAATCGGCAGCGACCTGTACAATACCTTTGCAGAATTCCTGGCTCTGGTGACAAATGCGTCCAGTGACAGCAGCACTAATGATTTTTTTTCTGGCGTAAGCCTCTTGGATGGTCCATCCACGCTTCGCAAGGCTGCAATTCTGGTAGCTGGCAGGGCGCCGACCCAGCAAGAGATCGATGCTGTTACAGACGGGGGTGACGAAGCCCTCAGGAGTGTACTGCGCAGCCTCATGCAGGGGGACAGCTTTCACCATTTCCTCCTTGAAGGGACCAATGACAGGCTGTTAATAGAGGGTACTCAAAACCCTGTTGTAATCACCTTTCAGCCGAACTACCCACGATTGCGGAATAACCATCTCAACTATGAAAGGAAGATGCAGGGCCTTGAGCCGTTGGAACTGCCTTACACCTGTCTCTTATACACATCTGACGCTGCCGACGATCTACTCTGTGTAG
>OLHJ01000010.1_pt1 | contig 139543 bp, 134 predicted proteins | sample 1609491 | NCBI WGS metagenome assembly OLHJ01 (sample SAMN05416861, study PRJEB24817) | seawater metagenome | isolation source: Sea water | place: Canada:Atlantic | collected 2013-11
TTGAGAAGTACGATGAGGCGCCAAAAAGTGTTGCTGATGCAATCATTAATGGCGGAAACTAAGTTTAATCTCGGTCTAAGCCGACAAACTAATTTGTGATAGAGGAGCATTCTTATGTCAAAAGCAAAATTTGAAAGAAACAAGCCCCACGTCAATGTGGGAACAATTGGTCACGTCGATCATGGCAAGACTACGCTAACTGCAGCACTGACCAAAGTAATGGCAGAGCTACAAGGTGGTGAAGTTAAGGCATTCGCTGAGATCGATAATGCGCCTGAAGAAAAGGCACGTGGTATAACCATTTCAACGTCTCACGTTGAATATGAGTCACATAACCGTCACTACGCACACGTCGATTGTCCTGGTCACGCTGATTATGTTAAGAACATGATTACAGGCGCGGCTCAAATGGACGGCGCGATTCTTGTTTGTTCTGCAGCAGATGGCCCAATGCCACAAACGCGCGAGCACATACTGCTTGCACGTCAGGTAGGTGTTCCCTATATCGTTGTTTTCATGAACAAAGCTGACATGGTCGACGACGAAGAGTTGTTAGAGCTGGTTGAAATGGAAATTCGTGAATTACTCGATACCTATGATTTTCCAGGCGACGACACCCCAATTATTACAGGTTCTGCTTTGAAGGCACTAGAAGGTGATGCAAGTGACATCGGTGTTCCCTCTATCATCAAGTTAGTTGAGGCATTAGATACCTATGTCCCCGAGCCTGAACGCGCTATTGAAGGTGACTACCTAATGCCAGTAGAGGATGTTTTCTCTATTTCAGGTCGTGGTACTGTTGTAACCGGTCGTATTGAGCGTGGTATTGTTAAGGTCGGCGAAGAGATTGCTGTTGTCGGTATTACTGACACTATTAAGACCACCTGTACGGGTGTTGAAATGTTCCGAAAGTTGCTTGATCAAGGTCAGGCTGGTGATAACGTCGGTATTCTATTAAGAGGCACTAAGCGTGAAGACGTTCAACGCGGTCAAGTTTTAGCGAAGCCAGGTTCAATTACGCCGCACACAAAATTTGAATGTGAAGTGTATATTTTATCGAAAGATGAAGGTGGCCGTCATACGCCATTCTTTAATGGATATCGCCCACAGTTTTACTTCCGTACAACAGACGTGACTGGTGCTTGTGAATTACCTTCAGGTATTGAAATGGTAATGCCTGGTGACAACGTTAAGATGGAAGTTACCCTGATAGCGCCAATCGCAATGGACGATGGACTTCGCTTCGCAATACGTGAAGGTGGTCGTACCGTTGGTGCGGGTGTTGTTGCTAAGATTCTGGCATAAGGCGAATAATCAAGTAGTTAGATTGAGATAGTTAATTAAAAAGTAGTTTAAGTAAGGCGGGTGAAATACTCGAGTAAGAAAGCAGATATATTATTGCATCAGGGCGGGAGATGGGCTACCATCCCCGCCCTTCGTTTGACGGCGATAATATTTAGGGCGGGGTTTAGATCCGTCACCAAGTTTAGGACAGTGGCTCAATTGGTAGAGCAGCGGTCTCCAAAACCGCAGGTTGGGGGTTCGATTCCCTCCTGGCCTGCCAACTAAAGGCAGGAATTCTTCCACTAGCCATGGGGAAGAGAGCTGATTCGACAAGATCGTTTCGGTGGTCGCTAACTGGTTGGTTAGCTAGGTTGATGCAAAACAAAAAGTAAAAAATTATGTCCGAAAAAATAGTAAGCGAAGACGGTAAATTAGATCTGGTCAAGTGGGCAGTCGTAGCAGCGATTGTGGCTGGCTCCATCTATGCTAATTCCTATTTCGCGACGGAATCATTATTATTTAGAACGCTAGGCTTGCTTGTAGCTGCCGGCGCGGCTGGATGGATTGCAGCTCAGACTGTTCGTGGGCGCTCTTTTGTCAATTTGTGCCTAGATGCACGAGTTGAGATTAGAAAAGTTGTTTGGCCAACGAGACAAGAAACAACGCAGACTACGATCGTAGTCCTTATCGTCATATTCATTGTAGCTTTTATTCTATGGCTACTGGATTGGGGATTAAACAGCGTTATTTCATCGATGATCGGTTAGAGGTAAAAATGTCAAAGCGCTGGTACGTAGTTCATGCCTATTCAGGTTATGAGAAAAAAGTGATGCTTGCATTAGGAGAGCGAATTGCTCTTCAAAAAATGGAAGATTACTTTGATGAAGTGTTGGTGCCTACCGAAGAAGTCGTAGAAATGCGCGGTGGTCAAAAGCGAAAGAGTGAGCGCAAGTTCTTTCCAGGTTACGTCTTGGTCCATATGGAACTAAATGACGATACTTGGCATTTGGTTAAGGACACGCCCAGAGTGATGGGCTTTATTGGTGGCACGGCAGAAAGGCCTGCTCCAATTACTGATAAAGAAGCGAATAAGATTCTTCAGAGAATGGAGGATAGCGAAGAGGCTCCAACTCACAAGACTATTTACGAACCTGGCGAGATGGTTCGAGTTACAGATGGTCCATTTAATGACTTCACCGGTACGGTTGAAGAAGTTAACTACGAGAAGAGTCGATTGCGCGTTGCTGTATTGATTTTCGGTCGTTCGACTCCGGTAGAGTTGGAGTTCGGTCAAGTCGAAAAGAGTTAGAAAAGTTTAGATTCATTGAGGGTATTACTACCCTTATTAACTAAGTCGCTCCTTTTACATACGTAATGGGGCGCCGGGGAGTTTGCTTAGCTGCGAGGCTATATCGAACGTTTGAACCCAAAGGAGAAACACATGGCTAAGAAAGTACTGGCTTATATTAAGCTGCAAGTTGGCGCAGCAAAAGCTAACCCAAGTCCACCTGTTGGTCCGGCTCTCGGTCAACACGGCGTAAACATCATGGAATTTTGTAAGGCATTCAATGCACAGACTCAAGCAATTGAGCCTGGCCTGCCTATTCCTGTAGTTATTACTGTTTATGCAGACCGTAGCTTCACCTTTATTACGAAGACGCCTCCAGCATCTGTGCTACTGCGCAAAGCTGCCGGCCTCAAGAAGGGAAGCGGACGTCCAAACACAGAAAAAGTGGGCAAGGTAAGCCGCGCCCAATTAGAAGAAATTGCGACCCAGAAAATGGCTGATCTTACTGCTGCTGATATGGATGCTGCGGTTCGCACTCTTGCAGGCAGCGCGCGCAGCGCGGGCATAGAAGTCGAGGGAGTGGAGTAACATGGCCAAACTATCTAAAAAACAAAAGCAGGTAGCTGAAAAAGTTGAGGTAGGTAAAGCCTACTCAGTTGAAGAAGCTGTTGCGATCATCTCAGAATTTGCTTCAAAGAAATTCAGCGAGTCTCTAGACGTTTGTGTGAATCTCGGCATCGATGCGCGTAAGTCGGATCAAGCTGTTCGCGGTTCCACTATCCTACCCAACGGCACAGGCAAAGACGTTCGTGTCGCAGTTTTTGCTCAGGGCGAGAATGCAGACAAGGCGAAGGCTGCCGGCGCTGATGTGGTGGGCTTTGACGATTTAGCGGAATCCATTCAGGCAGGAAACATGGACTTCGACGTAGTTATTGCAACACCAGACGCTATGCGTGTAGTGGGCAAGCTAGGTACGGTTCTCGGTCCAAGAGGTTTGATGCCTAATCCTAAAGTAGGAACAGTCACACCAGACGTTGAAACTGCAGTTAAGAATGCCAAGTCCGGTCAGGTTCGCTATAGAACTGACAAGAATGGCATCGTTCATGGCGGAATCGGCAAAGTCGGCTTTGAGGGTCCTGCGGTTAAGGAAAACCTTGAAGCGCTACTGGCAGACCTAAAGAAGGCTAAGCCAGCTTCAGCTAAGGGTGTCTATCTCAAGAAGATAGTGCTTTCTTCGACTATGGGTCCTGGTCTACAGATAGATCAGTCGTCTCTAGAGCTTAAGTAACGAGATTTCGATTTACCAATAAGAATTCGAAGAGAGGGTTCTCTCTTCAACAGACTTTGGGGTTTCGCGTAAGCGAAGCTATCAAAGACCGTAGGTGCGACCGTCCAGTTTGGGTTTGGTCGCTTAATTTCCTACGCAGATGGTGAAGCCCGATTCAGTGTAATGCTGGATTTCAATCACCGAATAGCAAGGGCATGACGTGAGTAGTTGTCATGCTAAATCGCGGTCGAGCAATCGGCCATATTTAAGGAGTTTAGCTAGTGGCTATTGGACTAGAAGATAAGAAACAAATTGTTTCGGAAGTCAATACGGCTGCTAACAGTGCTGTCTCAGCGGTACTCGCCGATTATCGGGGTGTAACCGTAACTGACATGACTGAGCTTCGAAAGACTGCAAGAGAAAATAAAGTTTACCTTCGTGTTGTAAGAAACACGCTGCTTAAAAAAGCAGTTGAAGGTACTGATTTCGAATGCATTCAAGAAGTTTTAGTTGGTCCAACGATTCTTGCATTCTCAGAAGAAGATCCCGGTGCCGCAGCGCGCGTACTTAAGGATTTTGCGAAAGAGAAAGCAGACTTTGAGATCAAAGCACTCTCTGTAGGTGGCAAGTTATTGGATGCGGGTCAGATCGACGTGTTGGCGAAGTTGCCTACTCACGATCAAGCTCTATCCATACTTATGAGCGTGATGTTAGCGCCTGTAACGAAGCTCGCCAGAACCATGAAAGAGGTTCCCTCGAAAGCAACGCGTGCTGTTGCTGCAGTTCGAGACCAGAAGCAGGAAGCGGCCTAGTTCCTTCGTAACAGTTTAGAAATTGTAAAAAATTAGTAGAAACTTAAATTAATTTATTGAAAGTAGGAGAATAGAGTCATGGCTCTTTCCAAAGAAGATGTATTAGAAGCAATTGCAGACATGTCAGTAATGGACGTAGTTCAACTGGTTGAAGCAATGGAAGAAAAATTCGGTGTTACAGCTGCAGCAGCAGTTGCGGCAGCTCCAGCAGCAGCAGGCGGCGACGCTCCAGCAGCTGAAGAGCAGACTGAATTCGATATCGTTCTTACTGGTATTGGCGAAAAGAAAGTAAACGTCATTAAAGCAGTACGCGGTATCACTGGTTTAGGTCTTAAAGAAGCTAAGGAACTAGTTGACGGCGCGCCTTCAACTATCAAAGAAGCTGCTCCTAAAGCTGAAGCGGATGAAGCCAAGAAAGCGTTGGAAGAAGCTGGCGCAACCGTTGAGCTTAAGTAGTAAGTACTTTGCTACAAAACGACAAGCGCCGGGTGCCGTTAAAGCACCTGGCGTTAGTTCGTTGTAATTTCGAGTAAGAGAAGGAAGGCGCAAGCCGTGCATTGTCCAAGTCGTTACGACATAGGATCATGCGAAACGCAGAAAATTCTGCCAGTAGTTAATGCCAATAGAACACAACGCTAGGAACACACCAATGGCCTATTCGTATACAGAGAAAAAACGTATCCGCAAGAACTTCGGCAAATTGCCAAGTGCGATGGATATCCCTTACCTCTTGTCTATACAAGTCGATTCCTATAAACAGTTTACACAGGTTGACGTGCCTGTCGAATCACGAATGGAACAAGGTCTACACGCCGCGTTCAAATCTGTATTCCCTATCGTCAGCTATTCCGGCAAGGCAGTTCTGGAATATGTTAGTTATATCCTCGGAAAACCAGCGTTTGACGTCAAGGAATGTCAGCTGCGTGGTTCTACCTATTCAGTATCCTTACGGGTTAAGGTTCGGTTGATTCTTTATGATAAGGAATCAACTACACAAACAATTAAAGATATTAAAGAGCAAGAAGTCTATATGGGCGAGATCCCATTGATGACGGATTCGGGTACTTTTGTCATTAACGGTACCGAGCGTGTTGTTGTATCGCAATTGCATAGATCCCCCGGTGTGTTCTTTGATCATGACCGTGGTAAGACGCACAGCTCAGGAAAATTACTCTATTCTGCTCGGGTTATTCCTTACCGTGGCTCTTGGCTCGATTTTGAATTCGATCCGAAAGATATGGTTTATGTTCGAATCGACCGTCGTCGTAAATTGCCCGCTTCAGTATTGTTGCGTGCACTAGGCTATGGATCTCAAGAAATTCTTGAGATGTTCTACGAGAACAACAGCTTTAAGATTACTAGTAAGGGCAAAGACAAAGATAAAGAGTCGACTATCTCGTTGAATCTTATTCCTGCGCGTTTGCGTGGAGAAGTGCTTACTTTCCCGATCAATGACAAGAAAGGTAAGGAAATCGTAGAGGCTGGTCGTCGCATCACGTCTCGTCACGTGCGCCTTATGGAACAAGCGAAGTTGACAGCCTTGGTGGTTGAGCATGAATACCTTGTTGGTGCTGCGCTAGCTGCTGATGTGATTAACGAAGAGACGGGCGAAGTCTTAGTCCCCTGTAACACTGAAATCACTGAAGAAGTGATTGAGCAGTTCTTCGAGACCGGCGTAAAAACTTTCGAAACTATCTACACTAACGATCTCGATTGCGGTCCATTTATCTCGCATACATTGCGTATCGACGGAACGACTTCCAAGTTGGAAGCGATGGTCGAAATCTATCGCATGATGCGTCCAGGCGAGCCGCCTACGAAGGAATCAGCGGAGAACTTGTTCTCTAACTTATTCTTCTCGCCAGAGCGTTACGATCTTTCTGCAGTGGGTCGTATGAAGTTTAATCGTCGACTGGGTCGTCCTGAGTCAGAGGGCATGATGGTCCTCAGTAAGGAAGATATAGTCGATGTGTTGAAGACGCTGGTTGGAATCCGTAACGGTTTCGGCTCTGTCGATGACATCGATCACTTAGGTAATCGCCGTATTCGTTCTGTAGGTGAGATGGCCGAGAACCAATTCCGCGTAGGTTTAGTTCGTGTCGAACGTGCTGTGAAAGAGCGTTTGAGCATGGCTGACTCAGAAGGCCTGATGCCACAAGATATGATCAATGCGAAGCCAGTGGCTGCAGCGATCAAAGAATTCTTTGGCTCTAGCCAGCTGTCCCAGTTTATGGATCAGAACAACCCGCTTTCCGAGGTGACACACAAGCGTCGCGTATCGGCTCTTGGACCCGGTGGTTTGACTCGTGAAAGAGCAGGCTTCGAAGTGCGCGACGTACACCCGACTCACTACGGTCGAGTATGCCCAATTGAAACGCCTGAAGGTCCTAACATTGGATTGATTAACTCGCTGGCAACTTATGCGAGAACCAATCACTACGGCTTCCTCGAAAGTCCATATAGAAAAGTAGCCAGCAACAAGGTTACGGATGAAATCGATTATCTGTCGGCGATCGACGAAAGTGATTTCGTTATCGCGCAGGCGAGTGCTCCTTTGGATAAGAAAAAGGGCTTCGTCGATAACCTTGTCACAGTGCGTTATAAGGGCGAGACGCTCTTAAAGCCACGTGAAGAGGTTGATTACATGGACGTGGCTCCGCAACAGATGGTATCTGTGGCAGCGGCCTTGATTCCTTTCCTTGAGCATGACGATGCTAACCGTGCCTTGATGGGTTCAAACATGCAGCGTCAGGCGGTTCCGACACTGAAGACTGAGAAGCCTTTGGTTGGTACGGGTATGGAACGCAACGTAGCTACCGATTCTGGTGTATGTGTTGTTGCCTTCCGCGGTGGCGTCATCGAGAGTGTTGATGCGGCCAGAATCATCGTTCGTGTGAACGATGCAGAGACAGACGCAGGTGAGGCGGGTGTGGATATCTACAACCTGACTAAGTACACCCGCTCTAATCAGAATACATGTATCAGCCAAAGACCATTAGTTAAAGATGGAGACACGATTGGTCGTGGCGACATCTTGGCGGACGGTCCATCCATTGATATGGGTGAGTTGGCACTAGGCCAGAATATGCGTATCGCATTCATGCCTTGGAACGGATACAACTTCGAAGATTCAATCTTAATATCAGAGCGAGTTGTTAAAGAAGATCGCTTCACTACGATTCACATTCAGGAACTTACTTGTGTGGCTCGTGATACTAAGCTGGGATCGGAAGAGATTACTGCTGATATTCCAAACGTAGGCGAAGGCGCCCTAAGCAAGCTGGACGAGTCCGGTATTGTCTATATCGGTGCCGAAGTTAGTGCTGGCGACATTTTGGTCGGCAAGGTTACGCCTAAAGGCGAAACACAGCTAACTCCAGAAGAAAAACTACTACGTGCAATTTTCGGTGAGAAAGCCTCGGACGTAAAAGATACTTCTTCACGTGTTCCTACAAGCGTTAAGGGTACTGTAATTGACGTGCAGGTATTCACCCGTGATGGTCTAGAGAAAGATCAGCGCGCTGTTGAAATCGAAGAGACGCAACTCTCTAAGGTTCGCAAAGACATCGACGATGAGTATCGAATCGTTGAAGCCGCGACTTTTGAGCGCTTGCAGCAAGCTCTAGTTGGTAAAGTTGTAGCCGGTGGTCCGAAGTTGAAAAAGGGCCAGAAGGTTACTGCTGACTATCTAGCTGATCTGCCTAATGAAGATTGGTTCAAGCTGCGCATGTCTAACGATGCAGTGAACAAGCAATTAGAACGTGCAGATGAGCAGCTTAAAGAAAGACGTGTTGAGCTAGACGAACGCTTTGAAGACAAGAGAAAGAAACTCACTCAAGGTGATGATCTGGCTCCTGGCGTATTGAAGATCGTTAAAGTCTACCTCGCTATCAAGCGCCGCATACAGCCTGGCGACAAGATGGCCGGTCGTCATGGTAACAAAGGTGTTATCTCAGTAATCATGCCTATCGAAGACATGCCGTATGACGAGAAGGGCGAGCCGATAGATATCGTGCTGAATCCGCTCGGCGTACCGTCGCGAATGAACGTTGGTCAGGTCTTGGAGACGCATCTAGGTGCGGCTGCTAAGGGTCTGGGTAACCGCATTGGCGAGATGCTAGATGCCAAGAAGAAGGCGTCAGAAGTCAGAAAGCTAGTTACCGAGATTTACAACAAGATCGGTGAACGCACTGAAGACATTAAGAGTTTTAATGATGATGAAGTCATGGAGCTCGCCCACAACTTGCGCGCGGGTGTGCCGATGGCTACTCCTGTGTTCGATGGCGCGGCTGAGGTCGAAATCAAAGACATGCTCGAGCTTGCTGGAATTCCAGAAAGTGGTCAGGTCACACTTTTTGACGGCAGAACGGGAGAGTCTTTCGATCGCCAGGTAACAGTCGGCATCATGTATATGCTGAAGCTGAATCACTTGGTTGATGACAAGATGCATGCTAGATCAACTGGTTCGTACAGTTTGGTTACGCAGCAGCCACTGGGTGGTAAGGCACAATTCGGTGGGCAGCGCTTCGGAGAAATGGAAGTGTGGGCTCTCGAAGCATATGGTGCAGCTTATACCTTGCAGGAAATGCTAACCGTTAAGTCGGATGACGTTGCCGGTCGAACTAAGATGTATAAGAACATCGTCGATGGTGACCACAGAATGGAGCCGGGAATGCCGGAGTCATTTAATGTGCTAGTGAAAGAAATCAGGTCGCTTGCGATCGATATGGAATTGGACGTCAGTACTAAGTAGACCGATTCGCGCTAGCTAGTACGACAAATGAAGAATTAGTGATTATTAAAGCCTGTTTGCGAAAGCAACAGGTGGAGGATGTAGAATGAAAGACCTATTAGGGTTGCTTAAATCTCAATCACAATCAGATGAGTTCGATTCCATTAAAATTGGATTGGCCTCGCCGGAGATGATTCGTGCCTGGTCGTTCGGTGAAGTTAAGAAGCCAGAGACGATTAACTATCGAACGTTTAAGCCAGAGCGTGATGGCTTATTCTGCGCCAAGATTTTTGGCCCAGTAAAAGACTATGAGTGCCTGTGTGGTAAGTACAAGCGTCTTAAGCATCGCGGCGTTATCTGTGAGAAGTGTGGCGTAGAAGTAGCACTCTCAAAAGTACGTCGTGATCGCATGGGCCATATTGAGCTAGCGAGCCCAGTAGCCCATATTTGGTTCCTCAAGTCTCTGCCTTCGCGCATCGGCTTGCTGTTGGATATGACGCTCAGAGACATTGAGCGCATTCTCTATTTCGAATCTTTCGTCGTTACTGATCCGGGCATGACTACTCTTGAAAAAGGGCAGTTGCTAACGGATGAGCAATACTACGATGCGATGGAAGAATTTAGTGATGAGTTCGATGCCAAGATGGGTGCGGAAGCGGTCCAGGCATTGATGAAGGATCTGGACGTTGATGCGGAAGTTGCGCGTCTTCGCGAAGAAATTCCAGCCACTAATTCTGAGACAAAGTTGAAGAAGCTCTCTAAGCGCTTGAAGCTCTTGGAAGCCTTTAACGCCTCTGGCAACAAGCCGGAGTGGATGGTAATGACAGTTTTACCTGTCCTACCACCTGATCTTCGTCCTCTTGTTCCTCTGGACGGTGGTCGTTTCGCGACGTCAGATCTGAACGATCTTTATCGTCGTGTAATCAATAGAAACAATCGTCTGAAGCGTCTTCTAGATTTGAACGCTCCAGACATTATCGTACGTAACGAAAAGCGTATGTTGCAGGAAGCGGTTGATGCGCTTCTCGACAACGGCCGTCGTGGTCGCGCGATCACAGGTTCGAATAAGCGACCTCTTAAGTCTCTTGCCGACATGATCAAGGGTAAGCAAGGCCGCTTCAGACAGAATCTTCTCGGTAAGCGAGTGGATTATTCAGGCCGTTCTGTAATTGTTGTTGGTCCTACACTTAGGTTGCATCAGTGTGGTCTTCCTAAGAAGATGGCCTTGGAGCTATTCAAGCCATTCATCTTTGGCAAGCTTGAGCGTCGTGGCCTAGCTACTACCATCAAGGCTGCAAAGAAGATGGTTGAGCGTGAGACTGCTGAGGTTTGGGATATTCTCGCAGACGTTATTCGCGAACACCCAGTGCTGCTTAACCGCGCGCCAACACTGCATAGACTCGGTATTCAGGCTTTCGAGCCAGTGCTAATCGAGGGTAAGGCAATTCAGTTGCACCCGCTGGTTTGTGCAGCCTACAACGCCGACTTTGACGGTGACCAGATGGCGGTTCACGTACCGCTCACGCTGGAAGCACAGCTTGAAGCGCGTACGCTAATGATGTCTACGAATAATATCTTGGCACCTGCTAACGGTGAGCCAATTATTGTTCCATCACAAGACGTTGTATTGGGTCTTTACTACATGACGCGATCACGCGTGAACGCGCAGGGTGAAGGCATGACTTTCTCCGACGCGAAAGAAGTGCAGCGCGCCTACGAAACGGGCAATGCTCACCTGCAAGCACGCATCAAAGTAAGAATTACAGATGTTTACAACAATGAAAAAGGCGAGCAAGTCCGCGAGACTGCCATTGTAGATACTACCGTGGGTCGTGTGTTGCTGTTCAACATCGTCCCGGAAGGTCTGCCTTTCTCTATGGTTAATCAGAAGATGGCGAAGAAGCAAATCTCGCTGATTCTGAATGCTTGCTATCGCGATGTTGGCCTTAAGGAAACTGTTATATTCGCAGACCAGTTGATGTATACGGGTTACAAGTACTCAACACGTTCCGGTTCATCCATCGGTGTTAATGACTTTGTCATTCCTGATGAGAAGGTAACGATCATTGGTCAGGCAAACACTGAAGTGGAAGAGATCGAGGCACAATTCGCTTCCGGTCTAGTAACACAAGGTGAGAAGTACAATAAGGTTATCGATATTTGGTCTCGTGCAAACGACCTTGTAGCGAAAGCCATGATGGAAGGCTTGTCGACAGAGCCGGTTATCAATAAGGAAGGGAATGAAGAGCAGCAGGAATCATTCAACTCGGTATATGTCTATGCCGATTCCGGCGCTCGTGGCTCCCCCGCTCAGATTCGTCAACTAGCTGGTATGCGTGGCTTGATGGCACGACCTGACGGTTCGATTATTGAGACGCCTATTACGGCTAACTTCCGCGAGGGTTTGAGTGTGTCGCAGTATTTCACCTCGACTCACGGAGCTCGTAAAGGTTTGGCAGATACGGCATTGAAGACAGCTAACTCTGGTTACCTGACTCGACGTCTGGTTGATATTTCTCAGGATTTGGTTGTTACCGAGATTGACTGTGGTACGGATCAAGGTTTGACGATGTCACCAGTAATTGAGGGCGGCGATATTATCGCGCCGTTAGGCGACAGAGTATTGGGTCGTGTGTTGGCCGCCGATGTAGTTTCAGAAACTAGCGGTGAGCTAGTAGCCGAAGCCGGCACTATGATCAACGAACGTATGGTTGAGACGTTGGAGACAGGTGGCGTGGATCAGGTTCACGTGCGCTCGCCAATCACTTGTGAGACGCGCTTCGGTATCTGTAGTCAGTGTTACGGTCGCGACCTTGCCCGTGGACACGTCGTCAATGTTGGTGAGGCAGTGGGTGTTATTGCTGCTCAGTCAATCGGTGAGCCGGGTACACAGCTTACGATGCGTACGTTCCACATCGGTGGTGCGGCATCTAGAGCCACAGCATCTGACAGCGTACAGGTTAAGAACACCGGTACAATTCATCTGCACAACATGAAGACGGTAGAGAACATTAAGGGAGAGCTGGTTGTTGTATCGCGCTCCGGTGAGCTCATCGTTGATGATACTAATGGCCGCGAGCGTGAGCGTTATAAGCTCCCGTACGGTGCATTGATTACAGTTGGTAAAAATACTGACGTTGAAGCCGGGCAGATCGTTGCTACTTGGGATCCGCACACTCACCCGATTGTTTCGGAAGTGGCGGGTAAAGTTGCTTTTGCGGCAATGGAAGAAGGTATTACAACTCGCGAACAGACGGATGAGATCACAGGCCTAAGTAGTATTTCTGTTATCGATCCGAACGAGCGCGCCGCCTCTGCTAAGGAGCTGCGCCCAGGTGTTACTGTTGTAGATAAGAAGGGCAAGGAAATTTGCCTGCCAGGTACAAACCACCCGGCTCACTACTTCTTACCGGCAAATGCGATTGTCAGTCTTAATGATGGCGTTGACCTGAATATCGGTGACGTTATCGCGCGTATTCCGCAGGAAGGCTCGAAGACTCGTGATATCACGGGTGGTCTGCCGCGTGTTGCCGACTTGTTCGAAGCGCGTCGTCCGAAAGAGCCAGCTATCTTGGCTGAGATTTCGGGTACGGTAAGCTTTGGTAAAGAGACTAAAGGTAAGCGTAGATTGGTTATTACACCGAAAGACGGTATTAACCCAATCGACGGCTCTGATCACTACGAGGTGCTGATTCCTAAGTGGCGCACCATGACAGTGTTTGAGGGTGAATATATCGAGAAGGGAGAGGTTGTTTCTGAAGGCCCTCCAGCTCCTCACGATATCCTGCGTTTGAAGGGTGTTGAGGCGTTAGCTCAATATATCGTCAACGAAGTTCAAGAAGTGTATCGCCTCCAGGGTGTACGAATTAACGATAAGCATATCGAAGTTATCGTACGTCAGATGCTGCGTAAGATCGAAGTTTCACACATTGGTGACTCGTCACTGATTAAGGGTGAGCAGCTAATGTATACGCAGATTCTCGAAGTGAACGACCAGCTTCGCGAAGAAGAGAAAGAGGAAGTTCGTTTCGAGCGCTTGCTATTGGGTATTACCAAGGCATCGCTGGCAACAGAGTCCTTCATCTCGGCAGCGTCGTTCCAGGAGACCACTCGTGTTCTTACGGAAGCGGCGGTTACTGGAAAGCGCGATTTCCTGAGAGGCTTGAAGGAAAATGTGGTTGTTGGACGCCTTATCCCGGCTGGAACGGGTCTGGCGTATCACGCAGCACGCAAGAAGGCCTATGCGGACAAGCTTAATTCAGACTCCGTGACTGCGAGTGATGTAGAAGCAGCATTGAGCGAAGCCCTAAATATTAAGGCTGAAGGTTAGAGAGCTGGTTCAAACAGGCAGCAATGCTTGGAAATAGTTGACTAGAGGATGCGGGATCATTAAACTCTCGCATCCTTTATTCTGGCAGTCGATCCTTGTTATTTAGTGAGATCTGCGGGCCAACAAAGAATATTGCTCAGGTAACTGAGCCAAAGAATTTAGTATAGAAAGCGGCTTAAGCCAAAAAATTAGAGGTTTTAAGGAAAACATGACGACAATTAACCAATTAGTACGCAAGCCCCGACGCAGTAAAATCGTCAAAAGCGGCGTGCCTGCGCTCCAAGGCTCACCTCAGAAGCGCGGTGTTTGCACGAGGGTTTATACAACTACGCCAAAGAAGCCTAACTCGGCTTTAAGAAAGGTGTGTCGTGTGCGTCTGGTTAATGGATTTGAAGTGTCTTCCTATATTGGTGGTGAAGGCCACAACCTGCAGGAACACTCCGTTGTTCTAATCAGAGGCGGTCGTGTTAAGGATCTTCCAGGTGTTCGCTACCACACGGTTCGCGGCAGCTTGGATACTTCAGGCGTTGCAGACCGTAAGCAGAGCCGCTCCAAATACGGCACGAAGAAGCCTAAATAATCTAGAAAGTAGTAGTTAGAGTCATGGCGGGCCCGGTAATTCTATAGGGTTCTGCCTCTACAAGCGTAAGGATACGCGCCTCATCGAGACTCTTTAATAAAGCGATGAGTGAGAGTAAGGCCAGGTAATAGCTGCTTTTCGAAGTGACTATGAGTCCTGGATCAACCTGAATAAACATAGAGGTCTCAAATGCCAAGAAGAAGAGTAGTTGCTAAACGTGAAATCCTGCCAGATCCAAAATTCGGTAGTCTAACCCTCGCAAAATTCATGAACCACGTGATGGTCGACGGCAAGAAGTCTGTTGCTGAGCGCATTGTCTATGGTGCATTAGATGTAGTTTCAAGCAAAATGCCTGGAGATCCACTCGAGACTTTCGAGAAGGCTCTGGACGCTATTGCTCCTATGGTCGAAGTTAAGTCTCGCCGTGTCGGTGGTGCAACCTATCAGGTTCCCGTTGAAGTGCGTGTTGAGCGTCGTCATGCCCTAGCCATGCGTTGGTTAGTAGAGCATTCACGTAAGCGTGGCGAGAAGTCTATGGCCTTGCGTCTCGCTGGCGAAATAACTGATGCCTCTGAAGGTAAGGGTAGTGCGGTTAAGAAGCGCGAAGATGTACACCGTATGGCAGAAGCCAACCGAGCATTCTCACACTACCGTTTCTAGACGGCGCATCTACAGTAGATAGGCTGTTTCTATCTACTGTGTTGTATAAAGAGCATAAGCTGTGGCCAGAAAACATCCATTAGAGCGTTATCGCAATATCGGAATCGTTGCTCACGTAGATGCGGGTAAGACCACCACTACCGAGCGCGTACTGTTCTATACAGGTATTTCACACAAGATTGGTGAAGTGCACGATGGCGCTGCGACTATGGACTGGATGGAGCAGGAGCAGGAGCGTGGTATTACTATCACCTCCGCGGCGACTACTTGTTTCTGGAGCGGTATGGGAGCTCAGTACGACGAGCATCGCATCAACATCATCGACACCCCAGGACACGTTGACTTTACTATTGAAGTTGAGCGTTCTTTGCGTGTCTTGGACGGCGCGGTAGTTGTACTTTGCGGCTCTTCCGGTGTTCAGCCTCAGACCGAAACAGTATGGCGTCAAGCGAATCGCTACGAAGTGCCACGCATGGTTTTCGTCAACAAGATGGACCGAGCCGGTGCCGATTTCCTGATGGTTGTCGATCAGATGAAAGAGAGACTCGGTGCTAATCCGATTCCTCTACAGTTGGCGATCGGTGCGGAAGACGAATTCAAGGGCGTAGTCGACCTCGTTAAGATGAAGGCGATTCGCTGGAACGAAGCAGATCAGGGCGCCACTTTCGAATACGAAGAAATTCCTGCCGACATGCAAGACCTGGCTGATGAATGGCGCGAAACTCTGCTTGAAGCAGCCGCAGAAGCTACCGAAGAGCTTATGGATAAGTACCTGGAAACGGGCAGCCTATCCGAAGAAGAAGTCATGGATGGTATTCGCACTCGCACATTAGCAAGCGAGATAGTGCCTACACTTTGTGGTTCGGCTTTTAAGAACAAGGGTGTTCAGGCAGTGCTTGATGCGGTGATAGATTACATGCCGGCGCCAACTGAAGTTAAGGCCATTGAAGGTGTTCTTGACGATGGCACTGTGACTCAATGTGAAGCCGATGACAAAGCGCCGTTCGCTGCTTTGGCATTCAAGATCGCAACCGACCCCTTCGTTGGGACACTGACGTTTTTCCGAGTGTACTCAGGGACTCTTAATTCTGGAGACTCGGTTTACAACCCAATCAAAACAAAGAAAGAGCGTGTTGGTCGTATGGTGCAGATGCACGCGAACACGCGAGAAGAGATCAAAGAAGTATTGGCCGGCGATATTGCGGCTGCAATTGGTCTTAAGGATGTGACAACAGGCGAAACTCTCTGCGCAATCGACCGGGTTGTGACTCTTGAGAAAATGGAATTCCCAGAGCCTGTGATCTCCGTAGCTGTTGAGCCTAAGACTAAAGCGGACCAAGAGAAAATGGGCATCGCCTTGGGCAAACTGGCTCAGGAAGATCCATCGTTTAGAGTCGAGACAGATGAAGAATCGGGTCAGACAATTATTTCAGGTATGGGTGAGCTTCACCTTGATGTTCTGGTAGACAGAATGCGCAGAGAATTCTCTGTAGAAGCGAATATCGGTAAGCCTCAAGTGGCCTATCGCGAGACCATCAGAAAGACAGTCGAAATCGAAGGCAAGCACGTTAAGCAATCCGGTGGCCGCGGTCAGTACGGACACGTAGTGCTTAGGCTAGAGCCTTTGGATCCAGATTCAGAATACGAATTTGTGAACGAGATCGTAGGCGGAACAATTCCTAGAGAATTCATTCCAGCTGTAGACAAAGGTGTGCAGCAGCAAATGAAGAATGGCTGTATTGCTGGCTTTCCTTTGCTTGCCATGAAAGTAACTCTTTTCGACGGTTCTTTCCACGATGTGGATTCCAGCGAAATGGCGTTTAAAATTGCCGGCTCGATGGCGTTGAAGAAGGGCGCGATCAAAGCTGATGCAGCTTTGCTAGAGCCGATGATGAAAGTAGAAGTTGTATCCCCAGAGGAATACATGGGTGATGTGATGGGTGACTTGAATCGCCGTCGAGGCATGGTGCAGGGCATGGAAGACAGCGCTATGGGCAAAGTCATCAATGCCGAGGTTCCGCTTGCAGAAATGTTTGGTTATTCGACGGACTTGCGTTCGGCGACTCAAGGTCGTGCTACTTATACGATGGAGTTCGATAAGTACGCGGTTGTACCGAATAATATTGCTGAAGGCATTATTAACCAGACATAGATTCAAATTATAAACACATAAAATATTTAGAAGTGAACGAGGTGATATTGTGGCTAAAGAGAAATTCGAACGAAATAAACTACACGTAAACGTTGGTACGATTGGTCACGTTGACCATGGTAAGACGACGTTAACAGCGGCTTTGACGAGAGTCTGTTCTGAAGTTTGGGGCGGCGGTGAAGTCCGTGACTTCGCGCAGATCGATAATGCGCCAGAAGAAAGAGAGCGCGGTATCACTATTTCTACGTCTCACGTTGAATACGATTCGCCTAACCGTCACTACGCGCACGTTGACTGTCCAGGTCACGCCGACTACGTAAAGAACATGATCACTGGTGCTGCACAGATGGACGGCGCTATCTTGGTTTGTTCTGCAGCAGACGGCCCAATGCCACAGACTCGTGAGCACATCTTGCTATCTTTGCAGGTTGGCGTTCCTTACATCGTTGTGTTCATGAACAAAGCGGACATGGTTGATGACGAAGAATTGATTGAATTGGTAGAGATGGAGATCCGTGAGCTATTGGATCAATACGAATTCCCAGGTGACGACACACCTATTATTGTTGGTTCTGCTCTTAAGGCTCTTGAAGGCGACACATCTGATATCGGCATGCCTGCGGTACAGAAGCTTGTTGAGACGCTAGACAGCTACATTCCTGATCCGGTTCGTGACGTCGAGAAGCCTTTCTTGATGCCAATCGAAGACGTGTTCTCAATTTCCGGTCGCGGTACTGTTGTAACAGGCCGAATCGAGCGTGGCATTGTAAATGTTGGTGACGAACTAGACATCGTTGGTATTAAAGACACTCAGAAGACAGTTTGTACGGGTGTTGAGATGTTCCGCAAGTTGCTAGACGAAGGTCGAGCTGGCGAGAACGTTGGTGTACTACTACGTGGTACTAAGCGTGAAGACGTTGAGCGCGGTCAGGTTCTGGGCAAGCCCGGATCTGTAACGCCACACACAATATTCGAAGCTGAAGTCTACATCCTGAACAAGGATGAGGGCGGACGTCACACACCATTCTTCAAAGGTTACCGTCCACAGTTTTACTTCCGTACAACTGACGTGACAGGTGCTTGTGAGCTACCAGAAGGTGTTGAGATGGTAATGCCAGGTGACAACGTGAACATGGTTGTGACTTTGATTGCACCGATCGCAATGGATGAAGGTCTACGTTTTGCTATCCGTGAGGGTGGTCGTACAGTAGGCGCGGGCGTTGTAGCTAAGATTATCGAGTAAAATCGATTTTCTGCAGATCGAGCCAGCTTTCCGCGAGGAACGCTGGCTTTGTCGCAATAGACAAGAGGGGATTTGTCCACTCCCCGGTCTCGCAAGGGGCTTAAGTGAGATAGAGGTTTGCGAAATTAGGATATTGCCTAATCATCGGAAAGTCAGAGAAAAAGCGGCTTTCAGAAGGTTATTCCTTGACAGGAAAGGGCCAAAACCTTAAGATTCGCATCCCTTATTTGGCTATTCTTAGAAAGCCAAACGAGAAACGTACAGTAACTTATTAATTTTAAAGAATTTTTTGGAGCACGAAGTAGATGCAAAATCAGCGAATCAGAATCCGCCTCAAGGCCTTCGATCATCGTCTGATTGATCAATCTACCCAAGAAATTGTTGATACTGCTCGTCGCACTGGCGCTCAGGTCCGCGGACCTATCCCTTTGCCAACGAATAAGGAAAGATTCACTGTATTGATTTCACCGCATGTAAACAAAGATGCACGAGATCAGTACGAAATTCGCACTCACAAGCGATTGCTAGACATCGTCGAGCCAACTGAGAAGACAGTTGATGCTTTGATGAAGCTAGATCTCGCGGCAGGTGTGGAAGTACAAATTAGTCTGGGTTAAACCAGTCTGAGAAAAACATAACCAGGCAAAGAGCAATTCAGTCCTCTTTGCCCTTTTTTTAAAGATTTGGCGCACTGATATATCTGCTACCACTGCGGTAGCGAACATAGTGTAACGCGTCAGCGGCCATAGCGGGTTTTAGCCCCTTGCACGATGAGGTCTAATAAAATGTCGATAGGATTAGTCGGTAGAAAAAGCGGGATGACTCGCATTTTCACTGAAGAGGGTACATCTGTCCCTGTTACTGTTGTGGAAGTACAACCGAACCGGGTCACACAAGTTAAGACTCCCGATGTTGACGGCTATAGCGCCATTCAGGTTACTACTGGATCGCGTCGTGCTTCACGCGTGTCGAAAGGCATGGCGGGTCATTTTGCCAAGGCAAGCACCGAGGCAGGTTCTGGTCTTTGGGAATTCCGCACTGCAGACACAGCTGAGATAGAAGCAGGTAGCGAGATCAAGGTTGATCAATTCGAAGTTGGTCAGATGGTAGACGTAACTGGCACTTCGAAAGGTAAAGGTTTTCAGGGCGGCGTTAAGCGACATAATTTCCAGATGCAAGACGCCACTCACGGTAACTCTCTATCTCACCGTGCACCTGGTTCTATCGGCCAGTGTCAGACACCAGGTCGAGTATGGAAAGGAAAGAAAATGGCGGGTCAGATGGGTAACGTAAAGCATACAACCCAATCTCTAGAAGTAATAAGAGTCGATATGGAAAACAATCTTCTTCTTATTAAAGGTGCACTGCCAGGTGCTACCGGTTCGGACGTAATCGTTCGTCCAGCCGTCAAGACAAAGAACAAGGCCAAGGGGTAAGCAATGGAATTAAATCTTGCATTGCCCGGCAAGAAGACGGGCAAAGAAACAGTTTCACTCTCAGACGAGTCCTTCGGTAAGGAATATAACGAGCCTCTAGTCCATCAGACTGTTGTGACTTATATGGCTGGAGCCCGACAGGGTTCAGTTAAGCAGAAAACTCGTTCTGAAGTTCGCGGAGGCGGTCGTAAGCCTTGGCGTCAAAAGGGTACTGGCCGAGCACGTGCTGGTACTATCCGATCTCCAATCTGGCGCGGCGGCGGTGTTACTTTTGCTGCGCGTCCTGCGGATCACTCCAAGAAGCTCAATAAGAAAATGTATCGCGGTGCGATGCAGTGCATTCTGTCAGAGCTTATTCGCCAAGACAGATTGTTCGTAGTTAGCGAATTCGAGCTAGATTCTCATAAGACTCAGACGCTCGTTAGTAAGCTAAAAGATTTCGAGCTAGACAACGTTCTCATCGTTACCGAGCAAGTAGAAAAGAACCTCTATCTTGCCGCTCGCAACCTACACAAGGTTGATGTATTGGATGTTACTGGCCTAGATCCAGTTAGTCTGATCGGCTTCGAAAATGTGATCATTACTGTCTCTGCGTTGAAGAAAGTAGAGGAGATGTTGGCATGAACGTTGAAAGAATCTATTCAGTAATTCTCGGACCACACGTATCTGAAAAGACCACCATAATGGGTGAGTTGAATAACCAGTACGCGTTCAAGGTCACGACTGATGCTACAAAATCAGAGATCAAGAAGGCCGTAGAGACGATATTCAATGTTGTCGTTGCCGACTTGCAGGTGCTAGTGGTTAAAGGAAAGACCAAGCGCACTCCTAAGGGAAAAATTAGACGTCGCTCCGATTGGAAGAAGGCGTATGTCAGACTTGAAGCGGGTCATGAAATTGACTTTGCGGACATCGGGTAAAGGGGTAAGTCATGCCAGTTGTAAAGTGTAAACCTACTTCACCAGGACGCCGATTCGTCGTCAAGGTTGTTCATCCCGATCTACATAAGGGTGAACCTTATGCACCTCTAACTGCGCCCAAGTCTAGAACTGGCGGCAGAAATAACAGGGGTCGCATTACCACACGTCATATAGGCGGTGGGCACAAGCAAAGATATCGCATCATGGATTTCAAGCGAAACAAAGATGGAATCGAAGCGAAGGTTGAGCGTCTAGAATACGATCCGAACAGATCTGCAAACATAGCTCTTCTGCTTTATGCCGACGGTGAGCGTAGATACATCATTGCTCCAGGAAAAGTAAAAGCCGGTGACGTAGTTATGTCTGGCGAAGATGCAGCAATCAAGGTTGGCAATTGTTTGCCACTTAGAAACATACCACTAGGTAGTACGGTACATTGCTGCGAATTGAAGCCTGGTAAGGGCGCGCAAATTGCTCGTAGCGCAGGTACTTCTTTGCAGTTAGTTGCTAGAGAAGGTAATTACGCAACACTTCGTCTTCGCTCTGGCGAAATGCGCAAAGTGTTAAGTGACTGCCGTGCAACTCTAGGTGAGGTATCTAACTCAGAGCACTCTCTTCGCTCACTCGGTAAAGCCGGTGCGAAGCGCTGGAGAGGTGTAAGACCTACAGTTCGTGGTGTTGCCATGAACCCAGTAGATCACCCACATGGTGGTGGTGAGGGAAGAACATCCGGTGGTCGTCACCCAGTTTCACCTTGGGGCACGAAGACTAAGGGTTTCAAAACTAGAACTAATAAGCGCACGAATAACATGATTGTTCGTCGCAGAAATTCAAGCCGCTAAGGCTTCAGTAGAGGTATTCACTAGTGCCACGTTCGCTAAAAAAAGGTCCATTCATCGATCTTCATCTAATGAAGAAAGTGCAGACCGCAGCAGAGAATCGCGACAAGCGTCCAATCAAAACTTGGTCACGACGTTCCATGGTTTCTCCGGATATGATTGGTTTGACCATCGCTATCCATAATGGACGACAGCATGTGCCTGTTTCCATTAACGAAGACATGGTCGGTCATAAGCTAGGTGAGTTCGCTACAACTCGCACTTATCGCGGTCATACTGCCGATAAGAAGGCACGGTAATTAGGGGTCTGTGATGGAAGTTCAAGCAAGATTAAAAGGTGCACGTCTCTCCGCTCAAAAAGCGCGACTTGTAGCTGATCAAATACGCGGTAAGGCTGTTGAAGAAGCTTTGTTGGTATTGACGTACAGCCCTAAGAAAGGCGCGGCAATTATCAAGAAGGTCTTGAATTCAGCAATCGCCAATGCGGAGCACAATGAAGGTGCTGACGTAGATGAATTGAAGGTATCAACGATTATGGTTGATGAGGGCATGACAATGAAACGCATTATGCCGAGAGCAAAGGGTCGCGCTGATCGAATTCTTAAGCGTTCATGTCACATAACAATCACAGTCGCAGATAGCTAGGAGTATCAGATGGGTCAAAAAATACATCCAACTGGAATTCGACTTGGCATAGTCAAGAAGCACACTTCTGTGTGGTATGCCGAGGGAAAAGAGTACGCAAACAACTTACTTGTGGATCTTCAAGTTAGAGATTTCATTAAGAAGAAGTTGGCAAGTGCGTCGGTTTCCAGAGTTGAGATAGAGCGTCCTGCGAAAACAGCTAAGATTACAGTTTTCACTGCACGACCAGGTATCGTAATTGGTAAGAAAGGCGAAGATGTTGAAGCGCTTCGCAACACATTGACTGCAAAAATGGGCATTCCCGTACAGATCAATATCGAAGAAATTCGCAAGCCAGACCTAGATGCACAGTTAGTAGCAGATGGTGTCGCTTCGCAACTAGAGCGTCGTGTGATGTTTCGTCGCGCCATGAAGCGTGCCGTACAGAATGCAATGCGCCAAGGTGCTGAAGGCATAAAGATTCAAGTGGGTGGACGTTTAGGCGGTGCTGAGATTGCCCGTTCTGAATGGTACAGAGAAGGTCGCGTACCTTTGCACACGCTTAGAGCGGATATCGATTACGGAACTGCTGAGGCAAGCACTACTTATGGCTTGATTGGCGTAAAAGTTTGGATATTTAAAGGTGAGGTTATGGACCTGGATGAGGCGATTGTGCCTACTCCTGCTCCTGCTAAAGCCAACCAAGGGTAAAGAGAAGTGTTACAACCAAAGCGCACAAAATTTCGCAAAATGATGAAGGGTCGCAACCGTGGTCTTTCGCATAGAGGCAGCAACGTAGATTTTGGTGATTATGGTTTGAAAGCCATATCACGTGGAAGATTGACTGCACGCCAGATCGAAGCAGCTCGTCGAGCAATGACGAGACACGTAAAACGTGGCGGAAAGATTTGGATTCGGGTATTCCCGGACAAGCCTATTACTCAGAAGCCTCTCGAGGTTAGACAGGGTAAGGGTAAGGGTAATGTTGAGTACTGGGTAGCCCAGATTCAGCCAGGAAGAATTATGTTTGAAATGGAAGGTGTTGACGAAAGTGTGGCTCGCGAAGCCTTTGATTTGGCAGCTGCCAAATTGCCTTTCGAGACAGCCTTCGTAAAGCGGACGGTAATGTAATGAAAGCCAGTGAGTTGAGAGAAAAGTCGGTAGAAGAACTGCAAGTTCAATTGCAAGATCTTCACAAAGATCAGTTTAACTACCGTATGCAGAATGGTACTGGTCAGTTGAGCCAGGTTCACTTGATTGGTGCTGTGCGCAGGGATATTTCCCGTGTGAAAACCATTATCACCGAAAAACAGAGAAGTGGATCATAGATATGTCGGCTACTGAGAATATTGAGAAAACTGCTCGTACGACCTCTGGGAAGGTAATCAGCAACAAGATGGACAAGTCCATCGTTGTGCTCGTAGAGCGACGGGTAACACACCCGGTATATGGAAAGATCATCAAACGATCTACCAAAATTCATGCGCACGATGCAAACAACGATTGTTTGCCGGGTGATGAAGTAACAATTAAGGAAGTGCGTCCTCTGTCCAAGACAAAGTCTTGGTCTTTGGTGTCAATAGACGAGCGGGCAGCGCAAGTTTAAATTAGCTTTAGATTAAGAGTTTGCATTCGAGAAGTGAATGCAACTGGAGTGAATCGATGATTCAAGTGCAGTCTTACTTAGATGTCGCGGATAACAGCGGCGCTAGACGCGTAATGTGTATCAAGGTGTTGGGCGGGTCTCATCGTCGTTACGCTCGCATTGGCGATATGATTAAAGTTACCGTCAAGGAAGCGATTCCTCGCGGTAAGGTAAAGAAGGGCCAGGTACTAACTGCGTTAGTAGTCCGCACCAAGAAGGGTGTTCGACGCGGTGATGGCTCACAGATTCGTTTCGACGACAACGCAGCGATCTTATTGAACGCGCAGCAAGCTCCAATCGGTACCCGTGTTTTTGGTCCGGTTACGAGAGAGTTGCGGAATGAAAAATTTATGCGAATTATTTCATTGGCGCCAGAAGTACTTTAAGCGTCAAAAGAATAGAGATATAGAGTTTTGGGAGCAAGGGCAGGAAATGCGCAAACTTAAACGTGATGATGAAGTGATAGTAATCACTGGCAAAGACAAGGGTAAACGCGGAACTATTTCCCGCCTCGTTGGTGCTGATCGAGTTATGGTTCATGGTGTGAACATGGTTAAGCGTCACACCAAGCCAAACCCTAACGCTGGTCAGGCTGGTGGAATTGTTGAGAAAGAGGCAGCGCTTAGTATTTCGAACGTTGCTATTTTTAATCCTGAGACTAACAAGGCAGACCGCGTTGGTATTCAGGTGCTTGAAGATGGCGCTAAGAAGCGTGTTTTTAAGTCAAACGGTCAAGACATAGATTAATAACGGTAGGTTGCCAAGCATGGCCCAGTTTAGAGAGTTTTATAAGAAAGAAGTTGTACCCGCTCTAACCAAAGAATTTGGTTATGACAATCCTATGCGCGTGCCTAAGATTACTAAGGTTGTGCTAAACATGGGTGTCGGCGAAGCATTGACAGACAAGAAGATTCTTGAAAATGCGGCTAACGATCTCACCAAGATTAGCGGACAGAAAGTAGTTATTACCAAGGCTCGAAAGTCTGTTGCCGCATTTAAGGTGCGTGAAGGCTGGCCTGTAGGTTGTAAGGTTACTCTTCGTGGCGAACGCATGTATGACTTCTTGGAAAGACTAGTTGGAATTTCGATACCTCGTATCAGAGACTTCCGTGGTCTGAACCCTAAGTCTTTTGACGGTCGTGGCAACTATGCTATGGGCGTTACCGAGCAGATTATTTTCCCAGAGATCGACTACGACAAGATCGACAAATTACGTGGACTAGATATAGCGATCTCTACAACAGCAGAAAACGATGACGAAGGCCGTGCTCTATTAAAAGCAATGCACTTCCCATTTAGAGGCCAAACTCCTGTTGCTGACGAACAAAAAGCTGAAGCTGCGCCAGTTGCGCCAGCCGAAGAAACTCCTGCAGATGCGACTGCAACTGATGAAGAAAAGGACTCTTAAGAATGGCTAAGACTTCAATGGTAGCTAGAGAGAACAAGCGTACTAAGACAGTGGAAAGATTTGCTGCTAAGCGTGCTGCAATTAAAGCTGTTCTCAGTGATGTTAATGCTAGCGACGATGAGAAATGGGAAGCGCAGGTCAAGTTGCAGAAACTGCCTCGCGATGCCAGCCCTACTCGTCAGCGACGAAGATGCCAGATTACAGGTCGCCCTCATGGTGTGTATCGCAAATTTGGTTTGTGTCGTCATAAGCTGCGTGAAGCTGCTATGCGCGGCGATGTGCCTGGTTTAACCAAGGCCAGCTGGTAGTCGGAGAACAATTATGAGCATGTCAGATCCTATAGCAGATCTTTTAACTCGCATTCGCAATGCGCAGATGGCAAAACTGCCAACGGTTGGTATTCCTTCTTCTAAAATGAAGATAGCAATCGCAAAAGTTCTACAAGACGAAGGTTACATTACTGGTTATCAGGTCGAAGAAAATGGCGGCAAGCCTAACCTGACTATTGAACTGAAATATTTTCAGGGCAAAGCAGTAATAGAAGAAATTAAGCGCGCAAGCCGACCAGGTCTGCGTAGCTACAAAGGTAAGTCAGATTTACCTAAAGTTAGAGCCGGTTTGGGCATTTCAATTATGTCTACAAACAAAGGCCTGATGACTGAAACGCAAGCACGCGCGGCCGGTATCGGTGGCGAGGTTCTTTGCACAGTTTTCTAATTGGTGTTGATACTCGATCTTCAATCTCGCGAGCGAGAGCAAAGATCGTCAATAGAGCAATATTATGTCTAGAGTAGCAAATAGCCCGGTAGAGATACCTAAAGGCGTAGAAACAAAGCTTAGCGATACTGAGATATCGATTAAAGGCGGCAAGGGAAACCTAAACTTGGTGTTGCACAGCTCTGTTGCTGTGGCACAAGACGGAGAGATTCTAAAGATCTCTGCGAAAGATGGTTCGCGACAAGCGAATGCCATGGCCGGTACTTTTCGCTCGCTAATTAACAACATGATGCTTGGCTGTAGCCAAGGATTTGAAAAGAAATTGGAGCTGCAAGGCGTTGGTTACAGAGCCAAGGCTGAGGGTAAGAAAATCAATATAACTGTTGGCTATTCTCACCCGATTAACTATCAGCTTCCTGAAGGCGTTTCTGCGGTAACCCCTTCACAAACCGAAATTGTGATCTCTGGTGCTGACAAGCAGCTAGTAGGTCAAGTCGCTGCGGAAATCAGAGATTTTCGTCCACCTGAACCTTATAAGGGTAAGGGAATTCGCTACGCTGATGAGCGTGTATTTAGAAAAGAAGCGAAGAAGAAATAGGGCACATAGATATGAACGTTAAAAAAGTAGCTCGTATTAGACGGGCAAAAAGAGCCAGAGCAAAGATTAGCGAACTACGCGTAAACAGATTATGCGTATACCGCTCGCCTAGACACATCTATGCGCAAGTAATCTCGGCGTCTGGTGATCAGATTTTGGCTTCTGCATCTACAGTTGAAAAAGATGCACGTGGTGGAAAGACTGGCAATGTCGATGCAGCTGGCAAAGTCGGAAAATTAATCGCTGAACGAGCTAAAGCAGCTGGCATTGAGAAAGTTGCTTTTGATCGATCAGGTTATGCCTATCACGGCCGCATAAAGGCTCTTGCCGAAGCAGCTCGTGAAGGCGGATTGGAATTTTAAGGGTTTTTTACTATGGCATATAGAGACCAGCCTGATAAGAACGAAGAGGGCATGCAGGAAAAGCTGATCCAAGTTAACCGCGTAGCGAAAGTGGTTAAGGGTGGACGCATTTTCGGATTCACAGCGCTAACTGCAGTTGGTGACGGCAATGGCCGCATCGGCTTTGGTCGCGGCAAGGCTCGTGAGGTTCCTTTGGCGATTCAGAAAGCTATGGAAGCTGCGCGTCGCAACATGATCACTGTGAGCCTAGACGGCCATACTTTGCAATATCCAATTAAAGCAAAGCACGGTGCATCTAAGGTATACATGCAGCCAGCATCTGAAGGTACTGGCGTAATCGCCGGTGGTGCAATGCGTGCGATTCTAGAGTTGGCGGGTGTGCAGAATGTACTGGCCAAGTGTTATGGCTCAACTAACCCGGTTAACGTAGTGCGAGCTACTTTTAACGGTCTGCGAGACATGCGTTCACCTGAAGACATTGCCGGCAAGCGCGGTAAGTCAGTCGAAGAGATACTCGGTTAAAGACTAGACGGGTTAAGGATTAGCAGGTAGAAAAATGGCGAAGAAAAAAACAGTCAAAGTTACATTAGTACGTAGCCCAATCGGCACACTCCCAAAGCATAAGCTTTGTTTGAGAGGTCTAGGCCTACGTCGCATGAACCAATCTGTCGAGGTGGAAGATACTCCATCAGTACGCGGAATGATTAACAAAGTTAGCTACATGGTCGCTGTAGACTAAGGATATCGTGATGGAACTAAATACATTAAGCCCAGCTCCAGGCAGCCATAAAGCCAAGAAACGCGTCGGACGCGGTATCGGTAGTGGCTCGGGTAAAACTGCTGGTAGCGGTCACAAAGGTCAGAAGTCTCGTACTGGCGGCACAGTTCGTCCAGGATTCGAAGGCGGACAAATGCCTTTGCAGATGCGTCTTCCTAAGTATGGCTTTAGCTCTCGTATAGGTCGTGTTTCAGCTGAGGTTCGTACATCAGAATTGAACAAGTTAGATGCAGACGTAGTAACTATTGAAGTGCTGCGCAAGGCAAATCTAATCACAGCTGACATCAAGCGGGCGAAGGTTATGTTGTCGGGCGATGTAACTAAAGCAGTTACGCTAGAAGGTATAGGTGCAACTAAGGGTGCACGTGCAGCAATCGAAGCAGCTGGTGGCAAGGTCATCGACATCGAAGCCCCTGTAAAAGTTAAGAAGTTGGCGAAGAAAGCTGAGAAGCCTGTTAAAGCCGAGAAGAAGCCGGCTAAGGCAAAGGCTAAAGCTAAGAAAGACGACGCTCCTGCGGCAGAAGCATAGCTAACTAGCAAAATAGATAATGGCAAATAAACCAAACATAACACCAGAAAATATAGGAGCGGGACTCGGCGAGCTCAAGTCACGTCTATTGTTTCTATTATTTGCTATTTTCGTATATCGAATCGGCACACATATCCCTGTACCTGGAATTGATCCATTGCAGTTAGCGTCTTTCTTCTCAGCACAGGAAGGTACGTTCACGGATATGATTAACATGTTCGGTGGCGGTGCTCTAGAACGTATGAGCATTTTAGCCTTGGGCATCATGCCGTATATTTCGGCGTCGATTATCATGCAATTGCTTTCTGCGGTAAGTCCGCAGTTAGATCAGTTAAAGAAAGAAGGCGAGTCTGGTCGTCGTAAGATCTCTCAATACACGCGCTACGGTGCCTTGGTGCTAGCAACTGTTCAGGGAACTGGTATGACTGTTGGGCTTTTGGCGCCAATGGCCTACGCGCCGGGTCTTGCATTTAACCTGACTGCTATTGTTTCTCTCGTTACTGGTGCAATGTTCCTGATGTGGCTGGGTGAACAGATCACTGAAAAAGGTATCGGCAACGGTATATCGATGCTGATCTTCGCTGGCATCGTTGCGGGTTTTCCAGCGGCTATCGGTACATCGCTGACGCAAGCATATGAAGGACAGATCAACGGTGTGTTACTGCTAGTTGTCGGTTTGATCGCGATCGGTGTTATTGCTTGTATCGTTTATATAGAAAGAGCGCAGCGTCGTATTACAGTTAACTATGCGAAACGTCAGCAAGGTAGAAAGATGTATCAGGCTCAAGCTAGCCATCTACCTCTTAAGATTAATATGGCGGGTGTTATACCAGCGATTTTCGCCAGCAGCATCTTGCTATTCCCCGCCAGTATCGCGAACTGGTTTGGTCAGGCTGAGGGTTCTGAGTGGCTGCAGGAATTAGCATTCCTCATCGGTCCGGGACAGCCGCTTTACATAATTATTTTTAGCGCGATGATTATTTTCTTCTGCTTCTTCTATACAGCATTAGTATTTAATCCACGCGATGTTGCCGAGAATTTGAAGCGCTCAAGTGCGTTTATTCCTGGCATTCGACCTGGCGAGCAAACCGCGAAGTATATCGACGGTGTAATCACTAGGCTGACCATGTTCGGTGCTGTGTACATTACACTTGTATGTTTGTTACCGAATTTTATGCAAATGTTTGCCAACGTGCCCTTTAACTTGGGTGGTACGGCGCTTTTGATATCGGTGGTTGTAACTATGGACTTCTGGTCTCAGGTACAGTCCCACCTAATGTCTCATCAGTATGATTCTCTGATGAAGAAGTCGAAGTTAGGCAACTACGGACGTAGTGGTATTTAGTCACTCGCTAAACAATTGAGCGACTACTTAAAGAACAACGGAGAACGAACATGAAAGTTAGAGCATCTGTTAAGAAGATTTGCCGAAACTGTAAAGTAATTAAGCGTAATGGTTCTGTGCGAGTAATTTGCAAGGCTGAGCCAAGACACAAGCAACGTCAGGGTTAATTCTGACACGACTGAATTGTATAGCTAAGAATAGTAGAGAACGGAGCACCTTTTATGGCACGTATTGCCGGAGTCAACATACCCGATAACAAGCACATCGTTATTTCTTTGCGTTATGTGTTTGGAGTAGGTCCAACTACCGCAAGTGCGATTTGTGACAAGACTGGAATTACGCCGTCAACTAAGACGAGTGAACTCAGCCCTGAACAATTGGACAGCATTCGCGCAGAAGTAGCGAACCTTACAACTGAAGGTGATCTACGACGCGAAGTATCCATGAACATAAAGCGCCTTATGGATTTAGGTTGCAACCGTGGTATTCGTCATCGTCGTTCTCTGCCAGTTCGTGGCCAGCGCACGAAAACAAATGCTAGAACTAGAAAAGGTCCACGTAAGCCAATTCGTAAGTAATTGGTTGACGTAATCAGTTAAGTATTTAGAACGCACAAAGAGTTAGATGGAATAATTTATGGCTAAGCCAGCAGAGAAGTCGACTAAGAAGAAAACCCGCAACGCCGTTATTGATGGCCTTGCTTATATTCATGCTTCCTTTAATAACACGATCATTACTATTACTGATCGTCAGGGAAATGCACTGAGCTGGGCAACTGCCGGCGGTTCCGGTTTTCGTGGTTCCAGAAAGAGCACACCTTTCGCTGCGCAGGTTGCGGCGGAAAAGGCAGGGAAGGCGGCGATCGAACTTTATGGATTACAGACCCTGGACGTTAAAGTTAACGGTCCTGGACCTGGTCGTGAGTCGGCTGTAAGAGCGCTTAATAATTGCGGTCTTCGAGTCGGAAACATTACTGACGTCACGCCTATTCCACACAATGGCTGCAGACCCCCTAAGAAGCGTCGCGTTTAAACGATAAGTAAGCAGAAGCTCTTCTGATACGTGAAAGAGCACAGGAGATAGACTATGGCCCGTTATTTAGGCCCAAAATGTAAGTTGTCCCGCCGCGAAGGAACAGATTTGTTTCTAAAAAGCGGTGTTCGTCCACTAGAGAGCAAGTGCAAGGCCGATACGATTCCTGGTCAGCACGGTGCGCGTCGTGGCCGCCTATCTGATTACGGTGTACAACTTCGAGAGAAGCAAAAAGTCAGAAGAACTTATGGTGTACTGGAGAAGCAATTCCGAGGTTACTATAAGGAAGCGGCCCGAATTAAAGGTGCTACAGGTGAGAACCTTCTGCAGCTATTGGAATGCCGCCTAGATAACGTTGTTTATCGTATGGGTTTTGGTTCAACTCGCGCCGAAGCACGTCAACTAGTTGCCCACAAATCCATCACAGTGAATGGTGAAGTGGTCAATATTGCTTCTTATCGCGTTTCTGAAGGCGACTCTGTTGCCATTCGCCAGAAAGCGAAAGAACAACTACGAATTAAATCAGCATTGGAATTAGCTTCGCAGCGTAATCCGATCGATTGGATAACAGTAGATCAAAGCAAGCTAGAAGGTCAGTTCACGCGCAAGCCTGAGCGTGAAGATCTGCCTTCAGAGATCAACGAGAACCTAATCGTCGAGCTATATTCTAAGTAGTGACAATCACACAAAGGGTGGATTTCATGCAAATTTCATTATCAGATTTTCTAACGCCGCAAGTGATACAAGTCGACGAATTCGATTCCTGTCACTCGAAGGTGGTATTAGAGCCGCTAGAGCGAGGCTTTGGTCATACATTGGGTAATGCGCTACGAAGAATATTGCTTTCTTCTATGCCTGGTGCTGCAGTCGAAGAAGTCGAGATAGACGGCGTTGTACACGAGTACAGCACAATCGAAGGCGTGCGTGAGGATGTAATAGAAATTCTACTTAACCTCAAAGGTCTCGCAGTAGTACTAAATAACAATGAAGAAGCGGTTCTTACTCTAAACAAGAAGGGATCCGGCACAGTAACTGCAGGCGATATTGCAGTAGATCACGATGTTGAGATCATGAATCCTGAGCATGTTATCGCCAATTTAAATGCGAACGGCGAGCTCAATATGCGCCTTACAGTGCGCAAAGGCAGAGGCTACTCTGCAGCGGATAGTCGTGCTTCTGAAGACGATGAGACTCGCAGCGTTGGCAGGCTTGTTCTTGACGCGTCTTACACTCCGGTTATTCGTGTCTCTTACGCGGTAGAAAGTGCCCGTGTTGAGCAACGTACTGACCTAGACAAGTTGGTTATCGACGTTGAAACAAACGGCACTATAGATCCTGAAGAGGCTATTCGTCGCGCAGCAACAATTTTGCAGCATCAACTAGCGGTTTTCGTTGATCTGCAAAGTGAAATCGTTGCAGAGCCAGAAGAGCATGAAGACGAAATCGATCCAATTCTGCTTCGTCCAGTCGATGATCTCGAGTTGACAGTTCGCTCTGCGAACTGCCTCAAGGCCGAAGATATTTATTACATTGGCGATCTTATTCAGCGCACAGAAGTTGAGCTGTTGAAGACACCAAACCTAGGTAAGAAGTCTCTAACAGAGATTAAAGACGTGCTGGCTACTCGTGGACTATCACTTGGTCTGCGTCTAGAAAATTGGCCTCCATCCAGTCTTAAATCAGACGACCGGGCTGCTTAGAATTAGTCTAGCCCTTTAGAATAAGGTAACGAGTTATGCGTCATCGACAAAGCGGTCGCCAGCTAAATAGAAATAGTTCGCACCGATCAGCAATGTTCAGAAATATGGCTATCTCATTAGTTGAACATGAGATCATTAAAACCACGCTAATCAAGGCAAAGGAACTTCGTTCCGTTGCTGAGCCTCTGATTACTTTGGCAAAGAATGACAGTGTGGCGAATCGCCGCTTGGCATTTAGCCGTACTCGTAGCAAAGCTACAGTAGGTAAATTGTTTAATGAGTTAGGTCCGCGTTACACTGACCGTCCCGGTGGTTATATCCGTATTCTTAAGTGTGGCGAGCGTGCCGGTGACAAAGCGACTATGGCTTATGTTGAATTGGTAGGCCGTCCCAATACAGAAGCTGATGACTCAGTTGTAGAAGCTACTGAGGATTAATCGGTTAGTTTTAAACTGTATTGATAAAAGCCGGGTTATACTCGGCTTTTTTATTGGTCTCGATTCAACCTAGGCACTTTTATAGAGTCACACTAGAGGTTATTTCTCCATGAAATCATTTCATCCGCCAGTTCGTACACTCATGGGTCCCGGTCCTTCCGATGTGAATCCACGTATTCTCGAGGCCTTATCGCGGCCTACTATCGGGCATCTAGACCCAGCATTTATCCAAATGATGGACGAGACCAAGCAGCTTTTACAATATGCCTTCAAAACAGAAAATGAACTTACTATGCCTGTGTCCGCTCCTGGTTCCGCGGGTATGGAAACCGTATTTGTAAATCTCATCGAGCGTGGAGACAAGGTGATTATTTGTCAGAATGGCGTGTTCGGTGGACGCATGAAAGAGAATGTCGAGCGCTGTGGTGGGGAAGCGATCATGGTCGAGGATCCCTGGGGTAGCACAATCAATATCGATAAGGCGGAACAGGCTTTATCGGAAAATCCAGATGCGAAGGCCATCGCCTTTGTCCATGCTGAAACCTCAACCGGAGCTCGGTCTGATGCAGAGGCACTTTGTGGTCTTGCCGCAAAGTACGATTGTCTCTCTATCGTTGATGCTGTGACATCTCTAGGCGGCATAGACTTACAAGTAGACGAATGGGGTATTGATGCGATCTACTCGGGAACACAAAAATGCCTATCCTGTGTGCCGGGTTTGTCTCCAGTCTCATTCTCCGAGCGTGCAGCGCGGTCGATACGTGAGCGTGATTCGAAGGTGCAGAGTTGGTTTCTCGATCTAAATTTGGTTATGGGCTATTGGGGGAGTGATGCAAAGCGCTCGTACCATCACACAGCGCCGGTGAATTCTCTCTATGCATTACATGAATCCTTAGTGATTCTTCAAGAGGAAGGCTTGCAGAATTCTTGGGATAGACATGAACTAAATCACCGAGCACTTGCAGCCGGTCTTGAATCTTTGTCTCTAAAGTTCGTTGTGGACAAAGAGTATCGACTGCCGCAGTTAAACGCTGTCTCATTTCCAGATTCAATAGATGATGCGGCTGTACGCATGGCATTGTTAAGCGATTACAATCTCGAGATAGGTTCGGGCCTAGGCGCACTCGCGGGTTCGGTATGGCGCATTGGCTTGATGGGCTTTGCTAGTAATAAGAAAAATGTCCTGCTCTGTATTTCTGCGTTAGGTAACGTCCTTGCCGCGCAAGGCATGCAGGTAGATGTCAGCAAAGCAGTTGCTGAGGCTCAAGCGGTTTACACAGCCTAGCCGCCCATTATTCAGGCTCTCGACAGCCTCTTCATCCACGTCAATTCTTACTGCGATCACGCAAAATAGGTTCCTCGACTATGAAGGCTGCTGAACCAGCGCTAGAAGATTATCTAGTGCTCATACTGCTTTCTGCTATATGGGGAGCCTCTTTCCTGTTTCTCCGAATCAGTTCGCCCGTGTTCGGACCATTCTTTCTCATTGAGATGCGCGTGGCCTCTGCATTGTTGGTCCTATTGCCAGTATGCATTATTCTTGGGAAGCAGCATGAGATAGTTGCTAACTGGCGAGCTATCTTCCTCCTCAGCATCTGTAATATGACAATGCCATTCTGCCTGTTGGCTTACGCTACTCTGAGTATAGGAGCGGGGTTCGCCTCAATCATCAATGCCACCGTCCCATTCTTCACTGCAATTATTGCATTTATATTGTGGCAGCAGCGACTCGCTTTGAATGCTGTAGTTGGTATGTTGATTGGTTTTTTTGGTGTTGTTCTATTGATGTTGGATTATTCAGGTCCGCTATCTTCAAGCGGGAATTTACTTGCTATTGGGGCAGCTTTATTGGGTTCGGTATTTTACGGCCTAGCAATAAATTTGATGGCTAAGTATCTTCCAACAGTGAGTGGCGTCGCGGTTACGACAGGGAGTCTAATTTTTTCTTCGTTAAGTCTATTGCCTCTTGCTCTCTGGCAGATGCCGGAGAACATGCCAACAGGCTCGATCTGGTTTAGTGTCCTCGCCCTTGGCATAATTTGCACTGGCTTCGCTTTCGTTTTATTTTACAGGCTCATCTCGCGTATAGGATCAAATCTGGCTGTCACCAATACATTCTTGATTCCCTTATTCAGCCTTTTTTGGGCGAATCTTTTTCTTGCAGAAGAAGTGACATTATTCATGTTATTTGCCTGTACGCTCGTGCTGATGGGAGTAGGCCTGACCACCGGGAGTCTGGCTAGGTTGATCAGTTTCTGCAGAGCTAAAATGCTAAGATAAAAAGCTATCTATGTCGCTGCAGCGCGAATTACAAAGCCCAACCTCTCTTGCTGGGAATAGAGACGTGAAATGCGATAAATAGTTAATAAATTCAATAAGATGCACAAATTGTGCAGTTTTCGAATTCCTGCTAAAGTACAGCAAGAGTTCAGGAGTGAAAATGGAAAGCGAATCATCGATGGCGATGGGGTCTTCAATGGGGATGACTTCACAGCCCCCCACCAACATGAAGATAGACCTTCAGCCTCCGCCCTTCTCGGATGTACATGAAGGCCCTGAGTACTCTAATACCTCAGTAACTATTGAGCTGAATAATAATACCCGTACTAAGGGCAAGCTCACTCAGTTTAACGTCTCTACTGAAACAATCAGCATCCTCGAGCCTCGCGCTAGCACTCCTAGCGATATCGATATGGGTACCATTAAGTTTCTTCGGCTGGAGAAACCGTATCAATTGATGTTGGAGAGCCAGAACACAGAAGAGAAGATTAAAGGACTGGACGTCGATACAGCTGCGCGTTCCTTCGAAGTGTTTTTTAAAGATAGGACAGAAATCACCGGCAAAACTTACGGTTCTCGTACGGATAAGAACGGGCTGCATTTTTACGAGCAGACAAAGGTTGGGCGTAAGTGGCGCTATTGCACTCACTTGTTTGTGTCCAAGGCCGCAATAGAGAGCAATGCCATCGGTGGTCAGATCGGTGACTTGTTGGTTCAAGAGAAACAGATTTCGAAGGAGGCACTTAGTACTGCCCTAGAGGAGCAACAGACAGAACGCTCGCGCACAATCGGTGAATACTTAGTAAGTAATAAAATCGTAGATGCGGATGAGCTAGAGGGGGCACTTTCTCGACAGAAGAACATGCCGAACTTGAAGCTCGGTGAAATTTTGATATCAGAAGATCTGGTAACGGACGCGCAGCTTCAAGAAGCATTAAAGGAACAGAAGAAAAGTCGCAAGAGTGCTCTCGGCGAAATTCTGGTTAACAGCGGTGTCATCGCGAAGGACGAGATTCAACAGAGTCTCGCGAAGAAACTGGGAATACCCTTCGTAAACCTACGTGAGTTTATTGTAGAGCCAGAAGTTATTCGAGTGCTCACGGCGGCAATCGCATTTAAGCACAAAGTTGTACCTCTTTATGTGTATGAGGGAAAGATCGTAGTCGCGATCGAAAACCCCATGGATTGGCAGATTACGGACGCCCTCAGTTTTAATATCAATAAATATGTTGAGCCGGTTATGGCTTCTCCGGAAGATATTAACTGGGCGTTACAGTTCTATTATTCTTCCGAAGATATCGAAGCTACGATAGCCGATTTCGATGAAGAAGTAGAAGCTGATGATGAAGACGACTCCTATGACGAGACGCTCTTCTCAGCAGCAGAAACGGCGCAGGTTACCGACAATGTTGTAGTGCGTATCGTTAATAAAATTATCGAAGACGCACATCGCCAGAAAGTGTCGGACATACATATTGAGCCTGGCATGGGCAAGAATAAAGTTGTGGTACGCTTCAGAAAAGACGGCGTGCTCGCGACCTATTACAAATTTCCGACAAAATATCGCGCCGTATTCGTCTCTCGAATCAAGGTGATGGCGCACCTTGATATTTCCAATAAGAACAAACCGCAAGACGGAAAAATTAACTTTAGGCACTTCGCCCCAATAGATGTGGAGCTACGTGTCGCGACCATTCCTACCGCTGGTGGTATAGAAGATGTTGTTATTCGACTGCTTAGCGGTGGCAAGTGTATGCCGGTTAATGCTATCGGGCTAAGCAGTGATAACCTCGATCGCCTTTTGGACGGTGTTTCCAGGCCCCACGGCATGTTTCTCGTTTGTGGTCCTACTGGTTCTGGTAAGAGTACAACCCTGCACTCAGTTCTGAATTATTTGAACGGCTCAGAGCGGAAAATTTGGACAGCGGAAGACCCCGTGGAAATTACACAGCCGGGACTGCGTCAAGTTGAAGTAAATGACAAGGTAGGAATGACATTTTCTACCGCGATGCGGGCATTTCTTCGTGCTGACCCAGACATCATCATGGTGGGCGAGATGCGTGATCATGAAACAGCGTCTACCGCAATCGAGGCGTCGCTTACAGGCCACTTAGTGTTGTCAACATTGCATACCAATAGCGCAGCGGAAAGCATTGTGCGCTTATTGGATATGGACATGGATCCATTTAACTTTGCCGATGCGATGATCGGCGTGCTCTCGCAGCGTCTAACGAGAACCTTGTGTACTTCTTGCAAGAAAGCTTACGCGCCCGAGCAAAGAGAGCTCGAATTTCTTGCTATTGAATATTGCAGTGAGTCGATGTCGGGGGATGCTCGTTCGGCACCTAATGATGACGAAGTAGTTAAACAGGTTGAGATCTGGCGTAAGGAATTCGCTCAGAAGGGTCAGTTCACCCTCTATAAGGCGCCAGGATGTATGGATTGCCTCGATACGGGCTATCGAGGACGCATGGGTGTTCACGAACTTCTGATGAATAATGCTGATATAAAGAAGATGATCTTGCGCCGGGCGCCAGCAGCGGAGGTGCATTATGCGGCAATCAAGGCAGGCATGCACACCAGGAAGCAGGATGGTATTGAGAAGATTCTAATGGGCTATACAGACTACACCCAGATTCGGACGCTGTAAGGTATTTTCTTTCTCTCTACTGTTTGTGCTTGACAGAGAAGCCTGATCATTTCGTTATGATCAGGCTTTTTTTGTAGAGCGGTACTAGGTTTTTTACTGAGGTGTGGAGATTTCAGGATAGCGAGTGGAGAAAAATTGTGCAGTTAATTATCGGCAATAAGAATTATTCATCGTGGTCGCTGCGTCCCTGGCTGCTTTTGCGGCACTTCGACATTCCTTTCGAGGAAGTAGGCATCGAGCTGTTTACGGATGGCTATGAAAAGAAGCTTGCGAAGTATTCGCCGACGCTGCGTGTGCCAGTGCTGAAGGATGGCGAAATCACGATTTGGGATTCACTGGCTATTTGCGAATACCTATCAGAAAAGTACCTAGAAGGGGCGGCCTTGCCTAAGAATATGGAGGAGCGCGCACTTTGCCGTGCTTATTGTAGCGAGATGCATTCAGGTTTCATGGCGATACGTTCCGAGATGCCCATGAACTGCAGGGCTAAAAAGAGGCTCAAGATAAGTTCTGCGGCGCTTGCAGACTGCAGACGGGTGGATCAACTATTCAGCGATGCTAAGGCTCAGTTCTCGCAGGGAGGCGAATATCTGTTTGGAGAATTTTCGATGGCCGATTGTATGTTCGCGCCGATTGTTATGCGTTTCACGACTTATGGCATAGAGCTTTCCGAGTCTAGCCAGGAATATGTGCGAATAATGCTACAAAATACTGCTTTGTCTGCATGGGTTGAAGCTGCTCAGAATGAGTCACAAATTCTTACAGATTTCGAGCTAGGAGATGAGATAAGCCCCTGAAATTCCTTATTTTCCCGTAATAACTCCTAATTGAGTCCTCAGCGCAAAAAAAGTCTGCCGATTCCCACGATTTTGGTCAATTTCTTCTGTACCTGCCCGATACCCTTGACTAGAACTGGTTTTTTTATCAGGCCTTAGTGTTGGGTGCATGAAATGTATCTAAGCCTAGGGCCTGTATCTGGCAGGAGCCAACCCAAATGTACTTGGATTATTTTTCTCTCGAACGACATCCGTTCCGTATTACGCCTGACACATCGTTGTTTTTTTCCGGCGGTAATCAGGGTAGGGGTGTGGTGCTCGATGCTATGTTATTTGCAATCGAGAGTGGCGAAGGAATTCTTAAGGTGGTGGGCGAGGTTGGCAGCGGTAAAACGATGCTTTGCCGCATGCTGGAAGAGCGTTTGCCGGAAACTACTGAGATTGTCTACCTCGCCAATCCGAGGCTCAGCCCCGATGAAATACTGTATGCCATCGCATTTGAATTAAAGTTGCCAGTGAGGCGCGATACTTCGAAGCTATTGGTTATGCAGCAGCTACAGAACTACCTCATTAAGCAGCATACGGCGAATAGACGAGTACTCGTCATCATCGAAGAAGCGCAGGGTATGTCGGTAGAAACTCTAGAAGAGGTTCGTTTATTCAGTAATCTCGAGACGCAAGTCGACAAGCTGATGCAGATTATTCTTTTTGGCCAGCCTGAGCTTGATAAGAATCTGAGCTCGAAGAATATTCGTCAGCTTCGCGAGCGTATTACCCATAGTTTTCATTTGAACCCACTAACTAGAAGTGAGCTGTCAGAATATGTGCGTTTTCGGCTCGGTGCTGCAGGTTGTCCCTGCCCGCAATTGCTTACTAGAAGAGCCGAGTGGTTAATGTCAAAGGCCTCTGGAGGATTGACTCGGCGCATTAATATACTTGTAGATAAGTCGCTGTTGGCGGCATTTGCTGAGAACGTGCTCGATGGCAAGGACTTAAATGGGGGGACTCCGCCGCTGATTACTGCTCACCACGTATGGGCGGCCATCTGTGATAGCGATTATCTATCTGCAGCACTGCGTAATATGTTTTCACCTCTGCGACTAGCGAGTGTGGGCATATTGGCTGCTGTGGCTGTTACTATTTTTGCTTGGCCCGAGGCATCTAGCATAGCGACGCAGTCACAAGTAGCTGGCCAGGTTAGCGGCAAGCTTCTTGTGCAACAAGCTGCAAGCAACCCTGGGCGCGCACTGATAGCGGTTGATGGTGATAACGAATCAGTCATAGAGCTTGAACAAGCTGTGCAGTTGCAGATTCAAAAGCCTCAGCTTTCTCCTATGCCGCTTGATAATGATGTAAGTCCATTGAGCGTAGCAGAAAATATAGCTAGCGAAACAGTGCAGCAAGTTGATGCTTCCGAGAGAGTCAGCAGAGGCCGGGGGGCTATTTCACCCGAAGAGATGGTGACTGTAGAGCCTAGTCTGATAGAAGGATTTGTTCAGCCTGGCTGGGTTAATAATATTGTGGCAACGCCTGCAGCGCAGCAACTTACGCCTGTCGAATTGAGTTTTGGGAGATCGACAACACGAGGCAAGCTACAGAGTCGCGTGCTTGCCTCTATAGACTGGTTGCGAAGTTCAGAAGGCAGCGGCTATACGGTGCAATTTCTATCTGGGGAAACAAGTAACTTGGAGTTTGCAGAATCGTTCTTAGAAGTGCTCGACGACCACGATCTGATGGCTGATAGCTATGTTTGCATGTCCAGCAATAGTAGCAGCAGTTATTGGACTATTAAGTATGGAAATTTCGATGGCTTGAGCCATGCTCAGAATTTTATTAATAGTCTTCCTGCGACCATCTACGAATACAAACCTTTTGTACAGAATATGAGCAGTGTTGAATGCAGCACAAATAATAGCATTGCCGCCCTGATCCTGGAGTGACCTGTATGTTGAACGTTGATCGGAAAATATTGACCCTATCCTTTAGTATGTTGCTGCTCTCGGCTTGTGACACATTGCAGGTCGATCCTGCAGCTGCTATCGCGGATCGACCTGTTGAGGGCAGGCACCTTGTCTTACCCGAGGAAGTTGCAGATTCCGATATTCCGGATATCGTCAGACCGTTGCCGGCAGTAACGGCCCCCCAATCTGAGGCTCCCTTAGAGCTCTATTCTGTGGTTGTTCAAGATGTCGATGTTAGGGAGCTTCTGTTTGCTATGGCTCGAGACGCAGACATCAATATCGATGTTCACTCTTCGGTTAGCGGTTCTGTCAGTCTGAATGCAATCGATCAAACGCTGCCGCAAATCCTTGATCGTCTTTCTAAGCAGGTAACAATAGTTTGGGATTTTGAGCGAGAAGACTATTTGACTGTAGCTGCTGATCTACCGGTGCTGCGAAACTACCGAATCGACTATGTGAATGTTGCAAGGAGCGCGGAGTCTGCGGTTGCCGTGGCTTCTGGGATTGGGGAAGATGCGGCGAATACTTCTACATCTTCAATGAATCAGGTGTCGAATAATGATTTCTGGCAGATGTTGGAGTCTAACTTAGCGACAATACTCGGCGTGAGCACAGAAGATGCGGGTGCGAGCCCTATCATTATGAGCCCAGAGAGCGGGCTGGTTACGGTGCGCGCAACGAGCCGTCAGCATGAGGATGTCTTCGCCTTTATCGAGACAGTGAGAACGCGATCTCTCTACCAGGTTCTAATCGAGGCGACTATCGTTGAAGTGAACTTGAATGACAGGTTTCAATCGGGGGTCGATTGGTCGTTACTGGCTAGAGACAATGGGCAGGTGAGTTTTACTCAGGATTTGCTGGGCTTAAACTTAGGTTCTAGCCCCACTAGTGTCTTAACCATAGATAAAACTGCAGGGCCGGATGCGATTAATGCTACGGTTAGATTGCTCTCTCAATTTGGTGATACGCAAGTATTGTCTAGCCCGAAACTGATGGCCCTTAATAATCAAACTGCAATGCTCAGAGTTGTCGATAGCAGAATCTATTTCACAATCGATGTTACGCCTGGTATAGCTGCGAGTGCGGCTGGTCCGGGAACACCGACAGTCTTCACTAGTGAAGTGCACAGTGTTCCCATAGGTTTTACGATGGCTGTGACTCCTCAGATAAGCGAGAACGATCAAGTCACACTTAACGTTCGACCAACTATTTCTCGAATCATCCGTTTCGTTAATGACCCTAACCCTGCCTTGGCGCAAGAAAATGTTATCAATGCCATTCCAGAGATTCAAATTCGTGAGATCGAATCCATACTGAAGGTCGAAAGTGGTCAGATCGCGATTTTGGGTGGCTTGATGCAAGACACTGTCGAAAACACTAATGCGGGATTGCCAGGACTGAATCGTCTACCCGTCGTAGGTAATTTTTTCAGCCAGAAAGATGACAACTTAATGAAGACAGAGTTGATAATTTTCATCCGCCCCGTTGTTATTCGGCAGCCTAGCATAGACGGTGATTTTGAAAATTTTAGAGAATATTTGCCAACGGGGTCCAATTCCAATGGCAGCAGTAATGCTCAGCTAGCATTCTGAATGCCACGTCACTACGAAATAACTGAGAAGACTGAGACGATCCCATGAGTTTATTGATGGACGCGCTGCGCAAGGCCGAAGAAGCAAAGAAGAAGGCTGCGCAAGAGAGTCAATCTGAAAAGGCTGTTGTTGCTGAAGAGCAGCAGCCCAGTGCAGTGGTCGAGAAAATTTTGGAAGATGCCCCTGCGCCTAAAATCGAACTCAGTATGGAGGCGATAGAAGAAGTTCCTGCCCGCTCGGTCGTCCCTAATATCGAAACCACAATAGAATTTGAAGACGAAGAAGATTATGTGCTGCCAACATCAGTAGCTGCTGCTACGGGCTCCGAGTCAGATGAAGGTGAAGATTCGAATGCAGAACAAAGCGCTGTCAATACTAATGAAGTCAGGCAAGAAAAGCCCATGGATTTTGGTGTTTCGCCTGCAAAATTAGATCCTGAGTCAGCAGCAGAAAATCAAACGGAGTCGACTGTAGAGCATGTCGCAATCGACTTCGATAGTTTTGAAAGCAAAGAGTTTGGTACGTCAGCTAGCGATGATGAGGCGGCCCTTGATGCAGATGTTCCTGCCGTATCGAACAAAGAAGAGCCGGTTGCTACGCAGAGTTCGCGTGTCGTAGTTAAGGTGGCTGAAGAAGCGGGGGAGCTATCTCAAAAAAGAGCTGAACCCCAGAGAAGAACGGCTCAGAACGTATTCGCTGCAAAGAGGTCGTCACTACTAGCAAATCCTATAGTGAAGACCTCTGCCGGTGTGGCAGTGGTTCTCGTTGTCGTTGCGCTATCTTCATATTTTTACATATCTTTAAATCAAGAATCAGCGTTCAATATTCCTGCTGGGAGCTATGTTGCAACGGAGTTCGTCGACGACGGAGTTATTTCAGACTTGAGTGGAGAGCAGCTGTTCAATAACGCGGTCACTGTAACTGAAGTTGAGGAAGCTGCGGCGGCAGATGTTGCGAATGTTGTTATAGAGCCATCTGCAGCTACTGTCATAGCAGTCCCCGAGCCGAGTCGAAGTGCAGCGAATTTGCAGCCCGAAGCAATAGTTGAAGAGCAGGCTCGCCTTGACACAGTGGTCACGACCATCGGAGATACGCCTACAGTTGCTATTGCACCAGTGCCAGAACCTCCCGCCGAGCCAGAGGCGATAGCGGAGGAAGTGCAGCTTATTGCTAGAGTTGAAGTTAGTCCGCCAGCAGAGCCAACGAATCTAATTAGCTTCACGAGGCAAGAGACTCTAATAGCATTGGATCCAAGTATCGATCGGGCCTACACTGCCTATCAGCAAGGCTCATTGGATCAAGCGGAAGCATTGTATCGTCTGGCATTGACGAGTGATCCCATGCAGCGAGATGCTTTGTTGGGTTTGGCTACCATAGCTGCGCGAAATGGAAACTCTACAGAGGCTTTGGATCTTTATTCGCGATTACTAGCGCGTAATCCTAGTGATCCGATTGCGCGTGCTGGTTTAATGGATATATTGCCAGCTGGCAGTCCTTCCACGCAGGAAGCTGAGTTAAAACGCCTGCTTAATGATCACCCGAATGTGGCGGCACTCTCTTATGCCTACGGAAACTTTCTCGCATCTAACCAGCGATGGTCTGAGGCACAGCAAGCGTATTTCAGAGCTTTACAGCTAGCCAAGTCAGATGCTGTTGTAAGTGGCCTAGTCAATCCAGATTATGCGTTCAATTTGGCGGTGAGCTTAGAGCATTTAAATCAGAGCGCGCCGGCACAGAATTACTATCGCGAGGCATTGGTCTACTCGGCGAATCATCCGGCGGGATTCGATCTTGCTGCCCTCAGAAGCCGTCTCGCGAGCACGGTAGGAAACAGTAATAATGAGTGAGAAACCTAAAGCATCTAAGTTGCAACTCGGTGATGCTCTAATCAAGAAGGGAATTATCACCCCTGATCAATTGACGATTGCTCTCTTAGAACAACAGAGTCTTGGTAAGCGTATTGGCGCAGTGCTTATTCATTTGGGTTTCGTAACTGACTCCATTATTCGTGATGCCTTGAGTGAAAATACCGGTTATGCCACTGTTGATGTTGCCGGCTCAGTAATCGACGCCGATGCTATAAATATGGTCCCGCAGGATCTGGCTAGGCGCTACAAGGTTTTACCACTTTCGTATAACTCGACTTCCCACGAGCTCACGGTGGCAATGCCGGATACCTATAACATTGTGGCGCTCGATCAAATTCGCGCATTGCATGATACCAAGTTGCAGATTCTCCCAGTACTAGGTAACGAGACTGATATAGCCGGCACTATCGAAGAGATCTATGGCTTTGATCTTTCCATCGACGGTATTCTTGAAGAGATTGAAACAGGAGAAGTAGATCTAGACAATCTCCAGACTGAAGGGGATCAATACCATCATCCTATGGTGCGGCTCATTAATGCGCTATTAGCCGATGCAGTTCAGCAAGGTGCGTCGGATATTCACTTTGAGCCCGAAGAAGCCTTTCTCAGAATTCGTTACCGTGTCGATGGTGTGTTGCGTCAGATTAGAAGTTTGCATAAGAGCTACTGGGCAGCGATGGTAGTGCGATTAAAAGTGATAAGCGGCATGAACATAGCTGAATCGAGGGCGCCTCAGGATGGACGGATATCTCTAACCCTGATCGGCAGGCAGATAGATTTCAGAGTTGCAGCTCAGCCTACTACACACGGCGAGAACATCGTGCTTAGAATTTTGGACAGGCGCAAGGGCATCGTTCCCTTAGAGTCTTTGGGGTTGAGTGAAGAAAATCTGTATGCAATTAAGTTGATGCTTTCCAAGCCCGAAGGTGTGATTTTGGTTACTGGACCTACGGGTAGTGGTAAGACCACTACACTCTATTCAGTTTTGAATCACATCAATACGGCAGCAATCAATATTATGACCATGGAAGACCCGGTTGAATATCCGATGCCAATGATTCGCCAGACTTCGATTAATGCAGCAGCGAAGATGGATTTCGCTGAAGGTATTCGCTCGATGATGCGTCAGGATCCAGATGTTATTTTGGTAGGTGAAATTCGTGACAATATAACCGCTGAAATGGCTTTCCGAGCAGCGATGACGGGCCATCAAGTCTTCTCAACACTGCATACCAATTCTGCGATTGGCTCAGTGCCGCGGTTAACGGACCTGGGTGTTTTGCCGGACCTTCTCTCTGCAAATCTGATTGGTATTATCGGTCAGCGGCTATTGCGTAGACTCTGTAAGGACTGCAAGAAACCGCAAGAACTTGGCAATCTGGAGCGTACTCTGCTTAAGATCGATGCGAATGACACCCAAACACAGATCTATCAGGCCGAAGGTTGTTCCGAGTGTAGTGGTCTTGGCTATAAGGGTCGTACGTCGATACTAGAAATTTTGCAGACCACCGATAGTCTTAGAAAGCTCATCTCGGAAAATGCCTCCGCGCATTCCCTGAAACATGCAGCCGCAAAAGAAGGCTTTAAGACGCTGGCTGACGATGCATGTCGACGGGTTATCGACGGCACAACTAGCCTCGATGAAATTACCCGTATTGTAGACCTCACCGATAGGTTGGGAGACTAAGCGCCCTATGTCACTCTTCAGCTACAAAGCGATTGATAGCAAGGGCCGAAATCAGGTTGGCACATTAGATGCCGCCAATGAAGGTGATCTCGAGCTTCGACTTAGTCGCATGGGCATGGATCTTATTAAGTGCAAGTTTGTGGAAGAAAAGAGAAGCCTATTTGGTGGTGGTGCAATTCGGCGGATTGACCTTATAAATTTCTGTTTTCATATGGAGCAGTTAACTCGTTCCGGCGTTTCAATACTGGAAGGTCTAATCGACCTGCGTGATAGTGTCGAACAGGCAAGTTTTCGCCGCGTTATCGGCCAAGTGATCGATGACATCGAGGGTGGCATGACTCTTTCGAAGGCTCTGGCTGAGCACCCTAAAGTATTCGACGACATGTTTACTAATTTAATTGCCGCGGGCGAAGAGAGTGGACAGCTACCTGATGTGTTTCTTTCCTTGAATGAGATGATTAAGTGGCATGATGAGCTAATTAACACGACTAAGAAGTTGCTGATTTTTCCCGTATTTGTTGGAGCCGTGGTGATGGCTGTGGTGGGTTTTTTGATGGTCTATTTGGTGCCCCAGTTGGTGAGTTTCATCGAAGGAATTGGACAGGAATTGCCTACCCATACGAAACTGCTGATCGCCACCTCTAATTTCTTTGTGAATTTCTGGTATCTATTCACGCTCGTGCCGCTGGCTATTTGGATTGTAATTAAAATATTGACCAGTGTGAGTTACGAGGCGCGCTATCAGCTTGATTCCTTCAAGTTGCGAGCTTGGCAAATTGGGCCGGTATTGAAGAAAATCATACTGTCACGTTTCGCTAACCTATTCGCGATGTTATATAAGGCAGGTATTCCCGTACTAAAGTGTATAGAGATAACTGAGCGTGCTTCCGGCAACGAAGCTATTCGTCATGCCCTGAGCAAGGCGCGTGATGAGATTCAGGAAGGCAAGGGTGTCTCTACAAGTTTTCGGAATACCGGGCTATTTCCGCCCCTAGTTGTACGAATGATAAAAGTTGGCGAGGCTACCGGTCAGTTGGATAATGCGCTGTTAAACGTAAGTTATTTTTATGAGCGTGATATCAAAGATTCGATCGACAAAGTACAGGCTATGATTCAGCCCGCTATGACAGTTGTTTTAGGCGCCATTTTAGGCTGGGTAATGTTGTCGGTTATGGGCCCAGTTTATAGTTCCATTGGTAATATGGCGATATAGGGAAAGTAATGTTAGGTTTCGGCTCATCACCTGAGAAGCGCATAATCCTCATAAATTTTGAGGGTTTGACCGTTTATGGTCTAGACAATGACCGTCTGATGAAGCTAGCCGTATTTGTTGACGATGATGTCGGTCATGACAAATTTCGCACCTACGTCATCGATGAGTCGATTACACAAACATCCCTAATCATAGATTCTCCTGCTGAAGATTTCATTGTAGAGAAAGTTGTTCATGTAGGCCCTTATGATAGAAAGTCATTTTTGGCTAGAAAGCTTGAGCAGCATTTCCGTAACGTCGAGTTTCGATCCGCCAAAGTGCTTGGTAGAGAAAAATCAGGACGCCGTGACGACAGAGTGTTATTCAGCGCGATAACCCAGACTAGGAATGTCGACAACTGGGTTCGGGTTCTGTTGCAAGAGCAGGTGTCCATTAAGAGCATAACGTCTCCGGCTTTTGCTATTTCCAAAGTAGTTCGGGAACTGGGTCTACAGACGAGTAAAGAATTTCTCTTGGTAAACTGGCAGCGAAACGGCATTCGTCAGTCGTTGATTTCAAATCATAAGCTAATGTTCAGCCGACTTACTCCGCTGCCACTTGATCCCGGTGCAGACCTAGCGAAGGCGATTCTGGATGCAACGACGCAATCTGTTGAGTATTTAGATCGAATAGGTTTGTTACAGAGCGGCAGTTCGCCAGACCTACATGTTGTTTCGCCCGTCCTCGAAGAAGATTCCTTTCTGAATCAGCCTGGTAGTGCTGATTTTGGTTCTATCTTTCATCATAATTCAATCGACTTGATGCCGATCGAAAAATACGGTGGTCCGCAGAACGAGATAACCGCAATTTTGCTCTGTCTCGATTGGGGCGTGCGCAACGGAGATTTTGGTAATATCTATGCATCGCAGAGAGCTATGCGATTTACAAAGCTAAGGATGCAGCGAAATTTCATTGTTCTTGGCTGTCTGCTAGCGCTTTTTGTAGGCGGAGTGGTTAGTGCTCCTGTACTTAACGATACACTTCAAAGCCAGTCTGGCTATAGAACCATCACAACTGACATGCAGCCTATTCAAGAGCAATACGATGAGCTGACTGCGCAGTTTCCAGCCACACCGATTCCTTCTGAAGCAATGGAATTGGTAGTGAACAGTTACGATCTAATAAATAGTCATAATCATTATCCTGTGGAGCTGCTTAGTGAAATTTCAGAGGCAGTGGAACAGCACCCCACCATCAGCCTGTCCTCAATAGTTTGGAATTTGGTAGCAGATGATGAATATTTGGATATTAACAATGCCATTCTAGCTGACACCGCAACAATAGAGCTGGAGTTGCATGGTGCTCAGTTGGGCGCCGCCGGTTATGAGAGTTCAGATTCGCGGCTGCGCGCATTCATGGATTTTCTGTCCGTTATTGAAGGAGCTACCGTAACAGCTATTCGTCTTCCTGTAGAAAACGGTCCTAACGCTTCGGTGACTGCAGTGGTGGGTGGTGAGCAGTTCGATTCTGAATTTTCCTTGCGTATGAGGATAGAGAAATAGATGGCGGTTAGAAGAGGAAATCTTAAAGCAGACTTAGCGTGGTTAAAATGGTGGCTAGTGCTGCTCGCGATAGCTATATCCATCGCTATTGGTGGGTATTGGTCTGCCATGTATTACCGTAATGAAGTGCGTCAGCTCGAATTCGGTACTCGGTCCAGTTTTGATATTCTTTTACAAGAAGTGACGCAAATCGAAGAATCGGAACAAATAATAGTTGAAAATATCGACCTCTTTAATTCACTGGTCGCGAATCGGCTACTGGATGAGGAAGATAGAGTCTCTTTGCTAGAGGATATTCGCAGAATACGTGACAACTTCCGTCTGTTTCCCATCGATGTGGAAATAAGAGAGCAGACAAGTCATATGCTTGAGTATGACGAGGGCGTAGAGTTTCCAGAGGAATTCATCTCGATTCGCAGCAGCAGCATATTGATGCGTTTACCGCTGTTACACGAGGAAGACCTTTCCCGCTTCCTCAATGCCTTTCTAGATACTGGAAGGCTAATGGTCACGACATCCTGCACTATTACGGATGTTTCGCTGAGCCCTGAGGACTTACTCGAAATTGTTGCGCACCAGATAGCGAGTTGCGAATTCATTTGGTACACCTTCAGGCGCGAGTTACCGCCAGAGGAAGGGGAGTTTGATGAATACGCTGATTAATGTTTTAGAAAATTTCTAGAAACACCATAGTTGTAGAGCTTATGAAGCATAAAGTGAAAAACATAATTCAAAGAGCACTCTCTTTACAGATATGTATAGCTGTAGTTGTTTGCATGCTTGTTCCAGTGCAGCTCTCGGCTCAATCTCTGCAACGAATTTTCTCTACGCCAGCTTTGCGAGCAGAGCTGGACCGGATTCGCTTCCAGATAGCCTCCGGTGTGGTTATTGAGGAGGAGGTGGTGGATGAAGGGCCTCTTATCGATGTGCCATTCTTTTCGGATGAGGAAGAAGAGCTTGTCTATGCATTGGGTGGCAGCATGCGTAAGGCGGATGGTAGTTATACTGTTTGGCTCAACAACGTAGCCTACGATCAAGGCAGTCTGCCAAACAATATGGAATTGTTGTCGCCCTTCAGTCAAGGAAAAGTGCGAATTCGCGACACAGGCACTGGCGCTGACTTTGATGTTAAGCCCGGACAGGTGCTCAACCTTACTACCGGGCAGCTCTATGAATCCTATCAATATCAGGCGGTGTTAGAAGCTGCAGCTGCAGAAGCGGCACGCCTCGCTTTGGAAGAGGCAGCGAATGCGAGTCAAAGCAGCGGTTCGGCTATTCTTGATAGTGCTGCGGTAAGTAATGTGTTGGAAGCAGCGCAGGACCTATGAAGACTCTGCCCAGAGTAAGGGCTCCGATTGCACTGCCTAAGCAACAACGAGGAGTGGTTCTCTTAGCTTTTTTCCTTGTGCTTTTTCTTGTCGGGGCGGGTGCGATAATTTCTGTGCTTGATAATAATACGCCCCGGCTTCGTAACAGCACAGATACTATGGCTGCTCTGAGGCAGGCTAAGGAATCGCTAATAGCCTATGCGGTTTTGTATGCAGAAAACTACAGTGTGAGTGGTGATGCGCCTGGATACCTACCTTGTCCCGATACAAATGGAAATGGTTTAGAAAATGCGCCCTGCAATTCTGCTAATCCACTAGGCCGGTTACCTACTTCTATAGTCTTGCCTGCACCATTGAATTCGACAATGCCTTTATCCAACTACAACAATGATGTCGATGAGCAGTTTTGGTATAGCGTAGCGAATAATTTCAAACGGGACCCGGCTGGAATTCTCAACACCGCTGCGGTGACTACTATGACTCTAGACGGACAGGGCGGTATCGCCGCAGTCCTAATTGCTCCTGGTCCTATAATGGGTGGGCAAGCGCGGCCAAGCAATTCCAGCAATAGATATTTGGAAGACAGCAATACATCTTCGCCGGACTTTGTGACTCGCGATCTTATAGACCCAGATAAATTCAATGACAGGGTGCTTGCAATTACGGTTGATGAAATATTTACGCCCATAGTTCGAATTCTTGCGGACAAAGTGAAAGCAGCATTAGATGCTTACCATGTAGCAAACGCACGATACCCACTAACTCAAGTTGAATTTAATGGGAGTATTGCCCCTGCCGCACCTTGGTTTACGGGAAGTTATGGTCCGGGTGTGGGGGTCGTCACATATGCCTGGATATCTGACGATAGAGCTTCCCTATCATTCGCCGGCTGTGACAATATTAGTTTTCAACTAGATTTTAATCCATCTGCAACAGTACAAACGGGGTCGCGATGCTGACTGAAAAGCGAGTTAACTTCCAGCGCTCAATCTCTGGCTTTAGTATCATCGAAATGGCCATTGTCATGGTTATTGTTGCCACACTTCTCGGTGGTTTATTGGTATCAATTTCCAGCACACAGGAAATAAATAATAGAATTGAGACAAAAAACCAGCTCGATGAAATTGTCGAGGCTCTGTACGGTTTTGCACAGGTGAACGGCTATTTACCTTGTCCCGCGATTCCTACTAGTAATGGTGCTGAATCACGTAACGGTGGTGGTGTATGCTCTAGAGTGCATGGCTTCGTCCCTTCGGCAACACTGGGGCTTTCTGGTAGTGTGAATGCCGATGGTCTACTGCTAGATAGCTGGTTAAGCCCCTACCGCTACTCCGTCACGAATGCGAACGGGAATGTATTTACCAATCAGAATGGCATGCGAGTAACTCTAGCTGCTTTGGGTGCCACTATGGGTGGCGTAGCTCCAGATTTGCGAGTTTGTGATACGGCCGCATGTGGAGCAGTAGTTGCAGATCGTTTGCCCGTGGTGGTTCTTTCTCTGGGGGCAGACTGGGCAACATTCGATGCTGCTGATGTTGATGCGGCTGAAAATTCCAGAGAAGCGGTATTGAATGGATACCGTATTCCCAACGATGCGGACTTCGTATCAGCTCCTTATATCGAAGACACGTTTGATGATTTGATTACTTGGATGTCACCCAATATTCTGTTCACGAAAATGATTACAGCGGGTCAATTGCCGTAACTGACATTTAGCCAGTCTCCTAGCGAATTGCGCCGAGTATAATCCAATGAGGTTACCTGTGAACGATGAAAATTCAGACAACGTGGCGGTAGTTGCGGCGCAGCAAGAAGAGCCGCAATCACTAGCTACGATTCTCCTTGTAGAAGACGATCCTGCACTTCGGCTAGTGTTGAAAAATGTCTTAGAGATGAATGACTACACTATTCTTGAAGCCGATAGTAAGGCGAGTGCAGAGGTAATTCTGAAGAGAGATCCTACTATAGCAGCACTGGTGCTCGATCTAGGTCTGCCTCCCTCTCCGCACACCACTACCGAAGGTCTGGCTGTAATTAAGATGGTAGTCGCTAAATTATATCGGGCCAAAATCGTGGTTCTAACTGGTCAAGACGAAGAGAGCTCAGCGCTCGCCGCCATTAGAGAGGGAGCGTTCGACTTCCTATCTAAGCCTTCCCGCTCTGCAGATATTCTCAATGCCGTGCAGCGCGCAGTATTGTTCTATCGTAAAGAACGAACCTTGGAAGAGGAGGAAGGCTTAACCAGACTGCAAATTAACGCGAAAGTTTCCGACGGCTTAAAAGCGGTGCGTGAGGAAGCGGAAGAAAAACTGGTGCGGCACGTATTGAAGGATACGCAGTTTAATGTCTATCAGAGTGCGGCAAGGCTGGGCTTGAAACGAGAGAGCATTTACTACTTCTTAAAGAAATTTGGAATAAAACGTGACGATGGCTAGCCTCTACCCCTATCTGATTCTGATAGGGGTCAGCATAATTCTTGCCACAGTATGGTTGTTAGGCCAGGCGCGTCGGCGCGCTAGAATAACTAACGAACTTGTAGCTCTGAACGAAGAGCTTGGTTTCGATTTGCCAGACTTGCTTCGTCATTGCTGGGAACCATTGGAAAAAGCTGGTTTTAAGGGTATTAGTTGGCAGTTGGACTGGTTTGGTTCTTCTCTCTCGGAGATCCAGGGCAGTCAAGGTGATGTATTTATTCATCGTGAGTTGGCGGTCGACGATATCACTCTGTCAGTTAAGCTTTATGATGGGAAGCGCCGCTTCGAACAACGCTATTTCAGTACGATTTTGTCCGAGAGTTTCTTTTTACTTCTCTACACGGATATGTGGGTGAAGCTTGGCACTGTGCAGGGTGCATTCGCGCAGACTGCAAAACTAAGTGTTTTCCTGCAGCACGACATGAAGAATATCGTGCAATTGATAAGCCTTGTATCTGAACAATTAGAGAATACGCCCGCGGGCAAGGAAGAAAAACTACTAAATAGTTTGCGCACGGTAATGCCTACTCTCCACGAACGTTCGGAACGCTTCCTTAGCTCGCTTTCGAGTAACGCTAGCGCGGGCAATGTGGAGCCTATTGATATCGGGGAGGCGCTGAAGAAGACTGCGGATATTCACAGTCTGAAGATAGATATTCAGGGTAGCGGCAAAGCGTTGATCAATGGGCAGTCACTAAATAGCCTCTGCGACAACCTGTTTGGCAACTATATTGACCAGAATCGTCGCAACCCAGAGGTCGAAATAAAGATCGAAATTTCTATTATCGAGGAAGGGCCCGACCTAAAAATAACCATTAAAGATCACAACGGTAAGCCCTGTTTGTGGCCAGAGCGCCTTTTCGAGCCTTTTTGGAGCGAAAAGGGCGATGGATTAGGCATAGGGCTATATCATTCAAGGCAGCTAGTTCAGGAGGCTGGAGGTACTTTGCTGGCGGTTACGCCAGAAAATGATCCTATGAGTTTCGTGATAAGCCTTCCAAAATCAGTGTAAAAAAAACCTACATATTGCGGCTATTACGGCCGATCTATAAGATTGTGTCATATTAGAGAAGTTGATTCGAAAAACGTTACATTTCAGTTGTTTACAATTTAGACCTCAAGGGGAAGATTTAATGAGAAGTTCAATTAAGAACATGAAAAAGCAAAAAGGTTTTACGCTCATCGAGATTGCCATCGTATTAGTAATTATCGGTTTGCTAGTTGGCGGTGTATTGCAGGGTCAGGAATTGATTGAAAACTCTCGAGTGAAGCAAGCCGTTAAGGATATGAACGGAACAGCAGCAGCGATTTTCGCTTATCAAGATAGATACGGCCGTATGCCGGGCGACGATGGCAATGCAGCAACGATTAATGCTCGTGGTGCAACGTGGGCAGCCGTTAGTGCAGGTAACGCAAATGGCCGGCTGGAAATTGCAGCTAACCGAGCATTCTCTGGTACTGCTGAGTCAGGCGCATTCTGGCAGCACTTGAAGGCAGCAGGCTTTATCTCAGGTAACCCTGCTGATGCCGGTCTACTAACTATGCCAACAAACGCATGGGGTGGCTTGATGGGTGTAACTACCGCTGCAGTAGGAGCAGGCTTGACGGGTACTAAAGTATGTTTGAGTCAGGTTCCAGGTTCCTCTGCAATCGCCATAGACAATGAGCTAGATGACGGTCTGGGTGCTTCGGGTCGTGTGCGAGCTACTCTGGGTGTAAGTGGTGTTAACACTAACCCAAGTAATGCTGCCGGACCTATATACAGCGAAGACAATGTTTATACGGTTTGTTCAAGAATCTAAAGTTACTAGCTAGTTACTACTAGCTACGAAATAAGAAAACCCGAATGCTTCTGGCAATCGGGTTTTTTTATGCATCGAGTTTGCTAGGTAGAAACTCAATTTGCTTGATTAGGATTGGATTCATCTGTGCTAGCTAGGAAGCTGAAGAAGAGCAGAGGCCAGATACCTACATGGACCATGACATCGGCGGTATTAAAAATATAGTTCCAGTAAGGGATGTGCTGTATGTCGATAAAGTCGATCACACTGCCATACACGAAGCGATCTAGAATATTACTCGCGCCACCACCGACTATGAAGCCGAAGCAGATATACTCATAGCGCTTGATGGCTGGACTAAACCATAGGTAGGCGCTCACGCCGAATAGCAAGCCGATGCTAATCGTGGCGAATATCCAGCCCATTCCTTGTAGCATGCCAAACACACCGCCGTGATTGCGGATGTGGGTGAAGTGAATCAGGCTGTTCCATACTACCGTTGTGTTCTGCTCAATCGTGCTGTTTACCCAGTACCCAATCAGCTGAGATAGAGTCAGTACTCCTATCACGATGGTAAAAAACCAGAACATGTTTCTTGTCTTATTTTCTAGTGGCATAGAATATTTAATTTTTGTCGTATTGAATGTTAACGAAGTAGTCTAATTTTCGAGTAAGGCAAACATTTTACGCAAGCGTATCGCGTTCGCTCCTACATCACCGGTACCGACTCGAGAAACGGATCTAGCATCAACTACGGTGTCTGAGCCTTGTTGTTCGATGGTAATGACCACATCGTCTTTAAATCGGAACCAGAATGTTGTGTCCGTTGCTTCTATTCTGCCCGCGGACGCGTCCTGCGCAACTAGCTCCCAACCCAAATCATCGACTGCAGCCAGCGCTCGCTGGAATATTACGCTTACAGCTTCGCTGTAGCGCTGTGTAACCAGGTCTGGGTAAGCCTCTTCGGTGGCCCCGATCAGTTTCTCTGGCGTCATATTGTTGGACCCGCCATAGACTAAGGTGTTCGGTGCATCTGCACGCAGAGGTGCTATTGCAACAAACGTAGGTGGGTTGATTCGATTGGTGGAGATGTCGTGAATGGGTGGATAGTTAACGCCTTCGCCAGGACGGAAGCTTTCTGGAATAAGATAGGCAACCCATGCCACTAGCGCACCAGTAGCTGCTAGGCTTATAAATTTACCGGCATTAGAAACCTTCAGTACTTGGCTAGCCGCGAATATTGCTACGGTTATTAGAACACAGGCCCACGCGAGCCATTGCCCATACTGGTTGGCTGCGCCGAGTAGGGAAAACCCTCGTCTAAAGTCCCAGAAGCCTAGCCAGATACCTGCAGCCGAGGCCAGTGTGAGCAGCCCGAGTCCCAGCCCTACAACTAGACTGGCAAGTCCGCCGATTTTTAACCAGAGTCTTAGTTTTGTTTGATCGGTTATTTCGGTAGTCATAATTAGTCCTTGATAAATGGCTGGTCGGCGTACTGTAAAATAGTGGCTGTGCTTGTGTCATCGTCTTCACTGAGAGCTACGATGCTGTGAGCGCAATTGTGCATTCTCGGCGGCGCCCAGAGTTGCTCCATATTACGACCTTCGACGTGACAAAGATAAGATTTTATAAGTGCGCCGTGACTTACTATTGCCACCTTGCCGCTACCAACGGCTTTCCCTCGATGGCTGCTCTCAATCTTCGCCACGGTATCGATGGCACGTTGCTGCAGCTCAAAAAAGCTCTCCGCACCCTTTACTTGGAACAGGTGAGGCTGCTCCCAAAAATGTCGATGGGAATCCGGCTCTCGCACTGCAAGATCTTCATAGAGATGACCTTCCCAGGGCCCAAGAAATATTTCCCGAAGCGTATCTAGATAATGAATTTCCGTCGTTGTTTTAGGGAAGGCATGCTCGGCGGTTTGGCGCGTGCGCAGGCTGCTGCTGCAATAAATTTTGTCAAATTCTAGCTGCTGGATGCGTTGCCCCAGTTCCTGGGCCTGTTGAATGCCTAGTTCCGTTAGTTGGGATTCGCTCTGACCCTGGACCCGTCTTGCTTTATTCCAGTCGGTCTCTCCGTGTCGTATAAGATGAATCTCCACTCTTAACTTTCTCCGCTGGTTGCGTTGTTGCGCGTTCTCGAGACAGCATCCAGCCAGCCATCGTAATGTGTCTTTCTCCAAGCATGATCTTTGCTTGGTTCAAAACGTTGGTCGAGCTGCCATTTCGCGCTAATTTCTTCGAGTGATGCAAAGATGCCTGCCTGCAGTCCAGCGACATAGGCTGCGCCTAGGGCAGTGGTCTCGGTAAGTTCAGGCCTGAGTACTTCAAGGTTTAGCAAATCAGACAACTTTTGCATCACATAATCATTGTTCGCCATGCCGCCGTCGACACGCAGGCTCGCTATTGTGCCACCATCCGCTTCGATCGCAATTAACAGGTCTTTGCTCTGATAACAGGCCGAGAGTAGGGCTGCGGTGACTATTTCTTTTACACCAGTGTCTCGAGTAAGCCCATACAGTGCACCGCGTGCCGTTGGATCCCAATAAGGCGCACCGAGGCCGGTGAAAGCGGGCACTAGATAGACGCTTAGGTCTTCACTGGTTTGCTCGGCCAGGGCCTCTGATTCGCTGGTCTGTTGTATGAGTTGTAAGCCATCTCTAATCCATTGCATGGTGGCACCCGCCATGAATATGCTGCCCTCAACTGCATAGCTGGTCTTACCATTGAGGCGAAAAGCTACGGTGCTCAACAGGCGATTTGCCGATTTGACCACCTGATCGCCAGTATTCAATAACAGAAAGCAACCAGTTCCGTAGGTGCTCTTGGCCATGCCTGCCGAGAAGCAGCACTGGCCAAACGCGGCAGCCTGTTGATCGCCAATAATTCCTGTAATAGGTATGGCGCTGCCAAAGATTTCGGCATCACAATCGCCAAACTCGGCGGCACAATCTTCGACAGTGGGTAACAGCGAGGCAGGTATATCAAATATTTCGAGTAATTCATCGTCCCATTGCTGGGTATGAATATTAAACAACTGTGTTCTGGATGCGTTCGTGGCATCGGTGCGGTGACTGCGACCATGACTTAGATGCCAGAGTAGAAAACAATCGACTGTGCCGAAAGCGAGCTCGCCTTTCTCGGCGCGCGCTCTGGCGCCGGCGACATTCTCCAGGATCCAGCGAATCTTGCTGGCAGAAAAATAGGCATCGATGAGCAGGCCCGTCTTCTGCTGAATAGTTTCTTCTAAATCTTGAGCTTTTAATTCATCACAGTAATCACTGGTTCGACGGTCCTGCCAGACGATTGCATTATAAATCGGCAGGCCGGTCTCCCTGTCCCACACTATGCTGGTCTCGCGTTGATTGGTTATCCCTATGCAGCGGATCTGCTCAGATGTAATTGAGGCTGCTTCGAGTGCGCTGCGACAACTAGCGATAGTGCTCTGCCAAATCTCCATCGCGTCGTGCTCTACCCAACCGTTGTCAGGAAAGTGCTGTGCGAATTCCTGTTGTCCGACGGAGAGCTTGTGGCCTGCAGAGTCAAATATTAGGGCGCGACTGCTAGTAGTGCCCTGGTCGATCGCGAGAATGCAATTCTTCATGCCGATAATCTCTTCAATCTGTGCGGATATTTCTGCTGTCCCATCGTTGCCTCAGTTTAGTGGAGAGCGAGTCGTCAGCGTAGTAAAAGTAGATGCACATGGTACACTAACTGTCTATTTGGTGGGCAAGATTAAGCCACTTCCAAGCTAGAGTATCTGAGTTAATTAACCTATGCATGATCTTCTAATAATCGGTGGCGGCATCAATGGTGCTGGCATCGCTGCCGATGCAGCGGGTCGTGGTTTGGATGTCGTTCTCTGCGAAAAGGCGGATCTTGCCTCGGCAACTTCATCTTGGAGTACTAAGCTTATTCACGGCGGCTTACGCTATCTCGAATTCTACGAATTTGGCCTGGTGCGGAAATCATTGCAAGAGCGAGAAGTGCTCACAGCAGCGGCCGCACATATCATTAAGCCGCTAGCCTTTCATATTCCTCAATTGCCACACTCACGCAGCTCTTTGCTTATTCGTGCTGGGCTGTTCTTGTATGACAATTTGGCGCGACGCAAACGTTTTGGCGGATCGCGCTCCATCAAGATAGATTCCGATGGTCCTCTCAATTCGGCAATTACCAGTGGCTTCGAATACTGGGACGCGCAGGTGGATGATTCGCGTCTAGTCGTATTGAATGCTTTGCAAGCAAAGCAGCGCGGAGCACAGATACTCACGCGCACCGAGTGTACAGGCATGAAACCCCTAGATAACGGCTGGCGGGTCACGCTTCACGATCATGTCAGCAATAGCGACTCCGAGGTCGACTGCAAGGCCATTGTGAATGCGACGGGCCCTTGGGTAGCTGCCTTATCCGAGCAGCTCAGCAGCGAGAAGGCCGAGCATGAAATTCGCCTCGTCAAAGGCAGTCATATCGTCGTGCCGCGTATGTATCCCGGCTCGCAGGCTTATATGTTGCAACACCATGACGGCAGAGTGATTTTTGTGATTCCCTGGCTGCAAGACTATACCTTGATAGGTACCACCGAAGCGGAGCATCAGGGGAGTCTTGATCGTGTAGAAATCTCTAAAGAAGAGACAAGCTATCTACTCTCCATTGTGAATCTATATTTTAAGAAGTCGATCTTGCATTCCGATGTCGTGTACAGTTTTGCAGGCGTAAGACCTCTCATAGACGATGAGGAAGTTAACGCCAGTAAAGTATCTCGAGACTACAACTTGGAGTTGGAATCTGATCCACATCCAATACTCTCAGTCTATGGTGGTAAGGTGACGACCTATCGCGTCCTTGCCGAAGATGTGTTGAGTAAACTTGAGGCAGCCTTGCCGGCTATGGGGCCAAAGTGGACTAAGAGTGCGACATTACCGGGGGGCGACTTCGATCTCCCCGAGCATCTATTTCAGAAAATGGTTTCCAAGTATGCATGGTTGGGTCCGGATCTGATCAACCGTTGGTTGAATAGCTACGGTACTCTTAGTTTCGATATTTTGGGTGATGCCTCGGGTATGGGTGATCTTGGTGTGAAGTTTGGCCATAACCTCTATCAGAAGGAAGTAGATTACCTCTGCTCAGAAGAATGGGCGAAATCGGCGGACGATATCCTCTGGCGGCGCAGTAAGCTGGGCCTGAAATTTTCCCGTGCAGAGCGAGACTCTCTCGCTAACTACATAGAGCAGTCTCTTCCTGCGAACTAAGTTATGGAATTTTTGAATGCTTGAGCTGCGAAACATTACACGTCATGAGGGTGCTGAAATCTTCCTCGATGATGTCTCGCTGACTATGCAGCGTGGCGATCTAAATATTCTGCTTGGTCCCACGCTCTCCGGAAAGACCTCGCTAATGCGCATCATGGCCGGTCTAGATAAGCCTAATAGTGGTGAGCTGCTATTCGATGGTGTGTCGGTGTTAGGAACGGCAGTGCAGAAGCGCAATGTGGCGATGGTGTATCAGCAGTTCATCAATTATCCAGCGCTGTCGGTGTTTGAGAATATTGCTTCGCCATTACGGGTGGCGAGAGTTGAGCAGCGTCAGATCGACAAACAAGTCGCGGAAGTGGCTGAATTGCTGCAATTGACCGAGATGCTCGATCGCACGCCCGATACGCTCTCCGGTGGGCAGCAGCAGCGGGTTGCGTTAGCCCGTGCGCTTATCAAGAAGGCCGATTTGGTGCTATTGGATGAGCCGTTGGCAAACCTCGACTACAAGCTGCGTGAGGAGCTGCGTGCTGAACTTCCGGCCTTGTTCGCGGCTATGGGTGCAGTGTTGGTCTATGCGACTACAGAGCCTACCGAGGCCCTCGTGCTCGGAGGCAATACCGTCTGCCTTCATCAGGGTAGGGTTGAGCAGTTTGGTCCGACTTTGGATCTGTATCGGACGCCTGCTAGTCTGCGTTCGGCAAAGATTTTTTCAGATCCACCGCTGAATAGCGTGAAGGTGGAATGCGTTGCTGGACAATTGGCGTTGGCTGGTAGTCAGCAAAAACTCGAAATCGAACTCGAGCAAGTGCCGGATGGAAACTACACATTAGCCGTGCGGCCGCACCATCTTAGTCGTGAGCCAGAGACGGCTGAGGATATCGAGGTGCAAGGAAATGTTTCAGTAACGGAATTGACAGGCTCCGAGACTTTCGTGCATTTTTCTATGGCGGATAATCCTTGGGTCGCGCTTCTCCATGACGTGGAGGATTTTGCAGTAGCGAGTTCGGTAAAATTTTATTTGAAACCACAGAATCTATTTTTGTTCGACAGTGATGACGCGCTAGTCGAATGGCAGCCGGCAATAAAAAGCTAGATAAACAATGGCATCTATACAACTACAATCATTAGCACACCGCTATCCATCTGCTCCCGACTACGCGCTGCATAGCATGCAGCAGAATTGGAGTGACGGCGGTGCTTATGCCTTGCTCGGTCCATCCGGTTGCGGAAAGACGACGCTGCTGAATATCATTTCAGGCCTGCTCAGACCCTCCGAGGGGAGAGTGCTTTTCGATGACATCGATGTGACAGACCTGACTACAGAGCAGCGTAATATCGCGCAGGTATTTCAGTTTCCCGTTGTCTACGACACGATGACTGTCGCAGAGAATTTGGCATTTCCTCTGCGTAACAGAGGCATCGGTAAGAATGAGATAGAGAAGCGCGTAGCTGACGCACTGCAGATGCTCGACTTGCAGGAGCGTGCTAATGATCGAGCGCGCTCGCTGACCGCAGACGATAAGCAGAAAATATCCCTAGGCAGAGGTTTGGTTAGAACCGACGTACAAGCGATTCTGTTCGACGAACCTTTGACCGTTATCGATCCGCATCTGAAATGGCAATTGCGCACAGAACTAAAGAAGATTCACCAGCGCTTTCAACATACGATGATCTATGTAACTCATGATCAGACGGAGGCGCTTACTTTCGCCGACCAAGTGATAGTGATGTATGAGGGGGCAGTCGTACAGATAGGGACGCCTCAGCAGCTCTTCGAGACTCCGGAACACACCTTTGTAGGCAGGTTCATCGGTTCGCCAGGAATGAACGTGCTGCCCTGTGAGGTCGATGGAAGCGACGCCGTATTCGCGGGGAAGAGAATCCCGCTGAACAAAGCTATAGCTAGCTCGGCAGCTCGTTTCGAGTTAGGTATTCGTCCTGAACATATAACACTGTCTGCAAGCGATGGCATACCACTCACCGTAACCGCACTAGAAGACGTGGGTAGGCATATCGTTGTCCGCGGCGAGATAGAGGGTGCCAAAGTGAGTGCTTTGGTTAAGGATGGCGTCGCGATTCCAGAGAATCCTTGCGTGTCCTTCGATGCGGCGCACATCAATCTCTATGCAGACGACTATAGAGTCGGCAGCGGCAGGGGAGACTGAGCGAGATGGCTATCCAAAAAGTTCAGAACAACAAAGCCTGGTTCATGGTAATGCCGGTGCTAATCTTAGTTGCTATTAGCGCGATTATTCCGTTGATGACTGTAGTGAATTATTCTGTGCAGGATACTTTTGGAGGTAATGAGTTCTTCTGGGTTGGCACAGAATGGTTTCAGGAGATACTCGCCTCAGAAAGATTTCATAATGCGCTATTAAGAACCTTATTATTTTCCGGCCTGATTCTAGCTATCGAGATTCCTTTGGGAATACTGATTGCACTGGCTATGCCGAAGCGTGGTTGGGGCGTCTCTGTTTGTCTCGTACTCATGGCACTGCCACTGCTTATTCCCTGGAACGTAGTCGGCACCATATGGCAGGTGTTTGGAAGGGTGGATATCGGCTTGCTGGGGCACAGCCTCGCCAGTCTCGGCATCGACTACAATTACACGCAAAACAATTTAGACGCGTGGCTGACGTTGATACTCATGGATGTCTGGCATTGGACTTCATTGGTTGTGCTGCTGTGCTATTCAGGACTCGTGTCGATACCCGAGGTTTACTATCAGGCAGCGCGCATCGATGGCGCTTCTCGTTGGGCAGTATTTCGCTTTATACAATTACCAAAGATAAAACGTGTGTTGTTGATCGCGGTACTGCTGCGGTTTATGGATTCTTTCATGATATACACCGAGCCGTTTGTAGTGACAGGAGGAGGGCCGGGTAATATCACGACCTTCCTTTCTATCGACCTTGTGCAGATGGCGGTGGGTCAATTCGATCTGGGTCCCGCTGCGGCTATGTCGCTTATCTACTTCCTTATCATCCTGTTGGTTTGTTGGGTGTTCTACACGGTGATGACGAGCTACGACAATGACGAGCAGTCCAACGGCGGAGGCGCGCAATAATGGCAATCTCGGCGAACAGCATGCTTAAGGTTAAGCGCACCGGTCTTACTGCCTACATAGTCTTCTTGATGTTGCCTCTATATTGGTTGCTGAACATGAGCTTCAAGACCAATCAAGAGATACTGTCCACGTTTACGTTGTGGCCCCAGGACTTCACTCTGGATAACTACATCACTATCTTTACGGATCCCTCCTGGTATAACGGCTACATCAATTCGTTAACCTATGTGGTGATGAACATGGTTATCGCCATTAGCGTCGCGCTGCCGGCGGCTTATGCCTTCTCGCGCTATAAATTCTTAGGGGACAAGCACCTCTTCTTCTGGCTGTTGACCAATCGCATGGCACCTCCTGCGGTCTTCGTTCTGCCATTCTTTCAGTTGTACTCAGCCTTTGGCCTGATTGACACGCATATAGCCGTGGCGCTCGCGCACTGCCTGTTCAATGTGCCGCTGGCGGTTTGGATTCTTGAGGGCTTCATGTCCGGTGTGCCTAAAGAGATAGACGAGACTGCGTATATCGATGGGTATTCGTTTCCGCGTTTCTTCGTGAAGATATTTACGCCACTGATCGGTTCGGGAATCGGCGTTGCTGCATTCTTCTGTTTCATGTTTTCTTGGGTCGAGCTTCTCATCGCTCGTACTTTGACGGTTACCGACGCGAAGCCTATTAGTGCTGTTATGACTCGCACTGTTTCTGCCTCTGGTTTGGACTGGGGTGTTCTTGCTGCGGCGGGTATCTTGACTATTATTCCAGGTGCTTTGGTTATCTATTTTGTTAGGAACCATATTGCCAAGGGATTTGCGTTGGGGCGTGTGTAGGTCTGGTTCGGTTGCACTTTTACGCACACAGCGGCGGCGTAATTCCTGCAGAACGAGCCTGCGGCTCTGACTGTTCTTCCGGAATCACCCCACCACTGCGCGCTCGCCTATTCAAAAATTCTACTTCTCCAAAAGCGCCCAACCCTTCAGGCAATTGAGTTGGGTTGTGGGGTGCTAACAGCAAACAGTCAGAGCCGTAGGCTCGTTTGCAGTTAGTACGCCGCAGGCCAACGGCCGCATCAAAAAGATGCCTATACTGGTGTTTGCCTATGGCTGATGCGATTCGATGAATATTGGTATAGTCTTAGTTATATCAGAAAAATAATAAGTCCAATGCAGTTATTCTGGAGCTCGATTTTCTATGAAGCCAATTCGCCTATATTCCTTAGTCCTTTTTATCGCTGTGAGTTTCCTTAGTGTCGAGCTGACAGCTCAGGCGCGTTTCTATCCTGCCGCGCGTAGTGGTGGAAACTATATGCACAACTTCTATTTCCCGCCTTCCCCCAGTGCGACACCTTGGGCGCCGGATTGGTCCCCTGATGGACAGTGGATAGCGGTGGCGATGCAGGGGAGTATTTGGAAAGTTGACCCGGATACCGGTGGCGCCTATGAGCTGACCTATAACGATGCCTATCATTCTTCGCCGGATTGGTCGCCTGATGGGCAATGGATCATCTACACGGCTGATTATGAGCATCAGCGCATACAACTTGAGATTCTAAATATTGAGACGGGTGAGTCTCATATGCTGACCGACGATCAGGCCGTGTATACAGACCCGGTGTTTTCCCCTGATGGCAGTAAGGTTGCGTATGTCTCTACCAATCCCAGTGGTTACTTCAACGTGTACGTTAGGGCTATATCGAACGGGCAGTGGGCAGGCGAGCCGATAGCCGTTAGTCGCGACAATGAATACGGCAGCAATAGACTTTATTTCGGTAGCGGCGATATGCATATCACGCCGGCTTGGTTGCCAGGTGGCGATGAATTGTTGATCGTGTCGAACAGAAATGTGCCATTAGGCTCGGGCAATGTGCTGCGTGTGCCAGCGGTGGAAGATGGCATCTTGCAGGCCACTACAGTTCTCGCTGAGCAGACTCTTTATCGCACCCGTCCGGATGTTTCGATCGATGGTCGTCGTTTTGTGTATACCTCTACCAGTGGCTCTGCCGATCAATTCAACAATCTCTACGTGCAGCCAACCCAGGGCGGCGAGCCCTACAAGATGACGTTCTTCGAACACGATGCATTTCATCCGCGCTGGTCGCCAGACGGAGAGTGGATCGCTTTCATTTCAAACGAGGGCGGATTGCCTCAGCTACAACTGCTGGAAACCTATGGCGGTAAACTAATTCGTGTTGCAATGAGTGAGTTGCATTTCAAACGTCCTATGGGTCATTTAAAAGTACGGGTTGTAGATAGTAGTGGGGACGCTACGCATAACCGCGTTCACCTGCAGGCATCCGATGATAAGTTCTATACTCCGAACGATGCCTATGCTCGCGCTGGCACGCGTGGCGATCAGATATTCCACAATGCTGGCGAGTTTGAATTGACGCTTCCCGTCGGTGGGACTTCGCTAAATATAGTCAAAGGTTTTGAGTATCTTCCGCAGAGTGTTGAGGTGGAAGTAGAAGAGGGTGAGGTTGCGCAACTGACAATCGAATTAGAGCAGATGACCGACATGGGAGCGAAGGGTTGGTATAGCGCCTCTACTCACGTGCATGCGAATTACGGCGGCAATCTGCATAACACCTTAGAGAACTTAATGATGATGTCTCGTGCTGAGGATCAAGATTTGGTGCTCGAGCAGGTGGCAAACAAAGACAATCGCATCCTCGACTATCAGTTCTTTGTGCCCGGCGGTGGTCAGCACCCAATCTCGGAGAAAGATCAGATCGTGGTTGTCGGTCAAGAGTATAGGCCGCCATTCTACGGTCATGTGTTTATGTTCGGCATGCGCGAGCATCTGATTTCGCCGTTCGTGACCGGTTATGAAGGTACTGCTGTTGAGAGTCTGTATCCGAGCAACACCGACATGTTCCTCAAGGCGAAGGCGCAGGGTGCGATCACCGGCTATGTGCACCCCTACTTGGGAGAGGAAGATCCACTGCAGAGCAATCTAGGCGGCGGCAAGGGGTTCATGGTGGATGCGGCCTTAGGCACTGCCGATGCATTGGAATGGTCTGACTCTGCAACGTCGGGCTTCTATCCACTGTATGCGGTTTGGAATAACGGTCTGCGAGTAACGGCTACCGGTGGCGAAGACTCTATATCCAGTTTGCATCGTAGCAAGCTGCTTGGCTCTTATCGCACTTACGTCTATACCGGAAATCTCGGTCTGACTATGGATGCTTGGTTTGATGGCTTGAAGCGTGGCAGGGCATTCGTTAGTTCTGGTCCTCTGTTGGAGATGCAAGTTGGTACGGCACTGCCGGGCGATACAGTTCAGCTGCCTGCCAGTGGCGGTGAAGTGACAATTTCCGGGCGTCTGCGTTCTATCACTGAGTTGGAAGAAGTGGCGCTTGTTTGCAACGGCGAGACCGTCGAGATATTCCCATTACGCAGGGATAAAAATAGTTTGGATATTTCCTTCGAACATTCAATCGAGCGCAGTGGCTGGTGTCACCTGCGTACGGAAGGCGAAAGAGATCAGCGTTTTCCATTGGACGTCGGTTATGCGCAGGCATTCACTAATCCGATTTGGTTTCAGGTAGGCGATCAGCCGATTCGAAATCCACAATCGGTGGACTATGCGATTCGTTGGATCGATAAGTTGCAAGAGCTAGCTGATGCTTGGCCAGGTTGGCGTTCCGAGACTGAGAAGGCTCACGTCTTTGGGCAGTTCGAGGAGGCTCGTCAGGTCTATAGAAGTAAACTTAACTAGCGGCTAGTTACTGATTCTGCATCATCTACGGGTTCGGATTTTCTGAGTAGTCCGAACCCTAGGAATGCGAATCCTACAGAGACGAATGCGTTGATGTAATTAAAGAACGCATAGGGTAGGTAGTCGAGCACCGGCACGCCCAGTGTTGCCGTGTAGAATGCGCCGGCTGTGGTCCAGGGGATCAATCCCGTCGTCAGTGTCGAACCTTCTTCGACAGACCGTGAAAGAATCGACTTATCTAATCCCTGTTGTTCGTATTTTTCTTTGAATAACTGACAATTCAAGATAATGGATATGTAGGCTTCGCCCATCGCCATATTGCCGATCAGACCGGAACAGATTGTTGTCGCCACCAATGCTGCGGCATGCTGAATACGTTTGATAATGCCGGACAATAGTGTCGCTAAGAAGCCGGCTCCGTGAAGAATCCCTCCCAGTGCCAATGCCATCAGTGCAAGTATCAGTGTCCAGCTCATGCTCGCAATGCCGCCGCGGCCAAGTAGATCGTCTAAGTTGTCGATGCCGGTATTACCGCGAGTATTTTCCCACAGTGCATTAAGCACTGTTACGCTGCCTTGCTGCTGATAGACGATCGCAATGACCACGGCAATCATGATGCTAACGGACATAGTTATCTCTGCCGGTACTTTGCGAATGCTAAGAATTGCTAGGGCTAACAACGGCACCAAGGTTATCAATGGCGATAAATTGTAATTCTGGGCAAGTGCGTTCTGAATGCTACTAATTTCAGTCGCGACAAATGCGTTGTCTCCGTAACTGCTGCCGAGAACAAGGAAAATTACGAATGCGAATAGGAACGAAGGCAGGGTAGTGAACAGCATTGCGTAGATGTGTCGATACAGGTTAGTTCCGGCGCTCATCGCTGCCAAGTTAGTCGTGTCTGAAATCGGCGACATCTTGTCACCAAAGGTTGCGCCGCAAACTATCATGCCGGCAACTATTGGGAGAGGAATTCCCATGGCCCCACCGATGCCTATGAAGACTACGCCTAAAGTGCCGACGGTTCCCCAAGAGGTGCCGGTGGCGAGGGACATAAGGGCGCACAGCAGCATGCCGCAGGCGAGGAATAAGGAGGGCGAGAGCCAGTCCAGGCCATAATACATCAGCGTCGCGATAGTCCCGCTCTGCATAAAGCTGGCGATTACCATGCCTATGAGTATAAAAATGTAGATGGCAGGGAGTGCCCGGGTGATGGCTTCACTCATAAGAGAGCGAATACCCAAATAGTTGTAGCCGAGATAGCGAGCATGCAGGCCAACCCAGAGTATGCAGAGGAACATCAGGCTATGCAGGCCTATCCCCATTACGAACAGGCCCATAGCAATAATCCCAATGACCCCGAAGAAGCATAGAATTGCTTGAATTAGGCTGCTTTGTCGAGGCTGGTCGGCAGGGTTAGAGGTCATCGAGGCAGCATATAAACAATTGGGGTGAGAGTAAAATTTTGCTAAGCTCGAACCTCTCAAAATACCAACAGAATCACAGATAAGCAGGTATCAATGGATCTTACTTGGATGGCATGGACACAGCCCACGGCGATATTCTTCGCGGTGATCGCCTCGTTGCTCCTTACTATGTCGATCTGGGAATATTTTAGCCCGGGCGGTGGTCCGCGCCTCGGTATCCTTCGCTTCGAAACCACCCGTGGAGACAGGTTATTCGTCTCCCTGCTTGGCAGTGCGTTTATTTGCATGGCTTGGTTGACCTTCGTGGGTTTGAACCTGTGGTGGGGCCTTGCAGCTTGTCTGGTTTATGCCTTGTTGGTGTTTTTGTTCGTCTAACGAAGAAGATTTGTAGTGCACCGCGAAGTATTAAGCGGTTGAAATTAATTAGAAGGGGTTTTGCATGATCGCTCGTAAACGAAGGCTTCCAAAAATAGGGTTTCCTAAAACACTGCTGAGCTGTGCGGTATTGCTATCAACGGTGGTTACAAGTTCGGCCGATGTTGAAGATGCCGAGAGATGGCTTCCTGAATTTCAGCCATCCACACTTAATCAAGAACAACAGCTTTCTGAGATGCAGTGGTTTATCGATGCGGCACGGCCTTTCGCTGGCATGGAAATCAAAGTGGTTTCAGAGACCATTACTACCCATGAATACGAAGCACAGGTGTTGGCGCAAGCGTTCACTGAGATCACTGGCATTCAGGTAACTCACGATCTAATAGGCGAAGGCGACGTAGTTGAGAAGCTGCAGACGCAGATGCAATCGGGTGAAAATATTTATGATGCCTACGTGAATGACTCAGATTTGATAGGCACGCACTTTCGCTATCAGCAGGTTCGTAACCTCAGCGACTGGATGGCGAGTGAGGCAGCGGATGTCACGTCGCCCACATTAGACCTAGAAGATTTTATCGGTATCTCCTTTACCACCGGTCCAGATGGAAAGATCTATCAGTTGCCGGATCAGCAATTCGCGAATCTTTACTGGTTTAGGTATGACTGGTTCACTGATCCCGATCTGAAACAGCAGTTCAGCGATAAGTATGGTTATGAATTAGGTGTGCCGGTGAACTGGTCTGCCTATGAGGATATCGCTGAATTTTTTAGTAACGATGTCGGCGAGATCGATGGGCAGACGGTCTACGGTCACATGGACTATGGCAAGAAGGATCCTTCTCTAGGCTGGCGTTTCACCGATGCTTGGTTGTCTATGGCCGGTGCCGGAGACAAAGGCAGCCCTAACGGTCTTCCTGTGGATGAGTGGGGTCTTAGAGTCGAAGGCTGTCGACCCGTAGGCTCGACTGTTGAGCGCGGCGGTGCAACCGATGGGCCAGCGGCGGTGTATTCGGTTACTAAATACGTAGATTGGCTGCAGCGCTATGCTCCACCGGAGGCTGCGGGCATGGTATTCAGCGAGGCGGGGCCAGTTCCTGCGCAGGGGAATATCGCACAGCAAATTTTTTGGTATACAACATTTACCGCAGACATGGTTCTGCCAGGCCTGCCGGTAATGAATGATGACGGCACGCCTAAATGGCGTATGGCGCCTTCGCCTCACGGAGCTTATTGGGAAGAAGGACAGAAGTTAGGTTATCAAGACACCGGTTCCTGGACGCTGATGAAGTCGACGCCGGTGGATAGAGCTAAGGCCGCTTGGCTGTATGCCCAATTCGTTACTTCGAAGACGGTTTCACTAAAGAAGAGTCATGTGGGGCTTACTATTATTCGTGATTCGGATATCCGTCATGAAAGCTTTAGCGAGCGCTCGGTGGAGCTAGGTGGTTTGGTAGAATTTTATCGCTCACCTGCCCGTACGCAGTGGACGCCTACAGGCACTAATGTGCCCGACTATCCGCGACTCGCGCAACTTTGGTGGCAGAACATTGGTGATGCTTCCTCTGGCGCCAAGACACCGCAAGAAGCGATGACGGCGTTAGCAGTAGCCCAAGAACGTTTAATGCAAAGATTAGAGAGAGCAGGTGTGTTGGGTGAGTGCGGACCGAAGCTTAATGAGCCGCAGAGCCGAGAGTATTGGCTAAGCCAGCCCGGTGCGCCGAAGCCGAAGTTAGCCAATGAGAAGCCGCAAGGCATCACCGTCGACTATGATGAGCTAGTTAGTTCTTGGCAATAAACCTTAGTCGCCGCCTAACAGTCTTATTTTCTAAAAAGTGGAGCATGCTATGAACCCTAACATCTCGAACCTAAGTCGATTCGCTGCGGCATTGCTTCTGTTAGCGGGGCAGGCAGTTGCGCAGGTGCCTGCGGCGACTATCACCGGTCCTGTTGCTGCGGATAGAGCAGGCAGTGGAACTCTCAATACCATCTACAGCGCGAGCGCGATTGATCTCGAGAGTGCTGGCTATGTAGAGGAAGAGTTCTTCATCGAGGGCAGGGCGAATCGATATAGCAATCCCGAGTTAGAGAATGCCTCAATTGTCGATAGCGATCACCGCTACAAGACGCGCCTCATTGTGCGACGGCCGGCTGGATCGGCATTTAATGGCATCGTCATCGTCGAGTGGATCAACGTAACCGGTGGGCCGGATAAGGATATCGACTGGTGGCAGTCGGGTAGCCATTTCATCCGTAATGGCTATGCCTACGTTGTGGTATCCGCACAGCAAATGGGTATCGATACAATGAAGGAGTGGAGCGCTGCACGCTACGGTTCACTCGATGTCACTCACGATGGTATGGCGTCTCGCGACGAGCTTTCATACGATATATTTTCCGCAGTAGGCAAGGCTATCAATAGAGTAGGCGAATCAACCGCCAACGGCGAAGTGGATATTCTAGGCGGCCTCAAAGCGCAGCAGATCATCGCTACCGGTCATTCGCAGTCGGCAAGTCGCCTCGCAACCTACCTCAACAACGTACATCCCTTAGAGCCAATCTATGACGGAGTGATGGTGCATGGCGGGGGTGGTCGTATTAGAGATGATCAGCCGGTAAAGATTTTTAAGATTATGGCGGAGACAGATATGCTGCGCCGTGCAGCCACACCTCAGCCAGATACCGATACGTTTCGTCAGTGGGAAGTGGCGGGAAGCTCTCACGTAGACATACCCTTTGAGATTGAATACGGCAAGGTTAGAAACCTGCGCGAAGGGCTGTCTCTGGAGAATGTGCAGCCAAGAGATCAGGGCTGCGAATTGCCAGCCTACAGTCACGTGCCTTTTCGTGACGTAATGAATGCTGCGTTCGAGCATTTAGTCGTATGGATCCGTGATGATATAGCGCCACCCTCAGCGGAGCCTTTGCAGCTTAGGCGTATGATGCCAGAGGTGGAATTCGCCCGGGATGAATTTGGTAATGTGCTGGGTGGAATTCGTCTAGCGGAACATGTTGTCGCAACAGCGAAGAATACCGGTATGAATAACGGCAGCAATCGCTTCTGTTTTCTCTATGGCTCGCATCAGCCTTTCGATCAAGCGACGCTGAATGCACTCTATCCTAGTCATAGCGCCTATGTGGATGCGGTAAGAGAAGTGGCAGAAAAGAATGTGGCGGATGGATATATCTTGCCACTTGCAGCGCAGATGACGATACGCGAGGCGCAGCAATCAAGTATCGGTCGTTAGGTGCATAGAGAACATGGGACTATTTTAAAAGCTTTATGTGTTGAGCGATTAAGAAGCTGTCATTGCAGTCATTTGTGAAGAGCCGATTTACTTGCTGATGGTTGAATTTAAGTACGCTGAATAAACAGCGCGAATCAGCATCAAGCGCTAACCTCCATGCGGTCGCGACCCTGTTCCTTTGCCATATACAATGCCTGGTCCGAACGATTCAACATATCATCAGCATTTTCACCTGCTCGCCGCTCGGCGAGTCCAGCCGATATGGTTATGCTTGGAATAGGCTTGCCGCTGCCATCGAATATCTCAGCCTTACGGATAGCTTTGCGTAAGCGCTCTCCAGCGCCTATGCCACTTTGCAAATCAGTTTCAGGCAAGAGTACACAGAATTCCTCACCGCCGTACCTGACTACCAGATCAATCGGCCGTACTTTTTTAACCAGAGTGTCGGCGACGGTACGCAGTGCAATGTCGCCTACTATGTGGCCGTAACTATCATTGAAGTTTTTGAAGTGATCGACGTCGATCATCAGTACGCAGAAGGGCAGTTCGTCTTGCTCACTGCGTTGCAGGAGTCGCGGTAACATCTCGTCCAGCCAGCGGCGATTGTAGACGCCAGTTAGTCCGTCGGTCACGGCTTGCCGTTCAAACTTCCCCTGCAGATTCTCACTCTCCTCGAGAGATAGGTTGCTAGAGCGCATGCGCAAAGACAGCAACATTAATAAATTTGTACAGAAACCATGGGATGCGTGCGTCACACGCCAGAAAGTTTCTTCGTCTACACACAGCAGGAAGGTTTCACCACCGGACACGACATGGGCGGAAGCGGTACTGCCATCAATAACCGATAGTTCGCCTACAGTTTGTCCCTGTCCGAATTCTGCCGCCTCCCGTTGATGTTCGTCGTCGAGATAGACCTTTAAGGAGCCGGCCAGAATGAAAAACATAGTGCGATTAGGCTGATCCTTCTTAAGCAATACGTCGCCTTCGCTTAAGCTGGATAATTCGCAATTCCTCACTAATTCCCAGATAGGGTCTATGGATACATCGCGAAAAACCTGAAATTGATACAGGTGTTCGCGGGAGAATTGTAGTGGCGAAGTCATATTAGTGTCACTTGTACGTTTCTTGTTTGTGCCAGTTCGACTACAAGTAGGATAGAATTTATCTTAATTAATGTCCACGCCTCCCTTGTTACAGGGAGTTATTCAGCTCTTATCTCTGTCTGGTAGCGGTGGCGCAGGAAGAAAACAGTTCTGTACGGACTTCCACTCCTTTCTCGGCTAGTAGTGCCTGGTCTGCACAAGACACGTTGGTATGCCTTAGCTCGACAACATCGCCAGCTCCTATGCCGGGATTTTCCATCAATGCCTGAATATTGCTTAAATCAGGGTTGAAGCGCAGATCAAGCTGCATCAGCTGTGTTAGTCCGCTAAGTGGCGTTATGTCTGCAATATCGTTGCCTGTAAGTTCGAGATACTGCAAAGTGTTGAGTCCGCGTAGTGGGCTGAGGTCGGTGAAAGAATTTGCGGCTAGTCGCAGTTCAATAAGAGATGTTAATCCGCTTAGTGGGGTCAGGTCGCTTATATCTTGCGTATGAATATTAAGATCCACTAGTTTGGTAAGTTTTGCCAGCGGGCTAATGTCGGTAACGGCATTGGTAAATAGTAAGCCCGTAGCTCCCATATGCGTTCTCGGGTTTTGTCCTCCAATGAAGTCGCCGTGACGATGCATTCGAAGTACTCTCAATTCAGTAAGTGCGCTCAAGGCGCTAATATCAGTTAAGGGGTTTTCTGCGATACGTAATCTGACTAGCTTAGTTAAATTACGTAAAGGGCTGATGTCTGTAATCCAGTTGGTATGGAGATTGAGATTTATCAATCCGGTTAGTCCGGCCAAAGGGCTAATGTCAGAGAGTCCGCGGTTTCGTAGAGCGAGGTCGGTTAAACCGCTGAGGTTCTGTATTCCGGAAAGGTCATGAAATAGATGTTCAGGGTCTCTCCATTCAGGAGAGCCTGAAACCGATCGCCTCGCACCTACGCCAGAGGCGTCCAGATTTGTTAATTGCGCAGCTAGACCACAGCTAAGAGCATCTTGTGGTGTTAGTGACAAAGCCGCACGCACCTCACTTTCCAGCACGGCATCGGCGAAGGTCACTATGTCAGAGGCGCCGTGATCTCGGCAGTTGTCAGTGGCTCGCAGAGTCTGTTGAGCCCAAGCGCCAGAGCAGACCACGAGCAATAGCGCGGTTGAAGACAAGTTTATAAAAAGGGTTTTCATCTCAATGTTCCTTGTTTAAATCCTATCGCTTTAGTTCAGCAAATCAAAATAAATGCTGAGCACTATTTGGTTGTTAGGATTCTCGGGATACCTCAAACTCTGGCCAATTTGATAGGTTTAGAAGTTCTGATCGTCTTCTAGCCTTCGACCATCACAGGCTGAACCATTTATCGAAGTGACTCTGAGCAAATTGATCCCCAAGTTGGCAAATGCGTCCATGTCGGAGCAGGGCACATAGGTGAAGCGCAGGTCGAGTTCGTCGCCCTCACCGATTCCCTCGTTCAGCAGCAGCGGTTTAATGTCATAGAGGGACCAGTTCTGGGCCAGGCTCAATTCTTCAAGCCGATTGAGTCCTGCTAGCGCACTCACATCGGTAATGTCGTTATTTTCTAGACGCAGGACTTGCAGTGCGTGGAGTCTTCTCAGCGGCGCGATGTCTTCAATGTTGTTATTACTGAGAAACAGATACCGCAAGTTGATCGAGTCTTGCAGGGCGCTAACGTCGGAGATGGCGTTGTCATTCAGGCTAAGTTGCACCAAGGCGGGCTTGCCACTTAGTGCACTTATGTCTTCTATCTGGTTGTTGTTGGCCCATAGCAAGGTAAGTTCATTCATGTTCGCTAGCGCACTGATGTCTTTAATTTCACTTTCGTAAATACGCAGATGAGTGAGTTTGGTGAGATTGGCAAGAGGGCCAATATCGGATATGGCGTTCAGGTGAATGCGCAACAGGCGCATTTCGGTCAGCCCTGCGAGCGCACTGATGTCAGTAATGCCATTGAACACTACGTTGGGGTCGCGCCCATCATCCATGTCGAGATAATGCTGCAGTTGACGGGGATAAAGACCATGTACATGGAGTCTTCTCAGCTTGGTGAGCCCCGCTAGTGGGCTAATATCGGAGATTGGATTTTCACTGACCACAAGCTGTTCGAGATTGGTCAATCCACTCACGGGGCTAAGGTCGCTGAACCAATTGGTATGTAAGTTTAAATTAACGAGATTGGTCAAGCTGCGAATTGGGCTAATATCAGTAATGAGTCGATTGATTAGGTTGAGTCTGGTTAAGCCTGTAAGATTTTGGATGCCATCTAGACTCTCGAAAGGTTTTTCTGGCGAGGGTCGCAGAGTACCGCCATAAACTACGCGCTCAATCGTAGTGCCCACAATCAGTTGTTCTAACTCGGCTGCTTGACCACAGCTCAGTGGCGCCCGTGAATCCAATCCCAACGCAGCATTCACGACTTCAGCTAGGTCGGAATCAGCAAAGGTGACTATCGCATCCGCCGAAAAATCTCGACAATGATCCGTTGGCGATAGCGTGGTTTGTGCGTGAGTGTTTATGAGGGGAAAACACAGCAATATCAGCGTAAGCAGAGTCGAAAGGTAGTGGCGAGAGTTCATGGGGTTTCCATTTTTGTTGTTGAAATCTTACTGAGCGATGAGAAGAAAGCCTCGATTAAAAAATATTTCAGTTGGCATCAGTTGTTAATCAGTGAAACTAAGTTCACTGATGGCGATGCCGCTCTCACCCGCAATTGAATAAAGCAAATAGGTTTTATCATCTTCCTGATAGATGGCCGGATCCCTGAGTTGGTGAACTCGCTCATCGATATAACCACCTCTAGAAACTTCCAAGGGTAAATCGGCTCCTTCGTAATCCAATTCAGGTCTCAATACTTCTATCGGCTCACTTGCAGTCCATTCATTCCAATCATCGGTTAACTCGATTGTAGAAAGCATGATTCGTTCCGGTTCGTCGCCCCGGTTGGTGAAGAATACATAGAGGTGCTTATCTCGAATCAGTAGGGCCGAATGACGCATGTTAGAGGTGAAAAACTGAGGGCCCGCTTCGAAATTCGTCAAGCCGTCTCGAGAGCGAAAAAGATAGCCTGGCATGCTCATGGCATAATGGAAGCCCCCGTGCTCAATCACGCGAAAGTAGGCGCGACCTAAATCTTCTTCTCTGCCTTCAAAGTGAATGCCATCTTCGGACACAGCTGCACGCGTGAATTGTCTACCCTCACTTTGGCCATGGTAATACATCACTATTTGTTGAAGATCTTCGCGCACCTGTACATCAGGTGACGCAATATGAGCATACAGTGCCCCAGTCCTCCCTGGCCTGTGTGAGCAGGGCGGGCAAGTAGTGGGAAAGTAGGAGTCTTCTAGTCTTAAGGAGCCTGGTGAATACACGGTCCACGGACCAGTAACTTCATCGGCATAGGCCGTGCGAATATAGGTGCCGCGGTGATCGGCAAAATACAGGTAGTAGTTGCCCAGCGGATTCTCTACCCATTCAGGCACCTTGATCAGCGAGGGCCCCTGGATATTGCCGCCCATTCGCGCATCCATCTCAGGCGTGATGATAGGGCCATCGCCAAGACGGGTGGCAGTAACGTTGGCTGGCTCTGCTGCCTGCGCAGCTGAGAACAAGACAGACAATGAATACAGCAGTAGAGCTAGTGCTTTTTTTGTTTTCATGTAGAAATACCCTGGCGGTGGAATTTAAGAGGGACCGAATTGATGTGTGTTGCTGCTTGCAATGCCCTCTCGTAACGTCTTAATTTACCATTCATTGGGGATAGAATAATCAGAGTAGTTCTATATTCTCTCGCATTCGGAATTCGAATGCCTTCTTCAAAATAAAAATAAAAGCTATATCGTGTCGTGCTTGAGCAATCGGTGTCAGAAACCAGGTCTGATTTTTATCGCAGCACATGTCGCTCTAACATCTGTCGTCTGACCACCGCACCGTAAACATTTCCATTGGCATCCACGCCAACACCTTCGGCGCCTGAATGATCGTCTCGCAGGGGTTCCATGTCTTCGATGAATGCAGTCACTGTGCCGTCAATGGCTGAACCGATGCGAATACCCTTTCTTATTCCCGTTAACTCACCCGCACCGGTGTCGGGTCCGGATTCCGAGTCGGCTACATAAATCGTGTCATCAGCAGTAATGAAGATACCGCTAGGGCGGCCGAACTGTCTCCATTCGTCGATAAAACCTCCATCCTGACGAAAAATTTGAATGCGATTGTTGTTTCTATCGCCAACAAACAAGCGTCCGCCGGAATCCATCGCTATGGTATGCGGTTCGCTGAGTTCCCCTTGCCCTGAGCCTTCGCTTCCCCATTGTTTAATGAATCTTCCCTCAGACGAATAATGCACAATTCGATTATTTCTGCCGCCTCGATGGCTTTCTGCTATAAAGACGTCGCCGTTGTCAGGGTCAACAACAACGTCATTCGGATTGAAGAGTAGCCCCGGTGTTGAGCCGCCTTGCCCTCGTTGCCCGATTGTCATCAGAATCTCACCGTCGGAACTGAATTTGAAAACCTGATGGCCAATGCTACCGTTACTGCGAGCATCGGTGACCCAAAGATTCCCTTGTGAGTCCACAGTGGCGCCATGGGGAAAAACAAACAGCCCTGCGCCAAAAGAATCCAGCAAATTGCCGTCATAGTCATATTTCAGAATTGGAGCTTCGCTGCGACCCTCACAAGAGTTATCAATGCAGCGATGGATGACATAGATGAATTGACCGTCCGGGGAAGGCTCCACGGCAGTCACTGCGGCCCATTCTGACCCTTCTGGTAGTTCGCCCCAATTCCGCCCTGTCTCATAGGGTTGCGGCAGATCATTGCGCACGCCGTGGGCTGTCTCGGGCGCCGATGAGGTTTGGGCATGGACTTGTATCCCCCCAACTGCGATGAATAGCGATACCGAGAGTAGAGCGAGTATTTTTGTTGGTTGCATGAGTGAGCATCGTGGTAGTGGAATCGAAAAACTAGCTTAGAAGCCGTGAATTATCCAGTATTGTGATCAAAATAGTGCCGACATGTCCCGGACTTGTCTTGCCGATACCAGCTAAAAATGGGTTATGCTAGGCAACTGGAACCTGAGCACAGCTACAAGCACATTGGAGAGGCAATGAAGATGAAACTTAGCAAATTACTGGTCGCGGTTGCCGCACTGTCTGGGCTTCAGGGCGTATTCGCCCAAGAGCCGTTCACTTACAACGAGCACGTGGCGCAAATCATCAATGACAATTGCGTGGTATGTCACCAAGAAGGCGGCATCGGCCCTATGCAGCTGACCAATTTCGAACAGGTACGCCCCTGGGCTCCGCTGATTCAGCTAAAGGTAGCCAATCGGGAAATGCCGCCCTATGCCTATGATCACGGCATCGGCATCCAGGACCTGGTTGGCGACTGGCGCATGCAGCAGGATGATATAGATACCATCGTGGCCTGGGTGAATGCGGGCTCCCCCCGAGGTGATATTGACATAACTGCACCTGTCGCTCAGGTGAAAACTCCAAGCCAATGGAACTTTGAAGCCGAACTGGGCGCGCCGGACCTGATCGTGCCTTCATCTTCCTATGATGTCCCCGCCAATGGCAATGATCTGTGGGTAAGAGAGATTGTTGACCCCAGATTAACCGCGGCAGTTGCAGAGCGTTGCATTAAGGCAGTTCAGGTAAAGCCTCGCGGCGATTCAGCGGCGGTAGTCCATCACGCAAATTCAATCATCTTTGTGGAAGATGAATACGGTGAGCTTCGCCGTAATGGCATGCTCACGGAATATGCCATGGGTAAATGGGGCGAGAAAGTGCCTGACGATGTCTGTAGGACCCTGCCTCCCGGCGCTCAGGTTCAATGGAATATTCATAATTTCCCAGGTGGCGTTGGTGCGACAGCCCGGGGCGAAATGATTGAAGACATCGTGGTTGAAATCGGCCTGTGGTTCCACGACGAAGGTTTCGGTGAACAGGAAGGCGTCTACCGGCAGGACCTGACGAACTACCGGATCGAGCAACAGGGCGATCTTGTGATTCCACCCAACGGCTATCAAATGACTCAGGGCTTCCACACCTTTGACCATCCGGTGCGTATCGATAGCTTCCAGCCCCACGGTCATCTGCGCATGAATGCCGCCTCGCTGGAGGTCTTCTATCCGGAAACCGGCCGCACTGTGCCAGTCAGCCAAATCTCCAAGTGGAGTGCAACCTGGCATCACAATCATATCTACGAACCCGATGTGGCACCGCTGCTACCAGCAGGCGCAGTTCTGGTGCTGAAACAGTGGTATGACAACACAGCGAACAACCCCAACAACCCGGATCCTGATATGTGGGTTGTGGGTGGTAGCCGCACCGGCGATGAGATGACTCACGCCTGGATCGCCGTTACGCATCTGGACGATGAAGGCTATGACAAACTGGTGGCCGAGAGAGAAGCCAAGCAGAAACGCTCTCTGGCAGGAAATGATTGAATTGCATGCAATCTTCCTTGTTCGTTAAAGTGGATTGATAGCGCCAATGCAGGGGCGCAAACACGCGATAAATTGTTGCGCTATCGCGTTAAGTTTCGAGCAGCTGCAAGCTGCTCGAAACTTTTGTTAAGAATAGTGAGAGAATAATTCATGCCAATCGCCCGCAGCACCTATCAAAAAATGCGCACGCAGCTAATAGCCTTCTCGTTCATCCTCTTATCGATAGCCACGCTTAATCAGTCTCAAGCCCAGGATCAGGAATGGCGTACTTATGGAGGCGACCTCGCCAGTACCCGTTATTCCCCGCTGGAGGCGATTAGTGGTGAAAATTTCAGTGCGTTAGAAGTAGCTTGGGAATTTGATACAAGTAGCTTTGGCCCTGGCCCGGAGTTTAACTTTCAATCAACACCCTTGATGGTTAATCGAACTATCTATACAACGGCAGGAAGCAGGCGAGATATTGTTGCTCTGGATGCGCGCACTGGTGAAATTCTCTGGATGTTCCGGCTTGATGAGGGTGAGCGTGCAGCGAACGCCCCCCGTCGATTTTCAGGAAGAGGGTTAACATGGTGGGATGATGGCAGCGACAAGGGACGAATCATTTATGTGACACCTGGCTATCAAATGATTGCATTAGATGCGGCGAGTGGAGAGCGCATCGAGGATTTTGGGCTTAATGGCATTGTAGACCTGAAACAGGAGTTCGATCAGGATTTGGATCTCATAACAGGTGAAGTAGGGCTCCACGCCGCGCCTATTGTTGCCAATGGCGTTGTCGTTATAGGCTCGGCGTTTCGTGCCGGAAGAATGCCAACTAGCCGAGAGAAACCAAAAGGCCATGTTCGCGGCTACGATGCGCGAACCGGCAATCGGCTCTGGATTTTTCATGCTATTCCCCAGGCCGGTGAGTATGGCAATGACACCTGGCTGAATAACTCCTGGTCCTATACCGGCTATGGCGGTTCCTGGGCGCAGATGACAATCGATGCTGAGCTGAATACGGTTTATCTGCCTACCGAAACTGCTACCGGCGATTCCTATGGTGGCCATCGCCACGGAGACAATCTATTTACCAACAGTATAGTGGCACTCGATCTCACAAGTGGTGAGAGGAAATGGCATTTTCAGACTACACATCATGATGTGTGGGATTGGGATATTCCCTCTGCGCCAATGCTTCTGGACCTGACTATCAATGGAAAAACCAGCGCCGCTGTGGTGCAAACGGTGAAACAGGGTTACACCTTTGTGTTCGACCGAGTCACCGGAGAGCCTCTGTTTGACATTGAGGAAGTGCCGGTGCCTGCATCTGATATTCCCGGTGAACGACTTTCCCCTACTCAGCCTATTCCTGTGAAACCTCCACCATTCGCCCGCCAGGGGCTTAGCGAAGATGAGTTAATCAATTTTACGCCGCAGCTGAAAGCCAAGGCACGAGAGATACTGTCTCAGTACCGCTATGGCGACATCTATATGCCACCGTCTCTGGCTGAGGCCGACGACGGTACCTTCGGTACACTGTTCATGCCTTCACAAACCGGTGGGGCCAACTGGCCCGGAGGCGCAGTCGATCCTGAAACCGGCATCATGTATATTTTTAGCAAGTCTGATGTGGGCCGAATGTCTATGAGTAATCGTCCGGACCGTTCCGACATGGACTATATCAACCTGCAACTTAGAACGGCGCCGCGATTAACTGTGGACGGTTTGCCCCTGATCAAACCACCCTATGGGCAGGTGGTGGCATTGGACTTGAACGAGGGTGAGAAACTTTGGGATGCTGTGCATGGTGAGACGCCGGATTCTATTCGCAATCACCCCGCACTGGCAGGTCTGAATATTCCCCGTACCGGGCAAGCCGGGCGAGTAGGTGTTCTGGTTACTAAAACACTTGTTATAGCCGGTGACGGCGGCAGCTATACAAATGCAGATGGCGAGCAGGAAGCCTTGCTGCGAGCCTATGACAAACTTAGCGGCGAACAACTAGGTAGCCTGGCAATGCCGGCGCAACAGACTGGCAGCCCAATGACTTATGCGATCGATGGAGTACAGTATCTTGCGGTGGCGATCGCAGGTTCAGATGTGCCGGGTCAGTTGAGGGTTTACAGTTACGAGCCCTGATTCACTGGTTCTTTGAGTGCCGGCACTGTTGCACAATTTGTTGATATAAAGAATGTGTTGAGATAAAGAATGCACCGAGATAAAGAATGAAACTATTTACAGTAATACCCTTACTCTGTTTTTTCGTTGCGGCGAGTGCACAGGAGAATACAAGGGAAAGTGAGAAAGAGATTCGCATTCTGTCTGCGTATCACGGGCTTGATCCCTTGCCACCGCTAGCAACTCGATTATGTGGGTTGCCTCCGGCTAGGGGGCAGGATGGAATGCCCGTTACCTTTTCTGTGCAGATAGATAGTGCATCAATTTCTGCGGCTGCCTTTGCAGTTGAAACCAGCTCTGGTGAAATTGTTACTCCACTATGTGCAACGTTGCGACCTGCGATAGAGACGCTCGAGAAGCGCACGGTGCTTCTTATCGGGCCTTTTAGTGTTGGCGACTCACTGCCGAATAGTGTTGAGATTGTGGAACAGCTCGAGGATGTCGATGGGAATTCGCTGGTCGGCTTGAAAATTGAAAAGGTGACGCTCCTCGCAGCTGGGCCCAGCCTCGTATTTGCCGAGCGCTTCGCTCCCGATACTTCAGGGCTTGAAGGGGAATGCCCGGCCGAAACCGCACAAGCAGTCCAGCTAACCTGGGAAGGCGGGGTTACCGGGCCGGCGGGCGCTGATCTTGGCGAGGCCCAGCGAACAGCCATATCGGTACTTCTTGAGAATGGAGATGCTGTACACCCACTTTTTCTCGCCGATGATGATCCGGACAATCATGTCATTGCCTGTATCACCGAGACCAGTCCAGCAGTTTCGGTTAGCGTAACGGCGGGCTTCTTTCATGATCCGGGTGATGATGCCAATCCCGAGACCAGGATAGATGTGATTTCAAGAATGAGTGAGTAACCTTTTTTGAGATTGGCACATTACCCTTGAATAGCCAGAAGATGAAATAGAGGCAGGAACTAGCTTTGACTATGTTTATGTCTAAAAAAGGAAGCTCGATATGAAACATTGTTTCAAACAAATGTCTTTAATTGCACTGTCGCTTGTTGTTTGCTCTGGGGCTTGGGCTCAGCGATTGCTGCAGCCTGCTGAAAGCTGTCGTGATCACTCTGCATCTAGCATAGTGAGTTTCGCTGATGCAGTGCTGGACAAGGAAGTGCGTGAGGCGTTGTCAATCGGGCCACAAGATGCCCTGACTTGTGAACTAGCAGCACAATTAACAACACTGGATGCCTCCGGTGTAGGAGCGAGAAGATCGGTCTCAGGCTCGCCTGAATGGAATGACCCTGAACATCTGTTTCATGACCTCTCCGGTATACAGAATCTCACAGGCCTAACCGACCTTGCGCTCAGGAATCGCGGTCTGTCCGATATTCGTCCGCTAGCCGGGCTTACCGATTTGATAAACCTGAATCTACATACAAACTGGATCTCTGATATCAGCCCATTGCGGGACTTGACGAAACTAGTGAGGCTGCGAATCGCCGAAAATCCCCTGAGCGATATCAGTGCCCTGAGTGAGCTTACAGAATTGAGAGTACTTCGCATGCACCGCCATGGCGACTTTATAGGTGGGCAAAACCCCAGGACGCATATGGGGGCGACAGGATTGCTGTTTACAAATGCCGTTACCGATATTAGTCCTCTGGCGAAACTCACCAAGCTAGTGGATCTTAATATTCATACGCAAGACATAAGCGACCTGACACCATTGAGTGGTTTGACATCACTGATTGAGCTGCGACTGGCGGCCAACTCGTTCACCGACCTTAGTCCATTGCGCGGGCTCAGCACTCTTGAGTATCTAGAACTTACTGGCAATGACATAACCGATATAACGCCACTGAGTGGTCTGACAAACCTGATGCAGCTCGATCTTCGCTTCAATCCTGATTTAACTACTATTCAGGCGCTGTTTGAAAACCCCGGCATTGGGGCTGGAGATATCGTCGAGCTGAGACATACCAATGTGTCATGTGCAGATCAGGCGCGGCTAGCAGAAAAAGGGGTGGAAGTTCGTACCGAATTATTCTCTTCTTGCGCTACGGCTACCAGACAGAGATGACCAGACAAAGCTATTAACAGCTGCCTGAAATGGCAGCCTGGGAACTTTATGAAGGCCAATCAATTACAGCGTCGGCCAGGCCGAGTCGCCTCACATCTAGTGACACTTGTTCTCGCAGTATCGAGTGGCCTTGCAATCAATCTATCGGCTCAGACCGAGTTGCCACCGCTTGCCGATAGAGATCGGGCAATGACCATGCCGGGAGAATTCGTTCTCGCAAGTGTAGGTGACTTGATGATACGCCGCCCAGCATCCCAGCTCGCCGACCCCGAAGTGCAGGCAGTCTTTGACTTGATAAGAAATGCCGATCTTGCCGTGGCAAACATGGAGGGTGAGTTGGCGAATCTGCGAAAATTCAATGGCCCCCTCAATGGTTTTGTAGGCAGTCATGAGGTCGCAGCCGATCTCAAATTGATGGGATTCGACATGGTCAATCGCGCCCAGAACCATCTCTTAGATAGTGAGTTCGAGGGCATGTTTTCGACGAACGCTTTGTTAGACGAAGCAGGCATTGTCCATGCTGGAAGTGGGAGAAACCTGCAAGAAGCGGCCGCACCGGCTTTTCTCGAATTGGCAAAGGGGCGCGCAGCCTTAGTGGGCGCGCATGCCCCCATCTTTCCAGAACACTATCGACTTGCGGCAACCGCTCGTAACGGGAACCTGGGGGGAAGACCCGGCCTCAACATGCTCAATTATTCAGAGACTATTTTGGTATCCCAGCAGCAGTACGATGCACTGCAGCAAGTTCGCCGGGGATTCCTGGAATACCGCGACAACTATGACAATCCGCGCCCCGTAGCCAGTGCTTCCCCCGATACGGGTATAAGCATTCCTGCCTCGAGTTCCGGACGCAATGACCCCAGGTATCGAGTAACTCGAGGCGATGAAACTCCAGGCACAGTTGCCTATACCTTAAATGGCAATGACGTGGATCGCATGCTCAGGAATATTCGCAATGCCCGCCAGCTAGGAGATTTCGTTACTGCCGCCGCTCACATCCATCAGAGTGAGTCGGTCGTTGAGTTTCAGCATTTGAGCACGCGCCCGCCGCAGTTCTATGTAGATCTGGCGCATCAGGCTATCGATGCAGGGGCCGATGCTTTTGTTGGCACGGGAGTGCAAACACTACGCGGCATTGAAATCTACGAAGGCAAACCGATTTTCTATGGTCTGGGTGAGTTTTTTCGGGAAGCACAGTGGGAATTGGAGCTGGTTTTCGGTGCTGTCGATGCAGACCCACAAAGAAGATTGCAGCAGTTCTCCCGAAATTTTGGCGGATCCACCCAGTCTTTGGAAAGCGTGGTTGCAGTCAGCCATTATGAAGACGGTGCTCTACGAGAGGTGCGGCTTTACCCGATAGAGCTGGGGATAAACGGCCCTGACTCAAAGCTTGGTATTCCGCGGATGGCCAAAGAGAGTCATGCCCAATTAATTCTGGAACGTGTTGCGCGCTTGTCGGATCAATGGGGAACTACCATCGAGGTCGAAGGGAGTGTAGGTGTAATCCGTGTCGAATAATACAGCCTCTTGTCAGCGTAAACCGAGCATTTCAATTATGCCAAAACTGAACCCTATCCAACTCCATCAGCTAGTAGCGCTAATGTTCTCGCTGTTGTTTTCTGTTGCAGCATTCTCCCAGGTCACGGATGCCCGTTTCACCCCCAGCGATGAGTACGGCATCGACGAGGCTTTCTTCAAACTGCCGCCGGGTAGAACCATCGGTGCCACCTCAGGTCTGGGAATTCACCCGGATGGTTCGTCTTTCTGGGTCTTTGATCGCTGCAGCGGCGAAGATTGCCGAGGCTCAGATCTTGCCCCAATTATGAAGTTCGACCGTGACGGCAATCATCTTCTCAGTTTCGGTGCAAACCTGTTTCAACGCCCCCATGGCTTGAGTGTAGACAGAGATGGCAATGTTTGGGTAACAGATGATGTTGGCTCACGTGACATCGATACCGAGAGCGAAGCCAAGGGGCATCAGGTCTTCAAGTTCAGCCCCGAAGGTGAACTGCTCATGACTCTGGGCAAACCCGGTATCCCAGGCGACGGCCCAGACACATTCAATATGCCATCGGCAGTAGTCGTTGCGCCTAATGGCGACATATTCGTTGGTGACGGGCATGGCCCTCGATCCAACGCCAGGATCGTGAAGTTTACGTCTCGTGGTGACTATCTCATGACATGGGGGTCGTTCGGCGAAGGCCCGCATCAATTTCATACGCCCCACGCACTGGCTATGGATTCCGCTGGCAGGTTATTTGTTGGCGATCGCGGTAACAAGCGAGTACTTATTTTCGATCAGTCCGGCAATTTTCTTGACGAGTGGACGCAATTTGGTCGACCTAGCGGCATGTACATCGATGACAATGACCTGCTGTATGTCGCCGACTCCTCATCTTCAAACACAGCACAATCTAATCCCGGTTTTGAAGAAGGCATTCGCGTCGGGAATGTGACAGATGGCCGTGTGCTGTTTTTTATTCAGGACCCCGATGCAAGCGGGAGTCAGGAGGGTGTGGTTGCGGACAGTGATGGGAATATCTATGGCTCACTCACAGCAGGCATGGCTTTGCGAAAATATTCACTCTCAGAGTGATCGAAAGTAGGGGGCACAGCTAGCTTAGCTAACCAAAGGAGACGGATTTGCCAACTTCGCTGGATAAACAAGCACCTCGAGGTGTAACCAACAAAATGAAAGGAAAAAAATGGAAGGACGAAAATGAAAATGAAAATGAAAGTTAACAGGCTCCGTACAATTTTATCATTCGCTGCAACGGCACTCTCTTTATCCGTTGCTAGCAGCCTCGCTTATGGACAGGGCAATTTCGCCGGTGTGGAACTCTCCATTACTCCCGTCGCCGGCAACGTCTACATGGTGCAGCGCCCGGGTGGCGGTGGCAACATCGGTGTTCAGGTAGGTCCAGATGGCGTGCTTTTAGTGGATTCCTTGTTTGCTCCGCTTGCGGATAAGTTGGTTGCAGCGGTAAAGCAGGTAACCGATGAGGAAATTCGGTTTCTGGTGAACACCCATATTCATATAGATCATGTGGGAGGTAATGAAAATCTGGCCGAGATGGGTGTGCTGATCTTTGCTCATGACAATACGCGCCTGCGCTTCTTCGAACAGAGAAGTCGTTTCCCCAGAGCTGGGGGCAGTTTCGTTCCTCAACAGCCCGCTGCAGCAAGGCCTCTAATCACTTTCAACGACACTATGAGCTTCCATCTCAATGGCGAAGAGGTTCGTGCTTTTCTGGCCCCTCCGGCTCACACAGACGGAGATAGCTTCGTCTACTTTTCCGAATCTGACGTGCTTCACCTTGGTGATGTCTACCGCACCACCAGCTATCCTATTATCGATGTCTACAACGGGGGTAGCCTCAGAGGCACAATCGCGGCGATGGATAAGGCAATCGATCTAGCCGGCCCGAATACAAAAGTTATACCGGGTCATGGTCTTGAAGTGGTAGGTCGTGACGAAATGATAGAATTTCGCGACATGATTCTCGATATTCAAGGCCAAGTGCTCACCATGATACGCGAGGGTAAGAAACTGGACGAGGTGATGGCAGCACAGCCGACTGCTGCCTATGATGCCAAGTGGACCGATGACCCAGGTTGGGGCCCGCAAGATTTTGTGCCTGTCGTCTATTATGAGCTGGGTGGTTCCGGCCGCTTGGCCGACCGTTAATACTCTTTGTCGAACGACTGCTAACAGAGCCTTTGGTAAAAATTATGAGTGATAAGAAGCCTGAGAAGAAAACCAAGAACAAGTCGAACTGGTATTTGCCGCCTTTGAAACGCCGGGACTTTCTGCGCGGCAGCGCGGGGGGTATGGCAGGGGCATGGTTATCCGCCTGGCCCTGGCAACAACTCTCTGCACAGCAAGACCTGAATCCTGTAACCGACGATTGGGATGCGGGGATCGTACGGCATCTATTGCCTGCAGTGAACGAATCGCAGTTTCTGATAAAGACTTCATTCACCAGGGCCCTCAGGGAAACACCCCGGCTGCGGATCCAAAATGGCGGCAGCGGCAGATTTATCGAAGGTTATTTGAACGACACCAGCGGTGAGTTTTGGCAGTTCTATGCTACCGAGCTAGAAGCCGATACCGAGTATCAATTGTCTCTACAAGACAGTACCGGCAACGCCTTGTGCGAGCCGTGGCCCTTATCAACTTTCCCGTCGCCGCAGCAGAACCCTGAACGGGTTCGAGTGCTATTTTATACCTGTGCCGGGGGTCCCGAAGGGGAGTATTTTGGTATTAATGACAGGCGCGGGAATCTGCCGATCGCTATACGCCAAAGACTGTTGAGAAGAGGGCTGTCATTTTCACCCCAGGCGGCGGTAGCCAATGGCGATCATATCTATTGGGATCTTCATACCTGGCAGGGCGATCAAGCCGGAGAATTGAGTCCAGCCGGACAACAATCAAACTTCGATTTTGCAGCCAGGGTAATGGGTGGCAGCAATGAGGAGGCCATGAAGCTCGCCGCGGGCCCTCAGATAGCGCCGCTGTATGGCACAGCCTTTAGATCAACGCCTGTGTACTTTCTGCAGGATGATCATGATCACTGGGAGAATGATTCGCCGCTTACCTATCCAGTTCCCTGGTTTCAATTGCAGCTTGCGCGGACTACTCAGCAGCTGTACTACCCCGAGTTTCTTCCCGATGCCACACGCTCACCAGGGCTGCCTTATTCCACCAGCTCAGCGCGTGGCGAGCTTTCCGAGAGTTTCGGCACAATGCGTTATGGTCAGTTGCTAGAAGTGTTGCTCTATGATGTGCGTCGCACAATGAGTGTTGGCGAACTCAATGGAGTTTTCCTCGACAGCAATGTTGAGAACTGGCTAGTTCAGCGTACAGAATCAAAAGACACTCGTCATCTGGTCCATGTGCCGTCCAATCCGCCGGGGTGGACAGCCGGCAAGTGGGGCGAGTGGTATCCCGATATGTTGCATCCGGAGACAGGTCAATTTACTACCCAGATTCCCAAGCCTCATTGGCAACAAGGTTGGCTGAATCAGCATGACCGCATCATGCAGTCATTGGCAGATATGAAGCACCGAAACCCACTAGTCATCGCCGGAGATCTTCATGCCACCGGTGTTGGCACGATGTATGGCGCTGGCAATCTGGATTTCAGTGACAACCCCATTACCAATATTCTCTGTGGGCCTGTTGGCACATCGATTCGCGGGTTTCCCTCGGTGGTGCGCGGTGTGTCCGCAGCGCCGTCGCAATATTTGGATTTTCAGGAGCAAGTACCGCCTATCGAAGAACATGGCTTTACCATTGTAGATTTCGAACAAGACCGAATCGTAGCGAAGCTATTTAAATGGGATGTAAAGAGTCAGCCGGTGGATGCTATTGATACACTAGAGCCTTATCACACAGTTGAGTTAGATCGACCTTGATGCATAGTTAGATCATAGTTAGGTATTAGTTAGGTATTGGTTAGATATTAGTTAGATAATAGACAGACCATAGGAATTCATCAGTAGAAAAAAGTTAGTTAACAGAGGAAAACATGCAAACAAAAATTACCAGAATGCTAAACATAGAGCATCCAATCATTCAGGGCGGAATGCACTATGTAGGCTTCGCCGAGTTGGCAGCAGCGGTATCCAATGCGGGTGGGCTTGGTATTATTACGGCGTTAACTCAAGGTACTCCCGAAAAACTTGGCAACGAAATTGATAAATGCAGGGCGCTTACTGATAAGCCTTTTGGCGTGAACCTGACTTTCCTTCCATCGCTTACCCCGCCTGATTATCCCGGGCTTGTAGAGACACTTATCAACAAAGGGGTCACCGTTGTCGAGACGGCGGGTAATAACCCGAAAGCGTGGTTGCCTATATTAAAAGAAAACAATATTAAGGTTATTCATAAATGCACCTCCGTTCGGCACGCACTCAAAGCGCAAGATATTGGCTGTGATGCGGTTTCCGTTGATGGCTTTGAATGTGGTGGGCACCCTGGTGAGGACGATATCCCTAATTTTATATTGTTGCCCCGAGCAGCGGATGAGTTGGAGATACCTTTCGTTTCATCAGGCGGCATGGCCGATGGTCGCTCCCTGGTGGCGTCTCTGGCAATGGGTGCGGAGGGTATGAATATGGGGACGCGATTCATCGCTACTAAGGAAGCGCCGGTTCACGAGAACGTGAAGCAGGCTTTGCTTGCGGCAACAGAGTTAGACACGCGATTAGTTATGCGACCACTGCGCAATACTGAGCGCGTGCTAAACAACACTGCAGTAGAACGCTTGCTGGAAAAAGAAGCATCGCTAGGGAAAGACATTAAGTTTGAAGATATTGCGGCTGAGGTTGCCGGCGTGTATCCAAAAGTGATGATGGACGGAGAGGTTGATCGCGGAGCTTGGTCTTGTGGAATGGTGGCAGGATTGATCAATGATATCCCTTCGGTTCAAGAACTTATGGACAGAATCATGAATGAAGCCGATTCGATAATTGTTGATCGTTTGGCCGGGTTGCAGAAGTAAATTTGAAGGCTCTATAGATTTATCGAGTTTAGATTGCAGTGATGAGATCTATGGAGCCGACATTGATTCGGCCGAATGGCGAGGATAACGGCGCTGCCCATAGATGGGCAGGTCGCTAACTCAAATAATGATTTGTCAGTTTTCCCCTGTGGGCTTTCCGGGCAGAGGGTGGTGATTTTGGTCTTTAGTCTGGCCTGGCAATAGCCTTGGTTTCTGCTTAAGAACCCGCTGCTACAGATAGCTGGAGCTCGGGAGCTGAATCCACAGGTATCATCACTTCGTTTCGACGTAGAAACGGCAAGACATAGGGCGCATCGTAGGCGGCAGACTCAATCACTCCAGTTGCCTCAATAGCATGTGCTTCAATACCCGTAAGTAGTTTTTCTTTGTGCTTTTCAAAATTCCTTTCTGTCCATCGTCCTGAGTAGCGTACAACCGCCATCAGTTGTCCTGCCACGGGTCTCAGGTTTATGCGTTCATCAGTTGGCAAGGGCGCTGTTTCCATGGAGAACTTTTCAGGAAGCATAAAGGCTATGCGCCACCCCTGTTCTGTCTCAACGCGTTGTACCGGGGCTGTCATGGCAATGTCCTCGCTAACAGCATTGCGCTGCACGGGAGCAGTCATTTCAATATCCATCTGAATATTGTTATCCCCCGTGATATACCGGAAGAGCCTCATGAACCCTTCGTTGGATGCACGCTTATAGCTGGAGGAGTTTTGCACTACGGTTTCCGCCACAATATAGGGCTCATATTGTCTATATTCCAAAGACGCATCTTTGTAGACGACAGTATATTTGGGGCTTTCAATAGCCAGGGCTGAACTCGACATTAGAATTATTAGCGCAAATAGGGATAAATTACGTTTCATATTACTAGTGGTATTCACTATGTTTCTCCAGTTCAATTTTGTGCATATATTGCTAACTACGCGAAAAAATCAGAGCTGGTTCAAAATGGTGGGAGAATTCATTTTAAGGTGAGGTTGTTTTTGTGTAGCTAACGCACCAACACTCGAGATCACACTGTGAGAACGAGAACAGTAAGAGAGTACAGCGAAAATAGGACTGACCACAGCTTAAAGCGTGCGGGTATTGTAATCACCAGCACCATTAATAGAATTCCTATAGAGGGCACGGCGATCGACGGTAAGATTGGATTGTTGTACATGGCTATGTTGACGTAGGGCCCTACTAAGTAATACAACAACATAGATAGGGCGGAAAGACGACCAAGTTGTTGGCTTTCCTTCAGCATATCGATGGGGCCTTTTTCAGGCGCAGAAAGCGCCATCTCGGCAGCGCCGTAGATGCAGGAAGAGCCAAACACCAGCACAATAAAGTCGAGGAATGTCCACTGCTCGATTGCGCGCAGTCCCCATCCCACCCACCAAAGCTGCAATATGTAGAGCATGACGCTGAACGCCCAAATTGTCGAAGACCAGTGAAAAATGACGCGGCTATATGCGCGCGTGATCATTGCCATGGTGTGCAGCAGTCGTGTAATCGCTAGGCCTAGAATGATGGAGACAGCGATAAAGATGTATTCGTGTTGCGTCATATTATTTCTTTATCAAGGCTACTAAAGCCACGATAGTTGTGGTGAATTCATATCCTAGTGCCCCATAGGTGTATGCGGTGAGAGGCTCCGGCGTAATAAATAAGGAGGTCAGGCGAGCCAATACTAACGACCCTATTGCGACAACGAGAAGAGTTAGACCGGCACGGTAGAGTTCGGGTTTGAATAAAGCCATTGCACAGAATAGCCCCAACCCTGTTTGTAGTCCGCCATACATCGCGCCGATCTCTGCGAAAGCGTCACCGTTGGTCATGGTTAGGCCTGCAAACCCGGCGGGTATTGCTGGAGATACAAGACTGACAAGGCCATAGCCAATAAGGACTAGCGCTGAAACTCCCAGAACTACTTTACCCAACAGCATGATTTTATCCTTCTCAAATTAACTCAGTCATAATCAAAATACAGTAGTTTTATGTGAAGAGAAAGACGTGGAAGAGAGTAACCAGCTTTTGGGTTGCACACTGATAGCGCAATTTTTCGAATCACTTCGATGCTTTCTATTCAGGTGCTAAATCTCATGCCCAAAAAACTGCCTGCTTAGGTGAGGCTGCTGAGTGAGCTAAAGGGTTGGGGCCGAGCTATCGACTTTTTCATTGGCGTCGTGTTCGGAATTTTCCAATAACTCAAGATACCTGGCTAAATTACTATGCAGGTGACCAATCGCGGACTCAAATCGACCGAACCTATAGTGTGAGTTAGCACCAGAGCCAATGGCAGCCTGAATTTTACTTACTACTTCTGCATCTTCCTTGTTGCCGGTATCTGAAAGAAAGGCTACGTCTTTCTTGGCGCGAGCCAGGTCTTCTGCAGCAGGAGCTGCCCCGTTCGGTATTGGCATGGTAAGTTTATAACTGAAGTATCGTGTGCGTGTTGGTGATTCGGGCTCGGCGAAGGTTACATCGTAGTGCTGGGATAGTCGGGTAATAGAGGCAAAAGGGAAAATTCGGTTAACCAGTGTCACCATCCTGTTTAATGACAGGTTCTCTCGGGGTGCTTCGCGTAATTTTTCAATGCGCCTAAAAGGAAAGCAAACGCGAGAATTCGGTCCCTGCATTTCAACGACATTTAGGTTGTCATAACCATAAGGATAGAAGGACTCAGGGTGTGTAGGTTTGATGTGGTAGCCTTCTAATGTGCCCTCGGCTGTCAGTTTCCAATTAATGTCGTCCACCGATTCATTTGAGTCAAACAGTATCTGTTCATCGGTCAGCAGTTCCGGTAGTGATTCTAGTGCGCCCAATCCAATCGGCTCGTCTTGCGTAATAAACACCAAACCATTTTGAATATTGACGCTATGAACTGGTACCAAGCCACTGCTGTCTTTGTCTAGGTCAGGAAAACCATTTTCGTGTGGTACGTATTCAAGCCGACCATCTAAACGGTATGCCCAACCATGGTAAGTGCAGCGAAATATTTTTGTACAACCGGAGCCCTCAGCTAATTGCATACCACGATGCCGGCAGGCATTGCGAAATGCTCTAATAGTTCCTTCAAGATCTCGGACTACGACGATCGGGACACCGGCGGAAGCACGCGCCACATAGGAACCAAGTTCGGGCAAAGCGGCGACTGGGCAGAAAGGAATTGGTAAGCGCCGCATGAGCCGCCTTTCTGCATCAAAGCGCGATTGTGAGCTGTAGTTTTGAACCGGCTCATACCAGTCTTCTTCACCGAGATCAGTTGTGCCCTGGTCAATATGGTTGAGAATATGGTCAAGAAGTTCTGCGTCATTTCGCATCAAGCGTGCTCCGAATTTTTCAGTAGGCTACTAAATTACAATCAATCTCAAAAGTAGCAAGACGGCCAAGTATTATTCTGGTTATTTTGCTGCTGTGGGGCGCATCTAGCGACCTGTCCATTTCGGCTTGCGCTTCTCGATAAACGCAGCTCTTGCCTCTTTGCCGTCCTCGCTGTCGAAGGCAGCGGAAAGCGCTTGTAGTGCGGCTTCCGGAACGTCTTTGAAGGGCATATCTTCCATCTCGTACATCAAATCTCGTGTGCGTTTTAGTGCTAGAGGCGACATCTGGCAGAGTTTCAGCGCTAATTCTTCCGTAGCTCTGGCGAGTTCTTTAGCCGGTACAACACGAGTAATCAATCCTAGCTGATAGGCTTCCTGCGCGCTGATCGGTTCCCCAGTGAAGATCAGTTCTGCAGCGCGCATTCTCCCTATCAATCGCTGTAAGAACCAGACATGCATGCCGGGAGGACCGGCAAGATTCGGCACGCCCGGGTATCCAAAGTCGGCATCGTCGGCGGCGATAACCATGTCACAGGCGAAGGCCAGCGTGCAGGCGCCTTCTCTAACGTAACCATGCACAGCCGCAATAACTGGCATGGATAGTCCGCGAACTATCTTCAGTGTCTCTATGTAAAACAGCCGCAGAAACTGCTCCATGTCGGCGCTTTTGAATTGCATTAGATATTTCAGGTCGACGCCGGCAGAAAGCCCTTTCCCGGCTCCGCTTAAAATAAGCACCTTCGCGTTCTCATCGGCATCTGCAGTTCGCAGCGCGTGGTGATACTCCAGAGCAGACTCTTCATCAATTAGATTGAGTGGCGGCTTATCGAGTTCTATTCGCGCTATGCCTGACACGACTGAGTAGTTCAGAGTTTTGTAGCTGGTTTCAGTCACTGGCACTTTCCTGTCAGGTGATCATCATTGATTAGCAGTTAATTGGTCTGCCTTGATGGCTAGTTAAAGTAAAATTTGTGCATCGATAGCGGCCATGGTTTGCAATGCTCGGGCCTCCAATTCTTTATCGGTAGCGCTGCTAACCGGATGGTCGATTATTGCGTAGTCGTAGTCCGGCATGCCCAATACCTTCGCCATGAGGTCGGCGGCGCTAACGAAGTTGCTGGTCATTACGCCAACGGCAGGTGTACCTAATCTCTCGCTGCTAATTGCGTCATGCAAACTGCACGACGAGCAGCTGCCTCAGTCGCCCAAGCCGGTGATAGCGAGATCCCAATTCTTTGCGTCGTCGATGATCTCATCTTCCGCCGGAGCACTGTAATTAGACTTTGTTCTTAAAATCACCTCGGCCACTTGATAGCGCTCTCGAAGCAGTCTGTCCACATGGGCAAAGAATCCTGCTGTTCCTTCTTTACCGTTGGATATAAGCCCGACGGTCTTGCCTCTAAGGCTTTGTAATCGAGGCGCTGGCTCCAAGGTAACTACCAATGACTCATTGGTAGGATTGAGTACACGTATCGTCATAGCATCGTTTCCTTTTGTTTCTAATTTCAACCAGCTGATCAAGGCGCGCTTATTTCTTTTGGCTTGCCGCTGCCGGTTCGCAATCCACGCAGGCACCGATAGCCACTGTAACCGCTTGGCTCTTCGTTCCCAGCCAAGGTGGAATTATCGCCCCGAAACCGCCCGCCGGACCGCCTGCGGCAACCAGAAGAAGGTGATCCGGGCTGGGTAATGCGCAATATTCGGTATCGCCTTTATCACGAATTACCGAACCCTTGCCTACGGTTGACCATTCTGAGCGCTTAACGCGGGCTTTTTCGAATAGGTAGTTCGCAATCTCGTTTCTTCCCCAGCCGGCAGCGCGCATGTGCTCCCGATGTTGGGCGGGCATAACCACTGCGTAGTTTCCTGCCCATATGGAGTAGTTGCGCATATTGGCGCGCATCTCGGCTGCATAGGTGTCTAATATTTCTTCTGGCTTAGTGGTCCACTCATTCATGATTTGTCTAGGGGCGCAGGCCGCAAGTACTGTTACCGCCGATGCTTCCTTGGGTATGTCCCGAGACTCTGCCAAGGATGGCCAGTTACTGTTCTCTTCGTCCTCCGCTATGCAGTAGCTGATCTTGCCAGGGTGGCCAAGCGTAGACCGATCAATGGCGCCAGGGCTAACTTGTAATATATTGATGAGAGCGAGCCGAATGGCTCTGCCTATAACAGAAGTAGCACGGTCCGAGCTTCCCAGTACATTGAAGTCACTGCGCGCACCAATCTCTTGTCTTATAGGCCCGTTCAAAATTACCAAGATCGCACAGCCGCCAGTGCTTGCCGTTGTTCCGTGTAATAGGAATTCATCTTTAAGCATGGCCATCATCGCTGAGACCACGGCTGGGAAGTGCATCGGAAGACAGCCTGCCATAACAGCATTGATCGCTAATTTCTCGGCATCGATGGCCCGTTCGCGCACCGGCTCGATACCAATGATCTCATTAGCTGGCATGAGCACCCAGTCTAGACAGGCTTGCACCGCTTCGGGAGTGGGTGGGACGATAGGGAATCCATCTGTCCAGCCTCTGCTGTGATAAAACTCCTGCACATCGCCAGAGTCATCTATATCGAAATATTGAGAATTTAATGCACTAGTCATGACGCGGCTATCCGACTCAGAAATTATTTACCGATCTTATCAAAACAAAAGACAAATTTCCTTTCGAATGAAGATAGGGCCAATCTGCAACTGAAGGTCAGTGGCAATTAAGCTCAAATTCGACTGTACTAGGAAGTATGCTATTGTTTTTGAATGCAAGTAGCCGAAAGCTGCTGTATTTTAATCAGACTCCATTTACTAATTCTTACACAGCAGGGGAGGCAAGAAGTTATGGGTAAATTAGGGAAAGGTCTGCTGGGCCTCGGACTCCTTCTGTGTGGCGCTCTGCTCATTCTACGTGTAACCGGACTCGACCCTGAGTACATGGATTACACCACTGAGGAATACAATCAACGAGGTCGAATGACCTTGCCTGGATTGTGGCTATCGGGAGAAGTTGTTCGGGAACCGGTGAGCGACTGGAATTGGGTCTCTGACGTCAGTCACCCGCAGCGGGGCAACACCATCATGCTCGAGACTCGCACCTGGTACGGCATACCCTATTCGGTCACGATCCTGCCGACTCCCCGTGGCGATAAACTCTACATAGGAGGAAGTGCGAGAGAGTCCAGGCTGGAAAGAGAATTCCCCAATTACAAACAGTGGTGGGCAAACGTCGAGCGTGATCCACGTGTGCGGTTAAAGATTGACGGCAAGATTTATGAAATGACAGCCGTGCTGGTCCACGATCCTGTCGAGCTTGCTGAGATTCTCGGTAGAGACCCAATAACGACAAGCATAGCTGAAGATGGGACTGAGCAGATCGTTGCGAAATGGTATTACTGGCGTGTTTCCCAGCGGAATATCGTCCAATACTAGGTCGCGTTAAGACAATTCACTACGCGCACGAATAGCCTTAGCTGCGCTTGCTCGGGCGGCCAGTTTGCCGTTCTCTTGGAAAAAGTCTGCTTCGACAAAGCCGGTGGTACGACCACGATTAACAAGACGTCCCTCTATGCGAATAATACCGCTCTGCATGGGGCGGAACATACGTGTCGTCAGTTCTGTGGTGGTGAACCATTCGCCATCTTCCAGCGCGCTGGCCATTGTCATAGACACTATATGATCAGCTAGCGCGGCTATCCAGCCACCGAAAACACGATCTTCCTGAATATCTCGGCTACCGTCATTAGGCCATTCATAGATAACACGCCCGTAAGATACCTCCTTCAGCCAAAGGTGGGGCTTTATTCCTAGATTGCGAATTCCCGGAGGAAGCTTGCCGTCTTCTGACCTTAAGACTTTAAAGAATTTCTCTTGTTGTTGGGATAATTCTGTACGCTGTGTTTTGTTCATTGTTTTCCAGTCTGTTTTGGCTTTACTTCAATTTAGTTCAAAGTGGTAAGGCTAGGAGAGTTTTTGTATTGCTTATTCAGATCCCTGGTTGCAGAGAACCTATAGAAAGACCGAGATACGACGGATAGGATGCCCCAGCCAATAATGCCGAAGCCAAATAGCAGGGTAATAACGGATGCAAACCTAAACGTGAGAAACTCTCCATTAGAAACACAGTTGTCTGTATAGCGCTCCGGTCGTGCTTTTGTGCTATTCACCAATAATCCTGCCTAGCCGCGCATTGATACGATATAGTATCAAATTATGGGCGCTCATTGCTGGTGCTGGCGTACTGGTGCCCAGTCGAACCACCGAGATGGGGGCCGCAGGCCTTGTGAGCGATTCCTGTTTAGAGTCCACCAGTTAAAATTGCTAGATCAGAGTGTTTATTCAATTTGTCACAAGAGATAGAACAGAGGATGCCATTATGAAAATCAGCTTCATTACACTAGTACTCTGCACGTGTTTTGTCGGCAGCGGGGGCTTCGCCCAGTCAGGTGACACCTACGAAATGCCAAGAACTGAGCACGGCCAACCTGATCTGCAGGGGGTCTGGGGTACGCGATTCAGTACCATGTTGGAGCGCCCCGAAGGAATGCCTGCGGTGTTACCGCCGCAGCAGGCTGCAGGATTTGCCCAGGCAATTGCTCAGGTGGGCGAGGGAACGAATACGGATCCAGATATAGAGAGATTTGGAGCTCCGGTTCTAGCTGTCGTGAACGGAGAGCATCGAACCTCCGTTGTCGTTTATCCAGAAAATGGCCAGTTGCCCTACAATGAGCTGGGCGTTCAACGGTCTTCTCACGGTTACTTTGAAGGTATTGGCTATGATGGCCCTGAACAGCGACCCGGAACAGAGCGCTGTATAGAGGCGTGGGGTTCTCCGCCAATGCGTGCTTTTATGTATCAGCTGTATCACGGTATTGTTCAAACCCCTGACATGATCGCGATCGTCAGCGAAGAAGTCTCTGCTCTAAGGGTTATCTATATGAATGGAGAAAGTCGCCCTGATGCGCTTAGAAGTATGGAAGGGCATTCCATCGGCCACTGGGAAGGTGACACGCTGGTGGTGGAAACTACTCACTACAGCGATGTGAATCCTGAGCGGGCTACAATTGGCCGCCCAATGTTAATAAGCAGTGCAGCGCGCGTGACTGAACGCTTTACTCGCTTATCCGACACTGAGTTAAATTATCAGTTCCGAGTGGATGACCCCACATATTATACGGAGCCTTGGGAAGGTGAGTTTTCATTCACCCGCGATGATTCTGGCCACATCTATGAGTATGCCTGCCATGAAGGCAATTACAGCATGACTGGCGCGCTCAGAGGCGCTCGCTATCAAGAGGCGCAAGCGAATCAGGAGGTAGATGACTGATTCGAAAATACAGCTAGTAGAAAGTAATCCACTTGCAAAGTCTGTCTTTGGGCAGACTTTGCAATACATAGTTAAGAAATCGCAATGAGTAAATCTCCAAGACTGTTTTTTTTGCTTCCCTTCATCGCGCTGATTGCCAGCAGTGCGCACGTTCAAACTCTCCCAGAAAACCAGTACTTCGATTCCGATGGAGTGAGAATTAGATTTATTGAATTGGGCTCTGGTGAGCCTGTTATTGCTATACATGGCTATACGCGAAACAGTGATACCTGGTTGGAGACAATTGCCGATTTAGCCGAAAGTCATCGTCTTATACTCTTTGATCAAAGAGGGCATGGGCTTAGCGATAAACCGCATTCGGTGTCAGAATATGGTCGAGAAATGGGGCATGATGTAATACGTCTTATGGATCATCTCGATATTCCCAAGGCTCATATCCTCGGCTACTCACTTGGAGTAGCACCAATAGGAATGGTTATAACTGAGAACGAAACAAGGTTTATTTCTGCCGTATTTGGCGGGGGAGCAGCCAGGTGGGAATGGGGAAGCCCTGTGGATCTATCAAATCAACATGGGTATGAGAGAATGCTGAGCTCTCCCCGGCAATTACGGTCGCGACCTGCTTTGGATGGCCAAGATCAAATAGCACTTGCCAATCTGCGATTGGCAGAAAAAGAATTAGTTGTAGCTAAAGAGAGTCTGTCAAACACTAGCATACCTATCCTGTCTATTGTGGGTAGTGAAGATCCTGCAATAGAAGCTGTGCTGGAATTTAGGAATGTGGTGCCGACTATGGAGTTAGTTGTGATTGAAGGCGCATCCCATCTATCGACACCGGAGCACCCCGAATTTGTTCGCAGCATCCGGAATTTTTTGGGCAGAAACAGGCTGAAATAACACTGGCGAGCTCGTTGCAAACTGCAGTTACAATTAGTCGAACTCTGCACTAAAATTAGTAGTCTCCCTGAATTTTTTACTATTTCTCCTGCAATGGATAGATCAAATTTTCTAATCCATTCACTTTAATTTCATAGGTTAGTTGAAGCAGTTCGCCGAGTTGGCCTTGTGGAAATCCCTGCCTGGCAAACCAGACCAAGTAGGGTTCTGGTAATTCAATCAGCGTTCTGCCCGTGTACTTGCCGAAGGGCATTTTCATATTGGCGATCTTTTTTAGGTTCTCTGGATCAAACATTTTCTATAGCCATTCCCGAAGGATAAGTGCCGTGGATAATAGGAATAAACGGGGCCAGAGTAAATATACAGTAATCTTTTGGGAGTGAGTTGATTGTTCACAGGGCTGTACTTAGCTTGAGCCCATAATGGACGAGTCACCAAATCTCTGAAGCAAATTAGCACAGCCGCAGGCTGGCTAAAGGCTGAGCGCATGGATGCACATGTGACTAATTCAAGCAGTCTCAGGGCTGTTTGTCCTCTGCGGGCCTTGCGTTTGCGCGCTCGTTGCAAATTGCTGGTGCTATTAGTTGGGCCACAGATACAAGAAATATCTATAGAGCGCGGAACTGATTTATCTGTGGATGGAAGTTCACACACACATGCTCTCTCTCTCTCTCTCTCTCTCTCTCTCTCTCAGTCGCATGATTTCTGCAGTGTAGCTATCACTCCCGGACAGGTATTTCTGGGAGTCATGGCACTAAATGAGTTCACGGTTTTGGTGCGTCAATCAGGGGAACGGTACTTTTTAGTGCCCCATGGACGAACAAATGCTGCTCCGAAATTGCCAAAGCTATGATTTTACTGGCCTAAGGATTGATGGCACATCTCTTGCTATGTCTTAGATAACTTAATGGACTAAGTGTTTAGCAAGCGAGAAATTCAAGCTCATTGTTAAAATGGTGCACAAGGCACTTACTAAGGTGGCGTGGATGGTCACTTGAAACTATTTGTTCCGATGCTGATTGGGGCAGATCTAATGACGTACACAGAGCTGGCAGTAAGCACTTGGTTCCTAAGAGGAAATAAGAGTTTATGCGCAATATTGCATGTGAACGTTTCAGCTATCTTATCTAGGAGCGCGTTAATGAAGACCCACATTCCCAACTTTGTCCTCAACAGAAAAGGGCTTAGATTCTGTATTGCTCTGGTCGCGGGTACAGCGAGCATGTCAACATTTTCCCCAGCGGCCTTTGCACAGGGTGAACAGATAGAGGAAGTTATTGTCACTGGTAGTCGACTTCGACAAAACAGCAATGCGACTTCATCTCAACCTATCTCAACTATTAGTTCCGTGGATCTTACTCAAACCAGTACCACCGATATTGCTGAAATTCTGAATGACAACCCTGCGTTGCTATCTTCTGTTTCTGGCTCGAACTCTATCGATAACGGTGCTAGTAATAACACTAATGCTGACAATGTGGGTGGTTCCAGCCTTGACCTTCGCGGGCTAGGCTTCGAGAGAACACTAACCCTAGTTAATGGTCGCCGACACGTAGCCGGGATTGAAGGCACCAGTGCGGTTGATGTTTCAACCATTCCAGCGTCCTTAATTGACCGTGTGGAAGTGCTGACAGGTGGTGCATCCGCTGTTTATGGTGCAGATGCTGTGACTGGCGTAGTTAACTTCGTACTCAAAGACGACTACGAAGGTTTTGAAATCGATGCGCGAACTGCTATGTCTGAGGAAAGAGATGGCGAAACATCCAACATCGACGTATTGTTCGGTCGAAACTTCAATGAGAATCGTGGAAATATCACGGTTGCCCTGCAATACAATCAAAGTGAGGGTGTGCGAGCCGGCGATCGTTTCCACACCGCGAATGATCGCTTGTACAACGATGATGTGAATCCAGCGCTACGGTTCCAGTCGGGGAATATCTCCGGTTCTGCAACACCAAATTTCGAGCAGTACTACAACTTTAATAACACGGGTCGCTTTCCGGTAGGTTCTCGAATACCTAGTGCGGAAAACTTCATCGCCGATTACACGGCTGAATTTGGTACAGCACCGACCCTCACCGCCGGTGAGATGGCGTTGATCAATCAGGCTTCGGGTGCCTTCCCTCGAGCCATGTTGCCGGGCCGAACTTTTAACATCACTTCGCCCTACGGTGTTGTAGCCGCCGGTGACTTTGGTTTGGAGACCGCACTCGGTTCCGAGCCAGATCTGGACGGGAATGGCACACCTGATTGCCTCGATAGTTTTACGGGATACAATTCCAGCCTGGGTGGCGCTTCCTCATTCGGTGCTGCCGGCGGTTGTTGGGTAATCGACCAGAATGGAGGTGTTGGGCCCTATCAAGATGGTCTGGTGACAGGAAATTTCAATCAGTTTGGCGCAGCACAGAGTTTTGTCGCTCCGAATAGACCGTATACGATTCCAGGGGATGAGAAATACGCTATCAACCTCAATGGTAACTACGACCTGACCGATGGCGTTCAGGCGTTCTTTGAAACGAAGTATGTCTACCAGGAAGTTGAGTTTGGCGGCGGTGGTCACAACTTCACCGATCTATTACTTGGCGCACCTGACAATCCTTACTTACCTGCTGCGCTCCAACCTCTGGCGAATAATAACGGTGTAGGGTTCGTTGGCGCAGGCGGCCTGCGAATTTCTCGTGACTCAGACGATTGGGGCAGCAATATCTCTACCAACGAGAGGACTACTACGCGTTTCGTCGCGGGGTTAAGAGGTACCATTGAGGACCTAGGTCTTGATTACGAATTTTCTGCCAACTACGGTAAGTTTGAGCGCAAGCTTATTGATAGGGAAGAAATGATAGCGGACCGATTCTTCGCCTCTATCGACGCAGTTACAGACCCAGCAACAGGTCAGCCCGTGTGTCGTTCGGATCTGAACGCAACCGCTTATCCTCCCACTACACCATTTGATATTTTCTCCTTTGTCGGGGGCGGTGTTGATTCTTCCTTCTTCACTTTCACACCAGGCGATGGTCAGTGTAAGCCTATGAATATCTGGGGTGGCCAAGGGGCCATGTCTCAGGAATCGATCGATTTCGTGACCTATACTCGAACGATTGAGGAAGAAATCGAGCAGACAGTCTTTAGTGGATTTGTTAGCGGAGACTCCAGTAACTGGTTTGAGCTCCCAGCAGGACCTATAGGTTTTGTTGTCGGTGGCGAGTGGCGCGAAGAAGCCACTTCTCAGCAATTTGATTCCTTCGATCAGGGAATTCTGCCGGTGAGCGGAGTTACTTCTCAAGGTGTGGCTTTCTCTGCAGGCGACTACATAGGTGATGTGAGTAATGCTGCGAGTACAGGTAGTACGCCATCACAGCGACTGCTGAGCGGCTCTTCAGATTATGACGTATGGGATGTCTTTGCTGAAGTCGAAGTGCCGTTAGTTTCCGGTGTAGGGCTCATGGAAGAACTAACAGTAAGCGCTGCAGTTCGGCGCGCCGACTATTCCACATTTGGTGAGAACACCACCTACAAGGTCGGTGGTGTTTGGGCGCCAATCGAGGAGTTACGTTTCCGAGTCAACTACAGCGAAGCGGTGCGTGTGCCCAACTTGTTCGAATTATTCTCTCCTGAGCAGGGTCAGTCATTTCGACCTGCGGACCCTTGTGATGTTTCTCAGATCGCCAGTGCTGGTGACCCGGCACAGCGACAGTCTAACTGCGTAGCTTCGCTTCAGGCCTACAACGTGCCAGCGGAAAACATCTTAGACGCCAACGGCAACTACATTTTCGTAGACCCGCTGTCGGCTGGTTTTCCCGGTGTGATAGGTGGTAATTCTAATCTGCAGCCGGAAGAAGCGGCAACCGAGACTTACGGTTTCGTTTGGCAGCCTGCCTACATAGATGGTCTAACAGTGAGCATGGACTACTGGGATATCACCATCGATGGTGCTATTTCAGAAATCTCAGATCAGAATATTGTGAACAGCTGTTATGACGCCGCCTCTATAAACAACCCATTCTGTGACCTGTTATCTCGCAACCCTGAGTCAACCTCAGCGCAGTCCGGCGGTTTTACTTTCCTTCGTCAGACGCTGCTCAACTTCGGTGCAGCGCAAGCTACCGGCGTTGATTACTCGGTTGGCTATGTGTTCGATCTTGCTGGCATGCAGTTCAACCTTGGTGCCGCTGCAACTAGACAGCGTCGACTCGAATTCATTCAGCCAGCCGCTCCAGGCGAAGATGCGATCATCGATAATGAGCTTGGCGAGATGCGTCGTCCTGAATGGGCGGGACAGTTGAATGCTTCAGTATCTACTGGTGATCTCACTATTGCTCTGAACACTTCATATTTAAGTGAACAGACTCTTAACTATGAAGGCGGTGTAGAGATAGAAACAGTTGATAAGAACTACGGACCTTCCGCATACACTGATGAATTTTTCACTCACAATGTTACTGGTCGTTATACCTTCAATGACAATTTCCTCTTGTATGGCGGTATTACTAATCTGACCGACGAGGACCCGTACCTTACTGAACGAGGCTACCCTGTCAGTGTAATTGGACGTTCTTACTTTCTAGGTGTGAACTACCGCTTCTAGGGCTCAATATCTGGTTCTGCTCAATTCGGTGGAGTTGCATCGGATTGAGCAAGAACAGAGTTCGGTATCAAGCCTTTGTGTCCGAATAATGCGCTATCTAAACATTCTTATCTTACGACACTACTCTAAGCCCTTTTATTATTTTACTCTGACCGTGACTATTTATGGAGCCAAGATGGCGCCGCAATCGGTCTACTAGAAACTCGGAGAATTTTCTATGTACAAATCCCCCAAAAACCGAACAGCAAGCCTTGTGTTTTGCCTTGTTGGCTTATCAGCGTGTTCTGGAGAGTCGGATACTGTCGCAGAGCTCACATCCAATCTAGCAACGGCTGAAGGAATGATCGATGCATTCTATTCGTTCGACTCGAGTGGCTTACGGCCTTTTCTCAGCGAGACTGAAGACAAGGGGGCGGGAATACTTTCCTACCAGGCATGGGCCGAAGGGGGTAACTACATAGTCATGGCACGTGCGCCCTGTATCAGCGAGTCTGAGACTGCGATCAGCTGCTCCATTACCGTGCAGGATGATCCTGTTGTAGCACTGGAGACCGGCTTCAATGTCACAGACACTTTCCACCTGACGTTCACAGATGCTGTCATCTCAGGAGTTGAAACCAGCTCAAATGATCAGCCCATCTACTATGAGGCAAGAGAATGGGTCGGGGCTAACCTGCCCGAAGTTATTGAAGGTCCTTGCAAGCGTACAGACGGCGTTCGTGACACCCCCGGAGACTGCGCTCGAGCAATGACAGAGGGCTACAGACAATTTATGGTAGCTAAGAAAGCTGAAGCGGATTCGGCGTTCATACCGATAGATTTCGAGCCGCCAGTCCTAGTGGAAACTGAAAATTTTAAGTTGGTGCCACTTGGTCCAGATTTAGTGGATCTAGACTATGCGGCCTATATGTCATCTATTGAACATTTGCAGGAGACTTTTACTCGCAGCGTAAATTGGCCCCACGATAAAATCACCGACGAAGAGGCGATGCAGGATATGTTGAATGAGCAAGGTCGGTTCGAGAGACGTGAATCATTTGCGTATGCTGTGCTTAGTATAGATGGCGAGCGTGAAATGGGCTGTGTTTACGTCAGGCCTAGTAGCAAACCTGGCTTCGATGCCGAGGTTTCACTTTGGGTCACTCAGGCAGATTTCGATGAGGGCTTTGATGCATCGCTTTATGAGTGGACCTTACAGTGGGTAGAACAGAGCTGGCCACTTAAGCAGGTAGCCTACCCAGGACGAGCCATCGAATGGGCCGCCTGGGATGAGCTATAAACATTAGATTACAAGTCTTTCAGTTTCTTGTTTGAGTAAAATGCCAAGGCAAGTTGCTCTTTTATTGAGAGGGGCACGGCTTTACCGGCGCCAATCTGCCCCACCTCTGCGTCACCACAGTAGGTGCCGAACAGACGATCCCACAGAATAATCATGCAGCCGTAGTTTGAATCCGCTTGCTTGCGGTCCAAGGCATGATGGGCATGGTGTTGTGGTGCTGTAGCAAACACCCAGTCGTATACCGGCATAGTCTTAATGGGCAGATTGGAATGATTGAGTGTTCCGTTCCATATGCCAAACGCACCTGCTACGGCCATAACACCATCGCTGGCGCCTAGTAATGCTAATGCTACTGGTGTGCCTAGCATTAGTGTTAGCCATTCTAATGGATGCGTGCGATCACCACGCATACAACCCATCTTGGTGATGTGATGGTGAGTGGCATGCATGCGCCACCAAAAAAGTGACTCGTGCTGAACGCGATGTAGCCAATAGTAAACAAAACTGGAAGTCAGCAGGATCGCAAGTGCGCTGCTTATGATTCCTGCTGTGGAAGAGGGGTCAAGTGAAATTTGTAATGGTGCTAAATCGCGTACCGCTTTAAATCCATTCGAGAGAGGCGTTTCATACAAGTCGCTGTATAGTGGGACCCAAAGAAAGCCCGCGAATGCCAGCCAAAATGCATCCTCAGCCATCTCCTTCGGTTCCAACAACCAGTCTTTGCGCTTAGTCCATATACGCTCTGCAAATATGCACAAGGGAATTGGAAGCACAATCATGATCGCGGCAAACAGCTCTCGATAAGCCCAGTCACTGGCGACCATGCTCGCAACGAGAATCATAGACCCAATAACGAGAAAGGGCTGCACACAAATCCATACGATATCACTAAGGCTTCGCTGCTGGTCAGTGATGCTAGCCTCGTCATTCAGGTCTTCATTTGTTCCGTGTACGAGTTCGTTCATTCAAGCTGCTCCAATACTTTGTAATTGCTAAAGTGCTAAGCAGATATACTTGCAAAATTCTCGCCACATTTTTTTGAAATGAATTTGAAGCATAGAATATATATGCATCCATGTTAGTCAAATCGAAGTCAAATATTTAGCTTAAATTTCAATAAGTTAAAAGTTGCATTCGATTGTTTAAACATTGTTATTGTTAGGTAGAATTGGAGCGACCCAAAATAGGTCGGCGTGGGCTAGTTGAAAAAGCCCCTTAATGTATCACCGTGGGCTCTAAAAATGTGCATAGGGGGAACTAGATTGCCTAGTTTAGAGTAGGCAATTCAAGCGGTCCGAATCAAATTTTCAGATTGATCAAGTAACTAGTGTTAGCTTTTTTGATTCGCTAGATAAGCTCGCCATCCACCAAAAGTCGATACGTCTTGTGCATCGGCAACGCCGCCTTCTTCACAGATAAACCCTGGGAGGCTTTCACCAGATTCGATGGTTACCTTACCTATGCCAAGCGGGGAGGGTATGCCAGTTACAAAACTGCCAAACTCTGCCATAGGCATTTTCCAGATTTCTACTTCAATTGCAGAGCCACCATTTTTCTGAATGAGCGCGGGGCGTTTTCCATCTGGAAGAGCATACAAGGCATAGGCGGGTTTCGTATGGGTCTTGGCTTTGAGAGTGGCGCCTCGATCTTGTAGCTGCCAATTCAATGGTTGACCTGACAGATGAGCGCCGCACACAAGCACATCGACTGTCAGTTCAGGCGCAATTCGGCCAGGTGTTACTAGCGGTGAAAGCGAATAGGGTGTTGCACCCAATGGGAGATTGAGTTTCCGCTGCAGTGAGCCTGCGAAACTCAGCAGCTGCATATCAGTAAAGGCATGACTAAAAAGGGATACTCCCCAACTAACTTTCGAACTCAATCTTCCGACAGGAATGGCTGTCGCCGTGTAGTCGAGAAGGTTCATAAAATTTGTGTAGGTGCCGAGCTTTGAATTCAATGCAATGGGTTCTTCCTCTAGTTCGCTACGCAAGTAACAAGAGGGAGTTGTAGGTGTAACCACAAAGTCCACTGTCCCCAATGCTCGGTCACAGATTCGCTTTAGTGCTTGTAGTTTATATAGGGCATCGAAGGTGTCTGTTACATCAAAATTCTGCGTTGTAGCTAGAATTTCTTGAATGACCGGCAGCATGTCACTACGGTTTACATCCCTTGTTGCCCAGGCACGTTCTGCTATCCAGGGTCCTTCATAGAGTAGCCTTGCAGTCTGTAGGAAAGGTTCAAAATCAACTGAAATAGACTGACCACCTAGTTCTCTGAGTTGCTCGCAGGCTGAATGAAACAAGGCTTCTGTCTCTGTATTGCCGTCGAAATCAAGTTGCTCGGGGATGCCGAAACTAAAGGGAGTCGGTCTTTCATCTCGCCAATAGGGTAGTGTGTTAAATGCAGTATTTCCCCGCGCATAGGGATCAGCATCATCATCCTGCGCAGCAATATCCAAAACTCGGGCTACGTCTTCACTGTTTAGTGCAAAAATTGATACACAGTCTAGAGACTTGCAGGCTGGCACTACACCGACTGTGCTTAGTAATCCCTTGGTTGGTTTGTGTCCTATCAGATTGTTAAATGCAGCGGGTACTCGGCCTGAGCCTGCCGTGTCTGTACCCAGAGCGAATGAAACCTGTCCCAAGGCCGTTGCAATAGCGGAGCCTGCGCTACTGCCGCCACTAATATAGTCAGTATTGAATACGTTTTTGCCTTCACCAAAAGGTGAGCGCGTTCCAACTAGGCCTGTAGCGAATTGATCGAGGTTTGTTTTGCCCAATGGTATCGCGCCGGCTTTGATCAAGAGTGTAATAACTGTTGCCGATTTTTCTGGCAAATAAGTAAAAGCTTCGCATCCCGCGCTGGTAGGAATATTTTTTAGATCGATATTGTCTTTAATCGCAAACGGAATTCCCCAAAGCGGTGTCGAGCTAATGGGCTTTAGTTTTAGGGCATCCAAATAAACTTGCAGTTCTTCTTCGCTGAGTAAGTAGATCCAGGCGTTAAACTCTTTTTGTTCTAACGCCTGAATTCGCAGTTTGGCGAACAAGGACTCTGGTGTTTCGATACCGTTTGCATAGGATTCATGCACGGCAGTGATGGTTAGGTTATTTATGTCAGTCATCATTACTCCTAGTGTCTTGCTCTAGCCAGATCAAGCATTGCCCAGCCTGAACTTCCTGGCCGGCGCTGACCCATACCTTATTAATCTTGCCGGCCTCTTGTGCCTGAATGGATATTTCCATCTTCATGGATTCCAAGATCAGTAAGGTCTGACCTTCGCTAATAGTGTCGCCCTCTTTAACTTCGACCTTCCAAACATTGCCAGATATGGAGCTGTCTAATGGCACAGCTCCCTGGGGGATTTCATTCATCAGCGCTGTATTTTCATTAGCTTCAGGCGCATCGAAAGTAAATTGGCCGTCATCGCGCCAGCGCTGTAATTCCTCATCGAAGGCTTGTTCTCGAACGGCTTTGAATTCGCCTATGCTTTCATCAATTTCGCTTAGCCAGCCCTGATAGTTAGATAAAGAGAATTCGGTTTCTTCAATACGAAGAGAGGCCTGACCCTTTGGAAAATCACGTCTAAACTCTGCTAGTTCACAAGCGCTTACTTCATAAAAACGGATCTGATCGAAAAAGCGGAGTAACCAGGGCTTAGAAAACTCCGGAGTTTTCTTGTATCGATTCCACATTTGCGAAGTGCGTCCGACAAATTGGTAGCCTCCCGGTCCTTCCATGCCATAAACACACATATAGGCTCCGCCAATACCCACCGAATTCTCAGCGGTCCACGTTCTGGCGGGGTTGTATTTGGTTGTTATCAGTCTATGTCTCGGATCTATCGGTGTTGCTACGGGTGCTCCAAGATAGACATCACCTAAACCCATGACTAAGTAGGAAGCATCAAAAACAATTTTCTTAACGTCATCGATTGAGTCGAGTCCGTTCATACGCCGAATAAATTCCAAATTGCTTGGACACCAGGGGGCGTCGGGGCGCACAGATTGCATGTATTTTTTGATCGCTAACTTACAGGCTTCGTCATCCCAGCTTAGGGGTAGATAGACTACGCGGCCAGGTACGGCCAGGCTGTTAGTAGTTAACGATGCTACCGTTGTCTCGATAAGCTCGAGTAAATCGGTCAATTCAATTGCTTGGCTGTCGTAGTGAATTTGGAGCGAACGTATCCCAGGAGTAAGCTCTCTCACGCCTTTTATGCCTAGACGCTCAAGCTCAAGCATCAGGGCATGCACTTTGAAACGACGGGGGATATCGAGCACTAACGGCCCGACTTCTATTAGCAGAAAATGATCTCCAGCGAGCCGGCAAACAAGATCATCGCCTTCCCATTGCATGCGTTTAACAATAGGCTGTATTAGCTCAGTGAGGTTTGTAGTATGGCTGGGTTCCGGCAGTTCTAGTTTGCTGATAGATGTAACTTGATTTGCTTCTGCATGTACTGCAGCCTCATAGCTAACAGGAACAAAGCGCACAGATTGGCCGGCTGATAACTGGCCAAGCTTCCATAGATCTGCGGTGATGACCGTGGCGGGACACACGAAGCCGCCTAAGGAAGGCCCGTCTGGACCAAGTATCACAGGCATATCGCCAGTAAAATCAACTGTGCCGAAGGCGTAGGCGTTGTCGTGAATGTTTGACGGATGCATGCCCGCTTCGCCACCAGAAGGTCTCGCCCAGCTTGGTTTTGGTCCAATGAGTCGCACACCTGTGCGGCTTGAGTTGTAGTGCACTTGCCATTGACTGGAGAAAAATTCGGCAATATCGTCATCAGTAAAGAAGTCCGGTGCGCCGTGAGGACCATATAGCACTCGTAACTCCATAAGCTCTGGAATTTCTGGGATGGTCATCGCCCTAGATTCAGTGCTGGAGGTCTGGACTAAATGCAACACGTCGCCGGTTCTTAGTGCGCGCCCTACATGACCACCAAATTGGCCAAGAGTGAAGGTTGATTTCGACCCTAAGTAAGTTGGGCATTGGATTCCGCCCGAAATCGCTAAATATGCACGAGCACCGGCACCCTCGACTTTGCCAACAGTCAGAGTTTGGCCAGCAGACACCGCTATAGCTCGATAGCGAGAGACTAGATGGCCATCAATTTCCGCTTGCATGTCAGCCCCGGTTAAAGCAATCACAGTATCGGATTCAAATAGCACCGTAGGACCGCTCAATGTCATCTCAATAGCAGCCGCATCGGCTGCATTGTTTAATAACTGATTGGCGAAGCGAAATGATTGCGAGTCCATAGGCCCAGAGGGAGGCACACCTATGTGCCAATAGCCTTGTCGTCCGGGGTAGTCTTGTACTGTGGTTTGGGTGCCTGCGTTTAGAATTCTCAGCGATGGACATTTGTTCGTATGGGACGCAAGAGTCTTGGTTAATAACTGACCCGATCTGGCGCGGTCGGTTATCAATACTGAGGCAACGTAGCTTAGATTGGTTTCAATTCCATAGATTCGAGTCTGTTCCAGAACCTGGGACATTGCAGCCAAGGCTTCCTCGCGAGAGTTTTTTGAAACAATTAACTTTGCAAGCATTGGATCGAATAAGGCAGGCACATCTACGCCAGCTTCCACCCATGTATCAACTCGCAAACCTTCAATTTCTGGAAAAAAGACTTCGGACAAAAGACCCGCGCTTGGCTGAAAATCTTGCTGAGTGTCTTCAGCGTATAAACGCATCTGTATTGAATGGCCTGAGGGCTTCAGACTTGAACGAATTAGTTCCAGACTCTGTAATTCCTCAGCAGCTAGCTTGAGCATCCACTCTACAAGGTCAACATCGAACACTTCTTCAGTGACACCATGCTCCACTTGTAGTCGAGTATTTACTTCCAAAAAATAGAACGATTGCTGATCAACATCGAAGATGAATTCAACAGTACCGGCGTTGCGATAGTGTACTGACGCCATTAATTTTTCTGCGGTACGGTGCATGTCTTCACGCACGGATTGATTCAAATTGGGCGCAGGGCATTCTTCAATAACTTTCTGATTCCTGCGCTGGGCTGAACAATCGCGTTCACCTAGAGCGATAGCATTACCCTTGCCATCAGCAAATATTTGCACTTCGATATGTCGGGCATTGTCGATGAATTTTTCGAGGAAAACACGATCATCGGAAAAGTAGTTAGCGCTGAGGCGCTTTACGCTATCCCAAGCTTCTATTAAGGAATCGATTTCCCAACACACCTGCATGCCAATGCCGCCGCCACCGGCGCTACTTTTGAGCATGACGGGGAACCCTATTTTTTCTGCCCAGCCTATAGCGGCTTCAACGTCTTCTAAAACCCCAGAGCCGGGTAACAGGGGCACCTTAGCCTGTTCGGCTGCCTCTCTGGCTAGATGCTTTAAGGCGAACACGTTCATTTGCTTGGGTGTGGGGCCAATGAATTTCAATCCATGTGATTCGCATTTGTCTACAAAGGTAGGATTTTCGCTTAGAAAGCCATAGCCGGGGTGAATGGCATCTGCATTCGTCTGTGTCGCAATCTGCAGGAGCTTTTCTTGGTTCAGATAAGTTTCTGCGACGGTTCCAGCCCCTAGACTTACGGCGATATCAGCACGCTGCACATGCAAGCTGTCTTGGTCTTTCTCGTGGTATACAACGACAGATTCGATGTCTAGTTTTTTGAGAGTTCGAATAATACGAGTGGCAATGGCGCCACGGTTTGCAATGAGTACTCGTTTGAACATGGTGCTTCTCTGTCTGGCATGGGTCGTCCCAGGGTTACTAAACACACCGGCAGGTCGTCCTGCGGTGTATTACCTTATTGGCTCATCCTTATATTTTTAAGCTGCAGCCCATATGGCTACCTCTATTGGAGTAGGGTTGTAAGCGTTACAAGGGTTGTTTAACTGAGGGCAGTTGGAAATCAATACGATGGTATCCATTTTCGCGGTTAGTTCGACGTATTTTCCGGGCGCCGATACGCCATCGGCAAACTTCAGTTGACCATCGGGTGTGACTGGAACATTCATAAAAAAATTAATGTTGTGGCCAATGTCTTCTTTTTCCAAGCCATATTCGTCATGTTCTGCAATGGCCAGCATCCAGCTGTCTCGGCATGCGTGCATGCAACGTTTTTCCAGGTCGTAACGCACTGTATTCGATTCAGTAGAGCAGGCGCCACCGACTGTATCGTGCCTTCCACAGGTGTCGGCAGTTATCTCAAGTAGATCTCGATTCAGATTCGTTTTTAACTTTGACCCTGTCGTGAGATACAGCGCAGCTTGTTCGCGAATAGTATCGGTGGCGCTGTAGCGCTCGCTTGGGTCTTGCGCATTGTAGAACAGGGTGTCCGCCGCTTGGTTACCTTCCAGATCGATAATGCGAATAGTCTCACCAGCTTCAATAATCTGGATGAAATAATCGCCGGCACTCACATTGTTGCGGGCTCTAGCGTCGCTTAGAGCTAGGGAACTTTCTTTAATCATAATTAAGTCTCATATTCCCAAGTGATACAAAGTATTGTTTTGAAAGCCGCGGCGATTTTCGTCGCAAAGATTCAAACAATAGTCATCTGATAAAACCGGTTGCGCTTTTTCCAAATGAACTTGAATGGGTTTGCGTGGGTAGTCTTGAGCCGTATTCAATGGATGAGGGCAGGTATGCATGACAACCAAGGTATCCATTTCAAACCGAAGTGTAATACTGTCTTGTGCCTGGCTTTGCCTGCTTAATTGCAATTCGCCTTCTTCATTCGTAGATACTTCTGAGAACAGATTCAGATTCGCCGCCAAGTCTTGTTTCTTCAGGCGATATTTTGTGAGCTCGACCAAGAAAGCATCGAAGCCGTTCTGTTGCCAGTCGTTACGCTGTGTTTGATAGTCTCGCTTGCCCCAGCGATTATCTATGTGCTCTGAATGAGACGTGCCGCACACGGTATCGTGCCATCCGAATGAGTCATCAATGATTGATGCAAACACACGGCCCATGTCTGAATACAGACAATGTCCGCGCGTAAGTTTGAATGTGTGTTGGCATTTCAACGAGTCAGGGGCATTGTACTTCTCGCTTAACAGTGTCGGATTATAGAAAAGCATGCCAACGTTTGCACCGCCTTCGAGGTCGGTGAGTTTCATCTGCATCCCTTTGCGCACGGTTAGCGACCAATGCGCGCCGGGTGCTAGGATGGTTGCGTAGTCTTGGGGAAATAGTTGCTGAGTACTCATTTTTGATGTAATTCCAAAGTAGATCTACATTGCCGCAGTAGCGGAAATTTGATTGTTTATGGCGGCCAAATCTTCGCTATCTAACGATCCATCTTGCGAGCGAAGTGGCAAATCGAAAGTAATAGTGCTTCCATAGCGATTTGCGGCATGGGGATCATGACGTACTTTGTCGAAAACCCAGAGTCGGCTGCCTAGATGAAAACCTTCGTGTAGATCATGGGTTACCATGAAAACGGTAAGTTGGTATTTTTTCCAAAGTCCTAGAACAAGCTCATGCATGTCTTTACGTATGCCTGGATCCAACGCGCCAAAGGGTTCATCAAGCAACAGTACTTTAGGTTTCTTAATCAATGCCTGGGCCAATGCTAACCTTTGCTGCATTCCCCCGGAAAGCTCATGTGGATATTGATTGAGGGACTGATCCAGTCCAACTGCTTCGAGCCATTCTTCAGCCTGTTCCAGCGCCTGTTTTCGTGCTGACCCGAATAGGCGTCCTAATCGAGGGCTACGCTCGAATTCCAGTCCTAGGGCGACGTTTTCGCGAACATTTAGATGAGGGAAAACGGAGTACTTCTGAAATACGATGCCGCGCTCGGGGCTGGGTTCTTGAGCTATCGGGCAGCCCGCCATAAGAAGCTCACCTGATGATGCGCGTTCTGTGCCTAGTAGTAACTTGAGGAAGGTGCTCTTTCCGCATCCGGAAGCACCAACAAGTGTAACAAACTCGCCTTCCATCACTTTCGTTGAAAGGTTCTCCAGCACGACGTTATCATCGTAGTGTTTCGAGATTTTGTTCAATTCAATAAATGCGCTCACGTTACTTCCTTATCTATCTGCGTGGTACCAGGGAAACACAATTCGACTGAGTTTCAGTAGGCACCAATCTGTGGTGAACGCTAGAAATGTAATCCACGCAACATAAGGCAAGATAATGTCCATCGACATATAACGTCGAACTAGGAATATGCGATACCCGAGACCATCGGTTGAGGCAATGGCTTCGGCAGCGATCAAAAACAACCACGCCGCTCCGAGGCTAAGGCGAACGGCATCGATTAGACGCGGGAGTATTTGTGGAAGAATCACTCTAAGAATTATTTGCCAGCTGTTGCCACCTAGGGTCTGCGCTTTTACAAGCTGCTCGCGGGGCAATTCTTGCGTGCGCTGCAAAATGTCCCTAATTAAGAATGGGCTCACGCCAATAACGATCAGCATCACTTTAGACAGTTCGCCCAGTCCGAACACGATGAATAGAACCGGCAATATTGCTAGTGGGGGGATCAGAGAAATGGCAGTAATCAGTGGTTTTAATGGCGCGGCGACGATGGGGATAGAGCCCGCAGCGATTCCAAATAGCAAGCCGATAAACGCAGCAATCGAAATGCCTTTCGCCAAGCGCATGACGCTGCTTTGGGTGTCCCGCCAAAATAGATATTCGCCAGTACGCCTGCTGGGCTGGAACGCCATCCTATCGATGCCATCGGCAATTTCGGCAAAGCTTGGAAGTAATTTGTCTTGTTCGTTTTCAGCTTTGCGCAGATCAGATCCTATCTGATACACGAGCAGAATTAGCAGGAAAGGAATAAGGCCTAGCGCGGTCTTTAAGACACGACTTGGCTTATGATTGATGAGCCTTTGCATGGAATTATTCTCTCAAGCGATAAGTCACGAGGTCGGAACTAGAGCTCGGTATTTTATAGATTGCCTTCTGCGGCCATTTCCATATACGAAGGATCAAAGCGCAATTGAATATTTCCACTGTTACCGAATACGCCAGCAGGGGTTTCGATACCAATGAAGCTGGCGTCATCAGCACCTTCGCCTAACAAGCCGTGATCAAACGAAAAGTTGGCAACGTATTCCATTGTCGTTTTTAATTTAGGGCTATTTACAAAGGTAACGGCATCGACTGGCGAGTAAAACATCTGGGTTGAGGCCAATTGGGCTTCGTATCCAGCTTGATCTGTTCCCGAGGCTTCGCCCATGTGCGCACGAACATCAGCACTACTCTCCATGGCGGCCATGATTTCATACCACGCGCCGGTTAAGGCTTTGCCGAAATCAGGATTCTCTTCGAGAACTTCGGTCTTGACCATTAACGTATCAATAATTTCACCTGGGATTTGCGAGCTATCGAATACCTTTGTAGCACTCGGCATCTTTAATATTTCATTAACTAGCGGATTCCATGTCGTTACGGCAGTAACGCCACTCGTTGTATAGGCTGCAACCATATCGGCATCTGAGGTATTCACCACTGCCACATCGCGTTCGCTTAAACCTACGGACTCCAAGCCACGCGCCAAAAGATAATGGGAGACACTCAACTCAACTAGGTTCACTTGCTGGCCTTCTATATCTTTTAGAACTGACCCTTCTTTCAGGACAATTGCATCATTGCCGTTCGAGAAGTCGCCAACAATAACGGCTGTCGAATCGACCCCGCCTGCGGCAGGAATGGTTAACGCATCCATGTTAGTCATAGAGCAAGCATCAAACTGGCCTGCTGAATACTGGTTTATTGATTCAATGTAGTCGTTGATCTGCACAACATCGATTTCTATGCCGTATTTGTCAGCCCATTTTTTTATGATTCCGGAACTATCTCCGTACTCCCAGGGCATCCAACCAACGTAAATAGACCAGCATAAGCTGAAACTTTCTTGTGCTTGTGCTCGGTTACCCAGCGAGGTGATCGTCATAGCAGTCGCAAGAACTAGGGTGATAAAGCTTTTTGCTAGGGTAGGTCTCATTTCACGTCTCCAATTATTTTCGTTACGCAGAGAAAATTCTGACTATCGCCAGATTGTCCTCCCGGGCTTTTATCCCGCCGTGTAACCTTGCAATAGTCTGAGACTGCAGTGCTTAGTATCTGATAAAGCACAGTTTGAAAGGTCGAGTGCTCTCGGACCAGTCGCATCCTTACGATGCCGGAACCCTAGCACTCCATTGTTTGATCTTTGCAGCCAGCGTTTTGAATCCGTCTGTCAGTAGACGTTAAGCAAAAGCCAGAATCACTCTACACATTTGGAGTTGCACACGCCGTGCCAATTCCTGAATATCCTCATAAAGGGGCTTCGCAGGGTAAATGGCTCTGATAGATGCCTCATAACTCATCCTGCTTCGCGCCACTTTAGTGCATGCGCACCGAATATGGGCGTCAACGTCGGGTGGGCTGATTAATAGTGCTGCGCTAGAAATAATTTCAATCCCCAATATTCATTTTCATCATGCTATTTTGTAGTTAATGGGTGAGACCTGACTCTTAATTAATATTTTGGGGAAAAAAGAGAAGGCGAGTAAATTGAATATTTCTTCGTATTAGAGTATTTTGGATTGTACGATTGGGTTCGTCTTCATTCTCTTTGAAATCCCAAAAATTTCATTCGGTAGCTACGAGATTCCAGGACTTAACAAAAATTCGAGGTAAGGAGCAGCTAAGAATATCCTCTATCAAGAGTTTTATATTTACTATATTCAAAAAAGGAAAGTAACAATGAGTGATCCCACAAGAGCGTCAGATACACCTATGCCAGTTGAAGTTGAGTCTGGAAAATCCTATTTTTGGTGTGCCTGCGGTCTCAGTCAAAGTCAGCCCTTCTGTGATGGTTCTCATAAGGGTACTGATTTTACGCCAGTAAAATATGAGGCAACGGAATCAAAGAGAGTTTTCTTCTGTGGCTGTAAAAGCACGGCATCACAACCGCTATGTGATGGCAGTCATAATTAGATAGTGCAAGTATCGAGATGCGATGAGGTCAGTGCCACATGCCAGTAGGCTTGCAGCTCTCAGCGTTCGATGCTGTGACATTCGACTTCTACGGTACTATTGTCGATTGGGAGCCAGAGATACTAAGTTTTCTCCGGGAGTGGACTCACGGTCAAGTGTGCTCCATACCGGATAGCATCTTGCTTGAGACCTATGACCGTCTGCGCCAACCGATTCAGGCAGAACGGCCAGCATGGAGGTATCCAGAAGTGCTGAGCCGCACGCTGGATGCAATGGCATTGGAGTTTGATTGTGCGCTGCCTGCTGCGTTGCGGCTTGAGTTTGGAGGCATCGCAGCAACACATCGAGCGTTTCCGGATAGTCTAGAGGCGCTCAATAAGCTCAGGCAGGGTGGACTAATATTAGGAGTGCTTAGTAATGTCGACGAAGCGTCTTTCGAGAGTATTCTTAGCAGTCTCGATTTCACTTTCGACATTAAGGTGACTGCGCAGAGAGTAGGAGCCTACAAACCTGATAAGGCTCATTTCATGACGGCATTGGCGGATCTTCGCGCCCAAGGAATCGAAAAGGATCGCATACTTCATGTGGCGCAAAGTAAGCGAGCTGATATCGTACCTGCCACTGAGCTTGGACTCAGCTGTGTTTGGGTAGAGCGACCGGATCACGTATTTGGTAGACGAGGGGGTGGGGCGGAAAGCGCACAGGCCACATACACTGTGTCCAGCCTCGCTCAGTTGCTGGATCTCTAAGTGCTCACTAAAGGCCCTTTCAAGCAGTGCTTTATACTTTTCCAGATGCTAGTTAGAAAACCCGAACAGAGTTAAATATGTGGAATCAACAGAGAAAATCTAGACTCCTGCATTTCGCTATAGGGGTCTTCTCCTTGTCCCTAAGCTATTGTGCAACACAATCTCAACCTTTCGCCTCTGCTATTCAAGTCGACTTAGCCTCAGTTAACTGGATACACGGGGCAGAAAGTTGTGAAAGTTTGGTTGATGATTCTGATTATCAGGAATGGCAGAAAATTCAGTATCTGCCCCAGTCATTTATCTTCCGCCAAAATAAGTGCTCTCACTACGAAGGTCCATTCGTCTATCTATTTCTTGGGAAGGAAAAGGGATTGCTAGTTGATTCCGGCGCCACAATTAGTGGAGGGCTTAAGTTAGTAGAACTGATACGAGACATCACCGATCTACCCATTTTGCTTGCTCATACTCACGGCCATAGCGATCACCGCCTCGGAGACGATGCATTTAGAAATCAACAAGGCATGTCAGTTATTGGGGTGGGCTCGAGTGCGGTGCAGAACTACTTTGGTTTCTCGAACTGGCCTCATGAGCCTACAGCCATCGATCTTGGCGGTAGAGAAATAGAGATGTTACCCATCCCTGGACATAGTGATGATGATCTCGCGTTCTATGATGCGCAATCGAGGATGGTGGTCACAGGTGACACTCTATATCCTGGTCGACTTTATGTAAGTGATTGGCTCGAATATCGGAAAAGTATAATCAGATTGGCCGACTGGTTAAGTCAGAAATCAGTTTTATTTTTAATGGGAACTCATATTGAAATGAGTGCCACTCCGAATTTGGACTACCCGATAGGAACAACATATCAGCCGAATGAGCATCGATTACCGCTCAGCTTGGCTGATGTTTATATCCTTCGAGAGAAAATGGAAGCGCTAGAATCACCCGAAAGAGTGCCATTAGGTAGCTTTATAGTTTGGCCAAATTAGAGCCGGATGGTTGGCAATTCTCTTCAGCTTACTAAATCGCAATTAGAGAGATGCTGTTACAGAACAAACTGTGCCGATCAATCCCCAGCACGTCCTCACGGTTTTAGTGCGCGGCAGCTTTCTAATGATTAACTCATCCAGCCTGTGGACTTTATATACTGAAAGCCCCGCTTTTTTCATAAGAGGATCAGGGTGTCCCTGAGTTGTGATCACAGAGCTCCCTCGGGAAGCGGTGGCACGCCGGGGAAGTCGGGGCTCGCGACGAAGGCCTTGTAACCGGCGGTCATGGCGCGCGAGCACTCCACGGGAGTGCCCTCCATCGTCCCCCGGTTCTTGCAGGGGCCTTCCATCACCTCAGGCATGTTCTCGCGCACCCACACCGCGGCCTCGCGATAGATGTCCTGATCGTTCGAACTGGTCGTGACCTTGACGAGCACACCGTCATCGAAGGTGAGGTGGAAGGTGTCGGTGACGTCGAAGCCCGTGCCGAGCGCCTGCACGCGATCGTCCTTGACCTTCACGGGGCAGTTCACGATCCCCTCTTCGTCCCGGGCGCAGTGCGTGCGCAGCAGCACCTCGTAGTTCCCGCCCTTCGCCGAGCCCTGGTAGTAGAGCAGACGCGGAGCGGTCTCCGGCGCCGCCGCCATAATCGGCGCCAGACGGTCGGATTCGAAGGAGTAGAAGGCGTCGATGAAGGACTCGGCGATCACCAGATCCGGATCGGCGGCGGCCTCGCCAGCGACTTCGGGTGGTGGGCTCTCCGAGCAGGCGCCCAGCAAGACGGCGAGGCAGGCGACCGAGGTGGTCGTGATCGAGCGGCGAATGATTTTCATGGCATCTCCGAGTATAGGAAGAACATAAACTATTAATTGAGCGTGTTCCTGATTGGCGTGCTGCTAGGGTGGCTGGGTAAATCCCTGAGATGATTGTAAGGTGTCCATCACCTTTACTCTTCTTCCACTTCTTCGCCATCCTCATCTTCGTCGTCTTTCGCGCTGCTACAAGTCTCTGGCAAGTAGCGCTTGCCTAAGGCGTCTACAGTGACCACGTCCGCCACGCATTCCCATTTGATGGTGTCGTCGTCCTGGGCTCGCGCAATGAGCAGGAAGCCAGATTCAATGTCTTCAAATCGTGCACCAAATTCTGTCATATCTACCAGGGCCCTGAGCGTCCCGGTACGTAATTTGTCGGCAGCAGGCATTCCCAACTCGCCTGCCCGGTAGTCCATACTGGTGAGAATGCCTTCCGGAATGAAAGAGCTCAGGTTGATGTCCGCTTCTGATTGCGGCATCTCGCCGGAGGTATCGAAGTACTCTTCAATAATTGCCTGCTGCTCCAGCCCCAGATTAACGGCAGCGGACACTGCGTCGTCGATTCTGGAGTTGTGGTAAAAACCAAAGGCAACTCCTATAAGTCCTACTACTATCATGGGATAGACAACCATCTCGGAGGTCATGAGCCCATTCTGCCGGTTCCCTATTTGGGGTTTTTTCATCGAGATGAATTCCTATTTTGCAGATAGTGATGTCCTGCACCATGGCAGGCGCACATTACCATGCAATTTTCGCACCCGAGCGCGTTGCCTTTCTTCGAAATGACTTCAGGCCTCATTACTGCCTATTGAACAGTTCCTGCAGGAACACTGTCGGGGCTGGCACCAAGCGCCACTAGCTAAACTAGGCACAGTAATTGCTCTATAAATCTATATCTGACTGTTTCTAGATGCTTTTGGTGGCATATCGCGCCAAAGCGCACAGACTCAGTGCGTTCTACTGTTTTTTTTGTCTCAAAAAGAGGCGGGGACTTGTATGGAGACTTGGAACAATCTGGTCGACAAGTTTGATCTCCTGTTAAAGAAGATCAAGCTGGAAAGTACTGTGAAAATCGCCGGGAGAGAAATTCCTCCGGTGGTTATGGGCTTTGCATTGATCGTTATCTGCATTCCCATCTGGGGCTACCTGGAAATCGAAGGCGACAACAAGCTCATCGGTGCGCTGGTCGTTATCCTGATGGCTTGGGGCGTTGTCCAGTTGGGCGCTCTGGGTCTGGGTGACGGTGTCGGCGAGAAACCGGGCAGTTCCTCAGCCGATAAATCCTTTGCATCTGGCACTGTGTCCGAATCTACCGAAAACTCCAACTCAATCGAGCATCCAGTGGACGCAAGTGAAACTCAGCCCGATCAGCAGCAGCGACTGGTCCTATTCGCATTCGCGGGTGTTTTGCTTGCATTGGCTGTCATCTATCTGCTGAGAAATGTTGATGATTACGAAGATCTGAACATTGAGTCTCGCTATAGCGAACTAGTCGATATGGTGGAGCCTATCCAAGACACGATAGAGGCTGCTCTGCTATCCGGGAGCTCCTTCGAAATGGATTTTCTCGATAGCTCAGAGGCAGGGTTGCCCGATGAGGTGCTTGTGTCCAAAGAGGCCCACGGCATTTCCGTCATCGACGGCCAGATCATTGCAACATGGATGAAGGATGAGTCCGACCTGGATGGGGTGACCTATATTCTTACCCCAAAGATCGAGGACGGAGAAGTTGAGTGGGCAACCACTGGGACTTGTGGCGGTAAAAACGCCTGTTAGATAAGCAGCAATGCAATTTACGACTAATCAATTCACCCTAACTATCAGCCAAAAAGCTTAGGAGTAGAAGTAATGACTGATCATTCCATAAATCCTCTCGATATGGTTAATCCGCTTGACTCGGTGGACCGCTCATTTCCCGAGACGGGCCCCTCCGGCAAGCCAATAGTGCGCACAGAAGAAGGGATCATCACCGAAGGCAGTAAAGTGACATGGGACAAAAAGGCAATTCTTTGGGCGCTGCCCCAGCCGCTTCTGGTTGCCGGCTCCGTGTTACTCGTCGCCGCCATGCTGGTCAATGAGTGGGGAGGAGAGTACTACCGAGTATGGACACTGCTCGTTGCGGTCTCTGCCACGCCTTTTCTGCTGATCGCCGAACGTTTTTGGGCCAAGAAAAAGTCCTGGTTGCTCAAGCCCGACGAATTGGCAGAAGACGTGTTCTGGATGGCTTCGGGGGGGCTGCTTTGGGGGCCTATCATTTCCGACCTGTATCGCACGCCAGTTTCTGAGGGCTTCCGCGCCCTGCGTGATATGTCTCCACTGCAGATCGAATTCGAACCAACCACGGTACTCGGGCTCATAGGGGCCATGCTGGTTATCCGATTCACTTCCAGCTTACCCTACTACTGGCTGCATCGGATTCAGCACGAGTCACTGTTCTGGTGGCGCATGCACGCGACGCATCATCACCTGACCAAGATGAGCGCCATGCGCGGCAACCGTACCCATCCGTTCGAATATCTGGCGCTTGGCATCGGCACTCCAATGGCTCTGGCCCTGATGGGTGCCAGCGATGAAGTTTTCATTGTTTCAGCAGCCTTCGGCATGTGGAACGGCAAATTTAACCATGCCAACCTGCCCATGGTTTCAATGCCTGTGTGGGACTGGTTCTTCGCTACCGCACAGCAGCATCATTGCCACCATGCGATAGAGCGCCGTCAGGCAGATTCCAACTACGGTTGTGACATCATTGTCTGGGACCGCGTCTTCGGCACTTACTGCGGCGACGCTGAATCGGGGCCCGCTGGCGCAGGCAAGGGCGTTCGCCTTTCCATCAAAGACCAGCTCATGCTGGCCTTCTATTCCGACAAACGCCTCAAGAGTTTGTAGCTAATCGACTAGAGCTGATCCCAGGCTGTCCATTCAATGGATCGACCTGGGTAGGCTGCCTCTGCAAACGGCCAGTTTTCTTCCAACCACTGCGTCGTCTACTCATAAAGCTCCGCATCAAATCTCGCATCGAACTCAACTTTAGCTCCCCCGAGGTTCCCCACAGGGAAACCTGGGGGGAACCTCGGGATCACTCACAACTTAACAACTTAAGATTGTGAAAAGTGCAGTCGTGAGTTAGATAAATTGGAGTCGGCGGCTCGGGGCGGACAAAATTGTCGGGAACAATTTTGGACAGCCGAAGGCTGGGCGCAGCCGGAGCCCGTGGATGGGCGAGTCTATAATCCAAATAGCCTTAGGGCTATTTGTCCCCTTCGGGCTTCGCGCTTTGTGCTCGTTGCAAATTGCTGGTGGTATTAGTCGAACCATCGACACGAGGATTAATCTGACCGAATCAGATTAACACAGCTTTAGCTGGCCTTTAGGCTGAGCCCAGGATGGGTGAATGATTTTCAGTAGACCGTGTGACTGATTCGTTAATTGAATCAATGAGTTAAAACTGGAAAATCAGAGTGTGCTAAGAAGTGTGCTAAAAATTGAGTCAAATTACGCAAGTTCTGCATATTGGGGAGCTCTAATCCTTGTTGCGCACCACGGAATATTGCACTATCCTTAATTTAAGTGAGTAACTAATAGTTCTGGCAGGGATGTTGTTGATGATCAAGACTTTTAAGCACAAAGGCTTAGAGAGATTCTTCACCAAAGGCACTACCTCTGGCATTCAAGTGAAACATGCGCGCAAAATAGCTGATCAACTTGCTTTTTTACACGCTGCACAAACAATCGACGATATTGATAAGCCTGGCTACAAATTGCACGGGCTTAAAGGAAAGTTAAAAGATCGTTGGGTGATTAGTGTTTCTGGCAATTGGCGAATAGTTTTTATATTCAAAGACGGCGATGCGTACATTGTTAATTACGAGGATTATCACTAATGACTTTACAGCAACATAATCCACCGCATCCAGGTGCTTTGATTCATAGGACATATATTGAGCCATTTAATGAGGTCACGGGTAATAAAGTTGCTGATCGCCTCGGTGTTGCGCGTAGCACTTTCAATCGGTTGCTAAACGGCGTTTCTGATGTGTCGCCTGAAATGGCAGTTAGGCTGTCAGGAGTGCTAGGTGGATCAGCTGAAAGCTGGTTAATGCTTCAAGATAGCTATGATTTATGGAAAGCTCGCCAATCTATTGACGTTAAAAAACTTGAGCTTATAGACTTTAACAAAGTGGCCTGAACGAAACCTTGAAAAGATGGTGCCTAGGGGGACGATTTCTAAAAGAACTCTGACGATATCGGTTATCTATTCTTTTTATAGAAACTCTGGTTTTCGAACCACCGACACGAGGATTAATCTGACTGGATCAGATGAACACAGCTTTAGCTGGCCTTTAGGCTGAGTCCAGGATGGGCGAATGATTTTCAGCAGACAGCGTGACCGACTCTTTATTTAAATCAATGAGTCAAAATCGAGAAATCAGAGCGTGCTAAGAAGTGTGCTATGAATTTGTCTCTATTTCGTGCCTAAAATTATTGTTTTCTTACTCTAAGCCTTAATCTTAGAATCCGAGACGACTCTCCCCACCCTTTACAACTATCCACACTATGTTAGTTTAGCGCCACTACGAATCTGTCGGAACATACAATGCAAACAATGCAAACAAAGAATAGAGGTTTTTCCTTAGTAGAAATTTTGGTGACTATCGCAATTGTCGGCGTACTAGCAATGATTGCGATTCCTTCTTATAGAAATTACACACTAACAGCATCACTATCCCAAGCGTTCAGTCTTCTCGACGAGGAACGCATTAGGATAGAAATATACTACGAAACTCATGGGGTCATGCCAGCCTCTGGCAGCGAAGTGGGAATCGTCGAATTTCCTAACTTCGACTTGGTCACGCAGCTAAGATGGGGCGTAGGCATCCCAGGGCAAAGAGGTATTGATATTCGGCATGTCGGTTATTTCAAGCCAATAATGGATTTAACGTCATTTGGAGACAAATACAGTTCTTACAACTCTACATTCTTTTTTGTTGGCAGAGGCGATCAATCAGGACGCATCACTTGGGAATGTTTGGTCGACGAAAGGGATACACAAGGGTTGGATCTAGAATTGTTGCCAGCAAGTTGCCATACAATCTAGTGGTCGATGTCATAGAGACTGCCAGGTACTTGTACTCCATTAACATTACGCTCATCGATTCCCCATTCGCTTAGCTCTTGTGAGCCCACTTTTATGTTGGCCGTATCAAGTTCTTACTCCTTAGAAAAACTCTTTCGGTTGTATCGGGAGCGCTTCGACAAAGAGGGCCGACTGAGTGCGCTTGCTCCGGAGACTACTGCAGATGGCTGGTCGGGGCGGAAGAATCCAAACAGGCTTAGGGCTGTTTGTCCCCTGCGGGCTTCGCGCTCTTTGCAAACTGCTGTCGCAGTTAGTGATTCGAATTTTGATTAAATCAAAATTCTCACCCTACGGGCGGCGTTCCGCCGTCTGCGCTGCTGCCGCAGCTTTGACTCTAAATTCGGCTAAGCCGAATTCCTCGGTCCTTCGGACTCGCGCTTCGCGCGCTCTGCGGAGCTTCGCTCCTTTCGGACTACCGACACGAGGATTTTCAGTCCTCTGCTCCACCGCTATTAGGATAACTCTCTCGGTCGAAAACGGAATCCGGCACTCGTTCTATGTTCATTCAAGGATAAGGCTACACAATTTAGGAAAGTCACTTGCTGACTTGAGCGGCTAGCACCTTGAGCCGTTCCGACCACTGCTTCTTTATCTCGTCGGCGTAGAGTTCTAGGGTTTGGTCAATCTGCATTGATAGTCTGAGTTTTGTCTTACCATCTTGGGTATCGAGGCTTAAACTGATTCTGCTTTTGTGAGCATTCTGCTTCGCAGCCTCGCGCCAGGTAAAGCTCAAACGTTTCGGCCTATCTATTTTTAAGTATTCGCCATCTTGCAAGAATTCCTTCCCATTGCGCGTGATGTGATAGCTATAGGACCCGCCAGGGCGAACTTCGTTCTGCAGGTCGATTACTTTCTCGTTACCAATATGACTGCCAAACATCCAGTTACCTACGAAGGTAGGTATCAGCCAGCGATCGAAAATTTTCTCTGCAGGTGCAGCTACGGTTCTGCTTAGCGAAATGCTAAACGTTTTGAATTTCGCCGCAGGCAATTCAGCTGCGTCATTATCGTCTTCAAACATGGATATTTGTTCGGTGCTCATTAGTTCGCTTGTAAGTTAGGGTTGGACGGCATGAGATGGACGGGCAGTGCTTGACGGCGAGACGCAGTCTTCTGCCCATAGTTTGATGTTAAATAATCGAGGATAGATCCTTCCAGTTCAGGGCCAAGTTCGCCTAGCCCCTGTGAGCTCTGCATCCACTCGATGCGACTCCTCCAGACCTCTCTATTGCCCGAGTTTTGTACGATGATCTGGCTAGAGTGGCATTCCGTGCAATTGTCGCGCACCAATTGCCAGCCCTCAGCTTGAATCAATTCGCCTGCAGCAGCGCTGTCCTGCGCAGCTGAGCCTGCAGTCGTAAACAGCATTGGTAATGCCAGGGTGATCAAGGTCAGCCAGATTAACTTCATTCTATTCGTCATGGTTTCTGTTTCCAATATAGCAGTCGAAGCGTTCAAATTAAACGACTTGCACCGCCACCCTATGACAGGCGTTATTCAAGTAACCGCGTGGGTTCCAACCAGGTACAACCATAGGTTGTGAGCGGCCTTGAACATCCATAGCCCTAGCCCACACTTCGTAGTAGCCGGGCTCAGGAAATTGTGCCCAAGTCTCCCAGTTCTGCCACGCTAATCTATTTGCGGCTCCTGCTAATGCCGATGGCAGCCAGGTGGCGCCGAAGTCGATAGATATGTAGACACCGACTACCTGATCGTCGCCTGCCCAGGCGTGACCGCGAACAGTCATTCGATCTCTTATATCGTGCGTGATGCCAGATTGCGGGAAAGTAATCAGTGATTTGACCGGCATCGATTCGATGATACGCATGTCCTCATTCGGGACACGTGTGCCAGGTGCAACCGGTGCGGAAGGAACCGAGTATGAAGGCGGAGACATTTTCTCGCCATCGTGAACTTGATTACGTATATCGATGCGGTTTAACCACTTGCCTGAAACGGAGGCGGGCCAACCAGCGCAGACGAGGCGAAGTGGATAGCCATTCTGCAAGGGTAAGTCTTCTCCATTCATCGACCAGGCGATGAGTGATTCTCTCTCCAGTGCTTTGGCGATGGGTACGCCGCGAGATATCGAGTCGCGGTCTGGGTCGCCGCTGAGATGCGTATCCGCACCGTAGTAGCCAATATATTCGGCATCGGCGAGTACGCCGCAGTAATTGAGAACGTCGCGTAGTCTAACGCCTGTGAAGGTGGGGCAGCCGATGGCGCCGGTAGTCCATTGGTTGCCACTGGCACCGGGCACGAATTCGCTGCGTCCATTGCCGCCGCATTCTAGCTGCAGCTGTAAGGTAACCGTTTCAAAACGCTCTCTTAACTCGGCAATGGTGAAAGTTACAGAGCGCTCAACGGATTCGCCGCCGATTTCTAGCAGCCAAGTATCAGCATCAATGTTCTCTGGAGCTATGCCGTTGTTGCGAACGAACATGCGACTGTTCGGTGTAACCTCGTCATCGAGAAGGTGCGCTGGAGTCTCTGCGTTGATAGGCCGATCGTTAAGTACTATGAGCCCGTCTTTTCCGGGAATTTGCAGTGGAGAACTCTCGGCGGCAAAGGCGGCTGGAATAAGACCTGCAGGCATGAATCGCGAAAAGGGTATGGTCATGCCGAGTGCGGTAGTCATAGCAACGAGGCCGCTCTTTTTCAGGAAGCCCCGACGCGTTAGTGGATCACTTTCACGGCCCCATAGAACACGGTCCGCCGCGATTGGATCCTTGCTGTAGAGTTCGTGTATTCCCTGTTGTTGCTTTTTACTCATAAGAGATCTCTTCTGTTGTTCGCCAGCAATTAGTTGGATTGCTCGGCTTCATCAAGTCGTGCGCCGGCTAATACTCCCGGAAGTGAATAGTTGCCTTCATGACAGGCATATTCATAAAGAATATCGTCAGTTAGATTCATTGGCATCTCGGCAGAGAAAGATTGCACGAACGTGTCAGGGTCTTGAGCCGTAAAGCTGTAGTTCATGACATTAGCCGATACGCGGGTGAAGCGTTCGGTGATGCGAAAGTTTTCCGTCGAGTTTCGAAATTTCTGATTGGAGTTCAATCTGCTGGTTTCGACGACAAGAGTATCTCCCTCCCAATGACCTATGGAATCTCCCATCCAAGGGCGAAACGCGTCGGGGAGTGGGTCGGCATCTATGCGAATAATTCGTGCGTCATGAACCATCTCCACCAGAATCATCACATAGCCAGGCGACTGCACAATCTGATAGTGATTGTTATACAGAATAGGCAACATGGGAGGCCCGCTGCTAGAGCCAAATGACATTAGGCAGCGTTCGGCTAAGGGGCGGCTTTCAGGCCCGGCAAAGGGGCCGCGGCTTTCACGCAATTCGGCGGCAATACGAAGTCGCTCTTGTGCTTCGGGGGTATAGGCAGGCATGCGTCCGTTCGGCGGATCTATAAGCAAGGAGCTGCGAAATTCGCCGTTGTAGCGTGCAACTCGCGTACCGTCGTCAAACCAGAAGTTGTTGTAACTATCGGCGAGCTCGATACGATCCTTCGCCGGAGGTATGCGATCGGGGTCGCTAGGCAGATCTTGCTCTGCAGTGTAGTCGGCCACGGCTTGTTCTAACTGCATTGCCTCTTCAGGGTTCAGTACCAGCTTGTCGCCAAACTCTTCCGGGCGAGAGAAGGGGGTTATTGTATTGCTAGTCCACATGCCCTGCAGGTCGGGGGCCCCATCTACCGTTTTGGGTGCTACGTATGCGGAATCTTGAGCATGGGCGCAAAGGGGAAGCAGCATCGCTAGGGAGAATGCTGCCGTAACAGACAGATTCCGTAATTCGGAAAGTCTGGCCGGGCTATTCAGAGAGATCGAACTCGCTGTGGTTCTCATTTTTGTAGCTCTCCTTATTGCTCTTTAGCGGGGTCCAATTAGAGGGTGTGCGCATTCTAGAGCGTGGCGAAAAGTTCACAGATACGACGCTGAGGTTATCAAAAATGCTCAATCAACTCCATGTGATTCATGGCCTTTCCATTCTCTCTTGATGCCCGGTTTTGGCATTAGGAATGACCTTGGAGATTATAGAGGCTTAGTTAGCTTCAGCAGGAACCTGTCGGTGCTGCGGTTGAGCCTTGGGTCGAATATGCTACGACTATGGTCGTCCGTGGAGACTCGCAATACATCGCTGCTCTCAACCTCAAAGCCGGCCTGTTGGGCAATCTCCATTGCCTGTTGAATCTCCATACGATGCAGGTCTCGATTGTCCCTGCCGGTAACACCGACATGATCGGTAATGCCGAGTACGCCCCCGGGTTTTAGTAAGGCTCGAAGTTGCAGAAGCATCTCCATTGCCCGCTCTGGGTTGGGGTTGTAATAGTCATGTAGAGTCTGTGCCACGATAATCAAATCTAGGGAGTTATCTGCCAAGCCGATTTCGCTGAGTGGTCTTACTATCTGCACGACGTTGCGCAGATCGCCTTGTTCTATCTTGGCATTGAGCGCCTCGCCCTGGGAAATATTCTGGCGATCTTCCACGAAGCGCAAACCCCGTTCTGTATTCTGAGCATATACCGTTCCAGCTTGACCCACTGCTTTAGAGAGAATGAAGGTGTAGTAGCCTCCAGCTGCATACAGGTCCAACACAGTCATGCCTGCTTCGATATCTAGAAATTCAAGAACCTGAACCGGCTTTCGTGCGCTGTCTCGCGCGAAATCGCCAACATCTCTATCGGGACCTGATAAGGCTGCTTCGAGAGCTTGGGCATCGAGATTCTGACCTAGGCAAGTGGAAACAAACAACATCGACAAGAAGGTGGCGATACAAGTGAACGATGAGTTCATTAATAGAGGAGGACGTACTCTCTTCATGTTGAGATCCTAGGATATAGCGCCGCGATTCGTTGCTAGTGCAGAGAATACCAGATTGAACGAATCCATCACGCATTTTCCATGCTTAACAAAACCTCCTGAAAATTGCTCGTGTCTTAGTTCGAATACCGATCAACTGAATACCAACGTTATTAGGTTTTCGTGATGGGGCAGCAGATCTCTAATGACGCTTAACGCACGCTGTAAATACATCCCTGTACGCTCGGGCTCGGCGTCCTGCCTCGCACGGCGTTAAGCGTCATTAGAGATCCACTGCCCTTTAGGATTAGTGCGAATTTCGAGCTGAGGCACTACCGAGAAATTGATTCACAATGCGGTGATACTGCAGGGTGTTACAATGAAAAATCGACTCAGGGGAAGGCCCTGATCCAATGTCTAGAAACACGATTAGAGAGAGCGTGAAATGCCAAGTAAGCCTATGATTCGAATTCTGTCAGTGCTAACCCTGCTGGCCATGACCGCGCCTGCATTCGCACAGCCTGAGGCGCGGCCGCGTGCCCGTGAGGCAGGTGTGGTGGTGGGTGTATTCCAAACAGGAGAGTTGAACGCAATCACCGATGTTCAGGGTGTGAGAGTTGGACATACGACTGTTATCGAGGGTGATGATATCCGCAGTGGTGTAACGGCAATCATCCCCGCGCCAGGAAATCTCTATACCCATCCTATTCCCGCTTGGATTCATACCGGAAACGGCTATGGGAAAATGGTCGGTGAGACTCAGGTGCGCGAGTTTGGCGAAATTGAAACACCGATTCTATTAACCTGTACTCTCTGTGTTTGGAGTGCGGCGAATGCTCTTAAGGAATGGATGTACGAGCAACCTGGTATGGGTGAGCACACGTTAAATCCTATAGTCGGAGAGACCAACGATAGCCGGGTAAACAATATGTGGGCGGACCCAATCCAAAAGGATGAGGTATACGCCGCGTTGAATACTGCAAGCGCAGGTCCGGTGGAAGAGGGCAGTGTTGGTGCCGGCACTGGCACTCAAGCTTTCGGTTGGAAGGGCGGCATCGGTACCAGCTCCAGAGTGCTCCCTCAAGAATTGGGAGGCTACACCGTTGGCGTGTTAGTGCAGACCAATTACGGCGGCGCGTTGTCGATTAATGGCGCTCCGGTTGGGAGAGAACTAGGTAGTTACGCCTATCGCGACTTCTTAGAGCCTGTTGCGGACACCGACAAAGAGGATGGTTCGATCATGATGGTGGTTGCGACGGATGCGCCATTGACTGCACGAAATCTGGATCGAGTTGCGCGTCGTGCAATGATGGGATTGGCGCGAACAGGCTCCTTTGCTAGCAATGGTTCTGGTGATTATGTTATTGCGTTTTCAACCCATCCCAATGTGCGTAAGCCTAGGGTTAGTGACGTTCCAGTTCCAGTTGAGGTGTTGGTGAACGAATCGATGACCCCGTTGTTCGCAGCGACTGCCGAGGCAACAGAGGAGGCGATCTACAATGCCATCTTCAAGGCGACGACAGTGAGCAGTTCCCGTGGGGAGCTGCGCGCCATACCCATAGAAGATTTGATGCGGATTCTTGAGAAGTACCAATCCTTGAATTGGGACCAAACGATAGGAAGATAAATCTTAGCAGTGCGTTAAGCGCTGATCCCAATGCCTCTTGCCATTAGGAGAGCTAGAACAGGAATGATCACTAGGAGTACGAGCTGAAATTTCAATAATTGCCTTAGTAATTGTGGCACCTCGATTACTTCTTCCTCGGACCTGCGGTATTTGTTAAAGAATAGCGTAGGGATGACAGCGCAGAATGCCATTAGGGCGAACAGGCCTATCTTTGCGTGGAATATGGGGTTGCTAGAGTAGAACTCCTTGGGCTTACCTACCCATAGCCATAGAGTTAGGCCGAAGGCCAAAACAAGAATGGCGCTGATTCCACAAACAGCATCCACCTTCGCCAAATTGCGCGCATCTTCTCCTGAGATTTGTGGCTTGATGGCCATATTCTCTATGAATAAGGCGCCTGCGAACGCGAAAATCGCTGCGAAGTGCAATAGTCTGACTAGTTCATAATACATACCATCAATCATACTGGATTCGCAGGCTTTCGACTCATTTTAATGCGGTGCTGCGAATTTTCCTGTTATGCTGCTGAACTAGTTTATACGCAGATCAACAATAATAATTAGACGAATACTGGAGGCACTATGGTCGCTGACTCAGGCACCGAAACCGATGTAAATCCCGCAGATACGGCCCATGTAGAAGCGAGTATGCGCAAAGTCGCATTGACTGCGTTAGCGGGTACCAGTATCGAGTGGTACGACTTCTTTCTTTATGCAACGGCTGCCGCCCTTGTTTTCCCTTCGGCTTTCTTTCCCGATAGTTCTCCAACAATGGGTCTTATTCTTTCCTTTGGGACATTTGCCTTTGGATTTATCGCTAGGCCTTTAGGCGGCATCATGTTTGGTCATTTCGGTGACCGTGTTGGTCGGAAACGAACCCTAGTTATAGCGCTAATGATGATGGGTATCGCATCGACCCTGATAGGCCTTTTGCCTACCTATGCAACAATTGGTATTGCTGCACCAATTCTATTAAGTGTTCTGCGTTTTGCGCAGGGTCTAGCCATTGGTGGTCAGTGGGGTGGGGCCATGTTGCTTGTCACCGAGAGCGCGCCGTCGGACAAGCGCGGCTATTACGGCGCCTATGCTCAGGCTGGTGCACCTGTTGGCGTCATTCTCGCTAATATTGCATTTATGGTAATTAGCTATTCCGTATCTGAAGATGCGTTTATGCAGTGGGGATGGCGAATCCCCTTCATATCAAGTGTGCTACTGATCGGTATTAGTATGTATGTGCAGCTGCATATGGAAGAAACAGATGCTTTCAAAGAGCTGCAAGAGTTGCAGAAAAAGAAGCATGCTGAACAACCTGAGGCAGCCGCGGTTCGGCGTTCGCCCGTATTAGAAGCAATCGCTAAATATCCTAAGCGTATCGCCTTAGCAGCGGGGGCGTTTCTCTCGATACAAGTCGCATTCTATATACTGATAGGTTTTGTACTGGCCTACGGTACAGATGCTGAGGGCGCGGGAATGACGAGGGACGAGATGTTGTTTGCGGTACTGCTCGCTTCAGTATTACAGATTCCGGCCCAGTTTATGGCGGCCGCTTATTCCGATAGAAAAGGAAGGCGGGGAATATTTATGCTGGGAGCGATTCTTACCGGAGTCTGGGCATTTGCTCTGTTCCCGCTCATCGACACAGGAAGCTTCTGGCTTATCGTAGTTGCTCTTAGTGGCGGACTGATGTTTCTTGGAATGATGTACGGACCACAGGCTGCCTTCTTTACTGAATTGTTTAGTACCGAAGTTCGCTATTCGGGAGCTTCGCTGGGCTATCAGATAGGGGCTATTGTTGGTGGTGCTTTTGCTCCAACCATAGCAACTATTCTATGGGTGGAGTACTCGATAGTGTGGGTGTCTGTTTACATCGCCTTCGCATCACTTCTTTCGCTGATTTCTGTAATGATGCTAACGGAAACCTACAAGACTAGTCTGCACGACACCGACTAGAATCAGCTAGGCTATAGGCTGTTTTGAATGTTGCAGCCTATAGCGTTCGCATCGTGACTATGCCGGGTTATCAAACCGATAGTTTGGCGTTGACGCGGCGATCTCATTTTCCTCGGCATTCATCTCCGTATCGATTCCCTCGAATAGCGGTGTAGTTAAATAGCGCTCGCCGGTATCTGGTAGCATGCACAATATATTGCTACCTGGTTCAGCCTGTTCTGCAATCATCAATGCGCCGGTAAACGTGGCGCCAGCGCTAATTCCAGTAAAGATTCCTTCCTTCTGTGCGAGAAGCCTGGAATTACGAATTGCATCTTCCCCCGAGATGGCTAGCAGTTGATCGATGTGCTTACGACTTACGGCTTGATCTAGCAGTGGGGAAATAAAGTCTGGTGTCCAGCCCTGCATCGTATGCGGGTTGAATGCAGGATGGCTTGGTGCGATACCGGTAGGTGGTGCTTCGGGTTGCGGTGTCTCGCTGGCTAGTAACAGGGCATTGTCGGGCTCGCAGCAGACTATCTTTGTTTCTGGTCTTTTTTCTTTAAGTACATTCGCGACACCGTTGAGTGTTCCTCCAGTACCAAAGCCTGTTACCCAATAGTCTAGACGCTCATCTTCGAAGTCTCTAAGAATCTCTACGGCAGTAGTGCGCTCATGCATGCGTGCATTCGCTTCATTCTCAAACTGACGAGTCAAAAACCAACCATGAGTGTCAGCTAGTTCCTTGGCTTTCGCCACCATGCCGCTTCCCTTCAATGGGGCAGGGGTAAGAACTACTTTGGCGCCGAGAAAGCGCATGAGTTTACGGCGTTCCACGCTGAAGCTTTCTGCCATCACGATGACAAGAGGGTATCCTTTCTGAGCACAAACCATCGCAAGGCCAATGCCCGTATTTCCACTCGTTGCTTCCACTACCGTCTGACCTGGCTGCAAGTCTCCGCTAGCCTCGGCATCCTCGATGACGCCGAGAGCCAGTCGGTCTTTCACGGAGCCGGCGGGATTGAATGCTTCCAGTTTCACGAATAGATTTACATGCTCGGGTGCCAGCTTGTTGATGCGCACAATTGGAGTGTTTCCGATAGTTGCTAGTATGTCTTGGTGTTTGTTTTTCACGATGAATGTCCTTGCAGGTTTTCTCGAAGAAACTGATAGCTCTATTCTAGACCGATTATGGAATGACTGTCACCGGAAGATAGCTGCCTTCAATGGAAGAGGTTGTGGGCCGTATAGCTAGTTTATCTTTGACATTGCTATCGATATGGCTTGCAATGGGAGTCAGTCTTAACACCGCCAAGATGGCAGTCTACCTACCTATTTATAGGAACAAATATGAAGAGAAAGCTCACTCTGTTGCTATGCGTGATTATGTTGAACACGGCGAGCCTGGCAGCGCCTGACGCTGGCCTCGAGAGGGGCAGTCCCGAAGATCTTGGCTTTTCTACTGCGCGGCTCGCGTTAGCGCACGAAATGTTGACGCAACATGTGGACGACGGACGAGTTGCAGGCATTGTTGCTGGTGTGGCGCGCCATGGGAAACTCGTCTATCTGGAAAGTATGGGATGGAACCAGATCGAGGAAGAGAACGCGATGCTGGAAAATTCTCTCTTTCAGATACGCTCCATGAGCAAACCTATAACTGCCGTAGCTGCTATGCAGTTGGTCGAGCAGGGCAAGATGAAGCTCGACGATCCAGTTTCCAAATACATTCCGAGCTTCGCTAAAATGCAGGTCTTCTTAGATCCCGTAGCTGCCGATTTTAATCAGACCCGTCCCGCTGAGCGTGAGATGACCATCGAAGATCTACTACTAAACACCTCCGGCCTCAGTCATCGTTTCGGCGCGCTGTATAGACAAAACGAAGTTCGCTCTCGCGGTGATACTCTAGAGGAGCTTGTGGAGAAGGTCGCTACGGTGCCGCTGATAGGTGATCCCGGTGAACAATGGGTATATAGCATATCGATAACGGTGTTGGGGCGGATTATTGAATTAGTATCTGGCCAGCAATTCGATGATTATCTGAATGATCATGTCTACGAACCGCTTCAGATGACTGACACGGCATTTTATGTGCAAGGTGAAAAGGTAGAACGCTTAGCGCGTGCTTATCGAGTGTCCTCTGAAGACAGAAGCCTGAGTCAGCTTCCAGCGATGGGCATTCCTATCACGGAAAATCCTCCTCTACTGGAGGGTGCGGCGGGTATCGTTAGCACTGTGCCCGACTATCTGCGTTTCCTGCAGGCATTGCTTAACGGCGGAGAGCTCGAAGGAAAGCGAATTTTACAAAGCGATACTGTAGCGGTTATGACTCAGAATCAAATACCCGAGTCACTGATGCCGTTTGGCACGAATCCAAATAACCCGATGTTAGATCGCGGTTGGGGCTATGGCATGGCCGTGGTAGTGGATGAAAAGATGAGTGCATACGGGACAAACAACGGCGAATTTGGTTGGAGCGGTTCGCTCGGTACATTTTCGTGGGCGGATCCCGTGTCGGGCACTAGCGTGGTGATCATGCTACAAGTGCAGCCGGCGGGTGCTTACAATATTGCCGCAAAATTTAAGACGATGGTTCATCAGAGCATGGTTGATTAGACAGGGTATATCAATGGTTAGTGATCTAAGTCAGTGGCAAAATCTTCGTACTGCTAATTGGTGGAGACAGGAGTAAACTCACGTTTGTCGCAGCACGAATTGTGCTCATTATCCTTCAGAGCTGAATCATCATGAAGTTAGCAATACTCTCTTGCGGTCCAACCGCCTACAGTACTCGTCGATTTAAAGAAGCAGCCCTTCAGCGCGGCCATGAGGTTAAAGTGCTGAATACACTTAAGTTCGCTATAGATCTGCAGCAAGGTGTGCCAGATCTATATTACAGGCAGGAACCTCTGGCTACTTATGATGCGGTGTTGCCGAGGATCGGTGCGTCCATTACCTACTATGGAACTGCCGTAGTCCGACAGTTTCAGCAGATGGATGTATTCTGTGCGAATACCGCACACGGCATTACCAATTCCCGCGATAAATTGCGCAGTCTGCAAATTCTAAGCCGCCACCACATTGGCATACCTCGCACTACCTTTGTTCGCGAAAAGAAAGATGTGATTCCTGCCATTGAGAGGGTCGGCGGCGCACCAGTTGTAATTAAGCTGATTGAAGGAACGCAGGGTATCGGTGTGTTGCTTGCTGACACTATGAAGCAGGCAGAGTCGATTATCGAATTGTTACAAAGTCAGAAGCAGAATGTGCTCATTCAGAAATTTGTGGCGGAGAGTAAAGGTAAAGATATTAGAGCATTCGTAGTGGGTGGCCGGGTAGTAGCAGCCATGCGTCGGGTAGCGCAGGGGCAGGAATTTCGGAGCAATGTTCACCGAGGGGGGATTGCCGAGGCGGTTGAGCTCGACGAAGAGTATCAGGAGACTGCTGTTCGGGCAGCGCAGATTCTTGGATTGCAGGTTGCGGGTGTCGATATGCTCGAAGGTGCCAAAGGCCCGCAGATAATGGAAGTAAATTCATCTCCTGGCCTGGAGGGCATTGAAACCTGCACAGGTTTGGATATCGCAGGTGCGGTTATCGACTACATCGCGGCTCGAGTAGATTTTCCTGAGATAGACGTTCGTCAGCGTCTAACAGTGAGCAAGGGTTACGGCGTTACTGAAATTTATGTGCCTGAGGGCTCCAATTTCGTCGGCACAACTATTCGAGACACGAAGCTGTCGGAGCAGGATATCAATGTGTTGACGCTTTATCGTGGCAACAAAGTAATTCCTAATCCACGCTCTGATCGAGTTTTGGAACCTGATGATAAGCTACTCTGCTTTGGTAAGTTAGAGTCGATGCGGGGAATGATTCCCAAGAAAACACGTCTACGAAGACGGCCGGATGTGCAGGATCTTGTCTCTTCGGAGTTAGGTGATCTGAAAGAAGAAAAAGACGAAGTAGATTAAGTTAGTCTTTTTGATTGTCGGGCTTATATGTCTGATTCATGAGTTCTTGCGCAATATCTATTAGGGCGGAAGCATTGGAGTTAAAAATTTATGTGGTTAGCGACAAGCTGTGATTTCGAATTTGATATTTCTGTGCCTACGCCTTTTATCTTGATGTTAAGGCCCCGTAGTGGCGCGCATCAGTGGATAAGTAAGGAAGAATACAAGCTTACCCCCAGTATCCCCGTTACTGAATTTACAGATTACTACGGAAACCTTTGTCAGAGGCTCGTAGCTCCACCAGGGCGTTTTGCTATTCATACTGCTGCAGAAGTGATGACAACAGACGTCGTTGATAAGGCGCCAGGTGCTCCTTTTGTGGATATTGAACGTCTTCCTAATGAGGTGTTGATTTTTTTGCTGCCGAGTAGATATTGCGAGTCTGAAAGCTTTAACCAGATGGCTGTTGAGATCACCGATGGCAAATTGTTAGGTTATGATCAAGTGAAAGCCATAGAAGATTGGTTGCGGGAATCTATTAGCTATGTCCCCGGAAGCAGTGATAATCCAATTTCCGCAGTAGAGGTGAATCAGCGGCAGTCAGGTGTTTGTCGAGACTTGGCGCACCTTGGAATAGCGCTCTGCCGTGCAATTAGTATCCCAGCCAGGCTGGTAGTGGGATACAACTATGGTCTAGTGCCCATGGATATGCATGCTTGGTTCGAGGCTTTTGTTGGCGGACGTTGGTATATGTTCGATGCGACACAGGAAAAAATCTCGGCGGGATATGTGGCAATTGGGTTTGGTAGAGATGCTGCGGACGTGGCGGTTTATAACCAATTTGGACCTTCAGTTTATCCGATCTCTCAAGATGTCAGCGTTGAACTTCTCGAAGTGAAAGGCTAGTAACGACTTATTTTCGCCGGCCCTTTATCTTGTCGCTGAAAGTTTCGTGCTTCAGATCGCTAAACTCCCCAGAATCCTAAAAAATCTATCGCAGCTCGGGCAGCATTCCATCCAGATATGGGTTTGGATTGGGTCGGCGATTTTGTCCATATCCACGAGGTAGTGGGGGCATTGAATATCACCAATTTTGTCGAATTTCTTGCCTATGGATGCAGAGTCAATGTCATTCTTCAAAACGTGATTAGTGACGCAAGGTGCTGGAAACAAAGTAGTTTTCCAGTTAACCTGCGTGTCTATAAATGTTCGCAAACTTGGAAGCGGCGTAATAGTTCGTATCGAGATAAGCCCGTATGTTAGGAAATGAACAAGTTGGAAAAAACGATTTGAAGGCCGTAGGCTGGAGAGAATGGGTTCAGCTTCCAGACTTGGTAGATGTCCCGATTAAGGCCAAGGTAGACACGGGTGCGAAGACATCATCTCTACACGCATTCTTCATCGAGCCTTACACTAAGGATGGAATTCCTTGGGTAAAGTTCCTGTTACATCCGAATCAGAATGACGGCGCTATAGAGGTGGAATGCCATGCCATTGTCTCCGACAGGCGCGAGGTTTCCGATTCTGGCGGTCACAAAGAAGAGCGTTATGTCATCGAATCGACGATAGTTCTAGGGAAGCAAGTATTGATCGCTGAACTAACTCTTACCGATAGAGATTCTATGAGTTTTCGAATGCTATTAGGAAGAAACTTGCTGCGTGGCGCCTATGTTGTTGATTCCGGCTCCTCGTTTCTGATGGGCGGCAACTCAAAGCACTACGCTAGCAAAATCTAATTAGACGATTGGCGGTTCTTGAGAAGGTTTGGAGTCAGTCGATGGATCCATTTCGTCTTGGAATACTTCAACCGTTTCCTGCACACTCTCTGCATCTCTAAATTTCGCAATGTGAAAAAGGGCTTCACCCTCATTAACGAGGGGGATGTTAGTCCGACCTATTATGATTCCTTCGCCATTGGCAACTACGGTTTCTTCTTCGGAACCAAAAGGGTCTGAAATGATACCAAGTACATCCTTGTTTCCTACTTTTTCACCTAGGGATTTCTCGGCGCGCAGGATGCCGCTTTTCGCGGCTCTAACCCAATAGCTAGAGCGTGCAACGAAAGGATCAATGTCTTTAGCGCGAGCCTTTATCTTGGGAATCATTTCCAATTCGCGCATTACTGAGACGACACCGTTAACGCCTGCGCGAATTGCAACTTCACTGAAGCGTAGCGCTTCGCCAGCTTCATAAACTATAACGGGAATATTCAATTTTGAAGCGGCGTCTCTAAGGGTGCCTTCTGCCACGGGGGTATTCACGATAACCGGCGAATTAAACGCTCTGGCCATGCGATCTATTTCTGGGTTATCTAATTCTGCACGTATCTGCGGGAAATTATCGCGGTGTATAGCCGCCGTATGCAGGTCTATACCGTGGGTGCATTTCGACACTATCTCGGTCAAGAACAGATGCGCCATTCGCGCCGCTAGAGACCCTTTCTGTGAGCCTGGAAATGAACGGTTAAGATCACGGCGGTCTGGCAGGTAACGTGTCTGGGAGATAAAGCCTAGAATATTTACAACAGGAACAGCAACGATAGTACCTTTCACCTGCTTAAGTGATTTACGTTTTAACACGCGCCGAATTATCTCTACGCCATTGATCTCGTCGCCGTGAATAGCGCCGGAGAGAAACAGGATTGGACCGGGCTTCTTGCCATGAATGACATACACAGGACATGACATGGGGTTGTGTGTGTAAAGAGCAGGGATGGCGAGTTCTATCGCTTCCTGCGTGCCTGCCTTGATCGAGACATTACCTACAACAAATGGTTCTCGCATGCTTTTGCCTTTAATTCGAATGCTGTTGTTATAGCCTAATGTAAGGAGCTCTACAAGAGCCGTGCTTAGGGCTCTGTAGGTAAATTGCCGACGTCGGATGAGCGGATGTGTAGGTCACGTTGTGGGTAAGGTATCTCAATTCCATGTTCGTGAAATTTTTCCCAGATATTGATTAGTAGTTCACTTATTACATTGGCGCGCCCATTCATTGGGTCTGTCTCTTATACACATCTGACGCTGCCGACGATCTACTCTGTGT
>OLHJ01000011.1_pt1 | contig 134899 bp, 127 predicted proteins | sample 1609491 | NCBI WGS metagenome assembly OLHJ01 (sample SAMN05416861, study PRJEB24817) | seawater metagenome | isolation source: Sea water | place: Canada:Atlantic | collected 2013-11
TCTTATTAGATGAAATTGGGAGGGGGACTAGTACCTATGATGGTATTTCTATAGCCTGGGCAATTAGCGAATATTTGCATGAGCATCCAAGTAAAGCAAAGACTTTATTTGCTACTCATTATCATGAGCTCAATGAAATGACAGAAACTTTTGATCGAATTAAAAACTATAATGTTTCGGTAAAAGAATTAAAAGACAATGTTCTTTTTCTTCGGAAATTAGTGCCTGGAGGTTCTCATCATAGTTTTGGGATTCATGTTGCGAAAATGGCAGGCATGCCGCAAGCTGTTTTAGATCGAGCAAATAAAATATTAAAACGTCTTGAGAAATCCCATTCTTCTGAAGAGTTAACCGAAGAAATGAAGGCCATTGCAAAAGATGAAATGCAATTGAGTTTTTTTAAATTAGACGATCCGCTTTTGGAAGATATAAAAAACGAAATTCTCGATTTAGATATTGACACTCTTACTCCTGTCGAAGCTTTAATGAAGCTAAATGAAATTAAACGAATGCTTCAACCAAAGGCAAACATTAAGTTTAAAAAATAAAAGACAATATTAAAATTATATCGTAAATTTATAGAGCGTTTTATCTGAAAAACAGAACCTTAAATTTATGGAGAATGATACCTGAAGAAATAAAATCTGTACTTGCGAATCTAATAGAAGCTAATATTTTACCTAAAACCATGTCTACAAAAAAAGTGGTAAACTATTTAAAAAGTAAGGAATTCCATAGAGCTAAATTATACGAGCCAAAATTTAAAAAAATCCTAGGAAGACGTAGAAAAGGGGTCAGAAATTTTGAATTTGACACTCTAAAAGTAATAGAGTTTGAATTAAAATCTCAAGGCACTATAGATTTTTCATGATTTTAAAATAGTGCAGATTCCCATTAAACATTAGAGTTTTGGTTTAAGAATTACTTTTTTCCATTTCTAATAAATGAGCCATAGTAGGAATTATTCTTTTGTGTTTTGTCACAAATGGATTGGTTTTATCCCATACATAACCAGCTAAGACTGCACAAATCTGAGCTTTGATTTCAGGATTTTCAGGTCTGTGAAAAAATAATTTCTGTAGGTTACCAGTATACCATTCATTTACATAAGATTTAAAAACGGTTACTCCTTCGGTAATGTATTCCGTGTATTCTTTTTCCCAATCTACTGCATTTCCTTTTAATTGTTTTGCAACTAACTTGGCTGCTAATAAAGAGGATTCTGTAGCAAAGGTTACTCCAGATGAGAAAACTGGATCTAAAAACTCTGTGCTATTACCAGTTAACACATAGCCTTTTCCATATAATTGTTTTACAGAAACAGAATAGTTTTTAATTAAAACTGGTTCGAATAAGTAGTCAATATCTTCGAATCGATCTTTAAAAAAATTGGATTGACGAACCATTGCTTGTAATTTTTCTGTGGTATTTCCATCAAAAGATTCGATATGTTCGGTAGGTCCAACGTAACCTATACTTGTGTTTCCGTCTGAAAATGGAATTATCCATAACCAAGTTTGAGTATCTAAAACATCAAAAGTGATTCGAGTGCCTTGATATCCTTCAGGTCTTTTTAAATCTTTTACATGTGTAAATACAGAAGAGTGTTTTGGTAATTCTGAGGGTAGACTTAAATTTAACAATCTAGGTAAAACCCTTCCGTAACCACTAGAGTCAATTATGTTTTTGGCAGTAATGGTATAATTGTTTCCGTTTTCATCTTTAATCGTTGTTGTGGAAACCCCATTTTCATCAAATGTAACAGCAATTACTTCATGTTCAAAAGCGATATCAACTCCTTTTTTTACAAGTTCTTGTGCCAAGACATTATCGAAATCTGCTCTTGGTACTTGCCAAGTCCAATCCCAACCATTACCATGTTTTTTGCTAAAATCGAATTCACATACTAGATCCCCTTGTAAAAAACGAGCACCTTCCTTTTTCTCAAAACCAAAACCCTTTAAAGCGTCTAATAGCCCAGCCTCTTCAAAGTGATCCATACACCGAGGTAATAAGCTTTCGCCAATAACAAATCTTGGGAACTTGCTTTTTTCTACTACTTTTATATTTACATTATTATTGTGTAAATAGGAAGCTGAAACACATCCTGAAGGTCCTGCTCCAATGATTAAAACATCGATTATTGTGTCTTTCAAAATTGATTATTTTAGTGTAAAAAATTGTTTTAAATTTGCATACTAAATTAATGATTTTAAATCTAAAATCATTCAATAACTATTAAATGTTAAAAGACAGAGGAAGTTTGGATATTGAGCGTTTTAAAGAAGTAGTTTTTAATGGTGATACGCTTCAGATAGACCAAACAGTAGTAGATAGAGTAACTAAAAGTTTCGAATTTCTTAAAGAATTTTCAGAAAATAAAATTATATATGGAGTAAATACTGGTTTTGGTCCAATGGCTCAGTATAAAATTCAGGATTCAGAAAGAAATCAACTTCAATATAACCTAATAAGAAGTCACGCCTCAGGTACTGGAAATCCTATAGACCCAAGATGTGTGAAAGCTGCAATGTTGGCCAGATTAAATACTTTGTGTTTAGGGAATTCTGGTGTACATGTTACCGTAATTCAATTAATGACCGAGTTAATAAATCGTGATATAACACCTTTGATATTTGAGCATGGTGGTGTAGGAGCAAGTGGAGATTTGGTGCAATTAGCACATTTAGCTTTGGTGTTAATTGGAGAAGGGGAAGTGTTTTATAAAGGCGAATTAAAATCAACCAAAGAAGTTTTTGAAATTGAAAATTTAACTCCTATTGAAGTTAAATTACGAGAAGGACTAGCCTTGATGAATGGTACTTCGGTGATGACAGGTATTGGTCTTGTAAATACTGTTAATACTAGAAAGCTTTTAAATTGGGCAGTAATTTGTTCTTCAGCAATAAATGAAATAGTTCAAGCATATGACGATCATTTGTCTAGCGAATTAAATGAATCTAAAAAACATATAGGGCAACAGCAAATTGCACAAAAAATGCGGGAGCATTTAAGTGATAGTACCTTAACAAGAAAGAGAGAACAACACTTATATAAAGATAATAATGGAGTGACTGTTTTTGAGGAAAAAGTTCAGGAATATTATTCTTTGCGTTGTGTGCCTCAAATTTTAGGGCCAGTTTTAGATACTTTAAATCATACTGAAAAAATACTGATAGAAGAGGTAAATTCGGCAAATGACAATCCTATTGTTAATGTTGAAAAAAAGAGTGTATACCACGGAGGTAATTTTCATGGAGATTATGTGTCTTTAGAAATGGATAAGTTAAAGCTGGTAGTGACTAAAATGACGATGCTAGCAGAAAGACAGTTAAATTATTTATTAAATTCACGTTTAAACGATTGCTTGCCACCTTTTGTAAACTTGGCAAAATTGGGTCTTAATTTTGGAATGCAAGGAGTACAGTTTACCGCAACTTCCACCACCGCTGAAAGTCAAATGCTATCGAACCCCATGTATGTGCATAGTATTCCAAATAATAACGATAATCAAGATATTGTGAGCATGGGAACAAATGCAGCAACGATTACCAAGAAAGTAATTGAAAATTCTTTTGAAGTAATTGCAATAGAATTAATCACCATTGTTCAAGCTATAGAATACCTTAAGGTACAGGATAAGGTGTCATCAGAAACGAAAAAAATGTACGATGCAATTAGAGAAATTGTTCCTATCTTTACTGAAGACGTGGTGATGTACCCCTTTGTAAATAAGGTAAAAGAATATATTACTAATCATTAAATTAATGTCATGAAAAAATCGATTTTATTAGTATTCGCATTTGTATTTATTACAGGTAATTATTTTGCTCAGGAATTAGCGCTAGTTGTAGAGGATGGAAAGGCAGGATATATTAATAAATCTGGAGAAATGGTTATTCCGACTAAGTTTGAAAATGCCGGAAAATTTTCTGAAGGATATGCAGCAGCATCCGAAAATGGTAAAGTTTGGGGGCTTATCAACACAAACGGAGACTGGGTAATACCCCCAGAATACGATAAAATGAAAGCTTTTAATTCAGGATTTATTGTGGTGTTAAAGGATGACCAATGGAAGCATGTGGATGCTACCAACAAAGTATTAGAAATTCCTGCAACAGAAAAAGTTTTCGATTTTAAAGATGGTGTTGCATTTTATAGAGTTGAAAAGAAAATAGGCTTGATAGGAACCGATGGGAAAGTAATTTTAGAACCTACATACGATGTAATTAAGGCATTTAGAAATGGGCATGCTAAAGTTAGAAATAATGATAAATGGGGAATGATTGATACTTCCGGGAAAGTAATAGTTAATTTAAATTATGAAGGAGTTGGTGATTATAGTTCGGTAGGAATTTGGGCTAAAAAAGGAGAGACATATGGAGTGATTTCGGATAATCAATTTCATGAAAATTCAGAAATCAATAAAATTTCAGATTTTCATTATGGTGAAAATTTAACTTATGCTCGTAAAGATAAATTATGGGGATTTGTAAATGCAAAAGCAGAATGGGTAATACAGCCAGAATTTGCAAAAGTAAAAGCGTTTAGAAATGGTATGGCACCAGCATTAAAAGGAAAGCTTTGGGGTTTTATCAATGAAAAAGGAGAAATGGTAATACCTGAATCTTATAAAGATGCTGAGGTTTTTGCTGAAAATGGATTAGCTCCAGTAAAAGAAAAAAAATTATGGGGATTTATTGATGAAAGCGGTACCATGAAAATTGAAGAAGGCTATGAAATTACTGCCAAAGGATTTTCTATGTTTTCTAAAAATAATATAAAAGGATTCCATAATGGTTTGGCTAGAGTTTCTGCAAAAAAGAAATGGGGTTATATTAATGCGGATGGCGAATTGTTAGATGGGAAATGGTATGAACGTGCTGAGTTGTTTTCAAAATAAGAATAGATTTCGAAGAATAGTTGATGAAAGAAAAAACAGAAAAAATTAAATACGCATTAGTAACAGGAGGGTCAAGAGGTATTGGAAGTGCAATTTGCCTTCAATTAGCAAAAGATTCCAATTATAAGTTACTAATTAATTATAGAGGAAATAAAGAAGCTGCTGAAGCTACTTTAGAGAATGTAAAAGCATTAGGAGGACAAGGAGAACTACTTCAGTTTGATGTTGCTAATGCAGAGCAGGTTGCTACAGTGTTAGATAATTGGCAGGATAACAATAAGGATGCTATTATAGAAGTGATTGTCAATAATGCGGGAATTACCAAGGACAATTTGTTTATGTGGATGAAAAGGGAAGATTGGACAAATGTTATCGATACTAGTTTACACGGATTCTTTAATGTAACCAATCATTTAATTCAGAAATTATTGGTAAATAGGTATGGTCGAATCATTAATATGGTTTCGGTTTCTGGATTAAAAGGAACAGCGGGTCAAACAAATTATTCAGCTGCAAAAGGAGCTGTAATTGCAGCTACAAAAGCTTTAGCTCAAGAAGTTGCTAAGCGTAAAATCACGGTTAATGCAGTTGCTCCAGGCTTTATAGTTTCAGATATGACCAGTGACTTGGATGAAAAAGAACTTAAAAAAATGATTCCAGTAAATCGCTTTGGAAAGGCGGAAGAAGTAGCGCATTTGGTTTCTTTTTTGGCTTCAGATAAATCATCTTATATAACAGGGGAAGTGATTAATATTAACGGCGGAATTTATTCATAAAAAACACTTTTAGCAGATGAGGAGAGTCGTAATAACGGGAATGGGAATTTACTCTTGTATTGGTAAAAACTTGGATGAAGTAAAAGAATCCTTACAAGAAGGGAAATCTGGAATTGTTTACGATAAAGATAGAGAGAGCTTTGGTTTTCGATCTTGCTTAACTGGAATGGTAGCCCCTTTAACACTTAAAAAAGAGCTTCATCGAAGACAAAGGATAAGTATGGGCGAAGAATCTACTTATGCCTATGTTGCTACTATTGAAGCTTTAAAAAATGCTAAAATAAATCAAGAATATATTGACGCCAATGAGGTGGGAATAATTTATGGAAATGATAGTACTTCTAAATCTGTAATTGAATCTGTAGATAAAATAAGAGATAAAAAAGACACGACCTTAGTGGGTTCTGGGGCTATTTTTAAAGCTATGAATTCTACGGTTACTATGAATTTATCCACTATTTTTAAATTAACTGGAGTCAATTTTACTATTAGTGCTGCTTGTGCAAGTGGATCTCATTCTATTGGGATGGCATATCAGTTAATAAAAAGTGGATTGCAAGATTGTGTAATCTGTGGTGGAGCTCAGGAGATCAACAAATTTGGAATGGCAAGTTTTGATGGTTTAGGGGTTTTTTCATTAAATACCGATGATCCTGCAAAGGCTTCTCGCCCTTTCGATAAAGATAGGGATGGTTTAGTGCCTAGTGGAGGTGGAGCAACATTAATTGTTGAAAGTTATGAGTCTGCTATAAAGCGAGGAGCACCAATTTTAGGTGAAATAATTGGTTATGGATTTTCTTCTAATGGCGAACATATTTCTACTCCAAATTCAAGAGGTCCAGCAAAAGCAATGCAAAAAGCGTTAGACCAAGCTAATTTATCGCCAGAAGCTATAGATTATATAAATGCCCATGCCACATCAACACCAGTGGGTGATACTAATGAGGCCAAGGCGATATATGAAGTTTTTGGAGCCTGTAATACACCTGTTAGTTCTACAAAATCTATGACAGGTCATGAATGCTGGATGGCAGGTGCTAGTGAAGTTATTTATTCTATGTTAATGATGGAACATTCATTTGTTGCTCCTAATATTAATTTGGAAAACCCAGATGAAAGTGCTTCAAAATTAAATTTGATCAACAAAACACTAAATAAAAAAATTGACGTATTTTTGTCCAATTCTTTCGGGTTTGGAGGTACAAACTCAGCATTAATTATTAAGAAATTCCAATCCTAAAAATGAGCAACTTGGCGACGATGACAAAAGAAGATATTATTATTAAAACAAATGCTTTCCTTATAGATGAGTTTGAAGTAGACGAAGATGACATTAGTTCAGATGCAGATTTAAAGGAAACCTTAGAACTAGATAGTTTAGACTATGTAGATTTAGTTGTTTCGGTAGAATCTAACTTTAATGTCAAGCTAAATGCAGATGATTTTACTGGGATAGTAACCCTTCAAAATTTCTACGACCTACTAGAAAAAAAATTAAAATAAAAATTACAAATGGCTCAATGGGATGGTAAATCTAGGGGAGTTGTTTTAGGCTATAAAATATTTATTTTTTTCATTCAAAATTTAGGGATTCGATCTGCTTATTTTATCCTATATTTTGTTGCGTTTTACTTTCTGTTTTTCTCCGGAGATGGAACAAAAGCTATTTTTTATTACTTTAATAAAAGACTTGGCCATTCTAAGTTTAACAGTTTTTTAAAAGTATATAAAAGCTATTATAGCTTTGGACAAACAATCATAGATAAGTTTGCAATTGCATCTGGTTTAAAAGATAAATTTACTTATAATTTCGACGGAGAGAGTAGTTTAAAGAATATTCTAAAAGAGAAAAAAGGTGGGATATTAATTAGTGCACATATTGGTAATTTTGAAATTGCAGAATATTTTTTTTCTAGAGTAGATGAGTTTTCTACTCAGATTAATTTAGTCACCACAGACAATGAACATCAGGCTATAAAAAGTTATCTAGACAGTATTTCTGTAAAGTCTAACATGAAATTTATCATCATCAAAGATGACATGTCCCATGTTTTTGAAATGAATAGTGCGTTAAGCAATAATGAGTTAATTTGTTTTACAGGAGATCGTTACTTTGAAGGAAATAAAATTTTAACAGAAAAGCTATTAGGAAAAGAAGCAGATTTTCCTGCAGGAGCATTTCTTTTGGGTTCACGATTAAATGTGCCCGTAATATTTTTGTATATTATTAAAGAATCCTCTAAACGTTATCATTTTTTTGCTGAAGAGGCTGTTTTTAAAAATAGAGATGCTCAAGATTTATTGAAAAAATATACAGAAAGTATCGAGAAGATTTTAAAAAAATACCCCTATCAATGGTTTAATTATTTCGATTTTTGGAAGGATATAAAATAATATTATTTTGAAAAAAGTACTAGTAATTTATTACACCCAATCTGGACAGTTATTGGATATTTCTAAAAATATCACTCAAGAATTAGAAGATTCTGTTGAAGTCGACCTATCCTATTATGAAATTAAATTAAAAAAGAACTTTCCTTTTCCCTGGAATAAAAAGGCGTTTTTTAATTCTTTTCCGGAAACTTTTTTACAGATCGAAACGGATTTAGTAGACCTAGAAAATCCTATTTTACAAGGAAAATACGACTTGATAATTTTGTCTTACCAAGTTTGGTATTTGTCCCCATCCATTCCCGTTAATTCATTTTTAAAAAATGATATCGCAAAACCATTATTAGAAAATACTCCTATAATTACAGTTAATGGAAGTAGAAATATGTGGATAATGGCTCAAGAAAAGATAAAAATATTATTAACTAATAATAATGCAAACCTTGTAGGAAATATTGCATTAGTGGATAGGCATATCAATCATATTAGTGTTATTACCATTGTACATTGGATGATGACAGGTTTGAAAACAAAATATTTGGGGGTTTTCCCTAAACCAGGAGTTTCAGATAAGGACATTAAGGAATCCTCTAAATTTGGCCCAATTATTTTAAAAACTCTTTTGAGTTCTAAGTTTAATGATTTGCAAAATCAATTGCTTGATAAAAAGGCGGTTAAAATAAAGCCCTTTTTAATTGTAATGGATAAAAGAGCAAATATTTTATTTGGAAAATGGGCTCGTTTTATTTTTTCAAAAGGGAAACCTAATAGCAAGGAACGTCAGCCATATATTAAATTATTTAGCATATATTTAGTGATTGCAATTTGGTTGATAGCGCCAATTGTATTTTTATTATTTTTGTTGACTTTCATTCCATTTACTAGGAAAAGAATAAGCGATAAAAAATATTACTCATCTGTACAGTTAAAGAAGGATTAATGAACGACGTTTACATTACAAGATTATCTAAATATTTACCTAATAAGCCTATTGATAACGATCAAATGGAAGATAAACTAGGTGTAATAAATGGAAATGCCTCTAAAGCAAGACGAATTGTTTTACGCAACAATAAAATTAAAACTAGATATTACGCAATAGATGATGAGGGGAATGTAACCCACAATAATGCACAATTGGTAAAAGAAGCTATTGATGTATTATGCGATGACGATTTTTCAAAAAACGATATAGAATTATTGTCTTGTGGGACTTCTAGTCCAGATCAAATGCTGCCGTCCCATGCTTCTATGGTTCATGGTTATTTAAAAAACAGAAACTTGGAAGTTAATTCTCCTACCGGAGCCTGTTGTTCTGGGATGAATGCTTTGAAATATGGTTTTATGGCTGTAAAATCTGATCAAGTAAATAACGCTGTTTGTACAGGGTCTGAAAGATTATCCTCTTGGTTGAAAGCCGATATTTATAAAGAAGAAATTCTTCATTTAAAAGAATTAAAAGAAACACCCATCTTGTCATTTAAAAAAGAATTTTTGCGTTGGATGCTTTCAGACGGTGCCGGAGCTTTTTTATTAGAAAAGCAGCCTAAGGGTAAAACTCCTTTGAAAATTGAATGGATGGAAGGCTATTCTTATGCTTTTGAGTTAGAAACCTGCATGTATTGTGGAGGAGATAAATTGGAAGACGGAAGTGTGAAGGGATGGAGTGATTTTCCTTCAAATGAATGGAATGACAAGTCCATTTTTTCAGTAAAACAAGATGTTAAATTATTAAGCGAGAATGTCCTTAAAAAAGGGGTAGAAAGTTTAAAAAATGCCATTGATAAACATCAGATAAAACCAGAAGAGATTACATATTATTTACCTCATATTTCCTCATATTATTTTAAAGAAAGATTATATGATGAAATGGTAGAACAAGGAGTGTCTATTCCATGGGATAATTGGTTTATGAATTTAAGTAGGGTTGGTAATATTGGTTCTGCTTCTATTTATATTATGTTAGAAGAGTTAGTGGCTTCAGGCAAACTAAAAAAAGGAGATAAAATATTATTGTCCGTTCCAGAAAGTGCTCGCTTCTCTTATTCCTATACCTATTTAACCGTGTGTTAAATGAATTTGCTAAAAGCACCCATAACTAACAAGGATTTTGTTCATAAACTAATTCCGCAAAAAGAACCTTTTGTTATGGTGGATAAGCTTTTTTATTTTTCAGAAAATAAAGTGGTGTCTGGCTTTAGTATTTCTGCGGATACTATTTTTTCTTTTCAATCAGTTTTCACTACCTCTGGGCTAATTGAGAATATGGCACAAACCGTTGCTTTATTTACAGGATATCAATATTATTTAAAAAATGAGGAGGCACCAACGGGTTATATAGGAGCAATAAAAAAAGTTGAAATTATTGAATTGCCAAAGATTGGAGATGAATTGGTGACAACGGTGAATATTTTACACGAAATAATGGGATTTACTTTAGTAAATTCGCAAGTAGAATGTAATGGTAAAATTATTGCTTCTAGCGAAATGAAAACAGTACTAGCTTAACTGTTTAAATGAATAGAAATATAGAAAATAAAAATTTTAAAGACTTTTTGCCACATAGGGGAGCTATGTTAATGGTAGAAGACTTGCTATTTATTGATGAGGAATCTGTTTCTTCAGGACTGCCAATTTTAGAGACTTGTGTTTTTATAGAAAATGGATTTTTATCGGCTTCAGGACTTATTGAAAATGCCGCTCAAACTTCGACTGCAATTGTTGGCCAAAGTTTTTTTTCGGAAGATGATGTAACTGGCGAAAGCAACAATTTAATTGGTTATATAAATGCAATTCGAAAAGTAGAGATTTTTCAGTTGCCAAAAGTTGGAGAATATTTGACCACTAAAGCTACATTAATATCTAGATTAGATACAGGCTCAATGTGTATTTGTAATATAAAAAGTAGCACTTTTATAAAGGAAAAATTAATTGTAGATTGTACATTTAATTTTATAATTCACGAAATTTAATTTTGAAAAAAGAAGAAATTCCACAAGACAGGTCTAATCTTGAAACTGCTAAGTTTAAGGAATTATGTTATGCTGTAGATGATGAAGGTAAATATGTAACTGCTCAAAGTACAGGTTGGAATCCAAAAACGATTGCTTTGGATAATGCTTTACAAGAAATTAATGAACGAGTTGAAGTCGCAAGACAAAAAGTGATTGCTAACCAAACAAGCCCGATAGAATATTATATGGAATTGCATAAAATGGATCTCTCTATTTTATCTAGTTATGTTGGGATTTGGAAATGGCGTGTAAAGCGACATTTTAAGCCTTCTGTTTTTAAAAAATTAAAAAACAGTACATTAGAAAAGTACGCTGAAGTTTTTGAGATTTCAGTTAACGATTTACAACAAATAAAGAAACTGTAGGTGGCTATAGATTTTACACATGAACAAACAGCACACTGTGAAAATGGTGTAGTTTCTAATTTAATGGCTTATAATGGCTTTCCAATAAGTGAGCCTATGGTCTTCGGTATTGGATCGGGACTTATATATTGTTATATCCCACTATTAAAAGTAAATCATGCTCCAGCAATAACCTATAGGGTTATGCCTGGACAAATTTTTAAAAATTTTGCAAAGCGAGTAGGAATTAAAATTAAAAAGGAAAAGTTCAGTAATCCAAAAGAGGCTAAAGCTAGATTAGATGAGAATTTAAAAAATAATAATCCGGTTGGGCTTCAAGTTGGAGTTTATAATTTAACCTATTTTCCAGACGAATATCGCTTTCATTTTAATGCCCATAATCTAGTGGTTTATGGAAAAGAGGATGCTTCTTATTTAATTAGTGATCCAGTCATGGAAGATGTGACTTCACTTACAGATAAAGAATTGGAAAAAGTAAGGTTTGCTAAAGGCGCATTTGCACCTAAAGGCCATATTTATTATCCAGTTGATTTTCCTAAAGAATTAGATTTAAAAAATGCAATTATAAAAGGAATCAATCATACTTGTAAAGATATGTTAGCTCCAATTCCTGTTTTAGGAGTACGGGGAATTAAATTGGTTGCAGGCTTTATTCGGAAGTGGCCCAAGAAACATGGAGTTAAAAAAGCCAACCATTATTTAGGGCAGATTGTAAGAATGCAAGAGGAAATTGGAACTGGTGGTGGTGGATTTAGATATATTTTTGCAGCATTTTTACAAGAATCTAGCGAAGTTTTAGGCAACGATAAACTAAAGGGATTGTCTAAGGAAATGACTGAGATTGGAGATTTATGGAGAGATTTTGCGTTAAATGCTTCCCGAATATATAAAAACAGAAAGGCACCACAAGATTCTTATGAGTCTGTAGCAGCTGAACTAGACCATATAGCAGATAGAGAAAAAGTGTTTTTCACAAAACTTAAAAAAGCCATTAAATAGCTTTTTATGATACATATTCAACAACTTTCAAAAAAGTATAAAGGTGCTGATGATTTTTCAGTAGTTAATCTAGATTTGAAAATTGAAGAAGGGGAAATATTTGGGATATTAGGCCCTAATGGAGCTGGAAAAACTACGCTTATCTCTATGTTGTGTTCCTTGATTAAACCTACGTCTGGGAAATTCACAATTAACAAACTTAATTATTCCAATGACAAAAGAGAATTAAAACAATTAATTGGGATTGTACCACAAGAATATTCTCTTTATCCATCCCTAACAGCCTATGAGAATTTATTTTATTTTGGGAGTATGTATGGCTTGAAAGGGAAAAAATTAAATGATAAGATATCTGATTATCTAGAGAAATTTGGCTTGTCTAGTTTTTCTAATAAAAAAATTGAATTTTTTTCTGGAGGGATGAAGCGTCGTATAAATTTAATTGCAAGCATTTTACACGAGCCTAAAATATTATTTCTGGATGAGCCTACAGTAGGTGTAGATGTACAATCTAAGAATGTGATTATTAATCATTTAAAAGAATTGAACCAAAACGGCACTACGATTTTATATACCTCACACCATTTAAATGAAGCGGAGCATTTTTGCACAAGAGTAGCTATAATAGATAATGGAAGTATTTTAGTAAAAGGGAAGCCAAAGGATTTAATTGAATCTAGTAAAAACACCCACAATCTAGAAGAGGTGTTTATTGCATTTACAGGAAAAGAACTTCGAGATTATGCATAAGTTATGGGCATCTATATATAAGGAGTTTTTATTACTCACTAGAGATTTAGGAGGGCTAACCATTTTGTTTGTAATGCCAATAGTTCTTATTGTGACGATAACATTAATACAGGATAGTTCTTTTAAAAGCATAAGTAAGTCTAAGATTCCTCTCCTAATTGTAGATAATGATAAGGGGTATATTTCTGAAAATATTTTTGAAGGAATCACTACCCAAAATGCATTTAATGTAATTGTAAAGGAAAGTGAAGAAGAAGCTAGAGATTTGGTTTTTAAAGGGGAATATCAATTTGCGATAATAATCCCAGAAAACCTTTCAAGAGACTTAGAGCTTAAAATAAATCAGAACGTTGATAGTGTTTTGTCTGAATTTGGTTTTGAAGAAGAGGAAGGAACCGAAAGTGTTGTTGAAATAGCTCCAAAAGAAGTTCGGCTTTATTTTGATCCTGCGATACAATATGCATTTAAAGAATCTATTAAAAGCGGGATAGATCAAATGATTTCAAAGATTGAAACCCAGTCTATCTATAAAGCATTTCAGGAGCAATTATCTAATGAAGAATCCGAATTTTCTTTTGATTCAGAAAAATTTATAAGCTTTAAAGAGATTGTTCCAAAACTAAATGATCAAGAAATACTTCCAAACTCCGCCCAACATAATGTGCCAGCTTGGACCTTGTTTGCTATATTTTTTATTATTGTCCCTTTATCCATCAATATGGTAAAGGAAAAAAGTCAAGGAACCTTTGTTAGATTGCGAACACATCCGGTTTCGTATGCAACTGTATTAGGTGGTAAAACCATAGTTTTTTCTGGAGTTTGTTTGTTGCAATTTGTCTTTATGTTATTAATTGGAGTGTATTTATTCCCTGCTCTTGGTTTGCCAACTTTGGATGTTTCAGGAAAAATATTTTTATTATTTATAGTTGCATTTTTTGCTGGATTAGCAGCTGTTGGTTTAGGATTATTATTAGGAACGATAGCAAACTCACAAGAACAAGCAGCTCCTTTTGGAGCTACATTTGTGGTAGTATTAGCTGCGATAGGAGGAGTTTGGGTTCCTGTTTTTATGATGCCAAATTTTATGCAAGTTCTTTCTAATTTATCTCCTATGAATTGGGGTTTAAATGCTTTTTATGATGTATTTTTAAGAAATGTTGGTTTTCTGGAAATCTTACCTGAATTAGGTTTATTACTTTTGTTTTTCTTAATAACTACATTAATCTCCATAGCTTATAATAACAAGAAAAATGCAGTCTAAAACTATGAAAGAAATAAGTTTTACAAGTCAGATTAGAGTACGATTTGTGGAAACAGATCCTATGGGTATTGTTTGGCATGGTAATTATATTCAGTATTTTGAAGATGGAAGAGAAGCTTTTGGTCGGCATCATGGGATTTCCTATTTAGACCAAAAAGAAAATGGATTTACGTCTCCAATTGTCAAATCGAGCAGTGAGCATAAACACCCCTTGCGATATGGTGAAGTAGCGACTATTAAAACAATATTTATAGATTCTCCAGCTGCAAAAATGATGTTTAGATATGAAATTTATAATGAAAAAAATCAGATAGTTTGTACGGGTAAAACCACACAGGTTTTTCTAGGCAATGATGATAATTTATTTTTGCATCTTCCACCATTTTTTGAAGCTTGGAAAAAGAAAGTTGGACTATTGAATTAGAAAATGAGAGAAGCTTTTATTACACATCATAATGTGATTTCTTCATTAGGTTTTTCTAGTGAAGAAAATTTTGAACACTTGAAAAAGGAACATTCCGGAATTCAAAAATTCCAAAGGGATAATGGAGATGACTATTATAGCTCTCAAGTAGATAAGGAACTTTTAGATAAAGAATTTACAAAAATTGGAGATGTAACTCTTTATACAACTCTTGAAAAAATGATGCTACTTTCAGTAGACACTATTTTAAAAGAATCTAATCTTAAAATCACAAAAAAAACGGGCTTAGTTATTGCAACAACAAAAGGGAATGTGGATGTGTTATCTCCAGATTCGAGTTTTTATAAAGATAAAAAAAGGGCTTATTTGCCAGAATTAGGAAAGCAAATTCAAGGATTTTTTAATTTTAAGAATGAAGCAATAATTCTTTCCAATGCTTGTGTTTCTGGAGTTTTAGCAGTGGCTGTATCTCAACGATTTATAAAAGATGGTCTTTATGATGATGTTATAATTGTAAGTGGAGATTTAGTTTCTGAGTTTATACTTTCAGGGTTTACCTCTTTCCAAGCCATAAGTGACGAACCATGCCAGCCCTTTTCAAAAAACAGAAAAGGAATAACTTTGGGTGAAGCTGTAGCAAGTGCTATTGTTTCTTCAGAAAAAAATAAAGGCGCAGTTCAGATTATTGGAGCAGGGTCTTGTAACGATGCCAATCATATTTCTGGACCTTCCAGAACTGGAGAAGGTTTGTTTTTAAGTGTACAATCGGCATTAAGTGAGGCGAATATTAAAAGTAAGGATATAGATTATATTTCTGCTCATGGTACTGCTACCAATTATAACGATGAGATGGAATCGATGGCTTTTGAAAGATTGAATATGTTGCAAACTCCTACTAATAGTTTAAAGGGGTATTATGGGCATACTCTAGGAGCATCGGGGTTATTAGAGACTAATATGGGGATAGAGTCCCTTAAAAATAATACACTAATTGCATCTAAGGGTTTTGATGAAATAGGAGTTTCCCAGCCCATTACTGTAATTGAGAAAACAGAAACCAAAAAAATACGGGTATTTTTAAAAACAGCTTCGGGATTTGGTGGTTGTAATACCGCAGTAATATTCAGGAAAATAGCTGATTAATCAATAGATTTTAGAAAAGAAACGAATACTTATAGTAAATTTGCAAAATCAAAATTTAGAAGAAAATTTAACCATGTCAAAAAAACCATTAAGAGCTGTTGAAGCATTGCAAGAAGCTCAGAAAATAGCTTTTGCACCTTATATTTTTCAAGCAAGTATATCCCTTAGAAAACTGGGAATTTTAAACTATATTTTTAATTGTAAAGACGGTGCGACTTTAGAAGAGGTAGCTAAAGGAACTTCAGTGAGTGAGTATGGGGTTGGAGTTTTATTAGAAATAGCTGAAAGCTCAGATATTGTTAGCTTAGATGAAAACAATAAATATGAGTTAACCAAAACTGGTTATTTCTTAACTTTTGATAAAACAGTAAATGTAAATATCAATTTCAATAACGATATCTGTTATAAAGGATTGTTTCATTTAAACGATTCTATTGTAAATGGAAAAGCAGAAGGCTTAAAGGAGTTGGGAAATTGGCCAACTATTTATGAAGGGCTTTCAAAATTAACACCAGAACAAAATAAATCTTGGTTTGAGTTCGATCATCATTATTCAGACTATGTATTTAACGATGCTTTGGAAGTTGTTTTTAAAAGAAACCCAAAAAGAATATTTGATGTTGGTGCAAATACTGGGAAATTTGCCATCAGTTGCTGTAATTATAATGAACATGTTAATGTAACGATGGTTGACCTTCCTGGGCAACTTAATGTAGCCTTAGATAATGCAAAGAAGAATGGCTTTGAAAATAGAATTGAAGGATATGAAATAGATTGGTTGTCTGAAAACCCACAAATTCCAACTGGTGCAGATATTATTTGGATGAGTCAGTTTTTGGATTGTTTTTCGAAAGATGAAATTGTAAAAATTTTATCTGCCTGTGCTAATTCAATGAATGAAGATACCGAATTGTTTATTATGGAAACTTTTACCGATCGACAGAAGTTTGATAATGCGAAGTTTATATTAGAAGCAACATCCCTTTATTTTACAGCCATGGCAAATGGGAACAGTAAGATGTATAAAGCAACCGAATTTTTGGATCTTATAGATAAAGCAGGATTATATTTAGTGGAGGATATCAACCAAATTGGAGAGAACCACACTATTTTGGTTTGTAAAAAGAAATAACTCTATTGGCTAAAGAACTTTACATACAAAATTATTGTAGCATAAAGAATAACAAGGTTTCTTTGAATGGAAACTTGATTTTTGAAGAAAACTCAGAAGATATTAAGTCTTTTTTTAAAAGTGTTTATCAATATTTAGATCCAAAGTATTCCAAGTTTTTTAAAATGGATGCTTTAAGTAAATTGGCTTTTTTGTCTGCAGAGATACTTATGAAAGAAGAGGCTAAAAAAAATATTGCGATTATACTTTCAAATAATGCCTCTAGTTTGGATACCGATAGAAAGCATCAAGATTCTATAAATGATAAAGAGAATTATTATCCAAGTCCTGCAGTATTTGTGTATACCTTGCCAAATATTGGAATTGGTGAAATAAGTATTCGGCATCAATTAAAAAGTGAAAATGGATTTTTTGTTTTTGAAAATTACAATACTAATTTTCATTATAATTATGAAAACATTCTCATTCAGAATAATAAAAGCGAAGCTGTTTTGGCAGGCTGGGTTAATATAGATGGAGATTCTTACGAAGCTTTTTTATATTTGGTCTCTCAAAATGGTACTATTGAACATACAGAAAAAAATCTTAAACAATTATATAATAACTAAAAATGGAAGATTTAAAATTAGAATTAAAGAACAATATTATTGAATTATTAAACCTTGAAGACGTAAATGTTGATGAAATTAAGGACGATGATTCGCTTTTTGGGGATGGACTAGGCTTAGATTCTATCGATGCTTTAGAATTAATCGTAATGCTGGATAAAGATTATGGTATTAGATTAACCGATCCTAAAGAGGGTAAAAAAATATTTGAATCTATCGAGATAATGGCTGCTTACATTACAGAACATAGGACTAAATAAGTATACCTTTATTAAATGGGAAAAGGAGTAGCTATAACAGGAATGGGAATTATTTCTTCTATTGGTAATACAGTGGAAGAAAATTATCAATCTCTATTACAAAAAACTCCTGGAATTTCTAAAATTGAAGGAATTTCAACCATTCATAAAGATCATATTAAAGTTGGAGAAATTAAAATCTCCAATGAAGATCTTAGTGACTTATTAAATCTACCCTCCTCAAACAATTATTCTAGAACTGCTTTATTAGCTGAAATTGCAGCAAAAGAAGCTCTGAAAAGTGCTGGAATTACGGATGTTAATTCCTGTAATACCGGATTAATATCAGCAACTAGTGTAGGTGGAATGGATCTTACTGAAAAATATTTTTATTCCTTATTTGAAGAAGAGAAAAACCGAAAATATATAGAGAGTCATTCTGCTGGAAACTCTTCCACTAAAATTGCAAATAGTTTAGGGATTACAGGATTTGTTTCTACTATAAGCACAGCTTGTTCCTCTGCTGCTAATTCTATTATGTTAGGAGCAAGAATGATTAAAGCTGGAAAGTTAGACCGAGTAATCGTTGGTGGTGCAGATTGTTTGTCGAAATTTACCATTAATGGTTTTAAAACCTTAATGATTTTATCGGAAACCAATTGCAAACCATTTGATGCCAATAGGACTGGTTTAAATCTAGGAGAAGCAGCTGCTTTTTTAGTATTAGAATCTGATGCCTGTGTAAAGGCAGATAATAAAAAAGTACTAGGCTATGTTTCAGGATATGCCAATGCGAATGATGCTTTTCATCAAACTGCTTCCTCTGTAGATGGCGAAGGAGCTACATTGGCAATGAAAAAGGCATTAAAAGTTGCAGGTTTATGTTCAGGAGATATAGATTATATTAATGCACACGGTACCGCAACAGAGAATAATGATGCTTCCGAAAGTCAAGCGATTCGAAGAGTATTTGGCGATAATTTACCAAAAGTTAGTTCTACAAAAGCTTATACGGGTCATACCTTAGCTGCAGCAGCTGCGATTGAAGCAGTATATTCTGTTATGGCATTACAAAACAATTTGGTGTTTCCAAACCTTAATTTTGAAACCCCGATTAAAGAGACGAATATAATTCCTGAAACGGAATTACTTCAAAAAGACCTTCATCATGTGCTTTCTAATTCTTTCGGATTTGGAGGCAATTGTTCTACCTTAATTTTTTCAAAAGAGTAAAATATGGGGAACTATTATATAAACGGGATAGGTTGTGTTTCTGCTCAAGACAGTTCAGATAACGAGTTGGGATTACAGAATTTCGTCGCATTAACAGAGAATGTTGCTCCTTTGCAAAAACCCGATTATAAAAAATATATTAAACCAACCATGATTCGAAGAATGTCTGTTGGGGTAAAAATGGGAGTAGTAGCTTCTTCTATGGCCTTGCAAGAGGCAAATGTTGAAGTTCCTGAAGCGATTATAACAGGTTCAGGAATGGGTTGTTTAAGAGATTCTGAAAAATTTCTGAAGAACATTATCGATAATGAAGAGCAGTTTTTAACTCCAACGGCTTTTATACAATCTACACACAACACAGTAGGTGGACAAATTGCCTTGGGATTAGCGTGTAAAGCATATAATGTTACCTATGTTCACGATGCAACATCTTTTGAAACTTCATTGATAGATGGAATGATGATTTTAGATGAAGGGGAACAAAATGTTTTAGTAGGAGGAGTCGATGAAATTGGTAATCACACTACTGAATTGCATAAGTTAATTGACCGTGTAAAAAAAGAGGAGACTTTAAAAAACAGTTTGCTAAATTCTAAAACTAAAGGTTCCATTTACAGTGAAGGCTCTCAGTTTTTTGTTTTAGAAGATAAAAAGAAGGGCAACTGTTATGCACAATTACTGGATGTTACAATTTATAATAAACTCTCAAAAAATGAAGTAACACAAAAATTAGAGGCTTTTCTTATGGATAATAATCTTACTATTTCAGATATAGATGTGGTAGTTTTAGGATTGAATGGTGAAGTGGATTATGATGCTTATTACACGACATTACAAAACACTCTTTTAGTAAATACCACACAAGTTTATTATAAACATTTTTCTGGAGAGTATAATACTGCTTCTGCATTTGGAATGTGGACGGCTTGTACATTGCTAAAAAGTCAAAAGGTTCCAGGAAATATTCAACTAAATGATATTCAGCCGACTTCTATTAAAAATGTAGTACTTTACAATCAGTATCGAGGTGAAAATCATAGTTTTGTATTACTAAAATCATGCTAACTTATAAAAATGTAAATAGAGTTATTGTTGCTCTTTTATTGGTATTTATACTATTAAAAGCAATGATTTTAATTTCTTTTTTATGGATTTTTCTTCTAGGATTGGTTTGGTTAACTCTAACTATAATTGGGTCTTTTCATATTCGTTGGAATTATTTTTTAAAAGCAGAACATCATAATTACCAAATAAATGAAAATACAATTGCCATAACTTTTGACGATGGAATTCATTCTGAATTTACACCCAAAGTGTTGAAAATCCTAAAGCAATATGATGCTAAAGCTACTTTTTTTTTAATAGGGAAACAATTAGAAGGGCAAGAGGAAATCCTGAAAGACATCATACAACAAGGGCATACCATAGGGAATCACACCTATTCTCATTCTAATAATTTTGGATTTTTAAAAACGAAAGAAGTTGTTTCAGATTTAAAGAAAACACAAGCGGTTGTTGAAGATTTGGTTGGGTTAAAAATGAATTTATTTAGACCTGCTTTTGGAGTTACCAATCCTAGAATTGCTAAGGCAGTAGACTCTTTAGAATTAACAACTATTGGATGGAGTATTAGGTCTTTGGATACTACAAAGATTTCTAAAGAAAAGATCTTGAAAAGGATCACAAAAAATATAAATAAAGGAGATGTTGTTTTACTTCATGATACAAGTCAAAAAACGATTGAAGTCTTAGAACAATTATTGGTATTTTTAGAAAACAGAAAATTAAAATCGATTACAATAGATCAACTTCATAAGCTTAAAGCATATGCGTAAACACATATTTATCATATTATTATTTATTGTTTCTATTAGTGTTGAAGCTCAAGAAACAGAAATGAGTCCATCCGAAATTAAAACATTTAGGGCGCAAATAACAGAAGTTTCAGAAAACACAAAAAGTATCACTGCCGACTTTATACAATACAAACATTTGGATTTTTTAACCAGTGATATTGAAACTTCAGGCAATATGGCTTTTAAGGCTCCTAATTGGGTGAAATGGGAATATACAGATCCATATGTCTACAGTGTTATTTTTAAAGAAGACCAATTGTTAATTAATGATGGCGGCACGAAAAGCAATATTAAAATGGGCTCTAGTAAACTGTTTAAGAAGTTAAATAATCTTATTATTAATAGTGTTACAGGAGATATGTTTGACGATGAATCTTTTGAAGTTTCATATTATTCTACTCCAGATTATAATAAAGTAATTTTCGTTTCTACAGATAAAAAACTGGCAAAAATGATAGCTGTTTTCGAATTGCAATTCGATAAAAATGACGGAGCAGTTTTAGAAGTTAAAATGATAGAACCTTCGCAAGATTATACTAGAATTGTTTTCTCCAACCGAGTTGTAAATAGCAAAATTAGTGATGCGGTATTTACTAATTAGCATATTATTTCTTATACAGACTTCTTGTGCATTGCAAATGACAAAAGACTGGAAAAGATCAGAGCCAACAAAAGAATATGTTGAAAATAGTTATTTTTCAGAGCTAACAGCAGATTATGTCTACAAAGCAAAAATTACTGTTTATGGTCATAAATTTGGAGGAATACTTATCGTTAAAAAATTAGTAGAAGAGGAACATAGAGTGGTTTTCACTACAGAGTTTGGAAATAAATTATTCGATTTTTCATATCAAAAAAATACTTTTAAAAAGAATTTTATTGTGGAAGATTTAGATAAAAAGATGATCGTAAATACACTTCAAAAAGATTTTAAGTTACTGATTTCAGAAAAAATAATGGTCGAGGAACAATATGATCTTGAGCATGAAATTGTTTTAAAAACATGTGATGATAAACGGTCTAATTTTTATTTTATTAATAAAAAAACGCATACTTTAGACAAGATAGTAAACACTTCAAAATCTAAACAAAAGGTAGAAGTGCTTTATAAAGAAGTTGAAGGCGGTATGGCGAATAATATATGGATTAATCACCAAAATATTAATTTACAAATAGAGCTAAAAAAGTTCGCAAAAAAATAGAAATGCTAATAGAAGGATTATATACTATAGAGGCTTTAAAAAACACAGAATCTGATATTACTGCTGCGATTAAGCTCAATGCAAGTCATGAAATATTTGATGGTCATTTTCCTGGGAACCCTATAATGCCAGGGGTATGTATGATGCAAATTATTAAAGAAATTACAGAAAAAGTGTTGAATAAAAAATTATTCCTTCAGACTTCTACGAACATAAAATTTATGGCTAAGATAAACCCAAATGTCAACCCGGATTTATCGATACAAATTACGTATTCTGAAGAGGATGGAATATTGAAAATTAAGAATAATTCTTATTTTGATGATACCCTTGCTTTAAAGTTAAATGCTAAATATAAAATAATAGCTTAGATGAAATTTTTATTTATTCTGTTTTTCACAACGCTTTTTTTAGTTGCACCAGACTTAACTAAGATAAGAGAAGACTATATAAATGCGGTGCATAGTAAAGAAAACGCAGAGAATTTATATAATGATTTAGCCGAAGTGACGAAAAGCGATGAGAAAATTCTGGTTGCTTATAAGGGAGCTGTAACTACCTTAAAGGCGAAATTTTCAAAAAGCACAAAAGATAAAAAAAAATTATTCAAAGATGGAGCAACACTAATTGAGTATGCTGTTTCCGAAGAACCTTCAAATATTGAAATACGATGCATTCGCTTAGGAGTTCAGGGAAATACACCGAAAGTGGTGAATTATCGTAAAAATATTTTGGAAGACAAACAATATATTTTAGATCATTTTAATGAAATTACTTCTAGTAATTTGAAAAGCTATATTAAGGGTTTTGTTATGCATTCTAAATCTTTTACGGATTTAGAAAAAGAAAAAATAAAAAAATAAAAAGAATAATACTAATTTATATTGCCTGTTAAAAAAACTATATCACAAAGAATAACCGATTTAAAAGTTTGTGTGTTGATTCCAACATATAACAATGATCGTACTTTAAAAAGGGTAATAGATGGTGTTCTAAAATACACACAAAACATCATCATTATAAACGATGGTTCTACAGATACGACTTCTCAAATACTAAAAGAGTACCCAAATCTAAAACAATATCCAATCCCAAAAAACAAAGGAAAAGGAAACGCCTTAAGAATCGGTTTTAAAAAAGCAGAAGCATTAGGTTATCTATTTGCAATTTCGATAGATAGTGATGGGCAGCATTTTCCGGAAGATATTTCAGTATTTATAGAGGAATTAGAGGGTTCCGAAACCAAAAACCTATTGTTAATTGGGGCAAGAAATATGGAACATGAAAGTGTTCCTGGAAGTAGTAGCTTCGGAAATAAATTCTCTAATTTTTGGTATAAATTAGAAACGGGTATCGCATTAAGTGACACTCAATCTGGTTATCGAATGTATCCTTTAAAAGAAATCAATAAAATAAAATTTTATACCTCTAAGTTTGAGTTTGAAATTGAGAATATTGTAAAAGCTGCTTGGAGAGGAATTACCGTAAAAAATGTTCCCATAAAAGTATTATACGATGAAAGTGAACGGGTTTCCCATTTTAGACCTTTTAAAGATTTTGCTAGAATTAGTGTATTGAACACTTGGTTTGTTTTGGTTACTTTTTTGTTCATCAAGCCTCGAAACTTATTTAGAAAAATTAACGAAAAGGGAATAAAACGTTTTTTTAAGGAAGATTTATTAGCTAGTCATGATACACCAGAGACTAAAGCAAAATCCATTGCATTAGGGGTGTTTATTGGTCTTTCTCCATTATGGGGTCTTCATACTTTATTAGTGCTATCTCTTGCTGTCTTTTTTAAATTAAACAAAGCCATTGCATTTGCTTTTTCTAATGTGAGTCTTCCTCCTTTTATTCCATTTATAGTATGGATTAGCCTCAGTATTGGTGCTTTGTTGTTAGGGGAAGAAAAAAGTTTTTCCTTAGAAGATTTTAATGGAGATTTCGAGCTATTAAAAAGTCTTAAAACGTATATTGTAGGTAGTTTTGTCTTTGCATTTGGAGCGTCAATACTTTCAGGTGGAATAGGCTATATTACCCTAAAACTATTTCAAAAGAAAAAATAAGCATAATTGGATATCCTCTTTTATAACATATACTCCTTTATAGCTTCCAGGAAATTATGGAGCATAGGCGTATTAATGCTGTTTGTTTTTGGATTGATTTTCTTGGTTTCTAAAATTGAATTTGAAGAAGATATCTCAAAACTAATCCCTGCTACTGAGGATACTAAAGAATTACAAAAAGTATTAAAGTCTGCAAAGTTTTCAGATAAGTTGGTAGTTAATATTCAAATGCAAGCCGATGGCACCTTCGAAGATTTAACCGACTATGCCAGCCAATTTATCGATAGTATTTTAGTAACCTCTAGTGCATTTATAGAAAATATTCAGGGGAAAGTGTCCGATGAGGATGTATTGGAAACAATGAATTTTGTCTATCAAAATTTGCCGCTATTCCTGGAGGAAAAAGATTATAATGTTATTCGGAACAAATTAACTGCAGATAGTATTGATGCAATTACCCTAGCTAACTATAAATCTATCCTATCTCCTTCGGGAATCATCACAAAAAACACGATTATAAAAGATCCTTTAGGCCTTTCTTTTATTGCTTTAAAAAAGATGCAATCGCTTAATATTGGGGATGAATTTATTGTAGAAAATGGCTTTGTAGTTACCAAGAATAAAAAAAATATTTTATTGTTTATCACTCCTAAATTGAAATCGAGTGAAACCAGTAATAATAGCGAGTTTGTAGATCAATTATATGCCGTTCAAGAAAAACTGAATAATCGCTTTAATACTAAAGTGCAAAGCGAATATTTTGGAGGAGTAATTATTGCTGTAGCGAATGCAAGGCAAATTAAAAATGACATTCAGTTTACGGTAAGCATTTCACTTACGGTGTTGATGTTGATCCTGATTGTTTTCTATAAAAAATTAACCATTCCTATTGTGTTATTTGTTCCCACCATTATCGGGGGTTTATTGGCAGGAGTGTTTCTATTAATAATACGCGATAAAATATCTGCTATTTCATTAGGGTTGGGTTCAGTGCTCCTAGGGATCACAATAGATTATTCTTTGCACATACTTACTCACTTAAGAAATAATAATAGTGTAAAGGAATTATATAAAGATGTTGCCCAGCCAATATTAATGAGTAGTCTAACTACAGCTTTGGCTTTTTTATGTTTGTTGTTTATCAACTCTCAAGCATTACAAGATCTTGGAATATTTGCTGCTATAAGTGTTTTGGGGGCTTCCATATTTGCACTGATATTTATTCCACAAGTATATAAAACTTCAGAAAAGAAAGAGAATAGATCTACTGTTTTAGATAAAGTTGCGTCCTATAATTTTCATAAAAGTAAGGTGGCTTTAGGACTTATTATTCTGGTGTTTATAATAAGTGTTTTTACTAATAATAAGGTTTCTTTTAATAACGATTTAACCACATTAAATTTTGTGCCTCCTGCTTTAGAAGCAGCTGAGGAAAAACTGGATAAACTAACAAATTTCTCCTCTAAGTCTTTATACATAACAAGCTATGCGGATAATAAAGACAAGGCCTTATTGGTAAATGACAGTATTTACAGTCGTTTAATTGAATTGAAAAAGAAAGGGGAGATTTATAATTTTAGTTCTATTGGTACACTTGTTTTGTCTAAGGAAGTGCAAGAGCAAAAAATTGAATTATGGAATTCTTTTTGGACTGAAAATATTAAATCTTCTACTCAGAATGATTTAACTGATAGTGGAAGTAAATTAGGCTTTAAACCAACAACATTTAATCAATTTTACACACTCATTTCGAAAGAGTTTACAACCATTGGATTGGAAGACTATAAAGCAATAAAAACCTTTCAGATAAGTGATTATATAAATGTTACTCCAAATTTTTCAACCGTAACCTCATTGGTTAAGGTGAAGGAGGAAAACCTTCAAAACGTAATGAAAGTTTTTAAGGATAAGGAAAATGTGATGTTGATTGACAGGCGGCAAATTAATGAGACTTTTTTAGGAAACTTAAAAAATGATTTTAATGAGCTGATCCTTTATTCATTTATTGCTGTAATCCTTGTTCTATTATTGTTTTATAGAAGCATTTCTCTAACGCTTATCACAAGCGTGCCAATTGCACTCACTTGGTTGTTTACAATTGGTGTAATGGGCCTATTTCATTTGGAATTTAATGTTTTTAATATTATAATTTCCAGTTTTATATTTGGTTTAGGAATTGATTATAGCATTTTTATGACCAATGCATTACAAAAAGATTATACCTATGGAACTAAAGAAATTAGGACTTATAAAATTTCAATTCTATTATCAGTAATTACAACGGTATTGGGTGTTGGAGTGTTGGTTTTTGCCAAACATCCTGCAATATATTCTATGTCTATAGTGAGTTTAATAGGTATTTTAATTACTGCTTTTGTAGCCTTTACCATACAACCTTTATTGTTTAAAATATTTATTAGTGATCGCGCAAAAAGGGGATATTCTCCCATAAACCTTATTCTATTTATACGTTCCATGCTTTTAATGGCTTTTTATGCCTTAGGAGGAATGTTATTATCTCTATTTAGTCTTACCATTCTTCAAATTATACCTGTTTCTAAAAAAATAAAATACAGATGGATGCATAAACGAATTGCTGTTTTTGCAAATAAGGTTTTAAAAAATCATTACCTGGCTAAAAAAAAGGTGATAAACAATGTAAATGAATCTTTTGAAAAACCAGCATTAATTATTTCTAATCACTCTTCTTCTTTAGATACTATATCTATTAGTTCATTAACCCCAAACATTATTTTTATGGTTAACGATTGGGTATATAAATCACCAGTTTTTGGGGTTTTAGCAAGAGTATTAGGGTATTATCCAGTCTCTACTGGAGTAGATGGTAGTGTGAATCATTTGCAAAACAAATTAAATCAAGGATATATGCTTTGTGTATTTCCAGAAGGGAAACGATCTTTTACAAATAAAATGGGACGTTTTCATAAGGGGGCATTTTTCTTGCAACAGCAATTAAAAGTAGATATCTTACCTATTTATATTCACGGAAATTCTGAAGTAATGCCTAAAGGTGATTTTATGATTCATTCAGGAGAAATTACGGTTAAGATTGGAGAAAGAATACCCTATAACAGCACTAGTTTTGGAGAAACAGATAGAGAACGAACAAAAAATATTAGCACATATTATAAAAGTAATTTTTTAAGTTTTAGAGAAGAATGCGAAAATGAAGACTATTTTAAAAGAATTCTATTATCAAATTATAAATATAAAGACCCAAGAATTATTTCCTTGGTGAAAGACGATTTTGATAAGAATAAAAAGGTATATCATCTTTTAAATAATAACATCCCTATGCGATCTAAAATTCTTCATATTGGTGAGGATTATGGGCAATTAGATATACTTTTAGTTTCAAAATATGCAGAAAGAAAAATCACTTCTTTTATAGCAGATGAAACCAAACAAAAGGTAGCAAGAAACTGTTATACCAGTAAGAAAAGAAAGGTTAATTATATTTCAGAAATAGAAGAATTAGATAAATCAGTTTTTCAAACGATAGTATTGGTCAATACTAATATTGAAACAATTATTGATATTTCAAAATTCCCTAATCTTAAAAATATTGTAATTTTAAATCAAGCTTATTCTTTAGAAAAAATGGAGGCGAATGGGTTTATTATAATTAAGGAAATAGAGAATATGATGTTTTTAGAAAAACAATGACATTGTATTTAATAGAAAATATAAAATGAAGGATAAATACGACGTAGTTATCATAGGTAGTGGCTTAGGAGGACTAGTGTCTGCAAATATTTTAGCACGTCATGGCTACAGTGTTTGCGTATTAGAAAAGAATCAGCAATATGGGGGAAATTTGCAAATATTTGTTAGGAACAAAAATATTTTTGATACTGGAGTACATTATATTGGAAGTTTAGGAGAAGGTGAAAATCTGAATCAATATTTCACTTATTTGGGGATTATGAAGGAGCTAAAACTCCTTAAATTGGATGATGATTGTTTTGATGTTATCACATTTGATGATGAAGAAGAGGAGTATTTTCACGCCCAAGGTTATAAAGCTTTTTCAAATTCTCTTATTGGTCAGTTCCCAGAAGAAGAGATCGCTATCCATGCTTATTGTGAAAAAATTCAAGAAGTTTGTAGAAACTTCCCATTGTACAATTTAGATACTAGTTCTAAGGGATATTCTATCGATGTTTTAAATATTAAGATTTCAGGTTATTTAGACTCTATTACAAATAATGATTTATTAAAAGCAGTTTTGGCAGGATCTAATTTTTTATATGCTGGAGGAAAAAACACACCGCTATATGTGCATGCACTATCTGTAAATTCATACATAAAGAGTTCTTGGAGATGTGTGGATGGAGGGAGTCAAATTTCTAGATTGTTAATTAAAAGAATCAAGGAGTTTGGGGGAGAGGTTTATAATTACCAAGAAGTAGTTCGATTTGGTTTTGATGGAGAGGATATGACTTCTGTAATCACTAAGGGAGGTAAAGAAATAAAAGCGGACATGTTTATTTCTAATATAGAGCCAAAACTAACGGTTAAAATGTTAGATGGGAAGGGAATGCGAAAATCCTATGTAAATAGGATAAAATCTATTAAAAGTATGATTTCTGCTTTTAGTATCTACATTGTTTTTAAACCAAAAACCTTTAAATATATAAATCATAATAACTATCATTTTAAAAACCCCAAGAAAGTTTGGGATGCACAAGAGTATTCAAAATCATCGTGGCCAGAAGGTTATATGTTGTCCATGGGGGTCCGGAAAAATCAGGATGAATGGAGCAACAATTTGACCGCAATGGCTTATATGAAATTTGATGAGGTTGCGCAATGGAAAGACACTTTTAATACCGTTGCAGAGGAATCTGAAAGAGGCGAAGCTTATGAGAAATTTAAAAAAGAAAAATCTGAAATATTTATAAACGAATTAGAAAAGAAATATCCAAATATTAGAGATTGTATTCAATCGGTTCATGCATCAACTCCATTGTCCTATCGGGATTATATTGGTTCTAATGATGGTGCTATTTATGGTTATGAAAAGGACGCAGATAACCCAATGATGGCTTTTTTGTCCCCTAAAACCAAAGCTAAAAAATTATTTTTCACAGGACAAAGTGTCAATATGCATGGAATCTTAGGGGTTACAATTTCTGCCGTATTAACTTGTTCTCATATTATTGGAAAAGAAAAACTTATGCAATCTATTAAAGCATCCTTATAATAATGTTCCGGCTAAAGAGAATATATGGGTTTGTGATTTTGGTCTTCTTCGTAACATTATTTTCCTCTTGTGGTACTAAAAAATCTCTTAACGATTTACCCGATGTAAGCTCTTATAAATTAAATGATCAACCCCGTATTTCTATAAGTGATTCCTTGTTTTTTATGGATGAAAGTAGCCTTCGGAAAAATGAATTTGGACAATGGGAACTCGTCGCTTTTGGAAATAATCCTTATGATTTAGGGAATACAATTGGATACTTAACGAATGAGTTAATTATACGTCAAGAAGACTTGTTCTTTGAAAAGGTAAAAACAATGGTTCCTTCAGAGTTTAAACAAAACCTTCTTCGTAAATTTTTAATTTGGTATGGACGTAAAATGTACCTTCATGTGAACGAAGAATATAAGGCGGAAATTTATGGAATTTCAAAATATGGATCTACAAACAATGACTTATTTGGCAATGATTATTTAAAAACATTATTCCTGCATGGGGCACATGATATTGGGCATGCGCTTCAAGATTTAGCATTGGTTGGATGTTCGTCCTTTGCTGTTTGGGGTGAAAATACTGCCGATGGGAATCTATTAATTGCTAGAAATTTTGATTTTTACGCAGGCGATGAATTTGCAGAAAAAAAGCTCATATCATTTATCGCACCAGAAAAGGGATTTAAATTTATGGCAGTTTCTTGGGCAGGAATGATAGGCGTGATGTCTGGGATGAATGAAAAAGGACTAACGGCAACTATTAATGCTGGTAAATCTGATGTGCCAATGCTTGCTAAGACTCCAATTTCTTTGGTGACTAGAGAGATATTACAATATGCTTCCACAATAGAAGAGGCAGTGGCAATTGCTAAGCTAAGAGAGGTTTTTGTTTCAGAAGCCATAATGGTGGGGTCTTCTATAGATAATAAGGCGATTCTTATTGAAATGTCTCCAGAAAATTTTGATGTTTTTGAACTGGAAAATTCTTCAAAATTAATTTGTACCAATCATTTTCAAAGTGAAGCTTATAAAAATGATAAAAATAATACAAAGGCAATTTCTGAAAGCCATACAGAATATAGGTTTGACCGTATGGAAGAATTACTTGCCCAAACAGATAAAGTCACTCCCCAAAAAGCAGTGGATATATTAAGAAACAAGGAAGGGCTTCAGGATTTGAAAATTGGTTATGGAAATGAAAAAGCACTAAATCAATTATTGGCGCATCATGGGATTGTTTTTCAACCTGCAACTAAGAAGGTGTGGGTTTCTGCCAATCCTTATCAATTAGGGGAATTTGTGTCATTTCAATTGGATAGTGTTTTTGCGAATGCGAATCAGAAAAATAGTAGCTTATCCTTAGCTACGGATTTAATTAAAAAAGATCCTTTTATAAATTCACTTGCTTTCAGTAATTACAAAAAATATAGAATTGAAAGAAGTAAATTAGAACAAGCCATTGAAAATAAAGAAGATATTGATTCCGAAAATTTAGAGTCTTTTATTTCCTTAAATTCTGAGTTTTGGGAAGTTTATTATATTGTAGGAACTTATTACTATAATAATAAAAACTATAAAGCAGCTTTAACTAAATTTGAAAAGGCATTAAGCAAGGAAATTACTACGCTTATGGATAGAGAAAATGTTAAAAAATATATTAATAAAACCAAAAGGAAATTAAATGATTCCTGAAATAGAATTAAAATTATTACCAGAAATAAAGCAGTTTCAAGAAGAGAAACTCCATGAGTTACTGCAATATCTTTCAGAAAACTCTCCCTATTATAAAAGGATGTTCTTGGAGAATAATATTGCAATTTCGGATATTAAATTGTTAGAAGACCTAGAGAAACTTCCGGTGACTACTAAGGAGGATTTAAGTAGGTTTAATGATGACTTTTTATGTATTGATCAGTCTGAGTTGATAGATTATGTAACTACTTCAGGAACTACTGGGAATCCAGTTTTCTTCGGACTATCTGATAAAGATTTAGATAGATTAGCCTATAATGAAGCAATTTCATTTGCCTGTTCAAAAATCACAAAGAACGATACCGTTCAATTAATGACCACTATAGACAGAAGATTTTTAGCAGGATTGGCTTATTTTTTAGGAGCAAGAAAATTGGGGGCAGGTATTATTAGAGTGGGAGCGGGCATACCAGAATTGCAATGGGATTCCATTTTTAAATTTAATCCAACCTATCTAATTGCAGTTCCTTCTTTTTTATTGAAACTAATAGAATACGCAGAAAATAATAATATTACTATTAATTCAAGCTCTGTAAAAGGAGTGATATGTATTGGAGAGCCTTTAAAAGAGCAAGATTTTTCAGATAATTCACTTTCTCAAAAAATAAAGAGCAAATGGGATATCGACTTGTACTCCACCTATGCTTCTACTGAGATGAGTACTGCTTTTTCTGAATGTGAATTTCAACATGGCGGTCACCATCATCCAGAATTGATTATTGTAGAAATATTAGACGAGGACAATAAGCCAGTTAAAAATGGAGAAGATGGAGAATTAGTGGTTACCACTCTGGGGGTTGAGGCAATGCCTTTATTGCGCTTTAAAACAGGTGATGTTGTTAGAGTACATTATGATGCCTGTGGCTGTGGAAGAAACTCCCTTAGATTGGGGCCAGTAATTGGCAGGAAAAAGCATATGATAAAGTATAAAGGGACTACCATTTATCCTCCTGCGATGTATAATTTATTGAATGATTTTTCAGAGATAGAGAATTATATTATTGAGATAGATAAAAACGAAATAGGCTTAGATAATATCACAATTAAATTAGGAACTAATGCAGCTTCAGAAGAATTGATGAAGCGTTTAAAGGATCATATAAGAGCAAAATTAAGAGTATTGCCAAATATTATTATCTTGCCAATTGCGGAAATTCATAAATTAAAATTCCCTGGGATAAATAGAAAGCCAATATTGTTTGTAGACAAAAGATAGTAAGATGGATGCACAAATAAAAGAAGATTTTAAATCTATACAACCCTATACAGACCAACAGGTTTTAGAAACTCTAAAATGGTTAGAAACCAATGAGGAGTTTATAAAAGGTATACAGTTTTTTTATCCAAAATGGACAGAAAAAGAAATCGTTTCAAAATTACAAATGTGCAAGACTTGTGCAGATTTTCAAGTAACTTTTATTGTGGATGTTATTAATAGGTCTATTTATGACACCATGGATTCCTTTGATATTGTAGGTTTAGAAGAAATTAAAAACCCCAATAATTTAATTATCTCTAATCATCGCGATATATTTTTAGATTCTGCATTATTACAAAATCGTTTGTTTGAAATAGGAAGACCTTTTACCGAGATTTCTTTAGGAGATAATTTAATTGTAAACGAAACCATGAAAGCTGTTGCTAAACTCAATAGTATGTTTACGGTTTTAAGAAGTGGTAATAAATCTGAAATGTTGACCAATGTTCGAAATCTATCTAACTATTTGCGATATTCTATAACAGAAAAGAAAGTGTCGTCTTGGATTGCTCAAAAAAATGGAAGGGCCAAAGATGGAAATGATATAACAGCTCCCGGTTTTATTAAGATGTTGTTGTTAAGTGGTGGGGAAGATATAAAAGAAGCCATTAGAGAACTTAATATAGTAGTTTCAACTATTTCTTACGAATACGAACCTTGCGCCTTTGAAAAAGCAAATGAACTGAGCATAATAGCAAAAGAGGGGTCTTATAAGAAGCGTCAATTTGAAAATATTTACAGTTTGGTAAACGGTGTAAAAGACAATAAGGGCGATGTGAAATTGGTATTTGAAGAATTAAATGTGGACAATATACATTTTACTAATAATAGAAAAAAGGATGTACTTAGTGTAGCAAATGAAATAGACAGAATCGTTTATAAGAACTATCAACTTCGGAAAACAAATTATATGGCACATGATTTATTATATAACGATAATAAGTATCGTCATCATTATTCTGAAAATGATGTTAAGGCTTTTGAGGAATATTTGTCTAAAGCTACCAGTGAAGATATTTACCACCGCCTTCTAAAGATTTATGTTTCTCCAGTTCATAATAAAGAAAAGCAAGAATAATTTTTAATTGAAAATAAAGAAACCCAGGATCGAATAGAGCTGAAGTGGAAACTCTATAAAGAGTTACAATTTTTGCCTCACAAAAAAAGATCAACTATTCTACCTGGGTTAATTTGTAAACGTCTATAGTGAGCTATAAAAATATCCCCCGATATAATTACTTTTAAATCACTAAAGAATTGCCATTTTTAAAAGCACTAAAATGTATTCTGCTTTATAAGACAAAGGTAAATCAAGACATAAGAAAAATCCTACAAAATAATTTACTTTTAGCTAAAAAGTTATAAATAATCGATTAACAGCCAATAAACCCCTACATTATAGTCTTTTTTGTAGGATAAATAATTAAATATTAAGATCGATTCTAATTATTATATAGCTTAAAACACTAAAAGCCCTCTTAATAAGAGGGCTTTTAGTACTGAAGTCAGAATTATTCTATTACGGGATTATTATTTACTGAATATTAAGTGATTGAAAAAGAATTAAATATTATTTGCAAGTATCGTATTTTCCAAACTCTTTCTCTCTAAAATAGGCGTCGAATAACTGCCCATTTTTACCTCCCATATTGGTATAAATCTCCCCTGTTTTTGTGTTTACAAAACTCCTAACATATTGTATTCTTGCAGTAGTTGCTGGTCCAAAATTACCAACAACAATACTAAAAGGGAAGAAAAAGCCAATGATACGGTCTTCTTCGTTTTCTATAGCTATAGAAATATCTTTTTCAGATAGTGTTTTAATTTCACCTGAAAAATTAGCATTGATTTCAGGTAAACTTGTTTTTTCATGAATTGCTTCTTTTTGAATATAGGCAGTATTCCCGGAAAATTCTGGACAATTTTGTGGAGAAACTTCTAATACATATTTATGGAATGAAAATTTCTTTTTATTGTTTTCAACTATATAATCCATGTGTTGATTCATTAGTTTTAAGGAAAGTACAAAGTCACTATATTTTATTTGATCATTTCTATTATGTGTATAGTTAATAAAATAGCAATAATCTGTTTTAATACGTCCTTTTTCTATCCTACTATAATTTAGAGTAGGTACCGTTAAACTAGGGAAATAAGTAAAGCCATAAGAGTCTTGCCGTTTCGAGTTGGTCTCACTATACCATAACACGGTATACTCTTCAGTATCACCTTTAATTAATTCTTTAACTTCAGAGGTGGTTTTATAAATTACTTCTGGGTTTACATTCCAATGATTTTGTATGGCCTCTTTAATAAGGTTGTTATAATCTGTTACAAAAGTCTCATACTTATCAATTTTATCCTGATACTCTGCAATCTTAGCTTCTTTTTTTTCTTTACTCTTTTTCTTTTCCCATTTTTCTATTAGTTTATTGTCTATTTCTAACATTTCAACAATTAAGGTGCGACTTTTCATGTCTGGAAAATCTTCGGCCTTGGCATTAGATATTTGAGCCTGGCTTGTTATCGTAAAAAAAAGAATGGAGACAATAAATAGTATTTGTTTCATAATTATTGGGTATTAATAGTATGGTTAAATTAAACGTGTAATTAATGATTAATATCACGAATGTAGGGAATATTAGATTCTAAAAGAAAGTTATGGAATGGCTTCTCTATATAATGAACAGTTAAGTCCTTGTTATCTATAAGTTAAGGTCTTTTTATTGCCCAATAGGAATTACAGAAAAAGATAGTAGAGTATTGTCTTGGATAATTATGTCAAATTCAAGTGGATTACAACAAACCTCACAATCCTCAATAAAATTTTGATTAGGTACAGAGGGGTCAATCATTTTTAATTGATTTTCCCAACAATGTGGACAGTCAAAATAATGTTCGATCATATAAATGTTTAAAGAGTAAAAATAAGTATTTAAGCTATTTATATAGCGGTAAGGAAGATATTTGTTTTTTAAAACAAAAAAGCCAGAACTTTCGTTCTAGCTTTTTAAGTACTGAAGACGGGACTTGAACCCGTACGGACATTACTGCCCACTGGATTTTAAGTCCAGCGTGTCTACCAATTCCACCACTTCAGCATTGGTATGTTTGTCGTTAAATTCGAATCGAGCGAAAAACGGGATTCGAACCCGCGACCTCCACCTTGGCAAGGTGGCGCTCTACCAGCTGAGCTATTTTCGCGATTAATATGAACATAGCTTCGTTGTTAAAGCGGTTGCAAATTTATAACTTTTAATACAACTGCAAAGTATTTTTAATTAAAAAATAAATAAATATTTTTCCATCTAAAAAGAAAGGGAATTATTCCCATTATTTATATAAAAATCAATCAATTATGGAATATGTCCAATACCATGTTGGATATATTCCAAAAAAGACTATATTTGAGAATGGACAAAGAAATAACAGTAGAAGCTAGACGGTTTAAAAAGATTCGCGAAGACTTACATCTTACCCAACAGATCTTTGCCGAAACTCTGGGAATAGGATTAAGTACTGCAGATATCGAAAGAGGAAAAACAAAAATTACCGGAAAAGTAGTGATGTTACTTTTTAAAAATTATAACATCAACCCACTTTGGTTGTTTGGAGAGAGTTTAAATCAATATTTGTCTCCAAGTGGAGGTGATGTGAGCCCAAAGGTGATTACTACCGATTTGGATAATGAAGATTCTATTGTTCTGGTTAATCAAAAAGCTGCTGCAGGATATCCTCATAATATCCAAGATGTGGATTGGTACCAAACCCTTCCTGTGTTTAATTTACCACTTCCACAATATAGAAATGCTACCTATCGTGGTTTTCAGGTAGAAGGAGATAGTATGTTGCCTAATATTCGTCCTAACGATTGGGTATTGGGTCGTGCGGTTGCGAATGTTTCTGAAGCTTCCGATAGTAAAATATATATAGTAGTTTTACATGATTCTGTTTTGGTTAAAAAACTTCAGAAGTTATCGGATCCAGCCAAACTTCGATTGATTTCGTTAAACGATGAATATCTTCCCATAGATGTTCAGGTAAATGAAATACAAGAATTGTGGCAAGTTAATAGTAAGTTGAGTTTTGGAGTAGATGAACCTTCAGATAGTGGTTTGCTTAAGCAATTGCAGAAATCTATGGAGGATTTAAAGGGGCAGATTAAAAGTTTGAATAACTAGTCATTATAAGATTCTATATAATCTATCACTTTTTTGGTGGCTCCAATATTACTTTTTGCAAATTGTTCTGCGATTTTACCCGTTTGATTTCTGAAATCTAAATCAATCACCAATCTTGTGAGTATTTCACTGCATTCTGAAGCATTACTCACTGTAAATAGACCATTCAAATTCAATAAAGATTTAGCTTCAGGAAATTTATTAAAATTCTTACCGATGATTATAGGAACACCAAAAGTGATGGGTTCTAAGATATTATGTAATCCTGTTGAGCCCATAGCGCCACCAACATAAGCGATGTCTGCATAACTATAAATTTTTGTCAATAAGCCAATAGTGTCAACAATTAATACAGAATAATTAGAAAGAGTTTCGTTTTCTTTTTCTGAAAATAATACCACCTTCTTTTGGATGCTATTTCTAAAAGTTTCAATTTTTTGAGGATCAATTTTATGGGGAGCAATAATAAACTTAACAGTATCTGGAGCCGAATTAATATAATCTAAAAGCACTTGTTCATCTTCTGGCCAAGTACTTCCGCAAACAATACAAGTAGTATCTTGTTTAAATTCACTTATAAATTCTAAGTTATTATCTTGCTTTAATTGATTGGAAACTCTATCAAAACGAGTGTCTCCACTTAAAGTGATATTATTAAAATTCAACTGTTTTAATAAGGCAATTGAAGCTTCATCCTGAACAAAAAAATGATCAAAACTATGTAGCGCTTTTCGCATAAAACCTCCATAAGGTTTAAAAAACAACTGATTTTCCCTAAATAAGCCTGAAACTAATAAAGTTTTTACCTCTTTCTTTTTTAACTGAAAAAGATAGTTCGGCCAAAACTCATATTTTATAAAAACTGCTAAAGATGGATGGGTCAAGCGAATAAATTCCCTCGCATTTTTTGAGCTGTCTAATGGTAAATAAACAATTACATCTGCAATGGGGTCGTTTTTTTTAACTTCATAACCAGAAGGGGAAAAAAAGGAAACTATTAATTTATGTTCTGGATATTTTACTTTTAATGCTTCCATTAAAGGCACGCCTTGCTCAAACTCACCTAATGAAGCACAATGAAACCAGATGGTTTTATCATCAGGGTTTAAAGAAGATTCTAATGTTTTAAAAACATCTTTTCTACCATCCTTAAAAAGCTTCATTTTTTTGCTAAAAAACTGAACAAGCCAAATAATAAACGAGCTACTATATATTAAAAAATTATATAAAAATTGCATAGATAAAAACTGTGTTGCTAAAATACGCTTCTTTGTGGAATTACATTGTTTGCCGTTTTCAAATTTCGTAATTTTGAATCCATCTTTAAAAGTTGTTATGAGAAAAATTCAAATGGTAGACCTTAAAGGTCAATACGAAGGTATAAAGGAAAGAGTTAATCAATCAGTTCTTGATGTAATAGAGTCAACAGCTTTTATAAATGGGCCCGAAGTACATCAATTTCAAAAGGAATTGGAAGAGTATCTCGATGTAAAGCATGTAATTCCTTGTGCAAACGGGACAGATGCATTACAAATTGCAATGATGGGTCTTGGTTTAAAGCCAGGAGATGAGGTGATCACTGCCGATTTTACTTTTGCTGCTACAGTGGAAGTAATTGCGCTTTTAGGACTTACTCCAGTTTTAGTAGATGTAGATCCTATTACTTTTAATATAGATACTGCTGCAATTAAAAAAGCAATAACGTCTAAAACAAAAGCAATTGTGCCGGTTCATTTATTTGGTTTAGCGGCCAATATGGATGAAATTATGGATATAGCTAAAGAGCATAATCTATTTGTAATTGAAGATAATGCTCAAGGTATAGGTGGAGATTATATATCTAAAGATGGTTCTAAAAAGAAAACAGGAACCATCGGTCATGTAGCTTCTACTTCCTTTTTTCCTTCTAAAAATTTAGGATGTTATGGAGATGGTGGGGCAATATTTACAAATGATGATGATTTAGCACATATCATTAGAGGAGTTGTAAATCACGGAATGTATAAGAGATATCATCACGATGTAGTGGGTGTTAATTCTAGATTAGATTCTATTCAGGCAACTATTTTAAGAGCAAAACTTCCTAATTTAGATACTTATAATAAAGCAAGACGGGATGCCGCAGCAAAATATAACAAGGCTTTTGAAGGAATTGAAAATATCATAACTCCTACTTGTTCATGTAGTTGTTCTTCAGAAATGAAAGAAAACTGTGTTTTGCATGTATACCATCAGTATACTTTGAAGATTGTAAATGCAGATCGAGATGCATTAGCAGCTCATTTAAATGAAAATAATATTCCCTGTGGTGTATATTACCCAATTCCTTTACACCTTCAAAAAGCATATTTAGACGATCGATATAAGGAAGAAAATTTTACGGTAACCAATCAATTAGTTAAAGAAGTAATTTCATTACCTATGCATACAGAGTTGGACGATGAGCAAATAGAGTTTATCAGTACTACGATCATCAATTTTCTAGCAAAATAAACTTTAATAAAAACACCCGTTTATTCGGTCCATTATATGAGTAAAATATTAGTAACAGGAGGATTAGGGTATATAGGTTCACACACTGTGGTGGAACTTCAGGATGAAGGATATGATGTTGTTATAATTGACAATCTTTCTAATTCTTCCATAGAAGTTTTGTCTAGAATTACTTCTATAACAGGGGTTAAACCTGCTTTTGAACAGATTGATTTAAAAAATAAAGAGGACGTTAAACAATTTTTTAAAAAATATACTATTGATGGAGTGATTCATTTTGCAGCATCAAAAGCAGTTGGCGAGAGTGTAGATGAACCTTTGAAATATTACGAAAATAATATTACTACCTTGACTTATGTGCTAAAGGAAATGACAGCAAATAATGTTAAGAATTTTATTTTTAGTTCCTCTTGTACGGTTTATGGGCAAGCGGATGAATTACCTATAACTGAAAATGCGCCAACAAAACCTGCAGAGTCTCCTTATGGCGCTACAAAGAAAATGGGAGAAATTATAATTGAAGATACTACAAAAGCAACCGATTTAAATGCGATTGCATTGCGTTATTTTAACCCAATTGGGGCACATGAAACTGCGAAAATTGGAGAATTACCTTTGGGAGTTCCTCAGAATTTAATTCCTTATGTAGTACAAACTGCTGCTGGAATTAGAGAATGTCTCTCTGTTTTTGGAGACGATTATGATACTCCAGACGGTACCGCAATCAGAGATTATATTCATGTAGTAGATTTAGCAAAAGCACATATAGTTGCCTTAAATAGGCTGTTGAAAAATGAAAACAAAGCGAAGTGTGAGTTTTTTAATATAGGTACAGGAACAGGAAGTTCAGTATTAGATGTAATAAATGCTTTTGAAAAAGCCACGAATAAAAAAGTAAATTATAAAACCGTTGATCGACGTGCTGGTGATATAACTTCTGCTTTTGCAGATACTTCTTTAGCAAATAAAGAGCTAGGTTGGAAGGCGGAACTTAGTTTAGAGGTAGCACTAGCTAGTTCTTGGAAATGGCAAGAAAGCTTATAATCCCTAAGTCTTTATGATAATTATGCTTCAAATGAAGCGCCACTAGCAGTTACACTTCTGTCAATTTTACGCATTAAACCTTGTAATACTTTACCTGGACCAACTTCGGTAAATTCAGTTCCACCATCTGCAACCATTTGTTGGATACATTGAGTCCATCGAACAGGAGCGGTTAATTGTGCAATAAGATTTTCTTTAATTTCATCAGGGTTTGTTACTGCTTTAGCAACAACATTTTGATATACTGGACAAGTAGGCTCACTAAAAGTAGTCCCCTCGATAGCTGCTGCAAGTTCCTCACGTGCAGGTTCCATTAAAGGACTATGAAAAGCTCCTCCAACAGGCAATACTAAAGCACGACGTGCACCTTTTTCAGTTAATAAGTCACAGGCTTTGTTTATGGCTTCCACTTCTCCAGAAATCACTAACTGTCCTGGACAGTTATAATTTGCTGCCACAACAACTCCATCAATTTCTGCACAGGCATCTTCCACAACTTTGTCATCCAATCCTAGTACTGCAGCCATTGTAGATTCTTGTGCTTCACAGGCTTTTTGCATAGCTAAAGCTCGTTTAGAAACTAATTTTAATCCATCTTCAAAAGTCAAAACTCCATTAGCAACCAAAGCAGATAATTCTCCTAAAGAATGTCCAGCTACCATTTCTGGCTTAAAATCATCACCCAAAACCTTCGATAAAATAACCGAATGCAAGAAAATTGCTGGTTGTGTTACTTTGGTTTCTTTAAGCTCTTCAGGTGTACCCTCAAACATAATGTCTGTGATACTAAAGCCTAAAATTTGGTTTGCCTTATTAAATAGCTCTTGAGCTAAGCTTGAATTTTCAAATAAATCAAGTCCCATTCCTGTAAACTGAGCGCCTTGACCTGGAAAAATATATGCTTTCATATTTTAATATAAATTATTTTGCAAAAATAGCTTTTTAATTGAAATCTAAGATTGATTTTATTTTCTAATAAAAGTTTGATAGGTGAAATCAAATTTATGACGTTCGTTCTTTTCATAAAGCACTTCTTGGATGAGCTCCCAGTTTTCAATAGGGATTTCAGGGAAAAAAGTGTCAGCTTCAAAATTTTCATGAACTCGAGTGAGTTCTATTTTATCGGAAACCTCTAAACCTAATTTGTAAATCTCACCACCTCCAATAATAAAAGGTTGTTCGTCATTTTTTGCTATTTCTAATGCTTCAGACATAGAATGGACTATAATAGCACCCTCTGGATTATAATCCTTGTTTCTAGTAATTACGACATGAACTCTATTCGGCAAAGGTTTTGGAAAGGATTCGAACGTTTTACGACCCATAATGATATGATGGTCGGTAGTTAGTTTTTTGAATCGTTTAAAGTCGTCTGGTAAATGCCAAACCAAATCATTATCTTTCCCTAACTCATTGTTTTTTCCTGCGGCGGCAATAATCGTTATCATAATTTTTTAATGAATTAATTTAGATAGCAACTGCTCCTTTAATATGAGGATGATGTTCATAATCTGTTAATGTAAAATCATCAAAAGTGAAATCAAAAATATTTGTAATCTCTGGGTTCAAAACCATTTTTGGTAAAGGCTTTGGTTCTCTAGATAATTGAAGTTCCACTTGTTCTTTGTGATTGCTGTAAATATGAGCATCGCCAAATGTATGTATAAAATCACCTGCTTCCAACCCACAAGCTTGTGCCATCATCATAGTGAAAAGGGCGTAGGATGCAATATTAAAAGGCACTCCTAAAAACACATCTGCACTTCGTTGGTAAAGCTGACAAGATAATTTTCCGTCTGCTACATAAAACTGAAAAAAAGCATGACAAGGAGGTAGAGCGGCTTTTCCATTAGCTACATTTTCTGAAAATGATTTGCTAGTATCTGGTAATACGGAAGGATTCCAAGCAGAAACTAACATTCTACGACTATCAGGATTGTTTTTTAAAGTTTCAATGATTTCAGTAATCTGATCTATTTCGTCCCCATTCCAGTTGCGCCATTGGTATCCATAAACAGGTCCTAAGTCTCCATTATCATCTGCCCATTCGTTCCAGATTCTCACCCCATTTTCTTGTAAATACTTAATGTTAGTGTCTCCTTTTAAAAACCATAGCAATTCATATACTATCGATTTTAAATGTAGTTTTTTGGTAGTTACCATTGGGAATCCTCTACTTAAATCGAATCGCATTTGGTATCCAAAAACACTTTTGGTTCCTGTACCAGTACGATCTTGTTTAAGAGTTCCGTTTTCTTGAATATGGCGGATTAAGTCGTGGTATTGTTTCATAGTATGACCCTGAGATAGGGGAACTTATTTAATTAATTGTTATTTTTGAGATTCTTCAATAGTCTCGAAATGACAAAAATATTTCGTGGATAAAAATAAAAAAAAGGAATTTGTACTTAAGAATACTGAGTTAAAATCTATTAAAAGTTATTAACGTATTACCCAATAATCATCCCAGCAATAGTTGCCGAAATTAAGGAAGCTAAACTACCACCAATTAAAGCTTTCATTCCAAATTTAGATAAGGTTTTACGTTGTCCTGGTGCTAAAGAACCAATACCACCAATTTGAATACCTATAGAGGCAAAGTTAGCAAACCCACATAGCATATACGTTGCCATAATAATGGATTTTTCATAAGTAAGGTGCGTAGCATTGGCTACATTTTTTAAGTCAGCCAATTGAATATACCCTACAAATTCGCTGGCTACTAATTTAATTCCAAGTAGTTGTCCCATCATCATCATATCTTCTTTTGCAATTCCAATCAACCACATTAAAGGTGCGAAAACAGTTCCTAAAATAGCTTCTAAAGAAAGGGAAGGGTATGATGTGTTTGCTGCCATCCAATTATTTATGGAAGTAAAATCACCAAGCCATCCAAGAATACCATTCATCATAGCGATAAATGCAACAAAAACTAATAACATTGCGCCTACGTTTACTGCTAATCTTAATCCTTGTGTGGTACCGTTAGCAATTGCATCTAATATGTTTGCGCCAATTTTTTCTGAAGAAACTTCTACATCTGTATTTACTTCTTCGGTTTGGGGATATAATATTTTAGAAATAACAATAGCTCCAGGAGCTGCCATTACGGATGCTGCTAATAAATGTTTTGCAAACATCAATCTTAATACAGGGTCGTCTCCACCTAAAAATCCGATGTATGCTGCCAGTACTGCTCCTGCAACTGTAGCCATACCACCAATCATTACCAAAAGCATTTCAGACTTATTCATTTTTTCTAAATACGCTTTTATTAAAAGCGGAGCTTCGGTCTGACCTAAAAAGATGTTTCCAGCAACACTTAAACTTTCTGCGCCAGATATTTTAAGTAATTTAGAAAGTAACCACCCAAAGGCTTTTACTACTTTTTGAATGATACCTAAGTAGAATAATACAGAAGTTAATGCTGAGAAAAATATAATAGTAGGTAATACTTGAAAAGCAAAAATGAATCCGAAAGTATCCATATCTACCACTAAACCTTCAAATAAGAATTTACTTCCAGCTCGAGTATAATCTAAAATACTAACAAAAACTTTTCCAACAGCTTCAAAACCATTTTGTATAAAAGATACTTTTAAAACGCCTATAGCAATGATTAATTGAAATGCTAATCCGATTGCAGCGGTACGCCAATTTATTGCTTTTCGATTATTACTGAACAGAAAGGCAATAAATAGTAATGAGATCATCCCAACTACACCTCTCCATAAGCTATTCATAGAGAACCCTTCGCTTGGAACTATTTTACCTGTTTCAGCTTTTTCTAAAAGAACTGTTTCTTTAATTTCAGGTGTTGAAATAAATTTATATTGGACACCGTTTTCGGTAAAAACTAAAGTTGAATCTGTGTGTTCTGAGATTTTATATCTTCTAATTGTGTCTTTTGGCTGATTGTAATAAAACACCAATAATTTATTTTGAAAAATATAATCTCCAGATGCTTGTAAATTATTTTTAGCTTCTAATTGATATTGAAAAGAGCCTTCGGTAAGTTTTAAATTGTCTTTTGAAGGATTGATATTAAATAATGATTCTCCTTGTTCGTTTTCAACTCCTGAAAATTGCCATTCTTTTTCTAAGTTTTGACCAAAAGAAAAAGTTTGGGTTAAAACGAATGCTACAATCAATAAATAATTCTTCATAAGCTACTACTGTCTTTTAGAAATTTCATCACGAATGCCGGCGGCTTTTTCGTAATCTTCATTAGCAACTGCTTCTTCGAGCATTTTTTTAAGACTTTTAAGACTTTTATTGCTATAGTCTTTCTTTGTTTGTTTTAAAGGCTCTGTAGGGTTTCCAGCAATTAACTCTTCAATAACAATATCTGCTTTTTTAGAAACTTCAATTTTTTTAGTTTCTGTTTCAGTAGAAATACCGGCAGTATCTAAAATGTTCTTATAGGTGAAAATTGGAGCATTAAAACGCAGTGCTAAAGCAATTGCATCACTAGTTCGCGCATCAATGATTTCTTCAATTTGATCACGTTCACATATAATGCTGGAATAAAATACGCCATCTAACAGTTTGTGAATAATTACCTGCTTTACCGTAATTTCAAACCGACTTGCAAAGGTTTTAAATAAATCATGAGTGAGAGGTCTAGGAGGCATGATCTCTTTTTCTAGAGCAATAGCAATAGATTGAGCTTCAAAAGCACCAATAACTATGGGTAATTTTCGGTCGCCATCTTCCTCGCTTAAAATTAATGCATAGGCGCCATTTTGTGTTTGGCTGTATGAAATTCCTTTAATATTAAGTCTTACTAAGCTCATTTGGTATTATTAAAATCTTGAAATTAATCAGAAATAAAAAGCTGTTTAGTTTTAGGGAGTTCCTTAAAACTAAACAGCCCATTTATTCAGGCACAAATTAATAAAAAATTATGCGTTATTAGATTTAAACTCTTTTAATTTTTCTATAAGCTGAGGTACAACTTCAAATGCGTCACCTACAATACCGTATTCTGCTGCTTTAAAGAAAGGTGCTTCAGGGTCATTGTTGATGACAACTTTTACTTTTGAAGAGTTTACACCTGCCAAATGTTGTATCGCTCCAGAAATACCAATAGCTATATAAAGGTTAGAGGATACAGGTTTTCCTGTTTGTCCTACGTGTTCGCTATGGGGTCTCCAGCCTAAATCACTTACAGGTTTAGAACAAGCTGTTGCTGCTCCTAAAACATCTGCAAGTTCTTCTATCATTCCCCAATTTTCAGGGCCTTTTAATCCACGACCTCCAGATACAACAACCTCTGCATCGGCAATGGTTACTTTATCGCTTGCTTTTTCAACTGATGCAACAGTTGTATTAAAATCTTCATCAGCTAAGTTTGGAGAAAAATCCTCTGCTGTTAATGAAGTTTCATTTTCTTTTAAACCATAAGCATTTTTAGCTAAACCTATTAATTTGATATTGGTTGTAATTTCTGTTTCAGCTAAAGCTTTGTTGGAAAATACACTAGATGTTACTTTAAAAGGAGAAGTGCTTAATGGCAGATCCACTACATTAGGGACAAAGCCTGCTTCAAGGTTGACTGCTAAAAGGGGAGCTAAATATTTACTATTTGCACTAGAACTTATAATTACAACTTGAGCATTTTCTTGTTTTGCTGCTTGCGCTATAACATCTGCAAATCCTTGTGCATTAAAGTTTTGTAATTTATCGTTAGAAACTTGTAAAACTTTTGAAGCGCCATAATTACCTAATTCATTAGATTCCTCACCATTTATGGTTATAGCAGTTACTGAAGTGCTCAATGAATCTGCAATCCCTTTTGCATATGAAACTGCTTCTAATGCTATTTTTTTGAATTTTCCTTCTTCAGATTCTGTATATACTAATACTGACATAATTTTTATTTTCTTATCCTGAACTTAATTCAGGATCAATTTTATACTTTGTTTTTTGTTAAATAACCTTTGCTTCGTTATGAAGAAGAGAGATTAATTCGTCTACATTGTCCACTAATTTTACTGCTCCTTTTGCTTCAGGTTTAGTAAAACTAGAAATTTGAGTTTCAGAATTGGTCTCTATAGGTTCTTTTAAGTGAAGAGGCTTTGAACGAGCTTGCATAATTCCACGCATATTTGGGATGCGTAAATCTGATTCTTGAACAATACCTTTTTGTCCACCAACTACTAATGGGAGTGATGTATTTATATTTTCTTTACCACCATCAATTTCTCTTGATGCAGTAGCATTATTTCCGTCAATATCTAAACCAATACACATATTTACAAAATTTGCTTTTATTAGTTTTGCAACCATACCAGGTACCATTCCTCCATTATAATCAATAGACTCTCGGCCACCAATTACTAAATCATATCCGCCTTCTTTTACAACATTTGCTATTTGTTTTGCAACATAATATCCATCAGATGCAACAGTATTTACTCTAATAGCTTCATCCGCACCTATAGCTAAGGCCTTACGAAGAGTAGGTTCAGTTTCAGGACCGCCAACATTTATAACATGAACAGAAGCGCCTTGCTTTTCTTTAAACCACATTGCACGAGTAAGTCCAAATTCATCATTAGGATTAATAACAAATTGTACTCCATTGGTGTCAAATTTTGTGTCTCCTTCAGTAAAATTAATTTTTGAAGTAGTGTCTGGAACATGACTTATACACACTAATATTTTCATTCTTGATTTTTTTTATTGTATTGTTTATTAAGTAAACCTGGGCTAAAATAACACCCGGTTTTCGGGCACGAAGTTACATATATATTTGCAATTATTTACTATGCACGCATAATAAAAATCGTTAATTCTTGATAAAAAATAGCAAGCCACCTAGAAATAATAGTATTTTTGCATTTCCTTATTAAAAGGCTGTGTTTTTAAGGTTTTTAATTATTACTAAATTAACGCAGAAATACTAATAAAATCTAATAGTTATTTATGAAGACAATTCAGTTTAGAGAAGCGATATGTGAAGCGATGAGCGAAGAAATGCGTAGAGACGAAAGCATTTATTTAATGGGGGAGGAAGTTGCGGAATATAATGGTGCATACAAAGCTAGTAAGGGTATGTTGGATGAATTTGGTGAGATGCGTGTCATCGATACTCCTATTTCTGAACTTGGTTTTTCTGGTATTGGTGTTGGTTCTGCAATGAATGGAAACCGTCCTATTATAGAATATATGACCTTTAATTTTTCTTTGGTTGGTATTGATCAAATTATAAATAATGCAGCAAAGATGAGGCAAATGAGTGGCGGTCAATTTAACATCCCAATAGTTTTTAGGGGACCTACTGCTTCCGCTGGTCAATTAGCAGCTACGCATTCACAAGCATTTGAAAGTTGGTTTGCAAACTGCCCTGGTCTAAAAGTAATTGTTCCTAGTAATCCTAAAGATGCTAAAGGACTTTTAAAAAGTGCGATTAGAGATAATGATCCTGTGATTTTTATGGAAAGTGAACAAATGTATGGAGATAAAGGAGAGGTGCCAGAAGGAGAGTATTTAATTCCAATAGGAGTTGCAGATGTAAAGCGAAAAGGGACCGATGTAACTATTGTGTCTTTTGGTAAAATAATTAAGGAAGCTTATAAAGCAGCCGATGTGCTTTCTAAAGATGGAATAGAGTGTGAAATTATAGATTTACGTACTGTCCGTCCTATGGATCATAAAGCGATTTTAGATTCAGTTAAAAAAACAAACAGATTGGTAATATTAGAAGAGGCCTGGCCTTTTGGGAATGTTGCTACTGAAATAACATATCAGGTACAAGAACAAGCCTTTGATTATTTGGATGCTCCAATTATTAAAATAAATACAGCAGATACACCTGCTCCATTTTCCCCAGAACTTTTAGCGGAATGGCTTCCTAATAGTGAAGATGTAATAAAAGCCGTGAAAAAAGTGTTATACAGGTAATTTACAAATTGCTCTTATATCGATATAACTATAACTTTTCAATGAATAAATTTCTTTTTTTATTATTGATTACACTTCCTTTTTTGAGTTTTTCTCAAACAAAGGTAAGTGGTGTGATTAACGATGAATTTGGAGAACCTGTTGCCTTTGCAAATGTTTTGTTTAAAGATTCCTATGAAGGAACTATCACAAATGAAAACGGACGCTTTTATTTAGAAAGTGATGAGACTTATACTACTTTACAGTTTTCATTTATTGGTTATGCAACTCTTGAACTAGAACTAAGCCAAAAGAGTACCTTTAAAATTGAGGTAGTTTTAAAAGAAGAGTCAGCTGCTCTTGATGAAGTGGTTATTTTTTCGGGAAAACAATCTAAAAAAAATAACCCTGCAATTGATATACTTAGAAAGATTTGGGAAAATAGAAGAGGGAATGGGGTTAAGAAGTTTGATCAATATGCTTATAACAAATACGAAAAACTAGAATTCGATTTAAATACCATAGATAGTAGCCTTATAAATAGTAAAACATTTAGAGGGATGGAATTTATTTTTGATCAAATAGATACTTCTAGAGTAACCGGGAACACTTATTTGCCAGTATTTATAAATGAAGCTTATTCTAAAGTTTATGGGGATAATTTAATAAACAAGGAAACTGAAATTCTTGAAGGAAATAAAAATTCTGGATTTGAGAATAATCAAACACTTATTGAATTAGTAAAAGATCTGTATTCAGACTTTGACATTTACGACAATCATTTAAAGTTTTTTGATGTTGCCTTTACGAGTCCATTATCAAGAACAGGAATAAATGTTTATAATTATGTTTTACTGGACAGTGCTTATATAGGGGATAAATGGTGTTATAATATTGTTTATTACCCTAGAAGGAAAAACGAATTGACCTTTAAAGGTGATTTTTGGGTAAACGATACTACTTGGGCAGTAAAAGAAATTAATCTTCAGGCATCTAAAAGTGCCAATTTAAATTGGGTTCGTGAAATTTATATTGAACAAGAATTCGATGTATTGAATGATTCTACCTTTTTAATCACTAGAGATTATATGTTGAGTGATTTTAGTTTCAGAAAAAAAGAAAGTGCTCAGGGATTGTATGGTAAAAGAACAACCCTTTTTGATAATTATGAGTTTGACATACCAAAAGAAGAGAAGTTTTATAAAGAAAATATAGATCCTTACGAATATGAAACTTACAATCGCTCCGATGAATTTTGGGACGAAAGAAGAATGGAGGCTTTAAATAATGACGAGAAGGGTGTTTATAAAATGCTAGATACTTTAAAAACGGTTCCTCGTTTTAAAAGATTATATACTACGGGAGCTATGTTTGCTAGTGGTTATTATGAATTTAAAGGTTTTGATGCAGGTCCCATTTATTCTGTTTTTGGTTATAATGAAGTGGAAGGATTGCGTATAAGGCTTGGGGGTAGGACCTATTTTGGCCAAAACGATATGTGGCGATTAGAAGGTTTTGGTGCTTATGGTTTTAAGGATCATGCTATTAAATATGGATTGTCAGGGAAAGTGTTAGTTAGTAAGGTTAATAGGAAAATTTTATTTGGAGGGCATCGAAGTGATATTGAACAGACAGGAGCAAGTTTAACAAACAGTAAAGATGTTTTAGGAAGAAATAGAGCTTCATCAGGTTTAATTACAGTTGGCTCTAACGACAAACTAACAGATATAGAGCTTTCTACTTTAGGCTATGAAATGGAACCAGCTAAGAATTTTATCTTCCGAGTTACTGGTTCGCATCGAACATTAAAATCGGCTTCAGACACTTTTAGTTTGAGTTATTATGATGAAAACGGAAATATTGAAGATGTTTTAAAGCAATCGGAATTAGAATTAGGAATCAATTATACACCGGGACGTAAAACTTCAGGATTTGGGGTAGAAAGAAGAGTGATTAATGGAGGGGATTTTCCTGAATTTTATGCAGGGTACACCTTTGGTTTAGAAAATGTTTTAGATAGCGATTTTCAATACCACAGAATTCAAGCTTTATATACACAACCATGGAATGTAGGTGGTTTTGGAAGATTATATACCACTATTGAGGTAGGGAAAATATTTGGAGTGGTTCCTTTAGGATTATTAAGTCCAATACCAGGAAATCAATCTCTATGGAGCATCTATAATACATTTGCTCAATTAGATTATTATGAATTTGTTAGTGATACCTATGCCTCTTTTCATTTAAAGCATAATTTTGGAGGAAGGCTTTTTGGTAGAATTCCATTAATTAAGGAACTTAATTTGCGGGAATTGGTAGGATTTAGAGCAGTTTGGGGACAAATTTCTGAAGAAAATAATTCAATAAATGTAGGCGTAGATGGATTGCCTATTCGTTATCAATCCCCTGAAGATATCTATTGGGAATGGAGTGCAGGAGTTGGAAATATCTTTAAAATATTTGCAATTGAACTTAATTTCCGTGGAAATTATTTAGACAATCCAGGGGCTAGGAATTTTGGAATTAAAGGAAATTTTAGTTTTTCATTTTAATAAAAACATAATTCTCGCCTAAAGAGAACAATTTTAAAATTAGTAAAATATTAATAGTATGAGTCCAAGAAATAAAAAAACCTTCGATGTTTTAATCGAAATACCTAAAGGAAGCAGAAATAAATACGAATACGATTTCGATTTGCATAAAATTAGATTCGATAGAATGTTGTTTTCATCTATGATGTATCCAGCAGATTATGGTTTTATTCCTGAAACACTTGCATTGGATGGAGATCCATTAGATGTATTGGTTTTAGGTGGGGAGCCAACATTCCCAATGTGTGTGGTAGAAGTAAAACCAATAGGAGTTTTTCATATGGCTGACGAAAAGGGTCCAGATGAAAAAGTGATTTGTGTTCCAGTTTCAGATCCTATTTGGAATAATCTTAACGATTTATCAGATATGAATCCACATCAAATTAAAGAGATAGAACATTTTTTTCAAGTTTATAAAGATCTAGAAAAAAAGAAAGTTGACGTAGGTGGATGGGGAGATGCTACAGAAGCATATGATATAGTAGATAAATGTATTGATAGATACGAGAACAGTGAGCATAAAGCAAATGGTAACTTTACCATTTAAAAGCTTCTAGATAACATAAAGTTAGCCCTTCAGAATTAGTTTTTCTGAGGGGTTTTTTATTCTATTTGAATTTACTACTTTTGCCCAGCTTAATAATAAAATAAAAAAAAATGGGATCAATGATGATTTATATGCCAATAGTAGCGGCATTAATAGGATTAGCATATATGCTAATTAAAAAATCTTGGGTGATGAAGCAAGATGCAGGTGATGGTAAAATGAAAGAGATTTCTGACCACATCTATGAGGGTGCTTTAGCATTTTTAAATGCAGAATATAAATTATTAGCAATTTTTGTTGCTGTAGTAAGTGTTTTACTATTTATAGTTTCTTCAGTAGTGCCTTCTACACATTGGCTAATTGTAATTGCCTTTATTATAGGAGCAATATTCTCTGCATTGGCAGGAAATATGGGAATGAAAATAGCAACCAAAACAAATGTTAGAACAACACAAGCAGCTAGAACAAGTTTGCCAGACGCTTTAAAAGTGTCTTTTGGTGGTGGAACAGTAATGGGACTAGGTGTTGCTGGTTTAGCAGTTTTAGGTTTAACTATGTTTTTTATATTTTTCTACAACTATTTTATGGGTGGAGCAGCTGGTGCTTTTTCAGTAGAAAAAATGACAATTGTTTTAGAAACTTTAGCTGGTTTTTCTTTAGGTGCTGAATCTATTGCATTATTTGCAAGAGTAGGTGGAGGTATATACACCAAAGCAGCAGATGTTGGAGCAGATTTAGTAGGTAAAGTAGAAGCAGGAATCCCTGAAGATGATCCAAGAAATCCAGCAACAATTGCTGATAACGTTGGAGATAACGTTGGAGATGTAGCAGGAATGGGAGCCGATTTATTTGGTTCTTATGTAGCTACCGTATTAGCAGCAATGGTTTTAGGAAACTATATCATTAAGGATATGGGCGGAATGATTGAGGATGCTTTTGGAGGAATAGGACCAATCTTATTGCCAATGGCAATTGCAGGTGCAGGTATTATTATATCTATGTTAGGTACCATGTTAGTGAAAATTAATTCTAATGACGCTAAAGAATCTCAAGTAATGGGAGCTTTAAATAAAGGGAACTGGTTTGCAATTGCTTTAGTTGCAGTTTCTTGTTATTTTTTAGTAATATATATGTTGCCAGAAACTATGAAAATGCATTTTTTCGGTGAAGGCTTAATAGATATCACTGCAATGCGTGTGTTTTATGCAACCTTAGTTGGTTTGTTTGTTGGTGGTGTTATATCAGCAGTAACAGAATATTATACAGGTTTAGGTAAAAAACCAATTTTAAATATTGTTCAAAAATCAGCTACAGGTGCTGGTACAAATATTATTGCAGGTTTAGCAACGGGTATGATCTCTACATTTCCAACAGTAATTTTATTTGCTGCTGCAATTTGGTCTTCTTATGCTTTAGCTGGATTTTATGGTGTTGCAATGGCAGCATCAGCAATGATGGCAACTACAGCTATGCAATTAGCGATTGATGCTTTTGGACCTATTGCAGATAATGCAGGAGGTATCGCTGAAATGAGTGAACAAGATCCAATCGTAAGAGAACGTACAGATATATTAGATTCAGTTGGTAATACAACTGCTGCAACAGGTAAAGGTTTTGCAATCGCATCTGCTGCATTAACTTCATTAGCACTTTTTGCTGCTTATGTTACATTTACTGGTATCGATGGAATTAACATCTTTAAAGCTCCAGTTTTAGCAATGTTATTTGTTGGTGGAATGGTACCTGTAGTATTCTCTGCATTAGCTATGAATGCTGTTGGTAAAGCGGCTATGCAAATGGTATATGAAGTAAGACGACAGTTTAAAGAGATACCAGGGATTATGGAAGGTACTGGGAAACCAGAATACGATAAATGTGTTGCAATTTCAACGGAAGCATCTTTAAAAGAAATGATGCTACCAGGTTTATTAACTATTGGATTTCCATTAGTGATCACATTTGTTCCTATGATATTTGGAATGGATAATATGATTATTGCAGAAATGTTAGGTGGTTATATGGCTGGGGTTACTGTTTCTGGTGTGCTTTGGGCAATCTTCCAAAACAATGCTGGAGGTGCTTGGGATAATGCTAAGAAATCTTTTGAAGCAGGTGTTATGATTAATGGTGAAATGACACATAAAGGTTCTGATGCTCACGAAGCAGCAATTACTGGAGATACTGTTGGTGATCCATTTAAAGATACTTCTGGGCCATCGATGAATATCCTTATTAAACTTACCTGTTTAATTGGATTGGTAATCGCTCCTATTTTAGGAGGGCATTCTTCTGAAGAAGGACATGAAATGACAACTGAATTACAGGAGTCTGTAGAAGTTAATGTTGAAGAGACTGTTGCAAACACAAACAATACTGCAGAATTGCAAGGAGTTTGGGTATTAGATGCAAGTCACTCTTATGTTGATTTTTCAATTAGACATATAGTAGCTAAATCTAAAGGTAGTTTTAAATCAGTCCAAGGTGTTGTGAACTTTTCTGATACGCCATCTATGAATGTAACTATTGATGTAGCTTCTATTAATACTTCTAATGAAAAAAGAGATACACATTTAAAATCTGATGAGTATTTTGATGCTGCTAAATTTCCAAATATGACATTTGTATCCAAAAGTTTTGATAAAACTAGTGATGGAATGTTAGTAAAAGGAGATTTGACTATAAAAGATGTAACTAAAGAAATTGAATTGCCTTTAACTTATTTAGGTAAACAAGATACCCCTTGGGGATTCCCATCTGCTGCATTTGAAGGTGAAATCACAGTGAATAGAGCAGAGTTTGGAGTTGGTGAAGAAGGAGGATTATTAGGTGACGATGTTACTGTTGATTTTTCATTAGAATTAAACCCAAAGAAAGAAGAGTAGATTTGTAAGTCTTCTTTATATATAATAAAAAAAGCCCATCATTCGATGGGCTTTTTTTATTATATAAATATAGTTTTTGTATTATTTTAAACTAAAATAAACCGTGAATCTCAGCATCTATTTTATTAATAACCTCTCCTAAATCTTCTGGATTATCTACAAAATCTAAATTATCTACATCGAAAATAATGACATTTCCTTTGTCGTATTTATCTATCCAAGCTTCATAACGTTCGTTTAATCTACTTAGATAATCAATGCTTATAGAATTTTCGTATTCTCTGCCTCGCTTGTGTATTTGTTTCACTAAATTAGGGATAGAGCTGCGTAAGTAAATAAGTAAGTCTGGAGACTCTGTAACGCTTTCCATTAAATCGAATAAAGACCTATAATTTTCATAATCACGATTGGTCATTAAACCCATAGCATGAAGATTGGGTGCAAAGATAAATGCATCTTCATAGATGGTGCGATCTTGAATAATCGTTTTTTTGTCTCTTCTAATATCTAATATTTGACGAAACCTACTGTTTAAAAAATATACTTGTAAGTTAAAAGACCAACGTTCCATTTTATTATAAAAATCATCTAAATATGGGTTGTCCTCAACATCTTCATATTGTGGTTTCCATTTATAATGTTTCGCTAATAAACGTGTTAATGTTGTTTTTCCTGAACCTATATTTCCTGCTATTGCAATGTGCATAAAGTGTTTACTTAGGGAGAGTTAGTTTAAATGTGTTTACTCGTTTTCCGTCATAAATATAAAGGAAATCTTGCGTAAGCTGCAAGTCTTTTATATTTATTTCGGGGGATTTTATTTTAGAAATCTCTTTGGTCCTTTTGTCGATATAATACAACTCATTATCCTTTAATGCTAATAGATTTTCATTGACTTGTACAATTTTTGCAAATCCGTCATTATTAATTTCAGCAATTAGGCTTCCATAGATATTATAAGCTCGAATTTTTTCAGAAGTAAGAACAAAACAATAATTATAATTACTCACTTGTGAAAGCACCTCTCCTTGTATGGGTTGAGAAACTAGAGTTTTGTTTTTAGATCGATAATTATAAGATTCTAATTGTTGAGAGTCTATATTAAAAACCCATAAACTTGTATTAGCCGCTAAAGTTGCAGTACTAGTATTGATGAATTCTGAATGACTATTAAAGTTGACTCGTTCAATTTCTGTGAGCTTATTATCGAGTAAAACCACCGTATTAAAATCTGAATAATAAACTACAATATTCATAGGGTTCATAACATCTACTGATTCTATCACTCCCATTTGAAAATCTTTGAAGTTAAAAAGCTCTGTTCCTGTTTTTTTATAAAGGACTTGATCTTTTATATAAAATAGATCATTATAATTATCTATACCAATAAATGTGTCAGCTTTTAACTCAGTTTGTTCAACTAGAGTAGTCACCTGAGACCATGATAGGAATGGAAAAATAAGTAAAAAGAAGATAGCTTTCAAAACGATTACAAGGTAGTGAAATTAGATTTATGAATTTTCTATAAATGAAATTCAAATTCATTATTTCAGCATGATTTTATGAAAACAAAAGCTCTTCTTTTGGCTTAGCAGATTAATTTATAACCATAAGCTCTAACATTTGCAATCTGAATGTTTTGGTCTTCAATAAGCTTCTTTCTAAGTTTAGAGATAAACACATCCATGCTTCTGGCATTAAAAAATTGAGGGTATGCGAAACGGAAATATTTTAAAAAAATAAACAGGAAGAATTATTTTTTTTAAAACAACCACCCCTTCTTTGGTTTAACAGATTAATTTATAACCGTAACCTCTAACATTTACAATCTGAATGTTTTGATCTTCTTTTAGTTTTTTTCTAAGTTTTGAAATAAATACATCCATACTTCTTGCATTAAAAAAATCATCGTTACCCCAAAGTTTTTTTAAGACAAAGGAGCGATCTAAAACTTCATTTTTGGTATTGTATAAATGAAATAATAAATGGGCTTCCCGATGCGTCAACAAAACAGAATTGTTAGTTTGATTAAGTAGTAAAGTTTGCTTTGGAAAATTAAAAGTATAATTTCCTATTTGTATGGTTTCAGTTTTCTTTTGTAAGGAGGATCGATCCAATAAATTTTTTATCCTAACGATTAATTCTTCCATACTAAAAGGTTTTTTTAAATAATCGTTTCCGCCTATAGAAAACCCTTCCACAACATCTTGAGTCTGTGATTTTGCGGTTAAAAATATAATTGGGATTTTAGAGTCTTCTTCTCTAATCTCCTTAGCTAAAGTAAAACCGTCTTTTTTTGGCATCATCACATCGAGCACTAAAAGTTGAGGTTCAGATTCTTTATATTTGGTATATGCTTCCTCTCCATTTGTACAAAGGGTTACTAAGAAGTTACGTGTTTCGAGACTTTCTTTAATAATCTGACCTAGTGCTGGTTCATCTTCGGCAAGCAATAATTTTATTTTATTATTTTTTTCTGTCATTGCTTATGAATTTGGAATTCTAATTATAAATTCAGTGCCATTTTTAATGTTCACACCAACAGTTCCCCCATGTTTTTCAATAATGTTTTTGGTATAATACAAGCCAATTCCGAATCCTTTTATATCGTGAGTATTACCTTTTGGAACTCGGTAAAACTTTTCAAATATTTTTAAAGATTGTTGTTTGCTAAGCTCATTTCCATGGTCCATTATAGAAATGATTACTTCTAAATTGTTTTTCTGAATTCCAATTTCAATTTTATCTCCTCCATATTTTATAGCATTGTCCAATATGTTGTTTATTGCATTTTCAAAATGAAATCGATCCATTTTTAGCAGGCATTCCTCCAAATTAGTTGTGAGTGAAATAGTCTTGCCCTGAAGCATATCCTCTTCAATATTAGCAGCTTTCTCCAATAGGCTCACCAAATTAATTTTTTCTAAATTAAGATGTAAGCTATTACTATCCAAGGTTGCAGTTTCCAGTAATTTTTCAACCATTAGGGTGAGTTTTTCTACTTCAGTCCTAGACATTTCGGCATACTTCTTACTTTTTTCAGAATCGTTTTCTAAATTAAATCTTTGTATTCCTTCTAACGCGACATTAATAGTAGCTAATGGTGTTTTAAATTCGTGGGTGATATTACTGATAAGATCATTTTTAATTTCAGCCAATTCTTTTTGTTTCTGAATTATTTTAAGAAGGTATAAAAGACAGATGATAATGCTAGTCACTAATAAGAAAGATAATAATAAACTTGTAGCATTTCTTTTTAAAATAATCAATGTAGTATTGTTATAATGCATTAATAAAGCACTTCCATCTAATAAAAAAGAAGATCCAGCAGTCGCTTTTAGTACAGAGGCTTCTATAACATTGGTTCGTAATTCTTGGTCATTCCCCCAATTACTTTTATAGCTAATTCCGTAGGTAACATTTAAATCTTTTCTCAATAATTCTTGATGAATCAAACTATCCACTTTTTTTAGGGATAAAGAATCTTCAGTAAAAGAAACCACAATTTTAGAAGTAAGCATCTCCAAATGTTTGGGGGTACTTCCCTTTTCATCATCTAAATATTTGAGGAGGATCTTAGGTTTATTACTACTGTATTCAATACTAAGACTATCAGTAGCATTAGATTTTATTAACGAATCACTGCCGTCTTTTATATAAATGTCATTAAATTTTCCCTCTATAGAGTCTCTATTTGAAATTAAATCGGCTAGATGAATTCCCATAAAAAGGCTATCAGCTGGGATTGAGTCTGAGATATAAGAAAGCGTGTTTTTCTTTGCCAATTGCGTATAATAAGAATCTACCGCATTGTCTAAGCTTACCTGTACATCAGTAATGAGTTGCCTTTTTTCAGACAAATAATTCTTATAGCTCCAATAGCCCTGAACACATAAAGTGAGCAAGATTACAATGCTGATAAAATATAGAATTTGTTTGTATTTGTGGTTATTCATTTGTCAAATGTAGTGACATAATAATATCATTACCAAATGGCTTAACACTAGTTAACACTCGAAGTTATACTTTGAAAACGTAATAATATAGTATTACATTTTTGTCATCCACTTAAATTGGTAAGGAGTATTTGGTATAGTTGCACGTTCAGCTAATCGATACATTCTGTCTGGAAGACGCATTAAATAATCTCTTGCCTTTTCTGCTTCCGAAGTCAGTCCTGTTATTTTGTCTATACTCCATTTGTCATTAAGTTTTCGCATAATATCCACATAATCAAAACCAGTATAAACGCCAGAACGTTGTGCTACAATTGAGAATTGATCGAACAAAGTAGCTTTATCACAAAAAGATTCTCTTAAATTCATCGCAGGCATGATGATTTGTTTTTTCATCATATAGTAATAGGCCAACATCATTTCTGAGGGGTCTATTTTAAAGATTTCTTCAATAAAATGAGAATAAGCAATATGATGTCTCATTTCGTCCCCTGCAATAATTTTTGACATTTTTGCTAAAGCATTATGTCCTTTTTTACGAGCTATTTTAGCTACATTATTGTGAGATACATAAGTGGCTAATTCTTGAAAACTAGTATATACAAAGTTTTTATAAGGATCTGTTGCCGTCCCAATATCAAAGCCATCTGCAATTAAGTGCTGTGTAGAGATTTCAACTTCTCTCATATTTACTCTTCCAGAAAGGTATAAGTATTTGTTAAGAACATCTCCGTGACGATTTTCTTCTGCAGTCCAAGCTCTTACCCATTTTGCCCAGCCATTATCTGGATCTTGTTCTACACCATCTAATGATAATAACCAAGATTCGTAAGTTGGTAATGCTTCTTCGGTTATGGTATCTCCAACCATACATACCCAAAAATCATCATCTAGCTCTTTACCTAATTCTTGTATTTCTTTTACTTCTTCAATAAAGTTATCTGCTTGAGGATTTGGTAAAAAATCTGAAGGTTGCCAGATCGTGTCTATATCCATTAAAAACTTATCGACAAATTGATTGATGTTTTTGCCAAGGGTTTGCATGACTTCTATTCTAATGTTTTCTACAGACATAAGGTGTTCGTTTTATGGGCGCAATATACTTCTATGTACTGAATTAAACTAACAATTAATTCATCTACAAACATAATAAATTATAGCTAAATGTAATGATAAATAGATGTTAACACTAGTTAACAGTCGTTAACCATTATAGAGAATATAATCTTTCAATTTTGCGGTATCAATTTTAAATAAACAAAATCATGAAAATTTTACTTTACGTTAGTTTGACACTTACTTTATTTTTTACATCCATGTTATCTGCTCAAGATTTTAAGGGAATCGCAACTTACAAATCTCAAAGAAAAATGAATATAGAAATGGATAGCACGCAAATGAATGGCGATATGCATAAACAAATGATGGCAATGCTTAAAAAACAATTTCAGAAAGAATATACTTTAAAATTTAATGCAGAGGAATCTTTGTATAAAGAAGTTGAAAATTTAGATAAGCCTGATGGAATGGGTTCTGGAGGAATGCAAATAGTTGTAGCTGGAAATGGGGACGGAGACTTGCTTTATAAGAATATTAAAGAGAACAGAATTGCGAATCAAAGTGATTTATTTGGAAAAATATTTCTGATAAAAGATAGCCTAGAACAACCAGAATGGAAGCTGGAAAAAGAAACAAAAAATATAGGGGAATACACTTGTTTTAAAGCAACATATACACGCATGTCTACCATGCCTTCTACAATGACTATGAGAGTAAACTCAGAGGAAGAGCCAGAAAATACAGAGCCAGAAGAGTTTGAACAAACTGTGACAGCTTGGTATACTCTTCAGATTCCAGTTAAACATGGGCCAGGAAATTATAGTGGATTACCAGGATTGATCTTAGAAGTGAATGATGGTAGTGAATCTATATTATGTAGTAAGATCGTTTTAAATCCTAATAATGGGGTAAATATAGAAGAGCCTAAAAAAGGAAAAATAGTTACACAGGAAAAGTTTGACTCTATCATGGAAAAGAAAATGAGAGAAATGGATGAACAGAGAAATTCTGGAAGACATGACGATGGCAATAGTATGGAGATCCGAATTGGAGGATAAACCTTTCAGAAAAATTACTGTCAAATGAGATTATATAATTTCAAAACTTCTTTCTATGAAAACATTAAGCACTCTAATTTTTATAATGCTATCCTTAATTTCTTATGCACAGGATGTCATTGGTCAAGCATTTTACGAATCTAAAACAATAGTGAAGACAGGTGAAATAGGCAGAAAAGATATGGATGAAAATATGCGAAAAATGATTGCCGAGCGTATGAAAGACCATCTTGAAAAGACCTATGTACTAACTTTTAATGAAGATGAATCTATATATAAAGAAGAAGAAAAACTAGAAACGGAATCTAAAGGTGGGATGATGAATATAATGATTGGAAGTTTTTCACCAGGTATTCAATATAAAAACCTTAAAACCAATCAGATTTTAGAAGAACGAGAATTTTATGGTAAACAATTTTTAATTCAGGATACCATAACCAATTTAGAATGGACTTTAGAAAAAGAGTCTAAACAAATTGGACAGTATATTGTTTTCAAAGCTACTGCTTTAAAAAGTATAGATGATAATGATATGAGTATGGCAAGACGAAGGGATGCTGCTAAAGAAAAAGAAGAGGTTGTAAAAGACAGCACAAAAACGGATGCTCCTTTAAATAATGTTAAAGTGCCAAAAGAAATGATAGTTACTGCTTGGTACACTCCCCAAATTCCTATAAATAATGGGCCTGGAGAGTATTCAGGCTTACCAGGATTAATACTAGAATTAAACTTTTATAGAACAAGAATTCTTTGTTCAAAAATCGTGATGAATCCAAAGGAAACAACTGCAATTAAAGCTCCAAAAAAAGGAAAAGAAGTGAATAGAGCAGAATACAATAAAATAGTAAAAGTAAAAATAAAAGAAATGCGCGAAAATAATAAAGGTAGGGATAGAAAAGGAGATGCGCATTTTAGAGGAGGGAATTAAATCTCGACTTCTTATCCTTTAGGGTAAAAATTATATCTCATTAATCAAAATCAATCAAAAAAACATGTATAAATTTAGTTTAGCAATCCTATTGCTTTTTTCCTTGTCGGTTTCGGCTCAAAGTATAAAAGTGAGAGGTGCAATTAACGACAGTATTGGCGAGCCTTTAGAACTATCTAATGTAATAGCAACAGTTAAGGAAACTGGAACTATTGAGTCTTATGGAATTACAAATTATGAAGGGCGATTTCAATTGGACTTGCCAGTAAATAACACCTATATTTTAACTGCAAGTTATTTGGGTTACGAAACCATAGCAAAAGAATTGGCCGTTCCTGAAAATGCAACTGATTTAGATTTAAATTTTGTTTTAAATTCTATGGCTTCAGAGTTAGATGGTGTAGAGTTAATATATGAAATGCCAGTTGTAGTTAAAGGAGATACTATTGTTTATAATGCAGATTCTTTTACCAATGGCTCCGAAAGAAAACTAGGGGATGTAATGAAAAAACTTCCAGGAGTTGAAATTAATGAGGATGGTGAAATTGAAGTGGAAGGGAAAACCGTAAATAAAGTGATGGTAGAAGGGAAGGATTTCTTTGATGGAGATTCAAAGTTGGCAGTTGAAAATATTCCAGCGGATGCTATAGATAAGATTGAAGTACTTCGTAATTACAATGAAGTAGACCAAATGCGAGGATTGGGAAATGACGAAGACAATATTGCAATAAACATAAAATTAAAAGAAGGGAAAAAGAATTTTTGGTTTGGTGAGGCTACCGCAGGAATAGGAATTGGAGATGATGAAAGCAGGTATTTAGTGCATCCAAAATTATTTTATTATAGTCCGAAATACAGTATAAATTTAATTACAGATTTTAATAATATTGGGGAAGTGCCATTTACTTTTAGAGACTATTTTAAATTTACCGGAGGCTTTAGAAATTTTAATAGAGGTGGAGGAACTAATTTTAATGTCAGTCAAGGGGATCTAGGTTTTGCAATGATGCAAAACGATAGAGCCAATGAAATTGAAACAAATTTCGTGGCTGGAAATTTTAGTTGGGAGATTTCAAAACAATGGGATTTAAGTGGATTTGCAATTCTTTCAGATAATAAGACCAATATGCTTACAAATTCTCTTCGTAGTTATGTGGTTTCAGAAGCACAAGAAACCACCAAGAGTAATAATGACCAACGAACACAGTTAGGGATGTTGAAATTGAGTAGTGTGTATAAACCTAATTCTAATTTTCAGTTAGATTATGATGCACTCTTTAAAACTTCAAAACAAACAGAAGATTCAGAAACGATTTCATTAGTAGATGAGGTTACGAATAATATTGAAGAGGAAAAAGAAAGCAAACCTACTTCTATCAATCAAAATGCAAACCTATATTATACCGCAAATGAGGATAATATTATAGCAGGTCAGGTTCAACATTTATATCAAAATGAAGATCCTTTTTACAATGCTATAGTAGATTTACTGCCCTTTAATGGGATTATTCCAGTAGACGAAGATCAAGATCGTTTCAATATCAATCAGGAAAAGAATATTGTTACCAATAAGTTGGATGCAAAAGTGGATTATTATCATGTAATTAATAAAAAGAGTAATATTAATTTTACTTTAGGAAGTACTTTGAGCAAGCAACAATTTGATTCCAATATCTTTCAGTTATTAGATAATGAGGAGCGTATCGATTTTACAGATGCTTTACCAGATAATAACGGGGATGTATATTCACTAACAAACGATGTACAATATAATTTTACCGACTTGTTTTTAGGGGTACATTATAAATTTAAAGCTGGAAAATTTACCATTACACCAGGGCTAAGTTTGCATAATTATATATTAAAAAATGAGCAGTTTGGAACTGCGATATCTCAAAACGACTGGAATGTATTGCCAGATGTAAATGTAGTTTTGGAACTAAAAAACAGCGAAAACTTACGATTTAATTATTCCATTTCTTCGGAATATACAGATATAAATAATTATGCAGAAGCTTATGTTTTTAGCGATTATAATAGAATGTTTCGAGGAAATAGAAGTCTTGAAAATTCATTAGCTCATAATTATAATCTAAATTATTTCAGTTATAATATGTTTAATTATACCAATGTTAATGCATCTTTAAACTATTCAAGACGATTGGAATCTGTGAAGTATAATTCCTTATTAGTAGATATAAATCAAGTAAGTACTCCTATAAATATGGACAGTAATTTTCCAGACGAAACCTTTTCTGGCTATGGAGAATTTAGCAAGCGTGTTAAGAAGCTTCAATTCAATGCAAATGCAAGAATAAGTTATAGTACAACCTTTAATAATATTAATACTACAGTTATTGAAAGCACTAGTTTTATACAAAACTATAAAGTAAGTGTGCGTTCAAATTTTAGAGATTGGCCTAATTTTGAAATTGGGTACAATGCTATCATCAACGATTATGATAATGGAGGTTTGCAAGAAACGTACTTCACCAATAGTCCCTTTGCCAATGTCGATATGAAGTTTCTAAAGCATTTTACTTTAACTGCAGATTGGAATTTATACAATTACAGTAATGAATCTAATACTGTAGAAAACCAATACTCCTTTTTAGATGCTAATCTGTATTTCAGAAAAGGAGATAGTCCTTGGGAATTTAAAATACAAGCCACGAATATTTTAAATACAGAGTTTACAAATTCTGATAGTTTTAGCGATGAATATAACACTACAACTCAATATTTTGTGCTTCCTCGTATTGTAATGTTGATGGTGAAATACGATCTTTAATTATCTTGTTTTTATAAGCTATTTTTTATCTCTTTATATGCTATACATTAGTATATTAGCCGCCTTAATTGGTGAAATAAACAATAAAATATTTTGTTGTTGTTTGTTGATTACTAATGAAATGTAAAATTTATAAATAGATAAAATGCCATGATAGTTTTAAAGTTTGGTGGCACTTCAGTTGGAAGTGCTGAAAGAATAAAAGCGGTTGCTAAATTAGTAGATACAACAGATAAGAAGCTGGTTGTACTTTCTGCAATGTCTGGAACAACTAATAAGTTAGTAGATATTGCGAATTATTTATATAAAAAAAATAATGAAGCCGCGAGTGAGTTAATATTAGCCTTAGAACAAAATTATTTTAAGGTTATAGACGAACTTTTCAAAACAGAACTTTACAAACAGAAGGGAAAAGAATTAATTGTATCTCATTTTAAAAGTATCAAATCTTTCACTCAAGATTTATTTACTCTTTTTGAAGAAAAATCAATTTTGGCACAAGGGGAGTTAATTTCTACTGCATTACTGCATTTTTATTTAAATGAGAATAATATAAATTCTGTACTTATTCCTGCATTAAATTTTATGCGAACCGATAAAGATGGGGAGCCAGATTTATTTTATATAAAAGAAAATATCCAAAGAGAAATAAATGCAAATCCTAAGGATACCCTTTTTATCACCCAAGGATTTATTGCTAGAAATGCTTTTGGAGAAATAGATAATCTAAAAAGAGGAGGAAGCGATTATACAGCATCTTTAGTTGGAGTTGCTTTACAAGCGAAAGAAATTCAAATTTGGACAGATATCGATGGGATGCATAATAATGATCCTAGAATTATTGAAAACACAAAATCCCTAACAAATATCTCTTTTGAAGAGGCAGCAGAGTTGGCCTATTTTGGGGCTAAAATATTACATCCTGCAAGTGTCCATCCAGCAAAAATTGCAAACATTCCAGTTCGTTTAAAAAATACCATGAAGCCAGAAGCTTTTGGGACTTTAATTACTGGAAAATCTAATGAAAAAGGAATAAAGGCCATTGCTGCCAAAGATGATATAACAGCCATAAAGATTAAAAGCGGAAGAATGCTATTGGCACATGGCTTTATGCGTAAAGTGTTTGAAATATTTGAAATTTATAAGACGCCAATTGATATGATTACGACATCGGAAGTAGCGGTTTCGATCACTATTGATGACACTAAGTATTTAACTGATATCGTAGATGAATTAAAAAAATATGGAACTGTAGAAACCGAAACAAATCTATCGATTATTTGTATTGTTGGAGACTTTATTGCTGAAAGTAAAGGCTATGCGGTTACTATTTTTAAAGCATTAGAGAATATTCCAATTCGAATGATTTCTTATGGAGGAAGTAGACATAATGTGTCTATTCTTGTAGAGTCAAAACATAAAAAAGACGCATTAACTTCCCTTAATTCTACTTTGTTTTAATATGTTCCATTCAGAAATTATAGAGCGTTTTAAAGATACGCCAACGCCATTTTTTTATTACAATTTGGACTTGTTGAAAGAGAGTTTAAAAATCGTGAATGAAGAATCTAGTAAATATGGATATCATGTTCATTATGCATTAAAAGCCAATTCTAATATTGAAATATTAGAAACCATAGAAGCCTATGGATTAGGTGCCGATTGTGTAAGTGGTAATGAAGTGACCAGAGCAATTTCTTGTGGTTTTCCTTCTGAAAAAATTGCTTTTGCAGGGGTAGGTAAATCCGATGAAGAAATCAATATCGGATTAGAAAACGATATTTTTTGTTTTAATTGTGAATCCATTCCAGAGTTGATAGTTATTGATGAACTTGCTCAAAAGAAAAACAAAATTGCCAACATTGCTTTGCGAATCAACCCGAATGTAGAAGCCAATACGCATTACTATATCACTACAGGTTTAGAAGAAAATAAATTTGGAATCAACCGCTGGGAATTAGAAGAGGTTTTAGAAATTTTAAAAACCCTTAAAAATATAAATTTAATTGGATTACATTTTCATATTGGTTCTCAAATTACAGATTTAAACGATTTTAAAGGTCTTTGTTTACGAGTTAATGAAATTCAAGAATGGTTTTATGATCATCAAATAATTGTAGATCATATAAATGTTGGTGGCGGATTAGGGATTAATTATGAAAATCCAGAAGAAGAGCCTATTCCAGATTTTAAATCTTACTTTAAGTTGTTTCATGATTTACTTGATTTACGTCCTCAACAAGAGTTGCACTTTGAATTAGGGAGATCTATAGTTGGACAATGTGGGACATTAATAAGTAAAGCTTTATATATTAAAAAGGGCATCAAAACTAACTTCGCTATAATTGATGCGGGGATGACTGAACTAATTAGACCAGCGTTATACCAAGCTTATCATAAAGTTGAGAATCTTACTTCTTTAGCTAAAGAAGAAGAGCGTTACGATGTGGTTGGGCCAATTTGTGAATCTTCCGATTGTTTTGGAAAAGCGTTGACGTTGCCTAAAACTTCTAGAGGAGATTTATTGGCGATACATTCCTGTGGTGCTTATGGTGAGGTAATGGCATCACAATACAATTTAAGAAAACTACCAAAAGCTATTTATTAAATATTAGTTTAAACTAATTGTATTCCAGCGTCAATTAAATGAGCAACTTTAGGCTTTGTTTGTTTTAAGTTTTGAAGATATTCTAAGACCTTATTGTCTTTGGTCAATTCATAAATCTCTAATACTAATAACCAATCTGAAGGATAATCATTTTTTATGTTTTCAAAAATGAATAACAGCTGTTCCTTATTTGTTGAAGTATAAGTTTTTCTGATGTTTCTTACTTCAACATATAAAGAGTTTAATTGCTTTTCTTTTTCAGAAGATCCAGAAGATATGGTCTTTACCGTACTTGGTTTTTGAATAATAGGAAAGGAATTATAATCTGCTGCTCCCGAAAATGCGGAAACTATTTCTTTTCCAACCGCCATGTCAAAATCACCCATTTCTGGAGAGAATAAAACTTCGTTTTTATAAGTAACCGTACATTCTGTAAACTGAATCAACATGAGCTCTCCACGTAAATTCCGAATTCCTGTTACATTAAGACCTTTAACTATAATACCACTTTCAAATTCGAATGAAATAGGTTTTCCATCGTAAAAGTTATAGGCTTGCAAATCTCTAGGGCCCATATTCTCTATGGCGAGATTGATGCCCTTTAATTTTCCTAGTGGGGAGCTAAATCCGTTTTTATGTGCTGCAACTCCGTGACCTATAACTTCTTTTTCTCGGTAAGAAAGAGCTGTTGCACCTTCTGTTTTAAAGAAAACCACCTCATTATCTTCGTTTTTTATTTTTTGACTAAACACTCCAGAAATTTGAAGCCCAGTACTCAATTCTATAGTTCCAATTTGTTTGGATTCAATTAGTTTTTTAAGACCGCGCCAACCTCCTTTTCGTACTGCCATGGTATTGGCAAATTCCTCTAGTACTTCTTGTAAATATGCAAAATCTGGAGTAACATAAAGCTGAGGTTGTGGCTTGGTAATATCGAATCCTTGGTATGCAGCATCTATGGTATATGGAATTTTTTTCACCTCGTCTTTTAAACACCATTCACTTTCTCCAATAGAGGATAATAAACCAGCACCATAAATTTTTGGGTCGTTTATGTTTCCTACCAATCCATATTCTACAGTCCACCAATGAAGGTTTCTTATCAATGCAATTTCAGATGGGGGAACGTCTTTGTTTTGTAATTCTTCTACTTTTTTCTCAATAGATTCTATTATTGTTTCTGAAATACCATCTGCTTCTTTCAAAATTGATAACTCTCGAATCGCTTCGTATATTTCTATATCATGTGCGCTGGAAATAGCTTTGGCACCAATTTCTCCAAATCGTCTTAAATATTCAGCATAGTCAGGACTTGCAATAATTGGCGCATGACCAGCACCTTCATGAATAATATCTGGTGCAGGGGTATATTCTATATTTTCTAACTGTCTAATATCACTAGCAATAACCAATACTTTATAAGCTTGAAATTCCATAAAAGCATTTGGAGGAATAAAGCCATCTACAGCAACTGCAGCCCAACCAATTTCTTTTAGAATGCGGTTCATACCATACATCGATGGGATTTCATCAATAGAAATTCCAGTCTTTTCTAAGCCATGCCTATAACTTTCATGCGCCACTTTTGAAAGATAATCCACATTTTTTCGCATTACAAAACGCCATACCGCTTGATTGATTGGTGTGTATTGCTCATAATCTTGAGGCTTCATAAACTGCTTCAAATGTGGAGGCAATCTGTCGAGTAATGGGTTGGATGTAATGGTATTGCTCATAAGATCAAAAATAGAATTTTCTTATTAATTCTATCTTTCAGAATTGAAAATAAAAAAAGAAATAATACCTTGCAATTTCTATGAGCCCTACACCCCGTAAATTAGAAATTATCACCGCTGCTTCCACCCTTTTTAAAGAAAAAGGATATAGTGCAGTTACGATGCGGGATATTGCAAAAGCATTGGGGATAAAAGCAGCAAGTCTTTATAATCATATTAAAAACAAAGAGGAGATACTTACTTTTATTATCATTTCCTTGGCAGAAGAATTTATTAAAGGAATTGCGCTAATTAAAAATAGAGATTCTAGTTCTGTAGAAAAATTAAAGCAAATAATAACTTTACATGTAGAGATTGCAAGCAATAATACCAATGGGATGGCTTCTTTAAATAACGATTGGATGCATTTAAAAGATGAATTAGATCATTATTTGAATTTAAGAGTAGATTATGAAGACTCTTTTAGAGAAATTATTAAAGAGGGAATTGAAAAAAATGAATTCAAGAATTTAAACCCCGATATTATGTTGTTCTCAGTTCTATCGACCTTACGATCTTTATATATCTGGATACCTCTAAAAGAAGATATGGACCCTTCTGTATTAGCCTCTAATTTAAGCGAGGTTCTGTTAAAAGGAATTAACAAATAAATAGTAAATATTTGCTATCTTTGTATCGTAAACTAACAAGCGTTAGTTAAATTTAATCGATATAATTTTGGCGAAATTTCATACCCTAGAAGTAAAAGATATTTATAAAGATACCGAGGATTGCTCGGTGATAGATTTTACTATTCCTGAAGAATTAAAATCTGTATTTAAATACAAGCAAGGACAATATTTAACTTTACGAACTACTATAAACGATGAAGATCTTCGTCGTTCTTATAGCTTGTGTTCAAGTCCTATAGATAATGAATGGAAAGTAGCTGTAAAGCAAATACCCGAAGGGAAGTTTTCAACTTTTGTAAACCAAAACTTGAAAAAGGGAGATACTTTAGAAGTTATGAAACCTATGGGTAGGTTTGGGACTCCTATTTCTGAAACCCCAAAAAACTATATATTTTTTACTGCTGGAAGTGGGGTTACTCCAATTCTATCTATGATTAAAACACATTTGGCCAAAGAGCCGAATAGCACCTTCAAATTGTTTTATTTGAACCGTACAGTTAAATCGATTATCTTTAAAGAAGAAATTGAACAACTTAGGAATCAGTATTTTGGAAGATTGGAAGTGTTTTATTTTCTAACGAAGGAGTTTAGAGATATTGACTTATTCAATGGAAGGTTTACCAGAGAAAAAATGGCAACTATTTTTGATAAATTGGTAGATGTTTCTGAATTGGACGAATGCTTTCTTTGTGGCCCTGAAGAAATGGTCTTTATGGTAAAAGAAGAAATGGTAAAAGCTGGGATGCCTTCAGAAAATATTCATTTTGAATTATTTGTAACTGGACTTTCTAAGGAAAATAGTCTAGCAAATAAGCCTTTAGTAAAGAAAGAAACAGAAGGAGTAGCGGTTACGATTATAGATGGAGGAAAAGAGTTTCATTTTGATATGACTAAGGATTATGGGAATGTTTTGGATGCTGCGTTAGGAGCCGGAGCAGATTTACCATTTGCATGTAAGGGTGGGGTTTGTAGTACTTGTAAATGTAGATTAGTCGAAGGGTCGGTTGATATGAAAATTAATTATGCTTTAGACGAAAATGAAGTAGCACAAAAACTTGTATTAAGTTGCCAAGCGGTTCCAACCACAAAAAAGATTGTTTTAGATTTTGATGTATAATATCAAAATCCATTATATATATTGAAAATAAAAACTGTAATTCAACTCGCTATAAGCCAATAGGTAAAAGCCATAAAGATGAGACAAATGAGTGAAGAACAAATAAAAAATTTAGAAAATCAATTTGAAGCACGAATAGCTCGTGATGAGAAAATCGAACCTAAAGATTGGATGCCAGAGAAATATCGCAAAACGCATATTAGACAAATGTCTCAACATGCGCATTCCGAAATTGTTGGTATGCTGCCGGAAGGAAATTGGATTTCAAGAGCTCCTACATTAAGGCGTAAGGTTGCTTTATTAGCAAAAGTACAAGATGAAGCTGGCCATGGATTGTATTTGTATTCGGCAACGGAGACATTAGGTATATCTCGGGAAGAAATGTATGAGCAATTGCATACTGGAAAGGCTAAATATTCGAGTATTTTTAATTATCCAACGATAACATGGGCAGATATGGGGGCTATAGGTTGGTTGGTTGATGGCGCAGCTATCATCAATCAAGTTCCTCTTTGTAATACTTCTTATGGACCTTATGCAAGAGCAATGGTTCGGGTGTGTAAGGAAGAAAGCTTTCACCAACGGCAAGGATATGAAATCATGATAAAATTGGCAAATGGAACCCCTGAACAAAAGGATTTAGCACAAGATGCTTTAAATCGTTGGTGGTGGCCAAGTCTGATGATGTTAGGACCAAAAGATGCAGAATCTATTCATACAGAACAATCTATGAAATGGAAATTAAAGCGTAAATCTAATGATGACTTACGACAACAATTTATAGATCAAACGGTTCCGCAAGCAAAATTGATAGGCCTTACCATTCCTGACTCAGATTTAAAATGGAATGAAGAACGAGGAAGTTATGACTTTGGGGAAATTAATTGGGATGAGTTTTGGCAAGTAGTTAAAGGTCATGGGCCTTGTAATAAAGAACGAATGAAAGCAAGAGTTGGGGCCTGGGAAGAAGGGAAATGGGTGCGTGATGCTGCAATGGAACATGCTGAAAAGAAACAAATAAGAAAACAAAAACAAGCCATATAAAAAATATTTTATGTCAACAAAAAACTGGCCACTTTGGGAAATCTTCGTAAGAAGTAAAAACGGAATAGAACATAGGCACTTTGGAAGTTTGCACGCAGCAGATGAAGAAATGGCTTTAGAGAATGCAAGGGATGTATATACAAGACGAAACGAAGGTGTAAGTATTTGGGTGGTAGAATCCAAACACATAACCGCTTCAAATCCTGAGAATAATGGTGAATTATTTGAACCTGCTCAAGATAAAGTTTATCGCCATCCAACCTTTTACAATTTACCAGACGAAGTAAAACACATGTAAAGATGAAATTGAAACTGAAATCGAAAAAAAGGTGAAATCGAATGCATGAGCGATAAAAAATTTGATTTAACCGAACGTTTGGAAGATTTTGCAGCTTCAATTATTGTGTTGTATGATAAAAAACCAATGACTTATGCAGGGGATTATCTAGCAAAACAACTTATTAGGTCATCTTGTTCTTCAGCTTTAAATTATGGAGAAGCTTTAGGAGCAGGAACTGATAAGGATAAAATTAATAAGCTAAGAATTTGCTTGAAAGAATTAAGAGAAAGTTTAAGGAATTTGAATATTCAGTCGAAGGCTAATTTATTTTCAGAAGAAAGTATTTCAAAATTGAAAGATGAAAATGACCAGCTAATTCGAATTATAGTAACGAGAATTAAAAATATTAATTGAAGGATTTCGATTTCAAACTCAACTTCAATTTCAATTTAAAATTTATGAAAGAGAATTTATATAAATACATTCTTGGTATCGCAGATAACAGTCTAATCCTAGGCCAACGCATGGGAGAACTCTGCGGTCATGGGCCAAGTTTAGAAACGGATATCGCTTGTACTAATATCTCCTTAGATTTATTTGGACAAGTTCGGAGCTATTTTCAATATGCTGCAAAAATTGCAGGGGATAAAAGAACCGAAGATGATATAGCAATGCTTCGAAAAGAACGCGAATATAAAAATGTATTATTGGTAGAACAACCAAATACAAACTTTGCTTATACTATTGGGCGTCAATTTTTATTTGATGTTTATCATTTAGCTTTTTTAACGGAACTACAAAAAAGTAACGATTTTACACTATCTGCAATTGCTAAAAAATGTATTAAAGAAGTGAGTTATCACGTGCGTTTTTCAACTGATTGGGTGAAACGCTTAGGTGACGGTACCTCAGAAAGCAATGAGAAAATGCAAGAGGCTATTAATGATTTATGGACCTATACGGATGAATTATTTCATCAAACCGAAGCGGATAAGGCTATGGTTTCAGAAAGCATAGGGGTGGATGTTATCAAACTTAAAGAGGCTTATTATAAACGTGTAAACGACCTTTTAGAAGAAGCAACACTTGAAATTCCTGAATCTAAATGGTTTCAAAAAGGAGGTAAAGAAGGAGTTCATACAGAACATTTAGGGTATTTATTAAGTGATTTGCAATATATGCAGCGCGCTTATCCGAATATGGAATGGTAGTATGACAACGGTAGAACAAAATATCGACCAAACTTTAATTTCAATACTAGAACAGGTTTCTGATCCAGAAATTCCAGTGTTGTCGATTATGGATATGGGAGTGGTGCGTTCTGCAATAATCAAAAATAATATTGTAGAGGTTGAAATAACACCAACTTATAGTGGCTGTCCAGCAATGGATGTTATCGGAGATGATATTATCGCTGCATTTTCTGCCATAGGAAAGAAAGCGAATGTTGAATTAATCCTATCCCCAGCTTGGACTACAGATTGGATTACTTCAAAAGGGAGAAAAGCATTGGAAGATTATGGTATAGCAGCCCCTTTAAATGCAATCGCTGATAAGGAAGCATTACTTGGAGATAAAAAATTAGTGAAATGCACTAATTGTGGTTCAACAAATACAAAAGTGGTAAGTCAATTTGGATCTACCGCATGTAAGGCATTATTTAAATGCGAAACATGTGAAGAACCTTTCGATTATTTTAAATGTCTGTAATTCCTTTAAAGGAAACTTTACAAGAAAATCAAAACATGAATAAAAGTATATTAGTAAAAATTGAAAATAGTGTTGCTTTTATAACACTTAATAGGCCCGAAGTTTTCAATAGTTTTAACAGAGAAATGGCTTTGTTACTTCAAAGTACTTTAGACGAATGCGAATCTAATTCAGAAGTAAGAGCTATTGTTTTAACGGGTAATGGCAAAGCATTTTGTGCGGGTCAAGATTTAAAAGAAGTGACAACACCGGAATTAAATCCTGGTTTTAAAAAGATTTTAGAAGAGCATTACAATCCTATAATTACAAGAATAAGAAATACAAATAAACCAATAATCGGAGCTGTAAATGGAGTAGCTGCAGGAGCAGGAGCTAATATTGCATTGGCTTGCGACATCGTAGTTGCTTCAGAAAAGGCTAGTTTCATTCAAGCTTTTAGTAAAATTGGTTTGGTTCCCGATAGTGGTGGAACTTTCTTTTTACCTCGCTTGATCGGTTTTCAAAAAGCCTCCGCATTAATGATGTTAGGGGATAAAGTTACTGCCGAAGAAGCAGAAGACTTAGGGATGATTTTTAAAGTAATTCCTTTTGAAGGATTTGATACAGAAGTTGAAAAACTAGCTCTTAAATTAGCAAATATGCCTACCAAGGCACTTGGTTATATTAAAGAATTATTAAATAAATCGATGAATAATACTTTGGAAGAGCAATTGGATTTAGAAGGAAAACTGCAAATTGAATCTGCCCAATCTGAAGATTATTCTGAAGGAGTAAATGCTTTTATGGAAAAAAGGAAGCCAGTTTTCAAAGGGAAATAATGAATAAAGAAACTTTGATACAAGTACATGAAAAAGTGAAACCTTATGTTCACCGGACCCCTGTACTTACTTCTGAGTTAATAAATGATATGTGTGGAAGTAAAATCTTTTTTAAATGTGAGAATTTCCAAAAAATGGGCGCATTTAAAATGAGAGGAGCGGCCAATGCTATATTATCGCTTTCTGAGGAAGAAAGACAACGTGGAGTCGTTACACATTCCTCCGGTAATTTTGCACAAGCGGTTTCTTTAGCAGCACAAAAATTAGATGTAAAAGCTTATATCGTAATGCCTGAAAATGCACCACAAGTAAAAAAGAATGGTGTTAAGACCTACGAAGGTGAAATTATAGAATGTGAATCTACACCACAAGCTAGAGAAGCTACAGCTAATAGAATAAAAGAAGAAAAAGGAGCAGCATTTTTACATCCTTCTAATCAAGATGAGGTGATTTATGGCAATAGTACTGCTGCTATTGAATTATTAGAAGAATTTCCAGAATTAGATATAATTATAACACCGATTGGTGGTGGTGGATTGATTGCAGGAACAGCACTAGCAGCACATCATTTTTCAAAAAACTGTAAAGTGATTGGAGGAGAGCCGATGGAAGCCGACGATGCCTATCGATCTTTGATTTCTGGTAAAATAGAAACAAACGATAGTTTTCATACCGTCGCTGATGGTTTACGAACCCATTTAGGAGATCGTAATTTTCCGATTATTCAAAAGTATATCGAAAAAATTATCAGAGTAGAAGAAGAGGAAATTGTAAATGCAATGCGATTAATTTGGGAGCGTTTAAAAATTATTATTGAACCTTCCAGTGCAGTCCCTTTTGCAGCATTATTAAAAGAAAAAAATGAGTTTAAAAACAAAAACGTCGGAATCATCATCTCTGGTGGAAATGTAGATTTAAAAAATCTCCCGTTTTAAAAATAATATATGAACGTAGGTATAATAGGAAGTGGAACTATGGGAAGCGGTATAGCACAAGTTGCTGCTACTGCTGGTTGTTTGGTGAATTTATACGACACCAATCAAATAGCTTTAGATAAAGCCAAAGCATCCCTTGAGAAAATACTAAATCGATTGATTGAAAAAGGTCGAATCGATACGGATGAAAAAAGCCGAATTCAGAATAATATCAACTATGTAAGTTCTTTAAAAGAATTGGGTGAATCTAATTTGACTATAGAAGCGATTATTGAAAATCTGGATATTAAACAAAAAGTGTTTTCAGAATTGGAAACTTTTGTTTCTAAAGAATGTATCATAGCATCTAACACTTCCAGTTTGTCAATAGCTTCTATAGCTGCCTCATTAAAAAAACCAGAACGTTGTGTTGGAATTCACTTTTTTAATCCAGCACCATTGATGAAGTTAGTGGAAGTAATTCCTGCGATTCAAACCTCCTATGAGGTGCTTGAAACAACAATAGATACCATATCTAGTTGGAAAAAAATAGTATCTATCGCTAAAGATACCCCTGGTTTTATTGTAAACAGAGTTGCAAGACCATTTTATGGGGAAGCTTTGCGTATTTATGAAGAAGGTTTAGCTGATTTTGCTACAATAGATCATAGTATAAAAACATTAGGCGGTTTTCGTATGGGACCATTTGAATTAATGGATTTTATAGGTAACGATGTAAATTACACGGTAACAGAAACGGTTTTTAATGCTTTTTATCAAGATCCGAGATACAAGCCTTCATTTACACAAAAGCGTTTTTCTGAAGCAGGTTATTTAGGACGAAAATCTGGAATTGGTTATTATGAATATGATGATAACGGTAGGCCTGTCATTTCGAAGGAAGATAAAAAATTATATAATAGTGAGTTGTCTCAACAAATCTTTGATAGAGTTTTAGTGATGTTAATTAATGAAGCAGCAGATGCCTTGTTTTGGAAGATAGCATCCGCAGAAGATATTGATAATGCCATGACTAAAGGGGTTAACTATCCAAAAGGTTTATTGGCTTGGGCAGATGAAAAAGGAATCGAATGGTGTGTAAATACCATGGATAGTTTATATGATGAGTATCATGAAGATCGTTATCGTTGTTCGCCTTTATTGCGTAAAATGAATCGAGAAAATAAAAACTTCTTTTCATGAAAGGAGAATTAATACCTTATAAAATGTTAAGTCAAGATGCGTATAGTCGGGGGCTAGGTATCGAAATATTAGAATCTGAAATAGGGAGGTGTAAATTAGGCTTGACGATTCGAAAAGAAATGTTGAATAGTATGGGTAAAGCACATGGAGCAATTACTTATGGTTTAGCGGATACTGCATTTGGATTTACAGCAAATACACATGGAAAGTATGCAGTTTCGATCGAAACTTCCATAAATCATATTGAAGCTCTAGAACTAGGAGATTATATTACAGCTGAAGCCACACTGGACCTTCAAAAAACTAAAGTTGGATTTAATATAGTAGAAGTAAAACGAGGAAACGAATTAGTAGCACTTTTTAAAGGAGTGGTTTATAGAACCTCAAAAGATTGGAAAGAATAATGAAAGAAGCATATATCATAGATGGTGTTCGCACACCAATTGGAAATTATAAAGGAACCTTGTCAGCTGTTCGTACTGATGATTTAGGGGCATTAGTAATTTCAGAAATTGTAAAACGAAATCCGAATATACCAAAAGAAGCTTATGATGATGTCATCATGGGTTGTGCAAATCAAGCAGGAGAAGACAACCGTAATGTTGCTCGTATGTCATCCTTATTAGCAGGCTTGCCTTTTACAGTTCCAGGAGAAACTGTAAACAGACTTTGTAGCTCAGGATTATCAGCAATTATCCACGCGAATAGAGCTATAAAAGCTGGTGATGGAGATCTGTTTATTTCTGGAGGTGTTGAAAATATGACCCGCGGACCCTACGTAATCGCAAAACCATCTACCGGTTTTGGTGGAGATTCTAAAATGTATGATTCCACCTTTGGCTGGCGTTTTATCAATCCAAGAATGAAGGAATTATATGGCGTTGATGGAATGGGTAATACCGCTGAAAACTTAGTAGAAAAATATAATATTTCTCGTGAAGATCAAGATAAGTTCGCTTATTGGAGTCAAATGAAAGCTACAAAAGCTCAAGAAAATGGGCGACTTGCAAAAGAAATTGTTACTGTAGAAATTCCACAAAGGAAAAAAGATCCTATTCAATTTTCAAAAGATGAATTTGTGAAACCTTCCTCTTCATTAGAAGTCTTAGGGAAATTAAGAGCAGCATTCAAAAAAGAAGGAGGAAGTGTTACTGCTGGAAATTCTTCAGGATTAAATGATGGAGCAGCTGCGACTATTATTGCTTCAGAAGATGCCGTAAAAAAATATAATTTAAAGCCTATAGCAAGAATAGTTAGTTCTGCTGTAGTGGGAGTAGAACCAAGAATAATGGGAATTGGCCCTGTGGAGGCATCTAATAAAGCATTAGCTAAAGCAGGATTGAGCCTGGAAGATATGGATGTGATTGAGCTTAATGAAGCATTTGCAGCACAAGCATTAGCTTGTACTAGGGCTTGGGGTTTAGCAGATGACGATTCTCGAATTAATCCAAATGGAGGTTCTATAGCAATTGGACATCCATTGGGAGTTACGGGAGCTAGAATAACTTATTCAGCAGCATTGGAGTTACAAGAAACAAAGAAACAATATGCATTAGTAACTATGTGTATTGGTGTAGGACAAGGATATGCGGCAATTATAGAACGCGTGTAAAAAAAAGAATAACGAATTTTAAAAGATATTCAATTGAAAACACAACATTATACAAAAGGCCAGTGGCTAGAAGGTAAGGGAGAGGGAGTCCCTGTTTACGATTCGATAACCGGAGATCAATTTACAAGTACTACGGTAGAGGGATTAGATGTAGCGTCTATTCTTCAATATGGTAGAGAAAAAGGAAATGTACTTCGTAAAATGACTTTTCAGGAACGAGGAAATATGCTTAAAAAACTAGCATTTTACCTTATTAAAAAGAAACAAGCTTTTTATGAGCTTAGTTATCGTTCTGGAGCTACTAAGGTGGATAGTTGGATTGATATTGAAGGGGGTTTTGGTAATTTATTTGCCAATGCATCTCTTCGGAAATTATTTCCAAATCAATCTTTTCATGTAGAAGGCGATCCCATCGATTTATCCCGTGGAGGTAGATTTATGGCGCATCATATCATGGTGCCAAAAGAAGGAGTTGCGGTTCATATTAATGCTTTTAATTTTCCTGTTTGGGGAATGTTAGAAAAATGTGCTGTTAATTGGATGGCAGGTATGCCAGCTGTAGTATTGCCAGCGCCACAAACGGCTTATTTAACCGAAGCGGTTGTAAGAGAAATTATAGCCTCAGGTATTATACCAGAAGGAGCACTTCAGTTAATCAGTGGTACTGCAAAAGATATTCTAGATACGGTAGGCTCTCAAGATGTGATCACTTTTACGGGATCTGCAGCTATTGGTAGAAAACTAAAAAATCACCCTCAATTAATTGAAGAATCGGTGCCTTTTACGATGGAAGCAGATTCTTTAAATGCATCTATTTTAGGGGAAGATGCAGTTCCAGGAACTCCGGAATTCGATATATTTGTCAAGGAAGTACGAAAGGAAATGACCGTTAAATGCGGGCAGAAATGTACGGCAATAAGAAGAATTATAGTCCCTGAGAAACTAATAGAAGATGTACAGATAGCTCTTGGAAAAGCTTTGGATAAAGTAACCATTGGCGATCCTCGATTAAAGGAAGTGCGTATGGGATCTTTAGTAAGTGAACAACAACGAAATTCAGTTAGAGAGCAGGTAAGCAAGATTGCAAGAACAGCGAAAATCGTTTATGGATCTTTAGAGGAGGTAACTACTATAGGAGCAGATTCCAAAAAGGGAGCTTTTATGAGCCCAATTTTACTTCGGGAAGATGATCCATTTAAAAATGAAGCAGCACATATTAATGAGGCTTTTGGTCCAGTAAGTACTATAATGCCTTATAAGAACTTAGAAGATGCGATTACATTGGCTAAAATGGGTAAGGGTTCCTTAGTGAGTTCTATCATAACTAATGACAATAATATAGCACGAGATTATACGGTTAATGCAGCATCCCATCATGGGCGAATTTTAATTCTAAATAGAGATAGTGTAAAAGAAAGTACAGGACATGGTTCGCCACTTCCTAGTTTAGTTCATGGAGGTCCTGGACGTGCTGGAGGAGGTGAAGAAATGGGAGGTATGCGTGGTGTAAAACACTATTTACAGCGTTGTGCAATTCAAGGCTCCCCAACAAGTCTTACTGCGGTTACCGATATTTATCAACCTAAAGCTGACTATAAAGAGACCGAAAAACATCCTTTTGCATACCATTGGGAAGATATTAAGGCTGGAATGTCCTTAAAAACACATAAACGTACCATAACAGATGGCGACATCGTGAATTTTGCTAACCTTACTTGGGATCACTTTTATGCACATACCGATATTACCTCTTTGGAAGGAAGTATTTTTGAAAAAAGAACTGCACATGGTTATTTTATTATAGCAGCTGCAGCTGGTTTGTTTGTATATCCAAATAAGGGCCCTGTAGCCGCTAATTACGGATTAGAAGAATGCAGATTCCTTCGTCCTATTTATCATAATGACACAGTCTATGTAAGGCTTACTTGCAAAGAAAAAGTGGATAGAGATTCTCCAGGAAAAGAACTTCCTTGTGGAATTGTTAAATGGTATGTTGAGGTTTTTGATGCGGAAGATGAATTGGTAGCTATTGCAACTATTCTGACGATGGTTCAGAAAAAGCAAACCGTTTTTACTGAAATGACATCAGACACTATAGCAATGTATTTAAAAGGGCTTAGGGAAAATACGAAAGCAAAATGGGGGATTTTAACGCCACAGCATATGTTGGAGCATATAGAGTTTACTTATAGAATTGCTTCTGGAGAAATACAAAATTTTGAAGTTGCAACTCCTGAAAAGTATATAGAAAAATCTCAAGAGATGCTTTATAATTATGAGCCAATGGGGAAAGGGTTTGATTTTCCATTATCTAAAAAAGGGGTATTAGAAGATTTGAAACATGAAAATTTAGAAGTAGCAAAAGCAAAATTTATAGAAGCTAGAGCTGAATACTTATCATATTTTAAAGAAAATCCAGAAGCACTCATGAACAATGTAGTTTTTGGAGAATTAAATAAATTTGAATGGTATTTATTGGAGCGTAAGCATCTTAATTATCATTTTGAACAGTTTGGATTAATATAAACAATGTCAATGCGCACTTGTTGCGTATGCGTATTGTTTGAAACGAAAATATAAATCGTATTGATTGATAAAAGAGCATAAATATTATACATATATCTTAACACATAATAGAAACCATATCTTTTATGTAGGGGTGACAAATAATATTGAAAGAAGAGTTTTTGAACATAGAAATGGAACTTATGGTTCTCATGTTGGGAAATTCAATATTAAAAAATTAGTTTATTTTGAAGTACATCAATGGATTCAAGAAGCTATAAAAGAGAAAAAATTATTAAAAAGTGGAAAAGGCAATGGAAGATAAGTGTCATAACAGATCAAAACCCAAATTGGAGGGATTTAAGTGCTGATTGGGATCTTTCAAAATTTAATGAAGTTAAATATTAAACGAATCCGCAATAAATGCGGATTAACATAGAATCATGACAAAACCATACGTTAAGCAAACAATAAATAACGGAATTTCAACAATTGAATTCTTTCACCCTGCTCATAATAGTTTGCCAGGGAATATACTGGCAGAATTGGTTACAAATATCCATGAAGCTGGAAAAAATGAAAATGTAAAAGTTATCATTTTAAAAAGTGGAGGAGAACGTACTTTTTGTGCTGGTGCCAGTTTTAAAGAACTAATTAGTATTGATGATGCCGAAACAGGGAGAGTATTCTTTTCTGGTTTTGCTAATGTCATCAATGCGATGCGAAAATGTCCAAAGTTTATTATTGGACGAATTCAAGGGAAAACTGTTGGCGGTGGAGTAGGTATAGCATCTGCAACCGATTATTGTATGGCAACTAAGTTTGCTTCCATTAAATTAAGTGAACTTAATGTTGGGATTGGCCCATTTGTAGTTGGTCCAGCTGTGGAACGAAAATTAGGTTTAACAGGAATGTCGCAAATAGCGATTGATGCAAATTCTTTTTACGATGCGGAATGGGCAAGACAAAAAGGGCTTTTTACGAAAGTTTTTGAAACTACGGAAGCATTAGATAAAGCGGTTCAAACATTTGCGGAAAGTTTATGTACTTATAACCCTGATGCCATGCAAGAAATGAAAAAAGTTTTTTGGAGAGGTACTGAAGATTGGGATGTATTATTAGCGGAACGAGCTGCGATTAGTGGACGTTTGGTATTAAGTGAGTTTACAAAAGAAAAATTAAAAGGATTTAAATAAAGCTATTGTCATTCAGAGCGTGGTCACTGAGCGTAGTCGAAGTGTCGCGAAGAATCTAAATTTGTAGAGGTTCCTCCTTCGTCGGAATGATAAATGAACAACGACAGTCAAGAAATATGATATACAGTTTTAAAGGACATATCCCAGTAGTTCATGAGAGTAGTTTTGTGCATCCACTAGCAGCGGTTACCGGAAATGTTATTATTGGTAAAGATTGTTATATCGGTCCTGGTGCTGCAATACGTGGCGATTGGGGCGAGATAATTTTAGAAGATGGAGTAAATGTTCAAGAAAACTGTACCATACATATGTTTCCTGGAAAAACCATTGTTTTAAAAGAAGGGTCACATGTGGGACATGGCGCTATTATTCACGGAGCAAATTTGGGCTATAATTGCCTTATTGGGATGAATGCGGTTCTTATGGATGATGTGCAAATAGGAGATGAATGTATTGTAGGAGCGATGACTTTTATAAAAGGCGAAACGATTATACCAAACAGAAAATTAGTAGTAGGTAATCCTGGAAAAGTAATCAAAGAGGTTACCGACGAAATGATGGAATGGAAAACAGCTGGCACTAAATTGTACCAACAACTACCATCCGATTGTCATGAGAGTTTAAAAGAAGTGGAAGCCTTAAGAGAGATTCCAAAGAATAGACCCAAACAAGAAGATTTTTATAAAACATTGGCTGAAATAAAAAATAAAAAATAAACGTATAATGTCATTCAGAGCGAAAGCGAAGAATCTTTAAAAAAGATTGCCACGTCGCTTTACTCCTCGCAATGACAATTAACAAACATTAGTTAATAAGAAATGTCAGAGTATAAATTCAAAATGCCTAAACTAGGCGAAAGTATTACCGAAGCTGCCATTATAAAATGGTTTAAAAACATTGGGGATACTATTGAAGAAGATGAAATATTACTGGAAGTAGCTACAGATAAAGTAGACTCTGAAGTGCCATCCTTAGTTTCTGGAGTGATTACAGAACTTCTATATAAACAAAATGAGGTTATCAAAATTGGAGAAACGATAGCGATTATAACAACAGACGGTAAGGAGCCAAAAATAAAAGAGAAACCAAGTCAAAAAAAATCTACTAAAAAAGAAAGTAAACCTATTAAAAAGGCACCCTCTTCTGTTACGTCCACCTCTTTTAATGTTCCCAACTCTAATCTATATTTTTCGCCTCTTATAACGAGTATTGCCAAAGAGCAACATATAAGTTTTGAAGAGTTAGCTAGAATACCTGTTTCAGGAAAGGATGCACGCCTTCGGAAAAGTGATTTAATGAAATATATTGAGGAAGGGCGTCCATTTAAATTTGCACAACCTATTTCTTCAGAAAGTGGTTTTAAAATACCAGATTTAAAATTTGACAAGGGGAAAGGAAAGATTGTTGAAATGGATCGTATGCGTCAAATGATAGCCGATCATATGGTTTTTAGCAAGCATACTTCCCCCCATGTTACTGCTTATGTGGAAGCGGATTTAACCGAAATGGTGATTTGGAGAAATAAGGAGAAAGTCAATTTTCAGAAAAAGCACCATGAAAAATTGACCTTTACACCTTTGTTTATTGAAGCCGTAGCAAAAGCAATTGTAGATTTCCCTATGATCAATTCTTCCTTAGATGGAAAAAATATTATCGTAAAAGAAGAAATTAATATTGGGATGGCAGCAGCATTGCCAAGTGGAAACTTAATTGTTCCCGTAGTAAAAAATGCAGATAAGAAGAATTTAGTCGAACTAGCTTCATCTATAAATTCCCTTTCTAATAAGGCGAGAGAAAATAAACTAAAAGTAGACGATACCGCAGGCAGTACCTTTACAATTTCTAATGTAGGAACTTTTGGTTCTGTAATGGGGACTCCTATTATAAATCAGCCAGAAGCGGCTATTCTAGCAACAGGAATTATAAAAAAGCGAGCGGAAGTTATGGAAAGAGAAGATGGAGATACGATTGAAATTAGACAAATGATGTATCTGTCCTTATCCTTTGACCATAGAATTGTGGATGGATTTTTAGCGGGTTCTTTTTTAAGAAGAATTGCAGACTATATGGAGGATTTTAATACTAACAGAGAAATATAATACTTTGTCATTCTGAATTTAATTCAGAATCCAAAAGTAAAAAAATAATGTCATAATGGATTCTGGATCAAGCCCAGAATGACAAAAAAACAACAATAATAAATAAAGCGATGAAAAATATAACGATTACAAAAGCGGAACAGTCAAAATTAAGTGAATTAGATTTTGATAATATTCCATTAGGAAAAATATTTACAGATCATATGTTTATCTGTGATTATGAGGATGGAGAATGGCAAAATCCAAGAATTGAGCCTATTAAAGAAATAGGAACTCATCCAGCGACCATGGCTTTACATTACGGTCAAGCTATTTTTGAAGGAATGAAAGCTACTCTAGATAGTAATGGAATTCCTTTATTATTTCGTCCTGATAAGAATGCTGCAAGACTTAACTTTAGTGCAGATAGAATGGGGATGCCAAGCTTCCCAGAAGATCTTTTTGCTGAAGGTTTAAAGAAGTTGGTAAAACTAGAAAGTAGTTGGATTCCTCCTCAAGAAGGATCTGCGATGTACCTAAGACCTTTTATGTATGCTGATGAACATTTTATAGGAATGAGAGCCGCAACGAGTTATAAGTTTATTATTATTTGTTCCCCTGCAGGACCTTATTTTAGTGAGCGAATTAAACTATTTGCTGAGAAAAAATACATTCGAGCAGCAACGGGAGGAACTGGGGAAGCTAAGGCGGCTGGTAATTATGCAGCAGCAATAAAACCAACAGAAAATGCTAAAGCAAAAGGATACAATCAAGTGCTTTGGTTAGATGCATTTGAGCATAAATATATTCAGGAAGTAGGGACGATGAATATCTTCTTTAAGATAGCTGGAGAAATCATTACTCCTTTTAGAGATGGTAATATTTTAGATGGAATTACACGAATGAGTGTCATCGATTTATTGAGAGATAAAGGATTTGAAGTTACCGAAAGACCGATCACTATTGATGAGGTGAAAGAGGCTTCAGAAAATGGAAGTTTAGAAGAAGCTTTTGGAACTGGAACTGCTATAGGAATTGCTTATATCCAGGAAATTGGAACGGACGAAGGTACTATTCATGTATCCGACGAAAGCCCTGTGGCAGAAGATGTAAATGACACCTTAAACAGTATAAAAATTGGTACTATAGAGGATAAATTTTCTTGGATGGTTCCAGCAGAATAATAAATATTTTAATCTAATCCTTTGTCAACTTGAATTTGATTCAGTAGATAGAAATAATGAATGAATCACTTTGTCATCCTGAACTTGATTCAGGATTCAAACTGTAACTAAAATGTCAAAAAGAAATTATCAATTCTATGTATATATAATTTCAAATATGAAGAATGGAACATTATATATTGGAATGACAAATAATATGGAAAGGAGAATGTATGAGCATAAAAATGGTTTGATTGAAGGGTTTTCAAAAAGATATAGATTGAGTAAATTAGTTTATTTTGAATTTTATCAGTTTGTGAATGATGCAATTAAAAGGGAAAAGCAATTAAAAAATTGGAAACGTGATTGGAAAATATCACTTATAGAAAAAGAAAATAAAAGCTGGAATGATTTAGCTTTTGATTGGTTTGATTAATGGTTCCTGAGTCAAGCTCAGGATGACAAAAAACAGAAATCTTAAAAGGAATAAAATATAAACCCTTGGACAAAAAAATAAACAAACAAACTCTTAAAAAAGCATTCTCTAACCTTTGTACTGCAAAGGCAATGACAGAATTGTACGAAGAAAACTTTAAAGAAGTTTCTAAATACGTACATGCTACTTCCAGAGGTCATGAAGTAATTCAGACTGCAATTGGAATGCAACTTTTACCTCAGGATTATGCTTTTCCTTATTATAGGGATGATTCCATGCTATTGGCGATAGGGATGAAACCTTATGATTTAATGCTTCAAGTATTGGCAAAAAAGGACGATCCATTTTCGGGTGGAAGAACCTATTATTGTCATCCAAGTTTACGAGAGGACGATAAACCTAAAATACCACATCAAAGTTCGGCAACAGGAATGCAAACCATTCCTGCAACTGGTGTTGCTTTGGGTTTTTGGTATAAAGAAATTGCAGGAATCAATAATGTCATTCAGAGCGATAGCGAAGAATCTCTACATCCAATAGTAGTTTGCTCTCTAGGAGATGCTTCTGTTACAGAAGGGGAAATCTCTGAAGCATTTCAAATGGCTGCTTTAAAACAGCTTCCTATTTTATATTTAGTACAAGATAACGGTTGGGATATTAGTGCAAATGCTGCGGAAACTAGAGCGCAAAATGCGGCAGAATACGCAAAAGGATTTAAGGGCTTAGAAGCTATTTCTATTGATGGAACCGATTTCGAAGAAAGTTACTCCACTTTAGAAAAAGTTATAAAAACTATTAGAACTGAAAGAAGACCTTTTCTAGTTCATGCGAAAGTACCCTTATTGAATCATCACACTTCTGGAGTACGTATGGAATGGTATCGAGATGATTTAGAGGAGGCTAGGAGCAGAGATCCTTATCCAAAAATGAAAAATCTATTGGGAGACCATAGTTTTTCAGAAAAGGACCTTCAAGAGATTGAAAATTTAGCAATTAAAACAGTTAAGGAAGATTTTAAAAAAGCCTTAAAAGCTGAAGATCCTAAACCTGAGGATTTATTTACTCACGATTTTGCACCCACTCCAATTACAGAAGAAAAAGGTGTAAGAGCTCCAGAAGGAGCAGACAAAGTAGTAATGGTAGATTGTGCTTTGTTTGCTATTGAAGAATTAATGACTAAACACAAAGAATGCCTTTTATATGGACAAGATGTGGGAGCACGTTTAGGGGGTGTTTTTAGAGAAGCTGCAACCCTAGCCCAAAAGTTTGGAGATCATAGAGTTTTCAATACTCCTATACAAGAAGCATTTATTGTTGGAAGTACTGTGGGAATGAGTGCAATTGGTTTAAAACCAATTGTTGAGGTACAATTTGCAGATTATATCTGGCCTGGCTTGAACCAACTATTTACAGAAGTTAGTAGAAGTTGTTATCTCTCAAATGGAAAGTGGCCAGTGTCTATGGTTTTACGAGTTCCAATTGGTGCTTATGGAAGCGGAGGGCCTTATCATTCTTCTTCAGTAGAAAGTGTATTGTCTAATATTCGCGGAATTAAAATTGCATATCCTAGTAATGGAGCCGATCTAAAAGGATTAATGAAAGCGGCATATTACGATCCAAATCCTGTAGTAATATTAGAACATAAAGGCTTGTATTGGAGTAAAGTTCCAGGAACCAAAGGAGCTACATCTGTGGAACCAGCAGAAGATTATGTATTGCCTTTTGGAAAAGCCTGGGTATTACAGGAAATATGGAAGCAAGAGGATGAAGAAACTCTTTCTATTATTACCTATGGAATGGGAGTGCATTGGGCATTAAATGCTTCAGAAGAACTTGGCTTGCAAGATCGAATTGAAGTGGTGGATTTAAGAACCTTGCATCCCCTAGATTATAAAACCGTTTTTAACTCCGTTAAAAAATGTGGAAAATGTTTAGTAGTAACAGAAGAACCTTCAGAGAATAGTTTTTCGAGAGCATTACAAGGTAGAATTCAAGAGGAATGTTTTAGAGAATTAGATGCACCAGTTATGGTTATTGGTAGTGAAAATATGCCTGCAATTCCATTAAATTCAACCTTAGAGAAAACGATGATTCCTTCTACTGAGAAAGTGAAAGCTAAGATATTAGAGTTGCTTGATTATTAAGAGTTTTTTCTAAATCAATTTTAAAACCCCCTTTGCATATGTAGAGGGGGTTTTGATTTATAAGTGTTTAGATAAAGTTTAGAAATAATAACTCAGTCCTAAATTGTATGCACTAGTATCCATCACAAAAGGATAATAAACAAGCTCACCAATACGGAAACTCAAGTCATTTTCATATTCTGTAATGTAACTGAGAGTTAAACCTAAATGTTTTCCATTTTTAAGTTTATATAAAAGGCCCACTTTTGGGATGAAAATACTATTTTGATCTTTATCTTTAAAAGCAATAGTACCCATTTTCCCATCAAAATTATCTGAATTAAACCCATAACCAATACCTAAAAATGGTTGTAAGGTTCCTTTTTTATTAAACAAATATTCAAGTCCAACTGTAATACGATAGGTATTTACATTATAATTTAAGGGAGTAGATCCATTATTATATTGGTTATCCCCAGTAAAATTCATAGAAAAGTCGAAATCGAAATAAAGGTTGCCTTGTAAATTTCCTGTAAACCCAGGAGAAGCAGCCATACCAAGCCCAAGCCCATAACCAGTATTATTAGTTGATTCAAATCCATTTACTGATGTATTGGTAAACTGAGATTGAAATGCAACATAAAACCTATAGGTGTCTGTATTGTGAGTGTTCGCGTTTTTCATTTCATCCTCTGTTGGAGTATAATCACCATATGCACAAGCATTATATTCTGAAACGATTCCTTTTAATATGCGTTCATTTATTTCGTCAGATTTATAAATAATATCTCTAATACTATTACAATCGTTAAAAAGAACCCCTAAAGTCCCTGGTATTTGTGCTTTATCTTCTTCAAGATTGACGATTTTACCGGTACCATTTTCCATTAGGACTAAATAGTCAGAATTGTTTAAATCTGATAAAGATGCTTTACCGCTTTCTAAGGAATGGGCTAAATAGGTGTTGTTCTCAAATGTAATTTTTGAATAATTTCGGCCACTTATGCTTACTTGAGAAATGTTATTAAAGCTGAAGGTCTGAGTGTTTCCGTCTTTTTTTAAGTAGACTTTGTTTTCTGAATTATCAATAGATAAACGTCCTTCAATGGTTTGATTGTCATTGTCGGTAATGCTTCCAGATTTATAAAACTGTGCATTTACAGAAGTGCAAAGCAATACAAGGAAAATAAAATAAATATTTTTCATAAATGATTATATAATGAGGGTTAATATAGTATTAGAATTGGTTTATTTTGTTTCAGAACCAGGAGGATACTGTGCAAGAATCTTTGTCACTATATCCTTAATACGAGCTTCTTTTTTCTCTACTGAACTCATCACAAGATCGCCAACACCAATTCCTTGCCAAACAAGCTCATTTTTATTTCGATCAATTAAATCAATAAATAAAGTTCCTTCTGGAGTAGAGGAAGCATATGTTCCACCTCCGTACCAGCCACCATATCTGTAGCCATATCCGTAACCATAACTATTATAGACATCGATTCGTTCTCTTTCTTTGGTGAATATGCTAATTAACATATCTGGAGTTTCTGAAACGGTCATCCCTTTTAAGGTTAAGTTTGCTTCAATTTCTCGCATAATTCTCTTTTTATCCAGATCAGATATTTTTGCTTTATCTATGCCAGGTTTGTAAAAAGCAAAAGTTTTGTATTTAGAAAAATTGGTTTTAGAGTCATAATCTGAAACCACTCTTACTGTAGAACAAGAAGTAAATACAAATAGTAATAATAGAGGGATAAATTTTAAAGTCTTCATAAGATTACATTTTATTTATTAATTCATCATCAACAAAATTTGGAAGTGTAACCTGCAACATAGGATTCTTTTTCATAGCCCTTTTTATGGCAAATACCGCTTCGTTATTTCTAGCCCAACTACGTCTTGCAATACCATTATTTACATCCCAGTAAAGCATGGATTCTAAACGTCGTTGTGCGTCCTTACTGCCATCAAGAACCATACCAAAGCCTCCATTCACTACTTCTCCCCAGCCAACGCCACCGCCGTTATGTATGCTTACCCAGGTTGCTCCTCTAAAGCTATCACCTATTACATTTTGGATTGCCATGTCTGCTGTAAACTGACTCCCATCATAGATATTAGAGGTTTCTCTATAGGGTGAATCGGTACCAGATACATCATGATGATCTCTGCCTAAAACGACCAATCCAATTTTTTCTTCTGAAATTGCTTTGTTGAATGCAGCTGCAATCTTCATTCTTCCTTCGGCATCTGCATAAAGAATTCTTGCCTGTGAACCAACCACTAATTTGTTTTCTTGTGCACCTTTAATCCATTGAATATTGTCTTGCATTTGCTGTTGTATTTCAGAAGGAGATGTTTTTATCATTTCCTCTAAAACCTCACAGGCAATACGATCTGTCTTTTTTAAATCTTCAGGATCTCCAGTAGCACAAACCCAACGGAAAGGGCCAAAGCCATAATCGAAACACATTGGTCCCATTATGTCTTGCACATAACTTGGATATCTAAAATCTCTTAAAGGATTTACTTTGTCTAATACATCTGCTCCAGCACGAGAGGCTTCTAATAGAAAAGCATTCCCGTAATCAAAGAAGTAAGTTCCCTTTGCGGTATGTTTATTTATTGCATCTGCTTGGCGACATAAACTTTTTTGAACTTCGGCTTTAAAAGCATCTGGATTGTTTGCCATCATTTCGTTGGATTCTTCTAAAGTAAGTCCAACCGGATAATATCCACCTGCCCAAGGGTTATGAAGGGAGGTTTGATCACTTCCTAAGTCGATATAAATATTTTCTTCATCAAATTTTTCCCAAACTTCCACTACATTTCCATCATAAGCAATAGATACCGTTTCTTTATTAGAAACTGCATCTCTAACACGAGAAGCCAACAGGTCTAAATCTGAAATCACTTCGTCTACCCAACCTTGAGAACGTCTAGTTTCGGTAACTTTTTTATTTACTTCAGCACAAACCGTTACACAACCAGCGATATTTCCAGCTTTAGGTTGTGCGCCACTCATACCACCTAATCCCGAAGTTAAAAATAGACCTCCTTTGGTATCTTTTTTAATTTTCCGGAAACCATTTAATAAGGTAATCGTAGTTCCATGAACAATTCCTTGTGGCCCTATATACATATAACTTCCTGCAGTCATTTGTCCATATTGTGTAACCCCTAAAGCATTAAATTTTTCCCAATCGTCTTGTTTGGAATAATTAGGAATCATCATCCCATTGGTTACTACAACTCGTGGAGCATCTTTATGTGAAGGAAATAAACCTTGTGGGTGACCAGAATACATCACTAAGGTTTGCTCTTCGGTCATTTGTGATAAATACTGCATCGTTAAAAGATACTGTGCCCAGTTCTGAAAAACAGCTCCATTTCCACCATAGGTTATAAGTTCATGAGGATGTTGTGCAACCGCATAATCCAAATTATTCTGAATCATTAACATGATCGCTTTTGCTTGTTCACATTCCCCAGGATATTCTGAAATAGGGCGTGCGTACATTTTGTATTCTGGGCGCAATTGATACATATAAATTCGCCCATACCTTTCTAATTCATTTTGAAACTCGGGTAGGAGAGTGGCATGATGTTTTGAGTCGAAGTATCGAAGTGCATTGCGAAGTGCTAATTTTTTTTCGTCAGAAGTTAATATGTCTTTACGCTTAGGTGCGTGATTTATAGATGGATCAAAATCCTTAGCTAAAGGAAGGTTCGATGGAATTCCTTGTTTTATCTCTTCTTTGAAAGTCATATTTTTTTATTTCTCGCGAAGACGCAAAGGCGCTAAGCTGTTTTTATGTTGTCATTTCGAGGACTTTAAGGACGTGGCAATCTCTTGTTGAGATTCTTCAGTCGTTGCTCTTCTTCTGAATGACATTCTGTTTATTCGTTTTAATATCAAATCCATAGGGGCAATGCCTACAATTACTCTCACAACAATAACCCCTTTTTAATAGATATTGTTCTGTAAAGCATCTATAACCTTCAGGAGTGAGGTAAAAATCTCCATCTTCTAAAGGAATATGTTTTTTAATGTAGGTCATTTTACAAAAGTAACAATTTCTTAAATTGTTTAAAGAATTGTTTTTGTGAATTGAGGGTAAATAGTAATTTATAAAATTGAATAGATTATATAGTGATTTTTTAGAAGGAGTAATTTAAAAAGTTTAGATATATAAATAAAAAACCCGCCATCATATTATAATGATGGCGGGTTTAAAAATTGTACAATATTTTATTTACTTTTTCACTACTTTTTTAGTAATTGATCCACTTTCTGTATAAATTTTAATAAAGTATAAAGCCGATTTTAAATTACTAAGATCTACTTGATAATTGTTATTTGTATTAAAATCGATACTATTTATTTTCCTTCCTCTCAAATCATATACATCAACTGTTTTAATCTCTGTTAATGGAGATACTATGTTTAGTATGTTTTGTGTTGGGTTAGGATAAACAGAAATGGCATTCAATTCTAAATCTTCCATATCTAAAACTGGTTCGCTCTCAAACACAATTGCAAATCTATTGGTTTGATGCCCTTCATTAGAAGTAAAACTATAATCGGTTTCCGATAAATTAGTAAGGGTATTTAAAAGATTGTCTTTTAAATAAACGGTAGCATTACTAATTAAGTCTCCTTCTATAGAATTTATTGAGATTTTATAGATTTGATTTTCCTCTACGTGAGTAGTAAAGCCTAATGGAACGACATGACTGTCATTAAAAGCAGATCTACCTTGAATACCCAATTCTCTATCACTATTTAAAGAATACAAAGAAATTGGAGTAGCCATTCGTTTGCTATCGTAATTCTGGTCAAAACCATCTGTTGCCAATTCGGTAAAACCTATTAAGGTTTGTCCTTTTAGTCCATAAGTGTCGTTTGCAACTTTTAAATACAATCTATCGATTGCTGTTGCATTATTTCTATAACCATCATTACCATCTTTAGATCGCATAGAATTGTTAAACGTAATAATTCCTGCAGTTCCTGCATCAAATGCTTTTATCGCAAAACCTTGACCCGATGGCAATAGATTGCTTGGCATTAATGTGCCACCAGGTGCGTTTACTGCAGCCATTCCTCCTGTTTTATTTCGATAGGATATATCTCCCATATCATAATTTACAGAAGAATAACCTGGGTAATCTTCATCTCCCAAAGCTGTTTCATGCTCCCAAAAATATAGGGTCCCTCCTGCGTTGTCATTGAATTCTAAGAAATCATCTATACGTATGGCAGAAGCATAGGGGTTAGCTAAAACATTGAGGCTCGCGTTCTTATTTGCATCATCATCCAGCCCTGGCGTATTGTATATAGCTGTATAGTTAAAAACACCATTATTAAGGGTTCCTGTAGTATAGGTGGTTGTAAAATCCCCTCCTGCAGCAGATGGTCTTACCAAATAGCCTTCTCCAGGTGTTAATATGTCATTATCGGCCTGTGTAATCCAATTATCACCATTATCGTCTGCAAAATTTACAGCGCCGATATCATAAGCAGCAACCTCTTCATTTGGACTAAATAAATTAGTGTTATGGTATTTTACTAAGGTGCTTGTACCATACTCAACTCCTCTTGTAGCTTCAGTCATGGGGCTCCCTAAAATTGAAAAATCTAGAGGATCATCGAATGAGGTAGTCTTTATTACTTGTATGGTACCGTTGTTGGTTACTATGGCATCATCATATTCTTGTACCAAACTACCTTCGTGCTCGATGATTAAACTACCATTAACTACAATATCATTAGTTATATCCATATAGTCTCCAGCAGCAATAGTTACCGTTATTCCATTGTCTATTGAAACACTACAAGCATCTAGGTTTCCATTTGTGGTTGTATTATAATTTGAACTAATAATGGCTTTCATGCTATTGTTTGGGGTACCATTGTTCCAAGTTCCACCAATAAATTCTGTTGTGGCACCATTTATACAAGGGTCTACACAAGCAGAAAGACCTAAAGCATTAATAGCCTCTTGCCATGCATATGCCATTAGATTATAACCATCAGCATCTGGATGATTGATACCATTAGAAAACAAAGATGTGTCTATAGACGTTAGATCACCAGGGTCTGTAAGAAATGGCGCATATAAATCTACTGTAGTTACGTTTTTCCCTTGTCCTTGGTATAATGGAACTAGAGTGTTTTTAATATAATTGTTGTAATTGACTATCCCTGTTTGATAAGAAATTTTAGGCATAATTTGAGCAACTATGACATGTATGTCTGGTTTATTTGTAGTAATATAACTAACTAAAGTGTTTAAGCCTGATTGGTCTTGAGAGTTAGTACCTATTTTTAATAAAATAATTTCAGGTTCTTCTGCCGCAAGCCATGTTGCAATATTTGCATTTAAATAGCTAGCTGTTTGCCCACCATAGCCATGATGATTGTCTTGCGAAATGGCTCTTAAATCGGGATCTGGCATATTGGTTCCTCCATTAGTAGGATCACCTGGAAATGGACTAGCCCATGGTTCTGTAGAGCTTCCCATGTATTCTACTTCAATACCAGAATCCACAAGTAATGTATATAAATCACTTCTATAACCAAAATTAAATTGGTGACTCCAAGTTGGGTTATCTGTGTACCCTGCAGTAATTGAATCTCCCATAGGCATAATATTTAACACACAGGTCACTGCAGGAGTAGCAACTCCAAAAATATCTAATTCTCTCCATACAAAACCACCTCCATTAACTGCATTTGCAGTTATTCTAATGTTTTGTATTCCTGAAGCTAGAACTGCACTACCATCTCCAACAACCACTTTTGTAGTTCCTGCATCTGTTAATGGCTGGCAATCTCTAGTATGAAGGGTTGTATAGGATCCTCCGACAGGCTGCACTTCAATCGTCCAATTTTGGTCTCCATATCCAGATTCAAACCAATCTGCAATAGATACAATTAAATTAAGATCATATCCTGTTCCATTATCCCCTGTACCTAAATTGTATGTTGCGGTAGCACCTACCGTAGTATAAGCACCTTCTACTGCATTTCCAGCTGCTGCAAAATCATCTCCATGTACACCGTCTGTTAATTGTGAAACTGTAGCACCGTCATCCGTATTCCAACCTGTTATATTAGTAGGTGTAATGCCTGTTAATAAATCACTATTGCTAACATCCCCTTGATAGGTTAAGGGAGTAAGCGAAAAGTCACAATTAGCTGCCGTAGCCACCCCAAAAACATCTAATTCTCTCCATACAAATGCACCTCCATTATCGCCTCCATTTACCTCGTTTGCTGTTATTCTAATTTTTTGAATTCCTGAAGCTAGTACTGTACTACCATCGCCTTTAATTATTTTTGTTGTTCCTGCGTCTGTTAATGGCTGACAATCTCCAGTGTCAAGTGTAGTATAGGAGCCTCCAATAGGCTGTACTTCTATCGTCCAATTTTGGTTACCAAATCCTACACTCTCCCAATCTGCAATCGAAACAATAGAGTTTAGATCATATCCAGTACCATTAGGACCTAGTCCTAAATCGTAGGTTGCGGTAGCCCCTACAGTAGTCCAAGCACCTTCTACAGGCAACCCTGCCGCTCCATGAACACCATCTGTTAATTGTGCAACTGTGGCATCATTTCCTGTATTCCAACCCGATGAAATAGAAGGTGTAATACCATGTAATAAATCACTAGTACTAACATCTCCTTGATAAGTTAATTGAGTAAATGAAGATTCACAATTAGCAGGCGTATCCACACCAAAAACATCTAACTCTCTCCATACAAACCTTCCTGAAAAAAGACCTCCATTTATTGAGTTTGCAGTTATTCTAATCTTTTCGATTCCTGTAGTAAGTTTACCATTGCTACTTTCTAAAATTACTTTTGTAGCTCCGTGACCATCTGGAAGTCCAAGAGCATCTATTGGCTCATAAAGAACGGTATAAAGCGGAGTGTAAGAACCTCCAACTGGCTGAACTTCAATCGTCCATCCTTGGTTTCCATATCCTGCACTATTCCAAGCTGCAATAGATACAATAGAAGTTAGATCATAACCTGTGCCATTAGCTCCTGTACCTAAATCATATTCTGCGGTAGCATTAGGACTGGTCCAAGAACCTTGTATGCCACTACTTGCAGTACCACCATGTATACCGTCTGTTAATAGTCCAATAGCAGTATTCCAAGTACCTGTTGTAGAAGCTGTAATTCCTGTTAATAAATCACTATTACTTTGATGACCATCATATACTAATTCTGTTTCAGAAGAATCCTCAGTTATCGTATCCACTTGTGCATGAATAGACACATAAGACATTCCTAAAAGTAATATTGTTAATATGTAAAGCTTGTTTTTCATAATTCGGGGGTTAATTTTTTTGATTTTAGGAATTGGGTAATCGTTTTTTTGAAGCCACTTATTGTTAATTAATTAGTCACCTAGTTTTCTGTGTGAGTGTGTGTGATTTTAGAAATTGAAAGCATCCAATTCTATAAATAAATAGCTGTTATATCTATTCTATCACTATCGTTAAAAATACCACTAAAAGCAGCATCAGATTCTAGCCCTCCACCATAAACAGCACCTTTCATATGGATGCTATGATCACCTGCCTCTAGGGTTACTAAAATAGATTGTGAATTATATACATTACCGGTTGCGGTATCGCAGGTATAATTAGAATAGGTACAACTTGAAGTTCCATAGGTAGTGCCAGTATTTTCTGTAGTGCCATCGCCTAGATAAAAATAGTTTTGTGCTACTTTAACACGGCCATCATTTATATTACTTGTACCATCATAGCTTTTAAATTCAACAGCTATATAATAGCTTATCACCACCAGTGCTCTCTTTTCAAGTGTAAAGTTTTTTTGATACAATGCATCGTTATCTAATCCCGAAAAGCTCGAAGTTTGAATACTTATAGGACTGGAAATATTACTGTCTGAACTTACCAAGCCAGATTGAGGATTTAAACGCAAGGTCCCAGTATTGTCCACCAAAACATTGTATAAATTATCCCCTCCTAAGTTATCACTCTCATTGGTGGCATTTAACCCATCAATACGAATTTCACTGTCTGTTCCTGAAACATGTAAATCTTCTTGGGGTGTTTTCGTACCAAGTCCTACTTGTGCGTAAGCACTCGTGCTAAAACAAATAATTGCTAGTATATAAAATTTATTCATCTCTTTTAATTTTATAAATAAATTACTGAAATATCTAAACGATCACCATTACCAAATATCCCACTAAATGCAGCTTCGGTAGTTAGTCCTCCTCCAAAAACGGCTCCTTGCATGTGTACACTATAATCCCCAGGTTCTAATGAAATGATTTCTGAGTGGGAGTTATATACAGAATCGTCAGCTGCATCATCTATATAATTAGAATACACAATACTTGTCATTCCATAGGCTTTGCTAGTATCTGCAGTGCTGCCATTTCCTATATAAAAATAGTTATGTGCTATTTTTGCCCTACCGTCTTTTAATTTGGTCGAACCGTCATAACTCTTAAATTCTATCGCAACATTATAGGTTATAACAACCAAAGCTCTTTGCGAAAGTGTAAAGTTTTCTTGGTATAACTCACCTGAATTTAATCCTGCTAAAGCAGTTGATTGTACAGTAACAGTGCTTGGTAGCTTTGATTCAGAACTTAATAAGCCCGATTGAAGCCCTAAAGATAAATTACCGTTAGTATCTACCATCATGTTATAATTGTTAACACCTCCAAGATTATTAGCATTATTTGCATTGTTTAGGCCCTCTATTCTTATATTACTATCTGAGCCAGCAATATGCAATGCCTCTTGAGGATCTGCTGTATTAATCCCTACCTGTCCAAATACATTTGTTAGACAAGCAAAACTAAAAACGATGAATACTTTTATATTTTTCATAATTATTTAAATTAATTATCATTTAATTATTTAATGAAGGTGCATCTGCATCTCCAGAATCACATTGACAAATGCCTCTTTTATCTGCATCTTTTGAGGCACCTACTCCTTGTGAATCATCTGTATTTGTATCTCCATCTGTATTAGGACCACCATCACTATCTATTGAAATTCCTAAGTTTTGTATGATTGGGCCCGCATATGGACCTACATAATCATCCCCCGTGTTTCCACCATCCATACCAGAATCTACTAAATCTATTATGTCATATGCGCCATCCCCTTCTAAAGCATCTGCACAACCATCTCCGTCACTGTCTAAATCTAAGTGGTTTGGAATAGAATCTCCATCTACGTCTGAAGTGATATATACACAGAATTGATCTGAAACACCATAATCTCCTTGATTAATACGGACATAGTAGTCACCAGCATCTGCAACAAAAGTTGTTAATGTGCACTCATACCAATCTTCATCACTCATTGATTGAATAAATTCAACCTCATTTCCTTCTGCAAGAACATCACCACTACCATCATCTTTCACTAATTCTATAGAACCAGTCCAGGCTTCATAAGTACCTACGATAGTGGCAAGATTTGCGAGTTGCACTGAAGCTGTCACTGAAGAATTTCCAGGTGATGTAAAACGCAATACCACATATTCATCAGCACTTGCAATGTCTAAGTATTGGTTTCCACTGTATGCATTATCAGGACCCCTATCCCAAACTGAAGGAGAGCCGTTTACTCTAAAAATATTAAGAAGAGCAAGACCCGACTCTGTCTCCACATTACCAAATGCACTTCCAACCATATTGTTATGATTAGTGTTTCCTGTGTTGGGGTTCGTGTATTCTGGGTCATCATAGTTTTCACAAGTAAAAATATATCCCTCATCAATATCTAAAATACCATCATTATCATCGTCAAGATCACATACACTATTTATACCATCTGCATCTGGATCGTTTGCGGTAACTGTTCCTGCTATTGCACCTAAGGTACATTTAGTAATAGGCGGAGTATCCGAATTAAACACACCAAAAACATCAAATTCTCGCCATAAAAATGCGCCTGCATTTGCACCTCCATTAACTGAGTTTGCTGTTATTCTAATATATTGTATTCCTGAAGCTAGTATTGCACTGCCATCTCCTAAAACTACTTTTGTAGTTCCAGCATCTGTAGCACCTAATGACTGACAATTTCCAGTGTAAAGCGTACCAAAGGATCCCCCAACAGGCTGAACTTCAATAGTCCAATTTTGGTTTCCAAACCCTACACCATTCCAATCTGCAATAGATACTATAGAATTTAAATCATATCCTGTACTATTAGGACCTATACCTAAATCGTATGTTGCGGTAGCACCTACAGTAGTCCAAGCGCCTTCTACGGTATCTCCTGCTGCTGTATAATCATCGCCATGTACACCGTCTGTTAACTCTTCAACTGTGGCACCGTTTCCTGTATTCCACCCTACTATATTAGTAGGGGTAATACCATCTAATAAATCACTATTACTAACATCACCTTGATAAGTTAAGGGAGTAAGCGAAAACTCACAATTTGCTGGAGTATCCACACCAAAAATATCTAATTCTCTCCATAGAAATGCGCCTGCATTTTGGCCTCCGTTAACTGAGTTTGCTGTGATTCTAATTTTTTCTATTCCTGTGGCAAGTATTGCAATACCATCTCCTATAACTATTTTTGTAGTTCCTGCATCCGTTAAACCTAATGGCTGACAATCTTCAGTGTAAAGCGAAGTATAAGACCCACCTACAGGCTGAACTTCAATAGTCCAACTTTGGTTTCCAAATCCTGCACTTTCCCAATCTGCAATAGATACAATAGAATTTAAATCATATCCTGTTCCATTAGCACCTGTGCCTAAATCGTATATTGCGTTAGCACCTACAGTAGTCCAAGCACCTTCTACTGTATTTCCTGCCGTTGTAAAATCATCACCATGTATACCGTCTGTTAATTCTTCAACTGTGGCACCGTTACCAGAATTCCAAGCTGTACCTGTTGAAGTATCAGGTGTAATACCTGCTAATAAATCAATATTACTAACATCACCTTGATAGGTTAATGGAGTAAGCGAATACTCACAATTAGCTGGAGTATCCACTAAGCAAGAAGTCGTTATGGTTGCTTCTATCCATTCAGTTCTACCACCATCTCTAACAGTCATATCAATCTGAATGTATTGGGTTGTGTTTTGTAAGGTATACGTGTATTGACCAAATCCATTAATACCAACTTCAGGAGTAGTTTGGTTAGCACCACCACTAGAGAGATAGGTACCCAATGGTGTTTCAGAGTTTATTACTGTACGTGTTTGGGTTGTATTCCCCCAAATATCCAAAGTTATAACTGTGCCACTTTCATAAGCTTGTCCTAAATCCAATACCATATGATGATTTGTATTATTCATAGAAACGCCATCATCTGCGACAACCGCACCATCATTAATTGCAGGAAAGTTAGTTTGACTTGTATGAATGACAGATTCAGCTTGAATAACGCTTGCAATAGGATCTGTAGTTGCCGAACAAGTTACAACTTGTGCATGAATAGACACAAAGGATAAAACAAAAAATAGGTTGATAAATACAAAACGAATTGTTAGTTTGATATTTTTCATAATTGTAAATAATAGATTTGGTTTGACAAACATACATTAAATATCGTTTAAGTGCAAAATATGTAGGTTAAAATGCAATAAATTAATAGTTTATGATTTTTTTTCACAGGCTTACTTGCGTATTGATCTTACATTATAAGCTGTTGTCTTCTTTAGCAGAAATAGTAGTTGTTCCAATACCAACCTGAGCAAGCATTAGATTACTAGAGAATACGATAAGTATAACTCCTAATAATTTGACTATTAAAGCATAAGTAGATTTCATGATAAAAGCGTTTAATCGATTTGCAATCACAATTATACCATAAAATCTGACAAAAAACACTATAGACACGATAAAATACATTATAATTTAACATACATAGGTTTTTACCTACAAAAATAACAATCATTTTTTATGTTTAGATGATCTCAAAGATTTGCTAAAAAAGATTAAATTATTTTACACCACTCCAACTTGTTTTTCTATTTTGCGAAAAAAAATAATTATTGTTTTCGAATAAATTAGATATAAAAAATTATAAAATTCCTTTAGAAGAGTTTTTCGATACAAATTGCTCCCTCTTTATTAAGAGGGAAGATAAATTACACCCAGATGTTTCTGGAAATAAATATCGAAAATTAAAATATAATTTATTGGAAGCTAAGGAGCTTGGAACAAACATCCTTTTGACTTTCGGTGGCGCTTTTTCAAATCATATTTCTGCAGTTGCTGCAGCGGGAAAAGAATTTAACTTTAAAACTATAGGAGTTATAAGAGGAGAGGAGTTAATTCATAAAATAGAATCGAATGCTACATTATCCTTTGCTAAAAAATGTGGGATGAAATTTCATTTTATTTCTAGGGAAGAATATCGACAAAAAACAGAAGATGAATTCATCGATAAATTAAAGAATATTTTTGGAGATTTTTATTTGGTCCCAGAGGGGGGGACTAATAGCTTAGCGGTTAAGGGATGTGAAGAAATTCTAACTGAGAAGGACAAGGACTTTGATTATCTCTGCTCTGCTGTTGGAACAGGTGGAACCTTAGCGGGATTAATTAAATCTTCACAATCTCATCAAACTGTTCTTGGGTTTTCCGCATTAAAAGGAACATTTCAATCTTTAGAAATAGAAAAATATACTCCTAAAACTAATTATAAAATCATCGATGATTATTGTTTTGGAGGCTATGCTAAAATAGATGCGCAACTTATTCGTTTTATAAATAACTTTAAAGAAAAAACAGATATTAGCTTGGATCCTGTGTATACAGGAAAAATGTTATTTGGTATATTAGACCTTATAGATAAAGGGTCTATAAAACAAAATAGCCGTATTTTAGCAATCCATACGGGAGGATTGCAAGGGATTACTGGGATGAATCAATTATTAAAAAAGAAAAATTTACCTCAAATTATATATTAAATGTTACCAAAATTTATAAAATTATTTTTTATTGCTATCCTCTTATTTAGTGGCTGTAAATCTAAAAAGAAGGTTGCCTCTAGTAATAATAAGACAAAGCCAAAAACAGAACGTGTTGTAAAGAAACCTAAGTCCACAAATACGAATAGTAATATTACGACTACCAAAATTGAGCCTACTCCAAAAAATGCTTCTCATGCCGAGGTAGTAGCAATTTACATTGATAATTATAGTGCCATTGCTAAAGAAGAAATGGTTCAATACGGTATTCCAGCGAGTATAACATTAGCACAAGGGATATTGGAAAGTGGTGCAGGAAGGGCAGAGCTAAGTAAAAAGTCTAACAATCATTTTGGAATTAAATGCCATAAGGGCTGGACAGGAGAGAGCGTTTATCATGACGATGATGAACTACAAGAATGTTTCAGGAAATATAAAGATCCAAAATATTCTTTTAGAGATCATTCTTTGTTTTTAACAGAACGAAGCCGATATAAAGATCTGTTCTCTTATAAGAAAGACGACTATAAATCTTGGGCAAAAGGCTTGCGAAAAGCGGGTTATGCTACAGATCCTAAATATCCTCAAAAATTAATTAGTATCGTTGAAAAGTATGAGTTATATACTTTTGATGATGAAGTTTTAGGTAAGAAATCTAAAAAGAAAAATAAAAAAGACCCTAAAGTAAAAACCTATATTGTTGAAAAGGGAGATACGCTTTATAGTTTGTCAAGAAAATTTAATGTTTCTGTAGATTCCTTAAAAGAATATAATGGTTTAGAATCGAACACCATTAGTATCGGACAAGAGTTATACATACATTTAATTAAAAACTAAAAAAATTGCATAAAAAAAGGCTGTCTTAAAAGACAGCCTTTTTTTATGTAATAGTAGAAAATAGTTTAATTCTTTAAAGAACTTTGCCATTTAGTATATTGTTCTTCAGTTAAAGTAGTTTTCATAGCTTTCATAAAAACATCATCAGTTTTCTTTTTGTCTGCCGCTACTTGTGTATTATTAATGTCTTTTCCATTAACAAGCTTTGTGTAATTTACTTCTTTCGTTACAAAAGCTCTATATAATGTTCTAGATTGATCTCCAGATAAGCCTAATTGACTTGTAAGATCTGCAACTTGAGCTTTAGCAACAGCCTCAGGTCTTGTTTGATCTTCAGATAAACTTTGAGCTGAAATAGTTTGTACACTAAGCATCATAACAAATGCAAATGCAATAAAGGATAATAATTTTTTCATTTTATTTAATTTAGGTTACTAATTTAATAATTTTAGATTCTATAATCCAAGAATTAAGCCAAAAAAGATAATATTATTAATCTTCTATAGCTTCCAGGTATTCTAATAACATTACAACCGCTTCATCATGAACCAAGCTTCTTCCTAGTTGAGGCATCAAATAAGTTGGAGTGGTACTTTGTACTCGACTTTCAATTTGTCCTCTATGTGAGTATATTCCTGTGGTTTCAAAATCAGTTTCTAATCTGAAATCTAATAAAAACCCAGTAGGTACATACCCTCCAGGTAAATGACAATGTGCACAATTTATATCGATATAGCCTCTTCCTCTTTCAAATATATCAAAGTTAGCTTCATCTTCCCAATCTGGTAACACTGTTACCTCTGAAACATCTGACAAGCCTTCTAGTAATCCTTCGTTTATAAAAAATTGCAATTGATTCATATTAATTTCACCATTTTGAGGATTGAAATTCATATTTCTCAACTTTGGACCAATTGGCACGTTTTCTTCATAAATATGATGACAAGTAATACAATCGTCATTTGCTGGAATTTGATATGTAATGTCTTGAGTTATTCCTTCAGCATTTAAATAACTAACAGAAACTTGACTGCTATTATCGGTATAAACTGCTTCGGTCTGATCCTCATTCCATTTGTAATTCCCTAACTTCCAAGTACCTTCTGTCTTTATTAAAACACGAGTTTCAATTATTATTTTATTGGATGAAGTATTGCTTTCATCTTCATAATAATAAAAGGTTTTTGAAATTAAAGTATTATCAGGAAAATCTGGTAAATTACTAGTTCCGTCATACTGCATAGCCTCTCCTTCTGGTAAGCGTAGGAGTCTTTGTTTATGCGCATAATCTGTAAAAAGCTTACTGTTTAATTCAAATAAATGAACATCTTCTGCAGGAGTTAAGTCGGATAATAATCCACTATAAACTTCCATGTCTGATAAATTTGTTTCGAAAGTTAATGGAACAATAGGGTCTGGTTCGCCATCGTCTGTAGCAACATACCCATCGTCATCACTACCGCAAGAGGCTATTAATAAAGCCAATACAGACAAGCTTAGAATAAAGTACTTTTTCATTTTCATTAAATTTTTGCCTAAAATACAAATTTGATGTAAACGAAAGCGGTTTTAACAGGAATTTAAGTGGAATATTATTTAAATAGCTCATACTGGCCATTTAGAATAATAGTTACGACAATTTCTTTCTTGGTTTCGTTTCTAAAATACCAGCCATGTTTTCCTTCAAAAGGAGCGGTTAAAGTTCCTGCCATATTATTTGAATAGGCAAGCGTATAACTCTCATAAAACACATTTTTTGGTGGATTTTCTTGTTTCACTTCCCCATGAAAATCTATATAAACAATACCTTTATCTGTTGTCCACTCGTATTTGATGCTACCATATTTAAGACTTTTAAATTTATATTCAATTCCTTTTTCAACTGGAACGACAAGCTTTATAGTATCCATCCTTTTAGGGTATTGAAATTCTGGAGGAGGATTGTCCGCTTCACTTGGCTTAGGAACATTTTTTGGAGATCCTATTTTGAACATTTTTATTTTCTTAAAATTTAAATCAGAAGAGCTTTCATTATCATTTGCTTTTTTATTCCCTTGATATAATTTTGAAAAGCCAAAGAGTTTGCCTGTTCCTAAAGGATCTATACCATATTCCGCAGGTAAAACAGCAATAAACAGTACAAGTGCACTAATTATTAATGCAATGATCACTGATTTTAATAATTGGGCTTTATTTAAATTGGGTTGATTATTTGTTGTCATATAATATATATTAAGAAATAAAGTATCCTGTTAATTGATAACCAAAAAGTAAAAATCCTGCTGCCATTAAAAGTAAGTTGGTGAGTTTGGAGAATTTGATATAACTATGGTACTGTCGCCAAAACGAAATAATTAAAAGTACCAACCCTAATGCCAAAAATTGACCAATTTCTACACCCAAATTAAAGCCCAATAAATTAACGAAAAGCCCCTCTTTATCAAATTCAAATTCTTGTAATTTTGTTGCTAGTCCAAAGCCATGAAATAATCCAAAAATTAGAACAGCTCCTTTGGTATTGGGTTGTTTTCCAAATATTTTTTTGAATCCGCCCAAATTATCAAAACCTTTATAGACTATCGATAAGCCAATTATGGCATCTATTATATAGGCATTTACCTTTATATCTGCCATAACGCCAAGTAACAGCGTAGCGCTGTGTCCAATAGTAAAAAAACTTACGTAGGTGATAATTTCTTTGGGACGATATAAAAAAAAGATAACTCCCACCAAAAAAAGTAGATGGTCGTAACCGGTAATCATATGTTTAGCGCCTATATAAAGAAAAGGTCCAAAAGCAATGCCTTTGTTTGTAGTTAAAAAGGATTGTGTCTCTTCATCTACACCATGAGCATAAGCAGAAACTGAAATAAGGCAACAGAGTATTAGTGTAATTGGACTTGCAATTTTTACTAATTTCATATGGTTTTAATTAGTGTGCATGCCCATGTTCTTTTACCTGACGAATACTATCTAGCTTTCTTTTTTCCTCCTTATCCATTTTCTCTTCTACAGGTGTTTTGTTCTCTTCAGATATAACTTCTGTCTCCGCTTTCTCCTTCGCCTTTTTCTTGTCTGTACAAGCTGTGAATAAACCTAGGGATAGTGTTAAAGCAATAATTAATGTTTTAGTTTTCATAGGATAAAAGTTTAGTGTTTTTTTTCAAATATTTTTTGTCTGAATCAAATTGAAAGTCCTTGTATAAGTAATCAATTTCAAGACTGATTTTATTGTTTTTGTAACCACATCCTAATTTCTTTTCGTAAAGAAACTTCAGGTTTTGGTAACGGAATTGTTTGTCCAAATTGTTTACTTCTATTAAATTTTGAAAACATAATTTTATGTTTTTTCCAAATTTCAGGATACAATTCTAAGAACTTATTAAAAAAACTTTGTTCATTAATTTTTCCTTCTATTTTAGAAAGTACGTCTTTAAATTTTTGCTCTTGTTCTATAATCATTTTGTTTTTATTCAGTAATAAATAAAACTATATGTAGTTACTAATTTTATTGTGTTCATTCTTTTTAATTGTGGCAAACGGTCTTGTATAAGATTTGTGCGGCTTAAAATCCGGAGGTTTTTCAGCCTATTACAAATGTTAATTAGTTGTTTTGGTTTTACAATTTTTATTTAAAGTTTGCATAAATTTTATACGTTGTTGTAGCCAGTTTTTATTTTCATAACAAACCATCGAATAGATTGAGCTAAATATGCTCCAATTATTACTGGAATTGAATATAATCCATAAAGTATAAATTCAATAGGGAAAATACTATGTGAAGACAAATCGACTATCATTTCACATATCGCAGCTAATGGAAATAAGACCATACTCATTAACCCAATTTTCCAGGATGACTCATCACTAAATAACTTAACAATAAATCCTGAAAAAATCAGGAAGCCTAAACTATACATAGATATGCCTTCTATTCCAGTTCTTATTAATGGAAATAAAGGTGAGTCATAATGTTTTAAATCGTCAAGAAAAAAAACAGGTAAGACTATTGAACTCATTCCTAATATTGCAATTGTTACGAATGAAATTATTCTTTTTGTTTTCATAGATTATTAAGATGTTTTTCAGTTTGTTTTTTTAATTGGATACAACTTGTTATATCGTGTTATTTATATTCGTTTATCGGCTTATATTCTTTGATAACGATTGGTTTTGTGTTTTTTTTCTGTTTAAGGTTTGTAATTCACAAACTAAATATGGCTAATATAAGTTTTTCAGCTACTATTTTTATAGAGAAAGTATATTTATAAAAACCCTTCAATAAGCATCTTATCTATTTTTTAAAAAAAATAGGTAGCACAGGTGTAATAATTTACAAATGGAGACACTAAATAGATAAATCAATATATTACATAATATGAAAACAAATAAAAGAAAAACCATTAAGATTGCACTTTTGTGGTCAGCAGTACTATTAATTGGTAGCTTAGTATTAAAATTAAGCCATGTAGAAAACCAAAATATAAGCTTCTTAATTATAGTAGCTGCTGCCTGTATATCCTTAAATTTAAGTGGAACAAATAAATTATCTTGTAAAGCAGAAAATCTTAATGCTAAGAATTAAACGTTTTATATAATTTAAAAAAGTGAGTAGCGATTTTTATAACATTTCCATTTTACCTTATTCCGGGATAATCATTAAAATTTGTAGAGCATATACAAACTCTCAAGAAGATTTTGAAGATTATTACCAAGAGGTATGTTTACAGATTTGGAGAAGTAAAGACAGTTTTAAAGAACAATCAGAATGGTCCACTTGGATTTATAGATTGTCTTTAAATGTTTGCTTAACCTTATTAAAGAAAAAGAAAAATAACAAGCAGCATCAAACATCAGATTATTTACCTCCTGAGGCAATAGAAGATAGTCGTGTGTTTACAGATGAATCTTTAAATCAGTTATACGATGCAATTAAAAAATTATCTGAAATAGACAGAGGGGTTATTTTGCTGTATCTAGAAGAAAAAACCTACCAAGAAATTGCAGACATTATTGGAACCAACCCAAATAATATTGGGGTTAGAATTAAAAGAATTAAAGAACGATTAAAAAAAATATTAGCATAAATGGAAAAGTCGATTGAAACTATTTGGAAAGAAGGATTTTTAAAAAGTGATGCTTTGGTAGCACCAAAACTAAACGATTTATACAATCAAAAATCTATAGATATTGTAGATAAATTTAGAAGAATGTATAAGCTAAATATCATTGGTTTGTTTTTGTTTGCTTTAATTTTATTGCCTGTTAATATCGCGGTGAAGATCCCCTATATGGGAATTCCTATGTTTTTCTTATTTATTTTTATAGCAGTTTTCGGAATAAAATATAAAAAGAAATTAGATAAAATTGATAAAAACTTAAACAGTTACCAATACCTAAAAACATTTGACGATTGGACAAAAGATATGATTCAGTTTAACACCAAAATGTCTAGATTTTTATATCCTTATGTATTTCTTTCTTTGGTTGCAGGTTTTTGGTTTGGTGGTTTTGGAGGTGATATTCCAGGACAAGATTTAGTGGATAGCTTGTTGGTTAATAACCCAGATATGCTACTGGTTTTTGGAACTCCATTATTTGTGATATTAGGATTGCTTTTTGGTGTTGCTTTTTTCGCATTTTTTGGAGGAAGAATAGGGAAGTGGGATTTAAATTTAGTTTATGGACGAATCTTACGAAGACTAGACAGCTTATTAAAAGATATGGAAGAATTAAGAGCCACTAATTAAAAAAATATTTTAGGCTGTAATATTTTAAACTTTAAGCCACTAATAAAGTAAATAACAAATCATGACAATTAAAAGTACCATTACCCTTTTTGAAAGTTTACAAGGCCAAAGCCAAAAAAAACAGGAACTTAAAATATATAAAGAGTTTATTGTAATACTTAAAGCTATAGAAAATAGAAAGATGACAGAAATAGAGATTCAATCTATAGAAACATTTCTTAGTCAACTAGAGTTAAATGACCTCCCTAATAATAAAAGAAAATATTTTAGACGAAAACTTAGGGCTTTTAAAGAGTATTTAAAAAAAGAGTTTTCTTTAACAAGCAAAGGATACTATGCTAATTTGGGAACAGGATTGGGAATGACTTTTGGCCTCGCAATTGGAACTTCATTTTTTGGAGCAAATTCTGGTGTTAGTATCGGGATGCTATTTGGGATGTTCTTAGGATTGATTGTTGGACGCTATATGGATTCTGAAGCCGAGAAAGAAAATCGGGTGCTTCACTAGTTCAAAATATAATCAAAATGCAAGCCATAATTGTAGCCATAAGTTTACACTTGTTTTCATCAATTAATAGTAGTGAAACACAAAAAGAGATTGCAAATTCTATAGGAGAAACTAATCTCGTGCAACTTACCGAAATAAAAGCCTGAACTAATCTTGAATTATAAGGAGATCTTGACTCTTGAGCTCTTTGATTATTAGATTTACATAATCTTTAATAGTATTCTCCGTTTTATAGGGGTTTGTAATATCTATAGATGCTCTCCATAACAACTCCCGGTCTTTACCAATGCAGATACAATACAATGCTGTTTCTGTATGGTATATTTTAATCTCCTCATAATATTCATCACTGTAATAAATATCTTGATTTTGATAATAATCTTCTTTAAAATTCTTAAAATCGTCATTTAAATGTCTGTAAGTCTTAATAAAAGTAACCTTCTCTTCCGTGTTAATTACTTTTGAAATAAGAATGGCATCAAAGTTAGATTCGATAAGCTTATTTTCAATAATATTAAGCTCCTCTTCTGTTTTTTTAGAAGTAGTAAAGGACTGTTCAAAAAAATCAATACTCTTTACAGCATTTACACCTTTACTTTCTAATTTTGCCGTTAAATTCCTCTCAAATAACCTTCTGGCTTCTTCATTTTGACTAATACCTATCACTAATACCTTAATCGCTTTAAAGTCTATTGTATTAGGGTCTTTCCACTGTTCAAGTAATTTAGTAGAAGAACAAGAAATGAATAGTAGAGTCACAATTAATATGTAGATAGTCTTTTTCATAGGACTTTAATAACGATGATTTAAATTACAAATAACCTATAAAATAAACAATGATAATTATCAGGTTTAGGATTTTTTCACAAACCCTAATTCGATGAACTTCATTCAGTTTTGGTATGCTTACAGGCCAACCATATTCTTTGTTAATTTTAATTTTTAAAGCATTAAGGGCATCGGTTTCCCCATGTATTAGAAAGACTTTTTCTGGAATATTTTTAATATTATTTATCCAATCTAATAATTCGTCTTGATCCCCGTGTGCAGACAAACTTTCGATGTGGTGAACTTCTGCTTTTACTGGATAATATTTACCGTAAAATTTAATTTCTTTAACTCCTTCTAATAAATCTCTACCTCGAGTGCCTTCTGCTTGATATCCTACCAATAATATGGTGGTTGTATATTCATCTATTAATTGCTGAAGATAGGTGAGTACCCTTCCTCCAGTAACCATTCCACTTCCTGCAATAACAATTTTTGGTCTAGGGTCGTCTATAGTTTCCCAGGTCTCTCTATAGGAAGTAATACTGTGTATATGGCTATTCATACCATAATATTCCTTTTTAGAAAGTTGATGCCATTCGGGGAATTGTTCAAAAACGGAAAGTATATTATTGCCCATAGGGCTATCCACAAAAATAGGAATGCTAGGTATCTTATTTTTCTGATAGAGTTCCCATAACAAAAACATTAAGGTTTGTAATCGCTCTACCGCAAAAGAAGGAATAATTAAAGTGCCTCTGTTATAAATGGTTTTATTAACCAAATCAATTATTTTTTCTTCAAATTCATCGCTTGGGTGTTTTTTATTTCCGTAGGTAGCTTCCATAAAAAGAAAATCAGCCCATCGAGCTTTGTCAGGAGGAAAAAGTAAAGGGTCCGTTATCCTACCAATGTCCCCGGAAAACACTAATATTTTTCCGCAAATATCCAATTCTATATAGGTAGACCCTATGATATGGCCATTATATCTAAATCGATATTTTATGTTTTCAGCAAACAAAACCCATTCGTCCTTTTCAACAGGTTGAAAAAGCCTAGTAGTGAATTCAGCTTCTCTTATAGTGTAAAATGGCTGAGCTGGTTTATGAATAGAATACCCTTCGTCATTAGCTCTTTTAGCTTCTTCTTCGTGAATTTTCCCACTATCCAATAAAATAATTTTAGCAATTGCTAAGGTTGGGGAAGTCCCCATTATTTTTCCTTTAAACCCTTGCCTTACCAAACGAGGTAAATAGCCAGTATGGTCTAAATGGCCATGGCTAAGTAATACCATGTCTATTGTTGAAGCATCAATAGCTAAATTTTTCCAGTTTTGTTTCCGTAACTTTTTCAACCCTTGAAACATTCCACAATCAATCAAGATTTTATGATGAGGCGTTTCAATTAGAAATTTTGAGCCAGTTACCGTTCCTGCAGCTCCTAAAAAATGAATTTTTAATTCCATAAATATCTAGGTTAAACATTAGATAATAATTGGAATTCTTTTAAGATTCTAGCTCTTCTGTTTTCTGAAATGTCAAGATGGTCTAAATAAAAAACATCATGGATAAGCTGTCTGCATAAAACAATATCTCTACTTAATAAAAATTGCTTTTCTCGATTTGTTAATAGTGTAGATACTGTTATTGGATATAAGCCTAAGCGGTCTATTCTATCTTTAAGCCCATCTCCAACTGGATAGTTCCAGCTTAATAGATATAAACTCATACATTCTCCATAGGCTAATGCTTCTTTTGTAAAACTAGTATTGGTAATTACCCAGCCTTTATTTGGGCAATTGGATTTCTCATAGTTTTTTTTATAATTTGCAAGAATGTCTTGATATCGAGAATAAATATATAAAGGGACTTTTACATTACATTTAATTTTCTGATCACTATGAAACTTGCATTCCCCAATAATATGTTCTCCGTTTTTTTTTGCGATGATATCCACTTCATGAGAAACACATTTTCCTTTAATCATTTGTCCTACTTCAACTTGATAGCCAGAATAATGTAAAACAGCTCCAATAAATTGTTCAAAAGGAAATCCTGTTGGGCCTAATTCATATATTGCTTTTTTAAGCTTGTATTTTGATGCGTAAACAGATTTCTTTTTCTTCAATAAGGAAAAGGCACGGTTATAAATTTCCTTGGTGGAGATGCCTTGGTATAATTCATCCCTAACAGAATTTAAAATATGTTTAATGGTAATATCATCTGCACCACTTTTTCGTAAAGAACTTTTAAGTTTACTTAATGAGAATCTAACCTTCGACCCTGAAGATTTTATAATCTCGAATGGTTTTTCTTTAGGTTTAACCGTCATAGTGAAGCTCTATATATGCTTTTTAAAATAATCTTTTATTAAAGCTTTGGTTTGATTAAGTGTCATGCTATCTGCTTTTTTTACAGCAGTTATTTTGTTTGCAATAGGTTTGTATTCTTGTTGAAGTTTTTTATTTAATTTTTCTCCTGCTTCCGCTGGGCCAAAAATCACAATAGTATCTGCATCTTTTAAGTTTTCAATAATTTTATCAAAGTAATTATTAAAATCATGCTTTTCTCGTTCTAAATACTTGCTGTCTTGCACAACATCCTGAGGTCCGCCTTTAAGTCTACTTCCAGATCCTCCTACAATATGATAGGGTTTTATTTCAGAATAAATCATGGTTAATTTTTCTGAATGATTATGTAAAGTAAAAACATACGCTTTTACTTTGTCCAGCCATATTCCAACTTTTTTCATCTATTATTCTTATTTATAAATCATGCATTGTTAACACAGGAACCTTAGATTTATAACCTAATTCCTGAACCAAATGGTTCGTGAAAATGGAATCTAAAAAACCGTGTTTTTTATTAACGAAAGCAATCATATCACTATTTCTACTTTGTACAAAACAATCTAATGCAACTTCTAATTCTACTTGATAAATAACATGAAAACTATAATTTAAACCTTCAAAATATTCCTCGAGTAATTCTTTGTTGTTGTTTTGAGTTTTATTTAAGTCTTTATCTATTTCATTTTCAATATGAAGAATTCTTATTGCAGCATTAGTTATGGTAGTTATATCAATAAGTTGCTTTAATTCTCTTCTTTTATAATGGGTATTATAACTGGTAGGAAATACAATTTCTTTTGGTTTTGTGTATTTAACTTCAGAAGGTATCGCCATTACAGGACAATACCTTACATTTTCCATAACCATAACGGTATTGCTGCCAAGAAATTTGTCTACAGCATTGGTAGCGCCTTGGGTTCCCATGATAATTAAATCTATATTCTCTTTCTCTACAGTTTCTTGGATACTATTAAGAAGTGAATTAAATTTTGAAACTTTAAAAAAACGATGTCTAGAAATATTGTTTTTTTGAATTTCCTTAAGTGTTACGGATAACTCCTTTTCAGAATTATTTTTTCCGCTCTTATAAGCGATTTCTCCAATTTCAGGAACTAATACATTGTCTGTTGCAAAGCCTAATGTATAAAATGCATTGAGTATATAAAATTCACATTCTTCATTTTTATATAAATCAACTGCATATTCAATTGCATTGCTTGCATTTTTCGAAAAATCGGTTGGTAATAGAATTTTTTTCATCGGTTCCGATTTAAAATGATCCTATTCAAAATTAGTGAATTGATGAGCTAATTAAGATGATATTTATCACAAATTACCAGAATAATTAATATCTATTTCTGACTTTTGTCATACATATATTACTTGAGGATTAATATTTTAGCTTCATCATTTTTTAAAAATTATAATCCTTTTGAATAGGAATTTAATTTGTAATTTTCAAGAAATAAAATAACAGAATTTAAATGGAATTAAGCAAGTACATAGATCATACTTTATTAAAAGCAACAGCACAAGCCAAGGATATTAAAAAATTATGTAGCGAAGCAATCGACTATAATTTTTATGCCGTTTGTGTAAATGGTTGTTATGTTTCTTTAGCAAAAAATGAATTGAAAAACACCGCTGTAAAAGTTGCAGCAGTAATTGGATTTCCATTGGGAGCTATGACTACAGAAGCAAAAGTATTGGAAACCCAAAAGTGTATAGAGGATGGCGCTGACGAGATTGATATGGTGATTAATATTGGAAAGCTTCAATCTGGAAATTTTCAATATGTTGAAAATGAAATTGCAGCAATTAAAATTGCAACAGGAAAAATACCATTAAAAGTAATTATTGAAACCTGTTATCTTTCCGAAGAGGAAAAGAAAACTGCTTGTAATTTAGCAATGAATGTAGGGGCAGATTTTGTAAAAACATCTACTGGCTTTGGAACAGGAGGAGCAACATTAGAGGATGTGAAATTAATGAAAAGTGTAGTTGGGGATCGATTGAAAATAAAAGCATCTGGAGGAATTAAAGATACTAAAACAGCATTGGAATATGTTGCTTTGGGCATTAGTAGAATTGGAACTTCTTCGGGAATTGCAATCGTAACTTCAAAATAATAGTATGAGTGTACATATAGAAGCAAAAAAGGGAGATGTCGCAGAAACGGTTTTGTTGCCTGGAGATCCATTAAGAGCAAAATGGATTGCAGAAACATTTTTAGAAAACCCAGTTTGCTATAATGAAGTAAGAGGAATGCTGGGTTATACAGGGACTTATAAAGGAAAAAGAGTATCGGTTCAAGGAACGGGTATGGGGATTCCTTCCACTTTAATTTACTGTAATGAATTAATTAAGGATTATGGAGTCAAAAACTTAATACGAGTTGGCTCGGCAGGATCTTATCAGAAAGATGTGCAGATATATGATATTGTAATTGCGATGTCTGCTTCTTCAAATTCGGGAATTAATAATTCGAGATTTGTAAATTCTAATTTTTCTCCTACCGCAGATTTTGAATTATTATTAAAAGTAGTGGATTATGCTCGAGATAATAACATCCCTATAAAAGCTGGAAATGTGTTGTCTTCAGATGAATTTTACGAAGACGATTATGATTCCTATAAAAAATGGGCAGATTTTGGCGTGCTATGCGTAGAAATGGAAGCGGCAGGGATCTACACGGTGGCTGCAAAATATAATGTAAAAGCATTGACAATATTAACCATTTCAGATTCTTTAATTACAAAAGAAAAAACAAGCGCTAAAGAAAGAGAAAGTACATTTTCTACTATGGTAGAAATCGCATTAAGTACTTTATAAAAAAGGGAATCTATATTGATCCCCTTTTTCAATTTTAAATCTATAGTTTTAAAGCTTAAAAGTTACCACTGGAATATTAGAGTGATTAACTAAGTCTTCACTAATACTTCCTGCAAAGAAATGTGCTAAGCCTCTTCTTCCGTGTGTTGGCAATGCAATAATATCTGCTCCTACTTTATTACTATAATTAAAGATTCCATCTTCAACGGTGTAATCATTATAATAATCCACTTGGTCCAATAAATTTAAAGCATCGGCTTTAGTTAAGAAATTATGTACTCGGGTATCTATTTCCTTTGTACTTCTATAATTTTGACCAGGAAGATTTATATATAGTAATTTTACTTTAGCATTGGTAAGAGTACTTAATAATTTTAAAGCATTATTAAAAGCATTTATATTCTCTTCGGCAAAATCACAAGCAAACACAGCTTTTTCAGCATTAAAGTTCTTCGTTTCTTTTTTAACAACAAGTACGGGAATGTCTGAGTTTCTAACCACTTTTTCAGTATTAGACCCTACAAAAACTTCGCTTAACCCACTACTACCGTGTGATCCCATAATAATAAGGTCCGCTTCGTTTTCTATAGCGACTGCATTTAGTTCGTTAAAGTTTTTATAGCTATAAACAGAATCGGTGATGGTAATTCCGTCTAAATAATCTTTGTCTAAAAACTCTTTAAACCTCTTTTCTGCAAGTTTTAAATAATACATTCCCTCTAGCATTTCTTTAGAATTGGAACTAGTTAAAACGGTATCTGGGATTCCCAACATATGAAGGGCAATAATTTCGGCATCGTGTTTTTTTGCTAAATTAGAAGCTACTTCTAATGCATATTCAGAGCATTCTGAAAAATCAACTGGGACTAATATTTTTTTCATTTTAATCTATTTAATTGGTTTTAATTTCAAAAAATTATTTCTATTATTCCTAATGTTGAATAAGGGATGCTTTTCTTTTTCTTAATTGCTTCTCTAGGTCTGAAATGGTGTTTCTTGCTGCTAATTCAAAGTTTTTTTCTTTAGAAGAAGCGAAAATTTTAGGGCCAGGAATGCTTAACTCAATCTCACAAATATTTCCAACACCAGCAGCATCATTTTCTAATTTGAAAAATACATTTGCATTGATGATTGTGCTGTATTTATTTCCTAATTTATTTAATTTTTTAGTTACTATTTCAGTCATAGAATCACTGGTAAGCATCTTTACATATTGAATGTTTATAGTCATAATTATTGGTTTTAAATTGTATTTCAAATTTAACGATTTGTATGCTAAAATAGTATGATATATGTCAGAATTATAAATACATTAACAAAACAAAGGGTTATTTTTGCATCGCTAAAAAGCGTACAAAATAAGAATATGAAAAAGAATAATGCCACACTACAACTTTCTAAAGAAGAAATGAGGTTGTATGGTTATAAGGTAGTAGATGCCATTGTGGAACACTTTGATAATCAGGATAAAAAACTTCCAGTTTCTAAAGGAACTAGAAAAGAAATGGACCATTTGTTTTTGGAAGAAGCTCCAGAAAATGCTATGAACGCAACTGCTGTATTGGATTTTGTGTTAAAAGAAGTGGTTACAAAAAGCACTATTGTATCGCACCCCAAAGCCTTTTCTTTTGTGCCTGGGCCAAGTAATTATATCAGTGCAATGGCCGATACTTTGGCTACTGGCTTTAATATTTTTTCTGGTGGATGGGCAGCTTCTCCAGCTGCAGCAGAACTAGAAGTTGTTACTTTAAATTGGTTGTTGAAGATTTTCGGTTTTCCTGTAAAAAAAGGAGGAGGTATTTTTACAAGTGGTGGTTCTATGGCAAACCTTACTGCAATTGTTACTGCAAGAAAAATTAAATGTGGGGATGATTTTTCTAAGGCAGTGATTTACCTTTCAGATCAAGCGCATTCTTCCAATATAAAAGCAATAAGAGTATTGGGATTTAAAAAAGAACAAATCCGAATTATTCCTACGAATTTAGAATTTAAATTTTCATTAAATAAATTAAAGAATGCCATTGCAAGAGATCGATTAGGTGGATTAAAACCTTTTTGTTTAATTGCAACAGCAGGAACTACTAATACAGGTACCGTAGATCCTCTTTCTGAGATTGCTGCAATTTGTAAAAAGGAAAACATATGGTTTCATATTGATGGAGCCTATGGTGGTGCAGCGATTCTTTCCAAAGACGGAAAGAAAATGTTAAAAGGTATAGAAAAAGCAGATTCATTAACAGTAGATCCGCACAAATGGTTTTTTCAACCTTATGAAATGGGTTGTTTATTGGTTAGAAATATCAATCATTTAAAAGGCACATTTACCGAAACTCCAGAATATTTAAAGGATGTAGAAGGTAATAAATCTGAAATAAATTTTTACGATCACGGGGTTCAATTAACCAGAAGATTTAGAGCATTAAAATTCTATATGTCTATTAAAACATTTGGCTTAGGGGAATTTAGAAAGGCGATTACATACAATATAAAATTAGCAGAAGAGGTAGAGGAATGTTTGCGAAATAGCCCACAATGGGAAGTTATTTCGCCAGCTACTTTGGCTGTAATAAACTTTAGATATAACCCTATTGATGAAAATCTTAATGAGAAAAAATTAGATGCTTTGAATCAATATATTTCTGAGCAAGTAGTTGCAAGCCAAGAAGCATTATTAGTAACAACTATTCTACATGGACAAACGGTTTTAAGGATGTGTTTAATAAATCCAAGAACTACCATGGAAGATATTAAAGAGACCTTTGCCCTTTGTAACAAAATAGCTGAAACTCAAAAACCATTTTAATTTTTTGTCATTCAGAACGGAACTTGTGTAGTGAAGAATCTTAAAAAAAAGATTAAAAACTAAATTGACAACAAAAACAGACATAATTGTTATAGGCGGAGGAGCCGCGGGTTTTTTTACAGCGATAAATATTGCTGAAAACGATCCGAAATTAAAAATCATTCTATTAGAAAGAGGGACTAATGTGCTTACTAAAGTTAAAGTTTCTGGTGGGGGAAGATGCAATGTCACTCATGCTGAATTTATTCCCAAAGAACTTACCCAAAATTACCCCAGAGGAGAAAAAGAATTGCTAGGTCCTTTTCATACCTTTATGACTGGTGATACCATTGAATGGTTTGAGAAAAGGGGAGTGCCTTTAAAAATTGAAGAGGATGGCAGGATGTTTCCGGAGAGTAATACGTCTCAAACGATTATCGATTGTTTCTTAAACGAAACGGAAAGATTAGGAGTTGCCATTTTAAAAAACCATTCGGTAAAAGAAATTCAAAAAGAAAAGGATATTTGGCAGATTTCTACTGAAAAAGGAAATTTCACTTCAGAAAAATTAGTAATGGCTACGGGGAGTAGCACTAAGGTTTGGGATCTCATTAAAAAACTAGGGCATACCATTATTCCTCCCGTCCCTTCCTTATTTACTTTTAATATTAATGATGATCGAATAAAGGAGTTGCCAGGAATTGCAACCCCAGCATCGGTGCAAGTAGTTTCAAAAAATAACAAGCTAAAATTAGAATCTGAAGGGCCTTTGCTTATAACCCATAAAGGATTAAGTGGCCCTGCCATATTAAAATTATCGGCTTGGGGTGCAAAGGAATTGAATACTGAAAATTATCAATTTAAAATTAAAGTAAATTGGTTGTTGGACCTTAGCACTGATGAAGTTTTTGAGAGTTTAAAAAGCTTACGGGAGACTAACAAGAAGCAATCACCGACTACCTATGCGCAATTAGGATTACCCAAAAGGTTATGGCAAAGTTTAGTGCTTGCTTCTGGGATTACAACTAATCAAAAATGGGCAGAAACGACCAACAAACAGCTTAAAGAATTGGCATCTCAACTTTGCGAATCTATATATCAAGTGGATGGAAAAAGTACCTTTAAAGAAGAGTTTGTGACGGCAGGAGGGGTCGATTTAAAAGAAATAGATTTTAAGCGCTATGAAAGTAAAATTCATAAAAATCTGCATTTCGCTGGGGAAGTTTTAAATATAGACGCGATAACAGGAGGGTTCAATTTTCAAAATGCTTGGACTGGAGGCTTTATTGTTGCTAAAAGTATTACGGAATGAAAACCTATGTCGCATTTATAAGAGGCATTAATGTTGGAGGTCATAAAAAAATTTTAATGGCAAATTTAAGGTTGCTATTAGAAAAAGCAGGACTTCAAAATGTGCAAACCTATATCCAAAGTGGGAATGTGGTTTTTAACTCAAAAGAAGATATTTATTTAGCTACTAAAATAAGGGAAGCTATTGAGTCAAAATATGGGTTTAAAGTACCTGTTTTGGTTAAAAAAGCAACAGAATTGAGTGAAATATTGTCAAAATGTCCATTTATTGGTGAAAAACGAGAAAAGAGTTATTTTATACTTTTAGGGGAAAGCCCGGCTAAAGAGAACATAGAATTAACAGCTGCATTTTCAAACTTGAAGGAAGAATTTCACATCGCCGAAAACTGTGTGTATATTTACTATGCTGTGGGTGCTGGAAAAGCTAAAATGGGAGTTAATTTCTTTGAACGAAAACTAAAAGTAAAAGCCACGGCTCGCAATTATAGAACCATGGCTAAACTTTTAGAAATGTCTACTCTTTAATAAGTTTTATGGTTTTAGATTGATTTTCATCGGAAACCAAAGTGATAAAATACATTCCTTTAGATAAAAAGGAAACATCCATTTCATTTATGTTACTTTCTGTATTCTTTATATTAGAAACAGATCTCCCTAACACATCTCTTATGTCTGTAGAAACAATGTTAGCTTCGGATTCTATAAATAACTTGTTTTGAAGAGGATTAGGATACACGGTTGATTGTGCAATACTACTATCTTCAGTACCAAGAATACCAACTTCAAAAGGATGAATCACAGTTTGTCCTTGATAAGTAACTTCAAATGTCCAAGTGCCATCTAAACCGGCAGGTGCTATGCCAGAGGTATACCACCATGAAGCATAATAATTATCAGTTAAATCATAAGTCCAATCTGTGTAAATTGCATTATCAGGACTTCTTGCTAAGAGCGAAACTTGAGTTCCTGCAACTTGGTCTTTTAAATAAATAATAAAATAGACAGTATCCCCTTCATAAAATTGATCACTTAAATTTAGAGTTTCCGTATTGGGACATGTTGGAAAAATTGGGGGAGCACTATGTGTTGCAATTCTATTGATATAAGTGTTTAAATAGGGTTTTTGATTTTGAAACCAAGTATCTGGATTCATGGTGTTACAAGGTCCAAAATTGGGGTCTATTAATTGATTCGCGTTATCATATACTTCAAAATGTAAATGAGGTCCGGTTGAGTTTCCAGAACTACCTATAATACCTAAAAACTCTCCCTGTGTAACATTATCTCCAATCCCTTTGGAGGTTAAAGAACCATTTTTCATATGCCCATACCATGCCGTACTTCCGTCTCCATGTTGAACATAAATAGCATTCCACATATTATTATTAAAGGAGCAACTGCGATCGTAACCCCCATCAAACTTGCCAACAATTTGCCCAGCTGCTCCAGCTATAACACGGGATTGATCATTGTCCATTTGATACCACCAAAAAGGCCAAGTAAAAATATCGACGCCTTGATGGTTATAACCACTAGAAGTGTCATATGTCCTTGTACCACAATTATAATCGGTTAATTGGTTAGGGTAGGCTGGATTTTCATCTACATAACCAGAAATTGCCCAAACAGATTCATAATCTACACCTGGAGCTTTTATTACAGGCCAAATAAATAAAGGGTGCCCTCCTTGTTTGTTAACAGGCATTAACTTGCCTTCTTGTTGTAACTGATTTACATTTTCTTTTAATATGGAATGTATTTCAGCTCTTTGCGTTTCATTTAAACAGGGAGTATTATTCTTGTTTAGCTCTACTTCGCCGCCACCTTCAAGATTCATTTTTAAACCTTGTGCAATGGAGAGATTAAAACATAGAAGAATAAGAAAGAGTAATTTAATACCATGTGTTTTCATAATTTTTAAATTTTATAGTTAAAAAAATATGAGGTAGGGATTATTACAATTAGGTGTAATACGCTCAATATTAAATGGATATACTTCTAAATATAAAAAAAAAATAAATTAGTTTTAATTAAATTGTATTCTATTTTTATATAACTCCCTGATTACAATGAAATAAAGACTTGTTGTCGTTGGATTAAAAAATTAATCATTAATGTTTTTTGTAGGAATTTGGAATAACAAGTGATGAGTTCAAATAATTACAAGGTGAATTTTATATCTTTGCTTTTGAAAATTATATACATGGAAACCTCCTTTTTTATTCCTAAAGCATATTCAAAACAATTAAAAGACGGTAGTGTTACCTGGCAATCACCTAGTAATATTGCTTTGGTGAAATATTGGGGGAAATATGGAGAGCAATTGCCTAAAAACCCTTCGATTAGCTTTACATTAAATAATTGTAAAACGATCACCGAATTAAAATATTCAAAAAAAGAAATCCCTACAGACACCTTTGATTTTGATGTCTATTTTGAAGGGGAAATTTCAAAGGATTTTAAACCAAAAATCGAAACCTTTTTTAAACGTATTGAAAAGTATTTGCCATTTTTAAAGGACTATAAATTTGAAATCCATACTACAAATACCTTTCCGCATAGTAGTGGTATTGCTTCTTCAGCAAGTGGGATGAGTGCATTGGCTTGTTGTTTGGTCGATATGGAAAGTCTTCTTTTGAAAAATGATGTCACCCAGAGCGCAGTCGAAGGGTCTTTTCTGAAAAAAGCCTCTTTCCTGGCAAGATTAGGTTCAGGTTCAGCATGTAGAAGTCTGGAAGGAGATTTAGTAGTTTGGGGAGCACATTCAAAAATTGAAGGAAGTTCTAACTTTTTTGGTGTTAAATATCCAATGAAGGTTCATAAAAACTTCAAGAATTATCAAGACACTATTTTGTTGGTTGATAAAGGAGAGAAACAAGTAAGCAGCTCTGTGGGTCATAATTTAATGCACGATCATCCTTTTTCGGAAGAACGATTTAAACAGGCAAGTAATAATTTAAGTAAATTGATTTCTGTATTAGAATTAGGAAATCTTACCGAGTTTATTAAAATTGTTGAAAGTGAAGCATTGACGCTTCATGCAATGATGATGTGCTCGATGCCTTATTTTATATTAATGAAACCCAATACTTTGGAAATAATTAATAAAATTTGGACCTATAGATTAGAAACTAAAAGTAATATCTGTTTCACCTTAGATGCTGGAGCAAATGTTCATGTGCTTTATCCTGAAAATGAAAAGGCGAAAGTTTTGAAATTTATTAAAAATGAACTAGTTGTTTATTGTCAGAATGGGCAGTATATTTGTGACCAAATTGGATTTGGAGCAAAAAAAGTGTAATTTAACCAACCAAACATAAGCCTGCATGTACGGACCATTATTTTATTCAAAAATATTACTCTTTGGAGAGTATGGAATTATTAAAGATTCTAAAGGATTATCTATTCCTTATAATTTTTATAATGGGGCTTTAAAAATGGATGAATTTCATACTGATGATACTCATAAATCCAATCAAAATTTAAAACGCTTTTCCCTTTATCTTGAAAAATTACAAAACAATGAATCTTCTTTAGTTTCTTTCGATATTGAAAAACTAAAGAGTGATGTAGAAGCTGGTTTGTATTTTGATTCTAGTATTCCACAAGGATATGGTGTAGGGAGTAGTGGTGCTTTAGTAGCTGCTATATATGATAAGTATGCAGATGATAAAATTACCATTCTTGAAAATTTAACTCGAGAAAAATTACTGACCTTAAAAAATATTTTTTCTGAAATGGAATCTTTCTTCCACGGAAAGTCTTCTGGTTTAGATCCATTAAATAGTTATTTAAGCTTGCCTATATTAATTAATTCTAAAGATAATATTGAGCCTGCAGGAATACCTTCACAGACACAAAATGGAAAAGGGGCTGTCTTTTTATTAGACAGTGGAATTACTGGAGAGACTGCACCAATGGTTCAGATTTTTATGGAAAACATGAAGCAAGAAGGTTTTCGCAATATGTTGAAAGACCAATTTGTAAAACATACCGATGCTTGTGTATCCGACTTTTTACAAGGCAATGTTAAGTCGCTCTTTGGAAATGTAAAGGAACTTTCGAAAGTTGTTTTAGATAATTTTAAGCCTATGATTCCTCAAGAGTTTCATACGCTTTGGAAAAAAGGTATTGAAACAAATACCTATTATTTAAAACTTTGTGGTTCTGGCGGTGGAGGCTATATGCTTGGATTTACCGAAGATATTGCAAAAGCTCGTTTAGCATTAAATAAATATAAACTAGAAGTAGTTTACAGTTTTTAATATTCTATTCTTTTTATAAGATCAAGCTAACATCTTTTTTTAATTGAACCTATGTTAAGTAGAAAACAAAAATACTTTTTCCTTAAGTTTTTCAGTTTGTTTTCCATTGTTAGAGGCTATAATGTTTTGGTTATAATTATAGCACAATATCTTACTTCTGTTTATATACTTGCGCCACAATTATCCCTAAAAGAAATTCTATTCGATGTTAATTTATTTATGATCGTTTTGGCTTCTGCAACTGCAATAGCTTCGGGTTATATTATTAATAATTTTTACGACAGTGATAAGGATCTAATAAACAGACCTAGAAAAACAATGCTAGATCGTTTGGTAAGTCAACGTACAAAATTGACTTCCTATTTTGTATTAAATTTTCTTTCTGTGATTTTTGCAAGCTATGTGTCTTTTAAAGCAGTAGTGTTTTTCTCCTTATACATATTTGGAATTTGGTTTTATTCTCATAAACTTAAAAAATATCCCTTCGTTGGTAATTTTGTAGCTGCAACACTTGCAGTTATTCCATTTTTCGCAGTATTTATTTATTATAAGAATTTTGATTTAGTCATATTTGTTCACGCCACTTTTCTGTTTATTATTATTTCTATGCGGGAGTTGATTAAAGATTTAGAAAATTTAAAAGGAGATCTAGCACAGAATTATAGAACAATTCCAGTTGTATATGGCAGTAAAGTTTCAAAAGTAATGCTCACCTTTCTATGTTTGCTAACTTTAGTGCCAACCTATTTATTAATAGTTAAATACGATATAGGTTATATGGACTTCTTTTTCTACGGAAGTATTTTTGCCTTAATTATATTTATTATTATTTTATGGAAATCTAATAAGAAACTGCATTATGTATTACTCCATAACATATTAAAATTCATTATTGTAGCTGGAGTTTTTAGTATTGCATTAATCAACCTGAATAGAATTTCTTTATAAATTATTTGATAGTTTTTTTATACTTTTAGAAGATGAAAGATAAATACCTATTAAAAGTTGCACTTGCTCAAATAAGCCCAGTATGGTTTAACAAAGAGAAAACACTTGAAAAGATAAAAAGTAGTATTTCTGAAGCTGCAAAAAATGAAACAGAACTCATCGTTTTTGGGGAAGGATTGTTGCCAGGATATCCTTTTTGGTTGGCATTAACTAATGGTGCGGCCTGGGATACAAAGATGAATAAAGAATTTCATGCACATTATATTAAAAATTCAGTTAGGATTGAGAATGGAGATTTAGATAGTATATGTGAACTTGCTAAAAAGAATAAAATTGCGATATACCTAGGAGTAATAGAATGCCCTAAAGATCGTGGAGGGCATAGTCTGTATGCTTCTTTGGTTTATATCAACACTTTAGGCGAAATTAAATCTGTACATAGAAAGCTTCAACCAACTTACGATGAAAGACTCACTTGGTCCCCGGGAGATGGGAATGGATTGCAAGTACATTCATTAAAAAAATTCACAGTAGGAGGTCTTAATTGCTGGGAAAATTGGATGCCATTACCTAGGGCAGCACTTTATGCACAAGGGGAAGATCTACACGTTGCGGTATGGCCAGGAAGTGATCATAACACCAAAGATATTACTCGTTTTATTGCAAGAGAATCGAGAAGTTTTGTGATTTCTGTTTCTTCTTTAATGACACTTGAAGACTTTCCGAATAACACCCTTTATTTAAAAGAATTGTTTGAATCAGCACCAAAAATTCTAGCCAATGGAGGTAGTTGTATTGCAGGACCTGATGGCGAATGGATTTTAGAACCGGTACTAAATACAGAAGGGAATATTTACCATACTTTAGATTTTAATCGAGTACTAGAAGAACGTCAAAATTTTGATCCAGTTGGGCATTATTCACGACCCGATATTACAAAGCTAATCGTAAATAGAGAAAGACAATCCACGGTAGAATTTAAAGATTAATTTTAGATTGATTAGGGAATAGCTATTTTTTCTTTTGATGCTTTAAACCCATTGACATTCATTACCTTTGCAAAAAATATAAAATAAGCTATTTAGATAGTAAGGCAACAAATATGAGCAAGCAGCAAGATAAAAAAGGAAAAGGAAAATCATTTGATAAGGGGAAGAAATCGAAACCATATGGTAAGGATGCTCGTACACAAAAACCTGTAAACAAAACTCCAAATAAGCCATCTAACCCTTCAGATGGTATAAGACTTAACAAGTACATTTCAAATTCAGGAATTTGTTCTCGTAGAGAGGCTGATATGTACATTGAAGTTGGTAGTGTTTCCGTAAATGGAAAGATTATTAACGAAATGGGATATAAAGTTAAACTTAGCGATGAAGTAAAGTTTGACGGAAGACGGATTAACCCAGAACCAAAATCCTACGTAATTCTTAATAAACCTAAAGGTTTTGCTACCACTACAAGTGATAGTAAAGGGAATACAGTAATGGATTTAGTAAGAAATGCAACTTCTGCTACTATTAACCCAATAGGAAGGTTAGGGAGAAATGCTACAGGATTATTATTGTTTACTAATGATGATGATTTTATGCAGAAATTTACTAGAAAAGGAGTGTCTCGTTTGTTTCATGTAGAGTTAGACAAAAACTTAAAAGCAGAAGATCTTCAAAAAATAAAAGACGGAATAAAAGTAGATAACAAAACGGTTTCTGTAGATGAGGTAAGTTATGTACATAATGCTCCCAAAAAAGAAATAGGCTTAAAAATAAAGCATACTGGAAACAGTGTGATACGTAATATATTTGAGCATTTAGGATATGATGTTGTTAAAGTAGATTGTGTGACTATTGGGCCACTTACTAAAAAAGACCTTCCTAGAGGACGTTGGAGACATCTTACAGATCAAGAAATGAATACCTTTAGTATGTTGTAATCCTAGGGTGCCTTAATTTAAATTTATGTCACAACCTTTGCCTTTTTACACTGCCGAAAAACAATTTTTCAAGAAAGAATTATCCCTAGTAAATGGAAAACTACTACGGTTAAGTATGCTGCGATTGGCAGTTTTTTTAAGCTTAGCTTTTTGTACTTGGTTTTTCTTTGGAAATATTAAAATACTAGTGCCTATTTTGGTTTCAGGAATTGCATTATTTCTATACTTAGTTTCCATTTATTCAGATTTAAAACTATTAAAGAAGAAAACACAGAAATTAATTAAAATCAATCAACTTGAAATTAATGTTTTAGATGGGGATGTTTCTAGTTTAGATTTTGGAAATGAATTTATTAACCCTTCTCACGATTATAGTTACGACATTGATTTGTTTGGGAAAGGATCTCTTTTTCAATATATAAATAGAACAAGTTTAGCTACAGGAAAAGAGCAACTGGCTTCGGTTTTAAGCGAAAATTCCATCGATTCCATACTTGATAAACAAGAAGCTATTCAAGAATTATCTTCAAAACCTAAATGGCGACAAAATTTTTCAGCAACCGGTAGTTTAATACACGATGAGGTCACAATAAAGACCATTATAAATTGGTTGCATCAACACCAAGCTTTTGTTCCAAAAATAATGCGGATTCTTCCTAATATTTTTGCAGTATTTTCAATAATAGTTTTTGCTTTAAATTACTTTGACTTTGTTTCCAATTTTGGACTTGCAATATGGTTCTTCATCGGTCTTGGGATTACTGGTGCGTATGTAATGAAAATAAATAATTTATACCTTCATGCCAATAAAGCAAAAGATACCTTTAAACAATACCACCAACTTCTTTCTTTAATTGAAAAGGAAGAATTTAAATCAGACCTCTTAAAACAAAAGCAAGAAGAGATAAAGACAGATGTTAAAAAAGCTTCCGAAATATTCTTAGAATTTTCTAAAATATTAGATGCTTTCGATCAGCGTAATAATATGATTATCGGGATTTTTGCTAATGCCTTTGCTTTGCGTGACCTACACCATTGTTATAAAATTGAACAATGGATGCATACCCATCTAAAAAAAGTGGAAAGTTGGTTTGAAGTTATTGCATTTTTCGATGCACAAAACTCATTAGCGAACTTTAATTTTAATCATCCAACTTTTTCATTTCCAAAATTAGTAGGAATCAACAACAGTATTGTAGCAGAGAATATAGGACATCCATTGCTTTCAGAAAAGAAAAGAGTCACCAGTTCTGTTACCATTAATAACGAAGAGTTTTTTATTATTACGGGTGCTAATATGGCTGGAAAAAGTACTTTTTTAAGAACTGTTTCACTTTCCATAGTTATGGCTAATATTGGCTTGCCTGTTTGTGCAAAGTCCTTTAGCTATTCCCCTATAAAGTTGATCACAAGTATGCGTACGACGGATAATTTAAGTGAAGATGAATCTTATTTCTTTTCAGAATTAAAGCGCTTAAAGTACATTGTAGATGCAATTGAGAAAGATAATTACTTTATCATTTTAGATGAAATCTTAAAGGGCACCAACAGCACCGATAAAGCAATTGGTTCTAAGAAATTTGTTAAGAAATTGGTAGGCTCTCAATCTACAGGTATTATTGCTACACACGATTTAAGTCTTTGTGAAATCACTGCTGAACTTCCTCAAGTGAAAAACTATTACTTTGACGCTGAAATCATCAATGATGAATTGCATTTTGATTATTTTTTAAAAGATGGAGTTTGTAAAAATATGAATGCCTCTTTCTTGTTGAAGAAAATGGAAATTGTTTAGTTTCAATTTGAAGACTTTCTACGCTTCTTTTCGCTTAAATGTACCTTATAATCTAATCCTCCTTCTTCTTTAGAGGTAACTTCTAAGTATATTTTCCTTCCTGCTTCATCAAAAGTAACTTTTGGAGGGGCTTTTGTTAAATCTCTTTTTTTAAGATTGGATAAGGGTATAGAAATCCATAAATCTGTAAACGAAATTTTGGCAATATCCCCTTCCATAAAAAAGGCAAAGGCAGTAGATTGTACATTTGTTTCAGGAATAGAAATGATGTTGTTTTTTAAACTTAATGTGCTAGAGATATTAGCAAATTTTATTTCTTCTAATCTCTTTTTTTTAAAAACTATATTTCCAGCTTCCATGATAGGTTTAAAGTTATTGATGTTTAATTCTTTTATATTATAGCTTAAATCTGCCTCCACTGAATCGTAAATTACACCAGTTGAATCCTCTATTAACCCTTTAAATTTGGCATCTAAATCAATTATTCCAGTTAATTCTGTAGGTTCATTTAATTGGTCGTAACCAAAATTATGAAAAGTGTATAATAGGTTTTCAAGAGCAAAGTCCTCTAATTTAAAATTGGTTTTAAAAGTAGTTTGGTTTTTATGACTTATGTCAATCTCGGCATTTATGGACATTTTTTTTCCATAGAAAAAACAATAAGCATTATCTAAATTTAAAGTATTTACCTTATTAAAAAATAATCTTGCATTTACATTTTCTAGAGTAACATTGTTATAATTCAGTTTTTCTAATTCTAATTTTAATGTCGGATTAAATTTTGAATCTAATTCCTTTAAGATAAGCTTTACATTGTTTTGGGTCTTTGATTTTTTAAGTGATTCAGGGTTAAAAGTGTCTATAAAATTGCTGAAATTTAAGTTTTCTGAAGAAATTGTAATCGATGAGTTTACGTTTTTTGTTAAAATAGAAGTATCGATAATTTCCATAAAATTTTCAATCTCTCCTTTTAAATGAATAGATTGATGGTCTGGTAAACTCAGTTCAAAATTATTTAAAAAGGCATTTTTATTTTTTATGCTTATAGATATATTATTAAAAGGAAGCCTGAGGTTTGCAGGTTTATAGAGCATACTTCCTTCATTCACATTTAGAGTGATTTCAGAATTATTTATCAATTCTTTTAGATTATTAGCTTCATTATTAAACTGGAAGTTCAATTTATAATCTGCATCGTTAAAATAGAATTTATCGTAATTTAATATTTCTGCCCAATGTTCAATTTTTCCATTTGCATTTAGGATTAAATCCATTTGCAAAGTTTCTTCATCTTCTTTATTCTTTCTAGGACTTAAATCGAAATCAATTTTGGCTATTGCATTTCCTCCTTTATAGTTTCCACTAATTTCCTTTATTAATACATGATTGTCTTGGTATTGCACATCAATTTTAATATTACTAAAAGAAATATTAGAAAATTCTAATTGTTGTAAATTGAAGGAAACGTTTGGGTTAAACTTACTTGCTAGGATGTTTATAGATTGTTTTATGTGAGCTATGTTTTTACTTTGGGATTGGATTTCGTTAGCTCCAAATGACTTTAATAAAGATTGATAATTTAAATAATTGGAAGAAATATCAAATGTTGAATAGGTGGGAATGTTGGTTTTGTCATTAGATATTAAGGAGCCAAAGTTTTTAATTTTCCCTTTAATATTTATGTTTTCCTTTGCATCCAAATCTACTATTAGTTCTTTTATATCAGCATTATTATGATCGATATATAATTCTAATTTTGGAATATTATAACGATTTGTATTGTATTTACTTTTAATAATCAACTTTTTACTTTTAACGTTGACTTCGGAATAATTTATAATATCTGAAATTGTATTAATGTTGCCATTATAATTCCCTGCAAGGTTAAAAGTCCCTTTCGAAAAATTATAATCTGAACTATTAATGATTGTATTCAAATTTTTAATTTCACCTTCTGCTTCAAAATCTGTGGTTAAATAATTAGGTTTTGAAAACTCATTGGTTAAGGTGAAATCCTTTATTGTAAAGGGGATATTATTATATTCACCACTAAGGCTATTAAAAGTGTTTGTAAGATTTTTTCTGTTTTCTACTTTGGTACTATCCTTAAAAGCTCTATTTGTTGTGCCTCCATTAAAGGATATGTTTTTGAAATACAAGCTGTCTTTTTTATAAAAGACTTCATTATTAATAGTTTCGTATTTCAGGTTCACCAAGGTATTATCCTTATAAACAAACTTTCCAGAAATGGCAGCATTTACCTTGAAAGACCTTTTAATTTCAATCCTTTCTAATTTTTGTTTAATGTTGTTTGGCATTAAGTGAACGGACTTGTTATAATTGGCATCTTCTAAAGATAATAAGAATTTAAAATTTTTATTATTAAGGTTGATGAATGCAGAAATATCAAAATTTTGTTCCCCTATTTTTAACTGAAATTCAGAAACACTGATGGTTTTTTCTGAAGTATTAATAATGGGTTGCAAACTACCTACACATTTTACATTATTAAAGAATGTTCCGTTTTCTAAATTCAATCCCATTTCTTTCATAAAAACATCTAAGTTTAGTTTTGGGATGATCAGCTTCTTTAAATCGATATTAAAATCGACTTTGTTGACATGTGCAGTTATTCTTTTGTTTTTAATTTTTTCATTAAAAGTAAATTCAATGTCTTCCATTAAAAAATCAACATCATCATCGATGACATTAAGGTTTATTGTTTTTTCTTTAGGATTGGATTTAGATTTAAAAACATAAGAATTACTAAAATGATCCTCATCCACATAAATATTAACTTGCCCTTTTTTAGCAGAAATAGATTTGATTTTCACTTCTTCTTTTAAAACATCTATAACCGATAAAGAAGCGCTAACTTCTTCTAAGAATACTGTTTTTCTTTTATGCTGCACATATAAAGAATCCACTATGCTAAGGTTGTAAATATTTATATTTATAGATGGGAACTCTTTAAAAGAGCTTATAGAGATGGAGTCAAAAAGAATTTCCCCATTACTTTTCTCGTTAAGTATTTTTTCTATTTGAGTTGTAAGTTCTTTCTTATGATTATTGAAATAGTATTGTATTCCAATTATAGAAATCAGAAATATTAGCAGTAAAATGCCAATTAAAATAAGGATATTTCGAAATCGTTTTTTAATAATTTATGGTCTTTTGAGGATTATAAAAATAGATAAAAAAGAATCGGTTTTAAATTATTATTTATTTATGGGTTTCAAATTAATTTTGAAGGAATATTAGATTCTTTTCTCAACCTAATGCATTCCCAAATAAAGAATCCAATTACAATAAAATATTCTAAAGCAACTAAGCCTAAATTTTCTGAAAACCCATCCACACCATAAGCCGAATAGCTTAACATGACTACTAAGCTCCAGACAATTGGAAATCTATATTTTGTGAAGATAGAAAGTAGTAATGGAGTTGCAATATACCAAGGGTGAACGGTTGTGGAAAGTAAAAAGTATATCGAAATTCCAAATAACATTGCTGTAATAAGTTGTGGAGTAGTTTTGTTTTTTCTGAAAAATGTGAGAAGTAAAATAAATAATACAACAATCATAGGGAGAACCTTTCCTGCAGTAGCTATAATATTCCATCCCACTACCTTAAAACCAACCCAACGGATTATATAATAAATACTAGCATTAAATTCAAAGTTTTGAAACCAAAGACCAATGGTTTCAGAAAAATTGGATACAAACTGACTAGAATAAAAAGGAAGAAATGTAATTGAAACAGTGATAAGTGTGATAAGATAAAAGGCAATGAGTTTTAAAAATCCTTTTTTTACATTCTCCTTATTTATAAAGCTTTGGTAAAACAGGGGTAAAAACAATAAAGGAATCAATTTTACGGAAACCGAAATACCTATTAAAATAGCTGCGCCTATCCATTTTTTATGCTGAAGTAAATACAAAGCCCAAACCAAAAAGAAAAGCATTACCGACTCAAAATGAAGGTTTCCTGTTAATTCGATAATTATAAAAGGATTTAGAAAATACCAAAAAAATTGATGTGGTTCTTTGCCTAGAGAAATTAATAGTTTTCTTCCGAAGTAAAGAATTCCAATATCTGCTAAAATAATGAGGGTTCTAAAAACTATTGCAGAACCTAAAATACTTTTTCCAGTAAATAAAGCTGCAATTGCAAAGCCCAACTGATTAATTGGTGGATAATTACTAAAATGGCTTCCGTTAAGACTTCCCATTCCAGTATATAGTTCTTGGGCTTGGTTTACGGTCGCTCCTTTTGTCAACTCGAGCGCAGTCGAGAGGTTATTCAAATAACTTTCAGGCGTAAACAAATAAGGATTGATTCCTTGAAATACCAGCCTTCCATCCCAGATAAATCGATAAAAATCTTGAGATAAATTTGGTAATACTCCTATAAAAATGAATCTAAAAAGAATTCCAATTCCTGCTAAAAGCCAAAACCGACCTTTATTAAGTTGTATTAATTTATAGGAAAGAAAAAATAAAGCTCCGTAGAGTGAGATAAGTTTTATAAAATCACTTCGAATTAAAACAAAGGCAAAAACCCAATAAAACAAACCGATAACTAAAATTAGTAAAAGGGTTATTTTATTGGATTTTAATTGTTCAATCATAAACTGAATTTAGTTTAATCTTGCCATTCTGCAATAAATAGATTTGTATCACGGCCACCACCATTATTTCTATTGGATGAGAAAATAAGATGTTTGCCATCATTAGAGAATACTGGAAAAGCATCAAAGGTTTCGCTATGTGTAATTCGTTCTAAATTTTTGCCATCTGTGTCAATCATATATAAATTAAAAGGAAATCCTTTTTCAGCTTCAAAATTAGAAGAGAATAATATTTTATCTCCTGAAGGTAAAAAGAAAGGACTCCAATTGGCATTACCAAGGTTGGTAAGTTGCCTTAAATCACTTCCGTCAGCATTACAGATATAAAGTTCCATTTCGGTAGGTTCTACCAATCCTTGGTCCAATAAATCTTTATACTTTTTTATTTCTTCTTCGGTTTTTGGTCTTGAAGACCGGAAAATTAATTGTGTTCCATCAGGCGAAAAGAAAGCGCCTCCATCATATCCTAATTCGTCAGTGATTTGCTTTACATCACTTCCATCTATATTCATAGTGTATAGCTCTAAATCACCACTACGCATAGATGTGAACACAATTTTATCCCCTTGCGGAGAAACCGTTGCTTCTGCATCATAACCAGGTTCTGTTGTTAATTGTCCTGTAATGTTTCCTTCTAGATCCGCTACAAAAATGTCGAACGAATCGTAAACTGGCCATACATATCTTCCATTTTTTCTTAAGGGCACTTCTGGACAAGCATCATTGTCTAAATGTGTAGATCCATAAACAAAATGTTTGTTGTCTGGCAAGAAATAAGCACAGGTGGTTCGTCCCTTTCCAGTACTCACCATAGGAGGTTTTGTATCTTTAAAAGTTTCCGAAGCATTCATTAAAAACATTTGATCGCATTCTAATCCCCATTCTTTATTGTTGGATTGAAAAATTATTTGTTTGTCATCAAAACTCCAATAAGCCTCTGCGTTATCTCCTCCAAAAGTAACTTGCTCTAAGGATTTAAAATGAATTTCTTCTGGATAAATTAAGGAATCATTTGCAGTTTCTAAAGCAATCGTTTCGGTATTGTCTTCTACAGAAGGTTGCTCCTTTTTATTCTCTTTACAGGAGATTACAAATAATACTAGGATTAATATTGGGATGCGTTTCATAATTAATTTAATTTTGTGTAAAAATAGCAAATTAGCATTTGTGTAAATAAAGATTCTTATTAAATTATAATCTAAATAAAAATAACGATGAAAGTAATAATTATTATCAGCATTGCAATTCTATTTGTTTCCTGTAAAAATGAAATTCCTGTTGAAGTTTCTATGAAGGAAGATGTTACTATTCTGGCTTCAGATTCTCTAAAAGGAAGAAGAACGGGTACAATTTACGAACGAATGGCTGCTGATTACATTGCCAAGCGTTTTGAAGATTTAGGACTTGAGCCGAAAGGAACTGAAGGGTATTTTCAAGAATTTACCTTTAAAAATAAATCCAACCCTCACGATGATATAAAGTATGTGGAAAATGCTGGTGACAGTACAGTAACAGCTATTAATGTTGTAGGATATTTAGATAATAAAGCCGAAAATACTATCGTTATTGGTGCACATTACGACCACCTTGGATTGGGAGGAGAAGGATCTTTATATAGAGGAGAAGAAAAAGAAATACATAATGGTGCAGATGATAATGCTAGTGGTGTTGCAGTTATGTTGAATCTAATAAAAGATTTGCAAGGAATAAATACCAATAATAATTATTTATTTATCGCTTTTTCGGGAGAAGAAATTGGTTTGTTAGGATCCAATTATTATGTAAAAAACCCTACGATCGACACAAAAAAAGTAAGCTATATGTTTAATATGGATATGGTAGGTCGTTTAAATGAAGAAAGAGCAATAGCAGTTTATGGAGTAGGTACTTCCCCTAAATTTAAGCAAACTTTATTTGCTAATAATATTGATTTTAAATTGACTGAAAAAGAATCTGGAGTAGGGCCAAGTGATCATACTTCTTTTTATTTAGCAGACATTCCAGTATTGCACTTTTTTACAGGGCAACATGAAGACTATCATAAGCCAGGAGATGACGTCGATAAAATTAATTTTAAAGGGATGGAAGCGATCACTCAATTCCTCTTAGCCATAATCACCGATTTAGATGATGATGGAAAATTAGCATTCAGAAAAACAAAAAATGAAAGCGAAGATGTGCCAGATTTCAAAGTTACTTTGGGAGTAGTGCCAGATTATCTTTATGATGGAAAAGGAATGCGTATAGATGGAGTAAGCGAGGATAGATCTGCTCAAAAAGCCGGTATGGAAAAAGGAGATGTAGTAATAAAAGTTGGCGAGTATGAAATCGTGGATATGATGTCTTATATGAAATCACTTTCTAAGTTTGAAAAAGGTCAAACAACTATGGTGGTGGTAGAAAGAGGAGGAGAGCCCTTAGAACTCGAAGTGACTTGGTAATTAATTGTATTTATAAAGAATAAAAAGACTGTCTGAAAAGGCGGTCTTTTTTATTTTAACCTTAAGGTTAATAATGGAAGTAGTATTCCTATTAATAATACGGTTAAACCTATTGTTTTTCCAAATAGCACACTAAGTGTCAATACTGTTATTAAAAGAAATATAGGAGCTAAAGTGATGATAAGCGCATAGCGAAATGTTCCTACAAATTCCAATTCCTTAACTTTTGGGAAAGCCATTTTTTTCCAAATTAAATAAGGAACAAAATAGAAAATTTTCACAAGCGCTTTAAAAATTGAATATAACTTAGAATCTGATTTCTTTTTTTCTCCTGAATACTCAAAATCCTTTGAAATGCAGTCATTTACTGAAACAGGATTTGTAAAGTCTACATTTAATTGTTTCAGTTTGTTGAGTTTTTCTTCATATTCATTTAAAGGATCGATATGAGTAGTTAATTTTTTTAATTCAATGGCTACTGCATTTGAGATGCCATTAAAATCTAAATTATTATCGTTCCAAAACTCCTTTGCCGAAATATGATTTCCGAAATATACAGT